>JAESGN010000043.1_pt1 | contig 446724 bp, 425 predicted proteins | sample 9269731 | NCBI WGS metagenome assembly JAESGN01 (sample SAMN15720683, study PRJNA650826) | algae metagenome | isolation source: Mojavia pulchra JT2-VF2 and co-occurring heterotrophs from desert soil | place: USA: Cadiz Valley, Joshua Tree National Park, CA | collected 1998-06-08 | reverse complement strand
CCCCTCAGACGCCGGGCGGCGGCTCCGCCGCCTTGGCTTCGCCGCGCCACGGTTGCGCCAGGCCATCCGCGCGGTTGGGCGGCGCCGGCCGCCTTGCGGCCGGATGGCTTTGCAAGGTCAGGCCGCCCCTCAGACGCCGGGCGGCGGCTCCGCCGCCTTGGCTTCGCCGCGCCACGGTTGCGCCAGGCCATCCGCGCGGTTGGGCGGCGCCGGCCGCCTTGCGGCCGGATGGCTTTGCAAGGTCAGGCCGCCTTCTCGCCGAGGTCCCACCACATGCCGGCGAAGGCCAGCAAACCTTCACGCGCCGGCGCCGGCATCAGATGCTCATCCGGCCCGTGCTGCTTGCAGCCATTGTAGCTGTGCGGCACCCAGACCAGCGGCACGCCCAGATGATCCACGAACACATCCCCGGGCAACCCGCCTGAGGAGTTCGGGATCACCTGCACCGCCTTGCCGAGCGAGGCCTCGATGCTCTCCCGCGCCCAGCGCACCCAGGGGTGGTCGGGCGAGGTGCGCGAGGCCGGCATGCGGATGCCGGCATTCTCGATGGCCACATTCTGGAAGCCCTGCGCATCCAAATGGCGGCGCAGGCTGTCGGCGAAGGTCGCGGGGTCGGTGTCCACGGTGTAGCGGATCTGGCAATGGGCGCGCGCATCGGGCGCCACGGCGTTCACCGGTGCCTGCGGCTGGCCGCTGGTCATCGCCAGGATGATGAGGCTGTTCCAGCCATAGATCTTCTCGGCCGCCGTCAGGCCCGGCTCGCCCCAGCCGGCGTCAATGGTGGCCGCCTCGCCGCCGCCGCCCACTTCGCAACCCTGGAGCACGCCGCGCACCTCGGCCGGCACGCCGTTCTGCGGCAGCCAGTCGCGCACCAGGATCTTGCCGTTGCGGTCCATCATGCAGCCCAGCGCATGGGCCAGCGTCACGGCCGGGTCCGTCGTCAGCCCGCCCCAATGGCCGGAATGCACGCCGCCCTCGCGCAGCTTCACCACCAGGTCGAAATGGAAGGTGCCGCGCGTGCCCACCGCGATGGTGGGAATGCCCGGCATGACGCGCGGGCCGTCGCTCGCGATCAGCGCATCGGCCGCCAGCAGCTTCGCGTTCTGGGCCACGAATTCGCGCAGGCCCTTGCTGCCACGCTCCTCGGCCATTTCCAGCACCAGCTTCACATTGCCGCCGAGCTTGCCGCCGCGGGCTTCCAGCACGGCCTCCAGCGCCATCAGGTTGATGATGTGCTGGCCCTTGTTGTCCGCCGTGCCGCGCCCGTACCAGAGGCCGTCGCGCTCGGTCACCGTCCAGGGCGCGAGGCCCGGGCTCCATTGCTCATCCATGCCGCGCACCGTGTCGCCATGGCCGTAGAGCAGCACCGTGGGCCGCGCCGGGTCCTCGATGCGCTCGGCCGTCAGGATGGGACCGAAACCCTCCAGCGGGTTGGGATGGATGGCAACGGTGAAGCCCAGCCGCTCGACCCAGGGGCGGATCGCCTGATCCAGATACTGGTGCAGCGCGGCCTCATGGGCCGGGTCCTGCGCGGTGGAGGGGATGGCGACGAATTCGGTGAGCCGGGCCTTCAGCGCGCCCGTGTCGAACATCTCCGCCGCGCGGGCCAGGGCGGCGCTGCGGGTGTGGGTCTCGGTCATTCTGCGTCACTCTCTGGATTCAACGGGCCGCAGCCTGCCCCGGCCTGTGGCCTGCGTCCACGGGCCGCCGGCTCATCCCAGCAGCGCGGAGATCCGGCCGACCGGCGGGATCGCCGCCGCCCATTTCTGGCCCGCCACCGGCGGCGAGCCGGTCGCGAGGCCCGAGACCACGAGGACGGCACCCGCCGGCAGCCCGCCCCAGCGGATCGCCTCGGCACCCGCCTGCCGCATGAGCGCGGCGAGTGGCGCGCGCAGCGGCCGGGGGCGCGCGCCGGTCAGCCCAAGCCGCGCCTCGCTCTCCTCCGGCAGGTCGCCGATCCAGCGCTTGCCGACCAGCACGAAGCCAAGCCCGCCGAGATCCGCCACCTGATGCGCCGCATCCGCAGCACCCGCCGTGTAGCGCGTGGCCGCGATGTCGAGCACCGGGTGGAAGGCGGAAAACACCGGCAGGTCCCGCTCCAGCGGCTCCGCCAGGACACCGAGGAAACCCGCGGAGATGCGCGGGTTGCGCAGGGCCGAGAGGGCCACGGGCGTGCCCACGCGCAGCATCCGCGGCTCGATCAGCGGGGCCGAAAGCAGCGTCAGCCCATCCGGGCCGGGAGCCAGGCGCAGGCCGCAGACGGGCAGGCCCAGCGCCTCGACCAGGTCGGCCGCGATCGCCTCGCCCGCCGATAGATCGCCGGGGGCGAGGTCCTCCGGCAGCGGGGCGAGCGAATGCCCCGTCTCCCAGGCTTCGGCCAGGAAGCGGGCGGCTTCGGTCGTGCTCATCGCAGCGGCGGGAGTTCGGGCATCTCCTCCTCCTGGAAGCCACCTTCGGGCGGGGCTTCCATGGAGACCGCCGGCGGGCCGGCATCACCGCCATAGAGCTGCTCGGGCAGCCAGGTGACGAGGCCCGGGAAGGCATAAACCATGACCATGGTGAAGACGACGATGTAGATGAAGGGCATGCAGCCCTTGAAGATGTCTTCGATCTTCACGTGCTTGGGCGCGACACCCTTCAGGTAGAAGGCGGCCATGGCGACCGGCGGCGAGAGGAAGCTCGTCTGCAGGTTCAGCGCGATCAGGATGCCGAAGAAGAGCGGGTCCACGCCGAAATCATCCAGCAGCGGCAGGAAGATCGGCACGAAGATCACGATGATCTCGGTCCATTCCAGCGGCCAGCCCAGGATGAAGATGATGCCCTGGGCCAGCAGCAGGAAGGTGAAGCTGTTCAGCGGCAGGCTCTTCACGAAATCTTCCACCACGCCCTGGCCGCCCAGATAGCCGAAGACCGAGGAGAAGATGTAGGAGCCGACGAAGAGCCAGCACACCATGGCGCTGGTGCGCGCCGTGAGGAACACGCTCTCCTTCAGCTTCTGGAAGGAGAAGGAGCGATAGGCGATGGCCAGGATGATGGAGCCGAGCGAGCCCATGGCGGCCGCCTCGGACGGTGTGGCCAGGCCCATGAGGATGGCGCCCAGCACCATCGAGATGAGCAGCGCCAGCGGGAAGAAGCTGGTCAGCAGCGCCCAGACCAGCTTGCCGAAGGGCACCTGCACCGCCTCGGGCGGCAGGCGCGGCGCCACTTCCGGCTTCAGGATGGCGATGCCGATGGCATAGGCGATGTAGAGGCCGGCAAGCGTGAGGCCGGGGATGAAGGCGGCCGCGTAGAGCTGCACGACCGAGACGCCGGCCGTCGCACCATAGAGGATCAGCATGATCGAGGGCGGGATGAGGATGCCCAGGCACCCACCCGCGCAGATGACGCCGGATGCGAGCTTCACGTCATAGCCCGCGCGCAACATGGCGGGGAAGGCCAGCAGGCCCATCAGCGTCACCACGGCACCCACGATGCCGGTCGCCGTCGCGAACAGCGCACAGGTGGCGAGTGTCGCGACCGCGAGGCTGCCGGGGATGTTGCCGGACGCCATCTGCAGCGCGCGGAACAGGCGGTCCAGAATGTTCGCGCGCTCAATGATGTAGCCCATCAGCACGAAGAGCGGCACGGAGATCAGCACGTCGCTGCTCATCACCGCATAGGTGCGCTGGATCAGCAGGTCGAAGACGCGCTCACCCATGCCGAGGTAGCCGAAGAACAGGCCCATCGCCATCAGCGTGAAGGCGATGGGAAAGCCCAGCAGGATGAAGAAGAGAAAGAGGACGAGCTGCGTCAGCCCAAGACCGGCATCGGAGATCATGATGGGTTAGCGTCCCTTGGCCGCGAGGGCAGCGTCGGCGTTTTCCGCGAGCTCGCGGGCGAGTTCCTCGGGCGACTTCTCGGCCGCCTTGGCAAGGATGATCTGGTCGAGCTCCTCGACGTCGGAGAGGCGCTGCGGCCAATCGCCGGAGCGGATGGCGCGCACGCAGCGCACCACCTCGACCAGGCCCTGCAGCAGCATGATGAAGCCGACGACGGGGATGATCCCCTTGAAGGGCCAGATGATGGGGCCGGAGGGCGAGAACATGCTGCGCTCATTCTGCATCCAGCTCAGCTCGAAGAAATGCCAGCCGGCCACCATGAAGGCGAAGATCGCGGGGAAGAAGAAGAGGATATAGAGCAGCAGGTCCAGCATCGCCTGCCGGCGCGCGGGCATCATGCGATAGAGGAAGTCGCCGCGCACATGGCCGTTGCGGCTGAGCGCATAGGCGCCGGCGAACATGAACAGCGTGCCGTAGAGCATGTACTGCACGTCGTAGCCCCAGTTGGTGGGGGCGGCGAAGAAGCGCCGCGCGATCACCTCATAGGTGATGACGGCGGTGAGGATCAGGATGGTCCAGGAGAAGGTCTGGCCGATCAGGGTCGAGAAGCGGTCCACCGCCAGCAGCGCGCGGCTTACCACCTCATTGGTGGAGAAAGCGATGCCGATGATGAGCGCCACGACGACGAGGCCGGCGAGGCCCCCTGTCACTAAACTGTCGGTCATGTTCACCGTTCCTGATACGAAACCGGCCCGGTGAGCATGGCTCGCCGGGCCGGGCAGTGGGTTTGCGTCCGCTCAGCCGCGGGCGAAGAAGTGGTTGTAGGACACCACCGGGCTCACCTGGTAGCGCAGCATGAAGTTGCCGACGCGGCGGCACCAGTCGCGCTGGCTGTCGCAGACCTTCTTGAAGAAGGGGCCGGCGGCGGGGTTGCTGTTGTCGCCTTCCTGCCGCTCGATCACGCGGTTCCAGGCCTGGAGCTGGGCGTCCAGGATCGGGCGCGGCGTGGGGCGCACATTCACGCCCTGCGTCTGCGACATCGCCAGCAGGTCGCGCGAGTAGCGGTCCTGCAGCTTCCAGGACATGTCGGCCGAGGCGGCTTCCGCGCAATGGCGCAGCAGGGCCTGGTTCTCGGCCGGCAGGGCCTCGTAGCGCTGGCGGTTGAACAGGATTTCGAAGGCTTCCACCGCCTGGTGGTAGGACTGGATGTAGTAGTTCTTCGCCACATCCGGGAAGCCGAGAATGCGGTCCGAGGAGGGGTTGTTGAACTCGGCCGCGTCAATGACGCCGCGCTCCAGGGCGGGGACGATCTCGCCGCCGGGCAGGGCGACCACGGCCGCACCCATCTCCTGCATCAGGTCGGTGGCGAGGCCCACGGTGCGATAGCGCAGGCCGCGGATCTGCTCGGCGCGCTCGATCGGGTTGCGGAACCAGCCCAGCGGCTGCGTCGGCATCGGGCCGGAGAGGAAGCCCACCGCGTTCATGCGCAGCGTGTCGTGCATCAGTTCGCGATACAGGGCCTCGCCGCCGCCATAGTAGAACCAGCCGAGCAGCTGGTTGGCATCGCCGAACCAGGGCGGCGTGGTGCCGAAGAGCGAGAAGGCGCGGTTGCGGCCGAACCAGTAGGCCGAGACGCCATGGCCGCCATCCAAGGTACCGGCATGAACGGCATCGAGCAGCTGGAAGGCGCCGACGACGGCGCCGGCGGCCAGCAGCTCCAGGCGCAGGCGGCCGCCGCCCATGGCGTTGACGCGGCTGACATAGTCACCCGCGAATTCGTGGAAGATGTCGCGCTGCGGCCAGGTGGACTGGAAGCGCAGCGTCACGGTCTGCGCGCGGCTGACCTGCGGCGTGGCCAGCACGGCGGCGCCGACGGCGGTGACGGCGGAGGCCTTCAACAGGCCACGACGGCCGGCATTCTCAGTTTCGGTCATCATTTCGCTCCCATGCGATGCGCCGCTTATGCAGCGCCATGGGGCTGGCCTTAGCCAATGGTAAACACTTCTGCAATGCCGGATTTGCGCGCCCGCCCGGCTTGACTCTTCGAAATGGACAGCGCAACGAAGCGGACCAACCGTCGGGGTCCAATGAGCGAAATCCTCGAACCTGCGGGTCCCGTCGCGCGCCGGGCCCGCAGCCGAACCGCAACCGGCGCCCCGGAATATTGCCTGGACTCCTCGGCCGGGCATCTCCTGCGTCTCGCCCACCAGCGCTACCAGGCGATCTTCCAGGACCGCGCCCAGGGCCTCGGCCTCACCGGCCCACAATTCGCGACGCTGGTGCGCCTCGCCCAGATGGGCCGTGCCACGCAGAACCACCTGGGCCGGCTGGCCGGGATGGATTCCGCCACCATCCAGGGCGTCGTGCGCCGCCTCATCGCGCGTGGCTTCATGCGCACGGCGAGTGATCCGATGGACCGCCGCCTGCGCGTCCTCACCATCACGCCCGAGGGTGAGGCGGTCGTGCGTGAGGGGCAACAGGCGGGCATGCGCGCCAATGACGCGCTGATGGCCCATCTCTCGGAGCATGAGCGCGCCCAGCTGCTCACCCTGCTGCGGCGCCTTTCGCCCGGCTGAGCAGAGAGCGGCTGAGCAGAGGGCGGCTGATCAGAGGGCGGGCCAGTCCGGCCGCTCGAATCGCTGGATCTCGATGGTGTAGCCGGCCGGGTCGTTGAAGAAGAAATGCGTGATCCGGTAGGCCTCGGAATAGGTGGGCGCCATCGGCAGCGTCACGCCCTTCGCAGCCAGGAAGGCGTGCCAACCCTCCACATCCTGCGTCACCAGCGTGAAGACCACCCCGCCCACGACGCGCGGATTCTCCGAGGCGCGAGGCGCACGCGCCTTGCAGATGCCGAGGAAGGCGCGGCTGCCCGCGATGCCGTAGATCCGCACGCTGCCCTGGTCCTGCACCAAGGGCAGTTCCAGCATCTCCTCATAGAAGCGCCAGCATTCCTCGGGATTCTCGGCGTAGAGGAAGGTGACCTGCTGATCGAGCGCGGGCCTCATTCCGCGGCGACCTTCGCGGCCTCGTCCATGGCCAGGCGCAGCATGCCGTCGCGCGTTTGCGGCAGCTTGCGGCCGAGCAGCTGCTCGGCCACCTGGTTGCGCAGGATCTGCGCGGTGCCGCCGGCGATCGGGAACATCCGCGCATCGCGCACCGCGCGCTCCATCGGGTTCTCGCGCGAGTAGCCGGCGGCACCCCAGAGCTGGAGGGCCATGTTCGTGACCTCGACGGCGCTGTCGGCGGCCAGCACCTTGGCGCGCGCGGCCATCAGCCGGTCCGGGAAGCCATTGGGGCCGGCGGACGCCGCCGCCTGCCAAATCAGCGCGCGGCTCGCTTCGAGCTTGATGGACATGTCGGCCAGCATCCAGCCGAGCCCCTGGAATTCCGCGATGGGGCGGCCGAATTGCCGGCGGCCCTGCACGAAATCGAGCGCCCGGTCATAGGCGCCGGCGGCGATGCCGAGGGCCGCGGTCGCAGCCCCCACGCGCTGGCCGTTATAGGCGTCCATCAGCTTGCCGAAGCCGCGCTTGAAGCCGCCCGGCGCGCGCAGCACCATGCCGTCCGCCACTTCGAGGTCGCGGAAATGCAGCTCCGCCTCGGGCATGCCGCAGAGCCCCATGGAGGGGATGCGCTTGTGGACGATCAGATTCGCGGGGTCATTGTCGCCATTGCGGACGACGAGGAAGCCGCCGATCCCCTGCTCCACGCCATTCTCGATGGCGCGGGCGAAGATCAGGTGCAGCTTGGAGACTCCACCCCCGGTGATCCAGTGCTTCACCCCGTTGATCACCCAGGTGTCACCGCGCTTCACCGCGGTCGTCGTCATCTCGCCCGCCGCACTCCCGGCGTCCGGCTCGGTGATGCAGATGGCGGGCTTGTCGCCGGCCAGCACCAGATCGGCCGCGATGCGCTTCTGGGCCGGCGTACCATAGGCCATAATGGCGCCGATCGCGCCCATATTCGCCTCGACCGCGATGCGCCCGCAGACGGCGCAGCCCTTGGCCATTTCCTCGACGACCAGGACGGCATCGAGGTAGGAGGCTCCCTGCCCCCCCCATTCGCGCGGCACGGTCATGCCCATGAAGCCGGCCTGCGTCATCTTCGCGACCATGGGCCACGGGTATTGCAAGCTGCGGTCGGTCTCGGCGGATTGGGCGAAGGCGTCCTGCGCCAGGTCGCGCGCGGCGTCGCGAAGGCGCTGCTGCGCGGTGGTGAGCGTGAACATGGTCATTTCCCCAATCTGTCCTCTATGGCCTTGCGGGCCGCGGGTTGCAGCTTCAGCGCCTCGCCCAGGCGGTCGAGCCAGGCGCGTTCCTCCGCGCTGATCTCGCCCGCCGCGGCGAAGGCCGCCGCGTAAAGTTGCGCCCGCAGAATGGGGTCCCGCGCGGCATCGGACAACTGCTCGATCGTGGCAGGCCGGTCAAAATCCGCCAGCACCTGGTCGCGCTCGGCCGCACTCAGCCCGGCGGCGTCGAGCTGGGCCGCGATGGCCTGGCGTTCCGGGCGGTCCACCACACCGTCCGCGCGGGCGGCCGCGATCATGGCGCGCAGCAAGAGGCGCGCCTCGGCATGCTCGGCCGAGGCCGGCGGCGGGGCCTTGGGCGCCACCTCCGGCAGGCGGCGGGGCGGCGGCGGCGGGCTCTTCGCGGCGGGCGGAGCCTTCGCGGGTGCGGGCGGCGGCGCCGGCTGGCTCCCGGATTTGGCGAGCGCATCGGCCGCGATGCCGGCCAGCGCACCCAGCGCCCGGCCGATCTGCCGCGTCTCGGCCTGGGTCATGCCGAAGGGGCCGGAGGCGCGCCGCGCCGGGCTGGTCCGCCGCCGCGGCGGCTGGGCGGCGCCGCCCAGCACCGCGCCGAAGATGCGTCCGAGGTCCATGGGTCAGGGCACTCCTGCGGCGATGGCCTGCGCGAGGGCGCGGAACTCGGCCGCGCGCGGGCTGCGTGGACGCCATGCGAGCGCGAGGGTCCGCGCCGGCACGACCTGCCCTGGCATATCCGCCAGCATGGGCCGGACGACAAGGCCCGTGCCCCCCAGCACGCCGCCTTCCACCGCCAGGCGCGGCAGCACCGTCACCCCGAAGCCGCCGGCCACCATATGCACCAGCGTGTGCAGCGAGGTGGCGGCGAAACCACCGGCCGACATGCCGCGCGGCAGGCCGCAGGCCTCCTCCGCCTGGGCGCGCAGGCAATGGCCATCCTCCATCAGCAGCATGCGTTCGCCCGCCAGCGCACCCAGCGGCACCTCGGCCAGCGCGGCCAGGCGATGCTCGGGCGGCAGGGCGAGCAGAAAGGGGTCGGTCGCGATGGGCTCGATCTCGGCGGCCGCGCAGTCGCAGGGCAGTGCGAGCAGCAGCAGGTCGAGCCGCGCCTCGCCCAGCTGCGCCATCAGCCGCTCCGTCATCTCCTCGCGCAGGATGAGTTGCAGGCGCGGGAAAGTGGCGCGCAGCGCCGGCATCAGCCGCGGCAGCAGGAAGGGCGCGATGGTCGGGATGATGCCCAGGCGCAGCGTGCCCGAGAGCGGGTCCTGCGCCGTGGTCACGGTCTCGGTCACCGATTCCAGCGCGGCCAGCGCCACCCGCGCCTGCGCCAGCACCTCGAGGCCAAGCGGCGTGAAGACCGGCCGCTTGGTGGCACCGCGCTCGATCAGGGTGGCCCCCAGCTGCCGCTCCAGCGCCAGGATGCCGGCCGAGAGGGTGGATTGCGTGACGGCGCAGGCCTGGGCCGCGCGGCCGAAATGCCCGTGCTCGGCGAGCGCCGTGAGGTAGCGGAGCTGCTGGGGGGAAGGGAGCGTCATCCGGCGTCATCCTTGGTCCCGCCGGGCGTGGCCGGTCAAGCGTGGGGGGCTACTCCGCCGGAGCGGGCGCCGCCGCCTTGCTCCAGAGCTCGGGGCGCAACTCTTCCGGCCGGTTCGGGAACCACAAGGCGCAGGCGAGCGTGACGGATGCGACACCCGCCAGCACCACCATGGCGAGTGCCATGTCGCCCGTCGCCTCATGGAGAAGGCCGACCAGCGGCGAGGCCAGCGCGGCCCCCAGGAAGCCCACGGTGAAGCGGATGGAATAGAGCTTGGCCCGCAAGGGCGGCGCCACGTAGCGCGCCGTCATCGTCTCGTTCACCGTCACCTGGCCGAAGATGGCGGCGGCGACCATCGCCGAGATGGGCAGCACCGCCCAGCCATCGAGGAAGGAGAGCGCCAGCAGGCCCGGCACCTGCACGAAGGCCAGCGGCATGAAGACGGATTTCAGCGTCTTGCGGTCAATCAGCTGGCCGACGGTGTATTGCGTCACACCGCCGCAGATGGTCGCCAGGAAGGCCAGCAGCCCCACCACCGGCAGCAGGTCCGGGTTGTTGGCCAGCCGCTCCTGCATCAGCTTGGGCAGCAGCAGCGTATAGGCGTTGAAGACGAGGCCGGAGACGGTCGCGATCATCAGGAGCGAGATCACGGCGCGGCGCACCACATCGGCCGGGATCACCGGGAAGGGGCGCGTTTGCACGCCGGCCTTCTTCGCGTCAAAGGGCGGCTCGCGCAGGTAGAGCAGGCCCACCACCATGCAGATCAGGCCCGGCACCACGAAGGCGTAGCGCCAGCCGAATTGCGCGGCGAGGAAGGCCGTCACCACCGGCGCCAGCGCCACGCCCAGATTGCCGAAGACGCCGTTGATGCCCATGGCGCGGCCCACGCGATCGCCGCCGGCTTCCGCGATGATGGCGGTGCCGATCGGGTGATAGATCGCGGAAAACGCCCCCATCATGGCCAGCGCCATGGCGAGCCCCCAGGGGCCGGCGACCAGACCCGCCAGCGCCATGCCCGCGCCCGAGCCCAGGAAGAAGGCGCCCATCATCGCCTTGCGGCCGAAGCGATCGGCGAGCCAGCCCATCGGCAGGGCGCCCAGCCCATAGAGCACGAACATGGCGGTCCCGAGGGCCAGGATCGGCCCATATTCCGTGCCGAAGCCGGCCTCATCCTGCTGCACCATGGCCAGCACGGCGGTGGCCAGCACGAGCAGCCCGTAATGCGTGAAGCTGTGCGCCGCGTTGATGAAACAGACCTGGCGCGTGGCGGGGGACATCGGCATTTCCTTTCGAGTGGGGTCAGGCTAGTCTGTCTGTCCAGCAACGTCAGGACGATCCATGTCGCAGATCGGCCAAAACCTTCGCACCATCGCCCATGAACAGGTGGACCGGCCGCTCGCCGGCTTCACCCGCGACTATGCCGAGGGCGAGGCGACCGGCTGGCACGCCCATGCCCGCGCGCAACTGCTCTACGCGACGCAGGGCGTCATGCGCGTGGCCACGCCGGCCGCGGATTTCGTGGTCCCGCCCGGCCGCGCCCTCTGGGTGCCGGCGGGCCTCAGCCATGAGGTCCGCACCGAAGGCCGCGTCGCCATGCGCGCCCTGTTCTTTCGTGCCGATGCAGCGCGGGTGGGCGAGGCGGCGCCTTCCGTGCTCGGCGTCTCGGCGCTGCTGCGGGAATTGATCCTGGCCGCCTGCGCGGAGCCGCTGGAATGGGACGAGGCCGGGCGCGGCGGGCACATCGCCGCCCTGATCGCCGAGGAGGTGGCGCGCGCCCCCCGCCTGCCCTTCGGCGTACCCGCCCTCAGCGACCCCCGGCTGCGGCGCTTGGCCGCGGCGCTGGCGGCAGCACCCGCCAGCGACCTCAGCCTGGAGGAATGGGCCGCGCGCTGCGGGGCCAGCGCGCGCACGCTCGCGCGGCTCTTCCAGGCGGAGACCGGCATGGGCTTCGCCCGCTGGCGGCAGGCGCTGCGCCTGACGGAAGCCGCCGCCCTGCTGGCCCAGGGGGCGACGCCCGCCCGGGCCGCGGCGGCCGTGGGCTATGCCAGCGCGCCCGCCTTCGGCGCCGCCTTCCGTGCCGCCTTCGGGATCACGCCGGGGGAAGCGCGCTGATGGACCCCATGATCCGCTGGGGCATCCGCCTGGCCCAATGGTTCCGCAACCCGCCCTCCCGCCAGCGGGTGATCATCATGGCCGTGGCGCTGGCCTTTTGCGTGGGGGTGGTGCTGGTGGAGCGCTTCATCGGCTGGCCGGCCTGGGCGACGCTGGGCCACCACCCGCCACGCGTGGTTCGGCCCTGATCCTATTCGCCGCCGGGTGGGCCGTAGAACATCACCCAGACGCCGAGATCCTCGGAAAACTCCTCGAAGCGATGCGGCACACTGGCCGGCACGAAGATCGCATCGCCGGGGCCGAAGGGCAGGCGCTCCTCGCCCCGGCGGAACCAGCCCTGGCCGGTGACGACGACATAGACCTCATCCTGGTCGTGCGGCGCCTGGGCATCGGCGCCGCGCGGCGCGTACCAGCGCAATTGCAGGCTGCCCTGGCCCATGATGCGGGCCGAGATTCGCCCGGGCTCCGGCGGTGTGGCGGCCGCCGCGGCGGCGGGGAAGACGAAGCCTGTCACCCGAGGCCCAGCACGTCATTCATCGAATAGAGCCCGGGCGGGCGGCCCTTCAGCCATTGCGCGGCGCGGACCGCGCCCGTCGCATAGGCGCGGCGGTCGAAGCTGCGATGGGTCAGCGCGATATGCTCGGAGCCGGCGGCAAAGAGCAGCGTATGCTCGCCCACCACCTGGCCGCCGCGGAGCGCCGCGAAGCCGATGGTGCCGGTGCCGCGCGCGCCGGTATGTCCGTCGCGGCCCGACTCGCGCCCGGCTTCCTCCAGCGTGGTGCCGCGCCCGCGCGCCACGGCGCGCCCCATGGCGATGGCGGTGCCCGAGGGGGCATCCACCTTCTGGCGGTGGTGCATCTCGACGATCTCGGCATCGTATTGCGCGCCGGGCAGCGCGGCGGCGAGCTTTTCCGCCATGGCGATGACGAGGTTCACGCCGGTCGCGAAATTGGCGGCATAGACGATGGGGGCGCGCTTTGCGGCCTCGGCCACCGCCGCCTCCTCCTCGGCCGAAAGGCCGGAGGAGCCGAGGACCAGCCCGCGGCCCAGCTCGGCCGCCAGCGCGGCATGCCGGGGCGCCGCATGGGCATGGGTGAAGTCGATCACCACCTCGCTCGCTTCGAAGAGGGCGCGCGGGTCATCGCCCCGTCCGGAGCCGCCGCTGAGGGTGCAGCCGGCGGCTGCCACCTCCTCGGCCAGGAGCTTGCCCATGCGGCCGGCGATGCCGGCGATCCCGATCTGTGTCATGGCCATGTCATGCCATGCCAGTGCCCGCTCATCCAGGGCGCAGCAGCCAGAAGAGCAGCGCGATGCCCCAGAGCAGCAGCGCGAGAAGCGCCACGCGCTCGGCGTGCCAGGCGAGGCGCGCGCGCAGCGTGGCCGCGATCCGCGCGCGATTCACCTCGGCGCTCAGCCAGTTCCGCGGCACTCCGGCGGCGCGCAGCATGGCATAGACCTCGGTGTGGCGGATGTTGCGGCGGGGCGCCCGCCAGGCCGCGAAAGCCAGGCCCGCCGCCAGCAGCGCCGCGATATCCGCGCCCGTCCGGAAAGCCAGCACCGGGTCGAAGGAGAGCGAGATCATGACCGTGGCGGCACCCAGGCCCACAAAGCCGCAGGCGCGGCGGATGGAGATGTCGGTGAAGGCCTCCAGGCGATCCATCGAGCCCCTCCCTCCCGCGCGCGCGGGTGTGGCGGTCAGCGCAAGCCGAGCAGCACCAGCAGGATGGCACAGCCCAGCCACACCCACATGGCGTTGAGAAGCGAAAGGCCAAGGCGTTCGGCGATGCCGGCCGGCAGGGCCGAGAGCAGCAGCGTGCCGGTCGAGACCATCAGGCTGGCACCGTAGAAGATCGTCTCACGCGTGGCGGGCATCATCTCGGGCATCCAGACCGGATGGAGGTGCCAGACGACCGCCAGCATGGGCGAGATGAAGCCGTTGATGAGGCAGACGGCGACGGTGGTGACGAAAACTCCCTGGGGTGTCATGGCTCAGCCCCCCGTCGCGACCGGGGCCAGGCGGGGCGCCCAGCCGGCGGAAATCATGAAGATGCCGAAGACGAGGCGCAGGCCGAAGAGCCAGCACATCGCCACCAGCGGCAGATACATGGGCGCGATATAGCTCGGCACCATGCGGGCCGCGGTCCAGACGGCCCAGTCGCTCAGCGCGCGGAAGCCGCGCCAGATGTAGTTCGTGCTGTCATGCGGCAGGAAGAAGCTCATCATGAAACGGCCGATGCAGGCCCAGGCCGTCAGCGCCAGCGTGTAGGTGACGAGCCAGAAGGGCAGATGCCCGAAGACGAAATGCGGCTGTTCCATGGGTCCTGGCGGGGCGAAGGGTGCTCAGAAAAAGATGGGGCGGCCGCGCTGCCGCGGCCGCCCCTGTTAGCCCAGGATGGGGCTTCTGTTTACTCCACCGCCTCGCGGCGGTTCACTCCACCGCCTCGCGGCGGTCGGCGAGGCGAACCCCACCGCGCGGGATGCGGATGTCCTCCACGAAGTTCTGCATCGCCTGAGACGGGGCGGTGGTGAACTTCGAGACCAGGTAGATGGTCAGGAAGGAGAGCGGCACGCCGAGGATTCCGCCCGAGATGTTGTTCAGGCCCCAAAGGCGCCCGACCACGCGGCCACGCAGCACCACGTGGTCCGTCGGCAGGCCGCTGCCCGCGAAGAGCGAGCCGAACCAGGAGAGCGTGCCGTCCTGGATCGCCGCCGCATTGGCGACAAGGCCGGCGGCATAGGCCTTCAGCTCCGGCGAGGCGGTGGTGAGCGCCGCCGTGGCCGTGGCCGCGCGCAGGATCGCCTCCTTGCTGCCGAAGGTCTCCATGAAGCTCAGGCCGTAGAACTCGGACCAGATCAGGTAGAAGAAGGTGACGAGGTAACCCACCGCCATGCCCCAGCAGGCGCCGGCATTCGTGGTCTTCTTGTACCAGACGCCCATCACGAGCGCGCCGAACAGGCCGGCGGCCGCGATGGAGAAGGCCCAGGCCACGAGGAACAGGATGTCCGCCCCCATGGAGCCCGCGGTATAGGCCGCGGCGACGGCCACGATCAGCAGCAGCACGCGCGAGATGATCAGGCGGCGGGCCGTCGGCGCGTCACGGTTGATCATCTTGTAGTACACGTCGTGGCTGAGCGCGTTGGCGAGCGCCAGCAGCAGGCCGTCCGCGGTGGAGAGCGCGGCAGCCAGGCCACCCGCGGCCACCAGGCCCGCGATCACGTAGGGCAGGCCCGCGATTTCCGGCGTGGCCAGCACGACGACGTCCGGATGGATGCGGAAGTCGCCCCACTGGACGATGCCGTCGCGGTTCACGTCCACGATGTTTACCCATGGCGTGCCGTAGGGCGAGATGATCTGCCAGTTCTTGATCCAGTCCGGCAGGCTCGCGATCGGCTGGCCGATCACGGTCTGGTAGATTTCCAGCTTGCCGAAGGCGGCATAGGCCGGCGCCGTGAAGTACAGCAGGAAGATGAAGAAGAGCGACCAGGCGACCGAGGCGCGGGCTTCGCGCACCGACGGCGTGGTGAAGTAGCGCATCAGCACATGCGGCAGCGCCGCGGTGCCGACCATGAGGCAGAAGATCAGCGCGAAGAAGTTCACCGCCGCATTCATGCTGAACTGGCCATTGGGGCCGATGAAGGGCGCGGTGTGCCAGCCCGTGACGCCCGGGGGCGGCACCATGCCGGCGGCGCGGAAGCCCTGCTCCAGCACCTCGATGCGCTCCAGCGCGAGCCCGTACATGAGCTGCGGAATGGGCACGCCCGAGATCTTCACCGACATCAGGATCGCCGGGATCAGGTAGGCGATGATCAGGATGATGTACTGCGCCACCTGGGTCCAGGTGACGGCGCGCATGCCGCCCAGCATCGAGCAGACCAGGATGCCGGCAAGGCCCAGGAACACCGCGGTGGTGAAGGAGACCTCGAGGAAGCGCTGGGTGATGATGCCGACACCCACGATCTGGGCCACGACATAGACGAAGGAGGCGGTGATGAGGACGACGACGCCGATGGCGCGCGCCCAGTTGCCGCCGAAGCGGGCCCCCAGGAAGTCCGGCACCGTGTACTGGCCGAACTTGCGCAGGTAAGGCGCGAGCAGGATGGCGACGAGCATGTAGCCGCCGGTCCAGCCCAGGATGAAGGCGAGGCCGCCATAGCCCAGCGCATAGAGGCTGCCCGCCATGCCGATGAAGCTCGCCGCCGACATCCAGTCGGAGCCGGTGGCCATGCCGTTATATATCGCAGGAACACGCCGACCCGCGACGTAGTATTCAGATGCGACCTGCGTGCGGCTGATGATGCCGATATAGGCATAGACGCCGATGGTCAAAAAGACGAACAAGTAGCCGATGATGCGGTCCGGCACGCCCATTTGTTCGAGGATGCCGAGGATGACGACGAAGAAGGCGAAGCCGCCCGTATAGCCGACATAGATCTTGTTCAGATTGGCAATGAAGGGGTCTTTCGCCCCCGTGGTGTCAGCCATGTTACGCGTCCTCCTGCACGCCGAACTCCTCGTCGATCTCGTTCTGGCGCTTGGCGAACCAGAAGAGGCCGACGACGAAGATGATCAGGCTGCCCTGCGCGGCCATGTAGAAGCCCAGCGGGAAGCCGAAGATGTGGATGGGGTTCAGCGTCTGCGCGAAGAAATGCACGCCAAAGCCGGCCACGAACCAGATGGCGAGCACGGTCCACATCAGCGCGGATGTCTTCTTCCAATAGGCCTGCGCGGTGACAGGATCGACCGCCGCCGTGGTGGCGGATTCCGGTTCTGGGCCGGATTCAACTAAGGGCATGCGCAATCTCCTCCCGGCGCAGGTTTCCGACCTACGCCATACGGTTTGTCATGTAACGAAGCCCCCAGCACCTTATTAGTTAAGAATGGTTAATGCTTAATCCCGTGGAAAGGGCGTGGCTTTCGCGCCATACCGCCCGCCATCCGGAGTGCAGCCCTTGGCCCTTCTCGATTTTTTCCGCCGCCGCCGCGAGGCTTCGCCAGCCGCGCTGCAGGGGTTTCTGCATGCCCAGGCCGCCTATGTCGCGCAGAAGACCGTGCTGGATTACTGCCGCGTGAAAGCCGGTCGGAGCGAGAAGCAGCTCTTCAGCGACCCGGATTTCCAGGCGGCGCTGGCCCATTGCCGCTGGCAGGTCTTCTTCGCGGCGATGACCGACGTGACCGCCCTCATCGAGGCCCATCTGCGCCCGCACGCGCCAGGCGCCGAGGAGGCGCTGCGCGCGGCGCTGGTCCGCCTGCACCACGCGGCACTCGACGCCGAACCGCCGCCGCCCGACGAAGCGCAGGCCGCGGCCGATGCGCGCGAGGCGGTGGCGCAACACCTGGCGCGGATCCAGTTGGAACCGCCGCTCCCCGCGCATCGCCTGCCACTGCTGGCCGAGCCCGTGCTCTTCGCCACGCTGCCGGTCCATGCCGAGCAGCGACAGGGCGAAAGCCTCGCCATCAAGGGGGCCCTGCGCTTCCAGGTGGTGAGCACCCAGCAGGAGGTGGAGCGTCGTTTCGATGCCAGCGAAACCACTCGCAATCTATTGAATCGTCTGTAATTTTTGCAGCGCAGCAATGCAATGAATTACACTTTCAGCACGCCAGCTTAATTTGATCCAGCGCAACGTGTGCGCCACAACCAACCTGTTCTGTTTCAGGCATCGCCTTGCTGTCCGTCGGTTGCGGCCAGTTGCCTGCTCGTATCAAAAAAGAAAGGGTTGGGAATGGCTTCAGCAACAATCGCGGCATCGGCGCCAAAGCCGATGACGCCCGAGGAGAAGAAGGTCATCCTGGCCTCCTCCCTCGGCACCGTCTTCGAATGGTATGACTTCTATCTCTACGGCTCTCTCGCCGCCGTCATCGGGCTCAAATTCTTCTCGATGTATGACGAGACCACGCGCAACGTCTTCGCCCTCCTCGCCTTCGCCGCCGGCTTCCTGGTCCGCCCCTTCGGCGCGCTGGTGTTTGGCCGCCTGGGTGACCTGGTCGGGCGCAAATACACCTTCCTCATCACCATCGTGATCATGGGCGCCTCGACCTTCATCGTCGGCATCATGCCCACCTCGGACCAGATCGGCATCCTGGCGCCCATCGGCCTGATCATCCTGCGCATGCTCCAGGGCCTGGCGCTGGGCGGCGAATATGGCGGTGCCGCGACCTATGTGGCCGAGCACGCGCCCAATGGGCGCCGCGGCTTCTACACGAGCTTCATCCAGATCACGGCGACCGCGGGCCTCTTCCTCTCGCTGCTGGTGATCCTGGGCACCCGCTCCATCCTGGGCGAGGCCGCCTTCGCCGATTGGGGCTGGCGCGTTCCCTTCCTGCTCTCGCTCGCACTGCTGGCCATCTCGGTCTGGATCCGCATGCAGATGCAGGAGAGCCCCGCCTTCCAGAAGATGAAGGACGAGGGCAAGGTCTCCAAGGCGCCGCTGGGCGAGGCCTTCGGCCAGTGGAAGAACGCGAAGATCGCGCTCTTCGCCCTGCTCGGCCTCGTCATGGGCCAGGCCGTGGTCTGGTACACCGGCCAATTCTACGCGCTGTTCTTCATCGGCACGGTGCTGAAGGTGGATGGCTTCACCACCAACATGCTGATCGCCTGGTCGCTGGTGCTGGGCTCGGGCGGCTTCGTGCTGTTCGGCTGGCTCTCCGACAAGATCGGCCGCAAGCCGATCATCCTGGGCGGCTGCCTCATCGCCGCACTGACCTACTTCCCGATGTTCAAGCTGATCAGCCATGAGGCCAATCCGGCCCTCTCGGCCGCGCATGCCAACATCTCGGTCGTCGTCTCGGCCGATACCGCGGGCTGCTCCTTCCAGTTCAACCCGACCGGCACGGCGCGCTTCACCCAGCCCTGCGACGTGACCAAGGCGGCCCTTGCCCGCGCCTCGGTGAATTACCGCGTGCAGAATACGCCGGGCCAGCCGGCGGTGACGGTGCAGATCGCCGACCAGCCGGTGGTCAGCGCCACCACCGTGGTGGACGGCCAGACGCGGATCAACCCGCAATTCCAGGCGCAGCTCACCGCGGCGCTGAACGCCGTGAACTACCCGACGGCGTCCAACCCGACGGTCGTGAAGATGTCCGGTCCCTTCGACGTCTTCCGCGAGCAACCGGCCGTGCTGATCGCCATGCTGACCTTGCTGGTGATCTACGTGACCATGGTCTATGGCCCGATCGCGGCGGCGCTGGTGGAGCTGTTTCCCACGCGCATCCGCTACACCTCCATGTCGCTGCCCTACCATATCGGCAATGGCTGGTTCGGTGGCCTGATGCCGGCGACGGCCTTCGCCATCATCGCCCAGACCGGCGACGTCTATTCCGGCCTCTGGTACCCGATCATCATCGCGCTCGCGACCGTGGTCATCGGCATCTTCATGGTGCCCGAGACCTACAAGCGGGACATCTTCTCGGAGAACGCGGATGGCTCGGCCAATTCCGCGGACTACACGAAATAGGCTTGCCTCCCTCACGGGGATGACCGGCGCCGGGGGGAGACCCCCGGCGCCTTTTTCATGAGCGGCGCAGGCGGCCTGCGTAATGCCGCACGACGCCGAGGCTGATCCAGGCCAGGCTTCCCAGCACCGTCATCAGGCCCAGGAAGCCCAGCACCCCCTGGGACCAGGCCACGGCGCCGACCGTCAGCACGGCCCCCAGGACCAGGCCCGCGACACCTTGGAGGAGCATGGGCCGCAGGCTCGGCTTGCGCTCAAAGGGAGGGGTGACGGCGGCCATCGCGGCCCCGCGGCGCAGTTCTGTCATCAATGGAAGTCCTTGCTCGGGCGCGGCATGCCTCCACGCCCCGGGCGACCGCAATATTCCTGCCCGCTTCGCTCGGTGGCGCAGGGGAAATTTCCGTCGGCACTTCCCAAATGACCCCGCACCGAAAAAGGGCAAGGCGCTGAATTTGTGAGCCGCGCCGCTTGCTGTATCCTGGCGTCGGAAACCACAGCAAGGCGACGCATGCCCTCGGCACTGATCACCGGCATCACCGGACAGGACGGCTCCTACCTCGCCGAGCTTCTCCTGGAGAAGGGCTACACAGTGCACGGGCTGGTGCGGCGTGGGGGGGCGGCCGCGCGCGCCCGCATCGCCCACCTCATCACGCCCGAGAACGAAGGCCGCCTCGTCCTGCATGAGGGCGACCTGACCGATGGCGGCAACCTGATCCGCGTCGTCCAGGACAGCCAGCCGGACGAGCTCTACAATCTGGCCGCGCAAAGCGACGTGGCGGTCAGCTTCGAGGTGCCGGAATACACGGCCGATGCCGATGGCCTCGGCACGCTGCGCCTGCTGGAGGCGATCCGGCTGCTCGGCCTTGAGCGCAGCACGCGCTTCTATCAGGCCTCGACAAGTGAGCTCTACGGCAAGGTGCGTGCCGTGCCGCAGAACGAGCTGACGCCCTTCCACCCGCGCTCGCCCTATGGCGTGGCCAAGCTCTATGGCTTCTGGATCACGGTGAACTACCGCGAAAGCTATGGGATGCACGCCTCGAACGGCATCCTGTTCAACCATGAGAGCCCGCGCCGCGGCGAGGGCTTCGTCAGCCGCAAGATCACCCGCGCCGTGGCCGCCATCCAGCTGGGACGGCAGGACGACGTGGCGCTCGGCAACCTCGACGCGCAGCGTGACTGGGGCCATGCGCGCGACTATGTCGAGGGCATGTGGCGCATGGTCCAGCAGGCCGAGGCGGACGACTATGTGCTCGCCACCGGGCAGACGCATCGCGTGCGCGACTTCGCGACCCTCGCCTTCCGCGAGATCGGCGTGGAGCTGGACTGGGCGGGCAGCGGCGTGGCCGAGACGGGCCGCTGCCGCGCCACCGGGCGCGTTCGGGTCCGGGTGGATCCGGGCTTCTTCCGCCCCGCCGAGGTGGACCTGCTGATCGGCGATGCCACCAAGGCGGCCGATCAGCTGGGCTGGCGGCCGACCACCAGCCTCGAGGCCATGGTGGCGGAGATGGTGCGGGCCGATATCGAGGTGCTCTCGCGCCGCTGAGGGATTTCGCCATGGCGGCATCCGCGCCGGCGTGGCTATTCTCTGCGGCATGATGATTCTTCTTCTTGCTGCGGCCATCCTCTGGGTGGGCGTTCATGTCGGTATTGCGGGCACGGTGGTGCGCGCGCGCCTGGTGGAACGCCTGGGCGATGCGGGGTTCCGCATCGGCTACTCACTGGTCTCGGTGGTGAGCATCACCCTGCTCGTCATGGCCTGGCAGGCCGCACCCGCCGTGCCGCTCTGGTACGCGCCCGACTGGTTTCGCTGGCTGATGGCGCTGCTGATGCTGCCGGTGATGCTGCTCTTCGTCGCCTCGGTCGCCACCCCCAACCCGACGGCCGTCGCGGGCAAGCTGGACGAATCGGGAGCGCGCGGCATCCAGCGGATCACGCGCCACCCCATGCTCTGGTCCTTCGCGGGCTGGGCGGCGCTGCACCTGGTCGCCAAGGGCAACCTTGCGGGCGTGTTCTTCTTCGGCGCCTTCCTGGTGACGTCGCTGGTCGGCATGCCCTCGATCGACCGCAAGCTGGCGGCGCTGCAGCCGGCGCTCTGGGCGCGGCTCGCGCCCGTGACCTCGATCCTGCCCTTCGGGGCCATCCTCGGCGGGCGGAACCGCCTGGCGCTGGAGGAGATCCCGCGCCTGGTCTGGATCATCGGCGGCGTGGCCTGGCTCGGGCTTCTGGTGGGGCATCCCTGGCTCTTCGGATATCCGGCGCTGCCTTTCTGATCCGTCCCGGCGGGGCTTGATCCCAGGCCGCGGCGCGGCCATTGCATGCCCGCTCCATGGAGATTCGGACATGCAGGAAGCCCTGACCACCCTTGATAGCGGCGATGACCTGCGCGCCCGCGTGGCGCGGCTGGTGCTGGCGCCGATCTTCCAGCGGGTGGTGATCGGGCTGATCCTGCTGAACGCCGTGACCCTCGGCCTCGAGACGAGCGACAGCGTGATGGAGCGCTACGGCACGGCGCTGCATGCGGTGGATGCCGTGCTTCTCTACCTCTTCACGGCGGAGCTGGCGCTGCGCATCTACGCCTTCCGCGGCCGGTTCTTCCGCGACCCCTGGGGCCTGTTCGACTTCGTGGTGGTCGCCATCGCCTGGATGCCGGCGAGCGGGCCGCTCTCGGTGCTGCGCGCCTTGCGCGTGCTGCGTGTGCTGCGCCTCATCTCCGTGGTGCCGAGCCTGCGCAACGTGGTGGAGGCGATGCTGGGCGCCCTGCCCGGCATGGGCAGCATCGTGCTGCTGATGGCGCTGCTCTTCTACGTCTTCGCCGTGATGGCGACCAAGCTCTTTGGCGGCGAGATGGAGGAGCAGTTCGGCACGCTGGGCGCCAGCCTCTTCACCCTGTTCCAGCTGATGACGCTGGATGACTGGGCCAACATCGTGAAGCCGGCCATGGAGCTGAAACCCTGGGCGCTGGTCTTCTTCATGCCCTTCATCGTGATCTCCACCTTCGTCGTGCTGAACCTGTTCATCGGTGTCATCGTCGAGAGCATCCAGACCCTGCGCGAGGATCGCGGCGCGGGCGCGGCGGCGACCGAGGCCGCCGAAAAGAGCGCCGACCGGGCGGATCTGCGCGCGCTGGTGCAGGAAGTCCGTGCCCTGCGGGTCGAGGTGGCCGAGCTGCGCGCTCAGCCGAAGAGCACGCCATAGAGATAACGGCCGGGGGCGAAGGTGGCAAAAATTCCGGCGACGAAGAGCCCGCCGGCACCCGCCATCATGGCCCGCTTGTGCGCGGCGACGCGCCCCTGCCGGATGGCCCAGACCGCCCAGGCCATATTCACCAGCGTCACCACGGAGAGGATGTGCAGCCAGGAGAAATGCCCCCGTGCCTGGATGCCGAAGGAGAAGAGCGCGCTCAGCACCAGCGCGCCGGCGGCCAGGCGACCCAGCCGGCGATGCGCGAGCTGCCCCTTGGGCAGCGACAGGATGGCGAGGATCGCGCCGAGCGCGACCAGTGAGAAGCCGAGATGGAGAAGCAGCATGGCGGGATCGGCTTTTGTATGTTAGCATCGTCAACATAGACTGAATGTTAGCGATGTCAACATCAGAAAAACCCTATCATCACGGTGATCTGCGCACGGCCCTACTGGATGCCGCGGACGCGCTGCTGGACCAGGGCGGCGACGGTGCCGTCAGCCTGCGCGAGGCGGCGCGGATGGCCGGCGTCTCGGCCACCGCCGCCTATCGTCACTTCGCCGACAAGGAGGCGCTGCTGGCCGCACTGGCGCTGCGTGGTTTCGAGGCCTTTGGCGCCACCATGGCGGCCGCCGTGGCGCGCGGCGACGTCTCGCCCCATGTGGCGCGCGGCCGCGCCTATCTGCGATTCGCGCTGGCCCGGCCAGGTCGCTTCCGGCTGATGTTCGGCCCGCTGCTGGCGCGGGCGGGCGCGCACCCGGCCCTGCTCAACGCCTCGCATGCGGCCTTCGAAGCCCTGCAGGCCGGCGCCGGGGACCGCGATGCGGCGTTGCGCAGCTGGGGCATGGTGCACGGCCTCGCCCATCTCATGCTCGACCGCGCCATCCCCCAGGCCGACGAGCCTGAGACGCTGATCAACCGCCTGATCTGTTAGATCGGCTTGCGGAGATACTGAACCCGCTTGCCATTGCGCCGGTCCACCGCCTCGCCGCAGGGGGTGAACCCCAACTTCACGTGGAATTCCATGCTCTCCGGGTTGGGCGGGTCGAGATTCACCTCGCAGGTCAGCAGGTTCGTCCCTTCCGCCTTCGCGATGGCAGCGACGTCCTCGTAGAGCGCGCGCGCCACGCCCTTCCCGCGCGCGGCGGGCGCCACCACGATGCGGTCAATATAGGCGAAGTAGCTCTCCCGCGCGGTGAACCAGGCGTGGTTCGGCCCCTGCGGCGGCGTCGCGTGGTCGAAGGCGATGAGAAAGGCCATGGCCTCCCCTGGGCCATCCGTCGTCATCCGCGCGGCGAAGGCGCTGGCCAGCAGGGCCTTCAGCGCTGGCTCGGTCAGGGCATTCACCCGTTCCGCCTCGGCATTGTTGAGGGCGAGCAGGGCCGGCACATCGGCGGCCGTGATGTTCCGAATTTCCATGTTCGCATGATTGGCACGAGTTTCCCGGCCTGACGAGGGTTTCACCCGGCCCCTGCACACCCTAGTTACAGTCGGCATGAATTTCCCCACCCACCCCGCCCGAGAATCGCTGGTCGGCGAATTGCACGCCCGGCCCGCCATCCCGATCCGTGGCCCCGCGCGCCTCTCGCGCCTGGCGATGCTCGCCCCCGACCGTGCGGCGGAGGATGCGCATCTTGCCTCGCTCTGCGCGCGCCATGGCGTGCAGCCACCCGCACCCGGCGCCTCCTGGTTCCTGGCGGATTTCGGCGCGTTTCGCCTGCGGTTCGAGCGGCACACGGAATTCACCGGCTGGAACTTCGTGGCCGATGGCGCGGACCCCGCCCGCCCCTTCGAGAATCCGGCACTCGCCGCCCTGCCGCCGGAGTGGCTGGCCAGCCTGCCCGGCCAGGCCATCGCCGCCATCCACATCACCCTGGTGGACACCGCCCCCGAGCTCTGCGGCTTCGCCGGCGACAGCCTCTCGGGTGCCGCGGTCGCGGGTGGCGAGGCCATGGTCTACACCGATTTCCGCCTGCATGCGGATGGCACCACGCATATCCTGGTGGCCGAGCACCCATCCCCCCTCGTCGCCGGCCGCCTTGCCCAGACGCTGTGGGAGATCGAGACCTATCGCGCGCTCGCCCTGCTGGCGCTGCCGGCAGCACGCGCGGTGGGCCCGGGCCTTGCCTCCGCCTCCGACCAGCTGACCCGCCTTTCCGAGCGCCTGGCCTCGCTGGAAACGCTCGAATCGGAGCGCGAGGCGCTGGAGGAGCTCACGCAGATCGGCGGCGAGATCGAGCGCGCCAACGCCGCGACGGCCGAACGTTTCTCGGCCAGTGCGGCCTATCACCGCCTGGTGCTGCGCCGCCTCTCAGAGCTGGGCGAGGCGCCGCTGGTCGGCCTGCCGACACTGACCCGCTTTCTCGACCGCCGGATGGAGCCCGCCATGGCCACGGTGACGGCGACCGGCGCGCGGATCTCCGCCCTCTCCGTCCGCACCGCGCGCCTCGTGGACCTGCTCCGCGCGCGCGTGGCCGTGACGCAGGAGGCACAGGCCGAGGCACAGCTGGCGACGCTGGCCGGCACCGGCCGCGCCCAGCTGCGCCTGCAACAGACGGTGGAAGGGCTCTCCGTCGCCGGCATCACCTATTACCTGCTGACCGTGCTGGGCTACCTGCTGAAGCCGCTCCCCTGGGAGGTCTATGGCACCAAGGCCGAGACGATCATCGCCATCCTCGTGCCGCTGGTGGCCGCGCTGGTCTGGTTGAACCTCCGCAAGCGACGGCTGGAAAGCGGCGCCTGACCGGGGGCTTCAGGCGGCTTCACGGGAGATTTAAATCGCGCGCCTGCAACCCGGACGTGCTATGGCGTTTAACGGCGCAGGCCGCGGAAACCCCGGTCATGAACGGAGTTTCCATGCACATCAGCGCCGGCTGCCAGATCATCTATGATTGCCCCCAGCCCACCCCCATGCTGCTGATGGTGAGCCCGCACCCCTCGCGCCTGCCCGATCTCGTGGGCCCGCACGAGATGCGCTTCGACCCGCCCATCCCGCATCGCGACTACCTCGACAGCTTCGGCAACACCTGCACGCGCATCACCGCGCCGGCCGGCCGCATCACGATCAGCACGCGCTTCACCATCCGTGATTCCGGCCTGCCCGATGCGGTCGTTCCCGCCGCCTGGCAGCGCCCGATCGAGGAATTGCCGGACGACAAGCTCGTCTACCTCCTCGGCAGCCGCTATTGCGACACGGACAAGCTCAGCAACTTCGCCTGGTCCATGTTCGGGCATCTGACGGGCTGGAACCGGGTACAGGCCATCTGCGACTGGGTGCACCAGCACATCACCTTCGGCTACCACCATGCGAGCGCCACGCGCTCGGCCTCCGAGGCCTTCCAGGAGCAGCGCGGCGTCTGCCGCGACTATGCGCATCTGGCGGTCGCCCTTTGCCGCTGCGTGAACCTGCCCGCGCGCTATTGCACCGGCTACCTCGGCGACATCGGCGTCGCGCACAACCCGGACCCGATGGATTTCGCGGCCTGGTTCGAGGTCTATCTCGATGACCAGTGGCACGCCTTCGACCCGCGCAACAACACGCCGCGCATCGGTCGCATCCTGATGGCGCGGGGGCGAGATGCGACCGACGTCGCCATTGCCACCACCTTCGGCGCCTGCATCCTGGCCGGCTTCCAGGTCTTCACGGATGAGCTGGTCGGCGCATCCGTCGGATAACCCGGCAACGCCCTCGCCTCGGCGGCGTTGGGTCAGGCTGTGTCGCCAATCGTCGCGAGGGTCTGGCCTGAATGTTCACCTTCGCCTTCTGCACCGGCATCGAAAACAGCGTGCCGACCATCCAGGGCGGCACGCACCGCGTGGACCAGATGGAGAAGTGCCGCTTCTACGAGAACTGGCGCACCGATTTCGAACTGGTCCAGGAGCTCGGGCTGCAATTCCTGCGCTATGGGCCGCCCATCCATCGCACCTGGCTGGGGGATGGGCGCTACGACTGGGCCTTAGCCGACGAGACCTTCGCCGACCTCAAGGCGCGCAACATCCTGCCGATCGTGGATCTCTGCCATTTCGGCGTGCCGGACTGGATCGGAAATTTCCAGAATCCCGATTTCCCGGAGCTGTTCGAGCGCTATGCCCGCGATTTCGCCATTCGCTTCCCCTGGGTGCAGCTCTACACGCCGGTGAATGAGATGTTCGTCTGCGCCACCTTCTCCGCCCGCTGGGGCTGGTGGAACGAGGCGCTTTCGAGCGACCGCGCCTTCGTCACGGCGCTGAAGCACATCGTCAAGGCGAATGTCTGCGCCATGCGCGGCATCCTCGAGGTCCGGCCGGACGCCATCTTCATCCAGAGCGAATCCTCGGAGTATTTCCACGCCGACAGCCCCACGGCCATCGCCAAGGCGGAGCGGTTCAACGCCGAGCGCTTCCTCTCGCTCGACCTCAATTACGGCCATGACGTGGACGCGCGGACCTATCGCTTCCTGCTGGAAAACGGGATGACGCCGGAGGAATACAGCTTCTTCCTGAGCAACCACCTGCGCCGCCATTGCGTCATGGGCACCGACTACTACAAGACCAATGAGCATCGCGTCTGGGCCGACGGCACCACCACCGGCTCGGGCGACGTCTTCGGCTATTCCGAGATCACCCAGCAGTATTTCGACCGCTACAAGCTGCCGGTGATGCACACCGAGACCAACCTGGCCGAGGGGCCGGAGGGCGATGAGGCGGTGTATTGGCTGTGGAAGGAATGGGCGAATGTGCTCAGGCTCCGCAACAAGGGCATCCCGGTGGTCGGCTTCACCTGGTATTCGCTGACCGACCAGGTGGATTGGGACACCACGCTGCGCGAGAATAATGGGCGCGTGAATCCGCTGGGCCTCTACGATCTCGACCGCAATCCCCGCGCCGTGGGCCGCGCCTACAAGACGCTCATCGCCAATTGGCGCAACGTGCTGGCGACGCAGAGCGTGTGCCTCGCGCTGCCCCTGTTCCTGCCGAGCGAGCAAGACAGCCCCGTGGTCCAGACGCGCTTCGAATACGCGCGCAGCCTGATCCGTGCGCGTGAGGCCGCCGAAGCCGCGGCCCCCGCCCAGACGCCGGCGGAACCCGATGCGGTTTGACGGCAAGGTCGCCATCGTCACCGGCGCGGGCGGCGCCATCGGCCTTGCCACGGCCATTCGGCTCGGCCGGGACGGTGCCACGGTGATGCTGGCGCCACGCCGGATGGAGGGGATGGAAGCCGGCATCGCGGCCGTGCTGCGCGCCGGCGCACCCGAGGCGCGGGCGCATGCCTGCGATGTCTCGGACGAGGCGGCGGTCATCACCTGTTGCGAGGCGACGATGTCGCATTTCGGGCGCATCGACATCATCGTGAACAATGCCGGGCTGATGACCTATGCGCCGCTGGCCCGGCTCAGCCGCGAGGACTGGCTGCGCGTGCTGGGCGTGGACCTCCTGGGTGCCGCCTTCTTCACGACCCAGGCCTTCCGCCACATGGGTGATGGCGGCGCGATCGTGAACATCTCGAGCGTGCATGCCGTCGAGACCACGGCGAATGTGGCACCCTATGCGGCGGCCAAGGCGGCCCTTCTCTCCCTCACCCGCTCGACCGCCATCGAGGGCAGGCCCGTCGGCATACGTGCCAATGCCATCCTGCCCGGTGCGATCGAGAGCGCGATGCTGCGCGGCAATCCGAACCTCGAATCCGGCGCCGAATTGCTGGAAGAAGAGGATGTGGGCCGGCCGGAGGACATCGCGGCCGCGGTGGCCTTCCTCGCCTCCGATGACGCGGCCTTCGTGACAGGTGCCGCGCTCACGGTGGATGGCGGGCGGCTCGCCCAGCTTTGAACGCCGCTCAGTCGCGCCAGGCGCGCGGCACATGCCGGAAGGGGAGTGCGGCGAGGTCGAGGGCGGCCGGCCCCGGCACGTCGCATTCCACGATGGCGCTGCATCGCGCGGCGAAGGCGGCGCGGAAATGGTTCTTCGCCTTGTTCACCAGCAGCCGCGTGGCGCCGAGGTCCACCCCGTGCAGCGCGAAGAAGGCCGGGTCCACCGCCGCCTCCTTCCGGCTGGTCAGGATGATGCGGAGCTTCCCGGCGCGCAGCATCGCGGTGGGTCCAAGATCCACCGGCGCGCCATGCTCCATCGGCCCGGTGTTGAGGAAGCGCCCATGGGTCAGCGCCTCCACCACGCCCGTGAAGGGCACGGACGGGCCGAATTGCGCGGTGGTTCGCCCGCCGAGATCCCGCGCGAAGGCGCCGCCGACCCCGGCGGTGCGCGCAGCGGCCACGCCCTCCGGGTCGTGCAGGAAGCAGAACAGGGTCTCGACCTCGGGCCGTGCTTCCATCACCACGCGCAAGAGGCCCGGCGTGTCGGCGACACCGCCGGAGAGCGGGTTGTCGGCCGGGTCCAGCAGCGCGACCAGGCCGGGCGGGGCCGCCAGCGCCGCCTCCAGCGCGGCCTCGGGCGGGGGCAGCGTGACCGCGAAACGCGCGCGCCGCTCGCCGATGCCGTTGATGAGCTGCCGCGCCAAGGCGCGCGCCGCGCCATGCTCCTCCGCCCAGACCATGGCCGAGGGCCCGGCATGCGGACTGTCCCCCCAGGCGAAGCCACCGAACAGCGAGGCGTCGAGGATGGGCGGCTGCTCCGCCGCCCGCGCCTCCGCCCAGACCTCGGCCATCGGGCCCTCGGCGTCGCGCATGTGAAAACTGTGCAGCACGGCGGGCAGCTTCATCAGCGAACCATGATTGGGCTTGCCCTGGAGCGCGCGCTCCAGCAGGCGCAGCGCGCGCAGCGCCGTCTCCGCCATGTCCACATGCGGATAGGTGCGATAGACCGAGGCGCCGTCCAGCAGCGCGATCATCTGCGGCGAGACATTGCCGTGGAAGTCGAAGCTCGCCACCAGCTTGACGCGGGGGCCGATGAGCGCGCGCACGCGGCGGATGATGGTGAGGTCCGCCTCCGGATCGCTCTCCGTCACGCAGGCGCCATGCAGCGAGAGATAGACGCCGTCCCATGGGCCGCGCGAAAGGGCTTCCTCCACCTCGCTCATCCAGGCGTCGAAGGCGAGGTCGCTCATCGGGCCGCCGGGCTGGGCGGCGGCGCAGCGCAGCATGGCGAGTTGCCAGTCAGGCCGCTCCGCCACGAAGGCGGCCAGCGCGCCCAGCTCCGTCGCCGTGCCGGCATAGCGGGCCAGCGCCTCGGGCCCGGCCAGCCATTCGCGGCCCTGGAAGGCAGAGAGCGGCGTGGGGTCGGGTGCGAAGCTGTTGCCTTCGAACCAGAGGCGGGCGGCGGCGATCTGGGGCATGCTGTCCTTGGCGAGGGGCGTGATGTGCCATCTAATCGCGCCGAACCGATCGAGGATCAACCAGGATGATGCGCCGTTCCCTGCTGGCTTCCCCTGCCGCCTTCGCCCTGGCGGGCGGGGCTTCTGCGCAACCGGCGGCACCCGCCCTCGTGATCCACACCGCGGGCCAGGGCAGCCCCTTCGTCACCTATGGCGAGGCGATCGCCGCCCTGCTGGCGCGGCACGGCGTGACGGCGACCGTTGCGGCCAGCACCGGCTCGCTGCAGAACCTCACCGCCGTCGAGGACAACCCGAATGCGCTGGGCACCGCCTTCCTGGGCTCGGCGTGGGATGCGGTGCAGGGCACGCCGGCCGCCGGTGGGCGGCGGCACACCCGCGTCCGCGCGCTCTGGCCCATGTATGAGACGAGCTTCCAGGTGGCGGCGCTGACCACGAGCGGCCTCACCCGCTTCGCGCAGCTCGATGGCAAGCGGGTGGGCGCGGGCCCGGCGCGCGGCCCGGCCGAGACCTTCCTGCAGGCGGCGGCGGAAGCCGCGGGCATCCGCATCCAAATCGTCAGCGGCAGCCCCGCCGAGATGTCGGAAGGGCTGATCGCCGGGCGGATGGACGCGCTCTGGCAGGGGGCGATCGTGCCGATCCCCTCGATCCTGGCGGCGCTGGCCCGCGCGCCGGGCGTGGTGTTCGGCCCCGGCGCCGAGGTCGTCGGGCGCGTCACGCAGCGTCTGCCCATGCTGGCGCCGACGACGCTGCCGCCCGGGACCTATCCGGGGCAGGTGGCGCCCATCGAGAGCTTCGCGGCCTGGAACTTCATCGTGGCGAACCGCGCGCTGAGCGACGCCACCGCCTATGCCATCACCCGCGCCGTGCTGACGGTGGGCAACCCGGCGCGGGAGATCGGGCCGGTCGCGGCGACAAGCCTGGCCGCCAATGCCGTGCACAACCGGGTGCTACCCTTCCACCCCGGCGCCTTGCGCTTCTATCGCGAGGCGGGCGTGCCCCTGGCAGCGCCGGTGGACTGACCCACCATGCTCGGCACGGCCGAGCTGGAGCGCACGCCGTCGGCCGGGGCCAGCATCGTGGCGCCGGGACGGACGCCACCAGGCGGCGCGGCCACGGCGGGCCGTGCGGCGGGCGCCGCCGGGGCGGGTGTCGCGGCCGGGCGGGCGGGCGCAGCGGCCGTGGGCGCGGCGGGGGCAGCCGGGCGCGCAGCCGCGACCGGCGTGGGCGCGGGAGGTGCGGCGACCGGGCGCCCCGTGCCAGTGATCGTCTGTCGCTGACGCTGCTGGCGCTGCTGGCGCTCCACCCGGTCCCGCGCGGTGCCGACGGGCGCCGTCGTCAGGTTCGTCGGCGTGTCGCGATCCTGGATGCTGGTGCGGGGCGGGCCGGACACGACGCCGCTGGGCGCGCCCGCCTGGGCAAGCGCGAGACCGGGAAGGGCGAGGAGTATAAAAAAGGCGACAAGTTTCATGAAAGCCTCCGACACCGCATATAACCGCGATGTGTTCGGCGCTCCAAGATTAAATTTGGCCGGATGTATCGGGCGCCGGCCGCGCCCTTGATCAGACGCTCTGCAGCAACCCCGCGAAGAGTTTCGCGCGCGGCGCCATGCTGCTCACGATCACATGCTCCTCCAGCGTGTGCGCCTGGGCGCCGATGATGCCGAGGCCGTCCAGCGTCGGGATTCCCATCGCCCCCGTGAAATTGCCATCCGAGCCGCCACCCGAGGATTGGTGCGGCAGCGCGAAGCCGAGCCGCTTGGCGATGGCCTCCGCCTTGGCATGCAGCGCCAGCACCTTGCCATCCGGCTCCCAGACGGGGCGCGTCACGCCGCGCTTCACTTCCAGCGAGACGTCGTTCCCGGTGGCCTTGCGGTTCAGCATGATCTCGACGGCGGCATCGAGGTCTTCCTGGCGCTTGGCCATGGAGAGCGCCTCGGCGTCGCAATAGGTCGCCACGCAATTCACCCATTGCCCGGCATGGATGACGCCGACCGAGAAGGTGCAGGCTTCGGTCGTCATGTCCTCGATGGCGATGACCTGCTTGCACATCTCGCGGATGGCGCTGCGGCCTTCGCCCAGGCGGGCGCCGGCATGGCTCGGCTTGCCGGTGGTGCGCAGGTTGAAGCGCGCGATGGCGTAGCGGCCGGTGACCACGCCGCCATCGGGGCGCGCGGGCTCGGGCACCAGCACCACGGAATGGCGCGCCGCCTCGGCCTCGATGAGATCGCGCGTCGAGGGGCTGCCCACTTCCTCATCGGGCGTCAGCAGGACGGTCACGGGCTTGGAGGTGGCGATGCCGGCGATGGCGAGCTGGCGGATCGCCTCGATCGCCAGGTAGGTGCCGCCCTTCATGTCCTGGATCCCCGGACCGAAGGCCTTGTCGCCCTCGCGCTTGAAGGGCAGGCCGTTCGCGAGCGTGCCGACGGGGTGCACCGTGTCCAGATGCGCCATCACCAGGATGCCGGGCTCGTTGCTCGCATGGGGGAAGCGGGCGCGGACGCAATCGCCGAAGCCCATGCGGCCGGGAATCGTCTCGACCGTCGCACCCATCAGCGCCAGGTGCCGTGCGGCCAGGGCCATCATGCGGTTCACGGCGGCCGCGTCATGCGTCGGGCTTTCGCACTCCACCCAGGTCCGCAGGCCGGCGAGCATCGCCTCATTGTCGAAGGGCAGGTCGAGCTTGGCTTCCATGGAGCATCCCCTTGGTGTCGTATGTCGCGGCTTTGCGAAGGAACACAGGATGCGTCTGCTCGTCGCCAATGCCAACACCACCGAGGCCATTACGGCGATGTGCGCGGAAGCCGCCCGCGCCGCCGCCAGCCCGGGCACCGAGATCATCGCCGCCACGCCGCGCTTCGGCCCCGAGGTGATCAGCAGCCGGGCCGAGAACATCATCGCGGGCCACGCCCTGCTGGCGCTCCTGGCCGAGCATACGGGAAAGGTGGATGGCGTGGTGCTGGCGGTCAGCCATGACACGGCGCTGGAGGCGGCCCGCCAGCTCATGCCCTGCCCGGTGGTGGGCATGACGGAGGCCGCCTGCTTCACCGCCTGCCTGGTGGGCGGGCGCTTCGGGCTCGTCACCTTCGGCGGCGTCGAGACCTATCGCGAGCGGATCACGCAGCATGGCCTGGCCTCGCGCCTCGCCTCGCTGATCGGCGTGGACGCGACCCCGCAGGAAAGCGTGCGCGACCCGGAGGGCGTGCAGCGGAAGGTGATGGAAGGCATCGCCCGCGCCGTGGCCGACGGGGCGGAGAGCGTGATCCTGGGCGGCGCGGCGCTGGCCGGCTATGCCGCGCGGATGCAGGATGAGGCCGCCGTGCCGCTGCTGGATGGCATGGCCTGCGGGGTGAAGCTGGCCGAGATGCTGGTGGCCCTGAAACTGCCCAAGCCGCAGGCCGGCAGCTTCGCGGCGCCGCGCGGCCGGAACAGCATCGGCCTTTCGCCGGAGCTGGCGGCGATGCTCAAGGGCTAGAAGGGGCTCGGCGGCCGCTCCAGCCCCAGCTGGTCGCGCAGCATGGGCCCCGCATAGCGGGTGCGGAACAGGCCGCGCGCTTGCAGGATGGGCACGACGAGCTCGATGAAGTCATCGAAGCCGTCGGGGAAATGCGAGGGCATCACGTTGAAGCCATCCGCCGCGCCCTCCTCGAACCAGGCTTGCAGCGTATCCGCCACCTGCTCGGCCGAGCCGCAGAGCACCCAATGGCCGCGCGCCGCACCCAGCAGGTTGTAGACGTCGCGCAGCGTGAGGTTGTCGCGCCGGGCCTTGTTCAGCAGTGACTGGGTGAAGCCATGGCTGCCCTCCTTCAGCGGCACGGCGCGGAGCGGTGCGTCCATCTCATGCGCGTCGAGATTCACGCCGAGACGCTCGGCCAGCAGCATGCGGGCGTTCTGCGGATTGATGAAGCCTTGCAGCATGGCCAGCTTGTCCAGCGCCTCGCGCTCGGTGCGGCCGACGACGGGCATGACGCCGGGCAGCACCGAGACATCCTCCGCGCGCCGGCCATGCTGCGGAAGGCGCGATTTCAGCGCGGCATATTGCGCCTGCGCCTCGCCGAAATCCTGCACCACGGAAAACACCACATCGGCACTGCGCGCCGCGAGGTCGAGCCCCGGCTCCGAGCCGCCGGCCTGGAGGATCACGGGGCGCCCCTGCGGCGTGCGGCCGATGTTCAGTGGCCCCTTCACCTTGAAATGCCGCCCCTCATGGTTCAGCGCGCGCAGCTTCGCGGGGTCGAGGTATTGGCCGGTCGCGCGGTCGGCCACCAACGTGTCATCGGCCCAGCCATCCCAGAGCCCCATCACCACATCCAGGAACTCGCCCGCGACCGCGTAGCGCTCGGCATGATTCGGGTGGGTGCGGCCGAAATTCGCGCCCGCCAGCGAACTCGAGGTGGTGACGGCGTTCCAGGCCGCCCGCCCGCCGCTGATGTGATCGAGCGAGGCAAACGCACGCGCGACACTCCAGGGATCGCTGTAGGTGGTGGAGACTGTCGCACCGAGGCCGATATGCGTGGTGCTGCCGGCGAGTGCGGCCAGCATGGTCAGCGGCTCCAGCCGCAGCGTGTAGGAGGGGTGGGCATCAGGGTCGGCGTAGAGGTTGTCGCCCATGAAGATGAGGTCGAAGCAGCCTCGCTCCGCCTGCGCGGCCATGGCGCGGATCGCGCTGATGTCCTGGAAGCTGGTGACGGCACCCGGCATGCGCCAGCCGGCGACATGGCTGCCGGTGCCGAGCAGGAAGAGGCCGAGGTGCATCTGGCGCATGGGGCATCCCGTCATGAGGTGCCGGCGGCCTAGCAAGAAGGTGACCAGCGCGGCACGCGGCTTGCTGTGCCTGCGTGACAGCCACGTCATCCCGAGAGGTCCCGCATGCGCCGCACCCTGCCCCTGCCGCAATTTCCGGCACATGCAACCTCAAATGACGCGCTTCCGCGCGGCGCCAGTGGAGCGCTGCCGCGCGGGGCAAGTGGCGCGCTGCCGCGCCGGGCCGTGCTCGCCACGGGCCTCGCCGGCCTCGCCGCGCCAGCCCTGGCCCAGGGCGCCTGGCCCGAGCGCTCCATCCGCTGGGTGGTCCCCTTCCCGCCCGCCGGCACGGCGGACATCCTGGCGCGGCTGCTGGGCGAGCGCGTGGCGCCCCGCCTCGGCCAGACCGTCGTGGTGGACAACCGCGCCGGCGCCGGCGGCACGGTGGCGGCCAACCTCCTCGCCCAGGCGCGCGGCGATCAATACCTGGTGATGGTGAGCAATTTCGCGCCGCACGCCGCCTCGCCCACGCTGTTCCCCAACGTCACCTATGACGCGCAGCGGGACTTCACCCATCTCGGCCTGCTGGGCGCCCTGCCCATGGTGCTGGCGGTGAATCCGAGCTTTCCTGCGCAGGATGCCCAGGCGCTGCTGGCCATGGCCCGCGCCCAGGGCAGCGCCTTCACGCTCGGCTATGGCGGCACCGGCACGGCCTCGCACCTCATCGGCCTCGCGCTGCAGCGCGCGGCCGGGATGGATGCGACGCTGGTGGGCTATCGCGGCTCGGCCCAGCTGCATGTGGATGTGATCGCGGGCACGGTGCCCGTGATGTTCGACACGCTGAGTGCCGCCATCGGCCATATCCGCGCCGGCCGCATGCGCGCGCTGGCCGTCAGCTCCGCCGAGCGGAGCGCCGCGCTGCCCAACGTGCCCTGCTTCCCCGAGCTCGGGCTCGCCGATGCCGTGGGCATGAACTGGTTCGGCTTCTGCGCCACCGCCGGCCTGCCGCCCGCGATCGCCGAACGCTGGGTGACCGAATTGCGCGCCGTGCTGGCCATGCCGGAGGTGACCGAGCGCCTGGCGAGCCTCGGCGTCGAGGGCACCAACATGGACCCGGCCATGATGACCGCGCTGGTCGGCCGCGAGGTGATCCGCTGGCGCGAGGTGATCCGCGCCAACAATGTGACGCCGGGTTAAGCCCGTCAGGGCGGGTTCGCGGCGCGCCAGGCACGCCAGGGGGCGAGGTCGGCCTCGCGGCGCGGGCTGAGACTCGGGCCGGTCAGTTCCAGTGCCACCGGCGGGGCCCCTTCCGGCACCGGCAGGGTCAGCCGCAGCGAGAGACGGTCCCGCGGCAGGTCCAGCCAGCCGGTGAGGCCAAGCGCCAGCCCGGCCTCGGCGCCCAGCGCCCCTTCGGTCAGCGTCAGCCGGCCCTCGGCCAGGGTGAAGCGCAGCGTGGCGCGCTCGATGGGGGTGGCCCCCCCTTCCAGCGCGGCGCCGAGCGCCGTGCCGGCGTCAGCCCAGCCCAGCGCCGCCGCGGCGGCCGGCGCGTCGAAGCCCTGCACCACGCCATCACGCAGGGTGAGGTGGCCCTCGCCGGCGGCACTCCCCAGCCAGGCCGCGGGCGTGGCGCCCAACGCCTCCAGCCGCAGCTCGCCCGAAATCCGGCCGGCTGCGATGTCGAGCGGCCGGCCGGTCAGCGGGGCGGCCAGCACGATGTCGTTGAAGCTCCCTTCGAGCGCGAGGCGCGGCGGCGCGGCCTGCTCCACACGCAGCGCCGCCGTGACATTCCCGCCCGCGAGGCTCGCGCGCCCTTCCTCGAGGCGGAAGCCCTCGGCATCGGCGCGCAGCCGGGCCGAGGCGCTCTCCAGCACGGGCAAGCCCTGCGCCGCCACGCGATCGGCCGTGACCGCGAGGTCGAGATCGAGGCCCGGCCAGCTTCCCAGGTCCAGCCCGCGCCAATCGGGCAGCGGCAGGCGCTCGAGCGCGAGGCGGCCCGTCACCGCCGGACGATCCCCCGCCAGCGCCAGCTGACCGCGGCCGCGCAGCTCGCCCGCCACCAGTTCGAAGCTCTCGGCGTTCCAGCTGCCGGGGCGCCAGCCGAGATTGGCGATGAGCGAGAAGGATCCCTCGCCGATCCAGTCCGGGGCGGGGCGCGCGAAAGCCTGGGCCATCAGGCGCGTGGCGCCCGGGTGCCGCACCGTCAGCCGGGCCTGCACCCGCTGCTGCGGCCCATCCACCGTGAGCTGGGATTCCAGCCGCGCCTCGGCAATGTCGGTCTCCAGCCGCAGCGCCAGCGCATCGAGCGCCCCGCCGCCAGAGAGCCGGAGGCGCAGCGGTGCGGCCGCCAAATCGGGCCGCGAAATGCCGAGCCGGCCCAGCAGCGGGCCCGCCGGGCCCTCGGCCTCCAGCGCCATCTCGCTGAGCCGGGCGGTGGCCCCGGTGCCGGAGAGCGTGCCGGCCAGCACGACATCGAGGCCCAGATGCCGCCCCGCCAGGCGCCGGAGCACGATACGGCCATTCTCGGTCGCACCATCGAGGGCCAGGCGCTCCCACAGATCCTGGCCGAGCCGCAATCGGCCAAAGGAGAGGCGGAGTTGCAGGTCGGCCTCGCCCGCCGCATCGCGCAGGGCGGTGGCGATCTCGGCCGGGCTCTGCGCGAGCTCCAGCGCGTCGAATTCCAGGCCAAGGGCCAGGTTGGGCCGCGCGCCCGGCCGCCAGACGAAGCCCCCGGCGACGCGGCTCTGGCCAAGCTGCGCCGCCAGCTCGGTCACCGCGAAGGCGCCGCCCTCCAACGAGAGGCGCAGGCTGCCCAGCGCCGGTCCCTCGGGCGGGGCGAAGCGCGGCGCAAGGCCGGCGGCCTCCAGCCATTCGGCCGGGCGGGCCGAGCGCCAGCGCAGGCCGAGTTCCAGCCGCGCGGCCCCACCGCCGCCCGAGAGCTCGAGCGTCGTGTCACCGGCCATGGCGGCGCTGACGCGGCCCAGCGTCAGCTGTTCGTTCTGCAGGTTGGCGGTGGCGCGCAGATCGGTCAGGCGCAGCTGGCCGAATTGCGCGGCCTCGGCCGAGAGGTCGAACACGAGCGGCACGGCCTGCGCGCCCGCGCCCCGCAGCGCGGCCAGCCAGGGTTCGAGGTCGAGGCGGGGGGCTGTCAGCGTCAGTTCGAAGCGCGGTTCGGGCACCAGGCGCAGCACGGCGCCGCCGCGCACCGCATCGGCGCCGAGGGTCAGTTCCAGCTGGTTGGCCACGATCAGTTCGGCCCCGGCGGCGAGGTTGGCGGTGGCGCGGAAGGCGCCGGCGGGGGCGGGAATCAGCGCGGAAAGGTCGGGCCCCACCGCCTCCAGCCGGCCAGCGAAGCCACCTTCGGTCAGCAGCACGCCGCGCGCGCGCAGGCTCGCCCCCGCGGCCGAGGCCGTGACGTCGAGCGGCGCGACCCCGGCATCGCCGGCGCGGCCCAGCACGGCCTGGAAGCGCATCGGCCGCCCGCGCCAGGCGAGGCTGCCTTCGGCGGTCAGCGCCTCGCCGATCGTGCCGGCCATGAGGCGCGCATTGACGCCTTCCACCACGGCGCCGCCGATCTGGATGCGGCTTTCCTCCAGCCGCGCATCCAGGGCCGTCAGCCAGGGGGGCGGGGCCAGGCCCGGCAGGGAGGTGGGCGGCCAGGGCAGCTGGATATCGGCGCCGACCAGCGCCAATTCGCGCACCTCCAGCCGGCCCAGCAGCAGCGCCCAGAGATCGAGCCGGAGGCGCAATGCGCGGGCCGACATCTGGATCTCATCCTCAGCCTGGCCGATGACGATGCGCGACGCCTCAAGCCGGGGCTGGGGCAGCAGGACGAGGGCGACCTGCCCCTCCAGCGCGACGGGCCGGCCCAGCCGCTCGGAGGCGATCTGCGCCAGGCCATCGCGGTGACGGTCCCAGTCCAGCCAGCGCGGCAGCAGGTAAGCCGAGGCGCCGGCCAGCAGCAGCAGGCCCGCGGCAAGCGTGAGGAGGAGAAGCCGCCTCACCCCTCTCCCCAGCCGCCGCCGCCGGGGGTTTCCACCACCAGCACGTCACCCACCGCGAGATCGGCCTTGCCGGCATTGCCGGGGATGGGTGTGACGCTGCCATCCGCGCGCTCCACCCATTGCCGGCCCGGATCACCATTGGCCCCGCCGTGCAGCCCATGCGGGGCGACGTTGCGGCGCGAGGCCACGACCACCGCCTGCATGGGGCGAAGGAAGCGGATGCGGCGGCGCGATCCGTCGCCACCATGCCACTGGCCCTGGCCGCCCGAGCCGCGCCGGATGGCGAATTCCTCAAGCCGCACGGGGTAGCGCATCTCCAGGATCTCGGGATCGGTCATGCGGGTATTGGTCATGTGGGTCTGCACGGCGGAGGTGCCGTGGAAGCCCGGCCCCGCGCCGGTGCCGCCGCAGGTCGTCTCGTAATACTGGTAGGTGGCGTCGCCGAAGAGGGTGTTGTTCATCGTCGCCTGCGCGCTGGCGCAGGCATCGAGGGCCGCCAGCAGCGCGTTGCAGGTCATCTGGCTGACCTCGGTGTTGCCGGCCACCACCGCGTGACCGAAGCTGGGCGCCAGGAAGCTGGCCGGGGGCACGATGATCTCGATGGGCTTCAGGCAGCCATCATTCAGCGGGATGTCCTCCCCCACCAGCGAGCGGAAGCAATAGAGCACGACGGCGCGGCACACCGCCGTGGGCGCGTTGAAATTGTCCGGCCGCTCGGGCCCCGTGCCGGTGAAATCAATCACGGCGCGGCGGTTCTCGCGGTCCACGCGGACGCTGACCACGAGCGGCGTGCCGTCATCCGTGGTGGTGGCGAAGTGGCCATCCTTCAGGGTGGAGAGCACGCGGCGCACGCTCTCCTCCGCATTGTCCATGACGTGGCGCATATAGGCCTGGACGGTGCCGAGGCCGAATTCGCGCACGGCGCGGCGCAGCTCCTGCACGCCCATCTCATTGGCGGCGATCTGCGCCTTGATGTCGGCCACGTTCACATCGGGACTGCGCGCGGGATATTTGGCGCCGGCCAGCAGCGCGCGGAACTCGGCTTCGCGGAACTGGCCGCCATCCACGAGCAGGAAATCGTCAATGACGACGCCCTCCTCCTCCAGCGTGGCCGAGCCGGGCGGCGTGGAGCCGGGCGTGAGCCCGCCGATATCGGCATGGTGGCCGCGGCTGCCCACGAAGAACAGGATATCCTTGCCCGTGGCCTCGTCGAAGACCGGGGTAATGACCGTCACGTCGGGCAGATGCGTGCCGCCATTATAGGGGTTGTTCAGCGCCACCACGTCGCCGGGCTTCAGCGTCTGGCCGCGCAGGCGGATCACGGTGCGGACACTCTCGCCCATGGCGCCCAGATGCACCGGCACATGCGGCGCATTGGCGATGAGCTGGCCTTCCACATCGAAGATCGCGCAGGAGAAATCCAGCCGCTCCTTGATGTTCACGGAGAGCGAGGTGTTCTGCAGCACGACGCCCGTCTGCTCGGCGATGGACATGAAGAGGCTGTTGAACAGCTCCAGCATCACCGGATCCACGCGGCCCGTCTCGGCGGTGCGGGCGGCGGCGCGGGCCTCGATGCGGTGCATCACCATGTGATTGAGCGGCGTCACGCGGGCTTCCCAGCCGGGCTCGACCACGGTGGTGGCGATGGCTTCGCGGATGAGGGCGGGGCCGCGGATGGCATCGCCCGCGCGCAGGGCATCGCGATCATGCACGGGCGCGTCATGCGATCGCCCCTGCGCGAAAAGCGTGACACGGCCGAGCTCCGGCACCGCTTCGCCCGGCGTGCGGTTCGCGAGCTTTTCCTCCTCGACCGCCTCCCCCGGCATGGTGATTTCGGCCAGCGCCGCCTCGACGATGACTTCGCGCTCGGGCGTGGCGAAGCCGAAGCGCGCGCGGTGCGCCTCGGTGAATTCGTGCAGCACCTCAACATGGGCGCCGAAAGCCACGGGCAGGAAGGCATCCGTGCCGGCATAGCGCAGATGCAGGCGGTGCGTGGCGGCGAGGCGCGCGCCATCGGCGCCCTGGCGGATGAGTTCGGCGCGGCCGGCGGCCTCCAGCTCGGCCAGCTTCGCTTCCAGCGGTGCCATGCCATCGGCCGAAAGTGCCCGTTCGATCGCTGCCTCGCGGATCACGGACTGGTCGGCGAGGCCCATGCCATAGGCGCTGAGCACGCCCGCGAAGGGGTGGATGAAGACCGTCTCCATGCCGAGCTCATCGGCCACCAGGCAGGCATGCTGCCCGCCCGCTCCGCCGAAGCAGGTCAGCGCGTATTTGGTGACGTCATAGCCGCGCTGCAGCGAGACCTGCTTGATGGCATGCGCCATGTTCGAGACGGCGATGCGCAGGAAGCCCTCGGCCACGTCTTCCGGGCGAGGCGTGGTGCCAGTGGCCGCGCTGATCTCAGCGGCGAGGGCCGCGAACTTCTCGCGCACCACGGTGGCATCCAGCGGCTGGTCGCCATTCGGGCCGAAGATCGCCGGGAAATAGGCGGGTTGCACCTTGCCCACCATGACATTCGCGTCGGTCACGGTCAGCGGCCCGCCGCGGCGGTAGCAGGCGGGGCCGGGCACGGCGCCGGCGCTCTCGGGGCCCACGCGATAACGCGCGCCGTCGAATTTCAGGATGGAGCCGCCGCCGGCCGCGACCGTGTTGATCGCCATCATCGGCGCGCGCATGCGCACGCCGGCCACCACCGTCTCGAAGGCGCGCTCATACTGGCCAGCATAGAGCGCCACATCGGTCGAGGTGCCGCCCATGTCAAAGCCGATGATCTTCTCGAAACCGGCCATGGCGGCGGTGCGGGCGGCGCCCACGATGCCGCCGGCCGGGCCGGAGAGGATCGCGTCCTTGCCCTGGAAGCTCGACGCCTCGGCCAGGCCACCGCTGGACTGCATGAAATACAATTTTGTGTTGCCACCGAGTTCGTCGGCGACCTGCGCCACATAGCGCCGCAGGATCGGCGAGAGATAGGCATCCACCACCGCCGTATCCCCGCGCGGCACGATGCGCGGCAGCGGGCTCGCCTGGTGGGAGAGGCTGATCTGCGAAAAACCTTCCTCGGCGGCGATCTCGCCGAGGCGAAGCTCATGCGCCGGATGCGCCCAGGCATGCATCAGCACGACGGCGACCGCACGGATGCCATCGGCGTAGGCGGCCTTGAGCGCCGCGCGCGCCGCCGCCTCATCGAGCGGGGCGATCTCGGTGCCGTCCACCGTGACGCGCCCGCCGATCTCGGCCACGCGTTCATGCAGCAATTCCGGCAGCTTCACATTCAGGTCGAAAAGCCGGGGCCGCGCCTGGTTGCCGATACGCAGCATGTCGGCGAAGCCCTGCGGCACCAGCAGCAGCACCCGCTCGCCCTTGCGCTCCAGCAGGGCGTTGGTGGCGACGGTCGTGCCCATCTTCACCGCCTCGACCACGCCCTCGGGCAGGGGCGCGCCGGCGGGCAGGCCCAGGATCTGGCGGATGCCGGCCACCGCCGCATCCTTGTACCGTTCCGGATTCTCGGAGAGCAGCTTCGCGGTGGAGAGGCGCCCATCCGGGTGGCGGGCGACGATGTCGGTGAAGGTGCCGCCGCGATCAATCCAGAACTGCCACTTCCCGACCGACATGCGCGCACTCCTCCAGGCTTCCTCTCGTTTGCAGGGGTGGGGCGGGGCGCGCAAGGGGGATTGCGGGCCGTTTCCCGCAATGCCAATGCCAAAAGCCGCGGGCCATGCTATCTGGCGAGCACTGGAAAGGGATCGGCTTGGGCTTCTGGGGCAAGATCATTGGCGGGGTGACGGGCTTCATGACCGGCGGGCCGGTTGGCGGGCTCCTGGGCGCGCTGGCCGGCCATGCGGCGGATGGCGGCCCGCGCCTCGGCCCCAACGCGGCCAACCTGGCATCCATGCTGGGCTCCAAGGAGCAGCTCTTCGCCATCTCCGTCGTGGTCCTCTCGGCCAAGCTCGCCAAGAGCGACGGCCCGGTGGTGCGCGCCGAGATCGATGCTTTCAAGCGCATGTTCCGCATCCCGCCCGAGAACATGCGCGACGTCGCCGCCCTCTTCGACGAGGCGCGCGAGACGGCCGCCGATTTCGAGCCCTTCGCCGACAAGCTGGGCGAGGCCTTCGCCCATGACCGCGCCATGCTGGAGGATGTGCTGGGCGCGCTCTTCACCATCGCCCGCGCCGATGGCCCGCTGACCCGCGGCGAGGTCCGCTTCCTGCAACGGGTTCAGGTCGGCTTCGGGCTGGAAGCGCGCGAGTGGGAGCGCGCGCGGGACGGCCAGGCCCGGCCCGGTGGCAACACCAGCCAGCCGCCGGGCGTGGATGCCTATGCCGTGCTGGGCCTGCCGCCCCAGGCCACGGATGCCGAGGTCCGCGCCACCTGGCGCCGCCTGATGCGGGAGAACCACCCCGACGTGCTCGCGTCACGCGGGGTGCCGAAGGAGCTGATCGAGCGGGCCAGCAACAAGGTGGCCGAGATCAACAGCGCCTGGGACCGCATCAAGCGCGAGCGGAAGCTCTAAGGACGCTCCGCGCGGCCCCACGCACGTTGCAAACCGCTTCGCCAGCGAAGCGGCGGGGACCGCATCAAGCGCGAGCGGAAGCTTTAGCCGCCTTCCCTGTTCCCCGACCGCCCAGTCATGCTTTAGCCTGCCGGCACGAGGAACCCATAACGGCCGCCACGAGCCGGAACCGGAAAGCGCGCCATGCCCGACACCCTGCTCCAGCCCGACAGCGACCTCCGCACCGAGCATTTTGACGTGCTGATCGTCGGCGCCGGCATCTCCGGCGTCGGCGGCGCCTATCACCTGACGACGCAGCGCCCCGGCACCAGCTTCGTCGTGCTGGAAAGCCAGCACAGCTTCGGCGGCACCTGGCTGACGCACAAATACCCGGGCATCCGCTCGGACAGCGACCTCTACACCTTCGGCTACCGCTTCAAGCCCTGGGTCGGCCCGCCCATCGCGGCCGCCGCGGAAATCCTGCGCTACATGGGCGAGGTGATCGAGGAGAACGCCCTCGCCCCGCATATCCGCTACAACCACCTGATCCACAGCGCTGGCTGGGACAGCACGGCCAAGCTCTGGACGCTGACGGCGACCAACACCAAGACGGGCGAGCGCCAGCGCTTCACCACCAACTTCCTTTGGATGTGCCAGGGCTATTACCGCCACGCCGAGGGCTACACGCCGGAATGGCCGGGCATGGAGGACTACAAGGGCCGCATCCTCCACCCGCAGACCTGGCCGGAGGAGCTCGACTACAGCGGCCAGCGCGTGCTGGTCATCGGCTCCGGCGCCACGGCGGCCACGGTGGTGCCCGCCATGGCCGGCAAGGCGGCGCATGTGACCATGCTGCAGCGCTCGCCCACCTGGTTCCGCATCGGGCGCAACGGCATCGACATCGCGGACCAGCTGCGCGAACTCAAGGTGGACGAGACCTGGGTGCATGAGATCGTACGCCGCAAGATATTGCTGGAACAGTCGAAATTCACCGCCCGCAGCTTCCAGGAGCCCGACAAGGTGGCGGTCGAGCTGCTGCATGAGGTGAAGCGCATCGTCGGCCCCGATTACGACGTCGGCACCCATTTCACGCCGCGCTACCGCCCCTGGCACCAGCGCCTCGCCTATGTCCCGGATGGCGACCTGTTCCAGGCCGTGGCCGACGGCAAGGCCAGCGTCGTCACCGACGAGATCGAGCGCTTCACGGAAAAGGGCATCCTGACGAAGTCCGGCCAGGAGCTGGAGGCGGACATCATCGTCACCGCCACAGGCTTCCATCTGAACGTGCTGGGCGACATCGCCTTCAGCATTGATGGCAAGCCGCTCGATTTCCACGAGACGGTGACCTATCGCGGCATGATGTTCACGGGCATGCCCAACCTGGTCTGGGTCTTCGGCTATTTCCGCGCGAGCTGGACGCTGCGCGCCGACCTCGTGGCCGATTTCGTCTGCCGCCTGCTGGCCGAGATGCAGGAGCGCGGCGCCCGCCAGGTCGAGGTGGCGCTTCGGCCGGAGGACCACAACATGCCCCTCCTGCCGTGGATCGACCCCGCCAATTTCAATCCGGGCTATCTGATGCGCGGCATGCACCTGCTGCCCCGCCGCGGCGACAAGCCCGAATGGCAGCACAACCAGGACTACTGGACCGAGAAGGACCAGTTCCCGGCGATTGACCTGAAGGACGCCGCCTTCGTCTACAACCGATGAGCCTTCGCATCATCGAGCACCCCTCGCCCAACCACGAGCCCCGGCCCGAGGGTGCGGTCGTGGATGTGCTGATGCTGCATTACACGGGCATGCGAAGTGGCGCGGAGGCCATCGCGCGGCTCTGTGATGCGGCGGCCGTGGTCTCCTCACATTATGTGGTGGAGGAGGATGGGCGCGTGTTCCGCCTGGTGCCGGAGGGGCTGAAGGCGCGCCATGCCGGCGTCTCCCACTGGCGCGGGCAATCGGCGCTGAACGCGACCTCCATCGGCATCGAGATCGTGAACCCCGGGCATGAATGGGGCTATCGGCATTTCCCGGCGCTGCAAATGGCGGCCGTCGCCGATCTCTGCCTGGAGATCCTGGGCCGCCACCCGATCCCGGCGCGCAATGTGGTGGGCCACAGCGATGTGGCGCCCGACCGCAAGCAGGACCCGGGCGAGTTCTTTGACTGGGAGGGGCTGGCGGCGAATGGCATCGGCCTCTGGCCGGCGGAGGATGGCCCGGCGGAAGGCGATCCGCGCGCGCTGCTGGGCCGCATCGGCTACCGCACCGACCTTCCGCTGCCGGTGCTGCTGACCGCCTTCCAGCGCCATTGGCGGCCGGAGCGGGTGAATGGCGAGGCCGATCCTGGCACGCTGGCGCGGCTTCAGGCGGTCGCGGCGCTCAGCGAGACTTGACCGCGCCGCCCCTTGGGGCGCAACAAGCCTGCGATACCGGATGGCTGGGCGACCGCTGGCGCCGCGAGAGATCGCGGTGCTGGAGGAAAGTCCGGGCTCCACGGAAATACGGTGCCGGCTAACGACCGGCGGGCGCAAGCTCAGGGAAAGTGCCACAGAAAACAAACCGCCGGTCCTGCGCGAGCACGGCCGGCAAGGGTGAAACGGTGGGGTAAGAGCCCACCGCGCTTCCAGCAATGGCGGCGGCACGGCAAACCCCACCGGGAGCAAGGCCGAATAGGGAGGGCTGTCGGCGGGTTTCGGCCCGACCGGCGGGGGCATTTCCGCCCCGCCCTCCGGGTTGGCCGCGCGAAGCCTGCGGCAACGCAGGCTCCAGAGGAATGGTCGTCCATGACCTGCAAAGGTCAAGACAGAACCCGGCTTACAGGCCATCCGGTATCACCCGCGCGCATGGCCGCACCCGAGCTTCGCACAGCTTCAGCTTGGCGTTGTTGCGCGATTGCCACACCACCCCCGCAAACGTGACCGGATGTTTCAACCGTTTGTTAAGGAACGGCCGCAACTGCTTGTCCTGAAACAGCAAAATGGCGAAAACACCCCTCCAGGCGATTCTGCGATATCCCTTGATCGCCCATCTCAGACCATCTAAACCCAAATCAGCCCAATACGGATGCCGCAAGCTCGGGGGGGCGAGCGCATCTGGACAAGGGCTGGTCGGGCGAGCCGACGGGGTTCCGGGGGGGACCTCGTCGGCCGCTGCCCGAGACCTCTGAAAAGCACCCCCCAAACAGGCGACATCAGCTCAGAGAACGGGGGGCATCCAGCGGCACGATGACCCAATTCCGGGGCAAGATCATCAACGGTCTGGACAAGAAGGGGCGCTGCAGCGTGCCGGCCTCCTTTCGCGCCAAGCTCGCCGGCGATGGCCTGGTCCTGCGCCGCGCCGTGAACCCGGATTATAACTACATCGAGGCCTGGCCGGTCGCGCGGTTCGACGCCGCGAGCCGCGACACCACCCCCCTCTCCCCCCTCAGCGCCGACGAGGCCGCCGAGGATTATGCCTACGTGGTGGACGTGGCCGAGGTGATGCCCGACCCCGAGGGCCGCATCCTCCTGCCCCGCGACCTCATCGATTATGCCGGCCTGACCGATGGCGTGGCCTTCCTCGGCCGCCTCAACTGGTTCGAGCTGTGGGAACCGGCCGCCGCCGAGCGCCGCATCGAGGAGGCACGCCGGGCCATCGCCGCCCGCACGGCGGCCGCGGCCGCAGCATGAGCCACATCCCCGTCCTCCTGGCCGAAGTGCTCCAGACCCTGGCCCCCCGCCCGGGCGAGACGATCCTGGACGGCACCTTCGGCGGCGGCGGCTATGCCCGCGCCATCCTGGAGGCCGCGCCCTGCACCGTCTGGGCGATGGACCGCGATGCCGAGGCGATCGCGCGCGGCGCGGCGCTCGCCGCCGCCCATCCCGGCCGCCTGCACCTGATCGAGGGCCGCTTCGGCGACATGCTGGCGCTGCTGGCGGCCCGCGGCGTGACCACGCTCGACGGCGTGGTGCTCGACCTCGGCGTTTCCTCCTTTCAGATCGACACGCCCGAGCGCGGCTTCTCCTTCCGCTTCGATGGCCCGCTCGACATGCGCATGGGCCAGTCCGGCCCGACCGCGGCCGATCTCGTGAACACCCTGCCCGAGGCGGAACTCGCCGATCTCATCTGGGAATTCGGCGAGGAGCGCTGCTCACGCCGGGTGGCCCGCGCCATCATCAAGGCGCGTGCCGAGGCGCCCTTCACCACCACGCTGCAGCTGGCCGAGGTGATCCGCCGCGCCGTGCCCCGCGACCCCTCGGGCATTCATGGCGCGACGCGCAGCTTCCAGGCGCTGCGCATCCGCGTGAATGACGAGCTGGGCGAGATCGAGCGCGCGCTGGAGCAGGCCATGCGCCTGCTGGCCCCGGGCGGGCGGCTCGTCATCGTCTCCTTCCATTCGCTGGAAGATCGCCTGGTGAAGCGGGCCTTCCAGAAGGCGGCCGGCCGCAGCCCCGGCGCCTCGCGGCATGACCCGGCCATGCTGATGGCGCGCCCTGGCCCCGCCCCCTTCTCCCTGATCACGCCGCGCTCGGTCCGCCCGGGTGCTGCCGAATGCGCGGCCAACCCGCGCGCCCGCTCCGCCCATCTCCGCGCCTTGCAGCGTTCGCTCGAAAGTCACGCCGCATGATCCACCCGCTGACGCTCATCACCTTCGCCGCCTTCCTGGGGTCCGGGCTCTACGTCTTCCAGACCAAGGAATCCGTCCGAAAGCTTGACCAGGAGCTGCGCGCGATCCGCATCGAGGCGGAGTCCGAGCGCGCGCGGACGCAGACCCTCTCGGCCGAATGGGCGCGGCTCAACGACCAGGACCGGCTGCGCCAGATGGCGGCCGCCCATCTGCGCCACATGCAGCCGATGGAGCCCTCGCAGTTCCAGCGGATCGAGGATGCGCAGCGCCGCATGCCGCAGGCCGTCGCCTTCGCGCCCGTGCCCTCGGGCTTCCAGCGCCGCGCCGACGCGCCCTCCGCCCCCGGCGACGTGCTGGTCTTCACGGTCGCGAGCCAGCGGCGTGAGGCCGAGCCCGCGCTGGCCCTGGCCACGGCCCTGCCCCCGATCGCCGCACCCGCCCCGGTGCCGGCCGCACCGCCAATCGTCGCGGCGGCGCCGGTCATCCCGCCGGCACCCGCCCCGGCCGCGGCCCCCACCCCCGCCATGGCGCCCACGCCGGTCGCGATGATCCAGCCGCCACGGCCCGCCGAAGCGCCGCGCCCGGCCCCGCGCCCCCGCCCCGAGGTCGCGTCGCTGCCGCCCATCGCCGGGCCGGCCCAGGCGCCCGCGCCCCGCCCGCCGGTCGTGCAGGCGCGGACGCCGGAGGCGCCGCCCATGCGAACCGCGCTGCATGTGCAGCCCGCCTCCACCGGCTCGCTGCTCGGCGGCGGCGCCGGCAGCCTTCCTCCGCCGGTGCCCTTCAGCCGATGAGCGACCTTCCCCCCCCCTCCCCCGACTTCATCCCGCACAGCCGCGCCGAGGGCATCCGCCCGGCCGAGAGCACCTCCCGCGCCCTGGTGCGCGTCACCGGCAGCCAGGCCACGCATCAGCGGCGCATGCCCGGCCGCCTGCTTTTCGCCTCGCTCGGCTTCGGCGTGCTCTTTGTCGCCATCGGCGTGAAGCTGACGGACGCCACCGTCATCTCGCCCGCGCCGTCGCGCATCGCGCAGGCGCCGCGCCTGCCGCAGGCCGAGCCGCCGGTCAGCCGTGCGGCCATCACCGACCGCAATGGCGAGGTCCTGGCCGTCACGGTGCGCGGCACGGCGCTCTATGCGCGGCCCGCCGAGATCGACAACCCGGCCCGCGTGGCCGATCAGCTGGTCCGCATCCTGCCGCATCTGGAACGGGACCGCGTGCTGGCCCGCATCAGCCCGCCGCGCCAATTCGCCTATCTCGACCGCTTCATCACGCCCCGCCAGCAGCAGGCGATCAACGACCTCGGCATTCTCGGCCTCTATTTCGAAACCGCCGAGCGCCGCACCTATCCGCGCGGCCGCGACGCCGCCCATGTGCTGGGTGCGGTGGACGTGGATGGCGAGGGGATCGCCGGCGTCGAGAAATGGTATGATGAGCGCCTTCGCGTGACGCGCGAGCCGCTGCGCCTCGCACTCGACATCCGCATCCAGCGCGAGCTGCGCGAGGCGCTGGAATGGTCCATCGAGCGCTTCAACGCGATCGGCGGCTCGGCCATCCTGATGGATGTGCACACGGCCGAAGTGCTGGGCATGGTGAGCCTGCCCGATTTCGCCGCGGCCTCCCTCGCGACCGCACCCGCCGAGCAGCGCTTCAACCGCGCCGTGACCGGCGTCTATGAGCCGGGCTCCACCTTCAAGCTCTTCACCGCCGCCATGGCGCTGGAGGAGGGCCGCGTGACGATGACCGGCGGCTTCGACGCCTCCCGCCCCATCCGCATCGGCCGGCACGAGATCAACGACTTCAAGGGCAAGAATCGCTGGCTCTCCCTGCCCGAGATCCTGGCCTATTCGTCGAACCTCGCCAGCGCGCACATGGCCATGTCCGTCGGCCCCACGCGGCATCGCGAGTTCATGGGCCGCATGGGCATGCTGAACCGCACCGGCGTCGAGCTGCCGGAATCGGCGGCCACACTCGCCCCCTCGCAGCGCAACTGGCGCGACATCAACACCATGACCATCGGCTTCGGCCATGGCATCTCGGTGACGCCGCTGCACATCGTGAACGGCGTCTCGGCGCTGGCCAATGGCGGCACGCTGCGCACGCCCACCGTCCTCGCCGTGCCGCCGGGCGTGGAGCGCGAGGGCACGCGCGTGATCAGCGAACGCACCTCGGAGCAGATGCGCCGGCTGATGCGCGTCGCTGTCACCGACGGCTCGGGCCGGCAGTCGGACAGCCCCGGCTATTTCGTGGGCGGCAAGACCGGCACCGCGCAAAAGACCAATGAGCGCGGGCAGTACCAGGAGAACCGGCGCATCTCCTCCTTCGTCGGCGCCTTCCCGATGAATGCGCCGCGCTATGCGCTGCATGTGCTGGTGGATGAGCCCAAGCCCCGCGCCGATACGGGCGGCTACGCGACCGCGGGCGTCGTCGCCGCCCCCACCGCGCGGCGCGTGGTGGAGCGCGTGGCGCCGCTGCTCGGCATGGTGCCCGAGACGGACCGCATCGCGCAGATCCAGGCGACGATCGCATTGCCGCTCAGTGGCAGCCGCCCGCGCGCGGCGACTGCCGGGGCACCCGCGCCGCGTCCGCCCGCCGCGGCGGCGCCCACCCCCGCCATGCTGCCGCGCACCCCCGCCCCCGTCCTGGATCAGCCCGTGGCCCCGATCCGCCGGACCGATGCGCCCGACCGCATCGCCCCGCCTGCCCTTGGGCCACGCCTGGTCCTCGCCCCCATCCCAACCTCCCCCGAGCCAGGCCGTGCGGCGCGATGACATTCTCGCCCTGTTCCCTGGCCTGAGCGCCGAGGGCCTCACGGACATCCAAGGTGTCACGGCGGATAGCCGCGCCGTGCGCCCGGGCTACCTGTTTGCCGCGCTGCCCGGCGCCAGGGCCGATGGCACGCGCTTCATCGCCGATGCGGTGGCCGCCGGCGCCGCCGCGATCCTGGCACCCGAAGGCACCGCCTGGCCGGAGGGCGCGCCACCGCGGCCGTTGCTCGCCAGCCCCGATCCGCGTCGCGCCCTGGCGCTGATCGCAGCCGCCTTCCACGGCGCGCAGCCTGAGCGCGTCATCGCCATCACCGGGACCAACGGCAAGACCAGCACCGCCGATTTCCTGCGCCAGCTGATGGGCGAACACGCCGCCTCGCTTGGCACGCTCGGCCTGATCGCGCCCGGCTTTCCGCAGGGCGAGAGCCTGACCACGCCCGATCCGGTGGCGCTGCATGCCACGCTGGCCGCGCTGCACCGCGCCGGCATCACCGACCTCGCGATCGAGGCGAGTTCGCACGGGCTGGACCAGCGCCGGCTGGACGGGGTGCGCCTGGCCGCCGCCGCCTTCACCAACCTGACGCGCGACCACCTGGATTATCACGGCAGCATGGAGGCCTATCGCGCCGCCAAGCTGCGCCTTTTCGACACGCTGCTGCCGGCGGGCGCGCCCGCCGTGCTGCATACGGAGATGGATGCGACGAGTTTGGCCGCGCTGCGCGAGATCATCGCCGCGCGCGGCCTGCGCGGGATCGAGGTGGGCGAGGCCGGGCGCGACCTGCGGCTGGTCGCCCAGCGCGCCCTGCCGGCGGGCCAGGTGCTGACGCTGGAAGGCTTCGGGGAGGTCACGCTCGGCGTGCCGGGGCGCTTCCAGGCGGATAATGCGATGGTGGCGGCGGCACTGGCCATCGGCCTTGGCCGCCCGGCGCGCGACGTCATCGCGGGGCTTGCGCGCCTTGCCCCCGTGCGCGGCCGCATGGAATTGGCGGCCACGCTGCCGAATGGCGCGGCCGTCTATGTGGATTATGCGCACACGCCCGATGCGCTGACCCGCCTGCTCGCCGCGCTCCGCCCGCATCTCGGCCCCGGCGGCCGGCTGCATGTGCTGTTCGGGGCGGGCGGCGACCGCGATCCGGGCAAGCGGCCCTTGATGGGCGCGGCTGCCGCCGAAGCCGCCGACATCGTCTGGGTGACCGACGACAATCCGCGCAGCGAGGACCCGGCCCTGATCCGCGCCGCCATCCTCGCCGCAGCCCCCGGCGCGCGCGACGCGGGCGAGCGCGCCGCCGCCATCGCCCGCGCGCTGGACGCGCTCGGCCCTGGCGATGTGCTGGCGGTCGCCGGCAAGGGGCATGAGAGCGGCCAGACCATTGCCGGCGTCACCACGCCCTTCGACGATGCCGAGGTGGTCCGCCGCCTGGTGGGCGGGCGCGCATGACCCCGCTCTGGACCGCAGAGGAGCTGCGCGAAGCGACCGGCGGCGCCTGCGCCGACGACCTGGTCGCGACGGGCGTCTCCATCGACACCCGCACCGTCGAGCCGGGTGACCTCTTCGTTGCGTTGCGCGACCAGCGCGACGGGCATGATTTCGTGGCGCAGGCTCTCGCCCGTGGCGCCTCGGCCATGGTGGACCGCGACATGCCCGGCCGCGTGCTGCGCGTGCAGGACACGCTGGCGGGCCTCACCGCGCTGGGTGCGGCCGGGCGGGCGCGCATGGCGGGCCGCGTCATCGCCGTCACCGGCAGCGTCGGCAAGACGACGACGAAGGAAATGCTGAAGCGCGCCCTCGGCGCGCTCGGGCCCACGCATGCCTCGGTGGCGAGCTACAACAACCAATGGGGTGTGCCGCTGACCCTGGCCCGCATGCCGCGCACCACCGCCTGGGCCGCCATCGAGATCGGCATGAACCACCGGCATGAGATCGCACCCCTCTCGCGCCTGACGCAGCCGCATTTCGTCATCGTCACCAGCATCGGCACCGCGCATATCGGCCATCTCGGCAGCCAGGAGGCGATCGCGGATGAGAAGGCCGAAATCGCGGCCGGCATTCTCCCCGGTGGCCTCGCCGTGCTGCCGCAGGACAGCCCCTTCTTCGAGCGCATGTCGGCCGTCGCGCGCAACTGTGGCGCCGATGTGGTGGGCTTCGGCGAAAGCCCCGAGGCGTCGGCGCGCATGCTCTCCTGGCGCGGCACGGATTCCGGGAGCGAGGCGGAATTCGCCCTCTCCGGCCGGCATGTGACGGTGCGGCTGGAGCAGCCGGGCCAGCACATGGCGATGAATGCGCTGGCCGCACTCGCGGCCATCCAGGCCGCGGGCGGTGATACGGGCCTCGCCGCCGCCGCCCTCTCGGGCTTTGGCGCGGGCGCCGGGCGCGGGGAGATGCGCCGCATTGCCACACCGGACAGCGGCACCGCCCTGCTGCTGGATGAGAGCTACAACGCCTCCGACAGCGCGATCCGGGCGGCATTGCAGGTGCTGGCCGCGCAGAAGGCGAAGCGGCGGATCGCCGTGCTGGGCGACATGCGCGAATTGGGCGAATTCGGCCCAGACCTGCACCGCGCGCTGGCCCCCGATGCCGCCCGCGCGGCCGATCTGGTCTATGCCTGCGGCCCCCTGATGCGGCATCTCTTCGACGCGCTGCCGGCCAACCGCCAGGGCATCCACACCGAGGACGCGGCGGGCCTCGCCCCACTTCTTGCCGCGGCGCTCAGCGATGGCGATGCGGTGCTGGTCAAGGGCTCGCTCGGCATGCGCATGGTCCAGATCATCACTGCCCTCACCGACTCCAAAGTCACCGGGCCCACGAGGAATGAGTCATGATTCCGCTGCTGCTCTCTCCGCTCGCGGATGACTTCATCCTCTTCAACCTCGCGCGCTACCTGACCTTTCGTGCGGGCGCGGCCTGCATGACCGCGCTGTTTGTCGCACTCGTCCTGGGCAAGAGCGTGATCAACTGGCTGCGCAGCTTCCAGCGCGGCGGCCAGCCGATCCGCGAGGACGGGCCGGAGAGCCACCTGCTGACCAAGAAGGGCACGCCCACCATGGGCGGCGTGCTGATCCTGCTCTCGCTCTCGGTCTCCGTGCTGCTCTGGGCCGATCTGCGCAACGGCTTCGTCTGGGCCGTGCTGTTTGTCACGCTGGGCTATGGCGCGCTGGGCTTCGTGGATGACTGGCTGAAGGTGACCAAGCGCAACACCAAGGGCGTCTCGGGCCGCGCCAAGCTGATCGCGCAGGCGGGCATCGCCTTCATCGCCGCCCTCTGGTTCATGTGGCTGCTGCCGCCCGGGCTCTCGGACAACATGGCGGTGCCGTTCTTCAAGGAAACGCTGATCCCGCTCAGCATCCTGTTTCCCTTCGTCGCCGCCTTCGTGATGATGGGCTCCTCCAACGCCGTGAACCTGACCGATGGCCTCGATGGCCTCGCCATCGTGCCGGTGATGATCGCGGCCGCCGTCTTCGCGCTGATCGCCTATCTCGTGGGCAACCGCATCTTCGCCGATTACCTGCAATTGCACGGCGTGCCGGGGGCGGGTGAGCTGGCCGTGTTCTGCTCGGCGCTGATCGGCGCCTCGCTCGGCTTCCTCTGGTTCAACGCGCCGCCGGCCGCCGTCTTCATGGGCGATACGGGCAGCCTGGCCTTGGGCGGCGCGCTCGGTTCCATCGCGGTCGCCACCAAGCATGAGATCGTGCTGGCCATCGTGGGCGGGCTGTTTGTCGTGGAGACGCTCTCGGTCGTCATCCAGGTCTTCTGGTTCAAGCGCACGGGGCGGCGCGTCTTCTTGATGGCGCCGCTGCACCATCATTTCGAAAAGAAGGGCTGGGCCGAGCCCACCATCGTGATCCGCTTCTGGATCATCGCGATGGTGCTGGGGTTGGTCGGGCTCTCGACGTTGAAGATCCGATGACCCCATTCCAAGGGCAGCGCATCGCCGTCGTGGGGCTTGGCAAGGCCGGGCTTCCGGCCGCGCGCCGCCTGCGCGAATGGGGCGCCCTGGTCACCTGCTGGGATGATGGCGAGGCCGCGCGCGCCGAGGCCGTGGCGCAGGGCCTGCATGTCGCGGACCCGGCGGCACGCTTCGAGTTCGACGCGCTGCTGCTCTCGCCCGGCATTCCGCACATCCTGCCCCGCGTGCATCCGGCTGCCGCGGCGGCAAGGGCGGCCGGCAAGCCGATCCTCGCCGATGTCGAGTTCCTGTTCCGCGCGGTGCGGGCCGCCGGAAGCGCGGCGCGCTTCGTCGGCATCACCGGCACCAACGGCAAGAGCACGACCACGGCGCTGCTGGGCCACCTTCTGGCGCGGGCCGGCGTGCCGGTCGAGGTCGGCGGCAATCTCGGCCCAGCGGCGCTCGACATGCCGATCCTGGGCGATGACGGCGTCTATGTGCTCGAAATGTCCAGCTACATGCTGGAACGAATCGCTGATCTTCGATTCAATGTCGCGGCCATGCTCAACCTCTCGCCGGATCACCTGGACCGCCATGGCGACATGGCCGGCTACCGTGCCGCCAAGGCACGAATCTTCGCGCGTCAGGCGCGCGAGGACGTGGCCGTGCTCGGCCAGGATGACGCAGATACGGCCAGCCTCGGCGGGACCCTTGCCGCACGACTTGTGCCAGTGTCCGGCACCAGCCCGCAGCCCGGCGGCATCTGGGCCGAAGGCGCGCTGCTGCGCGACGAGGCGGGCGTGATCGCCGACCTCGCTGGCTGCCCGACGCTGCCCGGCGCACATAATGCCCAGAACGCGGCGGCGGCGGCGGCCATGGCACTGGCCCTCGGCCTGCCGCGCGCGGGCTTGGCAGCCGGCCTCGCCAGCTATCCTGGCCTGCCGCACCGGCAGGAGCTGGTCGGCCGCATGGGCGCCGTGCGCTTCGTGAACGACAGCAAGGCCACCAATGCCGACAGCGCGGCCCGCGCGCTGGCGAGCTACGGCCGCATCCTCTGGATCGCGGGCGGCACGGGCAAGGAGGGTGGCATCGCGCCGCTCGCCGAATACTTCCCGCGCATCGCCGAGGCCTTCCTGATCGGCCGCGACGCGCCACAATTCGCCGAGACCTTGGCGGCGCACGGCGTGGCACACCGCCTTTGCGGAACGCTGGCCGAGGCCGTGCCCGCCGCGGCCGCCGAAGCCGCGCGCTCCGGCGGGGCGGATGTGGTCCTGCTCTCACCCGCCGCCGCCTCCTGGGACCAGTTCACCGGCTTCGATGCCCGGGGCGACGCCTTCCGCGCCCTGGTCCGCGCCCTTCCCGGAGTGGAATTCTGATGGCCGTCTCCCGCACCGATACCTCGACCCTGGGCCGCTGGTGGTGGAGCGTGGACCGCTGGACGCTGGGCGCGCTGCTGGCGCTGATCGCCATCGGCTATGTGATGATGCTGGCCGCCTCGCCGGCCGTGGCGCAGCGCATCGGTGCCGCCTCGCGCCACATGTTCCTGGAGCGCCAGGTCTTCTACTCGACGCTCGCCGTCATGGTGATGGTGGGCTGCTCGCTGCTCACGCCGCGCTGGGTGCTGCGCTTCGCCATCCTGGGCGCGCTGGGCGCGCTGGCGCTGACGGCGCTGACGCTGGTGGCCGGCACCGAGATCAAGGGTGCCAGGCGCTGGCTCTCGCTGCCGGGGATGTCGCTCCAGCCTTCCGAATTCCTCAAGCCCTGCCTCGCCGTCGTCTGCGCCTGGCTGATGGCCGAGGGCAAGCGCAGCCGACATTTTCCAGGGATGATCCTGGCCTTTGTCATCATCGGCGTGGTCGCGGTGCTGCTGAAGCAGCAGCCGGATATCGGCATGCTCGCCGTCATCGTGGCCGTCTTCCTGGCGCAGGTCTTCGTCTCGGGCATCAACCTCATGTGGGTGATCGTGGGTGCGGGGGGCGTCGCCGGCCTCGCCGTGCTGGCCTTCACGCTGCATGGCCATGTGCGCTCCCGCGTGCAGCGCTTCCTCGACCCCGAGGCGGGCGACAACTTCCAGATCCGCATGTCGCTGGAAGCCTTCGGCAATGGCGGGCTGCTTGGGCGCGGCCCGGGCGAGGGCCGCGTCAAGGATGCGCTGCCCGACGCCCATGCCGACTTCGTCTTCCCCGTCGCCGCCGAGGAATTCGGCCTGGTCGCCTGCCTCATCATCCTCGCGATCTTCGCCTTCGTGGTGATCCGCGGCCTTCTCCGCCTGATGAATGAGCGCGACATCTTCGTGGCGCTGGCGGCGACCGGCCTGCTCGTGCAGTTCGGGCTGCAGGCCTTCATCAACATGGGCTCCTCGCTGCACCTGATCCCGACCAAGGGGATGACGCTGCCCTTCGTGAGCTATGGCGGCTCCTCCTCCATCGCGCTCGCCATCGGCATGGGCTTCCTGCTGGCGCTGACGCGCCGGCGCAGCGCAAGGGCGGAGGATTCCCAGCCCTTCGCCCATGCCGTACCGACATGAGGGCCCCCCTATGAGGGGAATGGCCACGCGCCCCATCGCCATCGCCGCCGGGGGCACCGGTGGGCATCTGTTCCCGGCGGAGGCGCTGGCCGCCGAACTCTCCGCGCGCGGCGAGCGCATCGTGCTGTTCACCGACAGCCGCTCCGCCGCCTTCGACAGCCCGGCCTTCGCCAATGCGGAACGCTTCGTCATCAAGGGCGAGGGCATCGCGGGGCGCAGCCCCTTGCGCGCCGCGAAGGGCGCGGCGCTGCTGGCGTCCGGCATGCTGACGGCGCGGCGGCTGCTGAAGGAACTGGATGCCTCGGCGGTGGTGGGCTTCGGCGGTTATCCCGCGATCCCGCCCGCGCTTGCGGCACTCAGCCTGCGCGGCCGGCGGCCGGCGCTGATCCTGCACGAGCAGAACGCCGTGCTGGGCCGCGCCAACCGCGCGCTCGCCACGCGGGCCGAGTTGCTGGCGCTGGCCTATGAGGAGACGGCACGCGTGCCGGACGGCGCCCGGACGCGCTGGGTGGGCAATCCGGTCCGGCCCGCGCTGGCGGCGCTGGCGGGCGCGGGCTATCCGCCCGCCGATGGCCCCCTGCGCCTGCTCGTCACCGGCGGCTCGCTGGGTGCGCGGGTCTTCGCTGACCTCGTGCCCGCCGCCATCGCCGCCCTGCCCGAGGCGATCCGCAGCCGCCTGCTGATCGCGCAGCAATGCCGCGTCGAGGACCTGGAGCGCGTGCGCGCCGCCTATTCCGAGACCGGCATCCCGGTGGAGCTTTCACCCTTCTTCCCGGATATCGCGGGGCGGCTGGCCGGCGCACACCTCGTCATCGCCCGCGCCGGCGCCTCGACCGTTGCCGAAATCGCCTGCGCCGGCCGGCCCTCCCTGCTGGTGCCGCTGCCCTCGGCCATCGACAACCACCAGGTGGCGAATGCGCGGGCGCTGGAGGCGGCGGGTGCGGCCCTCGTGCTGCCCCAGGCGACCACGAATCCGGCGCGGCTCACGCAGTTGCTGGCGGAATGGCTGGGCTCGCCGGAAAGGCTTGCCGAAGCGGCCCGGCATGCGGCATCCCTCGCGCGTCCCCAGGCGGCGCGGGAGCTGGCGGATCTCGTCCTCGCCCACGCCGCCCGAACCCAAGCCCTCCAGGAATCCCGCTGATGCGCGCGCTGCCACTCTCCATCGGGACCATCCATTTTGTCGGCATTGCCCGCCGCGGAGCGGCTTCAGGCCCCCGCTGCGGAACAGCGAACGGAGGAAGCCGCTGATGCGCGCGCTACCTCTCTCGATTGGAACCATCCACTTCGTCGGCATCGGCGGCATCGGCATGTCCGGCATCGCGGAGGTGCTGCACAATCTCGGCTACGCCGTGCAGGGCAGCGACATCGCCGAGGGCTACAACGTCACGCGCCTGCGCGAAGCGGGCATCCCGGTGATGATCGGGCACGCGGCGGATAATCTCCGCAACGCACAGGTCGTCGTCGTCAGCACCGCCGTGAAGCGCGACAATCCCGAGGTCCAGGCTGCGCGCCGCCGCCTGCTGCCGGTGGTGCGCCGGGCCGAGATGCTGGCCGAGCTGATGCGCCTGAAATGGGGCATCGCGGTCGGCGGCACGCATGGCAAGACGACCACCACCAGCCTCATCGCCTGCGTGCTGGAACAGGCCAAGCTCGACCCCACCGTGATCAATGGCGGCATCATCAACGCCTATGGCACCAACACCCGCATGGGCACGGGCGAGTGGATGGTGGTCGAGGCCGATGAGTCCGATGGCAGCTTCCTGCGCCTGCCCAGCACCGTCGCCGTCGTCACCAACATGGATGCCGAACACCTGGACCACTGGGGCACCGAGGACGCGATGCGTGAGGGCTACGCGCAATTTGTCGGCAATATCCCGTTCTACGGCTTCGCGGTCCTCTGCGCCGACCACCCGGCCGTGCAGGCGATGATCCCGAAGCTCGACCGCCGTCTCGTCACCTATGGCTTTTCGCCCCAGGCCGATGTGCGCGCCGAGAAGGTGCTGACCAACCGCATGGGTGCCAGTTTCGAGGTCACGGTGCAGGACCGCGTGACCGGCCGAGCCCGCACCATGCAGCCCTTCCGCCTGCCCATGCTGGGCCACCACAACGTCCAGAACGCGCTGGCGGCGATCGCCATCGGCGTCGAGATGGACGTGCCGGAGGATGTGATCCGCGCCGCACTCGCCGGCTTCAAGGGCGTGAAGCGCCGTTTCACCCGCGTGGGCGAGACCGGCGGCATCACGGTCATCGATGATTACGGGCATCACCCCGTCGAGATCGCGGCCGTGCTGAAGGCGGCGCGCCAGGCGGGCGCGCGGGATGTGATCGCCGTCGTGCAGCCGCACCGCTATTCGCGCCTGAACCAGCTCTTCACCGAGTTCTGCACCTGCATGAATGATGCGGGCACCGTCATCATCGCCGATGTCTATGCGGCCGGCGAATCGGCCATCGAGGGCGCGGACAAGGATGCGCTGGTCGAGGGGCTTCGCGCCGCCGGCCATCGCAGCGTGGTGCCGCTGCCGGAGCCCGCGAGCCTCGCCGAGATGATCAACGCCATGGCCAAGCCCGGCGACTACGTGATCTGCCTCGGTGCCGGCACCATCACCAACTGGGCGCATGCGTTGCCGGCGCAGCTGGCCGAGCTGCAATCCCAGGCGGGGGCGCGCGTCTCGCCCCTGAAACGCGCATGAAGCCGATGCCCGCCACCCGCGCCATGCCGGTGATCCGCGGCCGCGCGGAAGCGGCGGCGCCGCTTGCGCCCTTCACCTGGTTCCGCGTGGGCGGGCCGGCCGAGTGGCTGGCGCGGCCGGCGGATGCCGAGGACCTGCTGACGCTGCTGGCCACGCTCGACCCGGCCATGGAGCTGACGGTGCTGGGGGCGGCCTCCAACCTCATCATCCGCGATGGCGGCGTGCCGGGTGTCGTGCTGCGGCTGCCGGCGCGGGGCTTCGGGGCCGTGACCGTCGAAGCTGATGGCGTCATCGCCGGTGCCGCTGCGCTCGATGCGACGGTGGCCGAGCATGCGGCGGCCGCCGGCCTTGCGGGGCTGGAGTTTCTCAGCGGCATCCCGGGCAGCATCGGCGGCGCCATCGCCATGAATGCCGGCGCCTATGGGCGTGAGATCGTGGACGTCCTGGACTGGGCCGAGATCGCGACGCCGGGCGGGCTGGTGCGGCTCGACGCGCAAGCCTTGGCCTTGTCCTACCGCCATGCCAGCCTGCCGCCGCGCGGCGTGGTGACGCGCGCCCGGCTGCGCGCGGCGCCTGGCGACGCCGCTGCCATCGCCGCACGCATGGCCGAAATCCGCAACGCGCGCGAAGCCACGCAGCCCGTGCGCGCCCGCACCGGCGGCAGCACCTTCCGCAATCCTGAGGGCCACAAGGCCTGGGCGCTCATTGACGCCGCCGGCTGCCGCGGCCTCATGCGCGGGGGCGCGCAGGTCAGCGAGAAGCATTGCAACTTCCTGCTCAACACCGGCGGCGCGACCGCGGCCGATCTGGAAGGCCTGGGCGAGGAAGTCCGCGCGCGCGTGCTGGCGCATTCGGGCGTGGATCTGCACTGGGAAATCAAGCGTATTGGAGTGCCGGCATGAACGCGATCACGCCCATGCAGAAGCGCGTGGCCGTTCTCTACGGCGGCATCTCGGCCGAGCGCGAGGTCAGCCTCTCGACCGGGGCGCAGGTCATCGCGGCCCTGCGCGAGGCGGGCTTCGAGGTCTCGCCCATCGAAGTGACCGAGGACCTGCCCGCAACCCTCGGCGCGCTGGCGGCGGCCAAGCCGGACGCGGTGTTCAACGCCCTGCATGGCCGCTTCGGCGAGGATGGCTGCATCCAGGGCGTGCTGGATTGGATGGGGCTGCCCTACACCCATTCGGGCGTCCGCGCCTCCTCCGTCGCCATGGACAAGGCGGCGGCCAAGGCGGTGTTCTCGGCGCATGGGCTGCCCGTCGCGGCGCATCGCGTGGTGAGCCCGGCCGAGCTGGAAGAAGCCGACCCCCTGCCGCTCCCTTATGTCGTGAAGCCGGTGGATGAGGGCAGCAGCGTCGGCGTCACCATCCTGCGCGAGGGCGACAACCGGCGCGAGGAGATCGCCCGCAACTGGCGCTTCGGCAACCGCATCATGGCCGAGAGCTTCATCCCCGGCCGCGAGCTCACCGTCGCCGTGATGGGCGATGAGGCGCTGGCCGTGACCGAGATCGCCACCGGCAACGTCTTCTATGACTACGAAGCGAAATACGCCGATGGCGGCAGCCAGCATGTGCTGCCCGCGCCCATCCATCCGGATGTGACGGCCGAGGCCATGCGCATCGCCGTCGCGGCCCACCGGGCACTCGGCTGCCGCGGCGTCTCGCGCTCCGATTTCCGCTATGACGACACGGCGGGCGAGCCCGGGCGGCTCTATCTGCTCGAGGTGAACACGCAGCCTGGGATGACGCGCACCTCGCTCCTGCCGGAGCAGGCGGCGCATCGCGGCATAGGATTTCCGGCGCTTTGCGCCTGGATGATCGGGCAGGCCTGCCATGGCCCGTAAGCCCGCCGAACCGACGACGCGCTCGCGCTCGGCGCCGCAGCCCAAGCGGCCCTCGGCCACGCGGCTCTGGTTCAAGAAGCGCCGCGCCTGGCTGCGCGGCATCGGCATGGCCTCGCTCGCCGCCGTCACGATCGGCGTCACGGCGCTCGGCGTCATCGCGCTCGATCCCATGGCGCGGGTGCGCGACACCACCTCCTGGCTGGCCGAACTCGGCCGGGGCCCCGGGCTTTCCGTGCAGGAGATCCGAATCGAAGGCCGCGAATTCGCGCCGCGCGAGGCGCTGCTCAGCGCCATCGGCATCACGCCGGGCGAGGCCATCCTGGACTTCGCCCCCGCCGCCGCGAAGCAGCGGCTGGAGCAGATCGCCTGGGTGGAGAGTGCCCATGTGGAGCGCCGCCTGCCCGGCACCATCCTGATCCGCATCACCGAGCGCCGCGCCTTCGCCGTCTGGCAGCGCGAGGGCCGCTTCTCCGTGATTGACCGCGAGGGCCGCGTGATGGCGACCGAGCGGCTGGAAGCCTTCGGGCCCCTGCCGCTTGTCGTCGGCATCGGCGCCGAGCGCGTGGCCGCCCCGATGGTGGACCTGCTGCGCAGCGCGCCCGAGATCGCCGACCGCGTGCAGGCAATCATCCGCGTCTCCGAGCGGCGCTGGAACCTGCGCCTGCAGAACGGCGCCGACATCATGCTGCCCGAGGGCCATGAGGAGGCGGCGATCACCCGCCTCGCCGAGCTCCAGGCGCGCGACAAGCTGCTGGATCGCCCGCTGGCCGCGGTGGATATGCGCCTGCCCGACCGGCTGGTCGTGCGGATGCAGACGCCCGCCCAGCCCGCCACACCCACGCCCACACCTGCCCGGAGCCAACGCGGATGAATGAGCTCGTTCGCTACCAACCGCCCCATGCCGATGTGCCGACACGCGGCATCAAGCTCGGCCGTGCGCGGCCCGGCGTCTTCGGCGTGCTGGATATCGGCTCCACCAAGGTGGTCTGCCTAATCGCCCGCATCGAGAGCGACGGCACGCCGCGCGCACTCGGCTTCGGCTGGCAGAAATCGCGCGGCGTGAAGGCCGGCTCCATCGTGGACATGGAGGAGGCCGAGCGCAGCATCCGCGCCGCCGTCGCCAGCGCCGAGGAGATGGCGGACACGCTGCTCAAGGGCGTGATCGTCAACCTCTCCTGCGGGCAGCCGGAAAGCCGGACGCACAATATCCTCTGGCAGGTGGGCGGGCGGGCCGCGACCATGGCCGACCTCAACGGCATCATGACCGAGGGCGTGCGCCGCACCCAGGCCGAGGGGCGGGAGGCGGTGCACAGCTTCCCGCTCGGTTTCACCGTGGACGCCACGGGCGGCGTGGACGACCCGCGCGGCATGGTCTGCGACACGCTGGGCGCGCGCCTGCACGTGCTGGATGCGGCGAGCCACGCGCTGTTCAACCTCGGGCAATGCCTGCATCGCTGTGAGCTGGAAGTGGAGGAGATGGTCTCCTCCCCCTTCGCCGCCGGCCTCGCGACGCTCGTGGATGATGAGCGCGAATTGGGTGCGGTCTGCGTGGACATGGGCGGCGGCACCACCAGCATCGCGGCCTTCGCCGAGGGGCGGCTGATGCACACGGCGCAATTGCCGGTGGGCGGCTGGCAGGTGACGAATGACCTGGCGCGCGTGCTCTCCACGCCCATCACCCATGCCGAACGCCTGAAGACCATGCATGGCAGCGTGCTGGAAGCCGCCGAGGATCGGGGCGAGATGCTGCCCGTGCCCATGGTGGGCGAGGATGACGACCAGATCGCGCGCGTGCCCCGGGAGATGATCGTGAAGATCATCCGCCCGCGGCTCGAGGAAAGCTTCGAATTGCTGCGGGACCGGCTGGATGGCAGCGGCCTGCCCACGGAAATGCGCCGGCGCATCGTGCTCACGGGCGGCGCCAGCCAGCTGATCGGCGTGCGGGAACTGGCCGGGCGGGTGCTGGGGCGCGAGGTGACGGTGCGTCTGGGCCGCCCCCGCCTGGTGCGCGGCCTGCCCGAGACCGCCTCCGGCCCCGGCTTTGCGTCGGCAATCGGCCTGCTGGCCTGGGCGGCGGGCGAAGGCAAGCCCATCCTGGAGCTGGCGCCGGCCCCCGCCAGCTCTTCGGGCCTGCTGCGGCGCGGCTTGGCGTGGCTCCGCGAACGTTTATGAAGGATTTCCGAGCGGCGACCTGTGGATAACGGGGACAAGTCCGCGATCTCGGGCAGACACGAATCGAAACCGGTGGTCTAAGCTATGTTGAGGAGAACCCGCCCATGACATTGAACCTGACGCTGCCGGTGACCCAGCACACGGATTTCTCGCCGCGCATCGCCGTGATCGGCGTGGGCGGGGGCGGCACCAATGCCGTCAACAACATGATCCATCTGGGCCTCGACGGCGTCGAGTTCATCGTGGCCAACACCGATGCCCAGGCGCTGGTGAACAGCCGCGCCGAGCGCCGCGTGCAGCTCGGGCCCCATCTGACGCAGGGCCTGGGCGCCGGCGCCAAGCCGGAGATCGGCCGCGCCGCCGCCGAGGAAGCGACCGACGAGCTGGCCCGCCATCTCGAAGGCTGCCACATGGTCTTCGTGACCGCCGGCATGGGCGGCGGCACCGGCACGGGCGCCGCCCCCGTCATCGCGCGCATGGCGCGTGAGCGCGGCATCCTGACCGTCGGCGTCGTCACCAAGCCCTTCGACTTCGAGGGCCCGAAGCGCCGCAAGTCGGCCGATGCGGGCCTGGAAGAGCTCCAGCAGTTCGTGGACACGCTGATCGTCATCCCGAACCAGAACCTGTTCAAGCTGGCAAATGACCGAACGACCTTCGCCGAGGCCTTCAAGATGGCCGACAACGTCCTCTACATGGGCGTGCGCGGCGTGACCGACCTGATGGTCAATCCGGGCCTCGTGAACCTCGATTTCGCCGATATCCGCACCGTCATGGCCGAAATGGGCAAGGCGATGATGGGCACGGGCGAGGCCGAGGGCGAGGGCCGCGCCACCCAGGCCGCCGACTCCGCCATCAACAACCCGCTGCTGGAGGATACCTCCATGCGCGGCGCCAAGGGCGTGCTGATCAACATCACCGGCGGCCTCGACATGACGCTGTTCGAGGTGGATGAGGCGATGGCCCGCATCCGCCGCGAGGTGGATGAGGATGTGAACATCATCTTCGGCTCGGCCATTGATGAGACGATGAATGGCCGCGTGCGCGTCTCGGTGGTCGCAACCGGCATTGACGTCGCTTCCATGGGTGCCGCGATGAACCCGGGTGGCCCGCGCCTCGCCGTGGTGAACCAGCCCGCCCCTGCCCCGGCGCCGGCCGCCACGCGCGCCCCTTCGGGCCCGCTCGGCGCGCCCGTGGTGCCGACGCCGCGCCGCCCCGTCCAGGTGGGCGGTGGTGCTGGCCTGCTGCGCCAGCCGGCCGCCGCCGCCGGCGCCGCAACCGCCCTCGCCGCGGCCCCGCCGGTCGCGCAGGAGCAGGCCTATGTCGAGGAGATGCCGCAACCGGTCGTGGTGCAGCCCGCAGCGCCGGCGCCGGTCGCCTACCAGGCGCCCATGCTGCAGCCCTCCCTGCCCGATGTGGCACCGCCGCAAGGCCAGGGCGCCGGGTGGCGCGGCCTGTTCCGCAACGCGACCGGCCTGATGCGCCGCAACGTGGAGGATACCCCGGCTCCCGCCCCGCGCACCGAGCCCGTGGCAACCCAGCAGCCGCGTCCGCCGCAGCCGATGCGCGCGGCCCAGCCGCAGCCGGATGAAATGGGCCTCGATATCCCGACCTTCCTGCGCCGCCAGAGCAACTAGGTCTCGGCGACACAGGCCAGCCATGACGCCTCCGGCCACCGCGCCGGGGGCGTTTTGCGTTTCGGGCCGCGCTTCACCCCGGCGCCGCCACCTTGTCCTTGTAGTTGCAATGCGCCGCCGCCTGGCAGCGCCAGCAATCCGGGGCGCGCGCCTTGCAGATGTAACGCCCGTGCAGGATCAGCCAGTGATGCGCATCCCGCAGCAATTCGGGCGGGATGCGCTTCACCAGGCCATCCTCCACCGCGCGCGTGGTCTTGCCGGGTGCCAGGCCCGTGCGGTTGCCAAGGCGGAAGATGTGCGTATCCACCGCCATCGTCGCCTCGCCGAACATCACATTCAGCACGACATTGGCGGTCTTGCGGCCGACGCCCGGCAGCGCCTCCAGCGCGGCGCGCTCGCGCGGAACCTCGCCGCCATGCCGCTCGACCAGCATGGCCGAGAGGGCGGCCACATTCTTCGCCTTCGCCTGCCACAGCCCGATGCGGCGGATGAGCTGGCCGATCCCCTCCGCCCCCAGTGCCGCCATGGCGGCGGGCGTGGGGGCCGCGGCAAACAGGCCGGGCGTCACCTTGTTCACCATGGCGTCCGTCGTCTGCGCCGACATCACCACGGCGACCAGCAGCGAGAAGGCGTCGGTGTAGAGCAGCTCGGTCTCGGGCGCGGGATTCTCGGCCGCGATGGCGCGAATGAAGGCGCCCGCCTGCTCGCGCGACATGAGGCGCGCGCGGCGCGGGGCGGTGGCGGTGCCATGCAGGGATTTTGCGGGGGTTTTCACGCGGGGATTCATCCTATCTGATGCAGGGATGCCAGAAACCCCCACGATTTTCGAGGCCCGCTCCGCGCCATTGAACAGCCTCGGCGACCAGGGCTTCCGGATCGTGGCGGGCATCCTCATTGCCGGCTTCACGTTTACGGGCACGGTCTTCACCATCCTGGGCGCCTGGCCCGTCCTGGTCTTCGCGGGTGCCGAGACGCTGCTGGTGATCGGCATGCTGGCGCTCTACCGCAGCCAGGCGCGCAGCAGCGCCGAGATCGTGACGCTGGCCGCCGGCCAGCTCACCATCCGCCGGCGCGAGGGGCGCAGGCGCGAGGAAGCGCAGTTCGATCCCTTCTGGGCCCGGCTGCGCTGGGAGGAGGGGCGGCTCTTCATCGCCCATCGGGGGGCGGCGATCGAAATCGGCCGCTTCCTGACGCTGGAGGAGCGCGAGGATCTGGCGCGCAGCCTGGACGACGCGCTGCGCCGCTACCGCGAGCCGATCTTCGACAATCCGCAGCTGCGCTAGCCGCCTGGAGCCGGGCGCGGTACACCGCGAGGCATGACGACACCACCTCGCCCCGTAATGTTGGTGATCCTCGATGGCTGGGGCCATCGGGCGGAAACCGCCGATAATGCCGTGGCCCAGGCCCGCACGCCGCGCTTCGACGCGCTCTGGGCGAGCTGCCCGCATGGCTTCCTGCGGACCTCCGGCCTCGATGTCGGGCTGCCCGAGGGCCAGATGGGCAATAGCGAGGTGGGGCACCTGAACATCGGCGCCGGGCGCGTGGTGATGCAGGATCTGCCGCGCATTGACGCAGCGATCGCGGATGGCTCGATGGCCGCCATGCCGCCGCTGCGCGATTTCGTGGCAAAACTGCAGGCCAGCGGCGGCACGGCGCATCTGGTGGGCCTCATCTCGCGCGGCGGCGTGCATAGCCACCAGCGCCACGCGGCGGCGCTGGCCACGATCCTCATGGCGGAGGGCATTCCCGTCATCATCCACGCGCTGACCGATGGGCGCGACACCTCGCCCCGCTCGGCTGCCGCAGCGTTGGCCAGCCTGCCGCCCGAGGCGCGCATCGGAACCGTCATCGGCCGCTACTGGGCGATGGACCGCGACCATCGCTGGGAGCGCGTGCGCAAGGCCTGGGCGGCCATGGTGCTCGGCCAGGGCGAGGCGACGGCGCCCGACGCGCAGACGGCCGTGGCCCAGGCCCATGCCGCCGATGTGACCGATGAGTTCATCCCGGCCACCGTCCTGCCCGGCTATCCCGGCATGCGCGATGGCGACGGGCTGCTCAGCTTCAACTTCCGCTCGGACCGCGCGCGCGAGATCCTGACCGCCCTGCTCGACCCCGGCTTCACCGGCTTCGCGCGCGAGCGCCTGCCACGCTTCGCGGCCGCGCTCGGCATGGTGGAATACGCGGCCGAGCTGAACCCCTTCATCGCGACACTCTTCGCGCCGCAATCCATGTCGGACATCCTGGCCGAGGTGGTGAGTGCGGCCGGCCGCACCCAGCTGCATATGGCCGAGACCGAGAAATACCCGCACGTCACCTACTTCCTGAATGGCGGCGAGGAGCGCGCCTATCCGGGCGAGACGCGCATCATGGTGCCCTCCCCCAAGGTTGCCACCTACGACCTTCAGCCGGAAATGAGCGCGCCGGAGCTGACCGACCGCGCCGTGGCTGCGATCCGCGAAGCGACGCAGGATCTCATCGTGCTGAACTTCGCCAATGCCGACATGGTGGGACACACCGGCAGCCTGGTGGCCGCGATCCAGGCGGTCGAAGCCGTGGATGCGGGGCTTGGCGCCATCGCCGATGCGGTGCGGGCGGCGGGCGGCGCGCTGCTGGTCACGGCCGATCACGGCAATGCCGAATTGATGCGCGACCCGAATACGGGCGGGCCGCACACCGCGCATACCACCAACCCCGTGCCCGTCTTCCTCATGGGTGGCCCGCCCGGCGCGACGCTGCGCGATGGCCGCCTGGCGGACCTCGCCCCCACGCTGCTGGCGTTGATGGGCCTGCCGCAGCCCGCCGCGATGACAGGGCACAGCCTGCTCACCCCCTGATCGCGCGGCCCGTGACGCCGCCGCCCGGTGACGTTTGAGACGGGTTCGATAGGGCTGGGATTCTGGGCCTTTCTTTTTCGCGCACCCCTGGCTTAGCCTTGGCCAACATCGAAACTGAACGTCTGCGCAAGCTGTCAGCATCGTGATCGCACGCCGCCGCGGCGGCGCAGCATGGGGCAACAGGCATGACCGAGCCGGAAGACTTCATCTCCACAGGCACCCTGCCCGCGCCCGCGCGGGTCCAGGCACTGCTGGAGGACGCCCATCAGCGGTTTCGCGCCGGCACGGCGGGCGAGGTCTCGCGCGTCTATCCCGCTTTGGCGCGCATGCCGCCCGACCTCTTCGGGCTCAGCGTCGTCAGCGTCACGGGCAACGTCTATTCGGTGGGCGACGCCGAGGTGCCCTTCACCATTATGAGCGTCTCCAAGCCCTTCATCTTCGCGCTGATCTGCGAGGCGATCGGCCCCGCCGCCGCACGGGCCAAGGTGGGCGCCAATGCCACCGGCTTCGCCTTCAACTCGGCCGCCGGCATCGAGCGCAGCGCGGATGGCCGCACCAACCCCATGGTCAATGCCGGCGCCATCGCCACCACCAGCCTCGCCCCCGGCGCCGACAAGGCCGAGCGCTGGCGCTTCCTGCATGAGGGCCTTTCGCGCTTCGCCGGCCGCACCCTGCCGATGAATGAGGAGGTGCTCGCCTCCGCGCGGGAGACGAACTTCCGCAACCGCAGCCTCGCCTGGTTCCTGCAATCCATGGGCGCCATCTACCTCGATCCGGATGAGGCGGTGGACCTCTACACCATGCAATGCTCGCTCGACGTCACCGCGCGGGACCTGGCCGTCATGGGCGCCACGCTCGCCGATGGCGGCGTGAATCCCGTGACGCGGGAGCGCGTGGTGAGCCCGATGACCTGCCATTACGCGCTCGCCGTGATGGCGACCGCCGGACTCTACGAAACCTCGGGCGACTGGCTCTACGAGATCGGCCTGCCGGGCAAGAGCGGCATCGGCGGCGGCATCGTCACCGTCTCGCCGGGCAAGGGCGGCCTCGGCACCTTCGCGCCCCGGCTGGATGCGGCGGGGAACAGCATCAAGGGGCAGGAGGCGGCACGGCTGCTCTCCCAGCGCCTGGGGCTCGATCTCTTCATCTCCGCCCCGCAAGGCTGAACCACCCGTCCGACGAAAGGATGCCGGCATGAGCAGCACCACCGCGGAGACGCCCGCCCCACGCCAATCCTGGACGCCGATGATCGCCATCGCGCTCGGCCAGGCGATCATGTCCTTCAACGTGGCCTCCCTGCCGGTCGCGATGTCCGGGATGGTGGCGAGCTTCGGCGTGCCACCCACCACCGTCGCCACGGGCATCGTCGCCTATTCCATGGCGGTGGCGGGCTTCGTCATGCTGGGCGCCAAGCTGGTGCAGCGCTTCGGCTCCACGGCGGTGTTCCGCATCGTGGTCGGGCTGTTCGGCGTGGCGCAGGTGGTGATGACGCTGAGCCCCTCCGCCACCTTCATGATCGTGGCGCAGCTGCTCTGCGGCCTCGCCGCCTCCGTCCTGGTGCCGGCGCTGGTGGCGCTGATCGCGCATCACTATAGCGGGCCGCAACAGGCCACGGCGGTCGGCGCGCTGGGTTCGGCGCGGGCGGGTGCCGGTGTGGTGGCCTTCCTGATTGGCGGGCTGCTGGGCACCTTCATCGGCTGGCGGCCGGTCTTTGGCATCCTGATCGCCGTCTCGGCGCTGGTCTTCTGGCTGAGCTTCCGCCTGAAGCCCGAGGAAGCGCGGCCCGAGGTGAAGATTGACCTGGTGGGCGTGGCGCTGGCCGCACCTTCCATCATCCTCATCACCTTCGGCTTCAACAACCTCAACCGCTGGGGCCTCGGCGTCGCCCGGCCGGCGGCACCCTTCGACGTGCTGGGCATGTCCCCGGCGCCGCTGATGATCGTCATCGGCATCGTGCTGTTGCAGCTGTTCATCCGCTGGACGCGGCGCGTGCAGGAGAATGGCGGAACGCCGCTGCTCGATTTGCGGGTGATCACCTCCAACCGCGAACGCGCCACGGTGATCGCGATGTTCGCCGTCGTGGCGCTGGAGGCGATGCTCAATTTCTCCGTGCCGCTCTACATCCAGATCGTCCAAGGCCGCACGCCGATCGAGACGGCCATCGCGATGATGCCCTTCAACCTGACGGTCTTCTTCACCGCGATGGGGGTGGTGCGGCTCTATCCCATCCTCGCGCCGCGCGTCATCGGCATGCTGGGCTTTGCCATCTGCACGGTGGCGCTGCTCTGGCTGGCCTTCGTGGTCCGCAATGACTGGTCGGCGCCGGTGGTGATGATCGGGCTGATCGTCTTCGGCCTGGGGCAGGGCGCGCTGGTCACGCTGGTCTTCAACGTGCTGGTCACGGCCGCCCCCAAGGAATTGGCGGGCGATGTCGGCTCGCTGCGCGGGACGACGCAGAATCTGGCGGCGGGTGTGGGCACCGCGCTGGCCGGCGCGCTGCTGGTCGGGCTGCTGAGCGCCTCGGTGATGACCTCGCTCGCCGCGCGGCCCAACCTGCCGCCGGCCATCGAGGGGATCGTGGACCTCGACAGCGTGAATTTCGTCAGCAATGAGCGCCTGCGCAGCGTGCTGACGGAGCGCGGCGCGCCGCCCGCGGTCGTCGAGGAAGCGGTCGAGGTCAACAGCGAGGCGCGGCTGCGCGCGCTGAAGATCGGCCTGCTGATCATGGCCTGCATCGCCCTGCTTGCTATCCTGCCGGCGAGCCGCCTGCCGCCCTATACGCCCGGCAATATCCCCGCCAACCCGCCCCCGCCGGACAGCGCCACCTTGCGCCGGACCGCCGCCGAGCGCCTGGACTGAGCCGGCGCCGGATTGGCGGGGCGCGGCCCCTGTGTCAAACCAGCGCGACAGCTGGAAGGACAGAACATGGCTTTGCGCGTCGCGGTCCAGATGGACCCCATGGAGAGCATCGGCATTGACGGGGACAGCAGCTTCGCGCTGATGCTGGAAGCCCAGGCGCGCGGCCATGCGCTCTGGCACTACCATGTGAAGCATCTCTCGATGCAGGCCGGGCGCGTCATCGCGCACGCCCACCCCGTCGAGGTGCGGCGCGAGCGCGGCAACCACTTCACCTTCGGCGCCCCTGTCGAGCTCGACCTCGCGAAGGATGTGGATGTGGTGCTGATGCGCCAGGACCCGCCCTTCGACATGGCCTACATCACGGCCACGCATCTGCTGGAGCATATCCACCCGAAGACGCTGGTGGTGAATGACCCGGCCAGCGTGCGCAACGCGCCGGAGAAGCTCTTTGTCCTGCAATTCCCGGAGCTGATGCCGGACACGCTGGTCAGCGCCGACACGCGCGAGATCAACAAGTTCCGGCAGAAGCATGGCGACATCATCGTGAAGCCGCTCTTTGGCAATGGCGGCGCCGGCGTCTTCCACCTGCAGCCGAACGACCCGAACCTGAACTCGCTGATCGAGATGTTCACCGAACGCTCGCGCGAGCCGCTCATGGTGCAGCAATACCTGCCGGCGGTCCGCCAGGGCGACAAGCGCATCATCCTGGTGGACGGCGTGGCCATGGGCGGCATCAACCGCGTGCCGGCGGCGGGCGAGGCGCGCAGCAACATGCATGTCGGCGGCCGCCCCGAACCCACCAAGCTGACGGATCGCGAGATGGAAATCTGCGCCGTGATCGGGCCGGAATTGAAGAAGCGCGGGCTGATCTTCGTGGGCATTGACGTGATCGGCGGCTACCTCACCGAGATCAACGTCACCTCCCCCACCGGGCTGCAGGAGCTGGCGCGGTTTGACGGCATCCATCTGGAGCGCGCCATCTGGGATGTGATCGAGGAGAAGCGCCGGGGCTAGCCCCGGCGGAACAGCCCCCGCACCCGGTCGATCTGCCGGTCGCCCCAGGCCATCGCCTTCTCCTCCCGCGCCTCGATCCCGGGGATGAGGTGCGGCCAGCGGCGGTCAATGACGCTGACGCCGCGATAGGCCCAGATGTACTGGTCACGCAGGATGAAGGTGCCGAGGCCCACGAAGATGAATCCGGGAAGGATGGGCAGGATCAGCCCGACCGGCCCCAGGCAGAGGCAGCCGATGCCAATCGCCTTGCGGCGGCGGGAGGGGCGCAGTTCGATCATCGCCCCGCACTTGGCATCGCCAGGGCCGTCATTCAAGCAAAATAAAGGCTTAACGCGCCGGATGGATGGGTACGAAGACCGGGCGCAGCAGCCAGCGCCGCGCGATCTGGAAATAGCCGCGGAAGACGAAATGCCCGTTATGGGTCAGCAGCTTCTCGCGGTTGCGCTTCCAGAAGCCCGGGATCTCGAACCAGGAGAGCGTCGGGTAGAGGTGATGCACGATGTGCAGGTTGTTCCAGAGGAACAGCAGCCCGAAGATCCAATTGCTCTCGACCGAGGCGGTGCGCTCGCCCGGCCGTTCGCCCCAGCGATGCTCGATGAAGGCGCGCAGCAGGCCAAGCGAAATCCCGGGCAGCACCCAGACCAGATAGTAGTGCCAGACCGACATGTGCGCGACCTGGGTCACGAACCACAGCACGCCGGCCAGCCCCACGAAGAAGCCGAGCCAGGCCGGCACGTCGGAGAAATCGCCGCGCTTGAGCTTGCCCGTCTCCACCAGCACCAGCTTGCGCAGGCGCAGGATGGGCCCGACGGTCAGCCGCCCCAGCAGCGTCTGGTTGAACAGCAGCACGGCGCGGAAGGCGGGGGTATAGCCGCTCCAATCCTCGCGCTTGTGATACTGCGTCTCGGTGTCCTCGCCGGGGTAGGTCAGGTGCGTGTTGCGGTGGTGCTTGCTGTGGCTGCGCTTGTAGAGCTCGAAGGGCCACCAGCCGCCGATGGGGGGCCAGACGATGGCGGTGCGGAGCCAGTTGGGCAGGCTGCGCCAGCCATGGATCGCCTCATGCTGCAGCGAAAAATGCCAGGCGAGGATATAGGCCGCCAGCAGCGCCTCGATCGGCCAGGGCACGGATTCGTGGTAGATCAGGAGGGTGGCCCAGCTGGCATAGATGGCGATGGCCACGCCCCAGGTGGGCAGCTCCCAGCGGCGCCAAAGGGCGCGGGTTTCCATGGGCTCGGTCAGCGTCGCGATCTTGGCCATGCCCGGAACATTGCCATATCGCGCCGCAGTGCAGCAATCGCGTTGCGCGTCTCCCGTTCCCTGCCTAGGCTTTGCCCATGCCCGCACCCCGCACCCTTGCCGAACTCGAAGCCGATGTGGCGCGAGACCTGGACCTGACCGGCCATCCCCGCGCGCCCTGGCTGGAGCCCAAGACGGTGGGCGGCGCGCCGGCGCTGGATGTGCTGGTCATCGGCGGCGGGCAATGCGGCGTGGCGGTGGCCCATGCGCTGAAGCGGGACAGGGTGGACAACATCCTCGTGCTCGACCGCGCCGATTACGGCCGCGAGGGGCCCTGGACCACCTATGGCCGCATGCGCGCGCTGCGCAGCCTGAAGGACATGACCGGCCCCGACCTGCGGCTGCCCAGCCTCACCTACCAATCCTGGCATGAGGCGAGCTACGGCACGGCGCATTGGGAGGCGATGCGCTGGATCCCCAAGGATTACTGGAACGACTACCTGCTCTGGTTCCGCCGCGTCACGGGCGTGCCGGTGCAAAACGGCGTGGAGGCCGGCGCCATCACGCCCGCCACCACCGATGACGGCCTGCCCGCCTTCCGGATCGAGACCAGCGAAGGCCCGATGCATGCGCGCAAGGTGCTGCTGGCGACCGGCCAGGAGGGCATCGGCGCCTGGTGGATGCCCGAGCACATCGCGGCCCTCCCGCGGGAGTTCCGCGCTCACACGAATGAGATGATCGATTTCGCGTCCCTGCGCGGCAAGGTCGTGGCCGTGCTGGGTGCCGGCGCCTCGGCCTTCGACAATGCGGGCGTGGCGCTGGAAGCCGGTGCGGCGGAGGTCCACATCTTCTGCCGCCGGGCGGAGCTCATGGTGGTGCAGCCCTATCGCTGGCTGACCTTCGCGGGCTTCCTGCGCCACATGGGCGAGATGACGGATGAATGGCGCTGGCGCTTCATGTCCCATGTGCTGGGCATGCGCGAGGGCTTCGCGCAGGATCATTATGACCGCGTGATCCGCTTCCCGAATTTCCGCCTGCACACCGAGGGCGAGTGGCAGGGGGCACGCATCGAGGATGGCCGCGTGGTGCTGACCACGCCGCGCGGCGAGTTCGCGGCCGATTACTGCATCACCGGCACCGGCGTGCGGATGGATGCCGCGGCCCGCCCCGAGCTTGCCCATTGCGCCGACAACATCGCGACCTGGGGGGACTGCTACACGCCCCCGCCGGAGGAGGCCAATCCGCGCCTCACCCGCTACCCTTACCTCAACGCCGACAGCGCCTTCGTGGAGAAGCGCCCGGGCGAGACGCCCTGGATCGCGGGGATCCACCTGTTTGGCATCGGCACCACGATGAGCTTCGGCCCGGCCGGCAGCTCGATCAACGCCATGGCCATCTCGGCGCCGCGTGTCGCGGCCGGCATCACGCGCAACCTCTTCGCCGAGGACATGCCGCGGCTCTACGCCGAGCTCTGCGCCTATGATGAGAAGCAGGTTGAGGTGGACGCGGCCCGATTGGCCGCGGAATAGCCGCCCTGGCCCCTTCCTTGGCCCCGGACAACCGCAAGGGCCTGCTGCTGATGGTGGCGGCCATGTTCGTCTTTGGCTGCCAGGACGCGATCTCGCGCTACCTCGCCGAGATCTATTCGGTGCTGGGCATCCTGCTGATCCGCTACTGGTTCTTCGCGGGCTTCGTGGTGCTGCGTGCGGCGCGCGCCCCGGGCGGGCTCGGCCGGGTCATCCGCAGCAAGCGGCCCTTCGTGCAATGCCTGCGCGGCGTGATGCTGGTGGTGCAGGTCTGGATGATCGTGAACGCCTTCAAGCTGCTGGGCCTCGTGGAAACCCACGCGATCTTCGCCTGCTACCCGCTGATCATCACCGCACTTGCGGGCCCCGTGCTGGGCGAGCGCGTCACGCTGATGCGCTGGCTCACCATCCTGGCCGGCGCCATGGGCGTGCTGCTCATCCTGCGGCCCGGGCCGGGGATGTTCACGCCAGCCGCGCTGCTGGTTCTGGTCGCCGCATTGAACTTCGCGGCCTATGGGCTGATCACGCGCCTCGTCGCGCGGGATGACCCGCCGGATACGAGCTTCTTCTACACGGGCCTCGCCGGCGCCGTCGCGATCACGCTGCTGACGCCCTGGATCTGGACGCCCATCGCCTTCGCCGATTGGGGCTGGATGGGCCTGCTCTGCATCTCCGGCACGCTCGGCCATTACCTTCTGATCCGCGCGCTGGACATGGCGGAGGCAAGCCGCCTGCAGCCGCTCGCCTATCTCCAGCTGGTGTTTGCCGCCGCACTCGGCGTGCTGGTCTTCGCCGAGCCGCTGCCCTGGACCACGGTGCTGGGCGGGGCGGTGGTGGTGGCGGCCGGGGTGGTGAACATGCGGCTGACGCGGTTGGGGCGTTAAGCCGCGCGCCGGAAGGCTGCGAGCCCGCCGCTGCGCAGCAGGTTGGACGGCAAGGGGTGCCCCACGATGCGCTCGGCCAGCTTCGCGGCCGCGATCAGCGCGTCGAGATCAATGCCGGTGGCCACGCCCATTTCCTCGCAGAGAAAGACCAGCTCCTCGGTCGCAATATTGCCCGGCGCGCCGGGATGGCCCGCGAAGGGGCAACCGCCCAGCCCCGCCACCGCCGCATCGAAGGCAGACACACCGAGGCGCAGCCCCGCCGCCGCGCAGGCAATTCCGAGGCCGCGCGTGTCATGCAGATGCAGCGAGAGCTTGGGGCCCGGGAACCTCTCCCGCACCGCGCCCACCAGCCGCTCGACCAGCAGCGGATTGGCCCAACCCATGCTGTCGGCCAGCGAGATCTTCTCGATCGTGCAGCCGGTGTCGGCGGCGATCGCCATGGCATCCGACAGCGCCGCCATCGCCTGCGCCGTGCTGACGGCGCCCGAGAAATTGCAGCCGAAGGCCGCCTGGAGCGAGACGCGCGTGATCGCCACACCCGCCGCCTGGTGCTGCGCCACATGCTTGCGCTGCGCCTCCAGCTGCTCGGCATGGCTGCGGTTGAGGTTGCGCCGCGTGAAGGCCTCGGACCCCGTGACGGTAATCGAGCCCTCGATGACCAGACGATCGGCGAAGGCCTGCACGCGGGCCAGACCCGCCGCGTTGAACCAGAGCGCGTTGTAGGCGACGCCCGCCCGCGGCGTGAAATTGGCCACCACCTGCTCCGCATCGGCCCAGCCCGGGACGATCTTCGGGTTCACGAAGCTCGCCACCTGGATGCGCGACACGCCCGTGGCCGAGAGCGCGTCAATCAGCGCGATCTTGTCGGCCGTCGGGATCGGGCCGGGTTCGATCTGGAAGCCCTCGCGCGGGCCTTCCTCGGTGATCTCGACGCGGGCGGGCAGGTCACTCATCGCACGGCGTAGACGTCGTAGCGCGGGCCCGAGGGCGGGCGCTGGCCGGTGCCGATGGCGATGATGCGGTTCATCCAGGCGAGGTCTGCGGCGCCGGTCTGGAAGCGCATCGCGGTGCGGAAATAATACTCGGACGGGTCCACCGCCTCGCCGCCGCCGAGGCGCGCCAGCACCTCGGGCTTGCCGGTGCGGATGCCGGCGTATTGGACATAGACCAACCCGCCGGAGGCCGCCTTGATGGTCAGGCGCACATCGATATGCGCCGTGCCATCGGCCTCGACCCGCAGCCAGTCGGCCGCGGTGCCGCCCAGTACTTCGCCCTGGAGCGCAGGGCCGGTGACCGTGCCGCCGGTGACGGGGACAATGCGCAGATCATGCCCGTCGGGGCCTTTGCCGGCCATTTGCGGCGCGCCCACGGTGATGTCCATGGAGAACAGATATTCGGTGACGAGTGGCAGCGGTGCGGGCATGGGGATCCTCCTCGGGTTTGGCAGGAAGCATGCCTGGACGGGATCGTTCCGCAAGGGGCTTCCCGGTTGGGGGCTTGCGGCACAGCCCCACCCCGCCCCATGTTGGCTGACGGATTTTCCCACTTCTCTCAGAGACCCACCATGAATGTCATGGATCCGCACAGCGTGACGCGCGCGCGCATCGCCGATGCGGCGGAGGCGCTGTTCCGCCAGATCGGCTACCAGAAGACCTCGGTGGCGGACATCGCCAAGGCCTGCGCCATGTCGCCGGCCAATGTCTATCGCTTCTTCCCCTCCAAGAGCGCGATCAACGAGGCCATCACCCAGCGCCTGCTGGACATCGTGGCGAGCGAGCTGGAGGCGATCGCCGCCGGTGGCGGCAGCCCGGCCGAGCGCCTGCGCGCCACGGCGCGGCACCTCTATCTGCGCGACGTGGAGCTCTTCTTCACCGAAAAGCGCATGCACGACATGGTGGGTGCGGCGATGAGCGAGCATTGGGGCGTGATCGAGGGCTTCATCGCCCGCGTCCTTGCCGTCTGGGAGGGCCTGCTGCGCGAGGGCATGGCGGCGGGCGCCTTCCGCGACCTTGATCCGGCGGCCACGGCGATGACCCTCAAGCACTGCCTGATGCTCTGGACCCACCCCATCCTGCTGGCCGATTGCCTGGGCCGCGGCCACACCCGGGAGGGGCTGGAGGCGCAGCAACAGGCCGCGATGGACCTCCTCCTGGCCGGTCTTGCGAAATGACTCCTGATGATTGTTGATTTTCGTCAGTGAATAGTCATTATGGCTCCGTTCACGGAGCCCTGCCATGCGTCCCTCGCCCCTCCTCCTGCTGCTGCTGACCGCCTGCCTGCCCGAGGCCAAGACGGCCGCCCCACCCGCCGAGGAAGCCCCGCGCCCCGTCCAGCTGGCGGAAATCCGTCACCTCCAGGCTGATGCCGGGCCGAGCTTCACCGGCATCGTCCGGGCGCGGCGCGAGGCCGATGTGGCGTTGCGCGCCGGCGGCCGCATCGCCGAGCGCCTCGTGGACCTCGGCGCCGAGGTCACCACCGGCCAGGTCCTCTTCCGGCTCGACCCGCGTGACCTCGACCTCGCGCTGCGCGCCGCCGAGGCCGACGTCCTCTCGGCCGAGGCCACCGCCGCCCAGGCGGTGAATGACGCCGCCCGCTCCCGTGCGCTCGTCTCGGCTGGCCATGTCGCCGCCGCCTTCCATGAACAGCGCGAGGCGACGGCGCGGGCCGCCACCCAGCGCCTCGCCGCGGCGCGGGCCCAGCGGGACCTCGCCCGCAACCGCCTGGATTATGCCGAACTCCGCGCCCCCTCCCCCGGCAGGGTCACCGCCATCCTGGCCGAGGCCGGCCAGGTGGTGGCCGAGGGCGCCCCCGTCCTGCGCCTCGCCGACCCCGCCGAGCGCGAGGTTCTGGTCCAGCTGCCGGAGAACGCGATCGGCGCGGCGCGCGCCACCGCCCGCTTCTGGGCGCGGCCCGAGGTGGCGCTGCCCGTGGCGCTCCGCGAGGTGGCAGCCCAGGCCGACCCCAACATGCGCACCTATTCGGCGCGCTTCTCCATCCCCGATGCGCCCGACTGGGCCCGCCTCGGCATGACGGCCACCATCCATCTCGCGGCCGAAGCCGCCGCCCCCAGCGCGCGCATCCCGCTCTCGGCCCTGCATGATCGCGGCCAGGGGCCGATGGTCTGGCGCCTGGCCGATGGCGGCCGGATCGAGGCCGCGCCGGTCACGGTGCTGGGCCTGTCCGAGAGCATGGCGACCATCCGCACCGGCCTTCCCGAGGGCACGCGCATCATCGCGCTCGGCGCGCAGCTGCTCGCCCCCGACAGCCGCGTCCGCCCGGTGGAGACCCGCCTCGCGGGGGGCATGCGATGAAGGGCTTCAACCCGTCCGAGGGCGCGATCCGCCAGGGGCAGCTCACGCTGTTCGCGATGATCCTGCTGCTGCTGGCCGGCGCCTGGGCCTGGACCAAGCTCGGCCGCGCCGAGGACCCGGCCTTCACGCTGAAGGTGATGGTCGTCTCCGCCGCCTGGCCCGGCGCCACGGCGGAGGACATGCAGAACCAGGTGGCCGACCGCATCGAGGCCAAGCTCTCCGAGCTTCCTTGGCTCGATGTGCTGCAGACATTCTCGCGCCCCGGCGTTTCCACCATCACCGTGAATCTGCGGGACGACACGCCGCCCCACGCGGTCGCCGGCCTCTGGTACCAGGTCCGCAAGCGCGTGGGCGACATGCGGCAGAACCTGCCCCAGGGCGTGCAGGGCCCCTTCTTCGACGACGAGTATTCCGACGTCTTCTCGGCCATCCTCGCGCTGCGCGGCGCCGACAATGCGGAACTCGTCCGCCAGGCCGAGCGCCTGCGCGACCGGCTGCGCCGCCTCCCGGGGATCGAGAAGGTGACGCTCTTCGGCGAGCAGCCGCAGCGCATCCAGGTCGAGATCAGCCATGCGCGGCTGGCCACGCTCGGCATCACCGCGCAATCCGTGCTGGACGCGCTGGCGCGGCACAATCCGGTGACGCCGGCCGGCACGGTCGAGACCGGCAGCACCCGCGTGAACCTGCGCCTGCCCGAGGGGCTGGACGGGCTGGACAGCATCGCCGCCCTGCCGCTGGCCGCCGAGGGCCGCACCATCCGCCTCGGCGATGTGGCGCGCATCACGCGCGGCCTCGCCGATCCGCCCGAGCGCGCCATCCGGCATCTGGGCGAGCCCTCCGTGCTGATCGGCCTGACCAAGCAGCCCGGCCAGGATGTGCTGCGCGTCGGTGCCGGCCTGGAAGCCGAGCTGGCCAGGATCCGCCGCGAACTGCCCGTCGGCCTCAGCCTGGATGCGGTGGCCGACCAGCCGCACATCGTGCGCGAGAGCGTGGACGAATTCCTGATCAAGCTGGCGGCGGCCCTCGGCGTCGTCCTGCTGGTCTCCTTCCTCTCGCTCGGCTTCCGCGCCGGCATCATCGTGGCCCTCGCCGTGCCGCTGACGCTCAGCTTCGTCTTTCTCTTCATGGTCTGGCGCGGGACGGAGCTGGAGCGCATTTCGCTCGGCGCGCTGATCCTGGCCTTGGGCCTGTTGGTGGATGATGCGATCATCGCGATCGAGGCCATGGCGGTGAAGCTCGAGCAGGGCTGGGAGCGCACGCGCGCCGCCGGCTTCGCCTGGACCACCACGGCCGGGCCCATGCTGACCGGCACGCTCGTCACGGTCGCGGGGTTCATCCCGGTGGGCTTCGCGGCTTCCACCTCCGGCGAATATGCGGGCGGCATTTTCTGGGTGGTGGGGGCCGCGCTGATCGCGAGCTGGATCGTCGCCGTCACCTTCACGCCCTGGCTCGGCGCCAAGCTGCTGAAGGCGGCCCCGCACAACCCGGCGCATGACCCGCAGGACACGCCGATGTACCGCGCGCTGCGGCGTGGCGTGGAATGGTGCGTGGACCATCGCGTCACGCTGCTGGTGGTGATGATCCTGCTCCTCGGCGCCGGCATGGTCGGCATGGCGAAGACGAAGAAGCAGTTCTTCCCGGCCTCGCAGCGCCTGGAATTGCTGGTGGACATCAACCTCCGCCAGGGTGCCAGCTTCGCCGCGACGGATCAGGTGGCGAAGCGGATCGAAGGCGTGCTGCGCGATGATTTCGACGTGGCGCACTTCACCACCTATCTCGGTGCCGGCGCGCCGCGCTTCTTCCTGGCGCTGAACCCCGATCTGCCGAACGAGGCCTTCGCCAAGATCGTCATCGAAAGCCGTGACGTCCCGGCGCGCGAACGCCTGCGCGAGCGGCTGATGGCACTCGAACAGGAAGGCGCCTTCCCCGAGGCCCGCGTGCGCATCTCGCGCCTGGATTTCGGCCCACCCGTGCCCTTCCCCGTGCAGTTCCGCATCATCGGGCCCGATCCCATGCAGCTGCGCCGCCTGGCGGATGACGCGGTGCCCCTGCTGCGCGCCGCCCCCGGCACGCGCAACGTGCAGACCGACTGGAGCGAGCTGGCGCCCGCCCTGCGCCTCGAGCTGGACCGCGAGCGCATCGCGCAGATCGGCCTCTCGCCGCAGGCCGTCGCCACCTCCATGGCAACGCTGCTTTCAGGGGCGGCTGCCACCACCATCCGCGAGGGCACGCGCGGCGTGGAGGTGCGGCTGCGCGCCGTGCCGGAGGAACGCGCCGCCCTCGACCGCCTGGGCGACCTGTCACTCGCCACGCCCGGCGGGCCCGTGCCGCTCTCGCAGGTCGCGCGGCTGGTGCCGGTGATGGAGGAACCCATCCTCTGGCGCCGCAACCGCGAACCCTTCATCACCCTGCGCGCCGACATCCAGGCGGGCTTGCAGGCGCCGGAGGTGACGGCGGCCGCCATGCCGGTGCTCGCACCCTTCATCGCCGCTCTCCCGCCCGGCTACCGGCTGGAGGTGGGCGGCGCCACGGAGCAGGCGGGCAAGGCGAATGCGAGCCTGTTTGCGCTCTTCCCGGTGATGGTCGCGGTGATGATGGCACTGCTCATGCTGCAGCTGCGCCATCTGGGCCGCATGGCGCTGGTGATGGCCACAGCCCCGCTGGGCATCCCGGGTGCCGCCGCCGCATTGCTGCTGATGGGCGCGCCCTTCGGCTTCGTGGCCCTGCTCGGCGTCATCGCGCTGGCGGGGATGGTGATGCGCAACACGCTCATCCTGGTGGACCAGGTGCAGCAGGACCTGGAAGCCGGAATCGACCTGCGCGAGGCGATCATCGGCAGCACGGTGCGCCGCGCACGCCCGGTGATCCTGACGGCGCTCGCCGCCATCCTCGCCTTCATCCCGCTCACGCAATCGGTCTTCTGGGGGCCGATGGCGATCGCGATGATCGGCGGCCTGAGCGTCGCGACCCTCGCCACGCTGCTGCTGGTACCGGCGCTGCACGCGCTGGCCCTGCCCTGGCGGCGGAAGCCCGCCCCGCAGGCCCAACCGGCGCGGTCAGCGCCGGTGCCGGCGGAATGAGCGGCGCGGGCCTGCTTGCGCCGGGCGGCTGGTGGCCCATACTGCCCCGAGCCGCCGGCAAGACGCGGCCCGCCCGTCATCCGGCCCGCCACCACGCCCCGGAGTTGAACATGATCCCCTCGATCGGCATCCGTCCGCTGGGCGCCAGCTTCGGCGCCGAACTCACCGGGCTTCGCATCGCCGGCGATGTGCCGGAGGCCGATTTCGAGGCCTTTCTCGAGGCCTTCCACCGCCACCATGTCCTGCTGATCCGCGACGTGCCGAATGACCCGGCGGCGCAGGTCGCCTTCAGCCGGCGCATGGGCCCGCTCGAACATCACGCCGCCGCCAGCGCGGTGCATCCGATCTTTCCCGAGGTCTTCTGCGTCGGCAATTACGCGGCCGACGGCATCACGGCGAATTTCGCCCGCGGCGTGGAGCAATGGCACGCCGACAGCAGCTTCCGCGAAGTGCCGAGCGCGGCCTCGCTCTTCTACGGCGCCATCTGCCCGCCCGAGGGCGGCGAGACCTGGTTCCTCGACGCCGTCGCCGCCTACGAAACCCTCCCCGACGCGATGAAGACGCGGATCGAGGGGCTGCGGGGCGTGCATTGCCTCTACACCCTCTCCGAATGGAATCGCCGCCACACGCCCGGCCGCGCCCCGATGGACGAGGCGAGGCGCCGCAGCTTCCCGCCGGTGGCGCATCCGCTGGTGCGCACCCATCCGGTCAGCGGCGTGAAGTCGCTGTTCCTCTGCCCGGCGGTGATCAGCCATATCGAGGGCATGAGCGTGGAAGACAGCCATGCGCTGATCGAGGTGCTCATGGAACATGCGGGGCAGGAGCGCTTCGTCTATCGCCACCAATGGCGCGAGGGGGACCTCGTGGTCTGGGACAACCGCTGCACCCTGCACACGGCGAGCCTGTTTGACCACGAGAAGTACCAGCGGCTGATGTTCCGCACGACGGTGGCGGGGACGGCCCACGCCGCCTGAATCCGGGCAAGGATTTTTTTATTCCCGCCCGCATCCATTCGCGATGTGTGAACGTATTCCGTTCATCAGCGAGGGGATTTGATGGTGGAAGGCTCGTGCAGGGCGCGTGAAGTCGGGCGCTGGCCGCGCGGCATGATGGACCCGGCCGAGATTGCCGCGGCCCGGCCTGAACCCCTGGCCCGCCATTCCCTGGACCGTGCCCGCGCCCGGATGATGGAGACCGGCCAATGGCACCCCCTGCAAAGCATGGGGCGGCGCTGGAACATGGGCTGCGTCGCGCTCGAGATCACGCAGCGCTGCAATCTCGATTGCACGCTCTGCTACCTCTCGGACCATTCGGAGGCGGTAAAGGACATCCCCCTGACCGAGGTCTTCCGTCGCATTGACGCGATCCGCGCGCAATACGGCCCGGGCACCGAGGTCCAGGTCACGGGCGGCGACCCGACCCTGCGCGAGCGTTCGGAGTTGGTGCGCATCATCCGCCATATCCGGGCCCAGGGGATGCAGCCCAACCTCTTCACGAACGGCATCCGCGCCTCACGCGCGCTGCTGGCGGAGTTGGCCGCGGCCGGCCTCGCCGATGTCGCCTTCCACGTGGACACGACGCAGCAGCGCAAGGGCTACACCGACGAGGCGAGCCTGAATCCGCTGCGCGAGCTCTATATCGCCCGCGCCCGCGGCCTGGGGCTGCGCATCCTGTTCAACACCACCGTGCATGACGGCAACCTGGCGGACATCCCCGATGTCGCCGCCTTCTTCACCCGCCATGCCGATACGGTGAGCCTCGCCAGCTTCCAGCTTCAGGCCGAGACCGGGCGGGGCGTGGCAGGCGGCAGCGCCGGCGCCGTCTCCATGCCGCGCGTCATCGCGCAATTGCAGCGCGGCCTGGGGGCGCGCCTTTCCTTCGATACGCCAATGGCCGGTCATCTCGAGTGCAACCGCCACGCCCTCGCCCTGGTGGCGGATGGCGCCGTGCTGGACCTCTACGATGACAAGCGCGTCTTGGCCGGACTGCTGGACATGACCTCGGACCTGAAGTTCGAGCGGATGCGGCCCTGGCAGGGTGCGGTCCGCTTCCTCGGCCGCCTCCCGCGGCACCCGCGCTTCGCGGCGCTGCTGCTGCCCTGGGCGGCGCGCAAGGCCTGGGGCTTTCGCGGCGCGCTGTGGCGCGCGCGCGGGCGGGCGCATCGGCTGGCCTTCTTCATCCATGACTTCATGGATGCCGGGCAGCTGTGCCGCGAGCGCATCGGCGCCTGCATCTTCATGGTGCAGACGGCCGAGGGCCCGATCTCCATGTGCCTGCACAATGCCAAGCGCGACGCCTTCATCCTGCAACCGCTCGCGCTGCCCGGCGCCGGATGGTGGGATCCGCTGACGGGCGAGGCCCGCACCGCCCCGCGCGCCAAAGCCACCCCGGTGCTGTCGCCCAAGACGGCGCGTGGCCGCAGGCGCATCGAAATCCACCACCAGGTGCGGACGTGATGCGAATGGCGCGCCGCAGCCTCCCCGGCCTGCTGCTGGCACCGCTCGTCGCGCGCGCTGCCAGCAACCCCTATCGCGCCTGGCTGGAATCCTGGGAGGCCGTGCTGCGGGCGCATGTGGATGCCGAAGGCCGCGTGGATTTCGCGGGCATCGCGGCAGCCCCCGCGCCGCTCGCCGATCTGGTGCGCTGGGTCGGTGCACATGGGCCGCGCATGCGGCCCGAAGCCTTCGCAACACCCGCGCAGGTGCTGGCCTATCACTGCAACAGCTACAACGCGATCGCCATGTGGCGCGTGGTGCAGGCGGGCATCCCCGAGCGGTTCCACCTGCTGGCGCGCTACCAGTTCTTCATGAACTCGGCCATCGCGGTGGATGGAAGCTTCACCACGCTCAAGGATTATGAGGATTACGTGATCCGCCCGCTGGGCGAGGAACGCATCCATTTCGCGCTGAACTGCATGGTGCGCGGCTGCCCGCGCCTGCCGCGCGAAGCCTTCCGCGCGGCGGCACTTGAGGCGCAGCTCGCCGCCGTCACGCGCGAATTCTGCGAAAGCCCCCAGCAGATCCGGCCGATGGGGGAGGCTGTGCAGGTCTCGGAGATCTTCCGCTTCTACACGGTGGATTTCGTACCCGCGAAGGCGCCGAACCTGCTGGCCTACATCAACCGCCACCGTCGCATTCCCCTGCCGGAGGGGCTGCGCCTTGGATTCCTCCCCTATGACTGGACGATCAATCGCCAACCGCAGCGCCATGGCGCGGGCTGAGCGCTGGGTGCCGCTGGCCGTGCCCCTGCCGCGCTGGGCGCTGGCCCTCGCCGGTTTGCTGGCGCTGGCGTTCGGCGCGACCGGTCTGGGCAAGGCGCTGGATCTGGCCGGCTTCGCGAGGATCCTGGGCGATTTCGAGCTGTTCCCGCGGGCGTTGCTGCTGCCCTTGGCGCTGGGTGTCACCGTGCTGGAACTCATCATCGCCGCCGGCCTGCTGGCCGAGGCCACGCGCGCAAGGGCGGCCCGGGCGGCGATTCTGGTGGCGGCCGGCCATGCGGCGGTGCTGAGCCTGACGCTGGCGCGCGGCATCACCCTCGAGAATTGCGGTTGCTTCGGCGTCTTCTGGGCCCGGCCGCTGACACTCGCCTCGCCGCTCGAGGATGTGGCGCTGCTGCTGTTCGCCTGGCTGGTGTGGCGTGCGGCGCGGGCGTGAGCGCATGCTGCGCCGCCGGGCGCTGCCCGGCCTCATCCTCGCGAGCCCCGCCGCCGCGCAGGGCGAGTTCCCCGCGCGGATCGAGGTGGCCGGACGACCCCTGGTGCTGAACGGCACCGGCTCCCGCCTCTATTCCGTCTTTGCGGTGGAGGTGTATCGCGCGGCGCTCTACCTTGAGGCTCCCTTGCGCGATGCCGAGGCCATCCTGGCCACGCGCGGCCCCAAGCTCATCCTGGCCCGCTACCGGCGCGACGTGCCGCTGCGCGGCGTCGTCGCCGCCTGGGAGGCAAGCTTCCAGGCCATCTGCGGCTGCCCCCTGCCATCGCCCTTCCGCGATTGGCTCGCCCCCCTGCCGGCCGGGACGGAGGAGCGCTTCTTCATTCTCCCCGGTTCCCTGCGCCTCGAAGCGACCGGTCGCCCGGCGCTGGAGGTGGAAGGACGGGAGGTCGCGCGCACGCTGCTGCTGGCCTGGATCGGGCCGCATGCGCCGACCGAGGCGCTGCGACGGGGGCTGCTCGGCCTTGCGGGCTAAAGCATGATCCGCTGAGGTGGAATCACCGAAGCGGTGAATCACCCTCTCAATAAGGCTGGATCGTGATCCAGCGATCGCGGATCACGATCCAGGCGCGCCTCGCCGGTCTCGGGCCTGGCCCTACCGCGCCACCAGCTCATAGAGGCCCGCGACCACCTGGATGAAGATGAAGGCCGCAACCGCGATCTCCAGCATCAGCGAGCGCTGGCCCTGGATCAGCGAAAGCAGCGTCTGCATGATCTCCCCCACCATGACGAGCTTGCGCTCCAGCGCCTCGCAGCGCTCGGGCAGTTCGAACTCGTCGCTCAGGCGCTGGTAGAGGCGGCTCAGCTCCGGGTGCTCCCAGAGAAGGTCGGGCTTGTCGGCCGCCTGGACGCGGGCATTGGCGCGGCCACGCGCGGCGAGTGCGGCACCGATCGCCCGCATCAGCCCGCGTGACAGGAAGCCGAGGCGCCCCTGTTCGCGCAGGCGCGTCACCACCGGCTCCATCCCGTCCAACGTCCGGGCCAGCGCCAATTCCTGATGGCTGAGGGCGGCGCTTTTCGCCAGCGCGTCGGCGAGCAGGCCGAGGCGTGGTGTGGAAAGCTCCATCAGGCGGATCTCGCCCGTCTCGCTCACCTCGTCGCGCTCGGCCCCGCCCGAGACCAGGGCGGTCTCCACCAGCGGCACCGGCAACGGCCCGGCGATGCGGCCGGTGAGTTCGGCGATCAGCGCCGCCTGCTGCTCGGCAGTGGCGCCGAAGGTCACCAGCGCGCCCCAGCGGAAGGCGAAGGCCGGATGGGCGCCGCCCTGCAGGATCACCGGGTCCGCCCCGCCCCCCGCGGTGCGCGAGAGGCCCCGCAGGTCCAGCCGCTCGCCCAGGAGCAGCGCCGTGGCGGCGATGGCGCTCAGCGCTGCCGCCAGGGCAGGTTGTCGGCCTTCCAGCCCGCGACATGGCCGCGATGCCCCTCATGGTCCACCGGGCCTTCGAAGCCATCGGCCACGTTGAAGGCATGCGGGAAGCCTGCCTGCTGCGCCGCCTGGCCGGCGGCCAAGCTCCGCGCACCCGAGCGGCAGATGTAGAAGACGCGGCTCTCGGCGGTGACGCCGGCCTTGCGCAGATGCTCCACGAAATGGCCGTTCACCTGCATGCCCGGGAAGACCTGCCAGGGGATCAGCACCACCTGCTTGCCGAGGCCCGAGAGGTCCGGCACGCCCACGAAGTTCCACTCCGCATCGGTCCGCACATCCACCAGCACGGCGTCGGGATCGCGCTCCAGCGCCGCCCAGGTGTCGGCGGGTGAGATGTCGGGCACTCCGGTCATGGTGTTCTCCTCATGTTTGGCATCACAATGGGGAGTCTGGCGGGCGGCAGCAATGAGGGGGTGCGAGGCACGGGACAGCCTGCTAGGAAAACAGGATCGCTCGAATAGGAATCCGCCATGACGCTGCGCCGCCACCTGCTCCTCGCCACTGGAATGGTCCCCCTGGCCGCCCCGGCCGTATCGCGCGCGCAGGCCGCGCCGCGGCTGCGCCTGACGCTCGACTGGGCCTTCCAGGCGCCCAACGCCTTCGCCCTGGTGGCGCGCGAGCGCGGCTATTTCCGCGAGGCCGGCATTGATGTGCAGATCGACCGCGGCCAAGGCTCGGGCGGCGTGCCGCCGGCGCTGGTCGCGGGCAGCCATGACATGGGCTATGCCGACATCAACCCGGCCATCCGCTTCCTGGCGCAAAATCCCGACAGCGGGCTGATCTGCGTGGCAGTGCTGCATGACCGCGCGCCGCTCTGCGTCATCACCCGCGCCGATGGCCCGATCCGCACGCCGAAGGACCTGGAGGGCCGCCGCCTGGCCGCCCCGGATTTCGACGCCGGGCGCCAGCTCTTCCCGGCCTTCGCCCAGGCGGCGGGCGTGGATGCGTCGCGCGTCACCTTCATCTCCGTGGCGCCCGCGCTGCGCGAGCCCATGCTGGTCCGGCGCGAGGCGGATGGGGTGACGGGCTTCGTCACCACCTCGGCGCTCGCGCTCAAGGGCATCGGCCTGCCGATCCCGCAGCAGCGGATCATGATGTATTACGACCACGGGCTGAACCTCTATGGCGGCGCGCTGCTCACCACCCGCGCTTTTGCCGAGCGCAACCCGGCCGTGGTGCGCGGCGCCGTCGCGGCGCTCATCCGCGGCTTTCGGGACACGCTGGCCAATCCGGCCGGCATGATCCAGGTGCTGCGCCAGGTGGAGCCGCTCACCGATGCCACCCTCGAGATGGAGCGGCACCAGTTGAACGTGGAACGCGTGATCATGACGGACAATGTCCGCGCCAACGGGATCTCGGCCGTGGATATGGGCCGGATGCAGACGGGCATCACGGCGGTCGAGGGCGCCTTCAACCTGCCCCCGCGCATCCAGGCCGGCCAGTTCTACCTGACCGACTTCCTGCCGCCGGCGGAACAACGCCGTATCTGAGTGCTTCCCGGGCGGCGGCACGGCCCCGCCGCCTGATTACGAGGCAGCCCGGGCGCGGCGCGCGCATCCCCACGCATGCGTGCGGTGGGAAGTGTCGCCCTGTGCTGCTAGCTCTGCCGGACGTCGAGACCCCAGGACACCTCGGAGCCCCGCATGACCCGCCCCTTCGTCGAGATTGATCGCGTCGCCATGCGCTATGGCGGTGTGGAAGGCACGCTCGCCCTACAGGAATGCAGCCTGAATGTCGGCAAGGGCGAATTCATCGCGGTCGTCGGGCCGTCGGGCTGCGGCAAGTCCACGCTGATGCGCCTGGTTTCCGGCCTCTGGCCCGCGACCGACGGCAATGTGGTGGTGGCGGGCGAGGAGGTGGACCGCCCCCTCTCGCTGGTCGGCATGGCCTTCCAGAACCCGACGCTGCTGCCCTGGCGGACCATCCTCGACAATGTGATGCTCCCGCTGGAGGTGGTGCCCGAGCACCGCAAGCGCCTGCGCTCCGAACGCGCGAAGTATGAGCAGAAGGCGCTCGATCTCCTGAAGCTGGTGGGCCTCGAGGGCTTCGGCGCGAAATACCCCTACCAGCTCTCGGGCGGCATGCAGCAGCGCACCAGCCTCTGCCGCGCCCTGATCCATGAGCCGCCGCTGCTCATGCTGGACGAGCCCTTCTCCGCGCTGGATGTCTTCACGCGCGAGGATCTGTGGGATGTGCTGCAGCAGGTCTGGATGGCGCGCCGCCCCACCGTCGTGCTGGTGACGCATGACCTGCGCGAGGCCTGCTACCTGGCCGATCGCGTGCTGGTGATGTCTGCCCGCCCCGGCCGCATCATCGCCGAGCGCACCGTGCCCTTCGCGCGGCCGCGCAGCCAGGAGACGATGCTGGAACCCGAATTCACGAAGCTGGTGGCCGAGTTGCGCGGCTTCATCGCGCTGGCCCGCAAGGGCGAGGAGGTCACCTGATGTCGAGCAAGGCGCAATCCCGCATCGAGGCGCTGGCCGCCTCCGCCCGCCGCCGCCGCACCCTGCAGGCCTGGCTGCCCTGGCTCGTGATCGCAGGCACCTTCATCCTCTGGGAGATCTCGACCGAGCTCTTCGGCATCTCGACCTTCATCCTGCCCGCACCGACCGACGTCTTCGCCGCCGCGGTGAAGTGGTGGAAGCCGCTGCTCGATGACAGCATCCATACGCTGATCTCGACGCTCGCGGGCTTCGGCCTGGCCGTGGTGGCGGGGTTGCTGCTGGGGGTCGCCATCGGCTCCTCCACCCTGGTCTACAAGGGGCTGTATCCGCTGCTGATCGCCTTCAACTCCATCCCCAAGGTGGCGGTGGTGCCGGTGCTGATCATCTGGTTCGGCATTGGCGTGTGGCCCGCCATCATCACCGCCTTCCTGATCAGCTTCTTCCCGATCGTCGTGAATGTGGCGACCGGGATCGCCACGGTGGAGCCCGAGCTGCGGGACGTGCTGCGCGCACTCGGCGCCAAGCCTTCGGACATCATCCGCAAGGTCGGTCTGCCGCGCGCGATGCCCTATTTCTTCGCCTCGCTGAAGATCGCGATCACGGTGGCCTTCGTCGGCTCCATCATCGCGGAGAGCGTGGCCCCCAATGCGGGCATCGGGCGGCTCATGATGGTGGCCTCCTCCCGCTTCGACGTGCCGCTGGTCTTTGCCGGGCTGATCGTGACGGGCATGATGGGCATCATGCTCTACTGGATCGCGGAGTTCATCGAGCGGCGCACCACCGGTTGGGCGACCCGCGGGCAGGACGCGCAGAACTTCACGCCGGGCGGCTGAGGGGGTAACCGGGGCATATGCGCCTCGGATTCCTCACCCCCTCCTCCAACACCGTCCTTGAGCCGGCCATGGCCTGGCTGCTGCGGGACAGTCCTGAGATCACCGCGCATTTCGCGCGGTTCCGGGTGCTGGCCATCAATCTGGGCGAGGCGGCGAACCAGCAATTCGACCCGGCACCCGTGCTGGCGGCGGCCGAGATGCTGGCCGATGCAAAGGTGGATTCCATCTGCTGGGCCGGCACCTCGGGCAGCTGGCTGGGCTTCGCGCAGGATGAGGCGCTGTGCGCCGCGATCACCGAACGCACCGGCATTCCGGCCACCACGGCCACGCTGGCCTTGCGCGATGCGCTTCGCCTCGCCGGGCTCAGGAAGCTGGCGCTGGTGACCCCTTATCTGGCCGACGTGCAGGCCGCGATCATCGCGAACCTGGCGCGCGAAGGCTTCGAGGTGACGGCGGAGCGGCATCTGGAGGACCCGGGAAACTACAGCTTCGCCCTGCATGACGCGGCCAAGGTGGGCGCATTGATGGAGGCGGCGGTGGCCGAGCGGCCGACCGAGGCGGTGGCGATCCATTGCACCAATTTTCGCGGCTTGCCGGCCGCGCGGGAATTGGAGGCCCGGCATGATGTCCTGGTTGTGGACTCAATCGCGGTCTCGCTTTGGGGTGGCGTGAGGACGGCAGGCGGAATGCAACCCCAGCGCGAAGGTCGTCTGTTTCGACTCCCTAAAGATGAATAATCTCTTTTTTGATGAATAACTGGTTGCAATTCGGGCGCGCGGGTTGTATCGGGACACATGTTTCTCGCCCCGCCCCCTCGCGCCAACGGGTCCTTCGGATCGCCGCAGGATCTCGCCTTCACCTGGTCCAGCTTCGACGCGCCATCGGGATTTGCGCCAGCACCCACCAGCGCCGCCCCCCGCCCGTTGCCGCCGGTTGAAGTGACGCTGCTGGCCCCGCTTCCGCCGGCGGGCGTCGAGGCCCTTCCGCCGGTCCAGCCGGGCCCCATCGCCGCTCCCATCCCCCAGGCTCCGCCACCGCAACTCGTTCCGGAGCCGCCCGCGCCCGTGCCGCCGGAGCCCTCCCTGCCGGAGCTGCCGGGGCCCCTGCCCGTCCCGGATGACCCCGTGCTGGCGCTTGAGCCTCCCTTCCCGCTCATCACGCCACCAGGCCCCGCCCCGCTGGCGGAAGATCCCGTCGCCCTCCTCGAAGCCCTCTGGGCCGCCCGGGCGCCGATTCTGGAGGTGCCCTTCCTCGACCTGGTGCCGCCGGGCCTGGTCCCGCCCGCCCCGCCTCCACCCCTCTTGGCATGGCCAATGTTATAAAATAACGTTTCGGGCGTAACACTGGTGAGTACGCCCCAATGCACCTTTTCCTCCGGCTCCCCGCCACCGCGATCTGCCTCGGCGCGACGCTCCTGCCCGCCTTCGCCGAGGAAGCGGTCGAGGTCCCCGATACGGTGGTGCAGGCGCGCAAGCTGGACGCGGCGCGCAACATCATCTCCCCCACGCTCGGCGCCACCGTCTCGACGCTCGATCGCAGCGCGATCGAGGGCCTGCCCCAGGGCGTGCAGGCCCCGATCAACGAGCTGCTGCTGACCTTCCCCGGCGTGGTGCAGGACAGCTTCGGCGAGATCCATGTCCGCGGCGAGCACCGCAACCTGCAATACCGCATCAATGGCGTGACCATCCCCGAGGGCATCCAGGGCTTCGGCGCCTTCCTGGATGCGCGCGGCGTGCGCTCGCTCTCTCTCATCACCGGCTCGCTGCCCGCGCAATTCGGCTATCGCACCGGCGGCGTGGTGGATGTGAACCTGATCTCGGGCGCCAGCAATCCGGGCGGCTGGGCCAGCGTCTATGGCGGCAGCTTCCGGACCTTCCAGCCCTCGGTCGGCTATGCCGGCGTCTTCAACGGGTGGGACGTCTTCGCCACGGGGGCGGCAAGGCAAAGCCTGCAAGGGATCGAGCCGCCGACCAGCTCCTATGATTCCATCCACAACCGCACCAACCAATATCGCGGCCTGCTCTCCGTCTCGCGCCCCGTCACGGATTCCACGCGGATCAGCTTCATCGGCGGCGCCTCGGCCAATCGCTTCCAGATGCCGAACAATCCGGGCCAGCCGCAGGAATTCCCGGTCAACGGCGTCACGGATTTCGACAGCGCCCGCCTGAATGCACGCCAATGGGAGCGCAACCAGTTCGGCATCCTGTCGCTGCAGGGCAGCGAAGCCGCGCTCGATTGGCAGGTGTCCGGCTTCGCGCGCCGCTCCTCCACGCATTACACCCCCGATGTGCAGGGCGAGCTCGCCTTCAACGGCGTCGCCTCCAACGTGCAGCGCCTGTCCCAGGCGGCGGGAATCCAGGCTGATGCGGCGTATCGGCTCAATGCCCAGCACACGCTGCGCTTCGGCCTGATGACGATGGCCGAGCGGGTGCGCGCCTGGAACACCTCCTTCGTCTTCCCGGTGGATGCGGATGGCGAGGTGCTGGACGCGCAATTCCCGGTGGTGAACAACAACCGCCGCACCTCCTGGCTCTATGGCCTCTACATCCAGGATGAGTGGCGCATCACCGACCGCTTCACGCTGAATTTCGGCCTGCGCGCCGACTATGCCGACCAGGCGGTGCAGGCGGGCCAGGTCTCGCCGCGCATCAACGCCGTCTGGCGCCCCTGGGACGGGACGACGCTGACCCTCGGCTATGCGCGCTATTTCACGCCGCCCGCGCAGGACCTCATCACGCCCTTCACCGTCAACCAGTTCGCCAACACGACGGGTGCGCCGCCCGGCAACACGGGTGACACCCCGCGGCCCGAGCGCAGCAACTATTTCTCCGCCGGCATCTCGCAGCGGGTCACGCCGCAGATCACGCTGGGCAGCAACGCCTGGTACAAGCAGGCGACCGACATGCTCGACCTCGGGCAGTTCGGCCGCGCGCTGGTCTTCACGCCCTTCAACTATGCGCGTGGCGAAAGCTACGGCGTGGACTTCACCGGCCAATGGACGAGCGAGCGGCTCAGCCTGTTTGCCAACCTCACCCTCTCACGGGCCATCGGCACCAATATCCGCAGCAGCCAGTTCAACTTCGACGCGGAGGAGCTGAGCTACATCGCGGGCAAGTATGTCCGCACCGACCATGACCAGCTGATCACCGCCTCGGCCGGCGCCAGCTATCGCCCCTGGGAGGGCGGGCGCGCCTCGGCCACCTTCTATTATGGCAATGGGCTGCGGCGCGGCTTCGCGAACACCGAGAAGCAGCCCGCTTATGCCACCATGAATCTCGGCTTCGCGCAGGAATTCCGCGCCTTCGATGGCGGCACCTGGACCGCCCGGGTGGACCTGATCAACCTGACCGACCAGACAGTGCAGCTGCGGGACGGCTCGGGCATCGGGGTCGGCGCGCCGCAATTCCTGCCGCGGCGCGCCGTCTATGCGGGGCTGTCCCGCGCCTTTTAGAGCATGATCCACTGAGGTGGAATCACCGAAGCGGTGAATCATCCTCTCAGCAAAGGCTAGACCTTGATCCGCGCTTCTATCAGCGCGGATCAAGGTCTAGGCGGCGCGCCGCCGCTCGCCCAGGAAGTGGCGCAGCCCCTCCAGCTGCGCGGGCGAGAGGGCGAAGGCGATGCTGCTGCGCTGCGTCCCCGATTCCACCACGCGGCCCGGCAGCGTGAGGCCACGGAGCGCGAGGCTGACCTGCGCCCCCACGCCCAGGCCCGGCACGGCCGACAGCCCCGCCCCGCCCTCCGAGAGATCGAGCAGCGTCGCCTCCAGCATGCGGCCCTGCCATTCCAGGCGCACCGGCAGGTCCATGGCCATGCGCGGTGACTTGCGGCGCTCCACCGCCTCGCTGCATTCGCGCACGGTGCGCACCAGCGTGCCACGCACGCTCTCGAGCGCGGTGGCCGCCGCATCGGCGCAGCCGCGCATGCGCTCGGCGCGCTCCGCCGCATCGGCCGCCTCAACGCCCAGGGATTCGACGCGGCCGGAGACCTCGCGCGCCGCTTCGGCGGAGCTCGCGACCGCGCGCGCGATCTCCTGCGTCGCGGCCGATTGCTGCTCCATCGCGGCGGCAACGCCGGCCGCGATGTGCTCCAGCCCTTCCACCGTCTGGCCGATGCGGCCGATCGCTTCCACCGCGCGGCTGGTCTCGCCCTGCACCTCGGCGATCTGCTGGCCGATCTCCTGCGTGGCGCGCGCCGTCTGGCTGGCCAGGCTCTTCACCTCGGAGGCAACGACGGCAAAACCCTTGCCGGCCTCGCCCGCGCGCGCCGCCTCGATGGTCGCGTTCAGCGCCAGCAGGTTGGTGCGCGCCGCGATGTCGGAGATCATCTCCGCCACCTTGCCGATGCGCTGCACCGCCTCGGACAGGCCGCGGATGGTGCCGCTGCCGTCCCGCGTGCCCTCGACGGCGTTCTGCGTGAGGCTCGCCGCCTCCTGCATGCGGGCCGAGATTTCGCGGATCGAGGCGGACATCTCCTCGGCCGCGGCAGCCACCGTCTCGCTCGCTTCCAGCGCGTGGCTTGCGGCATGGGCCGCGCCCTGGCCAGCGGCCGAGATCCGTTCGGCGCCCGCGGCGACGCCTTGGGTTTCCTCCGTCACGCTGACCATGCGGGTGCCGATGGTGGCGAAGCTGTCGCGCGTCTGGGTCTCGATCCGGTTCGCCATTTCGGAGAGGGCGGCATCCTGCGCATGGCGCGCCGCCTCCCGCTCCTGCTCGGCCGCGTCGCGCAGGCGGGCGGCCTCGGCCTGCTGGAGCTGGAAGGCGGCCATGGCGCGCGCCAGCACGCCGATCTCATCCGCCCGCGCCGTACCAGGCACGGTCACGCCGGCCTCGCCCTCCGAAAGGCGCCGCACCGTGATGGCCAGCGCATCAAGCGGCCGGGCCACGCGCAGGATGACCAGGAAGGTCAGCGCCACCGCAAAGCCGAGGCCGGCCAGCGCGAGCACCGCCTGGGCCCACATGGCGCCTTCGGCCGCCGCCGTCCGCTCGGCGCTGAAGCGCCGCACGCCGGCCTCGGTCGCCGCCATCACGGTCACCATCTCGTCCAGCGCGGGATTGGTCACCGACATCCAGCGCGCCACATCCAGCTCGGGCGCCCTGCCGGCCGCCCAAGCGGCCAGCGTGCGCCGGGCCACGCCATCGAAGCCATCCTCGGCCAGGTAGCGGCTGCGCGCGGACTCGATCGCCTGGACGGCAACGGGCAGGAAGAGTCCCGAGCGGGCGTGCGTGTCGAGCGCATCCAGCATGGCCCGGGCCGCGCCGCGCAGTTCGATGATGCGGGTCAGGGCCGCGGCATCGGGCGCCTGCCCGGCCACGAGCCCATCCGCGATGGCCGAGCGCGAGAGGCCGGCCGCCTCCCGCAGACGCCAGGCGGTGGCGAGCAGCTCGGCCCGGCGCAGCAGCGCGGCCTCGTGCCCGGCGGCATGCGGCAGCAGCGTCATCCAGGCGGCGCCGGCCGCCGAGACGTGGCGGCGCGTCTCCTCGGCATAGCGGCGCGCGGCGTTGGCGTCGCGCTGGGCGCGGGGCTGGGCCACCAGGCGGTCAGCCTCGGCGCGCAGGCCGGGCAAATCGCGCAGCACGGCCTGGATCACGGCGTTTTCGGCCGCGTTCGGGGAAATCCGCAGGAGTGCCGGCGCGCCCACCTGCATGCCACCTGCCGCTTCGCGGTAGCGCTGGATCTGCGCCCGCTGCGCGGCATCCGCCGGCGCGTCGCCCAGCAGGATGCTCACGGTGGCCTGCCGCTCGGTCAGCAGGGCGGCGAGGCCGGTGCCAAAGCGCACCGCACCCATCATCTCCTCGGTCTCCGCCCGCACAACGTCAAGCTGGAGCTTCGCGCGCAGGGCAAGCGTGCCGAGCGTGGCGGTCAGGGCGAGGCCGAGCAGCAGGATCGCGCCCGTCAAGGTGCGCCGCAGCGTGAAGAAGCTGGAGATTCGGGAAGCGGTCATGCGGGGCTCCGGAAAGGAAGGCCGCTCTATCGCCGGGAAGCATGAAGAATGCCTTGCCGGGCCGGAAAGGGGGCGGCCCTTGCGGCCCGGCTGGCATCGCGCGAGCCTCACCTCCATGAGCGATTGGCAAGCCCGCGCGGGCACGCATTTCACCCCCCGCAAGCAGCCGGCCACCGGCGCGCGCGGCATGGTCGTCACCAACCATCCGGCGGCGAGTGCGGCCGGCGCGCAAATGCTCGCCGAGGGCGGCAATGCGGTGGATGCGGCCGTGGCGGCCATCCTGGCGCTTTCGGTCTGCGAGCCGATGATGGTGGGCCTCTTCGGCGGCGGCCTGATGCACCTGGCCCATCCGGACGGCGCGCATGAGGTGCTGGATGGCATGGCCTGCGCGCCCTTCGCCGCCCGGCCCGAGATGTTCGAGGGCCGGGACCCGGCCAAGCAGGTACGGGGCGGCCAATCCGTCGCGGTGCCGGCCAATCTCCTGGCCTGGGAGGCGGCGCTGAAGCGGCATGGGCGCTTCTCCATGGCCGATGTGGCGGCACCCGCCATCCGCCTCGCCGAGCGCGGTTTCACCGTCAGCGGCTATCTCAACGAATGCATCCAGGAAACGGCGGCCGATCTCGCCCTCGATTCCGGGATGGCGCGGCTGTTTCTGCCGGATGGCGTGCCGCTCGCCGTGGGCGCGCGCCTCGTGAACGGCGCGCTGGGCGAGACGCTGCGCGCCATCGCCGCCGATGGGGCGGATGCGCTGCACCAGGGCGACCTCGGCACCTCGACCAGCCATGATCTGGCGCGCAAGGGCGGTATCATCACCACGGATGACCTGGCGGCGGCCAAGATGATCCGGCGCGAGGCGGTGCGCGGCACCTATCGCGGCGTCGAGGTCTTCGGGCCCCCGCCCCCTTCGGCCGGGGGCGTGCATGTGCTGCAGATGCTGAACCTGCTGGAGGCCTATGACATCGCGGCCAGCGGCTTCGGCACGCCCGCGACGCTGCATCTGATCGCCGAGGCGCTGAAGATGGCCTTCGCCGATCGCGCCGTGGCGACGGCGGACCCGGCCTTCCTGAGGGTGCCGGTGGCCAAGCTGATCAGCAAGGAATACGCGGCGGAGCGGCGCGCCTTCCTGGATCTCACGCGCGCCAAGACCTGGTCCGCGGGGCTCACCAACCGCGAGAGCGCGAACACCACCCATATCACCGTGGCCGATCACGAGGGGCGGATCGCCTGCTGCACCCACACCATCAACAGCCTGTTCGGCGCCAGGATCCTGCTGCGGGAGAGCGGGCTGATCCCGAACAACTACATGGCGCTGTTCGACCCGCGCCCGGGCCTCGCGCAGTCCATCGAGCCGGGCAAGCGCGTCACCACCTCCATGTCGCCCCTGATCCTGCGCAAAGACGGCAAGCCCTGGGCGGCGCTGGGCCTGCCGGGGGGGTTGCGCATCTTCGCCTCAACCTTCCAGGCAGTGATGAACCTGGTGGATCACGGCATGTCCGTGCAGGAGGCGGTGGAGGCGCCGCGCGCCTGGACCATGGGCGGGCCGCTGGAGCTGGAGCCGGGCTTCGGCGCCGAGACGCGCGCGGCCCTGGCCGCCATGGGGCAGGAGCCGCTGCCCGTGCCGCATGTGGCGGGCGGGATGGGGGCGATCCGCTTCCACGCGGATGGGATGATGGAGGGCGCCTCCTGCTGGCGGGCCGACGGCGCGCCGGTGGGCCTTGGCGGCGGCCCGGCTGCCGCCGGCGTGCGCTTCTTCCCGGATGCGCCGCGACCGGGCTAGAAGGCCCGCATGACGACAAAGCCGCTCAGCTTCCAGGACATGATCCTGACCCTGCATCGCTACTGGGCGGCGCAGGGCTGCCTCATCCTCCAGCCCTATGACATGGAGATGGGGGCAGGCACCTTCCATCCGGCGACGACGCTGCGGGCGTTGGGCCCCAAGCCCTGGCGGGCGGCCTATGTGCAGCCCTCGCGCCGGCCCTCGGACGGCCGCTATGGCGAGAACCCGAACCGGTTGCAGCATTACTACCAGTACCAGGTCATCATGAAGCCGAGCCCGCGCGACCCGCAGGCGCTGCTGCTGGGCAGCTACCGCGAGCTCGGGCTGGACCCGGCGCTGCATGACATCCGCTTCGTCGAGGATGACTGGGAAAGCCCGACGCTCGGCGCCTGGGGCCTCGGCTGGGAGGTCTGGTGCGACGGGATGGAGGTGACGCAATTCACCTATTTCCAGCAAGTGGGCGGCATCCCCTGCGAGGTGCCAAGCTGCGAGCTGACCTACGGCCTCGAACGGCTCGCCATGTACATCCAGGGCGTCGAGAACGTCTATGACCTCGACTTCAACGGCCATGGCGTGAGCTATGGCGACGTGTTTCTCCGCGCCGAGCGGGAATACAGCGCGCATAATTTCGAGCATGCCGACGTGGCGCTGCTGAAGCGGCAATTCGAGGAGGCGGAGCAGGAATGCCACGCCCTCGTTGCCCAGCATCTGGCCCTGCCCGCCTATGACCACTGCATCAAGGCGAGCCACCGCTTCAACCTGCTGGATGCGCGCGGCGCCATCAGCGTAACCGAGCGCGCCGCCTATATCGGCCGCGTGCGGGCGCTGGCGAAGGCCTGCTGCGAAAGCTGGCTTCGGGAAACGGCTTAGGGTAGAAAGCTCGCGGAGGTTCTACCATGGGGCAGTTGAACATCAAGGATGAGGTGCTGATCGAGAAGGTCCGGCGCCTCGCCGAGAAGCGCCAGACCACGCAGACGGATGTGCTGCGCCAGGTCGTGGATGAAGCGCTCCAGCGCGACGATGCGGAACGCGAGGCACGGCGGCTGGAAAAGCTGGCCGCGATCCGCGAGATCACAGCCCGAACCGCCAAGCTGTTCCCGCCGGACTGGGATGGCGATCATTCCTATCTCTACGACGAGAACGGCCTCCCCAAATGATCGTGGATAGTTCCGCCTTCATCGCCGTGCTGCGCAATGAGCCTGGCTGGGAGCGATACATGGCGGAAATGGTTGACGCGCGCCCATTGGTCGCCTCCGCGGCGACGCTGGTGGAGACAGCGATGGTCGCTGAGGGCCAGGGTGGCGCCAAGGCGGCTCTCGATCTGGACTCGCTCCTGCGGCGATTGGAAGTGGACATCATCCCCTTTACCGCCGAACACGCGGCCCTTGCGCGCGAGGGCTTCCGCCGCTTCGGCAAGGGGCGGCATCCGGCGGCGCTGAATTTCGGCGATTGCCTGGCCTATGCGCTGGCCCGCGCGCGCAACGAGCCCCTCCTCTTCAAGGGCGATGATTTTTCCCAAACCGATGTGAAAGCCGCCATCTAGTGCCCGAATTGCTGATCGAACTCCTCACCGAGGAAATCCCCGCGCGCATGCAGGCGCGGGCGGCCGAGGATTTTTCCCGGGCCATCAAGCCCGCGCTTGCCCCGCTTTTGCAGGGCGAGCCGCGGCCGTTCCATGGTCCGCGCCGCATCGGCCTCGTCGCCGAAATGGCGCTGTCCGCGGAGACGCCGGCGAAGGAGGAGCGCGGCCCGCGCATCGGCGCACCCGAGCAGGCGCTGGCCGGCTTCCTCAAGAAGCACAATGCGACGGCCGACATGCTGGTGGAGCAGAATGGCTTCCTCGTCCTCGTGAAGCCGGGCGAGACCATCACGGCCGAGGCGCTGCTGCTGCGCGCGCTGCCTGAGCTGCTCTGGGCCTTCCCCTGGCCCAAATCCATGCGCTGGGGCGTCAGCCAATTCACCTGGGTGCGGCCCTTGCAGCGCATCCTCTGCCTGCTCGATGGGCGCGTGGTGCCGGTGGCGCTCGCGCGCGGCGACGATGATGCGCATGGGCTGGTCGCCGCCGATGTGACCGAGGGCCATCGCGTGCATGCACCTGGCGCCTTCCCGGTGACCAGCCATGCCGATTACGTGGCGCGGCTGCGCGCCGATCGCGTGATCGTGGATGCGGCCGAGCGCATGGCGATGATCCGCGACGGCGTGGCGGCGCTGGCCGCCGCCCAGGGCCTGCAAGTCGTGCCCGATGAAGGCCTGCTGGCCGAAGTCGCGGGGCTGGTGGAATGGCCGGTGCCGCTGCTGGGCCGGATTGATGACGCCTTCATGGATTTGCCGCCCGAGGTGATGCGGACCTCGATGCGGGTGAACCAGCGCTATTTCGCGCTGCGCCACCCGGATGGCCGGGCGGCGCCCTTCTTCGCGCTGGTGGCCAATATCACCGCCTCCGATGGCGGTGCCGCGCTGGTCGCCGGCAATGAGCGCGTGCTGCGGGCGCGGCTCTCGGATGCACGCTTCTTCTGGGACCAGGACCGCAAGCAGAAGCTGGAGGATTTCCTGCCGAAGCTCACGGGCGTGGTGTTCCACGCCAAGCTCGGCACCCAGGCGCAGCGGGTGGAGCGGATCGCGAAGCTCGCGGCCCATCTGGCGCCGATGGTGGGCGCCGATCCGGCACTGGCCGAGCGCGCGGCGCGGCTGGCCAAGGCGGACCTGGCCTCGGGCATGGTGGGCGAGTTCCCGGAATTGCAGGGCGTGATGGGCGGCTACTATGCCCGCCTCCAGGGCGAGGATGCGCGCGTGGCCGACGCCGTGGCCCAGCATTACCGTCCGCTGGGGCCGACGGATGAGGTGCCGAAGGAGCCGGTGGCGGTGGCCGTGGCGCTGGCGGACAAGTTGGACCAGTTGGCGGGGTTCTTCTTTCACGATGAACGACCGACGGGCAGCGGAGATCCGTTTGCGCTTCGTCGGGCAGCGCTCGGTATCATCCGCTTGATCCGTGAGAACTTTCTCTCATTGAGGATCGGGGCTCTCGTAGGCCAAGCCCATCAGCCCTTGCTCCAGCAGGCGGCGAGCCGCGCGCAAAGCGCAGCAAAGGCGATGGTCGCTAGCGCGTCGGCAGAAGGCGTAAACGTTAACCTTCAAAGCTACAGCGTTCCAGCTGTCCGCTGGGGCGAGCTAGCGCATGAGATTGTGAACTTTCTCACCGACCGCCTCCGCGTCCAACTCCGCGCCGAGGGTGCCCGCCACGATCTCGTCACCGCCAGCATCGGCGAGGATGACGACATCCTCCGCATCCTCGCCCGCGCCGAGGCCCTGAAGTCCCTCGTCGAGTCCGAAGACGGCACCAACCTCCTCGCCGCCTACAAGCGCGCGCAGAACATCCTCCGCATCGAGGAAAAGAAGGACGGCCCGCATGACGGCGCGGTGGACGAGGCCCTGCTGAGCCTGCCGCAGGAGCAGGCGCTCAATACGGCGCTCGCCAGCGCCGAGGCCGCCGTGACCGAGGCCCTGGCCGCCGAGGATTTCCCCCGCGCCATGGCGACCCTCGCCACCCTCCGCGCCCCGGTGGATGCCTTCTTCGAGTTGACCATGGTCAATGATCCGCTCCCCTCGTTACGGCAGAACCGTTTGCGGCTATTGTCACGTCTCAGGCGCGCCATGGATGCCGTGGCGGACCTGTCCAAGATCGAATCCTAAGAGGAAAACCGCATGACCCAGTGGGTGTACAGCTTCGGTGCCGGCCACAATGAAGGCCGCGCCGACATGCGCAACCTGCTGGGCGGCAAGGGCGCCAACTTGGCGGAAATGGCCAGCATCGGCCTGCCCGTCCCGCCCGGCTTCACCATCACGACCGAGGTCTGCACCTATTACTATGACAACGGCCAGCAATACCCGGCCGACCTGGTGGCCAGCGTCAACGCCGCCCTCGCCCGCGTCGAGGCCGCCGTCGGCCTGAAATTCGGCGACACCGAGCGCCCCCTGCTGGTCTCCGTCCGCTCCGGCGCGCGCGTCTCCATGCCCGGCATGATGGACACCGTGCTGAACCTCGGCCTGAACGACCAGACGGTCGAGGGCCTGGCCCGCGCCTCCGGTGACGCCCGCTTCGCCTGGGACAGCTACCGCCGCTTCATCCAGATGTTCGGCGCCGTGGTGCTGGACGTGGACCACCACCAGTTCGAGGACATCATCGAGGGCGTGAAGCTCGACCGCGGCGTGGCCGAGGACACGGCGCTGACCGCGGATGACTGGAAGATCGTGGCCGCCGGCTACAAGGATGTGGTGGCGCAGGCCACCGGCAAGCCCTTCCCGCAGGACCCGCACGCCCAGCTCTGGGGCGCCATCGGCGCCGTCTTCGGCTCCTGGATGAACACCCGCGCGAACACCTATCGCCGCCTGCACGACATCCCGGCCAGCTGGGGCACGGCCGTGAACGTGCAAGCAATGGTCTTCGGCAATATGGGCGAGGATTGCGCAACGGGCGTCTGCTTCACGCGCGACCCCTCCACCGGCGAGAACATGTTCTACGGCGAGTACCTGGTGAACGCACAGGGCGAGGACGTGGTGGCCGGCATCCGCACGCCGCAGCCCATGTCGGCGCTCCGCGCCAAGCCCGGCGAGAAGCCCATGGAGGAGGTGATGCCCGCCGCCTACCAGGAGCTGGTCCGCGTCCGCGACGTGCTGGAAAAGCACTACAAGGACATGCAGGACATCGAATTCACGGTGCAACAGAACAAGCTCTACATGCTGCAGACCCGCAACGGGAAGCGCACCGCGGCCGCCTCGCTCAAGATCGCGGTGGACATGTGCGGCGAAGGCCTGATCGACAAGACGGAGGCCATCAAGCGCGTCGCCCCTGGCTCACTCGACCAGCTGCTGCACCCGACGCTCGACCCCAAGGCGCCGCGCAAGCTGCTGAGCAAAGGCCTGCCGGCCTCGCCCGGTGCGGCCTGTGGCGTCGTCGTGTTCAACTCGGACGAGGCCGAGATGCGCTCGCAAAAGGGCGAGAGCGTGATCCTCGTGCGCATCGAGACGAGCCCCGAGGATATTCACGGCATGCACGCGGCGCGCGGCATCCTGACCACGCGCGGCGGCATGACCAGCCACGCGGCGGTGGTGGCGCGCGGCATGGGCCGGCCCTGCGTGGCCGGCGCCGGCGGCATCGCGGTGGACTACGCGGCCCAGGCGCTCTCCGCCGGCGGCCATGTGGTCCGCGCGGGCGATACCGTGACGCTGGATGGTGCCACGGGCGAGGTCTTCCTCGGCTCCGTGCCGATGATCGAGCCCAAGCTCTCGGGCGATTTCTCGAAGCTCATGGAATGGGCCGATGGCGTGCGCCGGATGAAGGTGCGCGCCAATGCCGAAACGCCGCTCGATGCCGAGACGGCGCGCAAGTTCGGCGCCGAGGGCATCGGCCTTTGCCGCACCGAGCACATGTTCTTCGACCCCGCCCGCATCGGCGCCGTGCGCCAGATGATCATGGCCGAGCACGAGGATGGGCGCCGTACGGCACTCGCCAAGCTGCTGCCCTTCCAGCGCAGCGACTTCACCGAGCTGTTCCGCATCATGGCCGGCCTGCCGGTGACGATCCGCCTGCTCGACCCGCCGCTGCACGAATTCCTGCCCCACACGGAGGAGGAGATCGCCGAGGTGGCGGTGGGCCTCGGCGTCGAAGCGAGTGCGATGCAGCGCCGCGCGGCGGACCTCTCGGAGGCCAACCCGATGCTGGGCCATCGCGGCTGCCGCCTCGGCATCTCCTACCCCGAGATCTACGAAATGCAGGCCCGCGCCATCTTCGAGGCTGCGATCGCGGTGGCCAAGGAAACCGGCACGGCGCCGATCCCCGAGATCATGATCCCGCTGGTGATGAGCAAGCGCGAGCTGGACATCACCCGCGCCCAGGTCGAGGGCGTGGCGACGCAGGTCTTCGCCGAGACGGGGACCACCATCGAATACCTGGTCGGCACCATGATCGAGCTGCCGCGCGCCTGCCTCACTGCGGATTCCATCGCGGAATCGGCCGATTTCTTCAGCTTCGGCACCAATGACCTGACGCAGACCACCTTCGGCCTCTCGCGCGACGATGCCGGCAAGTTCCTGCCGGCCTATGTCGAGAAGAACATCATCCCGAAGGACCCCTTCGTCTCGATCGATCCGGAAGGCGTCGGCGCCCTGGTAAAGATCGCGGCGAAGAAGGGCCGGCGCGTGAAGCCCGGCCTCAAGCTCGGCATCTGCGGCGAGCATGGCGGCGACCCGGCCTCGATCCAGTTCTGCGAGACGGTGAAGCTCGACTACGTCTCCTGCTCGCCCTACCGCGTGCCGGTGGCGCGGCTGGCGGCGGCGCAGGCGGCGCTGGACAGCGCGGGCCGGACCGACCGGACGGCCTGAGGGGTCCGCCCAGGCTGATTTGACGCCCTCGGGGCGGGGCTGCCATGCTGCGCTCAGGGAGAACGCAGCAGCACGGCCTCGCAGCCATCCGCACCGAGAGGCGACCCATGAGTCCGATCCCCTCCCTCCTCCCCGCATGAGCGGCCTGACCCATGAGCAGGCGCACCTTCGCGCGCCCGCGCCCGCGAAGATGATGCATCTGGCCGGGCGATCCGACGCCGAGGGGCTGCGGCGGCTCGGCATCCATCTGGGGCTGCTGCTGCTCACCGGCACCCTCGTCGCGCTGCTGCCGGGCTGGTGGAAGGCGCCGGCCGTCGTGGCGCTGGGCATCGTCCAGGCGGCGCTCTTCGCGCCCTTCCATGAAACGATGCACCAGACGGCCTTCGCCAACCGGCGGCTGAATGCCGTGGTCGGCTGGCTCGCCGGCGCGCCCTCGTTGTTCAACTGGCATTTTTATCAGGTCTATCACCTGGCCCATCACCGCCACACGCAGGACCCGCTGAAGGACCCTGAGCTGCTGCAACAGGCGCCGCCCATGGAGTTTCGCGGCTACCTCTGGCGGATGCTGGCCATTCCCTATTGGCGCTCACGCTTCCGCTTCGCGCTGGATGGGCTGCGCGGTGACTACTCGGCCTATTCCTATTTCCAGCCGGAGACGGCGCCACGCGTGATCCGCAGCATGCGCTGGATGCTGGGTTTCGTGCTGGCCGTGGCCATCCTCGTCATCTGGGCCTTCGGCTGGCAGGCCCTGCTGCTCTACTGGATCCTGCCGCAGCTGGTGGGGCAGCCGCTGCTGCGCTGCTACCTCTTCACCGAGCACACGCTCTGCGCGCAGGAGCGGGACGGGCTGACCAACACCCGCACCATGCTGACCAACCCGCTGGTGCGGCTGCTGATGTGGAACATGCCCTACCACGCCGAGCACCACCTTTATCCCTTCATCCCTTTCCACCGCCTGGCGGAGGCGCATCAGGAATTGCGGGGCCGCCTCATGCATGTGCATCCTGGCTATGTGGATTGGCACAGGCGCTTCCTCGCCTTCATGCGGGGCTGAAGCAGCGCCTAGGCGGGCGTGACCTGGGTCCGCACGAACTGCGCGCGCAGATGGTCGCCCGAGGTGGTGGGCGGGAATTTCGGCGCTTCGCCTTCCGGCACCGTGCCGGGCAGGGCCGCGACGGGCGCGTCGTAATTCGGGTTGTGGAAGAAGACGAGCGAGAGGCGGCGGCTCGCGGTCGCAAGCTCGGCCGGCGGGTTCACCACGCGGTGCAGCGTCGCCTTCCAGAGCCCGTTGGTCCAGCGCGCCATGAGTTCGCCGATGTTGATGATGTAGCTGTCCGGCGCGATGGGCACGTCCACCCATTCGCCCGCGCGGTTGAGCACCTGCAGGCCACCCGGTTTGTCCTGGGCGCGCAGGATGGTCAGCGACCCGTAATCGGCATGCACGCCCGCGCGCAGCTGGCCAGGCTGGGGCGGCACCAGGGGTGCCGGATAGTTGCGCACGCGCAGGCGGCTGATGTGGTGGTTGATCTTGTCAGCGAAGAAGCCCTCATCGAGGTCGAGCGCCAGGGCGAACATGGCCATCAGGTCCTCAGCGAGCGCGCCCATCGCGCGGAAATACTCCTCGTAGAGGGCGCGCAGCTCGGGCGGGTTCTCGGGCCAGAGATTGGGATGGAAATGCTTGCCGGCGGCGGGCCCGAAAAAGTAGTCGGTCTCGGGCACGTCCACCGGGCCGATCATCAGGCTCTCATTCAGATCGCCCGGCACGTCGAGGCCCTGGCTGCGGCCCACGCTTTCCGCCTCCAGGGGGATATAGCCGCGCGTGACGTCGGGGGCGGGGCGCAGCACGCGGTTCTTCTCGGCCTCGCTCAGGTCGAAGAAGGCGTTGGAGACGGCCTGCACCTTGCGGATCAGCTCGGGGTCCACGCCATGGCCGGTGATGACCAGGAAGCCGATGTCGTGGATCGCCTGCCCCACCTGTGCCGCGATGGCGCGCTTGGTCGCGGCATCGCCCTCATGAAAGGGTGCGACGTTGATGACGGGGACGTTCAGCAGCATCAGAGCCTCCGTTACAGATCGAGTTGCGTGGCGAGGTCGGAAAACAGGAAGCCCGCGAGGCGCGCATCGGCGCCGGGTGCGGCGCAGAGCAGCGCGCCGACCGGCATGCCGCCGTCCAGGCCAGCGCGCAGCGTGGCGATGGGCCCGCCCAGCGCCGTCATCGGGATGACGAAGGAGGGGTCGCCCGTCGTGCCATCGGCGGGCGCCACATCGGGGGCGGCGGGCAGCATCAGCAGGTCCGCGGGCCCGAAGGCGGCCCAGAAGGCGGCGCGCGCTTTGGCGAGGTCCCGCAGCGCCGCGTGATAAACGGCATCCGAGATGGCGAGGCCGCTGTCGATATCGGCGGCGAGGCGCGGCGAGATCAGGTGGCGCGGCAGCGTCGCGTAGGTGCGCCCCGCCTCGGCCAGCAGCACCTGGCGATGCGTGGCGAGAATGCCCTCCAGCGGCACGGGCGCCGGCATGGTGACGAGCGGAACCCCCGACGCCTCCAGGCTGCGGGCGAGCGCCTCGACCCGCGCCGCGGTGCCGGGCTGGGTGAGCCGCGCGATCATAGGATCCTTAAGCACGACAAGGCGCGGGGCGATGGCGGGCGGGATCTTCAACCCCAGGTGATCCGCCGCATAGCCGGCGGCGAGCCAGGCGGCATCCTGCGCCGTCTGCCCAAAGGCGCCCAGCGTGTCGAAGGAGGGCGAAAGCGGCACGATGCCGACACCGCCGATCGAGAGCGTGGATGGCTTGAAGGCGCCCGTGCCGGTATAGGCCGCCGGCCGGTTCACCGAGCCCGCCGTCTGCGTGCCCAGCGCCAGCGGCACCGCACCGCAAGCGACGGCGGCACCTGAGCCCGCCGAGGAGCCGCCGGGTGTGCGCGTCAGGTCCCACGGATTGCGCGTGGGCGGCGCGGGCGAGAAGTAGGCGTATTCCGTGGTGTGAACCTTGCCGAGGATCACGGCCCCTGCCGCACGCAGATGTGCGACCGCCGTGGCATCGGCCGTGGCGGGCGGGAGTTCGGCGCGGGACGCGCTGAAGGCGCGCGTCGGCAGGCCGCGCACATCTATCACATCCTTCACCGCGATCGGGATGCCGTGCAGCGGGCCGCGCTTCACCGGCTCCGCATCCAGCGCGCGTGCCTGGATCAGAGCCTCGCCGGCGAGCACGTCGATCCAGGCCTGCACGGCGCCATCCACCTCGGCGATGCGGTCGAGGCAGCGGCGCACCAGCGCCTCCGAAGTCAGCGCGCCGCCGGCGATGGCGGCGGAGAGGTCGCGAATGCGGCCCGGATCACGAACATGGCTCATGCGCGCAACTCCTGGCGGCGGGCGATGGTGGCGGGGATATCCACGGCGAGGCTTTCATCCTCGATCTCGCCGGTGAAGATGACGCCGTAGATGTCACGCGCCTTCTCGCGGCTTTCCCAGCCTTCGAGGACGTCATGCAGCACGCGGTCCAGACTGCGCTCCAGGGGGCTGCCATAGCCGCCGCCGGAGCTGTCCCGCCCGCGCAGCGCCTGGCCCTTCTGCAGCGTCACCTGCACCACATTGGGCAGGCGCGCGGCATCGCCATTCTCGCCCACCAGCCAGGTTTTTCCCGCAGTGCCATCGCACCCGCCGACCACGCCGCGCGGCGCCGCGTGCTGGCCATCGCAGGAAATCACGGCGGTGACGGCATTGCCCGTGGCGGCAAGCTCGATCTGCTGCGCCGGCGCGCCGCGATGGCGCCCGGCGCCGGAGCTGTCCGCCACGATTTCCAGCGAGTTCACGCGGATGGGATGCTTGAGCTCATCCACCTCGACGCTGTCCCGGTACATCAGGCCCGCAATGACGGGGATCGCGTAATTCACCCAGCCATCCGCCACGGGCGAGGCCGGGCCGCCATTGGTGGAGAGCATCATGCGGTTCACGAAGGGCGCATCGCCGCGGCGATGATCCTTGCCGGAAATCACCGCCATGCCGGCGCCAAGCCCCGTGCCGCCTTCGCTCAGCCCATGGCCGTCGCCGAGTTGTGCAAAGGCGGATTGGGTGATGTTCACCAGGCGCTCGGACACGTTCGTCGTGCCCATGGAGCAGGAATGCGGGAATTTCGGCGCCGCCACCACGCTCTCCTCCGCGTATTTGAAGGTCAGGCGGCGGAAGCTGCCGGCGTTGCGCGGCAAATCCTTGTCCAGCGCGTTGAAGATGGCGCCCACCACGGCGGAGGTCGCGGCCCCCAGCGAGGTGTTCAGCCCCACATCCACGCAGGGCGGATTATCGGAGAGGTCCACATGGATCATCGCCATATCCGGATCAATTTCGATCTTCACGGTGAGTTCGAGGCCACCGGGCAGGATGCCCTCCAGCGGGTCGGACTGGCCCCTGTTCACGAGCTTGGCGCGCGGCATGCGGCGGATGTTCTCGATCATGCGACGCTCGGAATAGTCGAACCATTCGCGGGTGAAGTTCTTCACGGCCTCCACGCCGTACTTCGCGCAAAATTCCTCCAGCCGCCGTTCGGCCACGCGCGCCGAGCCGAGGCCCGCCAGGAAATCGCCATACCATTGGTCCGGCACGCGGATGCGCGCGCGGCACATGCGCACGATATCCTCGATGTTGCGGAAGTCGCGTTGGATGCGCACGCCCGGAAACACCAGGGCGCCCTCGTGATAGACATCGCGCGCCAGCACGAAGTAGCTGCTGGGGATGGAGTTGCCGATATCGGCCATGTGGCATTTCGCCACCGAGGTGAAGAGGTGCTCGCCCTCGAAGAAGACCGGCACCATGAAGGTGTGGTCGGCCGGATGCGTGTTGCCGCCATAGGGGTCGTTGTCGAGATAGGCGTCACCGCGGCGGATATCGCCAGCATGGTAGCGGCGCATGTTGGCCGTCTGGATGTGGCAGCCGAAGATGTGCACAGGCAGGCCCTCGGCCGGCGCCAGCAGCTGGTCATCGCCGGTCACGAGGCAACACGAAAAATCCCGCGCTGAGGAAATCACCGCCGAGCGCGCAGCGCGCAGCAGCGTGTTCGTCATCTCGCGCACGATGCCATCCAGCCGATTGGCCATGACGGAGAGCAGGACGGGGTCCATCATCGGTGGCTCCTCACGCGCAATGCAGGATGTAGTTGCCGGCGGCGGAGAGTTCCGCCGAGAGGCCGGGATAGACGACGATGGTGGTCGTCGGCTCCTCGATGATGGCCGGGCCCGCGATTTGCGCGCCCGCCTGCAAGCTGGCGCCGCGATAGATCGGCGTGGCCGCGCGGCCGGTCTCGGTGAAGTAGCAGGGGCGCAGCGCCGCGGGCTCCGGCACACAGGGTGCCGCGACAAGGTCGGGCGGCGGCGGTGGCGCGAAGAGCGCGATGGAGATGCGCCCCTTCCAGTTCACGAATTCCACCGGGCTGCCTTCGTCGCGCACGGCATAGACGCGCTCATGCGCCTGGTGGAAGGCCTCGGCCAGGGCCGCCACATCCACCGCGCCGCCGATGCGGCTGATGGGCAGGCGCGTGTCCAGCTCCCAGACCTGGGCGCGGTAGCGCGCCTCGACCACTTGTTCGATGCGCGCCTCGGCGCCTTCCGCGCCCTTCAACCCGCGCTGGAATTCCGCGAGCTCGGCCTCGATTTCCTCCAGGGCGCGGTTCACGCCGGCCAGGTCGAAACTGGCGCTGTCGGTGAAGCGGCTGCGCGTCGCCTCGAAGACGATGGCGCTGTACTGCATGCCGCAGGCCGAGAGCGCGGAAGCGAGGCGCGGCAGGATCACCGTCGCGCAACCGAGTTCGCGCGCGATGGGCATGATGTTGAAGCCGGCCGCACCGCCGCCCGCGACGACCACGCTCTCGCGCGGGTTCAGGCCTTCATTGACCGTGATCTCGCCGATGGCCTTGATCATCAGCTCATTGGCGATGGTCATGATCGCGGCGGCCGTCTCATCGGGCGTGCGGCCGATCTCGCCCGCGAGGCGCGTGATGACGCGGGTGGCCGCTGCCGCATCCAACTGCAGGCGCCCGCCATTGAAATAGCCGGGGTCGATATAGCCGAGATGGAGCGCTGCATCCGAGACGGTCGGCTGATCACCGCCGCGCCCGTAGCAGGCCGGCCCCGGCGTCGAGCCCGCCGATTGCGGGCCCACACGCAGCAGCCCGCCCGCATCCAGCCAGGCGATGGAGCCACCGCCGGCGCCGATGCTCCGCACATCCACGGTGGAGGTGCCGATGATGTCACCGAGCCAGCGCTGGCCCAGCCAGGAATCGCGCGTGTAGACGAGGCCGCCATCGCGTACCAAGCCCACATCGAAGGTCGTGCCACCGGTGTCGCAGACGATGGCATTGCCGCCCAACCGCTCCACGTCGCAAGCCGCGCGCCCCGCAACGGGCGCCATGGCGGGACCCGATTTCAGCGTGTGGATGGGCCGCGCGATCAGCTCCTCCACCGCCTGGCAACCACCGACCGAGGTGCTGACCAGCAGATCGCCCGCGAAGCCCGCCGCGCGCAGATCCGCCGCCATCTCGCGCAGGTGCTTCTGCATCAGCGGCTTCAGCGAGGCATCGATGGCGGTGGCCGACGCCCGGCGGTATTCGCGCAGGATCGGCACCAGCTGATGCGAGAGCGTGTAGGGCACGCCCGGCATCATCTCCTCCAGAAGCGCGCCCAGCCGCAGCTCATGCTCGGGCGAGGCAATGGACCAGAGCAGCGAGACGGCCACTGCCTCGATCTTCCGGGCCTTCAGCGTCTCGATCACATCGCGCGCCTGGGCTTCGTCGAAGGGCACCACCACCTCGCCCTCCGCACTCACGCGCTCCGTGATCTCGAAGCTCAGGCGGCGCGGGATGTAGGGGTCGGGGTAGTCGTAGCTGTAGTCATGCGGGCCGTGCTTGCCGCCTTCCTTGAAGGTCAGCGTGTCCTTGAAGCCGCGCGTCGTCAGGAACGCCGTGCGCGCCGTGCGCTTGGTGACGACGGCATTTGTGGCCCGCGTGGTGCCGTAGATCAGGATTGCCGTCTCAGCGAGCAGCTTGGGCACGCTGATGCCCAGATCACCGGCAACCACGGCCAGCGCGCCTTCCATGCCCTCGAAAATCCGGTCGGGCGTGGTGAGCGACTTGCCGATATGCAGCCGCCCGGCGGGGTCGAGAACGACCATATCCGTGAAGGTTCCGCCGGTATCCACGGAAATACGATAGGCCATGCACCAATTCTCCGGCTTCACAGCAGCCGACAAGGATGGTGCACTGGCGATACGTCTTGTCCATCCGGCAGCACCGCGAAAACAGCGCGCCGAAAACATGGGGTTCCAGCATGACCGACGACGCCTACACCTCCCGTGGCTACGGCGCGAAACCCGTGGGTTTCGGCGAAAAGCCCGGCCTGGTCGTCGTGGATTTCCAGACCGGCTTCACCGATCCGAGCTTCCCCATGGGCGGCTCGCCCCTCGTGGATCGCGCCGTGGAAAACACCGCCCGCCTCATGCGCGCCGCCAAGGCCGCGGGCGCGCCCATCATCGCCTGCGTCGTCGCCTTCGACGGCCCCAAGGGCGCACCGCACTGGAAGGTCTCCCCCGTGCTCGACCTGCTGGCCGGAAGCGCCGGCACAGCACTCGACCCGCGCATCGCCGCCGAAGAACCAGACGTCGTGCTCGCCAAGACCGCGCCCTCCATCTTCTTCGGCACCGCCGCCGGCGCCATCCTCACGCGCGAACGCGTGGACACCGTGATCGTCACCGGCTGCATCACCTCGGGCTGCGTGCGCGCCAGCATCATCGACGCCTTCTCCCTCGGCTTCCGCGTGCAAGTCCCGGAAGACTGCGTGGGCGACCAAGACCAGGCCGCCCACGACCAGAACCTGAAAGACGTGGGCCGCCGCTATGCAGACATCACCACCGCCGACGCGATGATCGAGCAACTCGACGCCTGGCGGCAGCGGAATAGCCGGTAGGGGCGCCTCTCAGGGGGCGTTGCCCCCTGAAACCCCCACAAAGGGCCGGGGCCCTTTGAACCCATCAGTTATGGGGAATGGAGGGAGGGGCCGGAGCGCGCGCCGGGCCCGACGCGACCGCTGGCCCCTCCCTCCATTCCCCATCAATCGGTTTCCAAAGGCCCACGGCCTTTGGTGGGGGTGTCGGGGGCAAAGCCCCTGACGGCGCGCCCCTCCCCGCCTACTCCGCCGCCATCGGCATCGCGTTGTCGTGCATGGCGCGCCAGATGCGGGCGGGGGTGGCGGGCATGTCGAGGTGGCGGATGTTGTAGGGTGTGAGGGCGTCCACGACGGCGTTGATGATGGCCGCCGGTGCGCCGATGGAGCCCACTTCGCCGCAGCCTTTCACGCCCATGGGGGTGTCGGTGGAGGGTACGGGGTGGGTTTGCATGTCGAAGCTGGGGAGGTTGTCGGCGCGGGGCATGCAGTAATCCTGGAAGGAGCCGCTGAGCATCTGTCCCGTGGCGGGGTCATAGACGCAGTGTTCCAGCAGCGCCTGGCCGATGCCCTGGGTGATGCCGCCATGGAGCTGGCCCTCGACGATCATCGGGTTGATGACGGTGCCGACATCGTCCACGCCGACATAGTTCACGAGGGTGACCTGGCCGGTGTCAGGGTCGATCTCGACTTCCGCGACATGGGCGCCGCCGGGGAAGGAGAAGTTCATGGGGTCGTGATAGGCCTGTTCTTCGAGGCCGGGGTCCACGGTTTCCAGCGGATAGTCATGCGGGACGTAGGCGGCGAGGGCGATCTCCTGGAAGCTCTTGCCGCGGTCGGTGCCGGCGATGGTGAAGCGACCTTCCGTGAATTCGATGTCCATCTCGCTGGCTTCGAGCAGGTGGGCCGCGATCTTCTTGCCCTTGGCGATCACGCGGTCCGAGGCCTTGGCGAGTGCGGCGCCGCCGACGACGAGGGAGCGCGAGCCATAGGTGCCCATGCCGAATTGCACGCGGTCCGTGTCGCCATAGACGATGTCGATATCCTCGAAGGCGACGCCGAGTTTTTCGGCGACGATCTGCGCGAAGGTGGTCTCGTGCCCCTGGCCGTGGCTGTGCGTGCCGATAAGGACGGTGACATGGCCGGTGGGATGCACGCGGACGGTCGCACTTTCATAGAGGCCGCCGCGCGCGCCGAGCTGGCCGGCGATGCGGGAGGGCGCGAGGCCACAGGCCTCGATATAGGTGGAGAGGCCCACGCCACGCAGCTTGCCCTGCTGCTTCGCGATGGCCTGGCGTGCGGGGAAGCCCTCCCAATCGGCGAGCGCGAGCGCGCGGTCCATGCAGCCCAGGGGGTCGCCGCTGTCGTATTTCATCATGACCGGCGTCTGATAGGGGAAGGCGCTGCGCGGGATCATGTTGAGGCGGCGGATTTCCGCCTTGTCCATGCCCATCTCCATCGCCGCGATATCCACCAGACGCTCCACCACGAAGGTCGCTTCCGGGCGCCCGGCGCCGCGATAGGCGTCCACCGGGACGGTGTTGGTGAAGGCCACCTTCACCTGGCAATGGATGGCGGGCGTCGTGTAGACCCCGGCCAGCAGCGGCGCGTAGAGATTGGTCGGGATGTTCGGCCCGAAGGTGGAGATGTAGCCGCCGATATTGCCGATGGTGACCACCTTCATCCCGATGAACCGGCCTGACGCATCGAGCGCGAGAGCCGCTTCGGTGACGTGGTCGCGGCCATGGGCATCGCTGATGAAGCCCTCGCTGCGCTCGCACACCCATTTCACGCAGCGGCCGAAGCGCTTGGCGGCAAAGGTGACGACGGCCTCCTCCGCGTAGTGGAACTGCTTCACGCCGAAGCCGCCGCCGACATCGGGGGCGACGACGCGCAGCCTGTGCTGCGGGATGTTGAGCACGAAGGCGCCCATCAACATGCGCACCACATGCGGGAACTGGCTGGTGGTCCAGAGCGTGTATTGCCCGGTGCTGGCTTCGAAATCGGCGATGGCGGCGCGTGGCTCCATCGGGTTGCCGACCAGGCGGTTGTTGACCAGCTTCAGGCGCGCGACGTGATGGGCCTTGGCGAAGGCGGCCTCGGTGGCCGCGGCATCGCCGATGGACCAGTCGCAGCAGAGATTGCCGGGCACGTCGTCGAAGATCTGCGGCGCGCCGGGGGCGATGGCGGATTCGAGATCCACGGCGGCGGGCAGCGGCGTGTAGTCCACCTCGATCAGTTCGGCGGCATCGCGCGCTTGGTGCGCGGTCTCGGCGATGATGAAGGCGACGGCATCGCCCACGTAGCGCACCTTGCCCTGGGCCAGGGCGGGGTGCGGTGGCTCCTTCATCGGCAGGCCATCCGTGCCGGTGATGCCCCAGCCGCAGGGCAGCCCGCCGACGCCGGCGGCGGCCAGGTCAGCGCCGGTGAGGATGCCGATCACGCCCGGGGCGGCGCTGGCGGCGGCGATGTCCACGTCATTCACCAGGGCATGGGCGTGAGGCGAGCGGAGGAAGACGCCATGCGCCATGTTTGGGCGCTGCATGTCGGCCACGTAATTGCCGCGCCCGCTGAGGAAGCGCTGGTCCTCCTTGCGCCGCGGGGAAGCACCGATGCCATTCTGAGCCATGTTTCATCTCTCCTGCAGCCACCTGACAGGAGTGTCCGCGAGACCGGGAAGGGCTGGCGGGGAAAAGCGCCGGGTTTCGTGGGCTGTCCGGAACAATCTGCATTCAGCTGGGACACATCCCCACCGAAACGCACATAAATCTGGCAAAGACGGTCGAAATGGGAAATACATGACTCTCATATAAGCAATCCGCGCGTTGTCGCGGCATCCACCCGGCCCTTACGCTGTGGACATACGACGCTTCCGCTCAACCCCCGGGTCGCCATGCCCGCCGCAGGAGATGAACCGATGTCGCGCACCCCCCCGAACCTCCTGCGCCGAGCCCTGTTGGGGCTGGGTGCGATCGCCGGCCTTTCTTTGGCCGCCCCCGCCTCCGCCCAGCGCGCCCAGCCCTGCATCGGCGCCTCCTGGGAGCTGACCGGCCCGCTCGCCCATAGCGGCTTCGCGCTGCGCGTCGCGGTCGAGACGGCGCTGGCCGAGATCAACGCGGCCGGCGGCGTGCTCGGCCAGCAGATCCGCCTGGTCGCCTATGATGATGTGGGCGAGCCCGCCCGCGCCGTGGACAATGCGCGACGCATCGGCGAGCGCGACAATTGCGTGGTGATGATGGGCGGCTTCCGCACGCCGAACGCCATCGCCCTGCGCGAGCCGCTGGACGAGATGGGCCTGCCCTGGGTCGGCGTCGTCTCGGCCGGCACGCAGGTGGTCGAGCACCCGAATGGCCGCAACCAATGGATGTTCCGCGTCTCGATGAAGGACCGCTGGGTGGCGCCCTTCCTGGTCACCGCCGCGCGGGCGCGCAGCCGCTCGGGCAAGATCGGCCTCTTGTATGAAGGCACTGGCTGGGGCCAGGGCGCCGTGCCCGATGTGACCGCTTCCATGGCCGCGGTGGGTGTGCCGATCGCCGCCAGCGAGACCTTCAACATCGCCGATACCGACATGACGGCGCAGTTGACCCGCATGCGCGATGCCGGCGTGGACACGGTCATCTTCTACGGCGTGGATCGCGAGGCCACGAACGTCGTCCGCTCGATGGATCGGCTCGGCTACAAGCCGCAGATCATCTCGGCCTGGGGCATCGGCGTGCAATTCGCGCAGACCGCGGGCCCGCTGGCCGAGGGCATCATCGTCGCCGGCACCTATTCCTGGATGGGGCAATTGCCGCCGCGCGCCCAGTCGGTCCTGACGGGCATGCAGCAACGCTTCCCGCAGATCCGCACCCCGGCCGATCTGCTGATGCCCTCGGGTACGGCCAACGCCTATGACGCGGTCTACATCATCGCCGAGGCGTTGAAGATCGCGGGCCGTTATGACCGCACGGCCTTCCGCGATGCGATGTTCCGCGTGAATTACCAGGGCATCGTGGCCAATTACGCGCCGGCCTTCGAGCGCACGCAGGAGCGCATGGATGCCATCCTGCCGGCCTCCTATCGCCTCTTCGCCTTCCACAACGGGACGATGCTGCCCATCGAGCAGACGCCCTTCGGCCAGCCCCGCACGAACTGAGCGGCGCACAACATGGAAGCCCTGCTGCAATACCTCCTGACGGGGCTCTCGGCGGGCGCGATCTACGGGATGATCGCGCTCGGCTTCTACGTGATGTGGAGTGCCGCCAAGGCGGTGAACTTTACCTTCGGCGACATCTTCATGCTGGGCGGCGTCCTCACTGTCGTCCTGCGCGAGCTGGGCCTGCCGCTGCCCATGGCGGCGGCAGGCGCCATCCTGATCGCGGCCCTCTCGGGCGCGGTCATCGAGCGCGTCTTCGTCCGCCCCTTCAATCGCGAGGCGAACGCCATTGGCTGGATGCTGACCACGATCGCGGTCGGCACCATGATCGAGAGCTTCACCACGGCCACCTACGGCCCGCTCGGCCGCGCCATGCCCACACCCCTGGTGGAGCAGCCTTTGCGCATCGGGGGTGCCGGCATCTACTGGCAGGAATTGCTGATCCCCGCCGTGCTGCTGGCCCTGACCTTCTCGCTGGAGGGGTTCTATCGCCGCACCGTCTTGGGGCGTGCCATGCGCGCCGTGGCCTATAACCGCGTGGCCGCCGGGCTGGTCGGCATTGATGCGGACCGCATCACCATGCTGGCCTTCGCGCTGGCGGGGGGGATTGGCGCGCTGGCGGGGTTCCTGGTCGCGCCCATCGTGCAGGCCTCCTCCTCCATGGGCGTCGTGGTCGGGTTGAAGGGCTTTCTCGTCGCCATCATCGCCGGCATTTCCAATGCGCCGGGCGTGGTCATCACCGGCCTCGTCTATGGCGTGATGGAGAAGTTCATCGAGGCCTATCTCTCAACCGCGGCGCGCGATGCCATCGGCTTCACCGTGATGATCCTGGTGCTGCTGATCTTCCCCCAGGGCCTCTTCGGCCGGCGTGAGGTGCAGAAGGTATGAGCGCACGCGTCGCGGGCTGGCTGGCCCTGCTGGTCCTGGCCCTGCTCATCGCGGGCTTCCCCTGGCTCGGCGACCTGATCGGCGAGCGCTATCCGACCAGCTATGAGCTGCGCCTGGTGATGCGCGCCATGATCCTGTGCATCGTCGTCATCGGGCTGAACCTGTTGGTGGGCCTGGCGGGCCTTGTCTCGCTCGGGCAGGCGGCGCTTTATGGGCTGGGCGCGCATGTCGCGGCGTTGCTTTCGCTGCGCGCCGGCTTCTCCTTCGCCGAGAGCATGGCCTTCGCCGTCGCAATCCCGGCCCTGATGGGCGCCATCCTCGCCTTCCCGACGGTGCGCGTGCGCGGCGTCTACCTCGCCGTCATCACCATCGCCTTCGGGCTGATCTTCGTGAACGTGCTGCGCGAATGGGTGAGCTTCACGGGCGGCGCCTCGGGCCTTGCGAACCTGCCGCGCCCGACCCTCTTCGGCGAGCCGCTGATGGCGGTGCGCCGCACCAACTTCAACTACTACTACCTGATCCTCTTCTTCCTGCTGCTGGCGGTCTGGGCGCAATACGCCATCACCTTCAGCCGATATGGCCGCGCCATGCGGGCCGCCGCGCAGAGCGAGAATGCGGCGCGGGCACTTGGCATCAATGTGGTCGGCATCCGCACGCTGGCCTTCTCGATCTCGGCGGGTTTCGCGGGGCTGGGCGGTGGGCTCTTCGCCAATCTCGCCCTCTTCGTGAACTACGAGACCTTCACCTTCAACACGAGCATCGAGCTGCTGCTGATGGTGATCCTGGGCGGCTCCGGCACCATGGCGGGGCCGCTCATCGGCACCTCCGTGCTCTTCATGGCCACGCAATTCCTCCAGGGCCTCGGGCAATGGCAGACCTTCGGCTATGGGCTGCTGCTGGCGCTGGTGCTCTTCGTGATGCCGAAGGGCATCGTGGGCTCTCTCGCCGCGCTGCGTGCGCGCATCACCGGCCAGTCCCGCCCGCGCGCGACCGGCGCCTGGCCGCATTGGGGCCCGGGCATGGAGCAGGTGACGTCGCGGCCGGATGAGCAGGGCCAGGCCACCCTCATCGCCCAGGATGTGACGCTGCGCTTCGGCGGGCTGACGGCGGTGAGCCATGTCAACATGGAGGTCCGCGCCGGAACGGTGCATGCGCTGATCGGGCCCAATGGCGCGGGCAAATCCTCGCTGCTCAACGTGATCTCCGGCTTCTACAAGGCCAGCGAGGGGCGGGTTACGCTCTTCGGCAATGCGCTGAACAACGCGCCGCCCTATGCACTCGCGCGGTTGGGTGTGGCGCGCAGCTTCCAGAACACCGAACTCTTCACGCAGATGAGCGTACTGGAAAACGTGCTGGTGGGTGCCCATCCGCATTTCCGCTCGGGCTTCGCCGCGACGGTGCTGCGCCTGCCGCGCTTCCACCGCGAAGAACGCGCGGCCCGCGCCGAGGCGCTGAAGCTGCTGGAATTCGTCGGCCTTTCCGAATTCGCGGATGAGCAGGCGGGCAACCTGCCCTTTGGCCATCAGCGTCGCCTCGAGATCGCCCGCGCCTTGGCGCTGCGCCCGAAGCTGCTGCTGCTGGATGAACCCGCCGCCGGCCTCACCCATGGCGAGATCGAGGATCTGGTGGCCCTCATCCGCGGCCTCGCCGATCGCGGCATGACCATCATCCTGGTCGAGCACCATGTGGACATGATCATGGCCGTCTCCGACCGCGTGACCGTGCTGGATTATGGCGAGGTGATCGCCGATGGGCCCGTCTCCGAGGTGCAGTCCAACCCGAAGGTGATCGAGGCCTATTTCGGCCAGGGCGCGCTGCCGGTGCGGGAGGGCGCGGCATGAGCAGCCCCATTCTCAGCGTCTCCGGCCTGCGCGTCTCCTACGGCCGGATCGAGGCGCTGCGCGGCGTGGACATCCAGGTGGCCCAGGGCGAGTTCGTCGGCATCATCGGCTCCAACGGCGCCGGCAAGACGAGCATGCTGCGGGCGGTCACCGGCGTGGTGAAGCCGGCCGGAGGTTCCGTCTCCTTCGCGGGCGCCGACACGACGGGCGAGCCCAGCCACCGCATGGTGGCGCGCGGCCTGGCCATGGTGCCCGAGGGGCGCATGGTCTTCGCCGACCAGTCGGTGCGGGACAATCTGGTGCTCGGCGCCTATTCGCGCATCCGGCAGGACCCGCGCGGCGTGGCCGAGGATATCGAGAAGACCATCGCCATGTTCCCGCGCCTGGGCGAACGCATTGACCAGCAGGCCGGCACGCTGTCGGGTGGGGAGCAGCAGATGCTGGCCATTGCGCGCGGCCTGCTCTCACGCCCGCGGCTGCTCATCATCGATGAATTGTCGCTGGGGCTCGCCCCCAAGATCCTGGACATGCTGTTTCCGGTGCTGATCGACCTCAACGCCCGCGGCCTCTCCATCCTGCTCGTTGAGCAGATGGCGAGCTATGCGCTGGCGGTCACGCACCGGACCTATGTGATGGAAAATGGCCGCGTCCTGCTGGAGGGCCCCTCGCGGGACCTCGCGCATGATGACCGCGTGCTGGATGCCTATCTGGGGCGCAGGACCGCGGCGCGGGGCTGACGAGGCCCCGCGCCGGCCGCCTCAGGCCCGGCGCACGTTCCAGAACACCGGGATGCCGCCCGGCTGCATCACACCCGTCAAGTTCCGCCGATGCGCGAGCGGCTGGAAGAACTGGCCGAGCGGGATATAGGGCACGTCCTCCAGCATCTGGCGCTGCAGATCGGCCGAGATGCGCTGCTGCGCCGGCAGGTCGGGCGCATCGAACCACGCGTCGCGAAGGGATTCGAGACGGGCGCTCTCCGGCCAGCCGATGAAGCCCGCCCGGCCCTGGCCGCGCAGCATGAGGTGCCCGGCCGGGTTCAGGTGATCCAGGCCGCCCCAATTGGTGCAGAAGGCGCTCCAGCCGCCCTGCTCGATCGGGTTTTGCTGCGCGCGCCGCTGCACCACGGTGCCCCAATCCATGGACTGGAAGTCAATGTTCACGCCAAGGCGCCGGAACATGTCCGCCGCCACCTGCGACCAGGCGGCGAGGCTTGCGATATCCGTGGTCCCCAGCAGCACGATGCGCTCATTGGCATAGCCGCTCTCGCGGATCATCCGGCGCGCGGTGTCCATGTTGCGCTCAAACACCTCGAGCCCGACGGTGCTGGCCAGCGGCGTGCCAGGGGTGAAGGCGCCCACGCCGGCCTTCCAACCGTCGGGGTCAGACCCCATGAAGGCCGTCATGAAGCTGGCCTGATCTACCGCGCGCAGCAGCGCCTGGCGGAATTTCGGGTTGTTCATCGGGGCATGCAGGTGGTTTGGGCGCATCACCGCGATGGAGCCCAGCGGATCGGGCTTCACCACCGCGACATTGCGGTTGCGGGCCAGCATGGGAGCGAGGTCGGGCGTCACCGATTCCCACCAATCCATCTCGCCCGCGGCAAGAGCGGCGGCGGCCGTCGCGAAATCGGGCATGATGTGCCATTCGACGCGATCGAAATGCACGATTTTCGGCCCCGCCGTGCCCGAGGGCGTGCCGGATGCACGCGGCGTATAGCCGGCGAAGCGCTCATAGACCACGCGGCTGCCGGAGACGAGTTCATCGCGCTTGAAGGTGAAGGGCCCGCTGCCGATCACCTGGTCGGGGCGGATCTGCGTGAAGGCATCGGTCGCCGCGATGCTCGCCGGCATGATGAAGGGCGCGTTGCTGGTGGGCTTGGCGAGGCTGTCCAGCATCAGGCCGAAGGGCCGGCTCAGGCGGATGGTGAAGCGCTTGTCGTCCAGCGCCACCATCTCCTCGGTCAGGGCGGCCAGCCGCGCGCCCATGGCGTCCCGCTTGCCCCAGCGGGCGAGGGAGGCGACGCAATCCGCGGCGCGGACGGGTTCGCCATTGTGGAAGCGCAGGCCATCGCGCAGCGTGAAGGTCCAGAGCTTGCCGTCATTGGCGACGGTGTGGCCTTCGACCATCTGCGGCTGCGGCTTGTATTCGCTGTCCAGCCCGTAGAGCGTGTCCCAGACCATGAAGCCGTGGTTGCGGCTGATATAGGCGGTGGTCCAGACCGGATCCATCACGGTCAGGTTGGCGTGCGGCACCATCTTGAGGGTGCGCGCGCCCTGCGATTGCGCGATGGAGGGCGCTGCCGCGACGGCGGCCGTGGCGCCCAGGAAACTCCGACGATCCATGCTGATATCCCTGACATGCTGTGGTTTGGTGCCGCAGCATGACGAAGGATTTGTTGGGCTGTCTACAAGATTTGGACGGGTGATGGCGGGATGACGCAGCCACGTGCCTGGGATTGAGGCACAAGGGGGCGCTGCCCCCTTGAACCCCCGGCAGGGAACACGTTCCCTGCACCCATATTTTTCGGAGATGCAAGAACCTGAGGTTCTTGCTGGGGGTTTCAGGGGGCAAAGCCCCCTGAGGCTAACTCTGCCGCGCCACCATCATCGTCTTGATCTTGCCGATCGCCTCGGCCGGATTCAGCCCCTTCGGGCAGGTCCGCGTGCAGTTCATGATCGTGTGGCAGCGATAGAGCCGGAAGGGGTCTTCCAGATTGTCCAGCCGCTCGCCCGTCGCCTCGTCGCGGCTATCGGCGATCCAGCGATAGGCCTGGAGCAGGATGGCGGGGCCAAGATAGCGGTCCCCGTTCCACCAATAGCTGGGGCAGGAGGTGGAGCAGCAGAAGCACAGGATGCACTCCCACATGCCGTCCATCTTGGCGCGCTCCTCCTTGGACTGGCGGCGCTCCTCATCCGGCGGCGGCGGCGTCTCGGTCTTCAGCCAGGGCTCGATGCTGCGATACTGCGCGTAGAGCTGCGTCAGGTCGGGCACCAGGTCCTTCACCACCGGCAGATGCGGCAGGGGCGAGATGCGGACGGCGCCCTTCACCTCGTCGATGGGCTTGAGGCAAGCCAGCGTGTTCAGCCCGTCAATATTCATCGAGCAGGAGCCGCAAATGCCCTCGCGGCAGGAACGCCGGAAGGTGAGCGTGCTGTCCACCTCGTTCTTGATCTTGATGAGCGCGTCCAGAACCATCGGGCCGCACTTGTCGAGATCGAGCTCGAAGGTGTCGGTGCGGGGGTTCGCCCCGTCATCCGGATCCCAGCGGTAGATCTTGAACGCCTTGACGTTGGTGGCGCCGTCCGGCGCCTTGAACGTCTTGCCGCCCTGGATGGTGGAGTTCTTCGGGAGGGTGAAAGTGGCCATCGTTCAGAGTCCGATCGGCTGAGGTTGCTTGCAACCGAAGCCGTGAATCGGCCTCGCAAAAAAGGCTAGGCCAGGTGCCGCGAGCGCATGCGAGCGGCGCATGGCCTAGTACACCCGTGCCTTGGGCGGGAAGACCTGGACCTCATTGGTGAGGGTCCGCATCTTCACGCCACGATAATCGAGGCTCACCTCGCCCTTCTCATTCATCCAGGCCAGCGTGTGCTTCATCCAGTTCGCGTCATCCCGATCCGGATAGTCTTCCTGCGCGTGGGCGCCACGGCTTTCCTTGCGCGCCTCGCCGCCCACGATCGTGGTCATGGCGTTGCCGACGAGGTTGTCCAGTTCCAGCGCTTCCACCAGGTCGGTGTTCCAGACCAGGCTGCGGTCGGCGACCTTCAGGTCGCTCATGCCGGCATGCACGCCCTTCATCTTGTCCACGCCTTCCTTCAGCAGCTCGGAAGTGCGGAAGACGGCGGCATGGGTCTGCATGGTACGCTGCATGGCCAGGCGCAGCTCGGCCGTGCCGGTGCTGCCCTTGGCGTGACGGACGCGGTCGAAGCGATCGAGGCTGCTCTCGCCGGCGCGGGGCGGCAGCGGCGGCTGGCTGGCGCCAGGCTTGACCGTCTCGGATGCGCGATGCGCGGCCGCACGGCCGAAGACCACGAGATCGAGCAGGGAGTTCGTGCCCAGGCGGTTCGCGCCATGCACGGAGACGCAGGCCGCCTCGCCCACCGCCATCAGGCCGGGGACGGTCGCGTCCTCGTCGGAGCGCGTGGGGCGCAGCACCTCGGTGTGGATGTTCGTGGGGATGCCGCCCATGTTGTAATGGACCGTCGGGAGCATCGGGATCGGCTCCTTCGTCACATCCACGCCCGCGAAGATGCGCGCCGTCTCGGAAATGCCGGGCAGGCGCTCATGCAGGATATCCGCGCCCAGATGCTCCAGGTGCAGGTGGATGTGATCCTTCAGCGGGCCGACGCCACGGCCCTCGCGGATCTCCACCGACATGGCGCGGGAGACGACGTCGCGCGAGGCGAGGTCCTTCGCGGTCGGCGCATAGCGCTCCATGAAGCGCTCGCCCTCGGAGTTGGTGAGGTAGCCGCCTTCGCCGCGCGCCCCTTCCGTCACGAGGCAGCCGGCGCCATAGATGCCGGTCGGGTGGAACTGCACGAATTCCTGGTCCTGCAGGGGCAGGCCGGCGCGCAGCACCATGCCGCCGCCATCGCCCGTGCAGGTATGGGCGGAAGTGCAGGAGAACCAGGCGCGGCCATAGCCGCCGGTGGCCAGCACCACCTTCTGCGCGCGGAAGCGATGGATGGAGCCGTCTTCCAGGTTCCAGGCGGTCACGCCGCGGCAGACGCCCTCATCATCCATGATGAGGTCGAGCGCGAAATACTCCACGAAGAACTCGCAGCCATGCTTGAGCGACTGCTGATACAGGGTGTGCAGGATGGCATGGCCCGTGCGGTCCGCCGCGGCGCAGGCGCGCATCGCGGGCGTCTTGCCGTAATCCTGCATGTGGCCGCCAAAGGGGCGCTGGTAGATGCGGCCATCCTCGGTGCGGCTGAAGGGCACGCCGTAGTGTTCGAGCTCGATGACGGCGGGGATCGCCTCGCGGCACATGTATTCGATGGCGTCCTGGTCGCCCAGCCAATCCGACCCCTTCACGGTGTCGTACATGTGCCAGCGCCAGTCATCCTCGCCCATGTTGCCGAGCGCCGCACCCACGCCGCCCTGCGCCGCGACGGTGTGGGAGCGCGTGGGAAACACCTTGGTGATGCAGGCGGTCTTGAGGCCCGAGGCGCCCATGCCGAAGGTGGCGCGCAGCCCAGCGCCACCGGCGCCGACCACCACCACGTCATAGGTGTGGTCCACGACCCGATAGGCCCCGAAGGATGGCTTGCTGATGGCGTTCATGCGACCCGGTCCGCTCCGCTCAGGCCCGGCCGCTGGCCGGGCGAAATGTCATGCCGGGGCAGGACCCGGCCTCTCTGGATGGAGCTTGGTCGTTCCGCCGGAACCACAAGCCCCCATTCGGCGCGCTACAGCGCGAAAGCGATCCGCAGCACCGAAAAGCTGCTCGCCAGTGCCATCAGCAGGGCCGCGCCCTTGATGACCAGGATGAAGGCGAGCCGCTTGAACTCGTCCCGCACGTAATCCTCGACCACCACCTGCAGCCCCGCCGCCATGTGATGGAAGGTCAGCCCGATGAGGACCAGCAGCAGCAGGGCGTTCACCGGCTCAGCGATCCAGAGCAGCGTCTCGAGGTAGGAGGCGCCGGCCAGGCCTATCATACTGATGACGAACCAGATCGTCAGCGGCAGCAGCGCGATCGAGGTGACGCGCTGCATCCACCAGTGATGCGTGCCCGACTTGGCCGAGCCCATGCCACGGACGCGCCCGAGCGGCGTGCGCAGCGAGGTTTGGGTGATGCCGTCCTTCGCCATCTGCGTCAGCCCCAGAACAGGAGGGCGAGGATCCAGGTCAGGATCGTCATCACCGCCGTGCCGATCAGCACGAGGCGCCCGCTGCGATAGACCGAGGGGATGTCGAAGCCCATGCCCGCATCCCAGGCCAGGTGCCGGATGCCGGCGAGCGTGTGGTACCAGGCGGCGACCGTCAGCCCGAACAGGACGAGGAGGCCGAGGAAGGAGCCGAGGAACCACTGCACGGTGGCGAAGGCCCCCTCGCCCGTCGCGGCGGCCATGAGCCACCAGACCAGGAGCACCGTGCCAGCCGACCAGGCGGTCCCGGTGATGCGGTGCATGATCGAGAGGGCACTCGTCATCTGCATCATGTCATAGGCTTGCAGATGCGGGGAGAGCGGGCGGCGGATGATGGTGCCGTCAGAGCGGCGCGCGATCATCCCGGCTTCGCGCGGATCCGTCATGGCGCTTTCACGGCTTCGGCGTGCATGAGAAGTCAACCTCAACCTTCGTGATTGGGCGATGTTCTAGGCGTCTCTTCGCAGTTGCGTCAATCCGACGCGGCTGCGCGCCATGCCGGATTCATGCGGTTTGCGCGGCCCGATCGCTACGCCCCCGCATCGAGGAGCGCGTGGCGCAAAAAGTGGATTGACCCGCTTGGTCTCTCCCGCGAGTGTGACGCGCCTGCTGGCCATGTCTGCCTGCCACCCAAGTGGCGAGGCCCATCCAGCGTTCCGACCGGGTAGGGTTTTCGGGTGATCTTGGTCCAGCGCCTCTTGCATCGGGGGGCCCGCTTCGGCGGGGCCTGTCTCGCGGCCGTGCTCCTGCTCGGCGCCATGCCCGCCAGGGCCCAGGCGCCGTCCGCGAGCGACGGGCGCGAGCCCATCCGCGTGCTGATCGGCCTGCCGCCCGGCAGCGGCGTGGACCTGGCCTCGCGCATCTTTGCCGAAGCGCTGAGCGAGCGGCTCTATCGCCCCGTCACGATCGAGAATCGCACGGGTGCCCGCGGCAACGTCGCGGCCGAGGAGGTCGCGCGGTCGGCCCCGAATGGCAATACGCTGGGAATCGTCACCGCAACGACCTTGCTGCTGAACCGCCATTTGTCCCGGCAAATGGGCTATGACCCACAAGCAGACCTGACCCCCATCAGCCGCTTTGCAGCCCTGCCCTTTCTGGTCCTGGGCGCGCCTGGCCAAGGTGTCCGGACATTGGGCGACCTTGTTGAGGTTTTAAAAGCCAGACCAAGCACTTGCGGAACGCCGGGCGCCGGCACTGCGCAGCATCTGGCCCTGGAATTGTTGATCCGCTCGGTGGGCGCGCGGTGCGATTTCGTGCATTTCCGCGGCCTAGCCGGTGCACTTCCGGAATTGCTTAACGGGAGTGTCCAGGTCTATGTGGAGTCCGCTGTCATTGGATTGCCATTGGTGCGGGAGGGGCGGGTTCGCCTGCTTGCCGTGACCTCGCGGAACAGGTCTGCGCTGTTTCCCGAGACCCCGACAGTCGCCGAAACGGTCTCCGGCTTTGAAGCCGAGACCTGGTTGGCGCTCATGGGGCCTCGCGGACTGCCCGATTCCGTGCTGGCAAAGCTGGAGGCAGCGGCCATGGCAGTGGCTCGTGACGCTGGCGTGGTGCAACGGTTGCGGGCTCTCTCGGCGGAACCCATCGGGGGCTCGCGAGCGGAGCTGGCAGCCACCATTCGCGCGCAGGATTCCATTTGGGGGCCGGTGGCTCGCGCCGCCGGGTTGACCACTGATTGACGTTGCCATTCAAGCCACCATTCCCCGCAAGCTCGGCTTCAAGCCCGGCATGGTTTGCGCTGTCCTCGAACCGCCCGCGGGCCTCAAGCACGGGCTGCCCGCCACTTCGGCCTCCGAGCCCGAACTCATCCTTGCCTTCGCGCCGGATCGCGCCTCGCTCAGCCGCGTGGCGGCCCGCGCGCTGGACCTCTATGGCGTCGGCGGCCGGCTTTGGTTCGCCTATCCGAAAAAGACCGGGCCGGTGCGCTCGGACCTCGATCGCGACCACGGCTGGGAGCCGCTGACCCAGGCGGGGCTCCTGCCGGTGACCCAGGTGGCGCTCGACGCGACCTGGTCTGCGCTGCGCTTCCGGCTGCGGGAAGAGATCCCGACCCTCGCCCGCAAGGCCTGATTCACGGGGAAAGGCGGCGACCACCGCCGCCTCTTCAATTGGTCAGTATCTTTGGTGCTGGCCTCCTGGGCCCCGGTCGGTGACCAAGGCGCATGCCCGCGACCTGGCGCACCCCCTTCTTCTCATGGGGGGGAGCGCCACCCAAGTCAGGGACTGAGCCGCTTAGGACGGAGGCTCCGTGTAGGGCTCGATGCGGGGCAGCATGTCCCGCGGAATGCCGGGCCACCAGGCGGTGCGATTCGCCTCCTGCGCGGGGGTGAGCGACACGGGCCCATCCACCACGCCGCGCTGCATCGGGATGCTGGCGGGGGGCGTCACCCAGCAATCCACCCGGCCGAGGCTCGGCGTGCAATAGGGCGGCGGGCCGGGGGCGGCGAGTTCCGGCGCGCAATAGGACAGGCCGCGGTCGAGCCGGACGATGGAGCAATCCCGCCCGCTCAGCCCGGAGACCAGGATGTCCGGCACGCCGCGCCCCACCAGCGTGATCGAGGCGACACTCGCTGCCCCCGCCACGGCCAGGCTTGCCGTGTCGCAGCCGGCCAGGGGGAGCGGGGCGGCCAGCAGGGCCAGGAGGGGGAGGCAGGCGCGCATCCCGCCCAACATGGCTGGCCAGGCCTTACCCGATGGTGAATGCCTGCCGGCCGCGCAGCCGGTGATTTCACCCGGGCGGATCATGCTCTATACCGCAGGCCCCAGGTTGCTGGGGCCCTGAACCAGAAGGCGCGTGAACTTGCCGGACTTGATCGATGAAGTGGATGAGGAACTTCGCGCCGAGCGCGCGAAGAAGCTCGCCCAACGCTATGGCGGCCTGGCCACCGGCGCCCTCCTGCTGGCCATTGCCGGTGTGGGCGGCTGGGAGGGCTGGCGCTGGTATGAGCGGCGCGAGGCTGCGGAGGCCGGACAGGCCTTCCTCGCCGCCACGCGCGATGCGGCCGCCGAGGGCGCCGATCTTCGCGCCTCGGCCGAGCGTTTCAGCGGCCTCGTCCAGAGCGCGCCCGCCGGCTACCGCACCCTGGCCCGGCTGAGGGCGGCCGCTCTGCTGGCCGAGACCGGCCAGCTGGACGCCGCGCTGGCCGCCTGGGAAGCGCTCTCGCGCGACACCGAGACAGACCCGCTCTACCGCGACCTCGCCACCGTGCTTTGGGGCCTGCATGCCCTGGACCAGGGCGATGCCGCACAGATCGAGGCGCGGATGGGCCCGCTCGCCGAGCCCGGCGCGCCCTGGCGTGCCTCCGCGCAGGAGGTGCTGGCCCTGGCCGCGCTGAAGCGCGGCAACACCGAACAGGCCCGCCGCGCCCTGCAGGCCGTGCTGGCCGATGCGACGACGCCGCAGGGTCTGCGCGAGCGTGCGGGCCGGCTGCTGCAAGGATTGGGAAGCTAGATGCAAGACCGCACCCCCTCCAAAGCCATGGGCGACATCGGCCGCCGTGCCGCACTGCTGGGCAGCGCCACCCTGCTCGGCGGCTGCGACACCCTGCGCGACTGGTTCGACACCGCGCTCGGCCAGAACAAGGTGCCGCTGACCGGGGATCGCGTTCCCGTGATGGCGGCCGAGCGCGGCCTGCAGCCCGACGCCTCCGCCCTGAACCGCCCCTTCACCCTGCCTGCGCCCACACTCAACACCGAGTGGCAGACGGCCGGCGGCAATGCCGGCCACGCGCCCGGCCACGTCTCCCTGCCAAGCCCGATCGGCGAGGTGTGGCGCACCTCCATCGGCTCGGGCACCGGCTACCGCCAGCGCCTGACGGCCTCCCCCCGCGTGGTGGGGGACACGGTCTTCGCCGTGGACGCCTTCGGCTGGGTGACCGCACTGGATGTCGCGCGCGGCGGCCGCCGCTGGCAGACCGACACGCGCCCCCGCCGCGACCGGGACGGCGCCGTGGGCGGCGCCATCGCCTATGCCGATGGCACGCTCTATTGCGCGACGGGCCTCGCTGAGATCATGGCGCTTGACCCCGCCTCGGGCGAGATCCGCTGGCGCGCGGCGTTGCCGGCACCCGCCCGCGGCGGCCTGACCGTCGCCGGCAACCGCATCCTGGTGCCGACCATCGAGAACCAGCTTGTCGGCCTCTCCACCGAGGATGGCGCCCGCGTCTGGACCTTCCGCGCGACCCCCGTGCAGGCCCTGCCGCTTGGCCTGCCCAGCCCGGCCGTGGAGGGCGAGGTCGCGGTCGGCGGCTTCCCCTCGGGCGAGCTCGTCTGCTTCCGTATCGCCGATGGCCGCGTGCTCTGGAGCGAGAGCCTGGGCACCAGCCGGGGCGGCGTCTCCATCGCCGATATCGGCGCCATCACCGCATTGCCCGTCATTGATCGCGGCCGCGTCTTCGCGGTCGGCATGGCCGGCGCCTCCACCTCGCTCGACCTGCGCTCCGGACGCCGCGTGTGGGAGCGCGAGGTGGGCGGCACGCAGACCCCCTCCGTCGCGGGCGACTGGGTCTTTGCGCTGACGCGCAGCGGCTCGCTCGTCGCGATGACGCGCGATGAGGGTCTGGTGCGCTGGATCACGCCGCTGCCGGCCTTTGCCAATGAGGCGCGCAGCCGCGACCCCATCGCCTGGGGGCCGCCGGTGCTGGCGGGCGGGCGCCTGCTCATCACCGGCAGCCACGCGCAGCTTTTTGAAGTGAATGCCGAGAATGGCGAGATCCTCGCCCGCTCGCGCATCCCCGCCGGCAGCAGCCTGCAGCCGGTGGTGGTCAACAACAGCGTCTACCTTCTGACCGATGGCGGTTCGGTCGTGGCGCTGCGTGGGGTCGGATGATGATGCTGGACGCAACCTCGGGCCGCGGGCGGCCCCCATCCCATGGCGAGTGAACGCGAAACCGAACGCGGCAGCCAGTATCGCCATCGCGACACCTCGACGCTGCCGGTGGTGGCCATTCTTGGCCGCCCCAATGTCGGCAAGTCCTCATTGTTCAACCGCCTTGTTGGCCGGCGCCTCGCCATCGTGGACGACACGCCCGGCGTAACCCGCGACCGCAAGGAGGCCGAGACCATGATGGCCGGCCGCAACCTCCTGCTGGTGGACACCGCCGGCCTCGAGGAAGCGGCACCCGAAACCCTCTTCGGCCGCATGCGCGCGAGCTCCGAGGCCGCGCTGGAGCAGGCCGATGTCGCCGTTTTCGTCGTGGATGCCAAATCCGGCATCACGGCCTCCGACCGCGCCTTCGCCAATTGGCTGCGCCGCGCGCGGCGTCCCGTCATCCTCGTCGCCAACAAGGCCGAGGGGCGGGGCGGCGCGCAGGCCGCGATGGAGGCCTATGAGCTCGGCCTGGGCGACCCGATCGCCGTCTCGGCCGAGCATAATGAAGGCATCGCGGGCCTGATGGAGGCCATCGCCGAGCACCTGCCCGAACAGGTGCCCGAGCCGATGGAGGGCGAGGCCAAGCTGCTGCGCCTGGCCATCCTCGGCCGGCCCAATGCCGGCAAATCCACCCTGCTCAACACGCTGCTCGGCGAGGAGCGGATGATCACCGGCCCCGAGCCCGGCCTGACGCGGGACGCCATCGCCGCCGCCTTCCAGGACGAGCAGGGCCCGATCCGCATCGTGGACACGGCCGGCATGCGCAAGCGCGCCCGCATCAACCACCGGCTGGAGGAGATGTCCGTCGCTTCCTCCATCTCGGCGCTGCGCGAGGCGGAGGTGGTGATCCTCGTCCTCGATGCGCTGCTGGGCCTGGAGGAGCAGGATATCCGCATCGCGCGCCTGGCCGAGCGCGAGGGCCGCGCGGTCGTGATCGCGCTGAACAAGTGGGACGCCGTGGAGGACCGCGCCGCGGCCCGCAACCGCGTGTCCGACACGCTCGAGACCTCGCTCAACCAGCTGCGCGGCGTGGAGGTGGTGCCGATCTCGGCCGCGACGGGTGCGGGGGTGGACAAGCTGATCCCCGCCGTGCGCCGCACGCATGAGCGCTGGAACCGCCGCATCGGCACCGGCGCGCTGAACCGCTGGTTCGCCACCATGCTGGAGCGGCACCAGTTGCCGCTGGTGGACGGCAAGCGCCTGAAGCTGCGCTACGCCACCATGCCGAAGGCGCGCCCGCCCACCATCGTCATCTTCGGCACGCGGGCCGAGCAGCTGCCGCTGGACTACCAGCGCTATCTGTTCAACGGCTTCCGCGAGGAATTCGACATGCCGGGCGTGCCGATCCGCCTGCAGCTGCGGGGGACCGAGAACCCCTATGCGGAAGAGACGGACTGAGGCGACGGCATCGAGGGGCCAGCCCCTCGAGCTCCCCGGCGGGGAACTTGTCCCCTGCACCCCCGTGTTTGCGGGGCTGCGCTTCGGAAATCGCTGAACCCCCCCGGCGTCCACGATGATTAGGCTGCTGCGCCCAAGCCAGCGAGGAACGCGCCCATGTCCGCCGCCTATGAAACCTTCCGCGACCTGCATCGCGCCATCTTCGTCATGCCCAACCCCTGGGATGGCGCCTCCACCCTGCTCTTGAAGCGCGAGGGCTTTCCGGCACTCGCCTCCACCTCCGCCGGCCTCGCCTTCGGCCTGGCGCGGCCCGATTGCGCGGCGGCGCTGGGGCGGGACCTCTCCGTCCAGCACGCGGCCATGATCGCGCAGCTTTCCGGCCTGCCGGTGAATGGCGACCTGGAGGATGGCTTCGGCCCGGCGCCCGCGGATGTGGTGGCGACCGTCGAGGCCTCCATCGCCGCGGGCCTGGCCGGCCTCGGCATCGAGGACACGACGGCCGACCCGGCCCGCCCGATCCATGATTTCGACCACGCCGTGGCGCGCATCGCCGCCGCCGCGAAGGCCGCCCGTGGCCGCATCCTGCTCACCGCCCGCACAGATAACTTCCTGCATGGCCGCCCCGATCTCGACGACACCATCCGCCGCCTCACGGCCTTCGCCGAGGTGGGCGCCGATGTCCTCTACGCCCCCGGCCTGCCGGACATGGCGAGCATCGAGGCGGTGGTGCGCGCGGTGGCGCCCAGGCCGGTCAACGTGGTCTTCGGCCCGCGCTCGGGGCCGGTGCCGCTCGCGGTGCTGGAGGCAGCGGGGGTGAAGCGCGTCTCGCTGGGCGCGGTGCTGTACCGGCATGCCATGGGCAGCCTGGTGTCTGCCGCGCGGCGGCTGACGGCGGGCGAATTCGACTTCGCCGCGGGCGCGCCGACCTCCGCCGAGATCACGGCCCTGTTGCCGCGTTAGACGGTCAACCCAAGTTCGGCGGCGATCGAAGCCAGCCGCCGATCGCGCGTCCAGAAGCGCGCCCCGGCCGTGAGGCGCGTCGCGGCCAGCAGATGTGCGTCCACCCAGCCGATCCCGCGCCCGGTGAGGCCGTGGCGCTCGACAAAGGCCAGCACCTCGGCATCGGTGGCGGGGATGGCCTGCGGCAGGTCGGCCAGCGCGGACAGAATGGCAGCGCGCCGGCGTAGATGCCCCAGCGCCAGCTCGCCGATGACATGCGGGTGGGCCAGAACCCGCCCTGCCATGAGCGCCGCCGCGACGTCCCTGTCTTCTGCCCGCAGATGGTCCACCCAGACGGAGGTGTCGAGCAGGATCACGCGGGCTTCGTTCGGCGGCGCGGGGCGGCCACGAGGTCCGGCTCGCTGCCGCCGAGCCGCGCGAGGCGCCGCGCGCTTTCGCGCTCGATCAGCGCCTTCAGCGCCTCGCGCACCAGCGCGGATTTCTCCATGATGCCGGTGAAGCCCTGGGCCTTGGCCAGGAGTTCGTCATCCAGGGCGAGTGTGGTGCGCATGGTCGAGTCTCCGGTCACGCACGCAATATGGCATCGGATGATGCCTCTTGCCATGCCGCAAACGCGCGGTGGCCTCCGTCCCTCCCTCCTTGCACCCCCCTTCCAGAACGAGCCGCAACAACGCAGTATCCGCCGCGAATAGCGGCGGCGCGCGGTGCGCAACCGCAATGCCGGGAATGCCCCACCTGCGGCGCGCAAGCCAAGCCGCCGGAGGCGGCGCCCGGCGCTTGAGGGCAGGAAACATGATCAACAAGATCGTCAACACGCTGGCCGAGGCGCTCTCGGGCGTGAAGGATGGCAGCACCGTCCTCATCGGCGGCTTCGGCAGCGTGGGCCAGCCCGATGCGCTGATCGAGGCGCTGATCGAGCAGGGCGCGACCGACCTTACCTGCGTCGCCAACAATGCCGGCACGGGGCGCGTGGGCTTGGCCCGCCTCATGGAGTTGGGCCGCGTCCGCAAGATCATCTGCTCCTTCCCGCGCAGCGCCGGCAGCACGGTCTTCGAGGAGCTGTACCGCGAGGGCAAGATCGAGCTGGAGATCGTCCCCCAGGGCACCATGGCCGAGCGCATGCGCGCCGCCGGTGCGGGCATCCCCGCCTTCTACACCGCCACCTCGCACGGCACGCTGCTGGCCAAGGGCAAGGAGGAGCGCGAGTTCGACGGCCGCCATTACGTGATGGAGCGCGCCCTCAAGGCCGATGTCGCGCTGATCGAAGCCTGGGAGGGGGATCGCTGGGGGAACCTGACCTACAATCTCTCCGGCCGGAACTTCAACCCGGTGATGGCGATGGCCGCCGACCTGACGATCGCGCAGGTGCAGCACATCGTGGAGCTCGGCGCGATAGACCCCGAAAAAGTCGCGACGCCGGGCATTTTCGTGAACCGCGTGATCCGTGTGGACCGGGGCGCGCCCTGGGCCTGACCGGTCGAAGCCAGGGCCGCCCTTTGCCGCGCCGACAAGGCGAAGCAGGATGCGCCGCATGCTGACGCCGGCCCATGGGAGATGACGCGCGCGCGGGCCCAAAACCTGCTGGCCCTGCTGATGCTGGCTCTCGTCATCGGCCTGCATCTCGTGACCGTCTCGGCGACCATCGCCTTCCTTCGCCCTGACCTGGCGGAGCGCGGCCTCCTGGCCCCCTTGCTCAACACGCAGCTCGCCCTGGCGCTGGCCACCGCCCCCCTGCTTCTCCTGCCGATCTTGCTGGATGGCCTCATCGCCCTCCAGCTCGGGCTGCTGGTCTTTGCGTGGCAGCGGCGCCCTGGCCTGGCGCTGCTGGTCGCCCTGGCCTGGCCTGGGCTGCTCCTGGCGGCGTCGGTCGGCAAATACGCCGTGCTGGGCGCCCCGGCGGAGGCGGCGGATGTGTTCCTGCTGCGCGACCTGGCGCGCGCCGCCGCCGCTTGGCAGGTGGCGCTGGCGGTGGCCCTGCTGGCGGGGCTGTCCCTCGCCACCCTCGCGAATCTGCGCTGGCCGCGCCGGCGGGAGATGCTGACCTGCGCCCCCATCGCGGTGGCCCTGCTCGCCTTGGGGGTGGCCAGCCTGCATGCGCCCTTCGCGGCCAGCCTCTCGCGCAGCCTGCCTCTCCGCACGACGGAGCAGCCCTTGTCGGGGCATTTCGCCTCCGCCTATGCCGAGGTGGCGCGCGCCCTGGATGCCGCGCATCACCGCGATGATGCAGCCCCGCTGGCGCCCGCCCTGGCCGTGGCGCTGCAGCCGCGCCCGGTTCACATCCTCGTGCTGGAGAGCTTCGTCGATCCCCTCGCCTTTTCGCGCTACCGGATGGAGCCGGAGCCCCTCAGCCCGATCTGGGCGAAGTGGCGCCGCGGGGCAGGCGGGCATGCCGTCGTGCCGGTCTTTGGCAACCGTTCCTCCAACACCGAGTTCGAAATCCTCTGCGGCGTGCCGGCGGTGGTGGGGCCCGCCGGCGTGGTGTTCCGCGAAATCCCGCCGGAGCGCGAGCTGGATTGCCTGCCGCGACGGTTGCGGCAGGCTGGCTTCGTGACGGTCGCCACCGCACCCAACGGTGCCGATTTCTTTCGGGCCGGCCAGGCGTATCGCGCGATGGGCTTCGAGCAGCGGCGCTTCGACAGGCAGCTCGACATGTCGGACATGGATGGCGGATGGCTCTCGGCCGAGGCCACGCTGCGCCAATCCGCCGAACATGCGCGCGGGCTGATGGGCCAGGCCTTCCTCAACTACACCTTCGTCAATGCGGCGCATTTCCCCTTCGAACGCAACCGCGACCGCCGCCCCGACGCGATCTCCGTCAGCCCGGCCACCCAGCCCTTCCAGGATTGGGTGAATGCCATCCACCACACGGCCCTGGCGAGCGAGCGCTACGTCCGCGAGGCCCTCCGTGCCCATCCCGATGCGCTGATCCTCCTGCTGGGCGACCACCAGCCGCCCCTGGCGTCCCTGCCGGACGCGCCCGCCGGGCTCGAGGGGGCGCAGGGCGGTCTTGCTCGCTACCTCACGCCCCTGCTCATTCTCGATCGCGGGCGGATGCATGCCGTGGGCGCGCTTCCCGCCTGGCTGATCCCTGAACTTGTGCTGGACCTCCTGTCGGCCGGGGAGCATTGCCGCGTGAACGCCTGCCGCCTGCCGGCGGCGCAGCGGCTTCGCCCCTTTCGCGACCAGCTTTTCATCCTGGGCCGCGAGCCCGCGACGGTGACGCAGTGCCAAAGGCGGGGCCCGGCCGCTGACCCCGTCTGCGACGCGGCGCAGCGTGAGGCCACGACCCTTGCCCAGGGGCTGGAGGCGATGCTGCGCCCCCATCGCTAAGAGACCGTTTGGGAATGCGGACGGCGGAGGCTGCGCGAGAGATTTTTCGTCCCTGCAAGGCGCTGGACGCAGCCGATGCTGGTTGCATCGGCAAGTCCAGGAACGCAGCAGGGGCGGAAAAGATCCGCGCAGCCGACCCGCCGGCATTCCCAAACGGTCTCTCAGGATGCTGCCCCGCCTTGTGCGCTTCTGGACCTGCGCCCGCGCTCATCCTAACCTTCCACGACAGGAGGAAACATCATGCAGCCCTATAGCCGGACCGACATGGCCGCACTCGCCGCCGCCGACATTCCTGAAGGCTGGGTGGTGAACCTGGGCATCGGCATGCCCACCCTCATCGCCGACCAGGTGCCACTGACGCGGGAGGTGATCTTCCAGTCCGAGAACGGCGTGCTCGGCATGGGCCCCGCGCCGGAGAAAGGAACGGAAAACCCCTGGCTCATCAATGCCGGCAAGCAGATGGTGACCCTGCGTCCGGGTGGGTCCATCTGCCACCACGCCGACAGCTTCGCCATGATCCGTGGCGGGCACATTGACCTCTGCGTGCTGGGCGGGTTCGAAGTGGCCGAGAATGGCGACCTCGCGAATTGGGCCACCTCCGAAAATGACACCGCCCCCGCCGTGGGTGGCGCGATGGATCTCGGCGCCGGTGCCAAGCGGCTCTGGGTGGTGATGGACCACACCACCAAGGATGGCCGCCCCAAGATCGTCGAGCGCTGCGGCTATCCGCTGACGTCGCTCGGTTCCGTCAGCCGCGTCTATACCAGCCTGGCCGTGCTGGATGTGGTGCAGGGCCTGGGCTTCGTCGTGCGCGACATCGCGCCAGGGATGAGCCTGGAAGAGCTTCAGGCCAAGAGCGGCGCCAAGCTGCACACGCGCTCATGAGCGGCGTCAGCCCCTTCACGGGCGACCGCGCCGAGAGCATCGAGATGATCCGCGATTCCGCGCGCGGATTGCTGGGCGCCGACATGACGCGCGTGCGCAAGCTGCGCTTCACCGAACCAGGCTTCGACCCGGCCCTGCTGCGCCAGATGGGCGAGGCGGGCTGGATCGGCCTCGCCGTCCCCGAGGAAGCCGGCGGCACGGGCCTGGGCCAGGCCGAGATGGTGGCGCTCGCCGAGGAAATCGGCCGTGCCTGCGCCCCCGAGCCGCTGATCGGCTGCGGGCTCTCCGCGCATCTGCTGGCCGCGGCCGGCGAGGGCGAATTGCTGGCGCAACTCCTGGCCGGCGAAGCCGTCGTGCTCACCGCCTGGCAGGACCGCGCCAATACCTTGGCGCTGGCCGCCAGCGCCGATGGCGCGCGCGGCTTCGTGCTCGGCGCCGCCGGGGCCACGCATATCCTCTGGCCGGTGACCGAAGGCGGCCGCGTCGCGCTGCATCTGCTGGCGCGCGATCAGGTGGAGATCACCACCGAAGCCACGCAGGATGGCGGGCATGTCGGCACCATCCGGCCGCTGCCTTACTCGGGCCACGGCCCCGGCCGGCACATCGCGGACGACATTGGCGGGGCGCTGACCGAGGCTCTGGACCGCGCGGCGCTGGCCACCGCCGCGGCCCTGCTGGGCGGCATGGAAGCGGCCTTTGCCATGACGCTGGATTTCCTGCGCACGCGGCAGCAATTCGGCAAGATCATCGGCACCTTCCAGGCGCTGCAGCACAAGGCCGCCGACGCCAAGATGCAGATCGCCCTCACCCGCGCCGCCGTCGAGGAAGCGGCCGCGGCGCTGGATGAGGGCCAGCCCTCGCACGCCGTCAGCCGCGCCAAGGCACGCGCCTCCGAGGCCGCGATGCTGGTGCAGCAAGCCTGCGTGCAGCTGCATGGCGGCATCGGCTACACCGACGATTACGATGTCGGCCTGCATATGCGCCGCGCCATGGTGCTGGTGCCCGCCTTCGGCGGCGCCGCCCTGCACCGCCGCCGCTTCATGGAACTCTCGCCGGAGCTGGAAGACGCATGAACGACATCGCCACCCCCGGGCCAGGCCCCCAGATGAACATCCTGGAGGAGCGCCACGGCGCCGTCCTCGTGCTCACCATTGACTACCCGGCGCGGCGCAACGCACTCGCCGTGCCGCTGCGCGAGAAGCTCGAGCATGCGCTGGAACGCGCCAGCGTGGATGGCGTGACGCGCGCCATCGTGCTGACCGGCAGCGGCGGCGTCTTCTCGGCCGGCGGCGACATCTCCGGCATGAATGTCGAGACCGCGTTCGACGGCCGCGACCGCATGCGCCGCACCCATCGCCTGGTCCGCCTCATGGCGCGCGGCAACATCCCCATCGTCGCCGCCGTCGAAGGCTGGGCCGTGGGCGCCGGCCTCTCGATGGCGCTGCTCTGCGACACCATCGTCGCCGCCGATGACGCGCGCTTCATGGCCGGCTTCCACAAGATCGGCCTGATGTCGGACATGGGCATGCCGGCCACGCTGCCCGCCCGCATCGGCGTCGGCCGCGCGCGCGACATGCTGCTCTACCACACCCAGTATCTCGGCCCGGACGCGCTGAAGATCGGCCTGGTGGACTACGTGGCCGCGAAGGGCAAGGCGCTGGAACTCGCCCTCGAAAAGGCACAGCACCTGGCCAGCGAAGCGCCACTTCCCATGGCCTACACGAAGCAGTGGTTCGCCGACGATCTGGAACGCGCCCTCGCCCGCGAAGCCGATTTCCAGGCCGCCCTCTTCGTGACGGAAGACAGCAAGGAAGGCCGCGCGGCGTTCCTGGCCAAGCGCAAGCCGGTCTTCCAGGGGCGGTGAGATGCGGGATGGCGGTCCTCGGGAGGGCGCGGCCCTCCCGAACCCTCCCGCCGGGGACTTTTGGTCCCCGGACCCCTTGAGACTCTTGTTGGGTTGGGAGGGAGGGGCGTCACGCGCGCATCTTCGATCACGGGCACGCCATGCCCCTCCCTCCCAACCCAACCATAAGCCCGGGTCCAGGGGCCAAGGCCCCTGGCGGATGGGGTTCGGGGAAGGCAGCGCCTTCCCCGAGAGCCACCGCCCCGCATCCCAACCATCCCATGGAGGTCCAGCATGAACGCCATCACCGGCCGTGAGCCTGAGGATTTGAACGCGCTGCCGGACGAGATGTTCCGCGCGCATATCCGCGCCTGGATCGAGGCGAATTACCCGGCCGAGATCCGCAACCCGGAGAAGCGCCTCCATTGGGAGGAGAACAAGGTCTGGTATTTCAAGCTGGCCGAGAAGGGCTGGCTCTGCCCCGGCTGGCCGCGCGAATATGGCGGGCTTGGCCTGGCGCCGGCCAAGCAGATCATTTTCACCGAGGAGCTGGAGCGCCATGGCTGCGCCCGCTGCAACGACCACGGCATCATCATGCTGGGGCCGTTGGTGATCCGGTATGGCACCGAGGCGCAGAAGCAACATTTCCTGCCGAAGATCCTGAGTGGCGAGCACATCTGGTGCCAGGGTTATTCCGAGCCCAACAGCGGCTCGGACCTGGCCAGCCTGCGCACCGAGGCGGTGGATGCGGGCGACCATTACGTCGTGAACGGCCAGAAGATCTGGACCACGCTGGCGCAGGACGCGAATTGGATCTTCCTGCTGGTCCGGACCGACAAGGCGGCGAAGAAGCAGGAGGGCATTTCCTTCCTGCTGGTGGACATGAACACGCCCGGCATCACCGTGCGCCCCATCATCAACCTCGAAATGCATGACGAGTTCTGCGAGGTGTTCTTCGACGATGTGAAGGTGCCGAAGGAGAACCTGGTGGGCCAGCTCAACAAGGGCTGGGACATGGCCAAGGCGCTGCTGAGCTTCGAGCGCATCTATCTCGGCTCCCCGCGCCAGAGCGCCTACGCGCTGACCCGCCTGAAGCAGCTCGCTGAGCGGATGGGTGTCGCGGAGGAGCCGCTCTTCGCCGAACGCTATGCGCGCCACCGTTGCGACCTCGAGGACCTGAAGGCGCTCTATGGCCGCTATGTCGAGGTGCTGAAGCAGGGCCGCCCGCTCGGCGCGGATGTCAGCCAGCTCAAGGTCATCCAGTCCGAGCTGTTCCAGCGCATCACCGAGACGATGCTGGAGGTGGCGGGCGAGAATGCCGGCCTCTTCGGCCCGATGGAGGGCAACCGGAACCTCAACCCAGGCGCGCTCTACATCCAGGCGCGGCCGACCAGCATCTATGGCGGCACCAACGAGATCCAGCGGAACATCATCAGCAAGAACGTGCTTGAGCTTCCGGGGTGAAGCTCACCTGGTATTTCGACCTGATCTCGCCCTTCGCCTATCTCGCGCTGCCGCGCGTGCTGCGGCTGGGCGAGGTGGAGTTGGTGCCCATTGTCTTCGGCGCGGTCCTCTCGCACTGGGGCCAACTCGGTCCCGCTGAGATCGCGCCCAAGCGCGTGCAGACCTACCGCCAGACGCAGTTCCAGGCGGATCAGGCCGGCATGCCCTTCCGCTACCCGCCGCGCCACCCCTTCCGCTCGCTGGAGGCGCTGCGCCTGCTGACGGCGCTGCGGGGCGATCCGGCCGCGGTGCAGGCCGCCTTCGCCTTCATCTGGGCCGAGGGCCGGGACCCGCATGAGGAAGCGGCCGCCCTCCGCGCCCGCCTGCCGGCCGTGACCGAGGACGCGCTGCTCGCCGCCAAGGACGAATTGCGCGCCGCCACCGACACCGCCATCGCGGCCGGCGTCTTCGGCGTGCCGGCGCTCGCCATCGGCGAGGAGCTCTTCTGGGGCGCCGACGCCATGCCCATGGCGGAGGCGTATCTCGCCGACCCTGCCCTGTTCCAGCGCGGCGAGATGGCGCGCCTCGCCACGCTGCCCACGGGAATCGAGCGCCGGCGCGGTTGACCGCCGCCCGCGCAGGCGAAAGAATCACAGGATTGGCAAGGAGCGCGCGATGACCGACCTCTGGCGATGGGACGCGACCGAAGTGGCGCGCCGCGTCCATGCGAAGGAGGTGACGGCGCGAGAGGTGACGCTCTCCGCCCTCGGCCGCCTCGATGCGGTGAACCCCAAGCTCAACGCCATCATCCAGTTCATGCCGGAGGAGGCGCTGGCCGCGGCCGATGCCGTGGACGCCCAGATCGCCCGTGGCGAGGAGCCGGGGATGCTGGCCGGCGTGCCGGTGACGATCAAGGTCAACACCGACCAGGTCGGCTTCGCCACCACCAACGGCCTGAAGATCCAGGCGCAGGCCGTGGCGACCGAGGACAACCCGCTGGTGTCCAACTTCCGCCGCGCGGGGGCGGTGATCATCGGGCGCACCAACACGCCGGCCTTTTCGCTGCGCTGGTTCACGTCGAACGACCTGCACGGCCCGACCCACAACCCGCGCGACAAGGGGCTGACGCCCGGCGGTTCCTCGGGCGGGGCCGCTTCGGCCACGGCGGCGGGGATCGGCGCCATCGGGCATGGCACCGATATCGGCGGCTCGATCCGCTATCCGGCCTATGCCTGCGGCATCCATGGGCTGCGGCCGACGCTGGGGCGCATTCCCGCCTGGAACCCATGCCTGCCGGAGCGTGACATCGGCGCGCAGCTGATGGCGGTGAGCGGCCCGCTGGCCCGCAGCATCCCGGATCTGCGTCTCTCGCTCGCCGCGATGAGCGCGCCCGATCCGCGCGACCCCTGGTATGTCCCCGCACCCCTGGAGGGCCCGCCCGCGCCGAAGCGTGCTGCCCTCTGCGTGGCGCCTGACGGCATGACGGTGGCGCCCGTGATCGCCGCCGCGCTGCGCGACGCGGCGGAGCGGCTGCGCGCTGCCGGCTGGGAGGTGGAGGAGATGGCGAGCCTGCCGCCGCTGCGCGAGCCCGCGCGCCTGCAGGCGCAGCTCTGGCTCTCCATGCTGCCGCGCGGCGGCCTGGCGGCGGCGGAGCGCGAGGGCGAGGCCTGCTCGCTGGCGGTCTATGGCCATATGCAGGCGCTGACCGCGCCCCCCAACCTGGTCGAGTACCAGGATGCACTGACCGCGCGGCTCGGCTTCCTGCGGGCATGGAACCTGTTCTTTGAACGTTATCCGGTCGTGCTCATGCCCGTCTCGGGGGAGTTGCCCTTCGCCGACCAGGCGGACCAGGGCGGCGCCGAGGCCTTCACCGCGATCATCGAGGCGCAGCTGACCCAGGTGGGCCTGCCGCTGCTGGGGCTGCCCGGGCTCGCGGTGGCCACAGGGCTCTCCGGCACGGCGCCGCTTGGCGTGCAGCTGGTGGCCGGCCGCTACCGGGAGGATCTGCTGCTGGCGGCGGGCGAGGCCATCGCGGCCGCCGGCACGCCGCCCGCCCCGATCGACCCGCAATGGTGAGGCCCGAGATGATGAAGCTGCGCGCCCTGGTCCTGCTGCCCTTGCTGGCGGCCTGCGCGGGCGAAGGGGCGGGGCCGGCCGCCACCCTCGGCTGCTCGGGCGAGGTGCGGTTGCGCAACATCGGGCCCATGGCGGTGGAGCAGGCCTATTTCAGCCCCGCTGGCCCGGGCAATTGGGGCCGGGACCTCCTGGCGCCCGGCACGATTCCCCCCGGCGGGGACCTTCTGGTGACGGCCACGCCGGGCCGCAACGCGGTGCGCATAGTCTTCGCCAATGGTCGTGCCGCCGAAATGCCGGCGATGGATGTCTGCACCACGCCGACCCTCAGCATCGCGCCCACGGAATTGATCGCAAGCCGCTAGAATCCGCTGGCCCTTGGCGCTGCCAAGGGCCAGCCCTCCAGGGCCCGCCGCTTGGCATGAAGCCGAGCCGGTGCGGTGCCGCATGCCCATGCCCTCCCCATGCAAGACCCATGGCTGCCTCCTCGAGGCCGTGACGAAGGGACTCAAGAATCTCAAAAAAGATTTAAAACCATCAAAAGACGATTTATCTTGGTGATCTCCACCAAACGAGCTATCAATTCGCGGTATATCGGCCAGCCCGCCAAAAAAGCGATTTTAGGATCTTAAAAAGAGAATGGCGATCTCTCTCATGACGCCTCAGGCCTTGGTCCCGCAGGAAGGGATCGCATGCTCCCCGCAATGCGGCGCGGGGGAAGCCGGGCCTCATGCGTAGCGCGTTGCCCTTGCTGATCGCGGGGGGGTCGCTGGCCCTTCTGCCCCTGCTTGCGCCAGCGACGACCGGAATCCCAGGCAGCCTTGAACGCGTCTCCGGTTGCAGCGCTCATGAGGCGCCTGCGCTGGCCATGTCGCGGGACTGGATGGGAAGCCTCCAGGGCTGGCAGGACAGCGCCCTGGTGCTGGCCTGGCGCAGCAGCCTGGCCCTGGCCAAGGGCAGGTCGGGGCCCTTCCTGTGCGTGGGCGCGGATCTGCGCGAACCCTAGGCCCTGATCCGCGCTGATACAAGCGCGGATCGGGGTCTAGCCGTTGCTGAGAGGATGATTCACCGCTGCGGTGAGCCCACATCAGCGGATCATGCTCTAGATCCTCGGTTCCAGGGTTGGGTGGATGGCAGCGGCAACCCCCGGGGGGCTGGCTCGTTCAGCCGGGACATAATCCACAAGGAGGATGTCATGAAGCTCCCCCGTTTGGCTGCCGCCGGATTGCTCGCCTCGTTCGGCATGGCGCAGGCCCAACCGATCAGCGAAACCCCCGGCCTCTCGCGCGATGCCTCGCGTCCCAATACCTCGGCCACCCCCGGGACGAACACACCGGCCGGCGTCATCCAGGGCGTCGTCCCGCCCACCGGTCAGGGCAGTGTCGGGGCCGCACAGGGCACCGTGCCGATTGCGCCGTCGCCCGGCGTGCCGCCGCAAGGTGAAGCGCGCAACCCCGGGCCCCCGGCGCAGACGGGCCTCGCCCCCGGTGACCGCGCGCGTGACGCGCTGGGGATGGGCGCCGGGCGCCCGGCGACCTCCATGCCGCCCGGTTCGGTGGCCGGCCAGGCGCCGGGCATGGGTGCCACACCGCAAGGAACGCCTGGGCAGGGCACCCAAGGCATGGGCACCCAACGAACCGGCACCCCGGGGACGGCCAATCCCGGCGCAGCCATGCCCGGAACCGCGACGCCCGGGACGACCACCGGAACCGCGCCGACGCGGTGAGGCGCTGACGGAAGGGTGGACGCCCCAAAGGGCGTCACCCGTTTCGCGCGACGCGAATGCTAGCGGAAGTTGACGGGGCGGCCGACGGGGCCGCCCTGCACCTCATCCTCGCGCATCGCAACATGCCCACGGATGATGGTGCCGACCGGCCAGCCCTGGCAGCGATGACCGTCGAACGGTGTCCAGCCGCAGGGGCTCGCGATCCAGTCATTGGTGATCTCACGCGACTTGGCCATGTCCACCAGTGTGAAGTCGGCGTCATAGCCCACCGCGAGACGCCCCTTGTTCACGGCGCCGTAGATGCGCGCAGGCCCGGCGCACATCAGGTCCACCAGGCGCATCAGGCTGAGCCGCCCGGCCGAGACGTGATCCAGCATGACGGGCACGATGGTCTGGATGCCGGTCAGCCCGGCGGCGGTGTCGGGCCAGGGGCGTTCCTTGGCGGCGCGGGAATGCGGCGCATGGTCGCTGCCGACCACGTCCACCGTGCCGTTGCGCACCGCGGCCCAGGCTGCCTCCAGATGGCGCTGGTCGCGGATCGGCGGGTTCATCACCGCATAGCCGCCCAGCCGGTCATAGGCCTCATCGGTCTGGGTCAGGTGGTTCATCAGCACCTCGACCGAGCAGATGTCCTTGTAATCGGCCAGATAGGCGAGTTCCTCGGCCGTGCTCACATGCAGGATATGGGCGGGCCGGCCGGTCTTGCGCGCGATGGCCATGAGACGCTTCGTCCCCAGCATCGCGCATTCCACGTCGCGCCATTCCATGTGGTTCCGGTGCGGCTGGCCTGCGGTGTAGTTCGGCTTGCGCGCCTGCAGCCGGTACTCATCCTCCGAATGGTAGCAGATGCGGCGGCGGCCGGAGCGCATGACGGCCTCCAGGCTCGCATCATCCTCGATCAGCAGATCGCCCGTCGAGGAGCCGGCGAAGACCTTCACCGCGCAGACATTGTCTTCCACTTCCAGCGCGGCGAGCTCGGCGATGTTCTTCCTGGAGGCGCCGACATAGAGGCCGACATCGCAATAGGCGACCTCACTCACATGGGCGCGCTTCCAGGCGAGCTGCTTGGAATCCGTGATCGAGGGCGCGGTGTTCGGCATGTCGAACACCGCGGCAAGCCCGCCCAGGATGGCGGCCTTCGTGCCGGTCGCGATGGTCTCGACCGCGGGGTCACCCGGCTCGCGCAGATGCACATGCGCGTCAATCAGGCCGGGAAGCACGTGCAGGTGGCGGCAATCCACCTCCTGCGTCGCCTCGGCGCCGCGCAGGCTGCCCATGGCGGCGATCCGGCCATCGCGCACGCCGATGTCCAGCGGCTCGATGCCCCAAGGCAGCACGGCCTGGCCACCGCGCAGGATGAGATCGTAATGGGGCATGGAAGTCTCCGAAGGGCGATCCGCGCAATCTGACGCGTCCGGCGCGGCGCGCAAGACGGGGCTCCCCGGAAGGCTCACAGATGAGGCTTGCCGGGCGGCGCGGCGTGGGGGAGCATCGGCCCAAGCCGCCGGGAAGCCCCTCTGGCGTTCTTGCGTGCCCGCTGCCCCACCCTCCCCCTGCCGCCAGCTCTGCCGCCTGGAATCCCTGGTCTGCCAGGGTTGCGGCCGCACGGGCCGTGACATCGCGCTCTGGCCCTCGGCGGATGCGCAGGAGAAGCGGGAGATCCTGCGGGCCAGTTCTGCCCGCCTCGCGGCACGCGAAATACGGCTTGACTCCACACGACATAAGGATATGTTGATGACGTGTTGGTCCGGCGCGAGCCGGTGAAAAGGGAACGCCGTGCGGCCCCCCTCCCCTGATCCAGGGAAGCGAGGCCAAGTCGGCGGCTGCCCCCGCAACTGTCAGCGGTGAGCTGACCCTGCTTCGCCCCGCAAGGGGCGCGTCACTGGGGATCACTCCCCGGGAAGGCGGCAGGGCCGGCCGTGACCCGTGAGCCAGGAGACCTGCCAGCGCATTGACCCACCCAACACCGGCGCGGGGTGCCGCCGGCCAGGAGACATGACCATGCGCCTTCACCGCGCCCGACTTCCATCCCTGAGACCCGGCTCCCTGGAGCCCGAATCCGGCCGAATGCGGCGCTTGGCCCCATCGCGGGGCTGACCGCCATGCCAGCCCTGCCTGACCCGGCCGAGGCGCCCGCTTCGCCCTGCGTGCAGCTTTGCGCGCTGGATTCCGCGGGCATCTGCCTCGGCTGCGGCCGCAGCCTCGACGAGATCACCCAATGGGCACGCGCCTCGGCCGCGACCCGTTGGCGCATCTGGCACGCGGCACGGGACAGGCTGGCCCTTCGCCACCTTCCGCCAACACCGGCGCCCTAGGCACCCCCTGCCTGCCGTCACCCGCGTGACCGGTAAGCGAGGCCCGAACTGCGCCTGGATTGCAACTCAGGGATGAATTCACATGACCGCCTTCAACCTCGGCTTCCCCCGCATGGGCCTGCGGCGGGAGCTCAAGACCGCGCTTGAGTCCCATTGGTCCGGCCAGACCGACGCGGCGGCGCTGCACGCCACCGCCGCCGAGCTGCGCGCCCGGCACTGGGCCCTGCAACGCGCGGCCGGCATCGCAACCCCGCCCAGCAACGACTTCGCGCTGTACGACCATGTGCTGGACCACGCCTGCGCCTTCGGCGTGATCCCGGAGGGCTATGGCTGGCGCACGGGGGAATCCGTCTCGCTCGCCACGCGCTTCGCGCTCGCCCGCGGCGGCCGTGGCTCGGAGAGCGAGCGCGCGGCCGGCATCGCCCGCGGCGTGCCGGCGCTGGAAATGACCAAGTGGTTCGACACGAACTACCACTACCTGGTCCCCATCTTCCGCCGCGGCCAGGAATTCGTGGCGACCGGCTTCCCCGCCGTCGAGGCCTTCGAGGAAGCCCAGGCGCTCGGGCACCTCACGCGGCCGGTGCTGCTGGGGCCCGTCTCCTTCCTCCTGCTCGGCAAGATGGCCGATGGCGCGGGCGATCCGCTGGAGCTCCTGCCCGGCCTCCTGCCGCTCTATGCCGAGACGTTGCGCCGGCTCGAAGCGGCCGGCGCGCGCCAGGTGCAGATGGACGAGCCCTGCCTGGCCCTCGACCTGCCACCCCAGGCTCGGCAGGCCTTCCGGACGGCCTATGCCGCGCTGGCCGCCGCGGCGCCGCGCCTCTCCCTCCTGCTCGCAGCCTATTTCGGCGATCTCCGGGAGAATCTGGAGACGGCTCTCAGCCTGCCCGTGGCCGGGCTGCATCTCGACCTCGTGCGCGCGCCCCGCATGCTGGATGTCGCGCTGCGCCACGCGCCACCGCGAATGATCCTTTCGCTGGGCGTGGTGGATGGCCGCAATGTCTGGGCGACGGACCTCTCCCGCGCCTTCCTGCAAGTGCGGGCGGCGGCGGCGGCGCGGCGCTTCGAGCTGCTGCAGGTGGCACCCTCCTGCTCGCTGCTGCACAGCCCGGTGGACCTGACGGGCGAGACCGGGCTCGACGCCGAATTGCGCGGCTGGATGGCCTTCGCCCGGCAGAAGCTGGAGGAGGTGGCGCTCCTCGCCCGCGGCCTGACCGAGGGGCGGGGCGCCATCGCGGCGGAACTGGCGGCGAGCGACGCGCGCCAGGCGGCACGCCGCGCCTCGCCCCGCCTGCATGACCCGGCGGTGGCGAAGCGGCTGGCGGCCGCGCAGCCCGGCGATGCGCAGCGCGCGCCCTTCGACCGGCGCCGCCCGGCCCAGCAGGCCCGGCTTGGCCTGCCCGCCTTCCCCACCACCACCATCGGCAGCTTCCCGCAGACCCCCGAGATCCGCGCCGCGCGCGCCGCCCACAAGCGCGGCGGCCTGAACGATGCGGATTATGACGACTTCCTCGCCCAGCACATGGCCGAGGCGATCCGCTGGCAGGAGGAGATCGGCCTCGATGTCCTGGTGCATGGCGAATTCGAGCGCAACGACATGGTGGAGCACTTCGCCGATTTCCTCACGGGCTTCGCGGTGACGAAGAATGGCTGGGTGCAGAGCTATGGCTCGCGCTGCGTGAAGCCGCCCGTGATCTTCGGCGACGTGTCGCGCCCCGCGCCGATGACAGTGGATTGGGCGCGCCGCGCCCAGGCGCTCACCACGCGGCCGATGAAGGGCATGCTGACCGGCCCCGTCACCATGCTGCAATGGTCCTTCGTGCGGGATGACATTCCGCGCGATATCGTCCGCCGCCAGCTCGCCTACGCGATCCGGGACGAGGTGACGGATCTGGAGGCCGGCGGCATCGCCATCGTCCAGATTGACGAGCCCGCCTTCCGCGAGGGGCTGCCGCTGCGCCGGGATGAATGGGACGCCTACCTGACCGATGCGGTGCACTGCTTCCGCATCTCGGCCAGCGGCGTGCGGCCGGAGACGCAGATCCACACCCACATGTGCTACTCCGAGTTCAACGACATCATGGACCGCATCGCCGAGATGGATGCGGATGTGATCTCGATCGAGACCGCGCGCAGCCGCATGGAGCTGCTCGCGGCCTTCGTGGATTTCCATTACCCGAACGAGATCGGCCCAGGCGTCTATGACATCCACGCCCCCCGCGTGCCGGAGGCGGCGGAGATGGAACGCCTGCTGCGCATCGCGGCCCAGCGGCTGCCGGCCGAGCGGATCTGGGTGAATCCCGATTGCGGGCTGAAGACCCGCAAATGGGAGGAGGTGCGCCCGGCCCTCATCCGCATGGTGGAGGCGGCCCGGGCGCGGCGCGCCTGAGCCCCGGCGGCGCGCGGGGCGGGCTCAGCCGGCCCGGCGCGCCACGCCCGAGCCGCGGATCGCGGCTTCCACACCCGGGCGCACCTGCTGGATGAGGGCGGAGGTCGCCGCACCATCCAGCACGCGCGTCGCGATGCTGGCGCCATTCTGCCGGGCCTGCACCTCGGGGTCGCGCGCGGCGGCGAGCAGGGCGCCGGCCAGGCGATCGCGGATGGCGGGCGGCATGCCCACGGGGCCGGCCCAGATGATGGGCTGGCGCGTCGCCGTCTCGAAGCCCTGCTCGATCAGCGTCGGCACCTCCGGGAATTCCGGCCAGCGATCCACGCTGGCGCTGGCCAGCATCCGCAGGTTGCCGGCGCGGACCAGGCCGATCATCTCCGGCGTGCCGGTGTAGCTGTCGATATGGCCGCCCGCCACCTGCGCCGCCGCATCCGTGATGCTGCCGAACTGGATGTAGTTCATCTCAATCCGCGCCAGGCGCTGGAACTCGAACATGGCGACCGCCGAGCCCGGATTGGTGCTGGCGAAGGTGACCGTGCGGCGCCGCGCCTCGGCCACGAAATCAGCAAGGCTGCGCACATTCGGCATGGAGGGGCCGACCGGGAAGCCGATCCGCAACTCCGATGTGGTTCCCAGGATGTCGAAGCTCTCGAAGGGCCGGTAGGGCACCTCCATGGTCAGCGGCGCCACCACCAGGGCCGAGAGGCCGACGAGGCCGAAGGTGTAGCCATCCGGCCGGGAGGCCGCGACGCGCGCGGGGCCGAGCGTGCCGCCGGCGCCCGGCGTGTTGCGGACGATGACGCTGACGCCCAGCGCGCGCTCCATATGCGCTGCAATGGAACGCGCCACCACATCCGTGCCGCCGCCGGGGCCGAAGCCGGTGACGAGCTGGATCTCCCGGCTGGGCCAGGCGGCTTGGGCGTGCGCGTGAAGGGCAGGAATCGCAAGGCTTGCGCCCGCGATGAGGCTGCGGCGATGCATGGCGTGTTTCTCCCTGGCCGCCGCCCTGCATGGGGCGGTGGTCCATGCCGCCAGCCTCCCCGGCGCCGGGCCGCGCTGTCAACGAATTCCGCCGGGCACGGGGTGACGCTCAGCACCGCCGGGCGCATATGCGCGGGGTGACCCAGGCCCTCATCGTCGAACATCTCGTGAAATCCTATGCGCCCGACCGCGCGCCGGCGGTGGATGGGCTGAATTTCCGCCTGGCCCGCGGGGCGACGATGGGCCTGCTGGGCGGCAATGGCGCGGGGAAGACCACCACCATCGCCATGCTGCTGGGCCTGCTGGTGCCGACATCGGGGCAGATCACCGCGCTCGGGCATGACATGGCGCGCGACCGTTTCGCGGCACTGGCGCGGATGAATTTCTCCTCGCCCTACATCTCCCTGCCGCATCGGATTTCCGTGCGCGAGAACCTGACGGTCTATGGCCATCTCTACAATGTGGCGGGGCTGAAGCGCCGCATCGCCCAACTGGCCGAGGAGCTGCAACTGACCGAGTTCCTGGACCGTCCGGCGGGCGAGCTCTCGGCCGGGCAGAAAACGCGCGTCGCACTCGCCAAGGCGCTGGTGAACACGCCGGAGCTGCTCCTGCTCGACGAGCCCACCGCCAGCCTCGACCCGGATACGGGGGACTGGGTGCGCAGCAGCATCGAGCGGTATCGGGAAGCCACCGGCTGCGCCATCCTGCTCGCGAGCCACAACATGGCCGAGGTGGAGCGTCTCTGCGGCCATGTGCTCATGCTCAAGAAGGGCCGCGTGGTGGATGAAGGCGCACCCGCCGACCTGGTCGCGCGCTATGGGCGCGAGGATCTGGAGCAGGTGTTCCTCGACATCGCGCGGGGCACGCGCGTTGGGGAAGCAGCATGAGCCCCTCCATCCAGCGGGTGTGGGGCCTGGTCTATCGCCACCTCGCCCTCTACCGCCGCTCGCCGCCGCGCCTGATCGAACTCATGTACTGGCCGATCCTGCAGATGATCGTCTGGGGCTTCATGACCACCTATCTGGCGAGCCTCCAGAACAATGTCGCGAGTGCGGCGGCCGGCGTGCTCCTGGGCGGCGTGCTGCTGTGGGAGGCGGCTTTGCGCAGCCAGATGGGCTTCTCCATCTCCTTCCTGGAGGAAATCTGGTCCCGCAACCTCGGCCATATCTTCGTCTCGCCGCTGCGCCCCGGCGAGCTGGTGGCGGGGCTGATGGCCATGTCGGTGCTGCGGACGATCGTGGGCGTGGTGCCGGCCATCATCCTCGCCTGGCTGCTCTACGCCTTCAACGTCTTCAACATGGGCCCGGCGATGGTGCTGTTCTTCGCGGCCCTGATCCTGATGGGCTGGGCGGTGGCGCTGGGCTGCACCTCGCTCATCCTGCGCTACGGCGCGGGGGCGGAAAGCCTCGCCTGGTCGGTGCTGTTTGGCATCGCGCCCTTTGCGGCCGTGTTCTACCCGGTGAGCACCCTGCCCGTCTGGCTGCAACCCGTGGCGCTCGCGCTGCCGGCCGCGCATGTCTTCGAGGGGATGCGCGCGGCACTTATGGAGCAACGCGTCGCCTGGGGGCACCTGCTGGCCGCCTATGCGCTGAACGCCGCCTGGATCGCGGCGATGGGCTGGCTCTTCATGCGGCAATTCCAGTCGGCGCGGGTGCGCGGCGCGCTGCTGAACATCGGCGAGTAGGTCAGCCCAGGAAGCTGAACACATCCCCTTCCGCCGCCACGCCCTCGATATGGCGGCGGTGCCAGAGCGCGTAGAAGAGCAGGTGCCAGGCGGCGGCCCCGGCCTTCTTCTCACCCGCATGGCGGAAGATGTGCTCGACGCGGCCGGGCTTGCAGATCTCCGCGATGCCCGGCTGCCGCGCGACCAGCGGCCCCAGCGCATCGCCGCGGCGCTCGATCCAGGCGCCGACGGGCACGGTGAAGCCCTGCTTCGGGCGGAAGGGCTCGCTCGCCGGGAAATGCCGGGCGAGCCAGGCGCGCAGCAGATACTTGCCCTGGTTGTTCCGCACCTTCAGCGCATCGGGCAGGCGAAAGGCGGCGGCGGTGACGCCAGGGTCGAGGAAGGGCGTGCGGCCCTCCACGCCATGCGCCATCAGGCAGCGGTCGAGCTTGGCCAGCAGGTCATTGGGCAGCCAATCCGCGACGTCGAGCGCCTGGGCGGCCTGGAGCCGGCTGCGCCCGCCACGCGCGGCATCGCTCTCGGCGGCGGCGATGCCATCCCGCCAGAAGCGCGGCTCGCGCTCCAGCACGTCCAGCCGGTCGAAGGTGCCGCGCGCGCGCATGGCGCGGCCCCAGCGCCACCAGGGCCGCATGGCGGAACGGTAGCGGCCATAGCCGCCGAAGATTTCGTCGCCCCCCTCGCCCGAGAGCACCACCTTCACCTCCTCGCGCGCGCGGCGCGCCAGGAACCAGGTGGGGATGATGGCGTAGTCGGCGGCCGGGTCATCCATGGCGGCCACGATCTCGGGCAGATGGCGCCAGACCATCGCCTCATCCACCATGACCTCGACATGCTCGGCCCCCGCGGCCTCGGCCACCCGGCGGGCGGCGGCACGCTCATCGGCGGCCCCCTTCACGTCGAAGCCCGCGGTGAAGGCCTTCACCGGCTTCTCGTTCAGGCGCGCCATCATCGCGAGGATCGCGGCGCTGTCCGTGCCGCCCGAGAGAAACAGGCCATAGGGCACGTCGCTGCGCTGATGGAGCGCGACGCTCTCCTCCAGCGCGGCATCGAGGCGGGTCAGCGCCGCCTCCTCGGTGATCGTCTCGGGCGGGCCTTCGGGCAGCGCCATGCGGCGATGCCGCTCGACGATCTTGCCATCGGCGATGCTCAGGCTCTCGCCCGGCAGCAGCCGGCGGATGCCCTGGAAGATGGTCTCGGCACCCGTGGTGAATTGCAGCTGGAGCAATTCGTCCCGCGCCTCGGGCCGGATCCGCGGAGCCGCGAAGCCGCCCGCGATCAGCGCCTGCGGCTCGGAGGCGAAGGCGATGCCGAGATCGGTCTCGGCGATGTAGAGCGGCTTGATGCCGAAAGGGTCGCGCGCCAGGACGAGCCGTCGTGAGGGGCGGTCATGCAGGGCGATGGCATACATGCCGCGCAGATGGTCCACGAAGGCCAAGCCATCCCGCCGGTAGAGATGCAGCGGCGGCTCGCAATCGGATTGCGTGGCGCAGAGCAGCTGATTCTCTTCGCGCAACTCGCGGTAATTGTAGATTTCGCCATTGGCGACCAGCGCCGCGCCGCCCGCAAACAGCGGCTGGTCGCCGGTGACGAGGTCAATGATCGAGAGGCGCGTATGCGCGAGCGCCACGGCACCCGCCACATGCTGGCCGGAGCCGTCCGGGCCGCGATGGGCCAGCGCCGCTACCATGGCATCCAGCGCGCCCTCCGGGGCGGAGGCACCAGGGCGCAGCGCGAGGCCGGCCAGGCCGCACATCTATCGATTCCTCATCGCTGCACCTTGTGCAGGAATTCGCGCCACTGCGCGAGAACTGTCGCCTCGGCGAAGTCCCGCTCGAAGGCGGCGCGGCCGGCGGCGGCCAGGCTGGCCGCGCGGTCCGGATCGGCCAACAGGGCGCGGATGGCCTCAGCCAAGGGCTCGGGCGCGTCCACCGGGACCAGAAGGCCGGTCTCCCGGTCCGTGATCAATTCGCTCGGCCCCTGGGATGCGGCGGCGATCACGGGCCGCGCGGCCGACCAGGCCTCCAGCACCACATTGCCGAGCGGCTCGTGGCGCGAGGGGCAGATGAAGATGTCGCAACCGGCCAAAAGCGCGCCGGTATCCTCGCGCCAGCCGAGCAAACTCAGCCGGTCGGCCACGCCGCATTCCCGCGCCAGCGCCGTGAGTGCCGCACGCTCCGGCCCCTCGCCCGCGATGCTGAGCTGCGCGCCAGGCACCAGCGCCAAGGCGCGGATCAGGGTGTCGAAGCCCTTGTTCGTGTGCAGCCGGCCCATCGCCAGCAGCTGAAGGCCCGGCGCGGGCGCGACCCCGGCAAAATCACGGGCGAAATTGGGCATGTAGTGCACCCGCTCCTCGGGCCAGCCCTGGGCGATGATCCAGCGGCGGAGGTCGTGCGTGTTGCCCACCAGATGGTCGCAATGGCGATAGTATTTCAGGTCGTAATAGCCGCCGAGGCGGCCCACCAAGGTCCAGTCACCCCGCGGCGTCATGCCGGCCGCGCGGTTCATCCAGGCCATGGCGACGCGTGGCCGCCAATCGGCCAGGATGCGGTTGAGGCGCATGGGCGTCAGGATATCGAGCGCGCCGCCGAAGCGCAGCTGCACCGGCTGCGTCGCGGCGAGGCGCGCGGCGCGGCCGGGGTCGCGGCGGATCACCGGCAGCACCTCATCGCCAGCGCCATGGAGGGCGAGGGTGAGCCGCTCATAGAAGGCCTCGGCCCCGCCCTGCGGCGCGCCGGCCATGATGTTGGCCAGGCGGATCACGCGAGCGCCTCAAAGGCTTGCGCCACATCGGTCCAGTTGGGGCCAGGTCCGCGCGCCAGCGCCGCGCGATGCATGCGCAGCCAGAGCGCATCGTCATGCAGCAGCGCCTGGGCCGCCTCGACGAATTGGGGCTCGCTGCGCGCCACCACGCCGGTCAGGCCATCCTCGATGCGCTCGGCGACGGCGCCGCGGTCCATGACCACGCAGGGCAGGCCCGCCGCCTGCGCCTCGGCGACGGCCAGGCAGAAGGTCTCGCCGGGATCCCCCAGATAGAGCATGCAGCGCGCGGCCGTCAGGCGCGCCAGCAGATCGGGGCGCGGCAGCGGGTCAAAGAGCGTGATGCCCGGCACCGCGCCGGCCCGGGCCAGGATCGGCGCGGCCCGCGCGGCGAGGCGCGCATCACCGCCATAGGTCGCCGCACCCGAATAGGCGTGCAGCTCGCCTCCGCCGAGAAGCGGCCAGAGCCGCGCCAGCTCATCCAGGCCGCGCAGCGGGTTGGAGGTGAAAACCGCCACCGGCGGCGGCGGCGCGCGCTCAGCCGGCGGCACGTCGAAGGGGGGCGCCACGGCGAGCGGGATCTCCAGGCGCAGGCCAGGCAACCAGCCGGGGACGCTCGCCGCATGATGCGGACCGAGCGTCACGATGATCGGCCGCGCCAGAAGGAGCGGCCAGGCATGGCGCGGCTTGTTGAGGTAGCGGGCCGGGTTGTGCAACCAGAGCACTGGCCGGCCGCGCGGCAATTCCCGGAACAGGCGCGGCACGCGGGTCGCGATGACGAGGTCCGCGCGCTCGGGCAGCGCGTTGCGCTCACCCTCGAAATGCAGGATCAGCTCATGCCCGCGCCGGTGGAAGGATTGCGCCAGAAGGGCCACCGCCGTCTCCACCCCACCCAGCGGCCGCTGGCCGATGGCTCCCGCCTCGATGCGCGGGCCTTCATTGGCGAGCACGATTCTCAAGGCCGGTGCCGCTCCGGCTCCAGCTTGGCCTTGAGGTAGGAGAGCAGTGGGAAGAGGCCGGCGCAGAGCGCGATCAGCAGGCCCCAGCCGCCCTCCTTGTAGCCCTTGCGCCCCACCAGGCACTTGAAGGTGCGGGAGATGAAGCGCCGCACATTGTTGCCGAGCGTGCCGATATCGCCCTGGTCCAGCAGGTCGGCCGCCTTGGCGCTGCTGTAGCGATCCAGCCGACGCAGCATGTCGGAGATGTCGCGGTCCAGCTCGTGGCGGATGCCATGCGCCGTCAGCCGCTCGCCTTCCGATCCCTTCCAGTCGAGGCCGGGATGCACGCGCTGCGCCCGCCAATGCTTCGCACCACGTCGGAACAGGATGGGCTTCAGCGTGGTGCCGAAGCTGCCGCCCCAGCCATGCAGGATGAGCCGCTCGCCCACATAATTGTCGATGCGGACGCGGTGGAAGGCCGCGGCGCTGCGTTCGATCAGCGCGCGGATTTCGGCACCCAGCTCGGGCGGCACGCGCTCATCGGCGTCCACCTCCAGGATCCAGTCCCCGGAGCAGGCGGCGATGCCGGCGTTGCGGCGCTCGCCCTCCAGCGCCCAGGCGCCTTCGAGCAGCACGGCGCCGGACGCGCGGGCGATCTCGGCACTCGCATCCGTGCTGCGGTCAAGGACCACGACAACCTCATCCGCAAAGCCGAGCCTCGCCAGGCAGGCGGGCAGCCGCGCCTCCTCGTTGCGCGCGACGACCAGGGCGGAGAGCCTCATGCCGGCACCGGCAGCGCCAGCACGCGCGATGCCGCCTGCACCACCTGCTCGACCGCGAGGCGCTGCATCGGCGTGTTGGCGGGCGGCCCCTTGGCCAGCACCGCCTGGGCGCGGGCGCCGATGGGCGCATATTCGCTGGCCGGCGTGGGCCCGAAGAGGCCAAGCGTGGGCGCGCCGGTCGCGGCCGAGAGATGCATCAGCCCCGAATCATTGCCGATGAAGAGCGCGCCGCGGGCCAGCACGGCGGCCGCCTCGGGCAGGGAGAGCTGGCCCACCAGATCCACCGCCTCGGGCAGGGCGGCCAGGACGGGGGCGGCCATCCCGCGCTCCGCCTCGCCCGGCCCGCCCAGGATGGCAAGCCGCGCGCCGGGCAGCAGACCGCCGGGCGCGGTGAGCTTCTGCGCGAGGACGATGAAACGCTCGGCCGGCCACATCTTCACGCGCCAATTGGCGGTGGGGCCCAGGATCAGCCAGGGGCCGCCGGGCAGCAGCGCCGCGGCCCGCGCCACCTCCTCCGCGCCGAACCAGGCGACCGGGCGCGGCGCCGGCGTGACGCCCAGCGTCTCGGCGATGTGCAGCAGCCGGTGGCCGGAGCGGCGGCCGCCCTTCATCACGGCGCGGCGCCGCGTCCAGAGCAGCCAGGCCATGGCCGAGCCGCGCAGATCCACCACCAGATCCCAGCGGCGAAACGCCACCTGCCACCAGAGTTCGAGCCAGTGCAGCGACCAGCGGCGCTTGGTGACGGGAATGATCCGCTCCAGCCCCGGCAGACGGGCAAAGACCCCTTCGGCCACCGTGCCGCAGACGATGGTGAAGCGCGCCCCGGGGTTCTCGCGCAGCAGATGGTCGAGCAGGCCGGTCGAGAGCACGGCGTCGCCGATGCGGGTCGAGGTGATGAACAGGATGCGCACGCGAAGCCCTCTAGCAGAATCGGGGCGGGTTGAACCCCCTGCCCAAAGCCGCCACATCCCCCCCATGCCGATCACCACCCTGCCTGAGCGCGCCATCCTCGAAGTGACAGGCGAGGACCGCCTGGCCTTCCTGCAGGGCCTCGTGTCCAATGACGTGACCGAGGCCGCGCCCGGCCGGGCCGTGTGGGCCGCGCTGCTGACGCCGCAGGGCAAGTGGCTGGCCGATTTCTTCCTGACGGCCGAGGCGGACCGCCTGCTGCTGGATGCCGAGGCCGCGCAGGCCGACATGCTGATGGCAAAGCTGCTGCGCTTCCGCCTGCGCTCCAAGGTGGCCATGGCGCCCCTGCCCGGCTGGGTGGTGCAGGTGGGCTGGGGTGAGGCCGCGCCGGCCGGCGCCGCGCCCGATCCGCGCCTGGGCGAAGCCGGCTGGCGCTGGCTGACGCCCGCGCCGCGCCCCACGGACGCAACGCCCGATGACTACGACGCCCATCGCCTGGCCCTCGGCCTGCCCGATGGCGCGCGCGACATGCAGGCCGAGCATTCCGTGCTGCTGGAGGCCGGCTTCGACGAGCTGCACGGCGTCTCCTGGTCCAAGGGCTGCTATATGGGGCAGGAGCTGACGGCGCGGACCAAGTATCGCGGGCTGGTGAAGCGTCGCCTCGTGCCGGTGGCGGTCGAGGGGCCCCTGCCCCCGCGCGGCACGCCGGTGACGCTCGCGGGCGCCGAGGTGGGCGAGATGCGCTCGGGCCGGGCCGGGCTGGGGCTTGCCCTGCTGCGGCTCTCGGCGCTGGGCCAGCCGCTGGATTGCGGCGGCGCGCGGCTGCATCCGCGCATTCCCGCCTGGATGAAGCTGCCGGAGGCGAGCGATGCCTGAGCCGGATCACGGCCCGGGCGTCCGCATCCCGCCCCCGGTGATCGTGGTGGCGGCGCTGATCCTGGCCTGGGGGCTGCAACGCCTGGTTCCGGTGCAGCTCGGCCCGCCCGCCGTGGCGCTGGGGGGCATGGTGATCTTCCTGGCCATGGGCTGGGTGGGCTGGGCGCTGCTGGTGCTGGTCCGTGCCGGTAATGACCCGCGGCCAGACAAGCCGGACACCGCCTTCGTGGCGACCGGGCCGTATCGCCTGGGCCGCAACCCCATCTATTTCGGCTTTCTTCTGTTCCTCGCCGGTGTGGCGCTGAGCTGGGGGACGCTATGGGCCTGGCTCGCGGTCGGCGCGGTCTTCCTGGCCCTCGACCTGCTCGTGGTGCGGCGGGAGGAAGCCTATCTCCGCACCCGCTTCCCAGAGAGCTATCCCGCCTATGTCGCGCGGACGCGGCGCTGGCTTTAGCGAGGTCTGATCGTCTTTGGTGGCACCACCAAAGACGTGAATCAGCCCCGCAGCAAGGTCAGCCCGGCAGGGTCTTCTCCACCGCCGGCTTCGGCGCCTTGCGCTTCCGCTCCTCCCAGCGCTGCAGCACCGTGAAGAAGGCCGGCACGAAGAGCACCGCGAGGCAGGTATTCGCCAGCATGCCAGAAAGCACCGCGATGCCGATCGAGCCGCGCGCCGAGGCGCCCGCGCCCGTTGCCATCACCAGCGGCACCACGCCCAGGATGAAGGCGAGCGAGGTCATGATGATCGGCCGGAAGCGCCGCCGCGCCGCCTCGATCGCCGCCTTCTCGATCTCCATCCCCTCCGCCCGCAGCTCGCGCGCCACCTCGACGATGAGGATCGCGTTCTTCGAGCCGAGTGCGACGAGCAGCACCAGGCCGATCTGCGTGTAGAGGTTGTTGGCGAGGCCGAGGCCGATCAGCGCGCCAGCCGTGCCGAGCAAGGCCAGCGGCACGGCGAGGATGACGCCGACGGGCGCCAGCCAGCTCTCATACTGCCCGGCCAGCACCATGTAGACCAGCACCAGGGCGAGCGCGAAGATCAGGTACATCTGGCTGCCGACCTGCGCCTCCTGATAGGAGAGCGCCGTCCAGTCATAGCCCGTGCCCGGCGGCAGCACATGCGCGCCGATCTGCTCCATCAGCGCCATCACCTCGCCCGAGCTGAAGCCCTCGGCGGGGATGCCGCTGATCATCGCCGCCGGATAGAGGTTGTAGAGGTTGATGAGCGAGGGGCCGAGCTCCATCCGCCAGGAAGCCAGCGCGCCGACCGGGACCATCTGGCCTTGCCGGTTGCGCACATGCAGCTGGCCGATATCGTCCGGGTTCACGCGCGCATCGCCATCCGCCTGGACATAGACCTGGAAGGTGCGGCCGAAGCGGTTGAACTGGTTCACATATGTGGAACCGAGATAGCTCTGGATGGTGGAGAACACATCCGCCACGCCGACCTGCAAGGCCTCGGCCTGCACGCGATCCACATCCACGCGCAGCTGCTGCACCTCGGCGCGGAAGGTGGTGAAGACGCGGTTGATGGCCGACTGCGAGGCCGCGTTCTCGACGATGGTGTCGGTCAGGCGCTGGAGCTTGGTCCAGTCGAAGACGCCGTCCCGCAACTCCACCATCATGGAGAAGCCCGAGGCATTGCCGATGCCCTGGATGGGCGGCGGCGGCAGCACCGTGATCTCGGCATCCTTGTAGCCGCCCAGGCGCTGCAACATCGTCGGATAGAGCGCGCGCAGATCCTTGCCGCTGCCAGGCGGGCGGAGCGACCAATCATCCAGGATGGCGTAGACCACGCCCGCATTCACCATGGTGGCGCTGTTGTCGAGCACCGAAACGCCGGTGATGACGATGGTCTGCGCGACACCCGGGATGGCCTTGACCTCGGCCTCCACCTCCGAGAGTGCACGCTGCGTGCGTTCCAGCGAGGCGCCGTCGGGCAGCTGCACGCTGACCAGGAGGTAGCCCTGGTCCTCCGTCGGGATGAAGGCGGTGGGGATGCGGGTCAGCCCCCAGCCGGCCAGGCCGATGAGGCCGAGGGCCAGCAGCACCGAGAGGCGGGCATGGCGGACGATGAAGGTGACGATACGCGTATAGCCCGCCTCGATCACGCCAAAGCCGCGATTGAACATCCGGCAGAAGAGGTTGCGCTTCTCGGGCGGCGTCGCGGGCCGGAGCCACATGGCGCATTGTGTGGGCTTCAGCGTCGCCGCGTTGATCGCGCTGATCAGCGCGGTGGCGGCGATGACGAGCGCGAATTGCCGGTACATCTGCCCGGTGAGCCCCGGCAGGAAGGCGGCCGGCAGGAAGACCGCCATCAGCACCAGGGTGATGCCGATGATGGGGCCGAACAGCTCATCCATCGCCTTGCCGGCGGCGATGTGAGGTTCCTCGCCCTTTTCGATGTGATGGGCGGCGGATTCCACCACCACGATCGCGTCATCCACCACGATGCCGATGGCCAGCACGATGGCGAAGAGCGTGGAGAGGTTGATGGTGAAGCCAAGTGCGGCCATGGCCGCGAAGGCGCCGATGATGGTGACCGGCACCGTCGTCGCGGGCACCAGCGTGGCCCGCCAGTCCTGCAGGAACAGCAGGATCACCGCCAGCACCAGCACGCCCGCGATGGCGAGCGTGACATAGACCTCATGCACCGAGGCCTTCACGAAGATCGTCGTGTCGAAGGGGATGGCGTAGCTCATGCCCTCAGGGAAGGCGACGGCCAGGCGGTCCATCGTTGCCTTCACCTGGGCCGCGACCTCGAGCGCGTTGGCGCCCGGCAGCTGGAAGATGCCAAGGCCGGTGGAGGCGCGGCCGTTCCAGTTGAAGGTCTGGCTGTAGCTCTGCGCGCCGAGCTCGACGCGGCCCACGTCGCGGATGCGGATGAAGCGTCCGCCCGGCTCCGCCTTGATGACGATGTCCTCGAACTGCGAGACATCCTCGAGCCGGCCCAGGATGTTCAGCGTGATCTGGAAGGCCTGGCCCGAAGGCACCGGCTGCATGCCGAGCTGGCCGGCCGCCACCTGCTGGTTCTGCTGCTGCAGCGCCGTGATCACATCCTGCGGCACCAGGCTGCGCGCCTGCATCTGGTCGGGGTCGAGCCAGATGCGCATCGCGTATTGCGCGGCGCCGAAGACGCGCACCTGGCCCACGCCGGGCAGGCGCGCCAGTTCCTGCATCAGGTTGATCGTCGCGTAGTTGGCCAGGAACAGCCCGTCATGCCGGGGATTGGTGGAACCCAGCGTCACGATCTGCAGGATGGAGCTGGAACGGATCTGCGTGGTGACGCCCTGCGCCTGCACCGCCGTCGGCAATTGGGCGAGTGCCGCCGAGACGCGGTTCTGCACCAGCACCTGCGCCATGTTCGGATCGGTGCCGATCTCGAAGGACACCGTGAGGTTGTAGGAGCCGTCCGCCGCCGCCTGGGACTGCATGTAGATCATGCCGGCCACGCCATTGACCTGCTGCTCGATCGGCAGGGCCACCGTGTCCACGATGGTCTGCGCCGAGGCGCCCGGATAGCTGGTGGTGACCGTCACCGTCGGCGGCACCACGTTCGGATACTGCGCGACCGGCAGGTTGAAGACCGAAACCGCGCCGATCAGCACGAAGAGCAGCGCGATGACGTTGGCGAGGATGGGCCTCGCGATGAAGAAGCGTGAGATCATCGGCTGGGCTGCGCCGGGGTGGCGGGTGCGGCGGGTGCTGGCGTCACGCCGGCGCCGGGATTGGCCACGGTGGCGGTGACCGGGTTGGGCGGCGGCGGCGCGATGGTGCCGCGCTGGACGGTCACGCGCGAACCGGGAATGGCGCGTTGCAGGCCGGAGATCACCACCTGGTCCTCCGCCTTCAGCCCCTCCTCGATCACGCGCAGCGTGCCGATGCGCTGGCCCAGCGTGACGGGCCGCTGCTCGATGGTGGAATTCGCGCCGACCACCAGCAGATAGGAGCCGAGCTGGTTGGAGCCGAGCGCCGCCTCGGGCACCATCATCGCATCCTGCCGGGTGCGGATCGGCACCCGCACGCGCACGAAGAAGCCGGGCAGCAGCGCGCTGTCGGTATTGGCGAAGAGGCCGCGCAGCTGGAGCGTGCCGGTGGCGGGATCCAGCTGCGGCGCGATGTAGTCGAGCCGCCCCTGAATGCCGAAGCCGCTGTCGCCGGCCAGCGCGATCTGCACCGGGGGCCCGTTGTCGGCCAGCTGATCCGGCCGCTGGATGCCCCGCCCGCCCAGCTCGCGCCGAACGCGCAGCAGGTCGCGCTCATTGATCGAGAAATTCACATGGATGGGCGAGAGCTGCACCAGCGTGGCCAACCGCGTGGGCGTGGACGCACCGACCATGGCGCCGACATCCACCATATGCGCGCCGGCCACGCCATCGAAGGGCGCGGTCACATCGGTATAGCCGAGGTTGATGCGCGCCAGCGCCAGGTTGGCCTGCGCCTCGGCGAGCGTCGCCTGCGCCTGGTCACGCTGGGACTGCCAGCGCTCCAGATCGGCCTGGGCGGTGGCGTTCTGGCTGATCAGCCGCTGCTGCCGCGCGAGTTCGGAATTGGCGCGGTCGAGCAGGGCCTGCTGCTGCTGCACCTGCGCCTCGGATTGCTGGACCTTGGCGCGATACTGGTCGGGCTCGATCTGGAAGAGCCGCTGGCCGCTGCGCACCACCGCGCCATCGGCATAGTCAATGGAGCGCAGGAAGCCCGGCACGCGGGCGACGAGGTCAATCACGCTGACGGCGACCGTGCTGCCCGTCGCTTCCAGATATTCCGTCGCCGGCGCCACCACGGGGTTGGCGGCCGTCACCTGCGGCGGGGGCGGCGGCACGAAGGTGTTCTCCTCCTTGCAGCCGAGCAGCGCGCCCGTGATCAGCAGCAGGCTGGCATATCGTCGGATCATCGGATGCTCACGCTAGAAGGTGGGTCGGGGCAGCAGACCCTGGGTCCGCGGCGGGGTCAGCCTGCCATCATCGTAGTCCAGCAGGGGCCCCCAATCGGTGCGCAAGGCCATCTGGCGGCGCGTCGCCTCGGTGACCAGCGGCCGGCCCTCGCGGATTTCCCAGCCGCCGCCGAGGGCGCGATAGACGGAGATGAGGCCCTGGGGGATGTCGGTCTCGGCGATCGCCAGCTGGTCCTCGTATTCGAGGAGGATGCGCTGGCTCAGCAGCACGGTCGTGTAGTCGGTCTGCCCCTGCTCGTATCGCGTGAGCGAGAGGGAGGCCGCGCGGCGCGAGGAGGCGACAGCGCGGCGCAAGGCGATGGCGGCCTGCTGGGCGCCCGCGAAGGAGGCCAGGCCGTCCTCCACCTCGCGCTGCGCCTGCAGGACGGTCTGCTGGTAGGTGAGCAGCGCGGCCTGGAGAACGGCGTCCTGCGCGCGCACCTGGTTGGTGATCTGGCCCCAGTTCAGGATGTTCCACACCACCGACGGCCCGGCGGAGAAACTGGTGGAGTTGCGCCAGGCGCCGCCCGAGGCGAGGCGCAGGCTGCCCGCATCGGTCGCGAGGAAGCCGAAGCTGCCGCTGAGCGAGACGGCGGGAAAGAGATCCGCCCGCGCCACGCCGACACGGGCACTCTGCGCCGCCGCATTGGCAATGGTGAGCCGCAGGTCCGGCCGGCGGCGCAGCAGGTCCGCCGGCACGCCGGTCGCGACCATCAGCCCCGGGCGCGGGATGGGCCCGGGCTGGAGCATCGTCCGCACCTCGGAGGGGGTCACGCCCAGCAGCACGGCCAGCGCGTTGCGCGCGCGCTCGGCCTGGGCTTCGAGGCCCGGGACCTGCGCCTCGGTGCCGGCCAGCTGCGACTGCGCCTGATCGGGATCGAGCTCGCTGGTCTGGCCCTCGCGGAAGCGGACGCGGGCGATTCGCAGCGATTGCCGTTGCAGGTTGATATTGGCGCGCAGCACGGCGAGCCGCGCTTCCAGCCCGCGCAGATTCACATAGGTGGCGGCGGTGTCGCTCAGGAGGCTGACCATCGCGTTGTCGTAATCGGCGATGGAAGCGACGAGGTCGGAGTCGGAGGATTCGATGGCGCGGCGGAAGCGGCCCCAGAAATCAATCTCCCATGCGGCGGTGATGCCGGCACGGCCGAGATTGTAACCCCGCGTGCCGCCCGCGATGCTGCCGGCATTGTTGCTGTTGGAACGCTCGGTCAGCAGCAAGCCAAAGGCCTGCTGCTGCTGCGGGTAATAGGCACCGACGGTGGCGGCCAGCACGGCGCGGGCCTGCAGCACGCGCACGCCGGCGCGCTGGAGCGTGAGGTTCTGCGCCGTCGCCGTCTCGATCAGGCGGTTGAGCGTCGGGTCGTTCAGGCTGCGCCACCAGGCGGTGTCGGCGGGTGGGCAGGCGGTCGCGGCGCTGGGCACGCAGCGCGTGGCAGGCAGGTTCGGCCCCGCCGCCCAGCTGGTGTCGAGTTGCGCGGGCGGGCGGGCGAAATCCGGCCCCACCATGGTGCAGCCGCCCAGCAAGGGGAGGGCCAGCAGCAGAGCGGTTCTTGCGGACCGCGCGGAACGCTGCGGCGTCGTTTCATTTGCCGGCACTGACACCCAATCCTCGTTTGATTTTCTCGCGCTGGGCTGAACGATATGAACCTAGAGGCCCGGTGGGAAGGCCCAAGATGTCGTCTTCATCCGGTGTTAACCCCGCGCAACGATGCTGCCCTTGTGGAACCCCTTGCCGTCCTCCCTCCTGCACCTGCGCCCGCGCCGCGCCCCCGGCAAGCCTTGCCCGGCGGTTTCGCGGTCGCACTCGCCACCGCGCAGGAGACGACGCCGCGCGTGCGGGGCGTGGCGCTTTCGGGCGTTGGTCCCCGCGCCTGGGAGGCGGCGCCCAACCCAGAATTCCGCCAGCGGATCGCCCAGGCCGAACGCAGCGCCGAGCATGCGCGGGACGGCTATGGCGTGCGCAACCCGCGATCCGGCGCGCTCGGCCGCTACCAGTTCCTGCCCAACAGCCTGCTGGACCTCGGCTGGAAGAACGCGCAAGGGCAGTGGACCCCGCTGGCCGAGCGGCACGGCGTGCGCAGCGAGGCGGATTTCCTGGCCAATCCGGCGGCGCAGGAGGCGGCGATGTCGCATTTCCTCCGCCGGGTCGAGGTGCAGCTGGAGCGCAACGGCGTCCTGACGCGCCAGGGCGGCACGGTGCGCGGACTGAACGGCCAGGAGATCACGCTGACCGAGGGCGGGATGGTGGCGGCGGCGCATCGGCGCGGCTCGGGCATGCTGGCGCGATATCTCGCGCATCGCACGAACACGCCGGAGGCGACGCTCTCGGCGCGGGAGCGCGCGGCCTTCCAGGCCGTGGAGCGGCGGCTGCAGGATTTCGGCCAGGTGGCCTATGCGAGCATGCGGCCGCAGGCGAATCGGGCCCTCGCCGCGGCGCCCACGGGGACCACGCCGCCCTCGTAATCATCGCCCTTGCCCGACTCCGCAGCATGGCCACATGGGTGGGCGATGCTGCACATGTTGAAGCTCTCCGTCGGCCCCAAGGATGTGGCGCAGCTGCGCGCCATCCAGAAGCTGCGCGCGGTGGCCGACCCGCCCTTGCGCCACCAGACGCGGATGACCCCCAAGCGCCGCGAGGAGATCCTCGATGGCGGGAGCATCTATTGGGTGGTCGGGGGCTTTCTGCAGGTGCGGCAGCGGATCATTGACATCATCGAGGATGATTGGGGCGATGGGACGCCCTGTTGCGGCCTGGTGCTGGATCCGAAGCTGGTGATGGTGGAGGCCCGCGCCACCAAGGCCTTCCAGGGCTGGCGATACCTGACGCCCGAGGACGCGCCGGCGGATGTGGTGGAAGGCGCGGCGGCCTCCGGCATGGAGGCCCTTCCCGCGGCACTGAAGGCTGCGTTACGGGAAGCTAGACTCATTTAGTTTGTGGGGTCTGGGGCCTTTCGGCCCCAGCGGGTCCAGGGCAGAGCCTTGGAACTTATCAGAATTCCCGCCGAGGCGGCCTGCGGTCCCGCGGCGGCGGCGCCGGCTGCGCCAGGTCGGCTTCCAGCTCCTTGATCTTCGCCTTCACCGAATCGCGCAGGGCCGGGGTGGCATGCGCCTTCATCCCCGCCAGCACTTCCTTGAGGTCGCGCAGCTGCTTTTCCTTCTCCACGCGCGTGCGGGAGATGGGGCGGTTGTCGCTGAGCTGGCCTTCGCGTGAGCGCATCGCTCAGACTCCCAACATCAGGCGGCGGGGGTCTTCCAGGGCTTCCTTGACGCGGACGAGGAAGGAGACGGCTTCTTTTCCGTCCACGATCCGGTGGTCATAGGAGAGCGCCAGGTACATCATCGGGCGGATTTCGACCTTCCCGTTGATCGCCATGGGCCGATCCTGGATCTTGTGCATGCCGAGGATGCCCGATTGCGGCGGGTTCAGGATCGGCGTGGACATGAGCGAGCCGTAGATGCCGCCATTGGTGATGGTGAAGCTGCCGCCCGCCATCTCCTCCAGCTTCAGCTGTCCGTCGCGCACGCGCTTGCCGAAATCGGCGATGGATTTTTCGATCTGCGCGAAGCCCATGTCATCGGCGTTGCGCAACACGGGAACCACGAGGCCCGAGGGCCCGCCGACCGCGATGCCCATGTGGACGAAGTTGCGGTAGATGACCTCATCGCCTTCGATCTCGGCGTTGACGGCCGGGAATTCCTTCAGGGCCGCGACGCAGGCGGTCACGAAGAAGGACATGAAGCCGAGCTTCACGCCGTGGCGCTTCTCGAAGGCGTCCTTGTATTCGGCGCGCATGGCCATGACCGCGCCCATATCCACCTCATTGAAGGTGGTGAGCATGGCGGCGGTGTTCTGCGCCTCCTTCAGACGGCGGGCGATGGTGGCGCGCAGGCGCGTCATCTTCACGCGCTCCTCTCCCGCTTCCAGGCCACGGGCGGGCTTGGCGGGGGCGGGGGCGGCCTTCGCGGCCGGCTGGCTCAGGAAGTCGAGGACGTCACCCTTGGCGATCCGGCCATCCTTCGCGGAACCGGCGCCGATCTGCGCGGAAGTGACGTTGTTCTCAGCCATTAGCTTGGCGGCGGCAGGCATGGGGGCATGCCCACCCGGCGCCGTGCCATGGACCTCGGCCGCGGCGACGGAACCACCGCCGGTCCCGGGGGGCTTGGCGGCGGCGGTGGGCGCGGCGGCAGGCTTGGCGGCAGCGGCCGCGCCGGCGGCGATGCTGCCCAGCACCGCGCCCGGCTCAACCTCGGCGCCGGTCTGGGCGGCGATCGCCTCCAGCACGCCGGCGGCAGGCGCATTCACCTCGACGGTGACCTTGTCGGTTTCGAGTTCAACCAACGGCTCATCGGCGGCCACCGCCTCGCCGGCCTGCTTGAGCCAACGCGCGACGGTCGCGGTGCTGACGCTTTCACCCAGGGTGGGCACGAGAATATCGGTTGCCATGGTTTTCCGCTTTTTCCTGGAACTCGTCTTAATCCATTTGCTCCCGGAGCGTCAGTCGGTGACGCCCCGGGATCTGCATCAGAGGCCGAGGGCCTGGCGCACCAGGGCATCCTGCTGCGCGAGGTGCACCTTGGCGAGGCCCGTGGCGGGGCTCGCCGCCTCCTCGCGGCCCACGAAGACCGGGCGCCGGCCGGGGGCGCCGAGGTCGCTCAGCACCTTTTCGATCCGGCGGTCCACGAAATGCCAGGCGCCCATGTTCTCGGGCTCCTCCTGGCACCAGACGATCTCGGCGTTCTTGTAGGGCGCCAGCGCCAGGGCCAGGCTGTTGGCCGGGAAGGGGTAGAGCTGCTCCAGCCGGATCAGCGCCACGTCCGTCACGCCCTTCTCCCGCCGCTCCTGCAGCAGGTCGTAATAGACCTTGCCGGTGCAGAGGACGACGCGCTTCACCTTCTCCTCCGGCGCGATCGCCTCCATCTCGGGGATGACGTAGCGGAAGGCGGAGCCCGGGCCGAACTCGGCCAGACTGCTGACGGCGAGCTTGTGGCGCAGCAGCGACTTCGGCGTCATCACGACCAGCGGCTTGCGGTAATTCGCCTTCAGCTGGCGGCGCAGGGCGTGGAAGTAGTTGGCCGGTGTCGTGAAGTTGCAGATGCGCATGTTCCGCTCGGCGCAGAGCTGGAGGTAGCGCTCCGGCCGGGCGGAGGAATGCTCCGGCCCCTGCCCTTCATGCCCATGCGGCAGCAGCATGACGAGGCCCGACATGCGCAGCCACTTCGTCTCGCCCGAGGCGATGAACTGGTCAATGATGACCTGCGCGCCATTGGCGAAGTCGCCGAACTGCGCCTCCCAGAGCACCAGCGTCTTCGGGTCGGCCAGCGAATAGCCGTAGTCGAAGCCGAGCACGCCGGCCTCGCTCAGCAGGGAGTTGAAGGCCTCGAACTTCGGCTGGCCCTCGCGGATATGGTTCAAGGGCGCGTATTCGCGCTGGTCATTCTGGTCCACCAGCACGCAATGGCGGTGGCTGAAGGTGCCGCGCTGCACATCCTCGCCGGAGAGGCGGACGCGGTGGCCTTCCAGCAGCAGGGTGCCGAAGGCCAAGGCCTCGCCGGTCGCCCAGTCAATGCCCTCGCCGGTCTCGATCGCGACCTTCTTGGCCTCGAGCTGCCGGACGATCTTGGAATTGGCATTGAAATCCGCCGGCACGCGGCAGAGCGCGCCGCCCACCTCGCGCAGCGTGTCGAGGCTGACGGCGGTCTCGTGCAGCTGCTCGACCTGGTCCGTGCTGCCCACGGCCTTCAGGCCGGACCAATGGCCTTCCAGCCAGTCGGCCTTGTTGGGCTTGAAGCTGGCCGCGGCCTCGAAGGCCTCCTCCAGCTTGGCGTTGAAGGCATCCTGGATGGATTGCGCGTCCTCGGCCGTGACGGAGCCTTCGGCGGCCAGGCGCTCGGCGTAGAGCGTCCGCGTCGTCTTCATCTGGCGGATGCGGCTGTACATGGTGGGCTGGGTGAAGGCCGGCTCGTCGCTCTCATTATGGCCGTGGCGCCGATAGCAGACGATGTCGAGCACGATATCCGCCTGGAAACGCATGCGGAATTCGGCGCAGAGCTGCGCGCACCAGACCACCGCCTCGGGGTCGTCACCATTCACATGCAGGATCGGCGCCTGGATGGCCTTGGCGACGTCGGTGCAATAGAGGCCCGAATAGGCATGGGCGGGGACGGTGGTGAAGCCGATCTGGTTGTTGGTCACGATGTGGATCGTGCCACCGGTGCGGTAGCCGATGAGCTGGCTCATCGCCAGCGTCTCATAGACCAGGCCCTGGCCGGCGAAGGCGGCGTCGCCATGCAGCAGGATGCCCATGACGCTGCCGCGCGTCTTCACATCGCCCGCCATGTCCTGCCGCGCGCGCACCTTGCCGGCAACGACGGGGTTCACGGCCTCGAGGTGCGAGGGGTTGGGCTGCAGGGAGAGATGGACCTTGTGGCCCTCGATCTCGACATCGGTGGAGGTGCCGAGGTGGTACTTCACATCGCCCGAGCCCTGCACGTCATCCGGCTTGAAGGACGAGCCCTTGAACTCGGAGAAGACCTGCATGTAGGGCTTCTTCACGACGTTCACGAGGACGTTGAGCCGCCCGCGATGCGCCATGCCGATGGCGATTTCCTTCACACCCTCGCGCGCCGCGGTCTCGATCACGGTCTGCACGGCGGGGATGGTGCTCTCGCCGCCTTCCAGGCCGAAGCGCTTGGTGCCGACATATTTCTTGGCGCAGAAGGCCTCGAAGCCCTCGGCCTCGGTCAGCTGGAGCAGGATCTGGCGCTTCTGGGCGGGGGTATAGCCATTCACCCAGGGCGCGCCCTCCACGCGCTGCTGAATCCAGGACTTCTGGTCCGGGTCCTGGATGTGCATGAATTCGACGCCGATAGGCCCGCAATAGGTGGCACGGACGCGGTGCATGATCTCGCGGACGGTGGCCGTTTCCAGGCCCAGCACGTTGTCAATGAAGATGCGGCGGTCGAGATCGGCCTCGGAAAAGCCCCAGAACGGCGCGGAAAGCTCGGGATGGGCCGGAGGAACCTGCAGGCCCAGCGGGTCGAGCTTGGCTTCCAGATGGCCGCGTACGCGGTAGGAGCGGATGAGCATCAGCGCGCGAATGCTGTCCAGCACGGCGCGGCGCGTTTCCTCGGGATCGGTTGCACGGGCAGCGGCCGGGGCGCCGCCCTTCGGCGCGGGCTTGGCGTCCTCGGCGGGTGCGAAGCCGCCGCGCGGACGCGGCGCCCAGGAGGCGCCCATCGCATCGGTCAGGACCGCGCGGGCGTCATCATTCAGCGCGGCGAAAAGCTCGGCGAAGGAGGCGTCCACCGAGCCGGGATTCTCGACCCAGCGGGCGTAGGTATCAGCGAGATAGGCGGCATTGGCCCCGTTCATCGCACTCGCGAGGATGTCCACTCCGGCCATTCTTTTTCCACGGGCGCGTCTTGCGGCGGCCCGGCCCTTCCTTGTTCACGGCGTTCCTGCCCTGGACCGAGCCTGGGAGGATTCCCGTGAACATAGACCTAAGGCTGGACCAGGGGCAGCCCCTCTCCGCATGGGAGAGTTGAGGAAATTGGCGCTCTGGATTGGCAACCAGCCACGAAAAAGGGCCGGACAAGCCGGCCCTTTCCCTCGCGCATCGGGCGGGTTCAGCCCTTGAGCGCGCGCACCATGGTGGAACCCAGGCTCGCCGGCGTGTCGGCGATGTGGATGCCGGCCTCGGCCATGGCCGCCATCTTGGCTTCCGCCGTATCACGGCCGCCCGAGATCACGGCACCCGCATGGCCCATGCGGCGGCCCGGAGGGGCCGTGGCGCCGGCGATGAAGCCCACCACCGGCTTGTTCGGCTTGCCCGGCCCGAAATTCTCGGCCTTCAGGAATTCCGCCGCCTGGATCTCGGACTGGCCGCCGATTTCGCCGATCATGATGATGGACTTGGTCTCGTCATCGGCCAGGAAGAGTTCCAGCACGTCAATGAAATCCATGCCCTTCACCGGATCGCCGCCGATGCCGACGCAGGAGGATTGGCCGAGGCCGGCCGCCGTGGTCTGCGCCACCGCCTCATAGGTCAGCGTGCCCGAGCGGGAGACGATGCCCACCGACCCACGACGGTGGATATGCCCCGGCATGATGCCGATCTTGCAGGCGTCGGGCGTGATCACGCCCGGGCAGTTCGGCCCGATCAGCACGGAGGCGGAGCCATCCAGCGCGCGCTTCACCTTCACCATGTCGAGCACGGGAATGCCCTCGGTGATGCAGATGATCAGCGGCATCTCGGCATCAATGGCTTCCAGGATGGAATCGGCCGCGAAGGGTGCGGGCACGTAGATGACCGAGGCATTGGCGCCGGTCGCTTCCTTGCACTCGGCCACCGTGTTGAAGACCGGCAGGTTGAGCGTGGGGTGCATGGTGCCGCCCTTGCCCGGCGTGACACCGCCCACATAGGTGCTGCCATAGGCAATGCCCTGGCTGGCGTGGAAGGTGCCCTGCGCGCCGGTGAAGCCCTGCGTCATCACGCGCGTGTTCTTGTCAACGAGAATGGCCATGGCTCAGGCGCCCTTCACGGCAGCGACGGCCTTCTGGGCGGCGTCGGCAAGGTTGTCGGCCGCGATGATCGCAAGCCCCGATTCCGCCAGGATCTTCTTGCCCAGCTCCACATTCGTGCCCTCGAGCCGCACGACCAGCGGCACCTTGAGGTCCAGGTTCTTCGACGCCTCGACGATGCCGGTCGCAATCATGTCGCACTTGGCGATGCCGCCGAAGATGTTGACCAGGATGGCCTTCACATTCACGTCGCTCGTGATGATGCGGAAGGCCTCGGTCACGCGCGCAGAATCCGCCGTGCCGCCCACATCGAGGAAGTTCGCCGGCGAGGAGCCGTAGAGCTTGATGATGTCCATGGTCGCCATGGCCAGGCCCGCGCCATTCACCATGCAGCCGATCTCGCCATCCAGCGCCACGTAGTTCAAATCGTGGTTGGTGGCGTCCAGCTCCTTCGGGTCCATCTCGCTGTCATCGCGCAGCGCTTCCAGGTCCTTGTGGCGGAACAGCGCGCTGTCATCGAAGGAGACCTTGGCGTCCAGCGCCACCACATCGCCCGCCTTGGTGACGACCAGCGGGTTGATCTCGACGATGGCGCAGTCGAGCTCCAGGAACGCCTTGTACATGGCGTCCACGAACTTCACGAAGCTGCCGACCTGCTTGCCCTCGAGGCCCAGGCCGAAAGCCAGCTTGCGGCCATGGAAGCCGGAAATGCCCGAGGCCGGGTCAATCGCGACCTTCATGATCTTCTCGGGGTGGTTCTCGGCCACCTCCTCGATCTCCATGCCGCCCTCGGTCGAGGCCATGATGACGACGCGCGAGCTGTCGCGGTCCACCAGCAGGGAGAGATACAGCTCACGCGCGATGTCGCAGCCGGCTTCCACATAGACGCGGCTGACGAGCTTGCCCTCGGGCCCGGTCTGCTTGGTGACCAGCGTGGAGCCAATCATGGCAGCCGCGGCGGCCTTGGCCTCCTCGGCCGACTTGGCCAGGCGGACGCCGCCCTTGCCGTTCGGGTCATTGGTGAAACGGCCGGCGCCGCGGCCACCCGCATGGATCTGGCTCTTCACGACATAGATCGGGCCGGGCAGCTTCTTGGCCGCCGCCTCCGCCTCGTCGCCGTTCCAGGCCACATGGCCTTCGAGGACGGCCACGCCGTAGCGGCGCAGCAGCTCCTTCGCCTGGTATTCGTGGATGTTCATGCTCGGGTGTTCCTCGGGGTCAGCTCAGATTTCCTGTGGCGAGCGCGCGCGACCAGTCATCCCGGTCGTGGCGCGCCGCCTCGGACGCGGCAGCGTCCCAGTCATACTCGATGGCGTGGAAATTGACACGCCAGGTGCCGCCGCGCCGCTCCAGCAGGGCCCAGCGGGCATGGGGCGTGCCGGCCTGCATCACATGCGGGAAGGGCGTGGCGTCGGTATAGGCGGGCACCCCGACCGAACCCGGGTTCACCACCAGCCGCCCGTCGCGCAACTGCATCGCATGGGCGCGGTGGGTGTGGGCGGTCAGCACCAGGCTCTCGCCGGCGGCTTGCGGCAGCAGCGCCTCCACCTCGCCCGGCACGCGTTCGCGGATGCCGTTTCGGGTGGATTCATGCATCACATAGGTCAGGTCGTTTTCCGGCAGGGCGTGCATCGCGAAGATGCCCTCGCCGCGCCAGGTCATCGGCCGGGCGCCCAGCGCCGCGCGCTGCGCGTCGGAGAGGCGCGCATGGGTGAAGCGGTCGGTGGCGCCCAGCGTCTCGGGGGCATCGAAGGCGACCCAGCGGTCATGATTGCCGCGCACCACGACGGCGCCGGTCGCGGCCAGCATGTCGAAGGTCTCGGAGGGCCAGAGCGGCCCCGAGACCGCGTCGCCGAGCTCGATCAGCAGATCGGGCGCGGCGGCCGCGACGGCCTCAAGGACCGCCGCCAAGGCGAGGCGGTTGCCGTGCACATCGGCGATGACGGCAACCCGCATCCCTCAGACGCCGAGCGCCTTGAAGTCCTCGACCAGCTTCTTCACCGCATCGCAGGACTTGGCGAAGGCGGCCTCTTCTTCCGGCAGGAACTCGACCTCGACGATCTTCTCCACGCCGCCCGCGCCGATCACCACCGGCACGCCGACATAGAAATCGGTCATGCCGTATTCGCCGTTCAGCATCACGGCGCAGGGCAGGACGCGCTTCTTGTCCTTCAGGAAGCTCTCCGCCATGGCCACGGCCGAGGCGGCGGGCGCGTAGAAAGCCGAGCCGCGCTCCAGCAGCTTCACGATCTCGCCGCCGCCATTGGCCGTGCGGTGCACGATGGCGTCAATCTTCTCCTGCGTGGTCCAGCCCATCTTGATGAGGTCGGGCACCGGAATGCCGGCCACGGTGGAATAGCGCGTCAGCGGCACCATCGTGTCGCCATGGCCGCCCAGCACGAAGGCCGTCACATCCTCGACCGAGACCTTGAACTCCTCGGCCAGGAAGAGGCGGAAGCGCGCGCTGTCCAGCACGCCGGCCATGCCCACCACCATATGCGGCGGCAGGCCCGACTTCTGCTGCAGCGCCCAGACCATGACGTCCAGCGGGTTGGTGATGCAGATGACGAAGGCGTTGGGGGCGTAGGTCTTGATGCCCTCGGCGACCGTCGCCATCACGCCGGCATTCTTGGTCAGCAGGTCGTCGCGGCTCATGCCCGGCATGCGCGGGAAGCCCGCGGTGACGATGATGACATCCGCACCCGCGATCGCCGCATAATCGCTGCCGCCGCTCAGCGCGCAGTCAAAGCCGTCCACCGGGCTGGATTGGGCGATGTCCAGCGCCTTGCCGGCGGCCACACCGCCGAAGACGTCGAACATCACGACATCGCCCAGCTCCTTCAGGCCGATGAGGTGGGCGAGCGTGCCGCCGATATTGCCGGCGCCGATGAGCGCGATCTTGTTGCGGGCCATGGGAATTCCCTGTTCTTTGGCCACAGCGGTGCGGCCTTCCTCGATGCTGCCCGGGCCTGCGTCCCGGTTCAGCCAGGACAGTTTCCGCCTATGGGCGCCGCAGAGTTACCGCGTTGCAGCAGGCCTGGAAAGACCCGCCATCGGCTGGAACGATCCCCGCCATTGTCAGGCTCTGCTTGCCGGGCAGTCCTGCCACACCCACAGTCCGAAGCTGACGCTGCCGCACCATCTGGAGACTGACATGTTCCGCTCCCTCGCTTTTCTTCCCGCGTTGGCGATCATTTTCGCTGCGCCGGCCAGCGCCCAGTTGGGCAGCGGCGCCTGCGAGCCGCACCGCAGCAATGAGGTCCGTTGCGCCGTCCGCCTCGAACTGCCGACCGGACGGCAATCCTACAGCGTCACGATCCACGCGACGAGCAACGGCGCGGAGGGACGCATGCGGGCCGACACTTGGATCAGCGCTTGCGGCCACGCCGGGCGGATGGTGCGATCCACCAACATCTCCAACAATGGGGCGAGCCTGGTGGCGAATTTCGCCAATACGCCCGATTCATGGGGCGCCATTGCCCAGGCCTTCGGGACGGGTGTCTGCGTGGAGGTCTTCCTGCTTGACTGCATCCAAGGCGGCACGCTGCCCAATTGCCAGCAGATCATCAAGCTTGGCGTGAGCCGCGTCGAGGTTCGCTGATCCCTCAGCCGTAACGGCGCTGCGCCTCACGCACATGGCCCGAGGGCAGCGCCTCCAGCCCCGGATCGGGCGGCAGCTCGACGCCGAAATGCCGCGACAGCGCCTGCTGGATCAGCTCATAGCAGCTGCCGATCCGCACCACCTCCATGGTCGAGAAATCAATCATGGTGGAGGAGCGTTTGTACTGGTGGAATTTCTGCAGCCCGTAATCCACCACCAGATCGGCGCAGGCGCGGATCTCGGGCTGGATGTCCACCGCGCGGAACTTGGTGCCCGTGCCGGTGAGATTGGCCGAGGAGCCGAAAAGCGGCTGGCCCTCCTCGGCGGCGAGGCTCGCCATCCGGTGTTCCAGCGCGCCCACATTCATCAGGATGGCTACGGTGCCGCCATCCGTGCTGGCCGAGAGCGCCGGCTCGCCCAGCTTGCGCAGCAGTGGGTGATCGGGCCGGAAGGGCCCGATGGCCGAGATCGGCAGGTCATAATCCTCGACCAGGCAGCGGATCATGGTGTTGGCCCGCTCGGGCAGGGTGTGCACATCCTCGTGGATGGCCAGGCTGCCCAGCATGGCGTTGCGCTTGTGCGCGCCGCGCCCCTTGGCCAGGAAGAAGCGCGTCAGCGCCGCCTCGCAGCCGCCCGCGCCGGCATAGCCCACATCGGTCGGGAAGACGGCGACGCCGCCGGCCTTCACCACATCCACGATGCGCCGGGCATCGCCCGCGATATCCAGTCTTTCCATGGGAGGTTCAATCCAGTCGGAGGTTGAGGCCGGGCAGGATGGGCGCCCAGCGCTGATGTTCGGCGCGGAGCATGGCGGCCGCCTGCTCCGGTGTCGTCGTCATGATGTCGAAGCCGGCATGGGTCAGCTGCGCGCGAAGCCCCGGCTCGGCCAGTGTCTCGACCGTGGCTGCGTGCAGCGCCTCGATGATGGGGCGCGGCGTGGCGGCGGGTGCGAAAAGCAGGAAGCGCAGCGCGTTCACGACCAGGGGGAAGCCCTCCTCGGCCGTGGTCGGAATGTCGGGTGCCGCCGCCGAACGCTGGGGCGAGAGCAGCGCAAGCGGCCGCAAGGTGCCGGCCTGGAAATGCGAACTGACCGCGCCCAGGCTGAAGACGCCGAGCTGCACATGCCCGGCCAGCACATCATTCAGCGCCGGCCCGCCGCCGCGATACTCCACCTGGATCATCCGCACGGCCGCCTCGCGCGCGAGCAGCTCGTAGCCCAGATGGTGCGGCGAGCCGATGGAGGGATTGGCGAAGGAATATTTCTCGGGCTCGCGCTGCAGCAGCGCCACGAATTCCCGCAGGTTCCGCGCGGGGACATTCGGGTTGATGCCCAGCACCAAGGGCGACTGCGCGAGATAGGTGACCGGCGCGAAATCCCGGAAAAGGTCGTAGGCGAGGCGCTGATAGAGGTGTGGAAACAGCGCCACATTATCGGCATTGACGATCAGGGTCTGGCCATCGGGCGCGGCCCGGGCCGCCATCTCCATGCCGATATTGGTGGCGGCACCCCCGCGGTTCTCAATGACCAGGGGATGGCCGAGCCTGAGCCGCATGCGCTCGGCCCAAGGGCGCGCCAGCGCATCCGTGCCGCCGCCCGGCGGATAGGGGATGATCAGCCTGATCGGGCGGCTGGGGTAGGATTGCGCCCGGGCTATCCCAGGCAAAAGGCCCAAGGCCGTGAGCGCTGATCTGCGGCGCATCCTGTTTTCTCCTGCGCGGCCCTTGAAGAGGCTCACTGCAAGAGGTTAGATCGCCTTGTCCGGACAAGCTAGTCCGGTGCGGGCTGGCTCAGAGCGGAACGCAGCGCGTGATGTCGCTGTGGCCGATCGCCATGGTGGCGATGGTGCCATCCGGGCAACCCGCTTGGCTCATCGCCGCGGGAGCGAGGCCGCCGGTCCAGCGCATGGAGGCGGTGCGCGTCGCGGCCGGGGAGCAGCTGCGGCGCCCGTTGCGCGTCGTGCAGCTCGCCACCGCGGTCTGGCGCAGTCCGCGCTGCCCGTGGGCGGCCGGCTGGCGGGCATAGGGGACCGCCGCGGCCTGGCGGGTGCTGCCCGAACGCAGCGCCGTGCGATGGGAGGGCGTGCCGCGCGCGGCCAGGGCCTGGCGCTGCGGCGCGGCGGCGGGCCGGCTCGCGGTCGTGGTGCGGCGCGCGGCGGTGGCGCGGCTCGCGGTGGTCGTGCGGGTCACGCCGGGGCGCGTTGCAGCCGGCCGGGCTGCCGTCGCCACGCGGGCGGAACTGGAAGATTGCGCCGAAGCACGGGCATCCGTCCGGGCCGAAGCGTCTTGCGGCAGAAGCGCAAGACCCAGGCAGAGGCCCAGAAGGCCACCAATGAAAGAGCGCATGAAACCCCCGTATCCCGTCTCTCGTGTTACGGCGTATTACGTCAGGGGAGATGAGGCAAGCCCAAATACTCCTGGCTCTGCATTTCCATGAGGCGCGATGCGGTTCTTTCGAACATCGCCGCGTTGTCGCCGCGCTCATAAAGCTCATCCGGCCCGGCCTCGGCTGAGGCCACCAGCTTGCAGCGATGCTCGTAAAGCGCGTCCACCAGGGTGATGAAGCGCCTTGCCCGGTCGAAATTCTCGGGGCCCAGGCGCGGGATGCCGTCCAGGACCAGCGTGTGGAAATGGGTGGCGATGGCGAGGTAATCGGCCGGGCCCAGCGCCTGGCCGCAGATCGCGTCGAAGTCGAGTCGCGCCACCCCCCGCGCCGCCTCGCTGATCGGGACCGGATGGCCCAGGACCTGCAGGCTGGTGGGCGCGCCCCGCGCCGCGCCGGTCAATTCGAGGAAGGCCGCGTCGAGCGCGCGCTCGGCCCGGCCATCCATCGGGTGGTGCCAGGTGGGCAGGCCACGGATGCGCTCGCGCCGATAATCCTGCGCGGATTCGAGGTGCAGCACCTCCACGCGGGACTGGATGAGCGCGATGAAGGGCAGGAAGGCATCCCGCCCCGGCTTGCCCTTGAACAGGTCCTGCGGCGCGGTGTTGCTGGTGGCGACGACCACCACGCCGCGGGCAAACAGCGCCTCGAAGAGGCGGCCGAGGATCATCGCATCGGTGATGTCGTGCACCTGGAACTCGTCGAAGCAGAGCAGCGCGGCCTCCCCCGCGATGGCGTCGGCCAAGGGCGGAATTGGGTCGTCGGCGCCCGGATGCGCTTGCTTCCAGCGATGGATGCGCTGATGCGCCTCCTGCATGAAGGCGTGGAAATGGATGCGCCGCTTGCGCGCGACCTCGGCCGTGTCGAAGAACAGGTCCATCAGCATGGACTTCCCCCGGCCCACGGCGCCGACAAGGTAGAGACCCTCCGGCGTGCCGGGCGGGGCGGCGAGGTCGCCCGAGCCGCGCTTGGCCCCGAAGAGCCGGCCGAAGATGCCGCGCGGGGCGGCCAGCGCGGGCTGCGGGTCATAGTCGCGCAGGATCCGCCACAGGTTCTGCAGCGTCTCGGCCGCATGCGCCTGCGCCGGGTCTGGGTGCAACTGGCCCTCGGCCACGCGCGCGCGATAGGCCGGCAACGGGCCCTGGTTCACGGGAGACATGGAATTCATGGGCAAACCGATAGACCCGAAGGCCGGATGGCTCAACCTGGCGTCACTCAGGAAAACTCGCGGTAGCGGAAGGCGGTTTCGCCCGCATCGGCCAGGGCATCCGCCAGCAGGCCGTGATGCGGCGAGAGGGCGCAGGCGGGGTCGGTGGCCGCGGCCTCGCCGGTCAGCGCGAAGGCCTGGCAGCGGCAGCCGCCCCAGTCGCGCTCGGCATGCTCGCATCCCTGGCAGGGCTTGGGCATCCATGCGGTGCCACGGAAGGCGTTGAAGGCCGGGCTGTCGGCCCAGGCGGCGGCGAGCGAGGTCTCACGGATATTGGGGAAGATCATGCCGGTGATGGATTCGGCCGCATGGCAGGGCAGGATGTTGCCCGCGGGCGAGACGCCCAGGAACCGCCGCCCCCAGCCGCCCATGCAGGCCTTGGGCCGGGCCGCGTGGTAATCCGGTACGACGTAGTCGATCACGAGGCGTCCGCGATGGGCGGCGCGGGCGGCGTCCACGAGGCGCGTCGCCTCATCCAACTGCGCGCGCGTCGGCAGCAGGGCCGCGCGATTGGCCAGCGCCCAGCCATAATACTGCACATGCGCCACCTCGATGCGGCCGGCGCCCCATTCCAGCGCGATCTCGATGAGGTGCGGCAGGTTGTGCAGGTTCTGCCGGTGGACCACGGCGTTGAGCGTGAGCGGCAGGCCGGATGCCGTCACCAGCGCCGCCGCCGCCTGCTTGCGCGTCATGGCGCCCTTCATGCCGCCGATGCGCTCGGCGCCCGCCTCCTCCGCGTCCTGCACCGAGAGCTGGACGTGATCGAGCCCCGCTTCCACGAGGCGTGCCATCAGCGCCGCGTCGAGCAGCACGCCAGCCGTGATGAGGTTGGTGTAGAGCCCGGCCGCGCGCGCCGCCGCCACGAGCTCCACGATGTCGCGCCGCGCGGTGGGCTCGCCGCCCGAGAGATGGATCTGCAGGCAGCCCAGCGCCGCGGCTTCCCGGAAGACGCGCGCCCATTCGGCGGTGGTCAGCTCCGCGCCGGCACGCGTCAGCTCCTTGGGGTTGGAGCAATAGGGGCAGCGCAATGGGCAGCGATGCGTGAGCTCCGCCAGCAGGGCAAGCGGCGAATCAACCACGACGCAACGCGCCCCGGGCGATCAGGTCGTCCAGCATCGCCGCGACATCGGCGCCGATGACCTCCTCCGGGGCCGCGAATTTCTCGACGAGCGCCGCCACGATCGCCGCCTCGTTCCGCACGCCATCCACCAGGCGCAAGACCTCGAGCGCGATCTCGTCGGGGATGAACATCAGCTCCGGCGCCATGATGATCCAGCGGCCGCGCGCCTTGTCCTCATGCAGGCGGACGCCGGGGGCGAAGCGGACCACACTCATGGCCGGAAGGCGCCAGGCGGCACGAGGCGCGGCTCGACATAGGCGAGATGCAGCGCATCCAGCTGCGCCCAGAGCAGGTCACACTTGAAGCGCAGGGCCGCGAGGCATTGCTCCTGCTTCTCGCGCGTGTCGGCATGCTGCTTCACATAGGTGAGCGCGAAATCCACATCCTGCGGTGCCTGGGTGAGGCGCGGCTTGAAATAGGCCAGCGTCTCCTCGCTCACGAAGTCGTAATTGCGGAGCATGCCGGCCACGCGCTGCTGGATGATGTTGGTCGAGAACATCTCGGTCAGCGAGGAGGCGATGGCCTCCAGCACGCTGCGCTCGCGCACGAAATGCACATAGGCGTCCACCGCGAAGCGCGTGCCGGGCAGCAGGCCGCGCAGGGAAGTGACATAGTCGCGGTCGAGGCCCAGGCCGTCGGTCAGCGCCAGCCAGCGCTCGACGCCGCCGGGCTGCGTGCCGTCGCCGTCATGATCCTCGATGCGGCGGCGCCACTCGCGGCGCAGCGCCGTATTCGGCAGGCGCGCGAGCAGCGAGGCGTCCTTCGCGGGGATATTGGCCTGGTAATAGTAGCGGTTCAGCGCCCAGGCCTGAACCTGGCCGCGGCTGAGCTTGCCGTTGTGCAGCAGGTGATGGAACGGGTGGAGGATGTGATAGCGCTCGGCGCCGATCCCACGCAGCGCAGCTTCGAACTCATCCGGGGACATCGGCGCCTCCGTCACTTGTGCCGCTCCGCGGCGGCGCCGATCCCACGCAGCGCAGCTTCGAACTCATCCGGGGACATCGGCGCCTCCGTCACTTGTGCCGCTCCGCGGCGGCGCCGATCCCACGCAGTGCCGCTTCGAACTCATCCGGGGACATCAGGCTCACAGCGAAATCTCCATCCCGTCCTCCGCGACCTCCCATCCGGCGGCGGCAAGCTGCGCGCGCTCGGGGCTGTCATCCAGCAAGGCGGGGTTGGTGTTGTTGATATGGATGAAGATGCGCCGGGCCACGCCGAGGGCTGCGAATTCCACAACCGTATCCATCATGGACATGTGCCCCATGCGGCGCCCGGTCTTGGGGCCGGCGCCGGCCAGGATCATCTCGTCATCGGTGAAGAGCGTGCCGTCGAACATCACGCAGGCCGCACCCATGAGGCGCCGGCGCAGCGCGTCCGTCATCATGGCGCAGCCGGGGATGTAGTGCAGCGCGGCACCGCCGGCCGAAATGGAGAGGCCCAGCGCCTCACCCTCCTCGGCGAGGCCCGGGTCGCCCGCGCCTTCCGCGAAGAGGGGCACCTTGCCGGGCACCGGATAGGCCTCGATGGTGAGGCCGAGGGGCAGGCCCTGGCCATCCTGCGGGGCAAAGGCCTGGCCCAGCGGCATCGCCTCGCGCGTCACGAATTCGGGGTTCAGCGCGCGGAAAATGGGGTTCTCGTCCAGCACGGCGAGGCTTTGCAGCGCGCCGTAGAGGCGGAAGGCCTGGCGCTCGCGCAGGTTCAGGAGGCCCGCGATCGTGTCCACCTCCGCCCCGGTCAGGGCGACGGCCGCAATGGGGGAATTGCGCAGCGACTCGGGGCGGGGATGCAGGGCGGGCGTGGCGGCGATCTGCGCCCGGAGGTCGGGCGAGGCGTTGACCAACAGCCACCGCTCGCCATCGGCGCTGACAGCGAGGGAGGCTTGGCTGCGCGGTTTGGCCAAGGGATCATTTGCGCGAGACCGCAGGCAGCCGCGGCCCGCCGAATTCCACTGCGGGAAGCCGCCACCGGCCCCCGCGCCCAACACGATGGCGCGCAGCATGTGAAAAGCCCGGGCCAAATCCGCCCGGGCCCCTGCCTCAGCCGATCTCGGCGCAGGCGTAGCTGTTGATCTCGAGCGCGAGCGAGACGACGGTAATGCGAGGGGTCTTCCAGGCCATGCGGATCTTCCTTCCCGTATTTGACCGGCCCTGCGCCGGCCCACGTAAGATGGCGGCGGAAGGGGCATCCATCAAGCGGGGCCGGCTTTGCTGGACGCAGCCCACCCCAGGGCCTACATCCCAGTCCATAGCGGACGGAGCTTTCCCATGGCCTATAAGATCGCCGTCGTGGGCGCCACAGGCGCCGTCGGGCGCGAAATCCTGAAGATCCTGGCCGAGCGGAACTTTCCGGTCAGCGAGGTCTTCGCCCTCGCCTCGCCGCGCTCCACCGGGCAGAGCGTCAGCTTCGGCGACAAGACGGTGCTCAAGATCAAGAATCTCGAGACCTTCGACTTCACCGGCGTGGACATCGCGCTGTTCAGCCCGGGTGCGGCCGTCTCGGCCATTCATGCGCCGCGCGCGGCCGCCCAGGGCTGCGTCGTGATCGACAACACCAGCCAGTTCCGCATGGATCATGACGTGCCGTTGGTGGTGCCGGAGGTGAACCCCCAGGCGCTGAAGCGCTTCAAGAAGCGCGGCATCATCGCCAACCCCAATTGCAGCACCATCCAGATGGTGGTGGCGCTCAAGCCCCTGCACGAGCTGGCGCGGGTGAAGCGCGTGGTCGTCTCCACCTACCAATCCGTCTCGGGCGCGGGGAAGGAGGGCATGGACGAGCTCTTCAACCAGACCAAGGGCAGCTTCGTGCATGACCAGCCGGTATTGGAGCAGTTCACCAAGCCCATCGCCTTCAACGTCATCCCCCACATCGACAAATTCATGGATGACGGCGCCACGAAGGAAGAGTGGAAGATGTCCGCCGAGACGCGGAAGATCCTGGACCCCGACATCCAGGTCATCGCCACCTGCGTGCGCGTGCCCGTCTTCATCGGCCATGCCGAAGCGGTGCATGTGGAGTTCGAAAACCCGATCACGGTGGCCGAGGCGCGGGCGGCGCTGGGCAAGGCGCCAGGCGTGAACCTCTTCGACAAGCGCGAGGACGCCGGCTACATCACGCCGCTCGATGCGGCAGGCGAGGACGAGGTCTTCATCTCGCGCCTGCGCAAGGACCCCACCGTGCCGCATGGCCTGGCCTTCTGGTGCGTGGCCGACAACCTCCGCAAGGGGGCCGCCCTGAACGCCGTGCAGATCGCCGAAGAACTGCACCGCCAGGGATTGATGATCCGCCAGCCGGCCTGAATCGGCCCCAATTCCTGCCGTTTTGAAAGGCCCCTAGGACCAGAGTCCTTTTTTGTGCTTGCAAATTAGAACAAAATAAGAACATAAGAGGGGCCATGCTCGGAGGTCCCCCGCCTTGCCCAGCTTCCTCATCCCCCCCATCGCCATCCTTCTCAGCGGCCTCGCCGCCATCGCCGTCCTGCTGGCAGCGCGCCTCGCCGGGCTCGGGCTCTCGCCCCTGTCCACCGCGCCTGCGAGCCTCGCGGCCCTGCTGATCTTCCTCGTCGGCCTCGGCTTCGCCGGCTTTCTCTGGTGGCTCGCCTCGCGCTGCTTCACCCTGCTGCGCGACCCCGCCACCACCCCCGAACAGCTCTCCGCCCTGCGCGACCTGCCGCTCGCCCTCCCCGAGGGCACGGTGCGCGCCCTGCTGGCGCTGATCGTCGGCGTGATCGGCCTGCCACTGCTGCTGTTCAGCCAGAGCCTGGCGCTGAACGACGCCATCGCCGGCTATGTGAACGGCATCATCGCTGGCGTCTTCGGCTATTACTTCGGCGCCCGCTCCACCGGCCCCGACACCCAGGCCGCCCGCCGCCTGGGCGACGCGCTGGAGGGCCAGACCCGCGCCAATGAGGCGCTCCGCCAAAGTGAAGCCGCCGCGCGCGAGGCGGCCGCCCAGGCGACGCAACCCGCCCTCGCCGGTGAGGCGATCGCGCGGCTGGAGCGGCATCTGGGCGTGGCGCGCCTGCTGGTGCAGCGCATCGGCCCCGGCCTGCCGGCGGGGCTGATCCCGCCCCAGGCCGAAGCCCTGCTGGCCCAGGCCGAGCAGGCCCTCGCCGCCGCTCGCACCCTGCCCGACCTCGGCGCGCTGCAGGCCGCAACCGCGGCCCTCACCGGCCGCGACGGGCCGCTGCCGGCCTTGCTGCGCGCGGCCGCCCCCCTGCTGCCGGCCGCGGGCCCGCTCGGTGGCCTCGCATTGCTGCTCGGCCTCGGCTGGAACCTGGGTGCGGCCGCCTGGCGCCGTTTCCGCGCCCGGCTGCTGGAGGCGCCGCATGATCCGGCGCTGTTCGAGCCCGGCGCCATCACCCCCGCCTCGGCCGAGCTGCGCCTGGCCGCTTCGCCCATCTTCGCGCGGATCTTCACCCCGCGCCTGGCCGAGCCCGGCTTCCTCGCCACCCTGCTTGATGCCTGCCTGCGCCCCGATGCGGCCGCCCTGCTTTGGGCGCGTTTCCCGGGCTTCGCCAACCCGGCCGAGGCGGAGGCGGGTTTGTCCGAATTCCGCCATGCCCTGCTGGAAGACCGCGTCCAGGCTGACCTTTCGCCCGAACTGGTCGGCCGCGTCGCCGCCGCCCTGGGCCAGCCCGCGACCAGCCCCAGCCTGCCGCAGGACGGCCCAGAGCCGGCCCGTGCCGCGCTCCAGGCCCTCACCCTGCTGCTCGGCGAGCTGCGCGAGGCCCGCACCGACCCGGTCCCCCTGCTGCGGGAGCTGGCGGCATGAGGATGGCGCTTCTTCTCCTGCTGGCCGGCTGCGCGCCGGTGGCCGCCCTGCTCGATCCGCCGCTGGCCCAGCTCGCCCGGTGGGAGCAGGCCGCACCGGCCACCATCGCGGCCGAGCCCATCGCCTGCCCGGCGGGCCATCCGGCCTGCGCCCGGCTGCATGCCCGCCGCGCCGAGGCCTGCATGGGCCTCGCCATGGCGGCCCGCGCGCCGGGTGCCGCCTGCCCCGGCACGCGCGAACATCTGCCCTGCGCGGCGGAATCCTACGCCGCCGCCCGCGCCATAACGCCCAACCCGGCACTGGCGGCGGGCGAGGCGCAGGCGCGGCTCTGCCTCGCCGAGTTCCTGGCCCCGGCGGAGGCCGCGCGGGAGGTCGCACAGGCCGCCCCCGCCATCGCCGCCGCCCCGCCCGCCCGCGCGCCCCTGCTCGGTGCCCGCGCCGCACTCATCGCCGCCCGCCCCGGCGCCGGCAGCGACGCCCAACGCTGCGCCGCCACCCGCGCTGGCCTGCGCGTCGCCCCTGCTGGCTCGCGCGAGGCACGGGACCTCGCGCTGCGCCTTGCCACCCTCCCCGATTGCGGAGCCACGCCATGACCCTCGCCCGCCCCCTCGCCTTCCGCCTGCCGCTCACCACCGGCCCGGATGTCCGCAACGCCCAGCTCGCGCTCATCCGCGCCGGTGCGCTGCGGGGCGAACCCGATGGCGTCTATGGCCCCGTCACGCGCGATGCCGTGGCCAGCTTCCAGCGCCGCGAGGGCCTGTCCGCCGATGGCGTGGTCGGCCCCGAGACCTGGGCGCGCCTCACCGGCCAGCCGGGGCTGCGCCGTGAACGCCCCTGGCCCGAAGCGCTGCGCCCCTTCCTGCCGCCACTGCTGGATTGGCATGGGCCGCCGCTCGGCCGCGGCGTGCGCCGCTGGCGCCTCACGCCCCAGGGCCTTGCCATCGAGGGCGAGGACGCGCCCGGCAACACGCCGCCGCGCGTCGCCGCCGCCTGCTGGGCGCGGCACCAGGGTCCGCTGGAGGCCGCTGCGCGCCGCTTCGCCGTGCCGGTGGAACTCCTGCTCGCCACCGCCTGCACCGAGAGCGGCGGCCGCGCGGAGGCGGTGAGGGAGGAGCCAGGCTTCACCTCGGACGCTGCCACACCGCACCGCGTCTCGCCGGGCCTCATGCAGACGCTCATCTCCTCCGCACGCGAAGCGCTGGGCGAACCCAAGCTCGACCGCGCCGCCCTGCTGGACCCCGCTGTTTCCGCCTCGGCGGGTGCGGCCTTCATCGCGCGCCAGGCGCGGGTGACGGGGTTCGACCCGCCGCTGGTCGCCATCGCCTACAATGCCGGCAGCCTGCGCCCCGCGAGCAACCCTTGGGGCCTGGTGCAGACGCAGCGCGGCAGCGGCCATTTCCACGCGGATTCCTTCTGCGACTTCTTCAATGACGCGCTCACCATCAGCCCCACGCCCGGCGCCGATGTGCCGAGCTTCCGGGGGCTGCTGTCATGAGCACCTGCGCCATCGCGCTGGTCCTGCTGCTCGACGCCAGTGCCTCCATCTTCCCGGCGGAATGGCAGCTCCAGGCCGAGGGCCATGCGAGCGCCTTCGAGGATGCGGCGGTGCTGCGCGCGATCGAACGCGGCCCCGGCATCGCCGTCACCGCCCTGTCCTTCAGCGATGATGCACGGGACATGGTGCCCTGGCGCATCCTGCACAGCGCCGGGGATGCGCAGGCCTTCGCCGCCGCGCTGCGCGAGGCCCCACGCGGCGAGGCCGCCGGCACCGATATCGGCGGCGCGATCTTCGCCGCCCTCGACCGGCTCGCGGCACCCCCCTGCGCGCCAGAGGAGGAGGTGATAGACCTCGTCACCGATGGCGAGGCGGCCGAGGCCCGCACCCAGCAGGCCCGCGCCTATGCCGAGGTGCAGGGGGTGCGCGTCAACGCGCTGGGTGTCGGCACGGATGACGCGGGCGACTGGCTGCGCGAGAACGCCATCACACCCGGCGGCTTCGCCATGGCCGCGCCGGATTGGGCGAGCTTCGCCGCCGCCATCCGCCGCAAGGTGACGCTGGAACTGGCGCAGGCGGGGCTTCGGTGATCCAATACGGGGCAAAGAAGGAGGCACCGCATGCTCACCATCCGCCCCATCCGGCGCGAGGATTTTTCCGAGTGGCTGCCGCTCTGGGAGGGCTACAACGCCTTTTACGAGCGGGTGGGCCCGACCGCGCTCGACCCCGCCATCACGGCGATGACCTGGGCGCGCTTCTTCGATCCCTACGAGCCTGTGTTTGCTCTGGTGGCGGAGCGCGAGGGCCAGCTGATCGGCCTCACGCATTTCGTCTATCACCGGACGACGACGGCGATCGCCCCCAATTGCTACCTCCATGACCTCTTTACCCTGCCCGAATTGCGCGGCCAGGGCATTGGCCGCGCGCTGATCGAGGCGGTGGCCGAGCGCGCGAAAAGCGACGGCGCGGCGCGGGTCTATTGGCAGACGCAGGTGACGAACACGGCGGGGCGCATGCTCTATGACAAGGTGGCCAAGCATCTCGGCTTCATCGTCTATACGCGCTTCCTGTAGCATGCATCCCGTCGTCACGCGGCTCCGCACGGCGCGGATCATTCCCGTCATCCGCACCAACACGGCCGCGCATGCCGCGACGGCCGCGGATTGGCTCCGGGAGGTGGGGATCACCACCATCGAGATCACGCTGACCACGCCGGGCGCGGTCGAACTGATCCGCACGCTTGCAGCCGATCCGGGCCTGCTGGTCGGCGCCGGCACCGTGCCCGATGCGGCGGCGGCGCAGGCCTGCCTCGCGGCCGGCGCGCAATTCCTGGTGACGCCCTGGCTGGACCCGGCGGTCTGCGCCGTGGCGCGGGCGGCGGGGGCGGCCATGCTGCCCGGCGCCTTCACGCCGACCGAGGTGCGCGCGGCGCTGAGCGCGGGCGCCGATGCGGTGAAGATCTTCCCGGCCTCCAGCGGCGGCACCTCGCATCTGCGCGCACTGCGCTCGGTGTTTCCCGGCGTCGCCTTCTGCCCGACCGGCGGCGTGGACCCGCGCAACACCGCCGAGTGGTTCGCGGCCGGCGCCGCCTTTGTCGGCATGGGCGGCAAGCTCGCGGATGAGGCGCTGATCGCCGCCGGCGACAAGCCCGCGCTGCAAGCCGCCGCCCGCGCCGCCCTCGCATGACACCGGAGCTCATCTGCCTGGGCGAGCCCATGCTGGAACTGAACCGCCAGCCGCCCGATGCCGAGGGGCGCTCGCTCTACCTGGAGGGCTTCGGCGGGGACACCTCCAACGCCGCCATCGCCGCGGCGCGCCAGGGCGCCTCGGTCGGCTATGTCTCGGCGCTCGGCGATGACCCGGCCGGCCGCGCCTTCCGCGCGCTCTGGGACGCGGAGGGCGTGGACCATCGCTTCGTCCGCACCGACCCGGGCGCGCCAACCGGCCTTTACCTCGTGACGCATGATGCGGCCGGCCACCACTTCGCCTTCTTCCGGACCGGCTCCGCGGCGAGCCGCCTGGGGCCGGAGGATGTGCCGGCCGAGGCAATCCAGGGCGCGCGCATCCTGCATCTCTCGGGCATCAGCCAGGCGATTTCCAACACCGCCTGCGATGCCGGGTTCCGCGCCATCGCGCTGGCCCGCGCTTCAGGGGTGCGCGTCTCCTACGACACCAATCTCCGCCTCCGGCTTTGGCCGGCGGCGCGGGCGGCGGCAGTGATCCATGCGGCGATCGCCAGCGCGGACATAGCCCTCCCCTCGCTGGAGGATGCGACGGCGCTGACCGGCCTCACCGACCCCGATGCGGTGGCCGACTTCTACCTGCGGCTTTGCCCGCTGGTGGTGCTGAAATGCGGCGCGGCCGGCGCGCTGGTGGCGACGCGCGATGCACGCCGGCACATCGCCGCGCATCGCGTCGAGAGCGTGGATGCGACCGGCGCAGGCGACACCTTCTGCGGCGCCTTCCTGGCGAGGACGCTGGCCGGCGATGATCCCTTCACGGCCGCGACCTACGCCAATGCGGCGGCCGCGCTGGCGACGACGGGCTACGGTGCTGTCGCGCCCATCCCGCGCCCTGACGCTGTCCGCGCGCTGGTGGCCGCGTGACGCTCAGCCATTCGCCTCGATGAGGGCCAGCAGCCCTTCCAGGATCTGCTCCGGCGAAGGCGGGCAGCCGGGGATGACGAGGTCCACCGGCAGCGCGGCCTCGACGCCGCCCAGCACGGCATAGCTGCCGCGAAACACGCCGCCATCCGCCGCGCAATCGCCCAGCGCGACCACCCAGCAGGGCTCAGGCGTGGCGGCGCGGGCGCGTTGCAGGGCCTCGGCCATGTTGCGCGTGAGCGGGCCGGTGACGAGCAGGATGTCGGCATGGCGCGGGCTCGCCACGAAGCGCAGCCCGAAGCGCTCCAGGTCATGCGCCACGTTTTGCAGTGCGTTCACCTCCAGCTCGCAGCCATTGCAGCTGCCCGCATCCACCTGGCGGATGGCGAGCGAGCGGCCAAGCCGCGCTTCGGATGCCTCCGCGAGGCGCGCGCGCAGCTCCTCCACGATCTCGGGCGGCGTCGGCGGCGGCGCCGCATCGGTGAGCGGGCGGGAGACGAGGTTGCGCAGCAGCTTGGGAATCAGCATCAGCAGGCGCCCTCCATCGCCTCGGTGAAGACCAGGCGGTTGCCAAAGGGATCGGCCACCTCCATGTCACGCCAGCCCCAAGGCTGGGCCGTGATGCCGGGGCGCGCGTGGCGGTCGTCCTTGGCCGTGAGTTCCGCGTGCAAGGCATCGAGCCCGGTCATGCGGAGCATGAGCTTGGTGCCGGGCGTGCCATCGCCGAAATGCTCGCTGAGGAACAGCAGCAGCCCGCCGCGCGAGACCTGCGCGAAGACCGGCGCATCTGGGCCGAAGCGATGCTCCCAATCCCAGCTCATCCCAAGGAAATCCAAGTAGAATTCGCGCGCCTTCGCCAGGTCGAAGATGCGCAGGATGGGGATGGTGGCATAGAAGCGCGGGCTCACAGATCCACCCCGCTGTAGCTGCCATTGATGCTTTTGTTGATCAACGGGAAGTCGGCGACGATGTTGCCGATCACGGCCGCTTCCAGCAGCGGCCAGTGCAGCCAGGAGGGGTCGCGCAACATGCAGGCCTCGATGCCGCCCGCGCCGTCCAGGCGCATCCAGGCCAGGCACTCGCCGCGGAAGCCTTCCACGAGCGCGATGCCCTCCCCGCCGCGCGGCGGGAGTTGCACGGTGAGTTCGCCCTCGGGCAGGCGGGGCAGAATCTCGCGCAGGAAGGCGATGGATTGCAGCGCCTCGGCATAGCGCTGGCGCCAGCGCGCATCCACATCGGCGCCGGCCTGCGTGATCACCGCCTCGGCCGCGAGTTCGCCGGTCAGCAGCCGTGCATCGAAGCCGCGCCCGGCGGCACGGCCGACCACGCCGCCCGGTGCGAAAGCCGCGACCAGCCAGGGCTCCATGATGCCGGTGCCGAGCACGCGGTCCTGCAGGCTCGCATGGCTTTCATACAGGCCGAGCAGCGCGGGCCATTCGGCCGCAATGGGATCGAGCGCCGCGAGCAGGGCCGCAATGCCCTCAGGCGCCAGATCCTGCGCGACGCCGCCCGGCAGCACGCGGTCCATCATCAGGCGATGGCCGAAGGCGTCGCGCTGGGCGCGCAGCAGCCCCTCACGCAGCCAGCCGCAGCGCGCATGGATGGCGGCGAAGGCCGCGTCATTGGCGATGAAGCCGAGGTCGTTCAGGTGGTTGTGCAGGCGCTCCAGCTCGAGCATGGCGGCGCGCAAGGCCAGCGCGCGTGGTGGCGCCTCCACACCCAATGCGGCCTCGGCCGCGCGGGCGAAGGCCAGCGAATGCGCGACGGTCGTGTCCCCGGACAACCGGGCCGCGAAGCGGGCCGCGGCGCGCGGCGGCTTGCCCTGCATCAGCGCGAGCGTGCCCTTGTGGGTGTAGCCGAGCCGCGCCTCCAGCCGGACGATGATCTCGCCCTGCACATGGAAGCGGAAATGCCCGGGCTCGATCACGCCGGCATGGATGGGGCCGACCGGGATGATGTGCACGCCATCGCCCGTGGCCGGCAGGAATTCCATGGGCGTCGCCTCGGGCGACTGCGCGGCGGGCCGGGCCGAGAGCGGCGCCAGCAGCGGCCAGCGGCCATGATCGAGGAAGGGGCGCGGATCCGTGCCGCCCTCGGCCGCGATGCCCCAGAGGTCCATCAGCGCGCGCTCGAACAGCGCAGCAGAGGGCCAGAGCGGCGAAAGGGCGGGGATGCGCCCCTCCTCCGCCGGCACGCTGGCGATCAGGACGTCGCGCTGCGCCTCATCCAGGAAGGCCGCATGGGCGAAGCCGGGCTCCCCCCAAAGGCCGAGCAGGGACAGGCCCGGCGCAGGGGCCAGGGCGGACCAGCGTCGCGCGTCGAGCAGGAAGCGCGGCCAGGGCGTGCAGCCCATGCGCATCCCGGATTCGATGATGGCGCGCGTCATGCGAGGCCCCGCGCCGCTTCCAGCAGCATGCGCGAGAGGGGCCCGGGCAGCGCCACGCCCAGGATCATCGCCAGCAGCAGATGCCCCCAGAGCGGCAGCAGCGTGGCGAGGCCGGCGGCCATCGGTGCCGGCTGCGGCGTGGGCAGGCCGAAGCAGAGGCGCTGCATGGCGTGCAGCAGCGCCGTGCCGGCCACCAGCAGGCCGAGGATGAGCAGCGGCAGCAGCCAGGGCGCCTCCCGCCCCATCGCCGTCGCCAGCAGCAATTCCGAGGCGAAGAGGCTGAAGGGCGGCAGTCCGGCCAGCGCCGCCATGGCCAGCGCCAGCCCCCAGCCCAGCGCGGGATGGGAGGTGGCCAGCCCGCCGATCGCCGCCATGTGCTGCGCGCCCTTGATCCGGACCGCGCGGCCGATCGCGAAGAAGGCCGCCGACTTCACCAGCGAATGGCCCCAGAGGTGCAGCAGCCCCGCCATGTGCCCCGCCACCCCGCCGATGCCGAAAGCGATGGCGGCGATGCCCATATGCTCGATGCTGCTCCAGCCGAAGAGCCGCTTCGCATCCCGCCGCCGCCAGAGCGAGAAGCCGGCCAGCAACAGCGTCACGAGGCCCATGACGATCAGGAAGGTGCCCGGCGGGATCGCTTCCGGATGCGCCGCCACGATGCTCTTGCCGCGCAGGATGGCGAGCATGGCGGCATTCAGCAGCAGGCCCGAGAGCACGGCAGCGATCGGCGTCGGCCCCTCGGCATGGGCGTCGGGCAGCCAGGAATGCAGGGGCGCCAAGCCCGCCTTGGTGCCAAAGCCCACCAGCAGGAAGACGAAGGCGAGGTTGAGCAGCGCCGGATCGGCCTGCGCCGCCAGCGCCCGCAGCGCCGTGTAGGAAAGCTGCCCCTCGGCATGGCCGGCCACGGGTTGCGCGGCCAGCGCCAGCACGATCAGCCCGAAGAGGGCGAGTGCGATGCCGACGCCGCAGAGGATGAAGAACTTCCAGGCGGCCTCAATCGCGGCCGGCGTGCGATGCAGTGCGACCATGAGCACGCAGGCCAGCGTCCCCGCCTCGATCGCCACCCACATGACGCCGAGGTTGTCCGCCAGGAGGGCCAGGAAATGCGCGGCCATGAAGCCCTGGAAGGCGGCGTGGTAGGCGCGGTTCTGCCCGGTGTCGAAGCCCTCGCCCGCGATGTCCTGCGCGGAGAAGACCGCGGTGCCGAAGCCCACGATGGCGGCGATGAGGACGAAGGGCGTGTTCAGCGCATCGGCGCGCAGCCAGCCCGTGCCGGCGGGCTCGGCCAGCAGGAGAAGCGCCAGCAGCAATGTGACGCCCGAGGCCAGGATATTCAGCCGCGCCGCCTGCGCCGGAAGCGCCGCGCAGAGGGCGGCCGCCAGTGCTGGGGTCAGGATGAGCCAGAGCGTCATGCGCCCTCCCCGCGATGCGGATCGAGCACGGAGGTGTCCAGGCTGTCGAAGCGCTCATGCAGCACGCGCGCAAAGACGCCCGCGATGACGGCGATGACGAGGACGAGGCCCGCGGTGGAGAGTTCCACCACCAGCGGCATGCCAGCGACGCCGACGGCGGCCAGCACCAGGCCGTTTTCCAGCGTCATCAGCCCCGCGATCTGCGCGAGCGCCGTGCGCCGCGTCACCATCATCAGCAGGCCCAGCAGCACGACGGAAAGCGCGATGGCCAAATCCTCCCGCGCCAGGGCCCGCGCGCCGGAGGTCGCTGGCAGCACGACGAGGATGCTGAGGCCGACCAGCAGGAAACCCGCGATCATGCTGGCGCCGATGCCCGAGGCGGGCTCGGCCCTTCGCGCGGGCGGCAATTGCTGCACGAGACGCCGCAGATAGATCGGGATCAGCACGCCTTTGGCGGCCAGCGCGATGATGGCTGTGACATAGAGCTGCGGCGCGCCCTGCACATAGCCCTGCCAAACGGCCGCCAGCGCCAGGACCATGCCCTGCAGCGCCAGCGCATTCACCAGCGCGAAGATGCGCCGCTGGTAGAGCAGCACGAAGGAGATGAGCAGCATGGCGCCACCCAGCACATGCGCCACGTCGTAGGAGGTATCGCCGAAGCCCATCACACGGCCCCCGATGGTCGGAGCGGCAAAGGCCGCGGAGAGCTGAATCGGCGGCCCGGCATCAGGCCAATCCTGTGGAAACAAAGATCAAGGCTGCCGCCAGCAGCGCCAGCATCAGCGCACCGCCCAGGAATTCCGGCACGCGGAAGACGCGCATCTTGGCAATCGCGCTCTCGAACACCGCCAGGGCGAGCGCCAGCAGCCCGATCTTGGCGCCCCAGAAGACGAGACCCATGCCCCAGGCGAAGGGCCCGCTGCCGGGTGCGGCCGTGCCATAGGGCAGGAAGAGGGTGGCCAGCAGGCCGAGCCAGACCAGCAGCTTCAGCGCGGCCTGCATCTCCCACAGCGCGAGATGCCGGCCCGAGGCTTCGAGCAGCATCGCCTCATGCACCATGGTGAGTTCGAGATGCGTCGCCGGATTGTCCACCGGCACGCGGGCATTCTCGGCAAGTGCCACCGCCATCAGCGCCACGGCCGCGAAGATCAGGGAGACGCGCAGGCCAAGCTGCCCATCCGCCAGCCCGAAGCCGATGGCATTCAGGTTGGTGCTGCCGATCAGCACGGCGAAGACCATGATGCAGACCATCAGCGCGGGCTCGGCGAAGACGGCGAATGTCATCTCCCGCGCGGCACCGAGGCCGCCGAAGGGCGTGCCCGCATCATGCCCGTTCAACGCCAGCGCCACGCGCGAGAGCGCCAGCAGCCCGGCGATGAGCAGCAGGTCCGCCACCGGCGCCAGCGCCATGCCGAAGGCGAAGCTCGGCACCAGCGCCGCCGCCAGCAGCGTGGCGCCGAGCGCCAGGTAGGGGGCGACGCGCGAGACGAGGCTCGCGCCATCCGCCAGCACTGGCCGCTTCCGCAGAAGCTTGATCAGGTCGCGCCAGGGCTGCATCGGGTGCGCGCCGCGCCGGCCCAGCAGCCGCGATTTCAGCCAGCGCACCACGCCGACCAGCAGTGGCGCCGCCGCGAGCATCAAGGCGATGTGCAGCAATTGCGTGAGGAAGCTGCCGAGCACCGCCATCACCCGCGCTCCAGCACGGCGACCAGCGCCAGCAGCGAAACCAGCGTGCCGAAGGTCAGGCCGAGATAGAAGCGCAGGCTGAGCCCGCGCAGCTTCTCCGCCTGGCGCGCCACAGCCTGGCGGGTGCGAGCCAGCGGATAGAGCATCCGCGTGAAGCCACGATCCCGCCCCTCGACGCGAAGCCGGGCGGCGGCGGGCGCGCCGGGCGGCTGGTTCACCAACGCCTCGCGCGGGGCGATGGCGAGGCGCCCAAGGCTCCGCCGGATCGGCTGGCCCAGGCCTTGCGCGCTCACCTGGCTCAGCGGGTCGCCGAAGGGCAGGTGGGGCGGTGGCGGCATGAAGCCGCAATCCCAGGCCGGGCCGCGGTTGGGCGCGCGGGGCGAGTGCCGGCGCACCAGCAGGAACAGCCCTGCGACCGCCACCGCCAGCAGCAGCGCCACCAGCCCCGGCAGATAACGCGAACCGCCATCGCCCAACGCCAGCTCCAGCCCGAAGCGCGGCGCCGCCGCCTGCGGCCCGAGGACGAGGCGGATCGGCCCATCCAGCACGCCCAGCGCCAGCGCGGCGAAGGGGCCGAGCGCCAGGGTCAGGATGGTGGGCAGCACCAAGGCCGCGCGCATCAGCCCCGTCGCATCCGGCGCGCCCGCGACCCGGGGCGTGCGCGGGCGGCCGAGGAAGACCAGGCCGATGAGGCGCACCATCGCCGCCGCGGCCAGACCGATCGCCATGCCCACCACCGCGAGCGAGGCGGCGGCGATCAGCTGGACCGACATGTCGGAGACGCGGAATCCCTGGATCAGCGCCTGCAACAGCAGCCATTCGCTGGCAAAGCCCGAGAGCGGCGGCAGCGCGGCCGCCGAGAGCGCCCCCAGCATCGCGCAGCCCGCCACCCAGGGCATCCGGTGGATCAAGCCCCCCAGCCGGTCCGGATCACGGCTGCCGGCCAGGCTGTAGACGGCGCCGATACTGAGAAAGAGTTGCGTCTTGAAGGCCGCGTGGTTCAGCGCGTGCAGCAACGCCGCCGCCAGCGCCACGGAAGCGAGCGGCAGCAGATCCGCCCCGCGATAGGCCAGCGCCAGGCCCAGCGCCGCCACCATCAGCCCCATGTTCTCCAGGGTGGAGCAGGCGAGAATGGCCTTGGTGTCGCGCTCCAGGTTCGCCCTGAGCGCGCCGATCAGCGCGGTCGCGACCCCCAGGCCCACCAGCGGCAGGCCCCACCAGGCGGGTTGCGCGGCGCCCGGAAGGTCGAACAGCAGCCGGATCATCACATAAAGCGCGATCTTCACCATCGCCCCCGACATGAGCGCCGAGACGGGGGTGGCGGCGGCCGGATGGGCCAGCGGCAGCCAGACATGGAAGGGCACGAGCCCCGCCTTGGACCCCGCCCCCAGCACCACCAGCAGCAGCACCGCCGCCGCGCGCCAGCCCTCGGGCGGGGCGGCCCGCATGGCGGCAAAGCCGAGGCCGCCGCCCGCGAGCAGCCCCACGGCGCCGATCAGACAGAGGCCGGAGAAGGCGGCAAAGGCCAGATAAAGCCGCGCCGCCCGGCGCCCCGCGCCCGTCGCATGCCGCGCCGCGATCAGCGCCCAGGAGGCGAGCGACATCAGCTCGAAGCCGAGGATGAGGGTGAAGCCATCGGCGGCGATGAGGGTCAGCGCCATGCCGGCCAGGAACAGCGGAAAAGCCGCGCCCTCGGCCCGGGGCGGCGGTGGCGAGGCGGCGGCAAAGAGGCAGGCGGGCACCGCGGCCACTGCGAGAATGGCCAGGAACCAGCCGCCCAGTGCATCCACCGCGACCTGGGCGCCGCCCCAGGGCGGACCGAAGCTGAGCGTGGTGGCGGGAAGCCCAACCAGGCCGACCAGGCCAAGCCCGGCGCTCGCCAGGGCGCAGCCCAGGAACATCAGGCGGGGCGCGCGGCCCGAGGCGCCAAGGGCCGAGAGCGCCAGCAGGGCAAGGAAGCTGGCGCCCAGCAACGTCAGCATCGCCGCGCCCCGGGCGCCCGGATTTCGATTCGCCTTGCCATCGGAGGGAGCTTAACAGCCCGCGCGCCCAGGGCGAGGCCCAAGGGCGGCAGCATCGAGGCTGGACAAGCCGAAACTTATCTTTAGGGAGCGTCACGCAGGCGCGCATGGGGCGCCAGCCGAACAAGTGGACAAGCGTGGCGCCATTCCGGCGGGGAGGTCGCGATGGGTGTGCTTCTGGCCTTCAGCCGGGGCGTGGACTGGATGAACGAGAAGTTCGGCCGCCTGGCCGACTGGTGCATCCTCCTCGCCTGCGCCATCAGCGCCGGCAACGCGCTGAGCCGCTACGGCCTCAATATCTCGTCCAATGCCTGGCTGGAGGTGCAGTGGTACCTCTTCGCCGCCGTCGTCATGCTGGGCGCCAGCTACACCCTGTTCCGCAACGAACATGTCCGCGTGGACCTGTTCTATGGCTGGATGAGCGAACGCAACCGCCTCTATGTGGACATCTTCGGCATCATCGTCTTCCTGCTGCCGGGGATGATCCTGCTCACCTGGATGACCTGGCCATTTTTCGTGGAAAGCTTCATCCGCAACGAGGACTCGGCGAGCCCGGGCGGGTTGTTGCGCTGGCCAGCCAAGTTCCTGCTGCCGCTCGGCTTCTTCCTGCTGGTCCTGCAGGGCCTGTCGGAGCTGATCAAGCGCATCGCCCTGCTGCGCGGCCCCGTCGAGGGCGTCGCCGTCGTCACCGAATATCAGCGGCCCGAACAGTGAGAGCTGGTCCATGACCCTCGACATCATGCCGCCGCTCATGTTCGGCGGGCTCATCATCTTCCTGCTGCTGGGCTTCCCGGTGGCCTTCTCGCTCTGCGCCGTGGGCCTGTTCTTCGGCTTCCTCTCGATCGAGCTTGGCTTCTTCACCACGGCCTATCTCGGCAATTTGCCGCTGCGCGTCTTCGGCATCCTCTCGAACGACCTGCTGCTGGCCATTCCCTTTTTCACGCTGATGGGCGCCATCCTGGAACGCTGCGGCCTGGCGGAGGACCTGCTGGAGGGCACGGGCCAGCTCTTTGGCAAGATCCCGGGCGGGCTCGCCTATGCGGTGATCCTGGTGGGCGCCGTGCTCGGCGCCATCACCGGCACGGTCGCGGCCTCGGTCATCGCCATGGGCATGATCTCTCTGCCGATCATGATCCGCTACGGCTATGACATGCGGATCGCGACAGGCGTGATCGCGGCGTCCGGCACCATCACCCAGCTCATTCCCCCCTCGCTCGTGCTGATCGTGCTGGGCGATCAGCTCGGGAAGAGCGTGGGCGACATGTATGCGGGCGCGATCGGCCCTTCGATCCTGCAGATCCTGCTGTTCATCGGCTTCATCGCGGTCGTCGCGATCGTCGCCCCACACAAGATGCCGCCCCTCCCGCCCGAGGCGCTGATGCCGCGCGGCTGGCCGCTCTACCGGCGCGTGCTGAAGGGCATGGTGCCCTCCATCGGCCTCATCTTCCTCGTGCTCGGCACCATCTTCATGGGGCTTGCCACACCGACCGAGGCGGGCGCGATGGGCGCCGTCGGCGCCGTGCTGCTGGCCGTGATGAACGGCACCTTCACCTGGAAGCTGCTGCGCGAGGCGATGGGCAACACCATGCGCATCACCTCCATGGTCATCTTCATCCTGATCGGCGCGACCGTGTTTAGCCTGGTGTTCCAGGGCGTGGACGGCTCGCATTGGGTGGAGCACCTGCTGAGTCACCTGCCGGGCGGCCAGACCGGCTTCCTGATCTTCGTGAACGTCTTCATCTTCTTCCTGGCCTTCTTCCTCGATTTCTTCGAGATCGCCTTCATCGTGGTGCCGCTGCTGGCGCCGGTGGCGGCCAAGCTCGATATTGATCTGGTCTGGTTCGGCGTGCTGCTCTGCATCAACCTGCAGACCAGCTTCATGCACCCGCCCTTCGGCTTTGCGCTGTTCTACCTGCGCTCGATCGCGCCGAAATCGGTTCTCACGAAGGACATCTACCTGGGGGCCATTCCCTGGCTCGGCCTGCAGCTGATCCTGGTCGCGATCGTGATCCTCTGGCCGGAGAGCGTGACCTTCTTCCTGGATCGCGGCACCGGCGTGGACCCGGCCTCCGTCACCATCGAAGTGCCGCCGCCCCCGCCCGTGGATGACGACGCGGTGCCCGTGTTCAGGTAACGCGTCAGCGCCGTGCGTCGGGGTTGCGCACACGGCCCCAGAGGCCCAGCAGCGCCCGGCGGAAATCCCCGGTGCCCGCGATGTTCTCGGGCGCCTGGGAAAACAGGGCCGCGATCAGGCGGCGGCGCTCGGGCGCCTCCATCTCCCAGACCAGGCCGAGCATCCCGCCTTGGCCGATCCGCACCACGCGGCCGCGCAGCGGGTCCAGCTCGGGGAATTCGCACCAGATCAGGCTGCCAACCGCGGGTGGCGGCATGCCCTCCGGCAAGGCGACACGCGCACCCCCGGCCGAGATATCGCAAAGCGTGGCCCCCTCCCGGAGCGGGCCCAGCTGCCGTTCGAGCCGGATGCGTGTCGGCCAATGCAGCTCGAACCGCTCCTCCGAGCGCGGGCGCGGCAATTCGCAGCAGACCAGCAGGCAGACGATGGCCAGGATGATGGCGACCGAGGCCCAGACGATGTTCATCAGATCCTCGGCCGGCACCTCCACCGGCTGGTTGGGGCCCAGCAGCGACCAGGCGATGCCGCCCAGATTGGCGACGATGATGGCGCCGAAGCCCAGCGCGAAGTTCCGGTTGAAGCGCATCGCCGTGCGGGAGTTGCCCTTTGCCGTCACCTTGAAGGGCCGCCCGAAGGGCCTGAGCAGCGCCGAGGCGAGCGCGATGGAGACCGGCAGCGCCGCCACCGCGTGCGCCGCCTCGGTGAAGATCGGCAGCGACCGCCCGCGCGAGATCCAGGCGCTGTGCAGCCAGAAGCAGATCAGCGCGGGCAGCCCATAGCGCACGAAATCCACATGGTCGGTCTGGAAGGCCGGCACACCGAAGAGCCAGTAGATGGCGGGGCCGATCAGCAGCAGCGGGAGGAACGGCTTGGAGAGCCAGTGCAGCAGGCCATGCAGGTAATGCAGCCGCTGGTTCATCGTGTAGCCCCGCCCGCGCATCGGCCCATCGGGCAGCAGCGCCACCTGGATGGTGCCGAGGCACCAGCGCGCCCGCTGCGTGCAGTATTCGGCAATATCCTCGGCCGAGAGCCCGATGGAAAGGCGTTCGTTCAGCCAGCGCGTCTCAAAGCCGTGCCGCATGAGGCCGTAGGTGAGGTAGATGTCCTCGCTCACCGCGCCCTCGGGGAAGCCGCCCAGCCGGTCCAGCAGGTCGCGGCGGACCATGAAGCCGGTGCCCACGCAGAAGGCGCAGCCCCAGGCATCCTTGGCCGGCTGGAACAGGTCGAAGAACATGCGCTGGTCATCCACCCAGGCGGCGGTCACGCCCAGATTGTGCTGGATGGGATCAGGATTGTAGTAGAATTGTGGGGTCTGGACGACGCCCACGCGTGCATCACCGAACAGGCCCACCATCCGCCGCAGCATGCGGCGCTGCGGCGCGAAATCGGCGTCCAGCACCAGCAGCAGGGGCGCATTGGTTTCGCCCGCCGTGACCCGCCAGCCATTGTTGAGGTTCCCCGCCTTGGCGGCGCGGTTGTCGGCGCGGGTGATGTAGCGGGCCCCCACCTCGGCGCAGTAGTCGCGCAGCCATTCACGGCGGGTGTCGTCCAGCACCCAGATCGTCACGCGATTGCGCGGGTAATCGAGCGAAAGCGCGGCCAGGATGGATTTCTCCAGCACGGCCAGCGGCTCATTATAGGTGCAGATCATCACATCCACGGCGGGCCAGTCGCCGCTCTTGGCCAGCGCCGCCTCCGCCGCATCCGCCTCCGCCTTCACCCGCGCCTCGGAATTGCGCAGCGTGATGAGCACGGCGCCCAGCGAGTAGACGATGGACAGCGCCTCGAAGGTGAAGAAGAGCCGCGCCCAGATCGGCTCGAAGGCAAAATCATAGGCCGGCAGCGTCTGGGTGTAGCGCCAGTGCAGGTAGATCAGGATCGGCGGCGTCGTGACCAGCGCCATCAACGCACGGTCGAAGGCGCGGCGCGGCGTGAGCAGGAGGGCGAGGAGCGCCACCGCGATCAGCACGCCAAGCCCGGCCCGCAATGCCTCCAGCAGGTCCGGCGGGCCGGGCATCAGCCGCCCTGGTTGGCGCGGGCCTGGCCGAAGATCATGGCCAGCGCATTGCGCGAGAAGCGCAGCGCGGCGCTGGCCAGCCCCGCGATGACGCCGCCCTCGATCTCGACGCTGACCCAGCGGCCGATGTCACAGGGCACGGCGGGGCGGCCCCTCGTCTCGCGAACACCTCGCAAGGGTGTGGCGGGGTCGAGGTCGATCATCACATACATCTCGCGCCGTTCCATCGGCGGGAAGGGCACGGCGTAGTTGGTGTCCACCAGGTCGGTCGTGCGCGGCAGCACCTGGCGCACCCAGCCGGAGCGCGCGGCCGACCAGCCCTCCGCCTCCACCACCACGGGCGCGCCGACGGCGAGCCTGTGCGCCTGACGGACCGAAAAGATGCCCACCACGAAGGCGTTGCGGCATTCGACCGTGCCGGCGATCGTGTCCCCCGCATTGAGGCGCTGCCCCGGGCTCGCGAAGGCGCGCAGGACGTGGCTGTTGCTGGGTGCCGGCACATCGGCATCGAGCAGCCGCGCGAGGCGCGCCGTCTCGCTCGCCGTCTGCGCGGAGAGGGCATTGAGGTTGTTGTTGAGCTGCGCCTCATCCACGCGCAGGCGGGACAATTCCAGCTCGGCATCGCGCCGCCGCTCGATCAGGGAGCCCAAGGCGCTCTGGGATTCCCCGGCATAGCTGCCCGCCTCGATAGAGCGCCGCTCCGCCTCCCGCCGGGCCAAGGTCGCCTGCGCGGCGAGCATATCCTCCTGCGCGGCGCGTTCCCGGTGCTGGGCGATGACCAGCACCTCGCGGGTCACCACGCCGGCGTCGAGCAACCGGCGCTGGCGGGCGACGAGGGCGGACTGCTCGGCCAGCGTGGCGGCAGCGCTGGCGGCCTTGGCGCGCGCCTCGCTCTCCACCTCGCGCACGACATTGAGGGCGACCTCGCGCTGCAGGGCGATGGCACGGTCAAGCGTACCCTGCCAGTTGGAGAGCACGGTGATCCGCTCGCGCAGGCCGTGCAGGCTGATGCGCGTGCCCTGCGTCTGGTTCTCGAGGCCGATCAGCGTGGAGCGGTCCAGCCGGTCATTGCGGATGCGCGCGATGACCTCGCCGCTCGCCACCGGATCGCCCGGCTCGGCCAGCAGCTTGTCGAGTTCGCCGTCGATCGGCGCGGTCACCAGCACCACGGGGGCGTTGACCACCGCGCGGGTGCTGGTGTCCGCCAGGATGGGTGGCAGGCTGGCCAGGAGCAGGCTGCCCGCGAGCAGGATCGCCCCGCCATAGGTGACGGCGCGCAGGGCATTCCCCGCCCATTCCGGGCCACCGAGACCATGCCGCCGCCAGGCTTCGCCGACTGCGCCCGCGAGGCCTCGCTCGGGCCAGGCGCGGGCGCGCAGCCAAGCGACGGCCTGCATGGCGCCTTCGTGCAAACGCTGCCAGCCCGGAGCGGATGGGGGGGCTTCGGGCGCCGGCGACAGGGCGGCCGCCGAGGGCACGGTCCGCGCCGGAGCCTCAGCCTGCAGGCGCGGGGCGGACGGTGGGCGGGGGCTCGGGCCCAGACGGGGCGCCGCAGGTGGCGGGCCCGCGGCAAGGGCCCGCATCGCGTCCGGCGAGAGTTGGGGCTCGATCCTGGTCAGCATCGCGGGCGCGGGCGGCAGCCGCTGAGGGCCAACCTCCTGGCTCGGCGTTTGGCTCCCCTCCGGGCCCTTTGCTGGGCGCGGCGGGGCTGGAGGTGGTGGTGCCGCCTCGCTTGCGGCGGAAGGCGGCGGCGGCGGAGGGGGGGCTTCCGCCCGCTCGGACTGCTGCGCACCGGCGCCTGGCGCGGCGGGCTCAGGAGCCGTCTGGGGCGGCAAGGGGTGGCGCAGGTTCGGAGGCGCCGCCATCGGCGGGGGCGTGGCGGCCGGAGGCTGTTCGGCACGCACCGGGGCGCTGGGCATCGCCGCCGCGCTTGGCGGTTCACTTAGCCTTGCCCCGGGGTTCCCGGCAGGGGGCTCGATCGCGCTGGCGGGCCTCACGGCATCCGGCTTGGGCGCCGCCGCAGGGGGAGCGGCGCGGGCACGGCCGAACAGCGGCAGCGTGGCAGGCCGCGAGGGGGGCGGCATGGGGCGGCCATCCCCACCCCGAAGCAGGTGAGGCACGCCGGAACTGGCTTTCAGCCTCGATCCCTCACCTTCGGAGGCCATCTCTCGCTACCTTGGACCCAACCACGCCCGAAATTCGGGCACACAACGCCGGCGCATGACGGGAAGGAGAGTTTTTTAGACAAAATTTGAGAGATGTGAAGCATAAACTCATTTAAGAGCGATTACGAAACGATCTGCGCAACGCATGGGCTACTGGCTGGCCCAGAGGATACGGTGCAGCCAGGCGATGTCCGGGAGGTCAAAGCTGTAATCAGGATGGGCCGGATTGAGGCTCGCCAATTCGATGCGCTTGGCGCTTTGGCGCTTCAATTCCTTCGCCATCACCTCGCCCAGGCGCGTCCGCACCACCACCCGGTCGCCGCGCCGCACGGGGGAGGCGGGCGAGACGATCACCACATCCCCGTCGCGGAACACGGGCTCCATCGAATCGCCGGAAATCTCCAACGCGTAGGCGTTCGGATCGCCGATCTCGGGCAGGCTGATCTCATCCCAACTTCCGCCGACCGGGAAGCCCGCATCATCGAAGAAGCCCTCTCCGCCGGCTTGCGCCAGGCCGATCAACGGAATCCGGCGCGACGGGCGCGGCCCACGCGAGAGGCTCGGCAAGGCCGCCTGGCCTGAGACGAGGGCCGCGAAGGCCTCCACGCCCGCGCCGGTTGCGTTCAGCACCTTGGCCACGCTCTCGGTCGAGGGCCAGCGCGCGCGACCATCCGGTCCGATCCGCTTCGACGGGTTGAACGCGGTCGGATCCAGCCCCGCCTTGCGGGCAAGGCCCGAGGCGGAAAGGCCGTTTTCGGCGGCGAGCGAATCAATCGCACGCCAGATATCGTCATGTCGCATAGCAGCATGACCATCTTAGGTGTGAGGTCATCGCGCAATAGGAAAATGTTGCTCATTTCCCTTGCGTGTGGGGGAAGCTTCGCCTTATGTTCCCTAAATGTTCTCATCCAGGACCACGAAAGGACACGTCCCGATGCCCCTCGCCCCCCGCGCCAGCCATGCCCCCCGCTTCGCCGCCCCGACACGGACCGAGCCCTTCACCTCTGCCGAGGAAGCCTGGTTCTGGACGATGTCGGCCCTGGTCGCGCGGCGCGACGGCGCCCGCATCGCGGCCGGCAAGGGCCTCGCCCCGCGCCCCTGCGAGCCGGATGATGTCATCAAGTGCCTCGACCGCCTGTACCGCCAGCGGCGCATCGAACTGGCCCATGCGCGTGTCATGCGCATCTGGGGCGAGCGCGGCGTCGCCCCCTGCCCGCGCCACATCCAGGAACGCGGGGATCATCGGCTGTGGCGCGAGGCGATGAACCGCCTGGAATGGCCGCTGCGGGTGAAAGGCATCGTCGCGGGTGCGCCGGGTCCCGGTATCCAGGAGGCTGAGATCATTCCGTTTTCCGGCCGATCTGCATGAGCGCCGGACAAGCCCCGCCGAAGCCCGCCCATCGCCGCCACCAGGGCGCGCAAAGCGCCTGGATCGTCTTTTCCGGGCGCGCCGATCATGCCTGGCAGCGATGGCTGCGGCCGGGCTTCCGGCACTGCTTCGCCGCACTCCAGGACGAGACGGGCTGGATGGTGCTGGACCCGCTTTCGGGCCGCCTCCTCCTGGCACGGGTCGCCGTGCCCGCGGGCTATGACTTGCCGGCCTTCTACCGCCGCGCCGGCCTCTTGCCCCTCGGACCCTTCCCGCTGCCGGAACAGTCGCTCGGCACCCCGCTCCGGGGTGTGCCGCTGAATTGCGTCTCCATCTGCCGCGCCGTACTCGGCCCGCATGCGCCCTTCGCGCTCACGCCGGCCGGGCTTTTCCGCGCGCTGACCCGGATGACAGAATCTAGGAAAAAATACTTGACACTGGTCGAGGATTAGGCGTAAAAGACTTCTGCCAAGGGGCGAATTGCGTCCTTCCCTTGGCACCGGCCGCGGAAAGGGCCGGCGCTTCCACCCCACGGGTGGCAGGCGCCGGCCCTTTCCGCGTTTCGCCCCCCATCCCAGCCCCTTTTGTCCAGCAAGGAGATCGCCGCGCATGGCAGGCCTGTTCCGCGCCCCGAAGCCTGTGGTGGTCCCACCCCAGCCGGCGCCCCTCACTCCCGAGCCCGCTCCGGTCACCGCCGCCCAGGCCACCGAGGCCGCGCGCACCGAGACCCGTGCGAGCGCCCGGCAGGGCATCCAGGGCACCATCGCCACCTCGGCGCGCGGCGTGCTCACGCCGCTGCCCATGGCGCTCACCCGCAAATCCCTGCTCGGCGAGTGACGGCCATGACCCCCGCGCAGATCCTCACCCGGCATGATGCCGCCATCAGCCGCCGCCGGCCGCATGAATCCAACTGGCGTGACGCCTACGCCCATGTCCTGCCCGCGCCGCACGAGGCCGCGACGCTCTACGACGCCACCGCCGCCGATGCGACGGAACAGCTTGCCGCCTCCCTCCTCGCGGAGCTGACGCCGCCCTGGTCCCGCTGGTTCGGCCTCGCCCTTGCCCGCGGCCAGGCCGAGCCCGCGGAAGCCGCCGCCCTCGAAGCCACGGCCGAGACGCTGCAAGCCCATCTCGATCGCTCCAACTTCGCGGTCGAGATGCACCAGGCCTTCCTCGACCTCGTCATCACGGGGACCGGCATCATGCTGGTGGAGGAAGCGCCCCCCGGCGAGGCCGCCGCGCTGCGCTTCACCGCCGTCCCGGTCCGCACCGCGGTGCTGGAGGAAGGCCCCGCCGGCCGCCTCGACACCGTGTTCCGCGAGGCCCGCCTCAGCACGGCCGAGATGCTGCGCCGCTTCCCCTTCGCCGAGATCCCCCCCGCCCTGCAGCGCGAGGCGGCGGCCGAGGCGGATGAGCCCGACCCTGTGAAGCACCGCCTGGTGGAGGCGGTCTGGCCCGACGGCATGGGCCACCGCTACGCCGCCATCTTCGACGCGCCAGGGCTGAAGGCGCCCATCTTCGTGGCCCAGGGCCGCTTCGCCGATGCGCCCTTCATCGCCTTCCGCTGGCTGAAGGCGCCGGGCGAGGTCTATGGCCGCGGCCCCGTCATCAAGGCGCTGCCCGACATCCGCACCGCCAACCGCGTGGTCGAACTCGTGCTGAAGAACGCCTCCATCGCCGTCACCGGCATCTGGCAGGCCGAGGATGACGGGGTGCTGAACCCCGCCACCGTGCAGCTGACGCCGGGTGCCATCATCCCCAAGGCGCCAGGCAGCGCGGGCCTCACGCCGCTCGCCGCACCCGGCAATTTCGACGTCTCGCAGCTCGTGCTGAATGATCTGCGCGCGCGCATCCGCACCGCCCTCCTCGCCGACCGGCTGGGCGTCATCCGCGACCAGCGCATGACCGCGACCGAGGTGCTGGAGCGCAGTGCCGAGACGGCACGGCTGCTCGGCGCCACCTATGGCCGGCTGCAGAGTGAGCTGCTGACGCCGCTTGTCGCGCGCTGCCTCTCCATCCTGGCACGCCGCGGCGAGGTGCCGCCGGTGCTGCTGGAGGAGGGGCGCGTGACCCTGCGCTACGAAAGTCCGCTCGCCCGCGTGCAGGGCCGCGCCGATGCGGCGAACACGCTGCTCTTCCTCGATGCCGTCTCGAAGATGGGCGCGGATGCCGTGGCGCAGGTGGACGCGCCCTCCGCCGCCCGCTGGCTCGCCCGCACGCTCGGCGCGCCGGCCGAGATTTTGCTCCCCTCCCCCTCGGTTCAACCGGAGTGATCCCGAACATGCCCGACAACCTGCTCGACACCGCCCTCGCCCCCACGGACGCCCCCGCCACCGGACAGCGCCCCGCCGAGGTGCCGGAGAAGTTCTGGGATGCGGAGCGCGGCGAGCTGCGCGTGGACGCCCTGCTCAAGAGCTACCGCGAGCTGGAGCGCCGCATGTCCCAGCGCGCCGCCCGCCCCGCGCCCGACGCGGATGAGGAGGAGCGCCGCCGCTGGCGCGAGATGATGAACATCCCGGAGACGCCGGATGGCTATCAGGTGGAGCCGAAGCACGAGCTCTGCGGCCCGGACACCGAAATCAACCAGCGCCTGCACGAAGCGGGCTTCTCCTGCGAGCAGGTGCAGCTGGTCTATGACCTCGCGTCCGAGCGGCTGCTGCCTTTGGTGGCGGAGGCCGCGCAGCAATTCGAGGCGGACCGCCAGGCCGAGCGGCTGCGCGCGCATTTCGGCGGCGAGGAGCGCTTCCGCCGCGTGGCCGCGCAGCTCAAGGCCTGGGGGGCGGCCAACCTGCCGCCCGGCGTGCTCGAGGCACTCTCCACCACGGAGGAGGGCGTTCTGGCGCTGGAGCGCATGATGCGCGGCAACGAGCCCCGCATGGAGCGCGAAACGCCGCCGCCCGAGGCGCTGGACGAGGGCGAGCTGCGCCGGCTGATGCGCGACCCCCGCTACTGGCGCACGCGCGAGCCGGAATTCGTGAAGCGCGTGACCGATGGCTTCCGCAAGCTGGTCGGCGGTTAACCCACCGCCGCCCAGACAAGAGATGCAGGGCGAGTGCTGCGCAGACGCGATGACGTCGCGCGCCCGCCCTGCCTGGCCGCCGATCCGCCCCCCTTCTCCGGATCGGCGGCCGCGCCCGCCGCAGACCCGCGGACCCATGCGTCCCAGCCGCGGCGGGCGCCCCCTTTCATCCGCGCAAAACCCGTCTGGGCGCGCGGATGCGGCGCGTACGCGCGGCCCAGTGACGGCCAACCGCGCGTCGCGCCTTTCCCGAAACCCTCCTTCTGGAGTTCTTCCATGTCCGGTTCCATCGACCAGGCCTTCGTGACGCAGTTCCAGGCCGAAGTGCATGAGGCCTACCAGCGCCAGGGCAGCAAGCTGCGCCCGGCCATCCGCAGCAAGTCCAACGTCAAGGGCGCCAGCACCATCTTCCAGCGCGTCGGCCGCGGCACCGCCAGCTCCAAGGCGCGCAACAACGCCGTACCGGTGATGAACCTCGAATACTCCGCCGTCTCCTGCTTTATGCAGGACCATTATGCCGGCGACTGGATCGACAAGCTCGACGAGCTGAAGACCAATGCCGACGAGATCGGCGTGCTCGCCTCCGCCGGCGCGCATGCGCTGGGCCGCAAGACGGATGAGCTGATCATCACGGCACTCGATCTCGGCACGCGTGAGGCGCTGGGCACGCAATCGGGGCAGACCGACAATGACGGCATGACCCGCGCCAAGGTGCTGCTGGCCTTCGAGATGCTGGGCGCCATGGACGTGCCCGATGACGGCAACCGCTACGCCGTGGTCGGCTGGAAGCAGTGGAGCGAGCTGCTGACGCTGCCCGAATTCTCCAATGCGGATTACGTCGGCGACGCCAACCTGCCTTGGCGCGGCATGCAGGCGAAGCAGTGGCTGGGCGCCACCTGGATCCCGCATTCGGGCCTGACCAAGACCGGCACGATCCGCTCCTGCTACTTCTTCCACAAGACCGCGATCGGCCACGCCGCCGCCTCCGAGATCGTCACCGACGTGACCTGGCATGGCGACCGCGCGGCGCATTTCGTCAACAGCATGATGAGCCAGGGCGCATGTTTGATCGACGACGCCGGCGTCGTGCGGATGCGCTGCAAAGAGTAGCGATCGCTGCGCCGGCGTCGTGCCTCAGACGCCGGCGCGCTCCGCGCTTGGCTTCGCCGCGCGACTGTTGCGCTTGGCCATCCGCCCGGTTGGGCGGCGCCGGCCGCTTTGCGGCCGGATTCTCTCGGGGCGGCTCCCACTTTGGGGAGCCGCCCAATTGCCCTGCTCCCCTCCCCCCCTCCCCCGGAGATCTCGCCATGGCGCTCACCGCGCTCGAACTCTGCTCGCGCGCCCTGCTGCGCATCGGCGCGCAGGCCATCGCCTCGATGGATGAGGGCACAGCCGAGGCGGAGATCGCCTCGGGCCTCTACGCCGGCATCCGCGATGCCCTGCTCTCCGCCCATCCCTGGAGCTTCGCCACGGGCCAGGAGAGCCTGCCCCGCCTCGCGGCCGAGCCGACGGCCGATTTCCGCCACGCCTTCCAGCTGCCGCCCAATTTCCTGCGCGCCCTCTCCGCCGGCAGCCCGAGCCAGGGCCGCGGCCTCCACTACCGCCTCTTCGAGGACCGGCTGCATTGCGACGCGCCACAGGTGACGCTCACCTACATCTTCCTGCCAGCTGAAAGCACCTTCCCGGCCTTCTTCGCGGCCGCCCTCGTCGCCCGCCTCTCCGCCGAATTCTGCATCCCGCTCACCGAGAGCAGCAGCCGCGCCCAGATCCTGTTCAACCAGGCCGAGGCTGAGCTGCGCGCGGCCCGCCGCGCCGACAGCCAGCAGGCGACGACGCAGGCGCTGGACGGCTTCCCCCTGATCCGCGCGCGGGGCTGAGCCATGGCCGCTTCCCGCCAGACCAAATCCAGCTTCGCCGCGGGCGAGCTGGCGCCCGAGCTGCTCGGCCGGGCCGATCTGCGCGCCTATGCCAATGGCGCGCGCCGCCTGCGCAACGTCTTCATCCAGCCAACCGGCGGCGTGACGCGCCGGCCCGGGCTGCGCCACATCGCGACCCTGCCCGGGCCCGCGCGCCTGCTCGCCTTCGAATTCAACACCGAGCAGGCCTATTTGCTGGTCTTCACCGACGGGCTCTTCAGCGTCTATCTCGAGGACGCGCTGGTCGCATACGGCCCGGCACCCTGGAGCACGGCCCAGCTCGCGCAACTGGCCTTCACGCAAAGCGCCGACACGCTGCTGATCTGCCACCCCGACGTCGAGCCGCAGCGGCTGACCCGCAGCAGCCATGCCAGCTGGACCATGAATGCCTGGCCGCTTGGGCAGCTGCCCACCTATCGCTTCCTCGACAGCGGCATGGCGCTGACGCCAGGCGGCACCTCCGGCAGCATCAGCCTCACCGCGCCGGAGGCGGTCTTCCAGCCGGGACACGCCGGCACGCCCTTCCGCTTCCGCGGCCGCCTCGGCGTGCTCACCGCCGTGGCATCCGCCACGCAGGCGACCTTCAGCCTGGCCGAGCCGCTGCCGGACACCGCGGCCAGCACGGATTGGGAAGAAGCGGCCTTCAGCCCGGTGCGCGGCTGGCCCATCAGCGCCTGCTTCCACCAGGACCGCCTGGTGATCGGCGGCGCGCGCGACCTGCCCAACCGCCTCTGGCTCTCGCGCTCGGGCGATCTGTTCAACTTCAGCAAGGGCAGCGGCCTCGATGACCAGGGCATCGAGTTCGGCCTCCTGTCGGACCAGGTGAACGCCATCCGTGGCGTCTTCTCGGGCCGGCATCTCCAGGTCTTCACCACGGGCGGCGAATGGATGGTGAGCGGCGAGCCGCTGACACCCTCCTCCATCCAATTGAACCGGCAGACGCGCATCGGCAGCAGTGCCGCGCGCATGATCGCGCCGGTGGATGTGGATGGCAGCACCATCTTCGCCGCCCGGAGCGGAAGGGCGATCCACGAATTCGCCTATACCGACGTGCAGCAGGCCTATCAGTCGAACGACCTTGGCCTGGTTGCCGCGCATCTCATCCGCAACCCGACTTCCATGGCCTATGACCAGTCACGCCGGTTGCTGCATGTGACGATGGAGGATGGCGGCCTCGCCACGCTCACCCTGTTCCGCGCCGAGCAGGTGACCGCCTGGACCCGGCAGGAAACGGCCGGCGCCTTCACCCATGTGGCCGAGCTGGATGGCCGCGTCTTCGTCGCCGTGCTGCGGATGGGCTCGCATCGCCTGGAGCGCTTCGATCCCGCCCTCGGGCTCGACGGGGCGCTGGATGGCAGCGGCGCCACGCCGCGCGACCGCTGGACCGGCCTTGCCCATCTCGAGGGTGCCGGCGTGGGCGTGCTGGCCGATGGCGCGCCGCGCCAGCCGGCCATCGTCTCGCAAGGCGCGGTCACGCTCGACCCGCCCGCCTTCTCCGCGCAGATCGGCCTGCCCTTTGCGCATGAGATCGAGCCCCTGCCGCCTGAGCTTTCGGGCGTCACCGGCAGTCGCGCGGCGCCGCTGCGCCTGGTTTCGGTCAGCTTCCGGCTGCTGGAGACGGCAGCCCTCGACGTGGATCTCGGCCGTGGCCCGGCGCCGGTCGCCTTCCGCCGGCTGGACACGCCGATGCTCGATGCCGCACCACCCCGCTTCAGCGGCGATGTGCGGCTCGCGGCGCTGGGCTGGCGGCGGGATGCGATGCGCCCGCTCTGGCGGATCGCGGGCGATGCGCCGCTGCCCCTCACCCTGCTCTCCGTCACCACCGACATGAGGACGACCGACTGATGGCCGCATTGTCTTCCCTCGCCACGCTCGCCTCGACGGGTGTCGGCCTCTATGCGCAGAGCCGCACGGCACAGCAGCAGGCGGCGACGCAGCGCGCGCAGGCCGAGATCAACCGGCAGCAGGATACGGCCCGCCAGCAGCAGCTCACGCTGCAGCAGCAGGCCGAGGCGCGGGCGCGCGGCGAGCAGGTGGCCCGCACCGTGGCCTCGGCGCGCGCGCGCCTGGCCGGCGGCGGCCTCCAGGTGAATGACGGCTCGGCCGCCAGCGTCACCCAGGGGCTGCGCGCCGATGCGGCAGCGGGGCAGGCCGATAGCGACGCGATCTTCCGCGCGCGCCTCTCCTCCGGCCGCGCCTGGCTGCTCAATCCCGACGCTACGCTGACCAGCGTGCTGCGCGCATTGCCGAGCTTCGGCAATGCCGTGCGCAACCTGCTCGACTGATCCCTCCACACCGGCGCGATCCCCTTCCGCCCCCCAGAATCCGGAGCACCTGATGTCCGAGCACATCCGCATCGGCGATATCGCGCCGCGCGTGCACTACGTCGCCGACGGCGTGCAGACCGCCTTCACCTTCCCCTTCCCGATCTTCGAGGCGGATGACCTCGACGTCCTCAGCGAGAACGCCTTCGCGAATTACGGCTTCACGATCGAGGGCGCGGGCGAATCCGGCGGCGGCGTCATCCGCTATGCCGAGGCCCCGGCACCGGGCACGCGCATCACCCTGCTGCGCCGCCTGAGGATCGAGCGGGTGACGGATTTCCAGTCGAACGGCGTGCTCCGGGCGAACACGCTGAATGACGAGCTGGACCGCCAGGTGGCCGCCCTGCAAGAGGTGCGCGACGATGTGCAGGGCGCGATCCGCCTGCCCTTCGCCGAGGCGCCCTCCGGCATGGTGCTGCCGCTGCGCGCGGCCCGCGCCGAGAAGCTGCTGGGCTTCGACGCGACCGGCGACGTCATGACCTATGACCGCACGGGCACCATCGCCGCCGCCTTTCCCGGCGCCATCCCGCGCAGCGTCGAGGACAAGCTGGCCGAGACGCTGACGGCGCGCGACTTCGGCGCGACGGGCGATGGCGTCACCGATGACGGGCCGGCGCTGCAAGCCGCGATGAACGCGGCAGGCGCTTCGGGCAAGCACCTCATCATCGGCGAGGGCACCTTCCGGACCACCATGCCGCTGCTGCTGCCGGGCGGCGCGGCGGGGCTGACCATGCGCGGCACCATCCTCTATGCCGGCCCCGGCGGGCAGGCCGCGCTGACCATCGGCGATGGCGGGGCGGTGCGCAACGCGGCCAAGCTCTACCAGGGCCTGCGCGTGATCCGCGCCACCATCAGCGACTGGCAGGATTTCGGCGATATCGGCATCGTCCTGCGCAACCTGGATTCGAGCCTGGTCGAGATCCGCCAGGTGGAGGGCTTCACCATCGGCGCGCAGACGCTGGGCGTGGAGCGCGGCTTCGAAGACAGCAACGTCCATCTGGGCCGCATGGTAAACAACCATATCGGCCTCGACATCCACACCCAGACCGCGGCCGCCTGGAACACCTCGGTGCGCTACCATGGCGGGCATTTCGCCATTGCGAGTTCGGTCTACCCGACGCTGAGCCGCTATGGCATCCGCTTCTCGGCCGAGCCTGGCGCCTATGTCGCGCATAACCGGCACGTCTTCTTCGGCCCGGCCTTCGAATTGCAGGCGCGCGACCGCCCGGCCATCCTGGGCGCGCCCTTCCTCTGCCTCGTGAACAGCCGCGCGGTGATCGCCTATGGCATGCGCATGGAGGGCTGCTCGCCGCATCCAGCGCTTCATGTCGGCAACGCGCAGGACCACATCTACGAGGTGGCCTGGGCCAGCCAGGGCTACCTGCTGGAGGTGCTCTACGACAACGCCTCCGCCCGCGTCGGCGCCGTGGTGCGCGGCCTGCACCAGGCCGCGGCACACCGGGAATTCACGCGCGAGGTGGGCGCGGTGCCCAATCTGCGCGCCGCCGCCTTCCGCTGGAACGCATCGCAGACCGGTTTCGACCAGCTGGCCTGCCTTTCCACCAATGTCGGCGGCAGCCCCGTGACGCTGCCGGACTTCGCCTTCCCCGGCCTCGAGGATTACGTGCTGACCAACCGCGGCGTGGTGCTGCCGGGCGGGCGCGGCCTCGGCTTCGTCGTGGATGCGACACGGGCCCGGGAATTCGCGCTGGCGGTGGATGCGGACGATCCGCGCCTGATCGTCCAGTGCTTCGACGCGGGCATGAACCTGCTGACCGATGCCGGCGGGCCGCTCGTCCGGGCCTCCGGCATGTCCATGGTCTGGAACGGCGCGGCGCGCTGGTGGCAGGGCTCAGCCGACATGACCGATGCCGATCTCACGCGGCTGCAGGTCGTGCGGCTGGAGCCTGCCGTCGCTTACGCCATCATCGGCGTGGCCCGCATCGGCACGGATTACGAGGTGCGCGCCATGCGGCTCTGCTGCGACCCGGCCGTCTCGCCGCCGCTGCTCTACGGCCTGCCTGACCTGCGCCATGGCGCGCGGGAATTGCGCGCGGAGCTCGCCTGGGATCCGCCCTCGATCGCGGGGGGCGCCACGGCGCAGCTGAACGTGCCGCTGCCGGGCGCGCGGCCCGGTGATTTCGTGCAGGCGGCCTTCACCCTCGCCACCTCGGGCATCGTCTTCCTGGCGCAGATCGGCGCGCAGGATGTGGTGACGGTGACGGCCTGGAATCGCAGCGGTGCGGCGGTGGATCTCGGCCCCGGCACGGTGCGGGTGCACCTGGTGAAATCGTGAGGCGCCGCAAGCCGCCCCCCGGGGCGGCCGACCTCCAGGCGGCGGTCCCGCTGGTCGCGCAATCCTACCTGCGCTTCGTCGCCGACATGCAGCCCGAGCCCGAGAGCAAGGCCTTCGCCGCGCAGCACAGCGCCGCCAAGACGGCGCTCTCGCATCTCGAGCAGGTGATGAAGCTCGCCGCCACTGGCGAGGAATCGACGACCGATGCCGCGGGCGATGCGCTGGACGCGGCGCGGCAGGAAATGGACGAAGAGGAGATGCCCGCGGATGACCCCGGAGAGCCTGGCTGACCTGCTCGAATTCACCTGGGTCTGGAACCGGCAGCAGCGCCAGGCCACGCCGCAGGTGCATCGCCGCATCCTGCGCTGGCTGGAGACCGAACAGACCTCGCGCCGCCTGCTGCTCATGGCCTTCCGCGGCTGCGGCAAGTCCACGCTGGTGGGGCTGTTCTGCGCCTGGTCGCTCTATCGCAACCCCGACATCCGCATCCTCGTCGTCGCGGCCGACCAGACATTGGCGGGCAAGATGGTGGGCCATGTGCGCCGCATCATCGAGCGCCATCCGCTCTGCGCCCGGCTGATCCCCGAGGGCGACGAGGCCTGGGCGGCCGACCGCTTTACCGTGCAGCGGCCGGGCGCCCTGCGCGACCCCTCCATGCTGGCCCAGGGGCTGCTCGGCAACATCACCGGCGCGCGGGCCGACATCATCATCTGCGATGATGTCGAGGTGGCCGGCAATTGCGACACGCCCGGCAAGCGCGCCGAATTGCGCGAGCGGCTGGCGGAGACGGAGTTCATCCTGACACCCGGCGGCCTCATCCTCTATGTCGGCACGCCGCACACGGAGGAAAGCCTGTATCGCCCGGGCGACGGCTTCCTGCACGGCTATCACCGCCTGGAAGTGCCGATGCTGGACGGCGCGGGCCACAGCGCCTGGCCCGAACGCTTCGGCGAGGCGGCGATCGAAAGCCTGCGGGACCGCGTGGGCGCGCTGCATTTCGCGCGCCAGATGCTGCTGCAACCGGTCGCGATGACGGCCGCGCGCCTCGATCCGGCCCTGCTGCTGCGCTACCCTGAGGAGACCGAGTACCGCGAGGCGAATGGCCGCGCGCAGCTCTGGCTGCTCGGCCGCCGCATGGCCTCGGGCGGCGGCTTCTGGGACCCGGCCTTCGGGCGTGCCGAGGGCGGCGGCGATGGCTCGGTGCTGGCCGCCACCTACACGGATGGCGAGGGCCGGCACTTCCTGCATCGCCTCGCCTGGATCACCCAGCGCGCCGATGCGCCGGATGACCCGGCCACGCAGCAATGCCGCCAGGTGGCGGAACTGGCGCGCGAGCTGATCCTGCCCGTGCTGCGCGTCGAGACCAACGGCCTCGGCCGCTTCCTGCCCGCGCTGCTGAAGCGCGAGATGGCGCGGGCGGGGGCCGCCTGCACCGTGATCGAGCACAGCAACCGCCGCCCCAAGGCGGAGCGCATTCTCGCGGCCTTCGACCCGCTGCTGGCCGCCCGCCGCCTGCACGCGCATGAGAGCGTCTTCCGCACCGGCTTCCCGCGGGAGATGGCGGAATGGCGGCCGGATGCGCGGGGCGCCCGGGATGATGGGCTGGATGCGGTGGCGGGCTGCATCCTGGCCGAGCCCATCCGCCTGCCGGCCCTGCCGCCCCGGCCCGCCGCGCCGAGCTGGCGGGGCGGCTAGAGCATGATCCGCTGAGGTGGAATCACCGAAGCGGTGAATCAGCCTCTCAGCGAAGGCTGGACCCTGATCCGCGCCTCTATCCGCGCGGATCAGGGTCCAGCCCGCCCTCAGGCCGACTTCTTCAGGATCTCGCTCGCATGCCGCGCCCGCCCGGGCGCCGTGATGGCGAAGCGCCCATCCGCCCGCTGCTCGGCCAGGCCCATCCCCTGCAAGCGCAGCAGGCAGGGCTGGTCCTTCAGCTCCGGCGGGCGGCCATGCGGCCCCACCAGCGTCAGCCGGTGCAGGGCCGAGCGACAGCAGCTTTCCAGATACGGCTCATTCCACATTCCACGATCTCTCCAGCGCGCATCCGTTGTGGCGATGCCCGCGCCCGCCCGCAAGGAGGCTCCCCATGGACCCCATCAATCCGTCATCGCTCTGGTGGATGGACGCCGCCCAGGCGCCCGTGATCGCCGGGCTCTATTGGCTGCTGCTTGGCATCAAGCGGGACCTCGACCGCCGGATCGAGAAGGGCACCTCGCGCCATGATGACGGCCTCTCCCGCACGCGGGACGAGCTGGCCGCCTTCAAGCTCGAAGTCGCGCGGACCTACGTGCCGCTCTCGCTGATCCGCGACGTGGATCGGCGCCTCTCCGAGCAGCTGCTGCGCATCGAAAACAAGCTTGAGAACGTCCGTCGCGACCAGGAGCACGACAAATGAGCATCGCCGCCCCCACCTCCATCCCCGCCCAGGCCGCCGCCGAAGAGCTGCTCGCCCGCATCCTCTATGCCGAGGCCGGCGCGCGGCCCGTCCGCGCCATCGAGGCGCTGGCCTGCCTGGCGCTGAACCGCGCCCGCGCCGTGCTGGTCACGGCCGAGGCGCGCACGCGCTTCGCCGCCGATGCCGTGCCCGAGACGCTGGCGCGTGCGCTCATCGCCGTGCTGCGCGCCCCCTTCCAATTCCCGGTGCGCCACCCCCAGCATGAACGGCACGCGCTGTTTGCCACCCCGATCGAGGGCGATGCCGCCCTCGCCGTCTGCCGCCGCGTCGCCGGCCGCGCCATGCTGGGCGCCCTGCCGGATGCGACCCATGGCGCGCTGCTCTGGCATGACGCGCTGCGCCAGCCCGGCTGGGCGCTGGGCCGCGTGCCGACGCTGGAGGCGGGCGGCCTCGCCTTCTATCGGCTGGACGGGTCGTGATAGAGGGTCCGCATGGAACCCCTGATCTACACCCTGGTGCGCGAGGCCGATTGGCGCACGGCCCAAGCCGCCGGCGCCTATCACGGCAGCGCCGATGACCGGCGCGACGGCTTCCTGCATTTCTCGACCGCCGCGCAGCTGCGCGCGAGTGCCGCCAAGCACCGCGCGGGTGTGGCCGACCTCTGGATGATCGAGGCGGATGCGGCGGCACTCGGCGAGGCGCTGAAATGGGAACCCGCCGCGGGCGGCAGCCGGCCGGGCCTGTTCCCGCATCTCTATGCGCCGCTGCCGCTCTCCGCCGTGCGCCGCGCGGTCGCGGTGCCGCTGGATGGGGAGCGTCACGGCTTCCCGGACGGCATCCCGTGACGCGCGCGTGACACGGCGCGCTCGCTCATCAGGCAGGCCGCCACCACCACGACACCGCCCAGGATCACCTCCATCCCCGGCGCATTGCCGAAGACCATCAGGTCGAGCGTGACGGAGAGCGGCAGGGCGATGAATTCGAAGGGCGCCAGGCGCGCGGGGCTGCTGTGCCGCAAGGCCAGCGCCAGCAGGATGGTCGCCCCCCCGGCGAGCAGCCCGTTCACCAGCAGCTGCACCCATTCGATGACAGTCGGCGCCGCCCAATAGGTCGCGGCGAAGGGCCCTGTCGCCAGCACGCCAAACAGCGAGGGCCAGAGCACCAGCCGCGCAATGCCGGGCTCGGCCCGAAGGCTGCGGTTCAGCGTGATATTGGCCGCATAGGCGATGGTGCCCAGCAGCGCGCAGGCGAAGCCGTAGAGGCTGCCCCCCTCGCCCAGTTGGGGTGCCAAGGCGATCATCACGCCGCCGAACCCCACGCCGGACCAGAGCCAGGCCGCGCGCGGCACCTGTTCCTTCAGGAAGACGCGCGCCAGGATCAGCGTCATGAAAGGCGCCGTGAAAAAGATCAGGTAGGCGTCGGCCAGGCTGAGGTAGCGCACCGCGACGTAGAAGGTGAGGCCGGCCGTGAGCATGGTGCAGGCGCGCAAGCCGTGCAGCCAGGGATGCGCCGTCCGCAGCGGCCCGCCCGGCCAGCCGAACGCCCCGCGCAGCCCGATCAGCAGGGCCAGCAGCACCGCATGCCGCAGGAACACGGCCTGCGCGGCAGAGAAATCGCCCGCCAGCAGCTTGCTGTTGGCATCGAGCAGCCCGAACAGGCCGATGCCTGCCATGAGCAGGAGCGGGCCGCGCACCATCTTTTCCTTTGCCGTGTGGGACGCACCGTGTCGCGTTCCGGCGCGGGGCTGTCAACGCGGCCTGGATTTCGTTCCGCACCGTTTCGCCCTATTCAGCGCGCATGACCCCCACCCTCGCTTCCGCCCTGATGCCCCTGATGCGCGGGCTCGATGCCGAAACCGCGCATGCACTGGCCCTGAAGGGCCTGGCGCTGGGCCTGGCCGGCCGGGACGACGCCGCCGATGCGCCGGCGCTGGCCATCCGCGTGCTGGGCCTCGATTTCCGCAATCCGCTGGGCCTCGCCGCCGGCTTCGACAAGGATGCGGTGGCGATCCTGCCTTTGCTGCGCCTCGGCTTCGGCTTCGTCGAGGCCGGCACCGTCACGCCCCGCCCCCAGGCGGGCAATCCGCGCCCGCGCCTGTTCCGGCTGACGGAGGATGCGGCGGTGATCAACCGCATGGGCTTCAACAATGCGGGGCTCGATTCCTATCTGGCCCGGCTGCGGGACCTGAAGCGCCCGCTCCCCGGCGTGCTCGGCGCCAATGTCGGCGTGAACAAGGAGGGTGCCGACCCCGAGCGCGACTACCCCGCCCTCTGCCGCGCCGTGGCCCCGCTCGCCGACTACGTCACGATCAACATCTCCTCCCCCAACACGCCCGGCCTGCGCGACCTGCAGGGCGAGGCGCGGCTCGCCTCCATCCTGGATGCGGTGGCGCCGCCGGCCCTCGGCAAGCCCGTGCTGGTGAAGCTGGCACCGGATCTCGCAGAGGAGGCGCTGGCGCCGATCATCGAGGTCTGCGTCACGCGCGGCGTGGCGGGCCTCATCATCAGCAACACCACCATCGCCCGACCCGACACGTTGCGCTCGGCGCACAAGGGCGAGGCGGGTGGGCTGTCCGGCGCGCCGCTCTTCGAGCGGTCCACCGAAATGCTGGCCCGCGCGCATCGCATCGCGGCCGGGCGCCTCGTGCTGATCGGCGCCGGTGGCATCGCCAGCGGCGAGCAGGCCTACCGAAAAATCCGCGCCGGCGCTTCGCTCGTGCAGCTCTACAGCGGTTTCGCCTATGGCGGGCCGGCGCTGATCGGCCGCATCAAGCGCGAGCTGGCCGATCTCCTGGCCCGGGACGGTTTCGCCCATGTCGCCGATGCGGTAGGGGCAGAGGCATGACCGTGCAGATTCTCGAGAGCCTCGCCCCCATCGCCGACCGCTATGACGGCTTCATCCTGGACCTCTGGGGCGTGGTGCATGACGGGCGGCAGCCCTATCCCGGCGTGCTGGACTGCCTGGCCGAGCTGAAGGCGCGCGGCAAGCGCGTGGTGTTCCTCACCAACGCCCCGCGCCGCGGCTGGTTCATCCAGACCATGCTGGACGGCATGGGCGTCGAGCGCGACCTCTATGCCGGCATCATGTCCTCCGGCGAATGCTCCTGGCTCTGGCTGAAGGAGCGCAAACTCCCCTGGTTCGCCAAGCTCGGCCGCCGCGCCTATCACATCGGCCCCGAGCGGGACCTCTCCGTGGTGGAGGACGGCGCGGCCGAACTCGTCGCCCGCCCCGAGGATGCGGATTTCCTGCTCAACACTGGCCCCGACCCCGAGCGGAAGTCGAAATCCGTCGAGCCCTATCGCGACGAGCTGCGCGCCTGCTTCGAGGCGGGCCTACCCATGCTCTGCGTCAATCCGGACCGCGCCGTGATGGTGGCGGGCGAGCGCCTGCTCTGCGCCGGCGCGCTGGCCGATGTCTATCTCGAATGGGGCGGCGACGTCTTCGAGGCCGGCAAGCCGGACCCCGCCGTCTATGGCCCGGTGATGGATCTGCTCGGCATGACCGACAAGAGCCGCGTGGTCGCGATTGGGGACACGCCGCACACCGACCTCGCCGGCGCGCGGCATGCCGGGATTGACAGCCTCTGGGCGCTGACCGGCCTGACCGCGGACGCCCATGGCCATGACCCCTCGCCCGGCCTGCTCGCGCATGTGCTGGCCGAGGAAGGCGAGGCGCCCGTCGCAGCACTTCGCTCCCTGCGCTGGTAGCCTCGGGCATGATGCGTTGAGGCGGTATCGCCGAAACGCTGAATCATCCCCTCGGCAAGGGCCGGGCCTGGTGGCAGGCTCGGCTCCATGATCTTTCGCACCGCCTGCCGCGAGGCGCTGGGCGCGCCCGCGCTCGCCATGGCGGCCACCTTCCTGGCCTTCGGTGCGGCCGTGCAGGCGGCGGGGCTTGGCCTCGGCTGGGGGTTGGCGGCCGCGTTGCTGGTCTATGGCATGCCGGGGCAGATGGTGCTGGTGGCGGCCGTGGGCCTGCCGGGTGGCGCGCTGCCGGCCGTGCTGGGGGCGGCCACGGCCAATGCGCGCTTCCTGCCGATGGCGGTGGCGCTCTCGCCCTGGCTCGGCGGCGGGTCCAGGCGCTGGTGGGCGCTGCCCTTCATTGCGGTCACCCCCTGGGCCATGGCGATGCGGCGGCTGCCCGGCCTTCCAGCGGAACAGCGCCTCGCCTGGTTCCTGGGCTTCGGCCTCACCTCCTGGCTGGTGGCCGGCAGCGCGACCATTCTCGGTTTCCGCATCGCGCCGCTGCTGCAAGGGCCGGTGCTGGCGCTGATGCTGCTGGTGAACCCGCTCTACTTCACGCTGATCCTGGCGCATGAGGTGCGGGTGCCGCCGGGGCGGCGCGCGGTGATCGCCGGCTGTTGCGCGGCGCCGCTGGCCCTGCTGCTGCCGCCTGCCTGGGGGCTGCTGGCGGCGGGCATCCTGGGCGGGACGCTTGCCTTCCTCTGGGGCCAGTGGCGTGAGCGGCGCTGACCAGGCGCTCCTGCTGCTCATCCTGGCCGGCGCGGCATTGCGCGCGGCGGGGCTGCTGGTCGCTGGCCGGCTGCGGCCCGATCATCCCTTCGTGCGCTGGGCGGCCTCGGTGGCGCTGGCGACACTCGCCGCCTTCATCGCCATGGCGATCCTGGCGCCGACGGGCATGCTGGCGGGCATTCCCCTCGCGGCGCGCCTGCTCGGCCTCGTGGTCGCCATCGGATGGATGCTGTGGCGTGGCGGCATGCTGGCGCCGCTGGTGGCGGGCCTGGCCGCCACAGCCCTGCTGGAGGCCGCGCTGCGCCTGCTCGCCGCCTGAGGGCGCTTCCGTTGCTCAGCCGTGGAATTGGCCCTGCAGCCAGGCCGCGAGGGCACGCAGGTCCGGGTTGCCCGCGTGGCGCGCCTCATATTGCAGCGTGAAATGGCGCCGCGTCGGCCGGCGCAGCGCATGGGCCGGCACCACCGCGCCGCGCTCCAGATCGGGCGCGAGCAGGGCTTCGATGGCGATCACCGCCCCCAGCCCCTGCGCCGCCGCCTCGATGGCGACATTCATGCTCTCGAAGGTGCTGCCCCCGCGCAGGGGAAGCTTCGCGTGGCCCGCATGGTTCAGCCAGCGCCGCCAATCATCCGGGCGGCAGCGCGAATGCAACAGCGGAATCCGCGTGAAATCCAGCTCGCCCGCCTCCAGCCAGCGGGGCGCGCAAACCGGCAGCGTCGCGATGGGCACCAGCGGCACCACCGCGAGGCCCGGCATGGCCTGCGCCTCGCTGACCGCGATCACCGCATCGAAACGGCCGGGCAACAGGTCGAGCGGGCTGGAACTCGTGTGCCATTCGACGACGAGCTCGGGCAGGTCCTGCTGCAAGGCCTGCAAGCGCGGAAACAGCAGGCGCGAGGCGAAATACCCATAGACGCCGACGGTGACCGGCCGGCCCCGCCCCAGCCGCGCCCGGCCGGTGGCCAGGGCCAGCCGGTCCAGCGCCTCGCCCGCGCCAGCCGCGAGCGTCTCGCCCGCCGTGGTCAGGACCAGGCCCTGCGGCTGGCGCAGGAACAGCGTGACGCCCAGGCTTTGTTCCAGTTCACGGATCTGGCGGCTGATGGCGCCGGGCGTCACCGAGAGCTCCCGCGCGGCACCGGTCATGGAGAGATGCCTGGCGGCGGCCTCAAAGGCGCGGATCGCGGTGAGCGGCGGGAGGGCGCGATGGACCATCCCTTGAGCCTAGCTCAATCCGAAGGCCTGAGAAATCGTTTGAGCCTCGCTTTGCGCAACCCTAGCCTCTGGGGGTCAGCGCAGGAAACGCCCCATGCACATCCACCAGATCGGAGCCCCCGTGGGGGCGGATGCCGTCCCCGACGCCCAGGGCCAGAACCTCTGGCGGGCCGACCCGGCCTTCGCGCGCCTGCTGCCGCTGTACCTGCCGCCCGACCTCCTCGCCGTGATGCTGCCGCAGCTGGATCGGCTGGGCGCCCTGGCCGGCGGCGAACTGGATGCGCTGGCCGGCACGGCGGATCGCAACCCGCCCCAGCTCATCCATCGCACCCGCCGCGGCGAGGATGCGCAGAGCGTGGATTACCACCCCGCCTATCGCGAGATGGAGCGCCTGGCCTTCGGCGAATTCGGCCTCTCCAGCATGAGCCATCGCCCCGGCGTCTTCGGCTGGCCGACAGCCCTGCCGCCCGCCGCGAAATACGCGCTGACCTTCCTGTTTGCCCAGGCGGAATTCGGCCTGCTCTGCCCCGTCAACATGACCGACAGCCTGGCCCGCACGCTGCGCCGCTTCGGCAGCCCCGAGCTGGTGGAGCGCTATTTGCCGCTGCTCGCCAGCCAGGACATGGACGCGCTGCACCAGGGCGCCATGTTCATGACCGAGCAGGGTGCGGGTTCCGACATCGCGGCCACGGCCGTCACGGCCGAGCCCGCGAATGACGGCACGCATCTGCTCTATGGCGACAAGTGGTTCTGCTCGAACCCCGATGCCGAACTGGCGCTGGTGCTGGCGCGGCGCGGCGGCGGAGCCTCCGGCCTCAAGGGCGTCGGCCTGTTCCTGCTGCCGCGCACCCTGCCCGATGGCACGCCCAACAGCTACCGCATCGTGCGATTGAAGGACAAGCTCGGCACGCGCTCGATGGCCAGCGGCGAAATCCGGCTGGAAGGCGCGCGCGCCTGGCTCATCGGCGACCCCGAGGCCGGCTTCAAGCAGATGGCCGACATGGTGAATTCCTCGCGCCTCTCCAATGCGGTGCGCGCCGCCGGCATGATGCGCCGCGCGATGACCGAGTCCCTGTTTGTCGCGCGCAACCGCCGCGCCTTCGGCAAGCGGCTGATCGAGATGCCGCTGATGCGCCGGCAGCTGGCGAAGATGCTGCTGCGGGCCGAGCAGGCGCGCGCCATGGTCTTCACCACGGCCGAGGCGCTGCGCCGTTCGGACGCCGGCGAGGAGGGCGCCTATGCCCTGCTGCGCATCCTGACGCCGCTCGTGAAGTTCCGCGCCTGCCGCGACGCCCGCCAGGTGACGGGCGATGCGATGGAGGTGCGCGGCGGCTGCGGCTACATCGAGGAATGGCCCGAGGCACGGCTGCTGCGCGACGCGCATCTGGGCAGCATCTGGGAGGGGACGAGCAACATCATCGCCCTCGACGTGCTGCGTGCGAGCGAGCGCGAGGGCGGCTTCGCGGCGCTCACCTCCCTGATCCACGAGTTTCAGACGCAAGCGCCGCTCGACGGTCTCGCGCCCGCGCTGGAGCGCGCCGGCCAGTTGCTGCAACGCGCGCAGCGCGACCCCGCGCTGGCGCGCGCGGCGGCGAGCGCGCTCTATCACATCACGAGTGCCGCGGCGCTCGCCTCCGAGGCGCAACGCAGCGGCGACGCGCATCGCGCGGCCCTGGCGCGCATGGTGCTGACGCACCGCGTCCTGCCGCGCGATCCGCTGGCCGGGGCCGACCCCGACGCCGCGCTGCTGCCCGCGCTGCTGGACGCGGCGTGACGGACCTCGTCCGCCTGCTGGCCGAAGCGCGGCAGGCGGCCCGGCAAGTGCCCGCGCTGCCGCCGGAGCTCATCCCCGGCGATGCGGAGGCCGGCTACGCCGTCGCCGATGCGGTGGCGGCGCGCCTCGGCTGGGAGGCGCTGGGCTGGAAGATCGCCGGCACCACGCCCGCCATGCGCGAAAGGCTCCGGGTGAACGAGCCGATCTATGGCCGCACCCATCGCCGCTTCGCCCTCCCCTCGCCGGCGCGGCTCACGCATGCGGCGCTGCTGGACCCGCTGGTGGAATGCGAGTTCTTCGTGACGCTCGGCGCCGACCTGCCCTTCCGGCCGGAGCCCTTCTCCATGGACGAAATCCGCGCCGCCGTGGCGCGGGTGCAGGCGGGGATCGAGGTGGCCGAATGCCGCTTCCCCATGCGCGCCCTGCCGCCGCTGCCCGCCATCCTGGCCGATGGCGCGGCCGCGGGCCGCTACATCTTCGGCGATCCGATTCCCGGCTGGCGCGAGGGCCTGGCGGCGATGCAGGTGGTGCTGGAGGTGGATGGCGCGCCACTGCGCCACGGCCAGGGCAGCGATGTGATGGGCGATCCGCTGGCGCCGATCCTCTGGCTGACGGAAGCCCGCAGACGGCGCGGTGACGGGCTGCTGGCGGGCGCGGTGATCAGCACCGGCTCCTGCACCGGCATGCTCCCCATCCGGGCCGGGCAGAAGGTCCGCGCGCGCTTCGGCGAGAGCGCTTTGGTCGAGGTGGCCTTCGATGGATGAGGTGACCGCCCGCCGCACCGCGCTGCCCATCCTGGTGGGTGCCGCCATCATGCTGGGGCTCAGCATGGGCTTGCGGCAAAGCCTGGGGCTTTTCGTGCAGCCCGCCTCGCGCGACCTGGCGATCGGCGTCAGCGAATTCACCCTGGCCATCGCCATCCAGAACCTGATCTGGGGCTTGTTGCAGCCGGTGGCGGGCATGCTGGCGGTGCGCCTGGGCTTCCGCGTGATGATGCTGGGCGGCGCCGTGGTCTATGCGGCCGGCATGCTCACGCTGGCACTCGCCGGCGGGGCGGCGACGGTGATGCTGGGCGCGGGCATCCTGGTGGGGGCCGGCATGGCCTGCACGGCGGGCGGTATCGCGATGGCCACCGCTTCGCGCGCCGTCTCGGCCGCGCGGCGCAGCGCGGTGCTGGGCATGGTCTCGGCGGCGGGCTCGCTGGGCGCATTGGTGGCGGCGCCGCTCGGCCAGCTGCTGGCCGAGCAATTCGGCTGGCGCGTGGCCGTGCTCGGCTTCTTCGTGCTGGCCCTGGCCATCCTGCCCGCCGCCTGGATGGCCGGACGGGTGGACCGCATCGCCCTGCCCGCCGCCAGCGCGGGCGAGACCTCGGCCGCCGCCGCGACGCGCCTCGCGCTGCGGCATCCGGGTTTCCTCGTGATGGCGGCGGCCTATTTCGTCTGCGGCTTGCAGCTCGTCTTCCTCACCACGCACCTGCCCTCCTACATCAACCTCTGCGGGCTCGATCCCATGCTGGGCGCCCAGGCGCTCGCGATGATCGGCGCCTTCAACGTGGCGGGCAGCCTGTTCTTCGGCTGGGCCGGCGGGCGCTGGCCCAAGGGGGTGCTGCTGGGCGGCATCTATGCCTGCCGTTCGCTCATCCTCGGCTGGTACTTCGCCGTGCCACCCACGCCCGAGAGCACCCTCGTCTTCGCGGCGCTGATGGGCCTGCTCTGGCTCGGCGTGGGCCCGCTGGTCGCGGGGATGGTGGCGGAGATGTTCGGCCTGCGCTGGCAGGCGATGATCCAGGGCTTTGCCTTCCTCAGCCACCAATTGGGCAGCTTCCTGGGCGCCTATGGCGGCGGCGTCATCTTCGATGCCATGGGCAGCTACGACCTGGCCTGGAAACTCGGCATGGCGATGGGGCTCACGGCCGGCCTCGCCCAGATCCTCATGGCCTGGCCGAGGCGCCCGGCGGGACCGCGACCCGCGCCCGCCTGAGGGCGTTCAATCCACGCGGATGTTGCGCGCGCGGATCACCTGGCCCCAGCGGTCGAATTCCTGGGCCGCGAAGCCCGTCATCTCCGCCTGGGTGTTGCCGACCGCGACCAAGCCAGCCGCCGCCATGCGGCTGATCACGCCGGGGTTGGACACGGCCTCGCGCACCGCCGCCCCCAGGCGCTCCTGGGCGGCGGCCGGGGTCCCGGCGGGCACCGCGATGCTGCCCCAGCTCTGCACCGTGGCCTCACCGAAGCCCGCCTCGCGGAAGGTCGGCAGGTCGGGCAGGACGGCAATGCGCTCGGGCCCGCTGGTGGCGAGTGCGCGGATCGCCCGTGCGCGCACCTGCCCGATCGAGGAGGCCGGCTGGTCCAGCATCACCTGCACCGTGCCGTTCACCAGGTCCGACATCGCCTGGCCCGAGCCGCGATAGGGCACATGCACCATCTGCGTGCCGGTCACCGCCATGAAGAGCTCGGTGAAGATGTGCGTGCCCGAGCCGACGCCGGAGGTGGCGAAGCTGAGCTGCCCGGGCCGCGCGCGGACGAAGGCCACGAATTCCTGGAGCGTCTGCGCGGGGATCGAGGGATGCACCACCACGATCACATCGGTCGTGAAGATCTTCGAGAGAAAGAGCAGCTCGCGCCGCACATCCACGGCGCGCATCAGGCCCAGATGCGGCGCCTGCGTCATCACGCCATTGGTCGCGACCAGGAGGGTATAGCCATCGGCCGGGCTGCGCGCCGCGGCCTCGACGCCCACCGCGCCGCCGGCGCCGGTGCGGTTTTCCACGACCACCGTCTGGCCCAGCGTCTCGGTCAGCCGCTCCGCGATGATGCGCCCACCCACATCCGTGCTGCCGCCCGGCGAGAAGGGCACGATGATCCTGAGCTGGCGGTTGGGCTGCCAGGGCGCCGTCTGGGCCGTGGCGGCCAGCGGGAGCAGCGCGGGCGCGGCCAGCAGGGAGCGGCGGTTCAGGACCATGTGCGGGGGTTCTTTCACAGGCTGGCGAAGGCTTCCGCCTCCACCTCGACGAGGAAGCGCGGATGCGCGAGCGCCGCCACGATCAGCAGCGTGCTGGTGGGGGCATGGCCCTCCATCGCGGCATCCCGCGCCTGGCGCCAGGGCGCGATCAGCGCCGTATCGGTCAGGAAGACCGTGAGCTTCACGATGTGCTGCGGCCCCATGCCATGTGCTGCCAACAGCGTGCGGAGGTTGGCGAGTGCCAGCGCGATCTGCGCCTCGCCATCCTCGGGGATGGTGCCGTCCGGCGCGATGCCGACCTGGCCCGAAAGCACAAGGCGCCGGCCCGGTCCCTCGACCAGCGCGGCATGCGAATAGCGCGAAGCGGGGGCGGCGACGCCGTCGGGGTTGGAGAAGGTGATCATGTGCGGGGCAATTCCTCACGGGCGACGGGAGCCGGGGGGGCGGCCGCGGCATTGTCCACGAGATAGGGGCGGAGCGCGCGGCGGATCTGGAACTCGAATTCGGTGTTGAGGTCGAACATGGTCTGGCGCAGCAGGCTCTCGGCGCCAGCGCGGCGGGCGGCCGCCGTGCTCTCGATGCTGCGGGTGCGCTCGGCCGAGGCCTCGGCGAAACCGAGGCGGCGGTCATTCTCGCCCAGGATGTCCACGCGCGCGGTGAGCTGGCAGAGCAGGCGCTCGCCCGGGTCGCTCGCGAAGACGCCGCTTCCCCCCTGGTTGCGGCTGCGGATGATCTGCGCGCGGGTCACGCTGAAACGCGCGCGGTGCTCGGTGCCGAAGGCGGCCAGCCGGTCCTGGCCCATGATCCGCACGGCCTCGGCCGGGGTGGGCCGCAGGTCCCGCCCCGCATCATTGGGGCCGGGGGCGGGCATGCGGTCCTCGATGTCGATCCGCGCCACGTCGAGGCGAATCTGCGTGAGGTGGCGATAGGCGATGGGCGGCCCATCCTGCTGCGGCGCGGGCGGCGTGGAGGCGCAGGCGGCCAGCGTGGCCGGCAGAAGAAGCAAGGCGCGCCGAGGGTGCGGCATGGCGGATCCTCCCGAGGAATCAGGCCTGCTTCCCGCGAATCGCCTCGCGGTCGAAGCGGAAGCCATAATTGCAGAATTCGCAGTTCATGGTGATGACGCCCGCCTCCGCCATGTGGTCAAGATCCGGGGCCGGAAAGCCCTCCAGCACCTGCGCGAGGCGCGAGCGCGAGCAACGGCAGCCATAGGCGAGCGCCCGCGCCTGGCCCAACGCCAGCCCTTCCAGCGAAAACAGGCGGTGCAGCAGGGCCTCGGGCGGCAGCGCGTCATCCAGCAATTCGGCATCCTTGAGCGTGCCGGCGAGCACGATCGCGGTGCGCCAGGCTTCCTCCTGCGCTTCCTCATCCAGCGCCTCGCCCAGGCCGCCCTCGCTCGCGATGCGCTCCATGATGAGGGCGCTGGCGCGCCAGCCTGCCTCGGTCCGGGCGCAGGCGAGCCGGATATGGCTGCGCAGCTGCTCGGAGGAGGCGAAATAGGTGCCGGCCATCTCGGCCAGGTCCGCGCCCTCGATGGCGACGATGCCCTGGTAGCGCTCCATCTCCTCGCCCTGGTCGCAGGTGAAGGCGAGGTAGCCGCGGCCCAGCAGGGCGCGGGCCGAGGGGTTCTTGCCATATTGGGCGATGCGCTCGGCATCGGCGCGCACATAGCCGCGCAGCTCGCCCTGGTCGGTGCAGTCGCTCAGCAGCATGGAGATCGGGCCCTCGCCCTTGGCCTGGAGCGAAAAGCTGCCGCGATATTTCAACGCGGAAGCGAGGCCCGCCGTCAGCGCCATCGCCTCGCCCAGCAGCCGGGTCACGGCGTCGGTCTCGGTGTGGCGCGTCAGCAGGGCATCGGCGAGCGGGCCCAGGCGGACAAGGCGGCCGCGGACGGGCTTGCCGTCCAGATGGAAGGGCAGCACGCCCCGCGGGACCACGAGGTCCGGGACGGGGGGGCGGTCATGGTCGAGGAAGGCGGGTGTCGGTTGGGTCACAGCCTGGGATTAGACCAGACCGGGGCCGGTTGCGAGGCTCACCCCGCCACCAGGACCAGGATTTGCACGAGCGCCGAGACCACGAGCAGGACCAGGATGATCCCGCCCAGTTGTCCCGGCTCCGGCAGCTTCACGCGGCCATCGCGCTGCGGCGCACCTTGGGCGGCTTCACCATCATCGCCCGCAGCAACTGCTTGAGCTGCAACCGGTCTATCATCGGGAAGCGGGCCATGACCTCGGCCTCATGCGCCTTCGCGGCGACCAGCAGGCTCTTCACCATCTGCTCGCCACGCGGCAGCATCTGGATGCGGACGACGCGGCGGTCCCGTGCGTCGGGCATGCGCTTGACGATGCCATCGCGCACCATGCGGTCCAGCAGCTTGGTCATGGTGGGCTGCTGCAACAGGCAGGCCTCGGCCAGGCCCGTCACCGTCTCGCCGGGACTGCCGGAGAGGGTCGCGAGCACGCGCCACACCGGGACGGAAACGCCTTCCTTGCGAAGCTTCGCGTGGAATTCTGAAGAGATGGCGTGCGAACCCCGTGCCAGCAAATACAACAGATAGTCGTCTACGAAACGATCGGTCCCAACGGGTTCCATATCTTCCTCGGTCCCATGCTTTGGTGGGGAGGATGTCATCCTGTTTCGCGGGCATGCAATTACGGGGAAATACGGATGCCTGACATATGAAAATTCATTTGTTACCCTCCCCGCAAATGGGAGCCCCACATGTTCCATTCCACGCTCGAACCCGCCTGGATCTCGGCCTTTGAGGCCGTTTTCCGCCGCTGCAAGCTGGCCCCGGGAGAGGTGGCCTGCCTGCTGACCGAAAGCCGCTCCCGCCCGCTCAACATCGCCCTGGCCGAGGCGGCGATGGCGCGAATCGGGGCCCGATTCATCCGGATGTCTCTCCCAACACCCCCACAGACCGCTCCGGTTCCGATTCGTTCCACCGGCGCATCGCGCGCCATCGCAGGCCATCCGGCGGCCCTGGCCGCGCTGGCCGCCTGCCCCTTCATCGTGGATCTCACCGTCGAGGGGTTGCTGCATGCCCCCGAGCTCAAGCAGATCCTGGGTGCCGGAAGCCGCATCCTGATGGTGAGCAACGAGCACCCCGACGCGCTGGAGCGCCTTGTGCCGCAGGATGCCGATGAGGCGCAGGCCAAGGCCGCGGTGAAGCGCGCCCGGGCGGCCAGGCACATGCGGGTCACCTCCGCCGCCGGCACCGACCTGCGCGTCAACATGGAGGGGGCGCCCAGCGTCGGCGTCTGGGGCTGGACGGACCGGCCAGGGACCATCGCGCATTGGCCGGGCGGCATCCTTGTCGCCTTCCCGCGCGCGGGCTCGGTCGAGGGGCGGCTCGTGCTCGATGCCGGCGACGTGAACCTCACCTTCAAGCGCTATATCCAACAACCGATCACACTGACGATCGAGGAAGACCACATCACCCGCATCGAGGGGCGCGGCGCGGATGCCGAGATGATGCGCCGCTACCTGGAAGCCTGGGGCGACCGCGCGGCCTATGCGGTGAGCCATGTCGGCTGGGGCCTGAACCGTGCCGCGCGCTACGAGGCGCTCACCTTCTACGACCGTGAGGATACGAACGGGACGGAGCTGCGGGCCGTCGCCGGCAATTTCCTGTTTTCGACCGGCGCCAATGAATTCGCCGGGCGCTTTACCGAGGGGCATTTCGACATCCCCGTCTTCAACACCACCATCTCGCTCGATGGCGAGGATGTGGTGCGCGAAGGCGTCCTGCTGTGACGCCCGTCCTCCTGCTCCATGGCATCGGCGGCCGCGCGGCACTCTGGGCGCCGAGTGTGGCGGCCCTCGCCCCGCGCCCGGTCATCGCGATGGACATGCCAGGCTACGACGGCACCCGCCCGGCGCTGGCCAGCTTTGCCGAATTGGCCGATGCCGCGGTGGCGCTGCTGGATGCGGAAGGCGCGGCGCAGGCCGATGTCGTCGGTCATTCGCTGGGCGGCATGATCGCGCTCGAAATCGCGTTGCGCCATCCGACGCGCGTGCGGCGCCTGGTCATCGTGGCCAGCTCGCCCGCCTTTGGCAGCCGCGACCCGGCCTTCCGCGAGAGCTTCCTCACGGCGCGGCTGAAGCCGCTGGATGAGGGCATCGGCATGGCGGGCGTCGCCGCCGCGCTGGTGCCGGCCATGCTCGGCCCCGCCGCCGCGCCGGAGGCCGCAACCGCCGCCATGGAAGCCATGGCCAGCGTGGATGAGGCCGCCTATCGCGCGACGCTCGCGGTGCTGACCGGCTTCGACCGCCGCGCCGACCTGCCGCGCGTGACCCAGCCCGCACTCCTCATCGCCGGCGAGGCCGACCAGACCGCGCCGCCCCGCGGCATGGCCCGCATGACGGAAGCCATGCCCCATGCGCGGATCATCGTGATCCCCGGCGCGGGACACCTCCTGCCGCTGGAAGCGCCCGATGCCTTCCACGCCGCGCTGCATGATTTCCTCAGCTGAAGGGAACCACCCATGGACATGCCCCTCCCCCTCACCGCCGATGCGCCGATCTTCGACCCACGCGGCTTCCGCCTCTCGCCCTTCGAGGCGGAGCTGACCGCCCGCGCACGGGAATTCGGCGCGCGCGTGCTCGCACCCCGCGCCGCCCGGTGGGACCGCGAGGCCGCCTTCCCCATGGATAATTACGACGACATGCGGCGCGAAGGCTGGCTCGGCATCTGCATCCCCCGCGCCGATGGCGGCATGGGCGCCGATTTCCGCGCCTATTGCCTGGCCGCCGCCGAATTCGGCCGGTACTGCGGTGCCACGGCGCTCACCTGGAACATGCATGTCTGCAGCACGCTCTGGACCGGACTGCTGACCGATGACCTCGAGATGGATGCGGCGAGCCGCGCCCTGCACCATGACCGCCGCCGGCTGCATTACGAGAACATCCTGGGGCGCGGCGCCATCTTCTCCCAGCCTTTCTCCGAGGGCGGCGCGGCAGCCGCGGGCACCGTGGCCTTCGGCACCACCGCCACGCCCGTCGAGGGCGGCTTCCGGATCAACGGCAAGAAGATCTTCGCCTCGCTTTCCGGCCATGCGGATTGCTACGGCATCCTCTGCACCGAGGTGCATGGCGCCGAAAAGCTCTCGCGGCGGGACACGCTCTACCTCGCCATCCCGAAGGACGCGCCGGGCGTCTCCGTCGAAGGCGAGTGGGACCCGCTCGGCATGCGCGGCACGGTGAGCCGCAACCTCATCTTCAAGGATGTCTTCGTGCCCGAGAGCGCGGCACTCATGCCGCCCGGGCTCTACTTCCAGGCCGCCTCGCGCTGGCCGCACATGTTCATGACGCTGACCCCCACCTACATGGGCCTGGCGCAGGCGGCCTATGACTTCACCCTGCGCTACCTGCGCGGCGAGCAGCCGGGCACGCCCCCCGTGAAGCGTCGGATGTATCCCACCAAGCAGATCGCCGTCGCCGAAATGCGCATCATGCTGGAGCAGACCAAGGCGCTCTGGTTCCAGGCGATCAGCGAGGCCGGGCCCGACCCCTCCAAGGAGCAGATGCTGCGCGCGCTGGCGGCACAGAACACCGTGATGGAGAACGCCAACGCCATCGCCGCCAAGGCGGTGCGCACCTGTGGCGGCCAGGCCATGCTGAAGACCCTGCCGCTGGAGCGCATCTATCGCGACAGCCGCTGCGGCAGCCTCATGCTGCCCTGGACGGCCGAGCTCTGCGTGGACCGCATCGGCCGCGAGGCGCTCTACGAGAAGGGCGAGACGGATTGATGGAGGCGTTCGACCTCCCTGCCCTCAGACCGCTGATCGAAGCCGAGGAGGGCTTGCTGCGCGGCGAGGGGATCCGCGCGGGCGACCGCGTCGGCTGGATTGGGCTGAACCACCCCGGGATGCTCGCCTGCCTTTTCGCCTGCGAGCGGATCGGCGCCACGCTGGTGCCGTTGAACTGGCGCCTGGCGGCCGAGGAGCTGCAATGGATCGCGGGCGATGCCGGCCTCGCCTTGCTGCGGGAAGGGCCGGAATCGGGCACCGTCACGCCGCATGCCATGCCATCCGCCGCGCCCTGCGAGGCGCTGCTGATCGGCTACACCTCGGGCACCACGGGCCGGCCCAAGGGCGCGATGCTGAGCCGCGCGGCGCTGCATGCCAATGTCGAAAATGCGCGCCGCATCTTCGACCTGACGCCCGATGACCATGTGCTGACCGTGCTGCCGCTGTTCCATGTGGGCGGGCTGAACATCCAGACCGTGCCCGCCCTGCTGGCCGGAGCGCGCGTCACGCTCTTGCCGAAATTCGACCCCGACGCCTTCTTCGACGCGGTGGAGCGGCTGCGCCCCACCCTGACACTGCTGGTGCCGGCCGTGATGACGGCGCTGCTGCGCCACCCGCGCTGGGCGAGCGCGGACCTGTCATCCCTGCGCGCCATCGGTGCCGGCTCCTCCGAGGTGCCGCTGACTTTGATCGAGGCGTTTCACGCGCGCGGGATCCCAGTGCAGCAGGTCTATGGCATGACGGAAACGAGCCCGATCGCCATCGCGCAGACGCGCGCGGAAGCGCTGGCCGCGCCCGGGTCCATCGGCATGGCCGCGCCGCTCTGCGAGGCACGCATCGCCCTGCCCGACGGCAGCGAGGCGCCCCACGGCACCCCCGGCGAGATCGAGATCCGCGGCGCCAATGTCATGACCGGCTATTGGAACCGCCCCGATGCCACGGCGGAAGCGCTGCACGAGGGCTGGTTCCGCACCGGCGATGTCGGCCTCCAGGACGCGGCGGGGCGCTTCTGGTTCACCGATCGCCTGAAGCGCGTGATCATCTCGGGCGGCGAAAACATCTATCCGGCCGAGCTGGAGCGCGTGCTGGCCGAGGTGCCGGGCCTCACCGAATACGCCATCATCGGCCGGCCCGATCCGCGCTGGGGCGAGGTTCCCGTCGCCGTCATCGTGGCAGAGCCCGGCTTCAACGAGGCGGCGATCACGGCCCGGTTCGAGGCGACCTTGGCGCGCTTCAAGCACCCGCGCGCCATCCTGCGCGTGCCGGCCCTGCCGCGCACCGCGCTCGGCAAGGTGCAGGTGGAGGCGTTGCGCGCGCTTACGGAAGCCGGTTAACCGCGCGGCGCTGCTCGTAGGCCCGGGCCTGCAGCGCGGCCGCGTCATGCAGCGCCGTCTCCACCCCCGCTCGCGCCGCGGCCTCGGCCAGGAAGCCCAGGATGTGCTCGCCCTCGATGCGGTTGCCCGCCTCGATGTCGCGCAGCATGGAGGTGGCGTAGGCGCTGCCCGGCTCGCTGAACAGCGCGCGGTATTCGGCCATGAAGCTCTCGGGCATCGGGTGGCCATGATGGGCGGCGATGGCGGCGTTGCGCGTGAGGATCTCCTGCAGCCAGGCAGCCCCGCCGCCGCGCACGATCTCGCCCACATTCGCGCGCATCAGCACGGTGCCGACGGCGCTGGTGCCGAGGTGGACCAGCTTCTCCCACATGCGCTGGCCGATATTGGGCACGGCCTTCGCCTCCATGCCGCGCGCGGGCGCGAAGGCGGCTTCCAGCGCGGCCACACGCTCGCTCATGCCGCCCGCCACCTCGCCGAAGGTCAGCCAGCGCCAGTCATTCAGCTGCTTCACGACACCCGCCGGCGTCAGCGTCGCCTGGATCTTGCACAGGCCGCCCAGCACGCGCTCCGCGCCGAAGCGCGCCTGCAACGTCTCGACATGCGAGAGGCCGTTCAGCACGGGCAGGATGACGCTCCGCGCATCCATGGCGGGTGCGATGCTCGCCATCGCGTCCGTGAGGTCATAGGCCTTGCAGGTCAGCAGGATCGCATCCCAGCCCGGTTCCAGCGCCTCGGCCGTCACGGTCTTCACCGGAAGGCGGGCATCGCCGAAGGGGCTCTCGATGACCAGGCCATCCTGCGCCAGTTGTGCCGCGCGGCGCGGCCGCACGAGGAAGGTGACGTCGCCGCCCGCCTCGGCCAGCCTGCCGCCGAAATAGCCGCCCAGCGCCCCCGCCCCCAGCACCAGCATCCGCATGCGACATTCCTTTCCACTCCGGACATAGGCGCGTTACACCCGCGCTCTATGTAAGAGAAGTCATGCGCCGCAAACTCGCCCTCCTGGTCATTTTCGTCGCGCTGCTGGGCGCCGGCTACCTCTATGGCCGCCCGGCGCTCGCCGCACTCGGGTTCAGCCTGCCCGGCCCCGCACAGGCGAGCGGCCCTCGCCTCAGGCTGGCCAGCGTGGATCGTGGGCCGATCACCGCCATCGTCTCCGCCACCGGCACGGTCAACCCGCTGGTCACCGTCATCGTCGGCAGCCAGCTCTCCGGCCTGATCCGGGAATTGCCGGGCGATTTCAACCAGCGCGTCGTGACCGGCCAGGTGCTGGCGCGGCTCGACACGCAGCAGCTGGAAGCCACGCGCGCGGCCGCCGCGGCCGATGCTCTCTCGGCCCAGGCCGCCGTCGCCGTGGCGCGCGCCCAGGCCGACCGCGCACGATCCGATGCCGAGCAATCCCGCGCCGCCGTGGATGTCGCCCGCGGCGAGGCCAGCCGGGCCGAAGCACTGCTGCGGGATGCGGAATACGAAGCGCGCCGCACCGAGGAACTCCGCCGCTCCGCCGTGGGCACCACGCGCGACGCCGCGCGGGCCGGCTTCACCGTGGATGGTGCCCGCGCCAATGTCGCGATCCAGCAGGCCCAGATCGCCCGCGCCGAGGCCAACCTGATCTCGGCCGAAGCCGCGGCGCGCACCGCGCTGGCGCAGGTCGAGGCGGCGGCGGCGACGGCGGAGCAGCGGGCGGCGCAGCTCCGCCAGGTGGAGGTCAATCTCGGCTTCGCCACCATCCGCAGCCCGATTGATGGCGTCATCGTGGCGCGCAGCGTGGACCTCGGGCAGACCGTCGCGGCCTCGCTGCAATCGCCCACCCTCTTCACCATCGCCGCCAACCTGAACGAGATGGAGGTCTGGGCGACGGTGGATGAGAGCGACATCGGCCGGATCCGCGAAGGGCAGAATGTCGCCTTCACGGTGGCCGCCCATCCGAGCGTGAATTTGCGCGGCACGGTGAAGGACATCCGCCTGAGCCCGACCACGGTGAACAATGTCGTCACCTACACCGTCGTGGTCAGCGCGATGAACACCGACGGGCGCATGCTGCCGGGCATGACGGCCACCTTGCGGATCATCACCGATGAGCGCGCCGATGCGCTGCGCGTCCCCAATGCGGCGCTGCGCTGGCGGCCGCCCGGCCAGGGTGCCGCACCCGGCCAGGCGGCGCCCCCCGCGAACCCGATGGAAGCCGCACTCCGCGAGATGACGGATCTCACGCCCGCGCAGCGCCAGGAGGTGGAGGCGGCGGGGCGCGAGATGCGCGAGCGCATGGCCGCCCTGCCCGCCGACCCCGAGGCACGGCGCCAGCAGGCCCAGGCCGCGCGGCAACGCCTGCAATCCCGCCTGAATGCGGTGCTGACGCCGGAGCAGCGCTCGCGCCTCGCCGCCGCCCGCGGCACGCGCCAGGCTGGCGGCGCGGCCGGCACGGTCCATGTCGTGGAAGGCGACGGCCCGCCGCGCGCCATCGCCATCCGCACCGGCCTGACCGATGGCAACGTGACCGAGGTGCTGAGCGGCGATCTCACGCCCGACATGCAGGTCGTCGTCGGCACCGAGCGCGCGGGGGCTGGACCGGCCCGCGCGCCGACCTCCAGGCCGCTGTTTTGAACGCGCTGATCGAGACGCGGGACCTGACGCGCCACTACCCCTCGGGCGAGGGCGTGGTGGCGGCGCTGGAGGGGCTCGACCTTGAGATCGGCTCAGGCGAATTCGTGGCCGCCATGGGGCCCTCCGGCTCGGGCAAATCCACCTTCCTCAATTTGATCGGCTGCCTGGATCAGCCCACGCGCGGGCGCTATCGCCTGGCGGGTGAGGATGTGGCCGCGCTGCCGCCCGATCGCGTGGCGGCGCTGCGCGGCGAGCAGATCGGCTTCGTCTTCCAGAGCTTCAACCTGCTGCCGCGCTCGGACGCGCTCGCCAATGTCGAGATGCCGATGCTCTATCGCGGCCTGCCGCGGCGCATCCGGCGCGAGCGCGCGGCGATTGCCCTGGAGCGCGTGGGGCTGGGGGCGCGCATGCACCACACGCCCTCGCAGCTTTCGGGCGGGCAGCAGCAGCGCGTCGCCATCGCCCGCGCGCTGGTGAACGGCCCGGGCCTGCTGCTGGCCGATGAGCCGACCGGCGCGCTGGACAGCCGCACGGGGCTTGAGATCATGGCGCTGTTCCAGGCGCTGAACCGCGCGGGTGTCGCCATCCTCTGCGTGACGCATGACGCCGATGTCGCGGCCTTCGCCAGCCGCACTTTGCGCTTCCGCGATGGGCGCATGATCGAGGACAGCCGCTACCAGCCGGTGGATGCGGAAGCCATGCTGCGGCAGAAGTTCCAGTGAACGCACCGCATCCCGCCCCCGTGCCGGAGGCGCGCTCCGTCGCGCCCCTGCCGCCCTTGCCGCCGGGCCGCCGCGCGGGGCTTTCGATGGCGGAGGCGCTGCTGGCCGCACTCGCCGCCCTGGCCGCCAACAAGCTGCGCGCCGCGCTGACGGCGCTCGGCATCTTCATCGGTGTCGCCGCCGTCATCGTCACAGTCGCGGTGGGTGCGGGCGCGCGCCAGCAGGTCCTGGCGCAGATCCAGTCGCTCGGCGCCAACCTGCTCGTCGTCTGGGGGGCGAATGTGCGGCTGGGCGGCGTTTCGCTCGGCGCTGGGCAGCGGCCCAATCTGAGCTGGGACGACGCGCAGGAAATCCCGCGGCAGATCGCCGCCGTGCAGGTCGCGGCCGGCACCTCGCGCCAGCAGCAGCAGGTGGTGGCCGGCAACCAGAACTGGTCCACCACCATCGTCGCGACCGACCCCGATTATTTCATCGCGCATGATTGGGTGGTGGCAGAGGGGCGCTTCTTCACCCTCGAAGACAACATGTCGGGCCGCAAGCTCGTGCTGCTTGGCGCCACCGTGGCCGAAAACCTCTTTGGCGACGAAGACCCGGTGGGCCGCGAGATCCGCATCCGCGCCACCCCCTTCGAGGTGATCGGCGTGCTCGGCCGCAAGGGGCAGAACCCGATGGGCCAGGACCAGGATGACGTGGTCATCATGCCCTTCTGGAGCGCCCGGCGCAGCGTGATGGGCGCGCCCCGCGCCTTCGCCCGCGCCGTCGGCACCATCAGCGTGAAGGTGCATGAGGGCGAGAGCATGAGCGATGTGGAGGATGAGCTGCGGCAATTCTTCCGCCAGCGCCACCGCGTCGCCGCCAATGAGCCGGACACCGTCTCCATCCGCAACCTCAGCGAGATCGCCGCCACGCGGGATGCCTCGGCGCGCACGCTTTCGCTGCTGCTCTCGGCCGTTGCCGCCGTCTCTTTGCTGGTGGGCGGCATCGGCGTGATGAACATCATGCTGGTGAGTGTCACGGAGCGCACGCGCGAGATCGGATTGCGCCTCGCCGTCGGCGCGCGGCGGCGGGATATTCTTCGCCAATTCCTGCTCGAGGCCGTGCTGCTGGCGTTGCTGGGCGGTGCGGTGGGCGTGATCGTCGGCATCGGCCTCGCCTATTCCCTGGCCGGCCTCGCGGGCTGGCCGGTGCTGATCCAGTGGGATGCGGTGGCGCTGGCCGTCACCGTCTCGGCGCTCACGGGCCTCTTCTTCGGCTATTACCCGGCGCGCCGCGCGGCCAGCCTCGATCCGATCACCGCCCTCCGCCACGAGTGACCTTTTCCACCCGCGTGAGCCAGCAGCCCGGCCGCGCCGTGTGGATGTTCACATAGGCCACGCGCGGGTCGGCCAACCGCTCGCGGAGCGGGCCCTCCACCGCATCGCCCGCGCTCACCAGGCCGAGGTCGTAGAGGCACATGCCCGCAGCGTCGTAATGCCGCAGCGAGACGATCATGTTCGCCGTCACCGTCTCGGGCAGCGCATCCTCGATGACGGCGCGCTCGCAGTCGCGGGCGTGAAGGAATACGGGTGAGGGCGTCCAGTACGGCCCCTGCGGCAAGGGCAGGTCCCAGCTCACCAGCAGCATCTCCTCGCCGGGCTCGCCGAGTTTCAGGCAATGGCGGCAGGGAAAGCCCGGGCCGTCCACGATGCGGGAATGGGCGGGGCCGCCGCGGTCATCCACGCGGGTCCTGCGGAAGCGTAGGGCGGATGGGGTGTCCATGGGGACGCAGCGGAAATGGGTCATGCCGCGGTTCTACGCGGAGGCGCGGCGACGCGCCTTCCGGTCGTTGCCATCACCTGCGCACAACCGATAGCCTCGGCACTCCCGTCAGAGGAGCCCGCCATGTGCGACGCCTGCGTGATGAAGCGGATCGGCGAGCGGCTGGGCCGCCGCGGCATCCTTGCCGCCATGGCGCTGGCCGCCGCCGCGCCCGCCGCCATGGCGCAGCCGGTACGCGCCAGCCGCGTGGTCGAGATGACGCATGTGCTGGCGCCCGACTTCCCGACCTTCGGCGGCGATCCGGCGATCCAGGTCGAGCGTGTGATGACCATCGCGCGCGACGGCTACAACCTGAACCGCATCACCCATGGCGAGCATGTGGGCACGCATTTCGACGCGCCGGTGCATTTTTCCGCAAGCGGCGCGGGGGCGGAGGCGATTCCGGCTGCCGCCCTGGTCTGCCCGCTGGTGGTGCTCGACATGCGCGAGAAGGCTGCCGCCCATGCCGATTACGCCGCCACGCCCGAGGATGTGCTGGCGCATGAGCGCGCGCATGGGCGCATCCCCGCCGGCGCCTGTGTCGCGCTGAATGCGGGCTGGGCCGCGCATGTGGCCACGCCGCGCTTCCGCAACGCGCAGCCCGGCGGCGCCCTCGCCTTCCCCGGCTTCCGGCCCGATGTCGCGGCGCTGCTCATGGCGCGGGGCGTGGCCGGTGTCGCGGTGGACAGCCTCTCGCTCGACCATGGCGGCTCGCGCGACTTCGCCTTTCATCTGGCCTGGCTCGGCGCCGGGCGCTGGGGCATCGAATGCGTGGCGGGGCTCGCGGAATTGCCGCCGACAGGCGCCACGCTGGTCGGCGGATTGCCGCGCATCGCGGGCGGGACGGGCGGGCCGGGGCGCGTTCTGGCCCTGCTGTAGCCGCCGCCCCCGCAAGAGCAGGAGCGGCGGCCTCCGCACCCCCGGAAAGAGGGGGGAGAGGGTGCGGGACGCGGTTCGTGCGCTCAGCGCAGGACGGCGATGTCGATCACTTCCGTGGCCGGCAGGCCGGTCACCGCGCCGCGCGGCGCGACCGTGCCGTCCGCGAGGTTCAGCGTGTGCAGCGTCGTGCCCGCCAGCAGGAAGGCGGTGTTGTTCGTGCCCTCGGTCAGGATGTCGAAGGCCACACCGGCGGGCAGCGGGGCCGAGACCGTGGCACGCGGCGCCTGCACGCCGTCATTGGGCGGGGCCTGCACGTTCAGCGCGTTCTGCAGCGTGTCGAGCGTGTAGAGCGTCGTCGCCGTGGCACCCGCCACGCTGTTGATATAGGCGCCCGCCACGATGCGCGGCGTGGTGCCCGAGAGCGGGCCGTCGGCATGCTTCAGCGTGCCGTCGCGCGCCACCTCGCCCGTCTCGACATTCACGCGGAAATTCGTGCCATTCATGCCCATCAGGCGCAGGCGGTCGGGCACCGGGTTGAAATCGGCCACGGCGCGGCCGCCGAATTCGAAGGGCATGTTGAGGCGGCTGACCGGCGTCGCGCGGCCCGTGGCGGCGTCCAGCGTCACGATCTGCCCGCGCTCGGTCACACCATAGAGCATGCCATTGGCGGGCCGCTGGTCGATCGCGATGACGCGACCTTCGGTGCCGGTGATGCGTCGCGCGGGCTCGGCACGCCGCGTCTCGCTGTCCATGCGGATGAGCATGTTGTCGGCGGTGAGGCCAACCAGCGTGGTGGCCTGTGCGCCGGCAGTGGCAAGCAGGGCGGCGCCGGCCAGCAGCGCGCGGCGAAGGGTCTGGGTCATGGTCTTGGCTCCGTAGCGGGGCGGGGCGCCATCGCCCCGCTGATTCCGTTACGGGCCGGCAGCGCCACCAGATGCAGCGCCGCCCGGAAAAAACGCGCTCAGGAAGCGCGTGCCGCGGCCAAGCGCCCGATGAAGAGGATCGGCCCCGTCGGCCGCCCGGTGGGCGAGCCGCCCGGCGGTTCCAGCGTGATCTCGATCAGCATGCCGGGCTCGGGCCGGATGCCGCGCGGCGTCACGCTGAGCCGCCCGGTCTCCGGCACCAGGCCGAGCGAAGTGGGCGCCGTCGCGCCCTGCGGCAGCGCCCAGAGCTGCATCACGCGCCCGGCTTCCACGCTGCGTGGGTTCACGGCAGCGAGGCGGATCTCGCCGCGCTCCGCCTCGACCAGGAAGGCCGACTGGTCCTGGCTGGTCAGCAGCACGGTCATCAGCGGCGCCGGCGCGGGCGGGCGCAAGACGATGAAAGCGGCCAGCCCCGCGGCCAGGGCGCTGGCGCCGAGGCCGAAGGCGGGCCAAGGGAACCGCCATCCGGCGCGTGCAGGTGCCACGCCATCCAGCGTCGCCTCGATCCGCGCCCAGAGGCCGGGCGGCGGCGCTTCCGGCACAGCCAGCGATTGAAGCGGCGCGAGGCGCCGCTCCCAATCCGCGACCAGCGCCGCGAATGCCGCATCGCGCGCGATCAGGTTCTGCGCCGCCTCGGCCTCGCGCGCTTCCAGCGTGCCCAGCACATATTCCGCCGCCAACTCGTCGCGTTCCTGCGGGGTCATGCCAGGCACTCCCTGAGGCTGAGCAACCCGCGCCGGATCCAGGCCTTGACCGTGCCGAGCGGCAGGTCGAGCCGGGCCGCGACCTGGGGATGGGAGAGGCCATGCACGAAGGCGAGCACGATGCCCTGGCGGTTCTTCTCCGGCAGTTGCGCCAGGCAGTCGCGCAGCCGCGCGCCATCCTCGCCCGAGGCCAGGGCATCAAGCTGATCCGCCTCCACTGGCGTATCGCCCAGCGCCGCGTCGTCAGTCGGGATCTCCCGCCCGCGACGGCGGGCGATGTCGAGCGCCGCATGGCGGATGACGGAGCCAAGCCAGGCCTCCGCCACGCCCCGCTCGGGGTCGTATTGGGCCGCGTTGCGGGCGATCTTCACGAAGCCATCATGCAGCGCATCCGCCGCCGCGTCGCGGTCGCGCAGGATCGCCATCGCCACGCCGAAGAGCCGCACGGAATGGCCCTTGTAGAGCGCCTGAAGCGCCGCACGGTCGCCCTCGGCGATGCGCGCGAGGAGCGACGCGGCGTCGCTCATCGGATCAATTGCTGCAACCGGCCCAGCATCCCGCCGAGATCCAGCCCCGGCTCGGGGGGTGCTGCGACGCTGCCGGCGGGCTGGCGGCTGCGCAGGCGCTCGATGGCGGCGGCGGTGTCGGACAGGCGCAGTTCGGCCGGCGCGGTCGCGGCATTGGTGTTGCTGCCGAGGCCCGCCATGCGCACCAGCGCGCGATCGGCCGTCGGCAATTCCTGCGCGGCACGCGGGGCATCGGCGCTGCGGGGCACGCAGACCAGGCTGCGCCCCTCCAGCCCGCAGGGCATCTCCATCATCGCATTCGTGCCAAGGCGCAGCTGCGCCGAACCCGCCACCGCCAGCAACCCACGCGAGATGCTGTCGAGCGAGAGGTCCCGCGCCGTCACCGCCGGCACCATGCGGCCACCGCGGTCCAGGATCTCGAAGGCGAGGCCCACGCCCACGCTGGGCCGCTCCACCCAGTCGCGGTGGCGCAGCGTGCAGGCGGTGCGGTCGGTCATGCGGTCGGTCACGCAGGCCAGCTGCCAGGGGCCGATGGCCTCGGGCGCGGGCTGGGCGGGGGCCGGCTGCGCGAGGGCTGCGATCGGGGCCAGCAGGAAGGCGATGGCAAGGCGGGTCATGACGGCTAACCTGTGCAAGGAATGAAGGAGGACGGCATGCGCAGCATCACACTGGCCGATGGCAGCACCGTGGCGCCGCTGGGCCAGGGCACCTGGCATATGGGGGAGCGGGCCGCCAACCGAAAGGCCGAAGTCACGGCATTGCGCGCGGGGCTCGACCTCGGCCTGACCCTTATCGACACGGCCGAGATGTATGCCGAGGGCGGCGCCGAGGAAGTAGTGGGCGAGGCCATCGCCGGGCGGCGCGAGGAGGTGTTCCTCGTCTCCAAGGTCTATCCGCACAATGCCTCGCGCCGCGCGCTGCCCCAGGCCTGCGAGCGGAGCCTCAAGCGGCTCGGCGTGGAATGTCTCGATCTCTATTTGCTGCATTGGCGCGGTTCCGTCCCCCTGGAGGATACGGTGGAGGCGATGGAGCGGATGCGGGCGGCGGGAAAAATCGCGCGCTGGGGCGTCTCCAACCTTGATGTCGAGGATCTGGAGGAACTCGGCCCGGCGCTTCGTGACTGCGCGACGAACCAGGTGCTGCTGAACCTGGAGAATCGCGGCCCGGAGTTTGACCTGCTGCCCTTCTGCGCCGCGCGCGGCATGCCGGTGATGGCGTATTCCCCCGTGGGCCAGGGTGGCGCGCTGCTGCGCCATCCGGGCCTCGTCGCGGTGGCCCGCGCGCGCGGGGCGACGCCGGCGCAGGTGGCACTGGCCTGGACGCTCTCGCGCCCCGGCGTGATCAGCATCCCCAAGGCCACGTCGCTCGATCACCTGCGGGAGAATGCGGCGGCAGGGGAAATGGTGCTGACCGCTGAGGAGCATGCGGCACTGGACGCAGCCTTCCCGCCGCCGCGCCGCAAGCGCTCGCTGGCGATGCTCTAGAAACGCGATTGCAGCCGGATGAAGACCCGCGTCTCGTCCCAGTCGGCCGCCTTGTCGTAGCGGAAGCCGGCGCCGAGATTGATGCGCGGCGTGATGGCGTAGTCGAGGTCGGCGCGCAGCCCGCCCACGAAGTTCTGCTGGTTCTGCGCGGGGAAACTCGTCAGCAGCGGCGTCACTCCGCCGATCGTCGCCGCCCGCGCCACGAGCTGGCTTTGCAGCGCGGGGTTGTTGGCGAAGACCGGCGTCGCCTCCTGCCGGAACACGGCGTAGCCGGCCGTGGCCCCCAGGCGATAGCGGAAGTCGCCGGAGCGCCCGCGATAATCCACCGGCACGTTGAAGGCGGTATAGGCCTGCGGGCTGAAATACCCGCCGCTGCCGAAGGTGAAGTGGCTCTGGTTGCGGTCATAGGCGAAGTAGACGAGGTCACTGCCGATGCTGAGATCGCCATTGGCGCCCTGGATGACCGGGTAGGAGAAGCCGGCGCCCGCCTCGATCCGGTTGTTGGAGGCGACGTTCTGCCCCTCGAACACCGAATAGCCGCCGCCCGCATAGAGGTAGCCGGGCCCGAGCGGCAGTTCGACCTGCCCGCGCCCGCCGGTGCGGACCACATTGCCCCAGCTGCGGCCGGTGAACTGGTCCCGCTGCCCCACCCAGGAGAGCATGCTGTCCTCGACCGAGCGGCGCTCGCCCGTCAGGCGGATGCGCGCGACTCCCACCTGCGGCGCGATTTCGAGGCCACCCAGCAGCGTGGAGGTCGGGAAGCCGATGGGCGAGGAACCCACGTCAAACCGGAAGGAATCGCCACGCCGATAGGTCATGCCCAAGGCCACGCCGGCCGCCGTGGTGCGCGGGCTGAGCACGGAATTGACCAGGGAGCCCGTGCCGTAGCGCCGCAGGGTGCCCGTGTCGCTGCCGAGCGTGCCGGAATCGAGCGAGACGGCGGTGACATTGGCCGTCACGCGCCCGCCGATCACCGGCGGCGTGAACTCGGCCTCGATCGGCGCGCGCAGGTCGAGAAGGCGATCCAGCCCCGAGGTGCCGGAGCGCTGGCGCAGGCTGCCGGCGAGGGAGGCGCGCGGCGCCGTGCGATCCTCAAGCTCGGCCATCTGCTGCGCGATTTCGCGCGTCAGCCGGTCGCTCGGCTGCGCGGGCATGACACCCGCGACCGCAGGCAGCGGCACCGCCGCGCCGGGCCGGACGAAGGGGTTGGGCTGGCCGCCCGCGCCCGGGGCCATCCCTGACGCCAGCCCCACCGGTACGCCGGCCGCGGTGCCGAGCTCGGCCCTGCGCTGCGCCGAGGCCAGCTCCAGCGCGCGGCGGGCGCGATCATCCTGGTTAAAGGCGATGGCGATGCGCGCCTCCAGCAGGCTCATCCGGCTTTCGCGGGGAAAGATCTCCTGCCCCTCGGCCAGCAGCGCCTCGGCGCGGGCGCGCTGGCGCAGCGCGATGGCCGCGTCGATCGCGCCCTGGCGGGCGTCGAAATTGCGGGGGTTGCGGGCCAGCATGGCCTCGGCGATGCGCTGCGCCTCGCGCGGGTCGCGCGCCCCCTGGTAGAGCCGCGCCAGGGCCAGGTTGGCCTCGGTGTTCTCGGGGTCGCGCTCCAGCGTTGGCCTCAACCGCTCGAAGGCCTGGGCCTGGTTGCCCTCGGCGTTCAACCGGTCGGAGGAGCGCACGGCGATGCCGGCGCGCAGCGAGGCGACGTCGCGCCGCTGCTCGGGCGTCAGCGTGCCGGCGCCGTCCAGTTGGTCCGCGAGCGCGGCGGCCTCGCCATCCAGGCCGGCGCCGAGCAGCGCGCCGGCGATGGCCAGCCGCGCCTGCGGCCCTGCCATGCGGTTCGCGGCCTCGCCCACGCGGGCCGCCTCGGCCGCGCCGAAGCGGTCATTGGCGTCGCCAAAGGCGCGGATCACGGCGGCGGCGGTGCTGCCGGTGGGGTCCGGGCGGGCGGCGATGGTGAGCAGCTGCACGCGTGCATCCGCCGTGGTGCGCCCGAGGCCCTGGGCCGCGCGCTGCACGTCGCGCTGGGTGCGGATGCGCGCCTGCAGGCGGGACATGTCGGGGCTGCGCGCGGCGGGCGGGATGCGGTTGAGGAAGTTGTCGGCATCGGCGATGCGCCCTTCCTCATCGGCGAAGAGGGCGGCGGCGAAGAGACTGTCTGGCCGCGGGTCGCGGATCACCAGCTCCTCCAGCACGGTGCGCGCCTGCACCAGCTGGCCCTGGCGGCGCAGCGCGCGCGCGAGGTCGAGCCGCAGCCAGGGATCGTTGGGCGCCGTGGTCATCGCCTGGCGCAGCAGCGCCTCGGCCACGAAGGGGTCGGTCGTGCGGGCGGCCTCGGCGCGCAGGGCATTGACGGGGCCGGAACTGACGCCGCTGCCACCGCCGCGATCCCCGGGCAAGGGCTGCGCCTCGGCGATGCGCGGCAATTCGGCGAGGCGCCCCTGGGCGCGCAGCGCCTGGGCCAGGCCTTCGCGCGCGGGGGCGAAGCCGGGGCGGCGCGAGAGCGCGGTGCGGAAGCGCTGCTCGGCCGCCGCCGGGTCGTTCCGGCGCAGCGCGATCTGGCCGAGGATCACCTCGATATCGGTGCGGTCCTCCACCTGACGGCGGGCGGCGGAGCGCGCGAGGGTATCGGCCGCGTCCACGTCATTGCGGCGCAGCGCGGTGCGCGCCTCGGCCAGTTCCAGCCCATAGGCCGCGCCATCCAGCGCCGGTTGCCAGGAAGCGGCGCGCGATGGGTCCGCCGCGATGGCGCTCTCCAGCAGGCGCCGCGCCTCGGCCGGGCGGTTCTCGCGCAGGCGGACGATGCCAAGCCCGCCCAGCGCATCGGCATCGCGCGGATTGGCGGCGAGCGCGGCCTCAAATTGCCGGGCGCTGTCGCGCAGCCCGGCGGCGCCGCCGGCTTCCAGCCGCTGGAAGCCTTCCTGGCGGAGGGTCGCGCCGGGGTCTGGGCGCGGGGCGGCGGCGGCCGCCGCCTGCTGCGCCTGGCGCAATTCGGCATCCTGCGGATAGCGCTGGAGATAGGCCTGGAGCGGCGCGGCATAGGCGGGGTCGGCGGCACTCCAGATCAGCGCCTGGCGCCAGGCGCGGCGGGCTTCCTCGCCCACCTCGGGGTCAGCCACCAGGGCCTGGAGGCGGCGAATGCCATCCTGCCGCGTGCCGGGCTGGAAGGTCTGGGTCTGGGCGAAGCTCAGCCGCGCGCGGGGTGTGGCGCTGGGGCTTTCCGCCAGGCGCTCCAGCCCGCGCCGCCCTTCCGTGCCGCCCGCCTGGGTGCCGGCGAGGACGGAGAAATACTCCTGCTGGAAGGCGGGCGGCGGGCCGGCCGCGCCGAAGATCTGCCGATACCGGGCCGCCGCTTCCTCGCTGCGCCCTTCCCGCGCCAGGCGCCGGGCATCCTCGATCGCGTTGCGGTCAATGCTGGCGGCGCGCACGGCGGTCTCGGCCTGGACGCGCTGCTCCTCGGTGCCGCCGGCCTCACGCAGGCGGGTCGTGATGGCGGTGGCGCCGGCGCGGTTGCCGCGCGCTGCCTCGATCCGTGCGGCCACGGCGAGCGCCTGGGTGTTGCGCGGCTCCGCCGCCAACGCGCGCTCGATGGAAGAGGCGGCAAGGTCAAGCCGCTCCATCGCGAGCCAGCGCTCGGCTTGTCGGATCAGGATATCCACCGGTCGCGCAGCCGCAACAGCCGCGGCGGGGGCATCGGCCCCCAGCGGTTGCGTCTGCGCGGCGGCAGGGACCAAGGCTACTCCCCCGAGTAGCCAGGCCACTGGCACACCACGCATCGTTTAGTCCCCCAAAGGGGAGAATCTCACGAATTCGTACGCGCGCGCAACCTCGAAAGTGCCCGGCGGCGCAGGACCCAAAAAAGCGAGACGCCGACCAGGGCCGCCGAGCCCAGCATGAGCAGCAGCATCCGCTCCGGCCGCTCGGCCAGCCAGATCTGCGGCATCATCCACCAGGGCAGGCTGCCAACGGAGTAGGAGGGCGCAGTGCGGAAGCTCTCCATCCGCCCGCCGGTCAACACCGCGAGGTCACCCTGGATGCGCGGCGCCAGCGCCGGGTCGGTCAGGGCGGCCACCATCTGGGTGATGGCGGCGGGCGTCACACCTGTGATGGCCACGACCGAGCGGCCGGATTGCAGCGGGCTCTCGCCCCCCAGCAGCGCGGCCAGCCCCTCGCCCGAGGCGTCGTTCAGCATGGTGGTGGCGCGCCCGCGCTCCGCGCTGCCCGGCGCGTCGAGGAAGAGCGCGCGGATATCCTGCAGGGGGCTGGGTGCCGCCAGCGTCAGGCGCTCGCCCTCGATGCGCAGCGGGGAGTCGCGGAACAGGGTGCTGAGCGCCGGCTGGCTGCCAAGCGTTCCGATCACCAGCAGGTCCCGCTGCGCGGCCGAGGGCAGGCCGGCGGGCGTCACCACCTGGATGCCGGTGGAGGCCACGCCGACGGTGGCCGCCAGCTGGCCCACCACGTCGAGAAAGGCGCCAAGTTCGAGCGCATTGGCGCGCTCGGGCAGCACCACCGCCATGCCCGAGAGATCGGCCATGCGGGTGAAGGGGAAGCCCGAGGAGGCAAAGAAGCCGAGATTGGGCATCCGCGCATGGCGGTAGCCGCGCCGCAGATCCACCGTGCTGCCGGGCTCGATCGCGGCCCGAACATCCGCCGGCACGGCGACGCAATCGCCGCGCGCCAGCGGCCGCATGTCGAAGCGCAGCTGCAGCTCGTCACGGCCGAGGACGAGGTAGTGCGGGATGTTCAGCCGGCCCGAGCGCGTGGCGGAGGAAAAGCCCAGCTGCTCGGCGACCCAGTCGGCCGCGGCGGTGAGCGGCGGGATCCACTCGGGATCGGCCAGCCGGAAGGAGCGCAGATAGGCACCCGAGAAGGCGGCATCGAGGCGCGAGGAGGCGACGTCAATCACCGGCCCGCCGGGCGAGCGGTATTCGAGATGCACGGGAAAGCCGCGATTGCGCCAGGTCACGAGGTCGGGCGCGGTGCGGACGGGGATGCGTACCGGCCCCGGCGAATAGCCGGCCGATTGCAGTTCCTCGCGCGGGACCAGGCTGCCCAGGGTCACGGGCTGGTCGGTGCGGATCCAGCGCGGCGAATCATAGGGGGCGCGCGGCGGGATGGTGGGCGGCACGACGCGGGCGATCTCGCCCGAGAGCGTGGCGCGGCCGGCCACCATGGCTTGCGCGGCGGCCACGAGATCGGCCTCGCTGCGGCCGGCGATGACCAAGAGCGTGCCGAAGGCATCGGTCGGGTTGGGCAGCAGCGCCAGCGTCGGCCCATCCACGCGCGGCATGCTGAGCCCCGGCACGGAATCCACGCCCATCGCCAGCACCACCGCATCCCCCCGCTCGGGCAGCGCGCGGGAGACGGGGAAATTCGCGCCGCGATAATCCGCCTGGACCGAGAACCAGGAGGCCGCGATGGCGGCGGCCCGCAGCCCCGCGGGGCCCAGCGTCTCGGGCAGCACCATCGGCACCGTCACCAGGCCCGAGAGGATGCGCCGGTCGAAGATCGGCTCGGGCAGGCGCGAGAGATCGCGCGAGGGCGGCAGGCGCTCGATGCGGAGCTGGACGGTCGAGAGGTCGGAGATGGTGGCCCAGAGCAGGCCCGAGAGCGGGTCGTTGCACTCGGTCGTGTAGCGGCCGGCGAAGCGGAAGTTCAGGCGGTTGACCTCGCTGAAATAGAGCGGGTCAAGCGGGAATTCGAGCGGGCCGAAGCTTTGCCGCGCCGCATCCATCGGGATGGTGCCGACGAACTGGTCGTTCAGCGTGATGGCGATCTGGCTGAGCGAGGGGATCAGCGCTGGCGAGGCGCCGCCCGCCACCGTCACGCGCGCCTGGGTCACCACCTCATCGGCACGCAGGCCAAAGAGCACACCCTGGAGGTCATTCGTGCCGCGCAGCTGCATGGGGCCGGAGAGGCCGAGCTCGCGCAGGCTGCGGGTCACGATGCGCGCACCCGGCGGCAGGGCCTCGGGGTCGAGTGGGGCCAGGGCCGCGGCGGCGGCGGATGCGGCCGTGGGCGGCGCCGGCGTCAAGCCAGCCGGCGCCTGGGCCAGGGCCGGGCTCGCGCCCAGCAGCGCCAGGGCGAGCAGGGCCGCCGTGCTGGCCGGCACAGGGCCTGGCGTATTGGCCGGCGGCGGCGGGCCGCGCCGCGGGACCACCACGTCGGAGACGCGCGGCGCCTGGGGCTTGGTGGGGGCCGCCACCGGCTTGGCGGCGCGCAGGATGCCGAAGCGATATTTGCGGAACACGGCATCGGCCGAAGCCAGGACAACAGTCCAGAGAGAGCGCAGGGGTTTGTCCTCGGGCCAATGGTCCCAGTAGAGCCAGGCGTCCGGGCGGCCGAAAAAGGCACGCACCACGCCGGCCTCGTCGGCCAGGGTTTCGATGATGAATTCCAGATAGACCTCGTTGCCGTCCCAGCGGATGACGCGGGCGCGCAATTCGATGATCTCGCCGCTCGTCTCGAAGGCGACCTTCACCTCCTGCCCCTCGGCCACGCCGAGCGCGCGATCAATGATGAGCCGCGCACCGGAAAGCGAGAGGTTGGCGCTGTGCGTCGGCAGCCGCTCGCCGGAGGGCAGGATCAATTCGCCCGGCAGATCGGCCTCGACGCGGGCGCGCACGCGGGATTGCTCACGCTCCCGCCCCACGGCCACGCTGCCGGCCAGCGGGATGAGGCAGAGCCCGGCCCAGATGGTGTTCAGCAGATAGGCGCGGCCCTCCAGGCTGCCGAGGTCATGCGTGAAGCTGCCCCAGATGCCGATGCCGAAGCCGATGGTCAGCAGGGCCAGCATGATGAGGTTCGGGGCAACGGCGCGGAAGTCGAGATAGCCCGCCTCCAGGATGCCGCCCTTGTCCGTCACGTTGAACTTGCCCTTCGACGGATCCCAGAGGGTCAGCAGCGTCACCGGGAGCAACGGCACGGCCAGCGAAGCCTCGTAAATCTCGGACCAGAAGGAATGGCGGTGCTTGCCGTTCAGCCGCGCCGTGGTCGCCACCGCATGGAACATGTGACTGCCGGCATAGGCGATGATGGCGACGGGACTCGCCGCGATCACGCTCTCGCCGAAGAACAGGAAGGCCAGCGGCGATGTCAGGAAGATGACGCGCGGCAGGGCAAACAGGAAGCCGAAGCCCGCGATGAAGTAGCAGAAGCGCTGCATCCATTTCAGGCCGGGCGCGAAGAGCGTGTTCTCCGTCCGCATGATCTGCAGCATGCCGCGCGCCCAGCGCAGCCGCTGGCCGATATGCAAAGCAAGGCGCTCAGTGGCCAGGCCGGCGGCCAGCGGGATGCGGATATAGGCGGTGTGCCAGCCCTTCTGCTGCATCTTGAGCGCGCAGTGGCAATCCTCGGTCACGGTGACGTGCGGGACGCCCCCCACCTCCTCCAGCGCCTCACGCCGGATGACGGCGCAGGAGCCGCAGAAGAAGGCGGCGTTCCAGAGGTCCGAGCCCGGCTGGATGGCGCCGTAGAACAGCAGCCCCTCATTGGGCACCAGGCGCTGGCGCACGAGGTTCCGCTCGAACGGGTCGGGCGAATAGAAGTGGTGGGGCGTCTGGACCAGCGCGATGCGCTTGTCGCGGATCAGCCAGCCCAGCGTGAGCTGCAGGAAGGCGCGGGTCGGCGCGTGGTCGCAATCGAAGATCGCGATGTATTCGCCGGTCGTGTGGCGCATCGCGTGGTTGAGGTTGCCGGCCTTGGCGCCCTTGTTGTCGGGGCGGATGATGTAGCCGCAGCCGCATTCCTCGGCGAATTCGCGAAATTCCGGGCGGCGGCCGTCATCCAGGATCCAGACGTTCAGCTTGTCCCGCGGGTAGTCCATGTTCATCGCCGCCAGCACCGTGGGGCGGACGAGGTCGAGGCTCTCATTGTAGCTGGGCACGTAGATGTCCACCGTCGGCCAATCCGCGGGATTGGCCGGCATGGGCACGGGCTTGCGATCCAGCGGGTAGCTTGTCTGGATGTAGGAGAGCGTCATCAGCGCGCCCGCGAACAGCTCGGCGCCAAACAGCAGCGTGCCCAGGATGGATTGCAGCGCCGTCTCGAATTCGAGCGTCTCCGTCGCGCGCCAGAACAGGTAGCGCGAGGTGACCATGACCGAGAGCACGACCAGCACGAGCCCCACCTTGCGGGACTTGTTGCGGTTCAGAATCATGAAGGCGGCGATGCCGGCCAGCGTCAGCCAGACCTGCCCCTCCTCCTCCATCGGCACCGTGATGAAGAAGAAGGCGCCGAGCAAGCCCAGCGTGATGGCGAAGATGCGCGTCAGCCTGGCGCGGGCCGGCGCATCGCCCGGGAAGGTCTGCACATACTCGGAGAAGCGCTCGCCGCTCACAGCCGCCCCCACTCGAACAGCGCTGAGAAGCCGCCATCCGGCCCGCCGGGGCGGGGCAGCTTCAGGCGCTTGATGATGGCGTCGGCCAGCAATTGCAGATCCTCTCCGGCACCAGGCTCACCTTGCAGCAGCATGCGCTTGTCGGCCAGGGCCTCGGCCAGGTCGCGGTCGTGGCAGATGGCGCCGATCAGCCGGTTGCCCAAGGCGCCGCGGGCCATCTCGAAGACGGCGTCCGAGAGCGGCTCCTCCTCCTCCACCTGGTTCAGCACCAGCACCGCGCGGTCGGCCGAGCGGGTGGCGAGGGTGCCACGGCCGAGGAAGCGATTATTGGCGATCTGCGGGATGATGGCGGCGCTTCCCGCGTCACAGAGCAGCAGGATCACCATCAGGTCGAGCCAGGGGGTGAGGGCCGTGAGCGCGGCATTGGGCCCGGGCGGGCTGTCCAGCACGACGATGAGGTCCGGCACGGCCAGCATTTCGCGCACCGGCTCGGAGAGGAGCTGTGGCTCGGTCATCAGCATCTGCGACAGCTCGAGGGCGCGCAGCGGATCCACCGCGCCATAGGGCAGCACGCGCACGCCGGATTCCGTCTCCACCAGCGCATCGCGCCAGGCGGGGCGGGTGCCGAGGCGGCTGATGAAGCAGCGCTCCTCCCGCAGGGGGACGCCCAGGTGGAAGCGCAGCGCGTTCTGCGGGTCGAGGTCAATGGCGACGACCTTGTAGCCGCGCTGGGCCAGGAGGGCCGCGACATGCGCGGCCACCGTGGTCTTGCCCACGCCCCCCTTGGGCGAAGCGAAGGCGATCAGGCTCATGCCCGTTTCCCGCCGCGCGCGCGGCCCCGGCGCGGCCGCAGCTCAACCGCGATGTCCCGCAGCAGGGCATAGTTCCGCACCGGCACGGCACCGGCCGGCGCATCCGCCTCGGTGATCAAGCCCGGTGGCGGGGCATCGAGGGGCGCACCGCGGCGCGGGCGCGTGAACTGCGCCGCCACCTCGGCGTCGAACTCGGCGAGACGGCGCATGTCGGGCCGGGGCGACGGCGTGAGCGGAGTTGCCGGGAGCATGGCGGCCACCGGCAATTCGGCGGGGGGCACCTCGACCGCGGCCGGTTCGGCTGGTGCGGCCCGCACCGGCTCTGCGAGGACGGGGACCGGCGGCGTGCTGGTCATCGGCTCGGCGGGCAAGGGCGCGCCCGCAACCTCCGGCCATTCAGGGATGGGCTGCGGCGAAGCCTCCGCCAGCATCGGGGCCGGCTCGGTCTCGGGGGCGGGCAGGGGCTCGGGCGTGGCGACGGGGGCGGGCGTCTCGAAGACGACCGGCGGGAAGGCGACATAACGGATGTTGCGCAACCCGCAGGCTGCCATCACGGATGCGATCTCTCGCTGCAAGCTCGCCTGTTTCCCTTCCGCCGGGCACGGCCTGCGCAGGCCTGCCCAATCGCCTAACCACCAAGTTGCAGCATGCGCAACAGATTCGCGCCAGTTGCGCGCGGAGTGGCGGGTGACGCATGCGTCATGAAACGCCATCCTGCCCAGCCGGAGGTCGCCGCATGCGTTTCATTCTCATCGTGCTGGACGGGCTGCGGCCCGACATGGTCACGCCCGCCGCCATGCCGGCGCTGGCGGGGCTCATAGCGCGGGGCACGCGCTTCGCGAATGCGCGCAGCGTCTTCCCCAGCGAGACGCGGGTGGCCACGCCCTCGCTCGTCACCGGCTGCCGGCCGGCGGCGCATGGGATGGTGGGGAACACGCTCTTCGACCGCGCCCTGGCGCCGGACCGGCTGCTGCGCACCAAGGATCCCGAGGATTACCGGATTCTCTCGGCCGGGGCGGAGTCTCCCGTGCAGCGACCCACCATCGGGGAATACCTGGCCGCCGCGGGACTCAGCTTCGCCGTGGTCTCGGCGGGCACGCCGGGCCAGACGCTGGTGGCAAGCCCCGCCGCGCGCCGCCTCGGCCAGTTCCGCTGGAATGCCGCCGATACCGAGACGGAGGAGGCACGGGCGGTGACGGAGCAGCTCGGCCCGACGCCGCCGGCCAGCGTGCCCAACCTCGCCCGCACCCGCCACGCCGCGCGCGTGCTGACCGAGCATGTGCTGCCCCGTCACCGCCCCGATGTGGCGCTGTTCTGGTGCCCGGAGCCCGATATCAGCTTCCATTACCGCGGCCTTGGCCATCCCGATTCGGCGCTGGCGCTGGCCGAGGCCGATGCCTGCGTCGCCCGCATCCAGGCCTGGCGCGACGCCCAGCCGGACGCGAAGGAGATCGGCCTGGTCGTCCTGTCCGACCACGGCCATGTGACGGGCGATCGGAAGATCGCGCTGGCGGAACTGATGGCGCGGGACGGGCTGCCGGCCGGCGCGGGCGGCACCGCCATCACGGTGGCGCCGGCCGGCGCGCCCGGCATCTGGCTGAACGATCCGGCGCTGGCACCCCAGGTCGCGGATTGGCTGGCCCGTCAGGCCTGGGCCGGGCCGCTCCTGGTCAATGATCCGGCGCTGCTGCCAGGCCGCAGCGCGCCGCTCGCCTTGCTGGAAGCGAATCACCCGCGCGCGGCGGATTTGGTGCTGCTCTTCGCCGGCGATGAGGGGCCGGATGCCTTCGGCCTTCCCGGCCAGGCGCCCTTCGACGCGCCCGACGTGCCCGAGGGCGGCGGCATGCATGGCGGGCTGCACCGGCGCGAACTCGCGACCGTGCTGGCCTTCGAGGGCGGACCCTTCACGCCGGGCATCACCATGAAGGGCATGGCTGATCTGACCGATGTGGCGCCCACGATCCTGCATCTGCTGGCCCTGCGGGCGCAGGGCATGCAGGGCCGCGTGCTGCATCAGGCCTGGGACCCCTGGGCCGATGCGGCCCCCGATCCGGCACGGATCGGGCTGCCCGGCGGCTTCGTGCTGGAGGGCGGGCGCCAGGGCGGCCGCTTCTACCCCACAGCCCTGCTGCGCGGCTGACCTCAGCCGAGGCCGCGCAGGAACGCCTTCACCAGCCGCGCCACCTCGCCCGCCTGCTCCTGCTGCACCCAGTGGCCGGCGCCGGGGATGAGGTGGAGGGCGCGCAGGTCGCGGCAACCCTGGCCCTGCATCAGCTCGAACTCGCCCGGCTTCTGGTGGATGCCCCAGTCACTGGCGCCCGCGATGAAGCAGGCCGGCACCTCGATGCCGCGCCCGGCAAAGAGCCGCATCTCGGCCGCCGCCTGGCCGGTCGTCGTGCAGCGATAGGATTGCAGCCCGCCCTGGAAGCCGGTGCGGCCATATTCCTCGGCGTAGACGGCCATGGCGGCCTCCGGCAGCCAACGATTGCCGGCGATGGTGGCGGCATCGGGCGCCTCGGCCGCCACCGTCTCGGCCATGCCGATGCCGGCGGGCATGATGTAGTAGGTGGGCATGACAGCCAGCGCCTCAGCGGTGAAGGAGCCCAGCGGATAGGGCTTGTTGGCGGCCCAGTCGGCGCTCTTGTGGTGATAATAGGCGCGCAGGAAGGCATGCAGGCCCTGGGGCGCGTGGCGCATGTCGGCATCGGCCTCGCGCGTCGAATAGAACCACTGGTAGTGCCGGCGCGGCGGATCAAGCTTCGCCAGCGCCTCATGCAGCGCGGGCGAGGCAAGGCCTGCCGCCCCCTCCGGCCCTGCCTGCTCGCCCAGGGGCCAGGCGCGGGGGCCGCCATAGGGCGCGCTCATCATCACGACGGAGCGAAAGACATCGGGCCGCGTCAGCGCCGCATTCCCGGCGACGGGCGCGCCGAAATCATGGCCGATGACGCAGGCGACCTCGGTGTGGCCGAGTGCCGCCACCAGGGCCAGCGCATCCCGCACATACCCCAGCGGGCGGTAGGGCGTGAGGTCTTCATCGTAGACTGGCACCGGCCCCTCGGTGCGGCCATAGCCCCGCTGGTCGGGGGCGACGACATGGTACCCGGCCTCCGCCAGCGGCAGCATGATGTTGCGCCAGGAATAGGCGAGCTCGGGAAAGCCGTGCAGCAGCAGGAGCAAGGGCCGCCCGGCCTCGCCGGCCTCCAGCACATGCATGCGCAGGCCGTTCACGTGGTTGATGTGGCGCGAGCGCACCCCCTCGGGCAGATGGGCCGCGGCGAGCGGTTCGAGCATGATGGTTCCTCCGGTTTGGGCGAAGGCTAACCCGGCCCAGGCGTGCCGGGAACCGGCGGCCGGTTTTCCGGGCGGTTCCGCGCGCAGAACGCACCGATTCCATGCATCCCCCGCCCCAGGCGACGCCAAGGGCATTCGATACGCCTTGCGTTCGACACGATCCCCGGGCATCACCCTCCAGCCTGTGCATCGCGCGCGGGAGAGAATCCGAGCCTGGCAACGGGCAAGGATCGCCGAAGGCGCAACCGGCCCCCGGAAACGCTCAGGCAAAAGGGCCGCGCGCGGGTGGGCACTCTGGAAAGCTCGTCTCCCGAAAGGGGGGCGGCACCGACGGAGTAAGGAGGCGGCAGGGTTCCCCGGCCGGCTCTGAATCTCTCAGGTATCTCGGACAGAGGGGGGTCACCAAACTCAATTGCCGCACGGCGGCAGGGGGATGCGTGACCGAGTCCGAATCACTTCACACCACGCCGCTGGATGCGCTGAACCGCGAATTGGGCGGCCGCATGGTGCCCTTCGCGGGCTATTCCATGCCCGTCCAATACACCGCCGGCATCATGGCCGAGCACCTGCATTGCCGCGCGCAGGCCGGCCTGTTCGACGTCTCCCACATGGGCCAGGCCGAATTGGTCGGCGAGGGCGCGGCCGCCGCGCTGGAACAGCTCACGCCCGCCGATGTCCAGGGCCTCAAGCCCGGTCGCCAGCGCTACGGCCTGCTGCTGAACGAGGCGGGCGGCATCGTGGACGACTTCATGTTCGCCAATATGGGCGACCGGTTGTTCCTGGTGGTCAACGCATCGCGCAAGCACATTGACCTGCCGCTGATCGAGAGCGTGCTGCCGGCCGGCGTCACCCTCCGCCCCCTGCCCGATCGTGCGTTGCTCGCCTTGCAAGGCCCCGCCGTCGCCACCCTGATCCCGACGCCGATGAGCTTCATGGGCATCATGGAGATGGAGATCGCGGGCATTCCCGTCATCGCGTCCCGCTCCGGCTACACCGGTGAGGATGGGCTGGAGATTTCGGTCGCGGCCGAAGCTGCGGAAAAGCTGGCCCGCGCGCTGCTGGCCATGCCCGGCGTCATGCCGATCGGGCTTGGCGCGCGCGACAGCCTGCGGCTGGAGGCGGGCCTTTGCCTCTATGGCAATGACCTGGACGAGACGACGAGCCCGGTCGAGGCGAACCTCGTCTGGTCCATGGGCAAGCGTCGCCGCATGGAATGGAATTTCCGCGGCGCCGATGTGGTGCGGGAGCATCTCGACCACGGTGTTGCGCGCCTGCGCGTCGGCATCCGCCCCGAGGGGCGCCAGCCCGCGCGCGGCCATACGCCGATCCAGCAGGGCGGCGCCGTGATCGGTGAAGTCACCTCCGGCGGCTTCGGCCCTTCCATCGGCGCACCCGTCGCCATGGGCTATGTGGCGCGCGACGCCGCGGCCGATGGCACGGCCCTCGATCTCATTGTCCGCGACAAGCCGCTCCCTGCGCGCGTCGCCGCCATGCCCTTCCAACCCCACCGCTACGCACGCTGAGGCCGAACCCATGAGCGACATGAAATACACCAAGGATCACGAGTGGATTCGCTTCGAGGGCGAAGTGGCCGTGATCGGCATCACCGACCACGCGCAGAACGCGCTGGGCGACGTGGTCTTCGTGGACCTGCCCGAGGCTGGCCGAGAGGTGACGGCGGGCGAGGCGGTGGCCGTGGTCGAGAGCGTGAAGGCCGCCTCCGACGTCTATGCCCCCATCGCGGGCCGCGTCACCGAAGTGAATAGCGGCCTGGTGGATGAGCCGGCGCTGATCAACAGCGAGCCGACCGGTGCCGGCTGGTTCTTCAAGATCGTGCCGGCCGGCGCCCTGCCGGACGATCTGATGGACGCCAACGCCTACGCCGCCTTTGTGGAGAGCCTCGCATGAGCATTCTGCAGGAACTGACCGCGCTGGAGGATTCCGGCGAATTCATCCGCCGGCATATCGGCCCGACGCCGGGCGAAATCGCCTCCATGCTCGCCACCATCGGGTGCACGGACCTCGAGGAGATGACGGCGCGCACCATCCCCGCCGCCATCCGCGGCGTGGATTTCTCGGCCCTGCCGAGCCCGGTGAACGAGGCCTCCGCCATCGCGGAACTGCGCGCGCTGTCCGAGCGCAACATCCGCAAGCGCAGCCTCATCGGCATGGGCTATCACGGCACGCATACGCCGCCGGTGATCCTGCGCAACATCCTGGAAAACCCAGGCTGGTACACGGCCTACACGCCCTACCAGGCCGAGATCGCCCAGGGCCGCCTGGAAGCGCTGGTGAATTTCCAGACGCTCATCACCGACCTGACGGGCCTGCCCGTCGCCGGCGCATCGCTGCTGGACGAGGCGACGGCGGCAGCCGAGGCCGTGACACTCGCCCACTCCACCCACAAGGCGAAGAGCGACACGCTGGTGGTGGCCGCCGATTGCCACCCGCAGACCATCGCCGTGGTCCAGGTGCGCGCCGAGCCCGTGGGCATCCGCGTCGTCCTGGCCGAGCCCGCCGCCCTCGCCGCCACTGTCGCGGCCGAGAAGCCCTTCGCCGTGCTGACGCAATACCCCGGCACGACCGGCGCGCTGCGCGACATCACGCCCGAGATCGAGGCCGCGCACGCCGCCGGCGCGCTGACCATCGCGGCGGCCGACCTGCTGGCGCTGACCCTGGTCACACCCCCGGGCGAAATGGGGGCCGATATCGTGGTCGGCTCCTCGCAGCGCTTTGGCGTGCCGCTCGGCTATGGCGGCCCGCATGCCGGCTTCATGGCGGTGCGTGACGCGCTGAAGCGCAGCATGCCGGGCCGTCTGGTGGGCGTTTCCATTGATGCCGCCGGCGCGCCTGCCATGCGCCTCGCGCTGCAAACGCGCGAGCAGCATATCCGCCGCGAAAAGGCCACCTCCAACATCTGCACCGCGCAGGTGCTGCTGGCGGTGATGGCGTCGATGTATGCCGTCTGGCATGGACCGGACGGTCTGCGCCGCATCGCCCGCCGCGTGGCGCTCCAGGCGCGCGTCCTGGCGGGCGCCTCGCGCTTCCCGCTGCGCGACAGCGCCTTCTTCGACACCATCTGCGTCGAGACCGGCGCTGACACCGATGCGGTGATGCAGGCAGCGCTCGACGCCGGCTTCAACCTGCGCCGCGTGGGCTCGGACGCCATCGCCGTGGCACTCGATGAGACGGTCACGCGCACCGAACTCGCCACGCTGGCCGGCATCCTGGGCCAGGGCGACCTCGCCGCCGTGACGCCGAAGGGCGGCCTGCCCGCCACGCTGGCCCGCACCACGGGCTTCCTCAAGGCCGAGGTGTTCAACTCGCACCACGCCGAGCACTCCATGCTGCGCTACATGAAGCGGCTGGAGGACAAGGATGTGGCGCTGAACCGCTCCATGATCCCGCTCGGCTCCTGCACCATGAAGCTGAACGCGACGGCGGAGATGATCCCCGTCACCTTCCCGGGCTTCGCCGACATCCATCCCTTCGCACCGACCGACCAGGCGGAGGGCTATATCGCGATGATCCGGCAACTCGAGGCCTGGCTTTGCGGCGTGACAGGCTTCGCCGCCGTCTCGCTGCAGCCCAATGCGGGTTCGCAGGGCGAGTACGCCGGCCTTCTCGCCATCCGCGCCTTCCACCAGGCGCGCGGCGAGGGGCATCGCAACATCTGCCTCATCCCGAGCTCGGCGCATGGCACCAACCCGGCCTCGGCCGTGATGGCGGGCATGAAGGTCGTCGTCACGGGCTGCGACCGCGACGGCAATGTGGATGTGGAAGACCTGCGCGCCAAGGCGAAGCTGCACGGCGCCAATTTGGCCGCGCTCATGGTCACCTACCCCTCCACCCATGGCGTGTTCGAGGAGGCGATCCGCGAGATCTGCGCGATCATCCATGCCGAGGGCGGGCAGGTCTATATGGATGGCGCCAACATGAACGCGCAGGTGGGCCTGACCTCCCCCGCCTCCATCGGCGCCGATGTCTGCCACCTGAACCTGCACAAGACCTTCTGCATCCCGCATGGCGGCGGTGGTCCCGGCGTGGGGCCGATCGGTGTCGCGGCCCACCTCGCCCCACATCTGCCAAACCACCCGCTGGTGGCGGAAGCGGGCCCCGCGACCGGCTTCGGCCCGGTTTCGGCCGCGCCCTTCGGCTCGGCCGCCATCCTGCCCATCAGCTACGCCTATATCCGCATGATGGGCGGCGAGGGCCTGACGCGGGCCACGCAGGTGGCGATCCTCAATGCCAACTACATGGCCAAGCGCCTGGCCGACCACTTCCCCATCCTCTACCGCGGTGGGCAGGGCATGGTCGCACACGAGTGCATCCTGGATTGCCGCGGCTTCCAGCAGAATGGCGGCGTCCTCGTCGAGGATATCGCCAAGCGCCTGCAGGATTACGGCTTCCACGCCCCCACCATGTCCTGGCCGGTCACCGGCACGCTGATGATCGAGCCGACCGAGAGCGAGACGAAGTCCGAACTCGATCGCTTCTGCGATGCGATGATCAGCATCCGTGCCGAAATCCGCGCCGTCGAGCAGGGCCGGATGGATCGCGCCGACAACCCGCTGAAGAACGCGCCGCACACCATGATGGAAGTCATGGCGAGCGAATGGGCGCATCCCTACCCGCGCGAACAGGCCGCCTTCCCGCTGCCCTATGTGCGGATGAACAAGTACTGGCCGCCGGTGAAGCGCGTGGACAATGTCCATGGCGACCGGAACCTGGTCTGCACCTGCGCGCCGCTTGAGGCCTATGCGGAGACGGCTACGCTGCAGGCGGCTGAGTAAGTCACTGGGGAGAGCTCTGCTCTCCCCAAACCCCTCTCGCCGAGGGGCTGGCCCCTCGGAACCCTTGCGTTAAGCGGGCCGAGCGAACGCCTGGCGCGCATAAAGCTTCCAGGCGCCGGCCTGCTTCTTCCAGACCTGCAAAATCCCGATATTCACTGGCGTGATCCGCCCGCCGCCCGTGGTGTGGCCGGTGAAGACATGGCGCACGATCGCGTCATCGCCATTCACCTGGATCGTCTGGTTGGCGATGTTGATCTCGCCGAACGGGTTGTTGCGCTCGACGATATTGCCCACCAACTGCGCCCGGTTCTCGATCCGCCCAGCGGAATGGCCATAGCTCAGCCCCTCATGCGTCAGCGCCTCAGCCCCGCGCAATCGGCGGCCAGCATGGCGCGCGTGAGTGAGGCGACGGCCTGGGCCATGGCCTGCTCGTCGGCGGATTGCGCCCAAACGGGAACCGCTGCCAGAACGAGGGTGAGCGTGGCGGCAAGCACGGCGGCCCCAGCCAGATGGCGACGATGAATGCTCATGATGTTCCTGGCTGGGCCGATGTTCCCCGGCCGGAAGGAAGGCTAGGCCCCGCCCGCAGGCACGTCCATCACGTCCGGACCAGGGGCTCCGGCGCCGCCGGCACCGGCCCCACCAGCCGGCGAATGGCCGCCACGAAGGGCGCCGTGTCCCAGGCCGCATCGCCCTCCAGCCGGGCGCGCTCCTGACCCTGGCGGTCCAGGATCACCGTCGTCGGCAGCCCCCGCGCGCCCATGGCCCGCGCCGCCGCGCCCCGCGGATCCAACCAGATGCCAAGGCCCGTCAGGCCAATGCGTTGGTAGAAGGCCTCCACCACCGCCCGCCCGCCACGGTCGGAGGAGAGCGGCAGCACCGCGATGCGCTCGGCCGCCAGCGTCCGCGCCAACCGCTCCAGCGCCGGCATCTCCGCCACGCAGGGCGGGCACCAGGTGGCCCAGAAGTTGATCACCAGCCCCTGCCCCGGGAAATCGGCCAAGGTCTTCTCTGCGCCCTCAGCGTCCTGGAAGGTGATGGCGGGCGCGGGCCGCGTCGCCTCGCGCAGCCGTTCGATCCCCGCCGCCGCCCGCGCGGCTTGCGCCCCCAGCAGGGCGGGCGCTAGGACCATGCCAGCCAGAGCGCGGCGCGACGTCAAAACGGAAGCCATATCCTCGTGTCCATCCCGAACGAAACCAACACCAACCAGCAATGGGGCGGCCGCTTTGCCGAAGGCCCCTGGGCGATCATGCAGGCCATCAACGCCTCGATCGGCTTCGATGCCAAGATGTGGCGCCAGGACATCCGCGGCAGCCTCGCCCACGCCGCCATGTTGGCTCATGTAGGGATCATCACCGCCGATGACGAGGCCGCCATCCGCCAGGGCCTCGCCGAAATCGCCGCCGAGATCGAGGCGGGCCGCTTCGAGTGGTCGGAGACCCTCGAAGATGTCCACATGAACATCGAGGCCCGGCTGACCGAGCGCATTGGCGAGGCCGGCAAGCGCCTGCACACCGCCCGCAGCCGCAATGACCAGGTGGCCACCGATTTCCGCCTCTGGACGCGCGACGCGATGGATGGCCTGGCCGCCCAGATGCTTGACCTCGTCCGCGCCTTCGTCGCCCGCGCCGAGGAGCATGCCGGCACCATCATGCCGGGCTACACCCATCTCCAGCCTGCCCAGCCCACCACTTTCGGCCACCACATGCTGGCCTATGCCGAGATGATCTGGCGCGACCGCGGCCGCATGCTGGATGCCCGCGCACGCCTCAATGAATGCCCGCTGGGCTCGGCCGCCATGTGCGGTACCGGCTTCCCCATTGATCGCCACGCCACCGCCGCCTCACTCGGCTTCGATGGCCCCACGCGCAACAGCCTGGACGCCGTCGGCAGCCGCGACTTCGCCATGGAGTTCCTGGCCGCCTGCGCCATCTGCGCCACGCATCTCTCGCGCCTCGCGGAGGAGATCGTGATCTGGACCAACCCCTCCTTCGGCTTCGTAAAGCTCTCGGACGGCCTGACCACCGGCAGTTCCATCATGCCGCAGAAGCGCAACCCGGATGCGGCCGAGCTGGTGCGCGGCAAGACCGGCCGGATGACGGGCAACCTGGTGGGCCTGCTGACCGTGGTGAAGGGCCTGGCGCTGACCTATGCCAAGGACCTCCAGGAAGACAAGGAAGGCGTCTTCGACTCGGCCGAGAACCTGACCCTCTGCCTCGCCGCCACCGCCGCCATGGTTCGCGACATGCAGCCCAACATCGCCCGCATGGCCGCCGCCGCCGGCGATGGCTTCTCGACCGCGACGGACCTTGCGGATTGGCTGGTGCGCGAGCTGAAGCTCCCCTTCCGCGATGCGCACCACGTCACCGGCAAGCTGGTCGCGAAGGCGGAGAGCATGGGCGTGGACCTCTCCGGCCTCACCATCGCCGAGATGCGCGAGGTGGAGCCCCGCATCACGGACGCCGTCTTCGGCGTGCTGAGCCCGGCGGCTTCCGTCGCCTCGCGCCGCTCCTTTGGCGGCACGGCACCCGAGAATGTGCGTGCCATGGTGGCCGAATGGAAGGAGCGCCTGGCGTGAGGCCGGTCCTGGCTCTGGTCCTGGCGGGCCTGGCGCTTGCCGCCTGCGGCCGCGTCGGCCCGCCACGCCCGCCCGGCCCGCAGGAGGCCCTCACCTATCCGCGCAGCTACCCGGCGCTGACGGCCGAGGAGCGCGCGGAGATCAACGCCCGCCGCACCGCCCAGGGCCTGCCACCACTGCCCCCGCCGCGCTGATGTTGACTCCCTGGCCGCGCCCGCCTATTTCGCTTGCTCCCCGGGGTTCGGCATCGCTTTTCCCCGCAACCATTTTCGCGTTTTGTGAGTCCGCGCCATGAAGATCCGCAACAGCCTGAAATCCGCCAAGTTGCGGGACAAGAACTGCGTCGTGGTGCGCCGCCGCGGCCGCCTCTACGTCCTCAACAAGAAGAACCCGCGCTTCAAGGCGCGCCAAGGCTAAAGCCTGGCCGGTTCGACGGATGATGACGGGGGGCTTGGCCCCCCGTTTTCGTGTCCGGCACTTTGAGCCTCGCACTCGGAGCCTGGCACTTGGAGTCTGGCACTTGGAGTCTGGCACCTAGACATCCAGGCTGAGCTGTTGCCGCGCCTTCGCGTCGCGTGCGGCAGCCCTTGCGCGTTCGGCCATCGGGTCATCCTGCGCGAACCGCCGCTGCCGGCTGCCGTGCTTCTGGAAGATGCGCCGCGCCTCCGCGTCGAAGCCTGCCGCCGCGCGCACCTGGCTGATCCGCTCCCGCGCGGCCCTCAGCGCTGCGGCCTGCTCAACCACCGGCGCCGGATAGCCCATGGGCGGCGCATCCAGGCGCCAGGGCATGTGGCGCAGCCCGGCCGGCAAATGCGCAACCTCCGGCACCCAGCGCGCAATGAAGACGGCGTCAGGGTCCTGGTCCAGCCCCTGCTTCACCGGGTTGTAGAGGCGCGGCGTGTTGATGCCCGTCGCCCCCGACTGCATCTGCACCTGCGGCCAATGGATCCCAGGCTCGTAATCCACGAAGAGCCGCGCCAGATGCGCCCCGCTCGCCGCCCAGTCGAGCGCCAGATGGTGGCTGGCGAAGCTTTGCAGCATCGCCCGCATCCGAAAATTGATCCAACCCGTGCCGATGAGCGAGCGCATGCAGGCATCGAGGAAGGGGTAGCCCGTGCGCCCCTCGCCCCAGGCCAGCAGCACCGGGTCATCCGGCGGGGTGGCCCGGCGCGCCGCCTCGGCGGCCGGATGCGCCGCCCGGCGCTCCAGCTCCGGCTCGCTCTCCAGCTTCTGGATGAAGTGGCAATGCCAGTGCAGCCGCGAGGAGAGGGACTGCACCGCGCCGAGCGGCACGGGCCGCTGGCCGGGCGGCAGGGCCGCGATCTCACGCCCCGCGCGCTCCACCCGCTGCACCACCTCCCGCATCGAGACGCTGCCCACCGCCAGGTGGGGCGAGAGGCGCGAACAGGCCGCGGCAGCGCTCAACGGCGAGGACATGCCGCGCCGGTAATCGGCGCCGCGCCCGGCGAGGAAGCTCTCCAGCAGGGTCAGCGCCGCATCCCGACCGGGCGGCTGGGCCTCGATGAGCCCGTCCCCGGCGGCCCAGTCCAGCGGTTCCGCCGGGATCGCGCCCTCGATCAGCTCCGGCGCGCGCAGCCCGGCTGGCGCGGCCAGCGGGGGCGCCCCCATGAACCCAGCCCAGCGGCGCGCCCAGCCGTCGCGCGACGCCAGCCGCCGCACCACGCCCAATTGCGGGATTTCGTGCCAGGGGATGCCCGCCTCGCGGCAGAAGCGCGCCACCGCGCGGTCCCGGGCGTAGGTCCAGAGGTTGCCGGTCTCCTCATGACTGTGCAGCGCGCGGATGCCACGCTCCGCATGCAGACGGGCCAGCAGCGTGGCGGCATCGCCCTTGCGTACCACCAGCGGCAGCCCGATCGCGGCAAGCTGCGCCCGTAGATCCTCAAGCGCACCCCGCAGGAAGCGCCATTGCCGGGGCGAGGCATCGGGCCCGCGCCAATACTCCGGCTCGATGATGTAGAGCGGCAGCACGGGGGCGCGCGCCGCCGCCAGCGCCGCATGGTCCACGACCCGCAAATCCCGCTTGAACCAGACGACGTCGAGCATGCCCTCCATCTGCCCGCTTGCGCGCATTGGGCAAGGGGGAGAGGCTCGCTCCCACAAAGGAGATTCCAATGGACGTGCGATGGGAAAGGCTGACCGGCCCCGAACTCAAGGCGCTCGCCGCGCGCGGGGCGCTGCCCGTGCTGCCGATCGGCAGCCTGGAGCAGCACGGCCCGCATCTGCCGGTCTGGACCGACAGCTTCATCGCCCATGCGCTGAGCGTGGAGGCGGCGAAGCTCGCCACCGACATCCCGGCCATCGTGCTGCCGCCGCTTTGGACCGGATTGTCCGAGCACCATCTGCCCTTCGGCGGGACCATCACGCTCGATCACGCGACGCTGCATGCCGTGCTGCGCTGCGTGGTGCGTAGCCTGCGGGCACAGGGCTTCACCCGGCTGCTGATCGTCAACGGCCATGGCGGCAACATTGACCCGCTGAACGTCTCGGTGCGCGAACTCGCGCATGAATTCGGGATGCCCGTCGTCACCACCACCTGGCCGAATGTTGCGCCGGTCGAGATCGCGAAGGCGCTCACCACCCAGCCCGGCATCATGCATGCCTGCGAGGGCGAAACGGCGCTCTGGCTGGCACTCGACCCTGGCCAGGTCCGGCAGGACAAGATCGAGGAGGCCGCGGGCGGCAATGCCGGCGTGCAGGCGCCGGCCGGCTTTTCGCGCTTCTACAGCTTCGCCGAGCGCGCACCCCGCACCGGCGTGAAGGGCGACCCGCGGGCCGCCACGGCCGAGAAGGGCCAGGCCATGATCACCGCCATCGCGACCAACCTGGCGCGCGCGATGCGCGACCCGGTGCTCTGGACGCCGCCGGAGCAGGTCTGGGAGGCGTGACGCCTATCCCACCTTCTGCTTGAGCCGGTCCAGCAGGGCCGAGCGCTGCACCGGCTTGCCCAGATAGTCATCCATGCCGGCGGCGCGGCACTGCGCCTCGAAGACCGGGCCCACCGCCGCCGTCAGCCCGATGATGCGGGTGCGGCGGTTGGGGCCCGGCGTCGCGCGGATCTGCCGCGTGGCCTCAAGGCCATCCATCACCGGCATCTGGAGGTCCATCAGGATCACGTCATAGGCCTCGGCGCCGGCCATGCGCACCGCCTCGCCGCCATCGCCCGCCACATCCACGTGGCAATGCGCCTTGCCCAGGATGGTCTTCATGACGAGCTGGTTGGTCGCATTGTCCTCAACCAGCAGCACGCGCTGCAGCGGCGTGTCCTGGGCAGGCGCGGCCGCGGCCTCGGGCGCGGGCGCGTCGGGCGCGGCGCGGGGGGCGAGTGCCGCCAGCAGGCTGTCGCGCAGCCGGGCCGGCAGGGCGGGCTTCAGCAGCATGCCCTCCACCAGCCCATCCTCCGGCTGGTCCTTCCCCAGCGAGGCGCCGGAGGAACAGAGCAGGATGGCCGGGCGCGGCAGGCCCGGCATGGCACGGATCTGCCGCGCGACGTCAAGGCCGCGCGCATGCTCCAGCTGGCCGTCGAGCACGACGGCGCGCACCGGGCGGTCGCGCGCCGCAGCGTCGCGCAGCAGGCCCATCGCCTCGGCGCCGTCGCGCGCCAGCACCGGCTCGGCGCCCATGCTGGTCAGCTGCCGGGCCAGGATGTCGCGGTTCAGCGCCAGGTCGTCCACCACCATGACGCGCAGCCCGGCCAATGCCGTGGCGGGCGTCACCTCCAGCGGCCCGGCCGGCTGGCCGAGCTTGGCCGAGAAGGTGAAGCGGCTGCCCGCCCCACGCGGCTTGGTCGGGTCGCGCGGGCCGGCCTCGATGCCGCCACCCATCTCCTCGGCCAGGCGCCGGCAAATGGCGAGACCCAAGCCCGTGCCGCCGTATTTCCGGCGGATCGAGGCATCGGCCTGGGTGAAGCGCTCGAACAGATGCGGCACCTGGGCGGGGTCCAGGCCGATGCCGGTGTCCAGCACGGCGCATTGCATCAGCCAGCCGCGCCGCTGGCCCAAGGGCTCCAGCGTCACATCGAGCTGGATCCAGCCCTTGTCGGTGAACTTCACCGCATTGCCGACCAGGTTGAACAGCACCTGCCGCACCCGGCCCGGATCGCCCACCATGATGCGCGGCATGTCGCCCGGCAGCGCCACCACGAGTTCCACGCCCTTGCTCGCCGCCTTGGGCGCGAAGAGCTCGACGATGGTGGCCAGCTCCTTCTCCAGCTCGAAGGGCACGCGCTCCAGCTCGACGGCGCCGGCCTCGAGCTTGGAGAAATCGAGAATGTCGTTCAGCACCATCAGCAGGTGCTCGGCCGAGTTCTGGATGGTCTCGGCATAGCGTCGCTGGAGGTCGTCCAGCCGCGTGTCCAGCAGGAGGCCGGTCATGCCGATCACGCCGTTCATCGGCGTGCGGATCTCATGGCTCATGGAGGCCAGGAAATCCTCCTTGGCGCGGGAGCCGGCGCGGGCCGCGGCCTCGCTCTCGGCCAGCTGCTCCCCCTGGGCGCGCAGCCGATGCGCCTGGCGCACCATGAGGCCGAGCGCCATGAGGATGAAGGCGCCGGCGCCGGCGACACCCAGGCCCAGCAACAAGCCGAGCGCCCGGTTGGCCGCCATCGCATCCGTGCGCGCGCGCACCACCTCGACGATGAACAAGCCCTGCCGCGTCATGGCGAAGCTCGCCATCACATTCTGCCCGTCCTGGTCGATGCCGACGAAGCTGCCGCGCTCCAGCCGCGGCAGGAAATTGCGGAAGGGCCAGGCGCCCGGATGGATCTGCCCGATTCCCGCCCGGCTGCCATCCGAGCGCGCCAGCAGCGCGCCGTTGAAGGAATGCAGCCGCACCGTGACACCAAAGCCATCGGCGTATTGCCGGGCGATGCTGCTCAGGTATTCCGGGTTGATGAGGGCCACGACCATGCCCTCGAAGTCGCCGCGCGGATTGCGGATGGCACGCGCGAGCGGGATGGACCAGAGGCCCGTCTCGCTGATCGGCCGGGCATTGGGCGCGGCCAGGAAGCGCCCGGCCTCCGGCGGACCCAGCCGGATCTGCTGGCCGCTCAATCGCAGGACGCGGAACCAGTCGCGATCGCCCAGGCTCTGCCCCACCAGCCCCTCGACGGTGGAGTGGGTGATCAGGCCATTGGCGTCGGTCAGCAGCAAGGCGCGCAGCTGCGACACGTCGCGCAGCAGGCTGGAGCGCTGGCCCGGGATGGAATCCACCCCCTGCGCACTGCGCTCGGCCTGGTCGAGCATCACGACGTCCACCGTCTGCATCGCGCGCGTCAACTGATCAGCAAGGGCTTCGGCGACAGATTGCGTCAGCCGCTCGGCATCCCGGACGGCATCCTGCTGGCCGCGGTACATGACGATGCCATAGACCGTCATGAGGCACAGGATGACGAGACCGGCGACCAGGGCGTAAAGTCGGCTCGGCCGCGGCACAACACCGGACGCGTCCTGTGCCGCCCCGCCCGGGGAAGCACCCGAGGAAGCGAAGGAGAGGCGAATGCTGTTGCGGAGTGCTTTCAGGCCCATGGTCCTTGCCATCATTGCAGGATTTTTCCCGCTTTGCGAGGCATGGTCCCAGCCGGGGATACAACCGCCTTCCCAGGCCTCGCCCACGGCCCCGCCCGCAGCGGCGCCTGCGGCGCCCGCCGCCACCTCCCGTCTCGAGCTGATCCGGGCCCGCGGCGAATTGAAGGTTTGCATCTGGCCCGACTACTTCGCGATCTCCTTCCGCAACCCCCGCAACAGCGAGCTGGAGGGGATCGACATTGACCTGGCCCGGGCGCTGGCCGCGCGGCTCTCGGTGCGCCTCTCCTTCGTCGAGACGAATTTCGCCGTCTTCATGGACCGGGTGGAGGCAGGCGATTGCGACATCGCCATGATGGGCGTCGGCATCACGCCGGCCCGCGCCCAGCGCGTCGCCTTCAGCCGCCCCTACCTGGCCAGCCCGATCTATGCGGTGACCACGCGGAACAACACGCGCATCCGCAACTGGGCCGATATAGACACGCCCGGCACCGTGGTGGCGGTGGCCGCCGGCACGATCATGGAGCCGCTGATGAGCCGCACGCTGCGGCAGGCGGAGCTTCTGGTCGTGGCGCCGCCACGCTCGCGCGAGGCCGAGATCCAGGCGGGCCGCGCCGATGTCTTCATGAGCGACTTTCCCTACACGCGCCGCATGCTGCTGATGCATGACTGGGCGCGCGTGATCGACCCGCCCGACCGCTTCGGCGAGACGCTCTACGCCTGGGCGCTGCCGCTGCATGACGCGCCCTGGCTGGGCGAGGTCAACAGCTTCGTCGGCGCCGCCCGGGCTGATGGCACGCTGGCGCGCGCCGCTGCCCGGCACGGCCTGACGCCCATCCTGATCCGGTAGGCCTAGCCGACCGCGCCCGGATCGGTGTTGGCGCCGCAGACCAGCACCCCCACCCGGGCGCCGGGCGGCGGCGTCCAGGCGCCGTTGAGCAGGGCGGCCAGCGCCGCCGCGCCGCCCGGTTCAGCCACCAGCCGCGCCTGCTCCCAAAGGGCCAGCTGCGCGGCGCGAATCGCTTCATCGGACACGAGCACGGAAACAAGCCGCCCCTGGGCCTGGAGCCCGGCCACGATCGGGAACATCAGCCCGCCCACTTGCCGCGCCCCCAGGCTGTCCGCCGCCAGGCCGCCCACCGGGGCGGGCACCGGCCGGCCGGCGGCCAGCGCGGCATGCAGGCTGGCGCAGCCCTCGGGCTCGACGGCGATGAGGGTCACGCCGCTGGTCGCATGCCAGGCGGCGATGCCGCCCAGCAATCCGCCGCCGCCGACCGCGATCAGCAAATGGGTGAGGTCCGGCGCCTGCTCCTGCCATTCCAACGCCACCGTGCCCTGCCCGGCCAGCACCTCGGGCTGGTCGTAGGCGTGCACCACCAGGGCGCCAGTCCCGGCGGCGCGGGCCTCGCTCGCGAGGCGCGCCTCGTCATAGGTGGCGCCACCCACCACCAGGCGGGCGCCAAAGCCGCGGATGCGCGCGCGCTTCGCCTCGGCCGCGATCTCGGGCACGAAGATCTCGGCCGGCACGCCCAGGCTTGCGGCGGCGGCGGCCACCGCCGCGCCGTGATTGCCGCCGGATGCCGCGATGACGCCCGCTGGCGGCACGCCCAGCGCCCGCATGCGGTTGAAGGCGCCGCGCGGCTTGAAGCTGCCCGCCACCTGCAGCATTTCGAGCTTGAGGCAGCCCCAGCCGGGCAATTCCAGCAGCGGCGTGCGGCGGATGTCGCCTGCGATGCGGCGCGCTGCCGCGGCGATGTCGGCGGAATCAGGGGCTTGGACCATGCGCTGAGGTGCCCTGTGCATGCCCTTCCGCACAAGCCCCAATCCTGCCATAAACTGCCATGGTGGAACCTTTTGGACGCCTGGAATGTTCCTGCACGGTAGCTGCGCGGCCCTGGCAGGCGAAGGCGTCCTCCTTCTCGCCCCGCCTGGCGGCGGCAAATCGGACCTGCTGCTCCGTCTCATCGGGCAAGGCTGGATCCTGGTAGCGGATGACCAAGTGATGCTGGAGGCTGATCAAGGCCTGTTGCGCGCTTCCCCCCCGCCCGCGCTTGCCGGGCGTATGGAGGTGTCCGGGCTTGGCCTTCTGGAACGCCTCCCCTGGCAAGCCGCGCCTCTGCGGCTGGTCGCACATCTGGCCCCGCGCGCCGAGATTCCCCGCCTGCCGGAGCCCAAGGCCTGGTCGGCGCTCGACGTCCCCCTTCCGGCGATCCGCCTGCATGGCGCCGCCCCCTCCGCCCCCGATCTGCTGCGCCGCGCGCTCGACGTACTGGCTGGCCGCCTCGGCATGACCGCGGGCGCCTTCACCGCATGAACGACGAAATTCGTCCCTTCGTGCTGGTCACGGGCCTGTCCGGCGCGGGCAAGGCCTCGATCCTGCGCGTGCTGGAGGATCTCGGCTTCGAGACGGTGGACAACCCGCCGCTCGCCATCCTCGATGCCCTGGTGCAGGAGGGCAGCGGCCCGATCGCCGCGGGCATCGACACCCGCACCCGCGGCTTCGACCCGACCAAGGCGCTGGCCGCCATCGCGCGGCTCCGGCAGCGGGCGGGCATCGTCACCACCCTCGTCTATGCGACGGCCGAGGAGGAGGTGCTGCTGCGCCGCTACACCGAGACGCGGCGCCGCCACCCGCTGGCGCCGGGCGGGCCGCTCGGCAGCCGCGTGCAGGACGGCATCGGTCGCGAGGCCGCCCTCCTGGCCCCGCTGCGCGAGGCGGCGGACCTCATCCTCGACACATCCACCCTGCCCTTGCCCGAACTGCGCCGGCTGATCGAGGCGCGCTTCAAGCCCGAGGGCGCGCCGGGGCTGAACATCAACCTGAAATCCTTCGGTTTCCCGAAGGGCCTGCCGCGCGAGGCGGACCTGGTCTTCGACATGCGCTTCCTCGCCAACCCACATTACGACGCGCTGCTGCGCCCGATGACGGGGCGGGATGCGGCGGTCGCGGAATATGTGGCGGCCGACCCCGACTTCCCGGGCTTCTGGACCCGCCTCATCGGCTTCATCGAGCCCCTGCTCCCGCGTTACGTGGCGGAGGGCAAGAAATACCTCACCATCGCCATCGGCTGCACGGGCGGGCGGCATCGTTCCGTTTTCGTGGTCGAAAAACTGGCAGCCCATCTCCGGCAGCAGGGCTGGCGTGTGGATGTCGCGCATCGGGAACTGGGTCAGGCGCCCGATATGATGTTATCAACCCAGGCTTCCAGCTCGGCCCCCCCCTCCCCCCCCATGCCCATTTCCGCGAATACCGAAACATGATTGGTCTTGTGCTCGTCACCCATGGGCGGCTCGCGCTCGAATTGCGCCATGCCATGGAGCATGTGGTCGGGCCCCAGCCGGCCGTCGCCACCGTCTGCATCGGGCCGGAGGACGACATGGAGGGCCGCCGCGCGGATATCCGCGCGCGCATCGCCGATGTGGACCAGGGCGATGGCGTGGTGGTGCTGACCGACATCGCCGGCGGCACGCCCTCCAACCTCGCCTTCTCGCTGGCCGACCACAAGACGATCGAGGTGATCGCGGGCGTGAACCTGCCCCTCCTCGTGAAGCTCGCCAAGATTCGCGGCAGCGAACCGCTGGCGGAAGCGGTGGAGCACGCGGCCAAGGCCGGCCGAAAATACATCACCGCCGCCAGTGACCTCGCAAACGGCCTCGCCACGCCCCAGATGACCGGCAAGAACGGAAATGGAAACGCCGAATGAACGAGTGGCCCACGGAAGAGGGCGGCGTGCCGCATCTGGCCTCCGCCGCCGAGAGCCCGGCGCCGCCGCAGGATTGCAGCTGTGAGGGCGGCGGCGGCATGGTGCTGCGCCGCACGCTCAAGATCATCAACAGCCGCGGCCTGCACGCCCGCGCCGCCGCCAAGCTGGTCGCCGTGGCCGAGCGCTATTCCGCCTGCCTCAATGTCAGCCGTGCCGGGCAGAGCGTCCCCGCCTGCTCCATCATGGGGCTGATGATGCTGGGCGCGGGCCAGGGCAGCGAAGTGACCCTGGACGCCGAGGGCTGGGACGCGCGCGAGGCGCTGGATGCGGTGGCCGGGCTGATCGAAGCCGGCTTCCATGAAGACTGACGCCACCAAGACCGAAGCCGAGGCCCGGCCCGACGCCCGGGCCGATGGGAAGGCCGCCCGCCGCGCGGCCAAGCCGGCCGAGCAGCGGCTGACCGGGATTCCCGTCTCGCCCGGCATCGTCATCGGCCCGATCTACGACACGACCGAGGCCCCGGCCGAGGCGCCGCGCCGCGAGATCACCGCCGATGCCGTGGAGAGCGAACGCACCAAGCTGCATGACGCGGCCGCCCTCTCGCGCAAGCAGGTCTCCAAGCTCAAGACCCGCCTGACCGTCCTGCCCGAGGAAGCGCAGGAGGAGCTCGAGCCGCTGCTCGACGCCTATATCCTCATGCTCGGCAATTCGCGGCTGCTGCGCGGAGCCCGCAAGCGCATCGGCGAGGAACTGCTCTCCGCCGAGACCGCCGTGCAGGACGAGGCGGAGGCCATCGCCCAGGCCATCCTCGCCGCCAAGGGCGATGACAAGGCCGGGCTGAACCGCCGCGCGGGCGAAGTGCGCGAGATCGCGCGCCGGCTCACGCGCAACCTGACGGCCACGCCCTTCCGCAGTATGAAGGGCGTGCCGGCGGGCGCCATCGTCGTCGCCGACGAACTCACCCCGGCCGATGCCGCGCTGCTGGAACCCGGCAAGATCGCCGCCGTCGCGACGGAGGAGGGCGGCGCGGATGGCCACACCGCCATCATGCTGCGCGCGCTGGGCATTCCCGCCGTGCTGGGCTGCCACGGGCTGACCACCGCCGCCCGCCGCGGGGACATGGCGATGCTCGATGGCGGCGCCGGCGTCGTGGCGCTCCATCCCGATGCCGCCACCCTCACCCGCGCCAAGGCCGGCCTCGCCGCCCAGGCGAAGGAGCGCGTGCGCCTCGGCAAGCTGAAGACCCTGCCGGCCGAGACGCTGGACGGCCAGGCCGTCGAGCTCCATGCCAATCTCGAGATCCCGGCCGAATTGCCGCTGATCGCGGAGGCCGGCGCGCAGGGCATCGGCCTGCTGCGCACCGAGTTCCTCTTCATGAACCGCGAGGACCTGCCCGACGAGGATGCCCAGGTCGAGGCCTATCGCGGCATCATCGAGGCGATGGGTCAGGACCCCGTCACCATCCGCGTGCTCGACTGGGGCGGCGAGAAGGACATGGAGGCGCTGGCCGAGGGCGTGCCGGTGTCCACCGGCCCCAATCCCGCGCTCGGCCTGCGCGGGCTTCGCCTGCTGCTCAAGCGGCCGGCCCTGCTGGAGGAGCAATTCGCCGCCATCCTGCGCGTGGCGCATCTGGGCCAGGTCCGCATCCTGCTGCCCATGGTCACCGTGCCCTCCGAGGTCGCGCAGGCGCGCGAGATCTATGAGCGCGTCGCCCGCCGCCTGCGCCGCCGCGGCGAGGCCCTGCCCGAGAAGCTGCCGCCCTTGGGCGCGATGATCGAGACGCCGGGCGCGGCCCTGGCCGCCGATGCCATCGCGCTCGAGGCCGATTTCTTCGCGATCGGCACCAATGACTTGACCATGTACACCCTGGCCGTGGACCGCGCCGAGATCGACGTGGCGCATCTCTATGACCCGCTGCACCCCGCCGTGCTGCGCCTCATGCAGTTCGCGACCGAAGCGGCGCTGCGGCTTCGCATGCCGGTCTCGGTCTGCGGCGAGATGGGGGGCAACCCGAAGCTCGTGCCGCTGCTGCTGGGCCTCGGTCTGCGCAGCCTCTCGATGAATGCCAGCTCCATCCCGAAGGTGAAGCAGGCGGTCCGCAACCTTGACATCGATGATTGCGCCCGCTTCGCCCGCCGCGTGATGGAGCAGAGCGACCCCAAGCGCATCGCCGAACTCGTCGAGGAATTCGCGGCCCGGAACAACGAGAAGTAGGGCCGGTTACACCAGCCCGCCATTGACGTGCCAGACCTGGCCGGTGACGTAGCCGGCCTCGGCAGAGGCCACGAAATTCACCGCCGCCGCCACGTCATCCGGCGTGCCAAGGCGGCCCAGCGGCACGCTGCGCTTCACCATCTCCCATTGCGCCGGCGAATAGGCGGCGTGCGCGCCTGGGTCCTTCTGCGTGAAGCCGGGTGCGACCGCATTCACCGTCACCCCCTTCGGCGCGTATTCGAGGGCGAGGCCGCGCACCAGCGCCTCCACCGCCGCCTTGGCGGCCGATGTGGCGGGAAAGACCGTGACGTCATTGCGGAAGCTGTGCGCGACGAAGGAGGAGATGGCGATCAGCCGCGGATCATGCCCCTCCGTCAGCACCGGCAGCGCGGCGCGCGCGAGCCGGATGAAGGCCCAGAGCACCGTGTCCAGCGTGCGGGCGATCTGCGCGTCATCGGTTTTCAGGAGGGGCGTCTTGTCGGCGAAGCCGGCATTGGCAACGACCACGTCCAGGCCGCCGAAGCGCTCCTGCGCGGCCTGCACCAGCGCGGCGGGCGTGGCGGGATCGGCGATGTCCCCCAGCATCACATGGGCCTGGCCACCCTTGGCGCGCACCGCCTCGGCCGTGCGCTCCGCGCCTTCGGCATTCTTGCGGGTATGGACGAGGATGGCGGTGCCCGGCCCCGCCATGCGGCGGCAGCAAGCGGCGCCGATGCCGGTCGCGGCGCCGGTCACCAGGATGATGCGGTCTGCTCGTGCCATGGCGTGCCCCTCCTCGTTACTTGATGCCCACGAGTTGCCGGATCAGCTTGCGGGCGAAGCCAGATTGCGGCCGGTCGAAGAGCCGCGCCAGGGCCCAGCGCCCATTGCGCATGCGCGCACGCGGATTGCTGAACTCCCGGAACCCTGCCTCGCCATTGCGCCGCCCGAAGCCCGAGGCGCCGACGCCGCCGAAGCCCAGGCCCGGCAGCGCCGCGTATTCCACCGCACGGCCCGTCACCAGCGCGCCGGACTTGGTCTGCGCCGCCACTTCCGCCTCCTCGGCCGCCGTCGCGCCGAAGAGGTAGATCGCCAGCGGATGCGGCCGCGCCCGCACCCAATCCAGCGCCAGCTGGAGCGAGGCGCATTCCTCCATCGCCAGGATCGGACCGAAGATCTCCTCCTCGGCGAGGCGCCCGGTGGCGAGCGCCAAGCCCAGGGAATGCTGCCCCGGTCCCATCCAGGCGATGGTCGCACCCTGGCTGATCGCATCCAGCCGCGCCTGCTGCCGCGCATTGATCACGGCGGTGCCGGTCTCGGTGACGCCGCTCTCCCGCGCCGCACGCGCGAAGTCGGCGGCACTGTGGCCAATGAGCAGGACCGTGTCGGGCGCAATGCAGGTCTGGCCCGCATTCACCGCCTTGGCGACCAGGATGTCGCGCGCCGCGCGTTTCAGATCCGCGCCGGGCAGGACCAGCGCCGGGCATTTGCCGCCGAGTTCCAGCGTCAGCGGCGTCAGGTTCGGGGCCGCGGCGGCCATCACCTTGCGGCCGATCTCGGTGCCGCCGGTGAAGACCAGGTGGTCCCAGGGCTGGGCGGCGAAATCCTGCGCCACCTCGGGCCCGCCCTGCACGACCAGCGCGATGCGCGGCCCCCAGGCCTCGGCCAGGATCGCCTCGATCAGCGCCGCCACGCGGGGCGCCGCTTCCGAGGGCTTGATGACGACGCGGTTGCCGGCGGCGATGGCGTCCAGTGCCGGCATCAGCGCCAGCTGCACGGGATAATTCCAGGGCGCCATGATGCCGATGACGCCCTTGGGCACATCCTCCACCCAGGCGCGGGCCGGGAAGAAGGGAAAGGGCACCGAAGCCCGCCGCGGCCGCGCCCAGCCGCGCAGCTTGCGGCGCGAATAGGCGCAGGCATCGGCGATCAGCAGCACATCGGCCAGCAGCGTGTCCTCGGCACTCCGGGCGCCATAATCGGCGGCGCAGGCTTCGGCGATGCTGGCCGCGTGCTTCAGGACCACGCGGCGCAATTCGGCCAGCAGGGCGCGGCGCTGGTCGTGGCTCAGGGCGCCTTCCTCGGCTTCCACGGCGCGCAGGGCGGCCAGGGCGTCTTTCGGGGTCATCGCAGGATCTCCCGCGCGGCGGCCTGGCCCGAGCAGATGGCGGCCTCGATGGTGGCGGGCAGGTCGGGCCAGGTCCAATCGCCGGCGAGCGCCAGGTTGGCGAGCGGCCGGCGCGGCGGCGTCGGGATGGGGCCCGGGCGCTGGCGCGGCGTGGCCCGGCGCTCCTTGATGACGCGGCAGGGCGGCGGGGCGAGCGGCCAGTCACCCGGCACATGGAAGGCGCGGACGGCGGCCAGGATTTCCGCCCAGGCGCGGGGCGCGAGTTCCTCCACATCCTGCTCGGCCTCGGCATCGCCGGCGCTGACTGTCACGGAGACACCCCCGGGCCGCACCAGCACCCATTGGCAGAGCGCGCCCAACAGCCCGAGGAAGCGGACCTCGCCGCCGGGCTGATAGGCGAAGTGCAGGTTCACGATCGGCGCGAAGGAATCGGGCGCGGGCAGGCCGGGCAGCATGCGGCCCGCCTCCCAGGGCGGCAGCGCCAGGATCACGCGGTCGGCCGCGCCCAGCATCACGTCGCCCTCCTGGAAGGTCAGGCTGGTCGCGCGCCCCTCCTTCACCTGGATGGCGCGCAGCCGGCTGCCGGGGCGGTATTGCGCGCCCGCCGTCGCCAAGACGGCGAGCGCCGGCTCCACCATATCCGGCCCCAGGCCGCGCTCCGCCACGAAGAGCCGCGCCGCCCCCGGCGCGCCAAGCCTGCGCAACACCTGGCCGAGCCGGTGGGTGGAGGCCTCGGCCGAGGGGGTGTTGAGTGCGGCGATCACCAGCGGGTCCACAAAGCCGCGCAGGAAGGCCGGATGCGCCGCCATGGCCTCGGCGATGGTGCGATCGCGCAGCGGCAGCGCCATGGCCATGAGCGCCATCACGCCGCCCCAGGTGACGCCCGCCGGCCGCCTGGCCCCGTTCCACCAGCCGGCGGGCGAGAGCGCCACCAGCCGCGCCGAGGCATCGGCGCAATCATAGACCGGCAACCCGCCGGGCTCGGGCTGCACCCAGTATTGCCGCGCGCCGATGGCGTCGAGAAAACCCAGCGCCGCGGTGTTGCAGCCGATCAGCGCATGGGTGCCGTTGTCGGTGCCGTCCGGCAGGGCGCGGGCGCGGCCACCGGCGCCGGGCGTCGCTTCGTAGAGCGTGACGGCGTGGCCTTGCGTCGCCAGCGCATGGGCGGCGGCGAGGCCGGCCACGCCGGCGCCGATGATGTGGAAATGGGTCAAGAAAAGAGCCTCCGGCGGCTGGGGCCGGGGCCCCAGACCCCTTGAATGGAATGGGGTCTGGGGCCTGAGGCCCCAGCCGCCGGAGGCATGTTCCCTCTCACTTCCCCGTCACCGCAAACACCGCCATCCGGAATTTTTCGCCCCGCGTCATCCGCGCGCGCGGGCGCGCGCCGGACCAGCCGCGCTGCAGCATATGGTCCAGGATGCGCCGATAGCCCCACATCATCACGCGCGCGGGCCGCAGCGCCTCGATGTCGTAGCGCGGCAGTTCCGCTTCGGCGCGGAAGAAGCCGCCCACGGCCCGGCCCGCCAATTCCTTGCAGATGCCCGCGAAGGCCGGATGCGTCACGATGGACCGCGCCGGCCCATCCGCAATCCCCGCCTTCTGCAAGACCGAAAGCGGGATATAGACGCGGTCCCGCGTCGCATCCTCATCCACGTCGCGCAGGATGTTGGTCAGCTGGAAGGTGTGGCCGAGCGCCAGGCCCCAGGCCTCGGCGCGCGGCTCACCGAAGATGCGGACCGACATGGCGCCCACACTGCCGGCCACGCGCCGGCAATAGAGGTCGAGCGCGGCCTCGTCCGGCAGGCGGAGATGGTCGGAGGCGTCGGTCTCCATGCCCGCCACCATCGCCTCGCACTCGGCCAACGGGATCTCGAAGGCCTCGCGCGCCAGCAGAAGCTCGCGCGAGAGGGCGCAATCGGGCGTGGTCAGCTTGGCACGCCAGGCATCCAGCAGGCGGCGCTTCTCGCCCTCCGGCATGGCGCCGTCGGCGATGTCGTCCACCACGCGGCAAAAGCCATAAACGGCCCAGAGCGCGCGGCGCCGCTCGCCCTTCAGCGTCGCCATCCCGCGGGCGAAGGAGGAGCCGGCGCGGCTGACGCGCTGCGCGACCAGCACCGGATCATGCGGGCCAAGGAAGGGGGCGGCCGCCAATTCCCGCGCGAAATCGAGCTTGCCCAGCGCGACACGCCCCAGCACCGGATCGGCGGCCCGCAGCTTCGCCAGCAGCCGCCGCGCCAGGCCGATGGTCATGGCCGACTGGATGGCGAGACGCCGCGCAGTGCACAGGCGCGGCAGGGCGCTCGCGCGGTCCAGCAGGTCCTCCACGCGGTCCAGCGCCGCGTCGAGGATTTCGCGGCGCTTCGGATTGGCGGGGTCGAAAAAGGCGGCCTCGCCGCCGGCCAGCGCCAGCCAGGATTGCGGGAGATAGACGCGGTCCAGCTTGTCGCGGTCCGGCACCAGGTCCTGGAGGTGGTTCAGGATTTGCAGCGCGGTGCAGAGGCCGTCTGCGGCCTGTTGCGCGGCCTCGGCGGTGGTGCCATGCAGGCGCAGCAGCATGCGGCCCACCGGGTCCGCGCTGCGGCGGCAGTAATCCTCGAGGTCGGGCCATTCGGCATAGCGCGCCTGCTCGGAATCCTGCCGGAAGGCCGAGAGCATGAGGCGGGCCTCGTCCACGCCGACGCCCTCCGCCTGCATGCGGGCACCCTCGGCGATGGGCGTCGCGGGGTCATCGAGCGCGGCTTCCATCGCATTCAGCCGCGCAAGCTTTTCGTCCGGCGCCAGGCTTTCGCTGTCGGCGATGTCATCGGCCATGCGGACGAAGCGGTAGAAGGCCATGACCTTCGCCCGCACCGGCTTCGCCAGGATGAGCGAGGCGGTGGGGAAATTCTCCGTGTCATGGGTGCGGTTGGGGGCACCCGGCGCGGTCACATGGTTCATGCTGCCTTTGTGGCTGGTGTTGCGCCCGGTTTCCAGCCCACCCGGTCTCGCTCAGCCTTCGGCCTTGGCCGCCGCATAGGCGCGGCCCTTCCAGCCCGCCTTCAGACCCAGCGCCGAGCGCACCAGCGCCGTCCATTGGATGGCGAGCGCCACCAGCACCGTCAGCGGGTGCAGCGGGACCGTCCACCAGGGCTCGCCCGTGCGCCAGGTGACGGCGGCACGCAGGGCGAACATGAGGAAGATGGTCAGCATGGCCTCGCCACTCGGGAGCAGCGCCCAGGGCCAAAGATGCGCGCCGGCGAGCAGGACGGTCCAGATCGGCAGGCCGACGGGCGTGGCCATGCCCTCCCGTGCGTTCTTGATGAAGCCGCCCCAGGCATGGCCGAAATTGTCATACATGCGGCAGGTGGCGAGCGGCGTGCCGTCCACGATCTCGGTGTCGTAGCCCTTCTCGCGGAAGCGGCGGGCCAGCGCGATGCCGTCATGCAGCACGCCCTTGATCGCGGTATGGCCGCCGATCGCCTCATAGGCCCGGCGCTCGACGAGGATGAGCTGGCCACAGGCGGCGGCGAGGCTCGCCTTGCGTTGCGCCGCCCGGCCGCCGAAGGGCAGGTAGCAGATCAGCAGGAAATTGATGAAGGGCACGGTCAGCCCCTCGCCGATGCTGCGGATGATCTGGCGCGGCACGCCACTGACCATGGAAATGGTCTTCGTGGCGCTGTGCTCCGCCATGGCGGCGGCGGCATGGGGGGCGAGGCGCACATCGGCGTCAATGAACAGCAGGTGCGTGCCCGTCGCGGCCTCGGCCAGGCGGGCGCAGGCATGCACCTTGCCGGTCCAGCCCGGCGGCAGGCTCGGCGCCTGCACCAGCCGCACGCGCGCATCGCGCGCCGCGTAGGCTTGCACGATGGCGGCCGTTTCATCCGTGCTGCCGTCATCCATCACCACCACCTCGACCTCGCAGCCGGTGGAGGCGAGTGCGGCATCCAGGCAGCCGGCGATGTTGCCGGCCTCGTTGCGGGCCGGGATCAGGATGGAGACGCGCGTGCCATGGGGCGGCGTGCCGCGCAGCCGCGGCATGCGGCGAAGGTTGATGATGCCGAAGATGATCGGCATCAAGGCGAGCGCCAGGGCGATATGGGCGAATTCCATCCTAGCCTCGTTTCTCCCTTTGCCGCGCACCCGGATCGTGACGCGGGTCATGCGTCTCTCCGCGCATGACAGCCCTGATATATTGCCAGGCGCCGTAAATTCCACCCATGCCGGCGCGGCCATCCAGCACAACACGAAACCGTTCCGCATCACGGCTGATCGCATCTTGCGCGAGGCGGTCCATCGTTTCGGTCATGGCGGTGCGGATCGTCTCGGTCCGCGTGTCGCGATCCTCGGCCAGCAGGGTGCGCGCATCGAGCGGCGTGCCGAAGGCCAGCAGCGCCTCGCCCCGCTTTTCCGTCCAGTGGACGTATTCGAGCGCGAGCGGCACCAGCACTGCATCGGGCGCGATCTCCGGCAGGCGGGTCACGCCGGGGGCGAGTGGCACCGGCCGCTCCCGCGCATCGGCAAAGCGCCCGGGCGCGTTCATCCAGAGCATGTGGCGCGGATCCTCCAGCGCCTGCTTCGCGGTCTGCAGGAAGCGCACCGCGCCGCGCGCCGAATTCTGCTCGACGCCGAAGACGCCGAGCCGCTTCATGAAGGCGTATTTCTCCAGCGCCGCTGCATCCATCGGCGTGAAGCCCGGCCGCTCCAGGAAGAAGCGGCGCATCAGCAGCATGAACATCACGCCGTCCCACCAGCCCGGGTGGTTGGCGAGGATGATGGCCGGCCTGCCCTCAGGCAGGACAGGCTCGCCCCAATGGGCCACGCGCAGGGCGGAAAAATGCCCGGCGAAGGTGCGGCTGAAGGCGATGTTGAAGAACGCCATCATCCGCTCGGAACGCAACTCGACAGGCGAAGGCGGCGTCTCCGTCGCCATCGCGGTCAGGCGCCGAGGAGTTCGGACTCGCGCCGGCCGGCCAGTTCCGCCTCGGGGCTCATGCCGCGGCCGCCCAGATCCTGGTCGAGGCTGTCGGCCGCGATCCAGCCGGACATCATCACCATCGGCATGCCGGGGCCGGGATGGGCCGCGCCGCCGGCCAGATACAGCCCCTTCACCTGGCGCGAACGGTTGCCCGGCTTGAAGGCGCCCAGGAAGCTGCCATGGCTGGCGAGGCCGTAGATCGCGCCATCCAGCACGCGGTAGCGGTTGTGGATGTCCACCGGCGTCAGGCGATGCTCGACGACGATGTTCTCCTCGATGTCGTCGAGGCCCGCGGTGCGCTTCAGCTTGTCCAGGATCGTCTGGCGATAGCCGGGGAACAGCTCGTTCCAGTCATGGTGGGGCCGCAGATGCGGGGTGTGCACGAGGGCGTAGAGCGCCTCGCCGCCCGGGGGCGCGCTGGTCGGGTCGGTCTCGGCCGTCGCCGCCAGATAGACGGTGGGGTCGGGTGCCGGTTCGCCGCGCTTGTAGATCGCGTCGAACTCCTCCTCGGCATCGCGGGAGAAGACGAAGCAGTGATGCGCGAGGTGCGGGTAGCGCTTCTTGAGGCCCATATAAAGCACCACGCCGGAGCAGGCGGGCTCGAAGCCCTTCTTGGCGTAGGTCTCGCCGGCCGCGCCGCCGACCAGCTCCTTGTAGGTGCGGATGGCATCCATGTTGGAGATCACGGCGTCGCAGGCGATGCGCTCGCCGGAAGCGAGCTTCACCGCGACGACCTTGCCGTTCTCGATATCGAAGCCCGTGACATCGCTGGAAGGCCGCAGATCAGCACCCAGCTCGCCCGCCAGCTTGGCCAGCCCCTCGGCCACCGCACGCGTGCCGCCGACCGGATACCAGACGCCCTCGCTCGCCTGCATGTCGCCGATGGAGGCGAGCACGGCCGGCGCGAGATAGGGGTTGGAGCCGACATATTGGCAATAATGGTCGAGCATCTGCGCCAGGCGGTCATCGGGCACATTGCCGCGGATCACCTTGGCCACGGTCTGGCCCATGCGCAGGCTCAGCACATCCTTCAGCGTGTTCGGGTTCAGGTTCGCCTTCATGTCCAGCGTGTCGGTGATGCCTTCCACCGACTTCCAGAAGAAGAATTTCTCCGACACGCCATGCAGGTGCTTCGCCATGCGCTGGAACTTGCGATAGCCGTCACCAAGACCGCGCCCGGGCGAGAACTCGTCCATCGCCTTGGCCATCACATCCACATCGGCCATCAGGTCGATGCGGCTGCCATCCTCGAAGAAGCAGCGCCACTGCGGATCCAGGCGGATCAGCGGCAGCTCCTTCGCCTGGTCGCGCCCCGCTTCCGCGAAGATGCGGCGCAGCACGCGCGGCACCGTGAGGATGGTCGGCCCCATGTCGAAGCGGAACTTGCCGCTGCCATCGGGCGCATCCAGGAACAGCTGCGCGGCCTTGCCACCGAGCCAGGGGTTCTTGTCCAGCAGCGTGACCTTGTGGCCGCGCGCGGCCGCGGTGCAGGCGGCGGCCAGGCCGCCGAGGCCGGCGCCGACAACAACAACATGCGACATGTTCAAGCCTCCGTGGCGGGCGCGAGGGCGGGCTCCGCCGTCAGCGCCAAGTCTTGCTGGATGAGGCGCGAGGTGATGCGCGCGCCCTCATAGATCACCGGCAGGCCGGAGCCCGGATGCGTGCCGCCGCCGACGAGGTAGAAGCCCTGCGTGTCGTTGAAGCGGTTGCGCGGCCGGAAGCTCAGCATCTGCATCAGGTCATGGCTGAGGTTGAAGGTGGCGCCGAAGCCCACCGAGAACTCATCCTGCCAATCCTGCGGCGAGACGATCCGCTCGTAGCGGATGCGGGATTCGATGTCGGTGAGGCCCAGCACCTTCAGCCGCTCGATCGCGATGTCGCGATAGCGCGGCCCCTCCACGCTCCAATCCGCGCCATGGCGCAGATTGGGCACGGGCACCAGCATGTACAGCGCCGAATGGCCGGGCGGTGCGAGGCTCGGGTCCGTCACGCAGGGATTCTGGACGTAGAGGCTCGGCACGTCCGGCAACTCGCCGCTTTCGATCTGGCGGATGTTGCGCTGGTATTCCTCGGCCAGCAGCACATTGTGGTGCGACAGATCCGGATAGGTCCCCTCGATGCCGAGATAGAGCATGAAGGTCGAGCAGGAGTAGCGCGACTTCTCGATCTTCTGGTCGGACCAGGCCTTGCGGATGGAATTGGGCACGAGCTTCGGGATGGCATGCGCGAAATCGCCGTTCAGCACCACGGCCTCGGCCGCGATGTGCTGGCCGCCCACCTCGACCCCGACGGCGCGGCGGCCGGCGAAGGTCACCTTGTCCACCGGCGTGTTGAGGCGGATCTCGACGCCCAGGCGCTCGGCCACGCGGGCCATGGCGTCGCTCACCGCGCCGCAGCCGCCGCGCGGGTGGTACACGCCATACTCGTATTCCAGAAAGCTGAGGATGGTGAAGAGCGATGGGCACTTGAAGGGCGACATGCCCAGGTACTTGGTCTGGAAGCTGAAGGCGAGCCGCGTGCGCGGATCCTTGAAATAGCGCTGCAGATCCTGGTCCACCTGACGGTGCGGGCGCAGCTGCGGGATGCTCTTCAGGATATCCACGCCCACCATGTCGGCATTGGACAGGAAGGGACGCTCCAGGAAGGGGCGGAACACCGCCAGCTTCTCGCGATTATCGGCCATGAAGCGGCGCACGCCCGGCACGTCACCCGGCGCGAAGGTCGCGATGTTGCGCTCCATCTGCGCGAGGTCGCCTGTCGCGTCGATGGTGATGTTGGGCTGGCCCTCGAAGATCAGGCGGTATTGCGGGTCGAGGCGGATCAGATCCACCTCCTCCTCAAGCTTCGCCCCGCACGCCTCGAAGATCTCGCTGAGGATTCGCGGATAGAGGAAGAAGGTCGGCCCGAGGTCGAACTTGTAGCCCTCGGGCGAGGTGAGGGTGCGGGTGCGGCCGCCCACCACCCCGTCCTTCTCGAACAGGGTCACCCGCGCGCCGGAGGCCGCCAGCTGCATCGCGGCCGCAAGCCCACCTGGGCCGGCACCGATGACGGCAACATGCGGACGTGGGCGGCGGACCGAAGGGGAGGAAAGAGGTGCGTTCATGCCTGATGTGTATCTTGTGACCCGGACAAGATGCTGCGTTGCGTCATTCGCGCAAGTCCCCGTCCCTTGGAAGGTCGGGCGCTTGGCGCCCAATTGTGGCGTTTTGGCGACATGGCGCGGACCTCACGCCGGGATGAGCGCGAGGAGTTCGGCAGCGCCGGTTACCTCCGCCGCATGGGCTTCGGCGCGCGGCAGCAGGCGGGCCAGGTAGAAGGCCGCGATGGGGGCGTAGCGCGCGTCCAGCCGGGCGGCACGGGCCAGCAGCGCGCCCCCCAGCACCCAGCCGCAGGCCTCCAGATAGGCACTGGCGCTGGCGGCCACCTCCTCGGGTGCCGCGGCGAGAATCCAGCTCGTGGCATGCTCCAGCGCGGCCACGGCGGGGATGAGGCGCGCATCCGCGGCGCGCGCCTCGGCCAGCATGCCGCGCAGCAGCGCGCCCTGGTCCCGCGGCAGCTTGCGGGTGACGAGGTCGAGCGCCTGGATGCCGTTGGTGCCCTCATAGATCGGCGCGATGCGGGAATCGCGGAGCACCTGGGCGGCGCCACTGCCTTCGACGAAGCCCATGCCGCCATGCACCTGGATACCCAGATTGGCCGCCTCCACCCCGCGATCGGTGCACCAGGCCTTCACGATGGGAGTCAGCAGGGCCAGCTTCGCCTCCGCTGCCGCGTCGCCGGCCTTCGCGTGATCGGCCGCGATCACCGCCTCGAAGGCGAGGAAGCGGCCGGCCAGCGTCATGGCCCGGATTTCGGCCAGCATGCGGGCCACATCCGGGTGGCGGGATATGGCGCGGCCGCCCTGGATGCGGTCCGCCGCATAGGCCTCGGCCAGCTTCAGGGCGCGGGCGCCGATGGCGACACCCTCGACGCCGACCTGCAGGCGGGCATTGTTCATCAGCGCGAACATGGCCGGCAGGCCGCGATGCGGCTCATGGATCAGCTCCGCCACCGCCCCCTCGAACAGCATGGTGCAGGTGGGCGAGCCATGGATGCCGAGCTTGTGCTCGATCCCGCCGCAGCGCAGCGCATTGGGCGTGCCGTCGGGAAGCGTGGTCGGCGTGGCGAAGAGGCTGATCCCGCGCGAGCCGGGCGGCGCGTCGGGCAGGCGCGCCAGCACGAAATGCAGCGTGTTCGCCGCGATGTCGTTGGCGCCGTAGGTGATATAGATCTTCTGGCCGTGCAGGGCGTAGCGGCCATCCGGCAAGGGTTCCGCACGGGTGCGCACGGTCGAGAGGTCACTGCCCGCCTGCGGTTCGGTCAGGCACATGGTGCCGTTCCAGCGGCCGCTGATGAGCTCCGGCAGCCATTTCGCCGATTGCTCGGGCGTGCCGTATTTCTCCAGCACCTCGATGGTGCCGCAGGTCAGCAGCGGGCAGAGCGAGAAGGCCATGTCGGCGGTGGCGAGCAACTCGGACATGGCGGTCCAGAGGGCGAAGGGCAGGCCCTGCCCGCCATGCTCCTCGCCGGCCGCCACACCCTGCCAGCCGCCCTCGACCCAGGCGGCATAGGCGTCCCGGTAGCCGGGCGGGCAGGTCACCACGCCATCCGCGAAGCGCGCACCGATGCGGTCGGCGTCCAGCCGTCCCGGCTCGACCACGCCTTCGGTGAATTTGCGCATCTCCTCCAGCAGGGCCGCGACGTCGTCGGCATCCAGGCCGCAATCGGGCATCTGGTGCAGCTTCGTCAGCGCAAAGAGGATGTCTTCGGTCTGGGTGGTGTTCATGCGGGGATCACCTCATCGCCGGCGGCCCAGGCGGGCAGGCTGGCGGCTGTTTCGGGCTGGGCGATGGCCTGGGCCAGGCGCTCGCCCAGCACGGCGCCGAATTTGAAGCCATGGCCGGAAAAGCCGGACATGACCCAGGACCGGGGCGAGAGCGGCTCGATCACGAAGCGCTCATCCGGCTCCACATCATAGAAGCAGGTGGCGGAGCCCCCCTCACCTTTGGGCCGCGCGAAGCCCTCGATGCCCGGGATCCGCTTGCGGGCGAGTGCCAGGATGCGCTCCACCTCACGCGGGTCGGGCGTGCGGTCATCATCCGGGTGGCCCTGGCGGGAGAAGCTGTGGTCGCCGATCTTGATCGGCGTGCCGGCCACCGGCGGCACCATGTAGAACCCGCCCTCGGCCGCGAGGTCGAGCAGCATGGGGGCGCGGCTCCAGGCTTCGGAGGGCGCCTCCAGCCGGACCACCACCTGGCAGGAAGGGGTGACGCGGGTTCCGATCTCCGGCAGGAGGCGCGGGATCCAGGGCCCGGCGGCCACGACCAGAACATCGGCCGCGCGGGTGGCGCCGCCTTCCAAGGTGACGCTGGCGCGTGCGGGGTCGAGGGCGGTGGCCCGCGCCAGCTCGATCACCGCGCCCTCGGCCACCACATGCCGGGCCAGGGCTGCCACGATGCGCTCGGCCAGCAGCACGCCGCCGGCCGGGCAGAAGAAGGCGTCGCGGATGCCTGCGCCCGAGAGATAGGGGAAGCGCGCCTCGATCTGGGCCGCCGTCAGGTCCTCATGCGCGCGACCATCGGCGCGCAGGGCGGCGCGGGTGTCGCGCACCCAGGCGCCGGCGGAATCATCCAGCGCCAGCACGCCGGTCGGGATGTGGAGGACCTCGCCCAGATCGGCCCAGAGGCGGTCCCAGGCGGCATAGGCGTCATCCACCATCCGCATATAGCCGCGCTGCGCGCCATAGGCGTGGCGGATCAGCCGGTGGTGATCCACCGAGGCGCCAGCCGGGTTGGGGGGCCGCACCTGATCCAGCAGATGCACGGCAAAGCCATGGCGCAGCAGGGCCCAGGCGGTGCAAAGCCCCATGATGCCAGCACCGAGGATCAGAACTTTCGGACGTTTCTCCATGCCCCCATCCTGCCCTGTCCCGTCCCTCGCGGGAAGCGGCGGTTGCGGGGGTGGGCCGTGCGTGCAAGCCTGACGTGCAGGGAATGCCGGGCCATCCTTGAAGGAGCCATCCATGCATCGTCGTGACCTTCTGGCGGCGGGTGCCACCCTCGCCGCCGCCACCCCGAGCCAGGGCCAGGCCCAGGCCCAGACGACCCTGCGCGTCGGCATGACGGTGGCCGACATCCCCTTCACCACCGGCCAGCCAAGCCAGGGCGCCGAGGGCAATCGCTTCATGGGGCTCACGCTCTATGACCCGCTGATCGCCTGGGACCTCTCCCGCGCCGACCGCGCCGCCCAGCTGCGCCCGAGCCTGGCCGAATCCTGGACGGTGGATGGCGAGAACAAGAAGCTCTGGGTCTTCCGCATCCGCCCCGGCGTGCGCTTCCATGACGGCTCGGCCTTCACCGCCGAGGCGGTCGCCTGGAACCTCGCCAAGCTGTTGGACCGCGACGCGCCGCATTTTGACCGCGCCCAGGCGGCACAAGGCAGCCTCTTCACCGGGAATATCGAGCGCTGGCGCGTGCGCGACCCCATGACGATCGAAATCGAGACCAAGGTGGTGGACGCGGTCTTTCCCTACCTCATGGCCAACATCTTCTACTCCTCACCCGCGCGCTACGAGGAGGTGGGCCGCAACTGGGAGCGCTTCGCCCAGCGCCCCTCCGGCACCGGGCCCTACATCGCCGACCGTTTCGTGCCCCGCGAAAGGCTGGAGGCGGTCCGCAACAGCAACTATTGGGATCGCGCGCGCATCCCGCAGCATGATCGCCTGGCTCTGATCCCCATGCCGGATTCCCTGACGCGCGTGGCCGCCCTGCTCTCCAACCAGGTGGATTTCATCGAGGCGCCGCCGCCCGACGCCGTGCCGCGCATCCGCGCCGCCGGGCATCAGGTGGTGACCAATGCCTATCCGCATATCTGGTGCCATCAGCTCTCCTTCGTGGAGGGCTCCCCCTTCCGCGACCTGCGGGTGCGACAGGCCGCCAACCTCGCCATCAATCGCGCGGCGCTGGTGCAGCTGCTGGGCGGCCTCGCCATCCCGGCCAAGGGGATGATCACCGAGGGGCATCCCTGGTTCGGCGCGCCGAGCTTCCAGATCGGCTACGACCCCGACCGCGCGCGCCGCCTGCTGGCCGATGCCGGCTTCAGCCGCGCCAATCCGCTGCGCACGCGCTTCATCGTGGCGCCCACCGGCTCGGGCCAGATGCAGCCCATGCCGATGAACGAGTCGATCCAGCAGGATTTCCGCGCCGTCGGCATCGAGTTGGAATTCGAGGTGATGGATTGGGAGGCGCTGCGCGGCCGCCGCCGCCTGGGGGCGGAGGCGCCGGAGAATCGCGGCCTGCACGCCAACAACAATTCCTGGGCCTTCTGGGACCCCGATATCGGCGTGCTTGGCCCCGCCTACGGCGCGGGGCGCATCCGCGGCGGCTTCAACTGGGGCAATTACCAGGACGCCGAGGCCGATGCCCTGGTGGTGGAGGCGCGCAACACCTTCGAGATCGAGGCGCAGAACCGCGTCCTCGCGCGGCTGCACACGCGCCTGGTGGACCAGGCGATGTGGCTCTGGGTGGTGCATGACACCAACCCGCGCGGCCTCTCGCGCCGCGTGCAGAACTTCACGCAGGCACAGAGCTGGATGCAGGATTTGACACCGATCCGCATGCAGGGGTGAAGGCCAGCTCCGCATAGCCACCCGCGGCGATCGCCTCGCCGCGGGCGCGATAGGCGGGCGCGCTGCCGCTGTAGCGCGCGATGGTGCGGGTCTGCCGCCCCTCGACATTCTTGTTCACGCCGGTGAACCAGGAATCCACCTCGTTCGCGAGAAGGCCGATGGAGCATTCCATCACGTGCTGCATCCAGGCCTCCACCGCCTCGGGCCGCGCTTCCACCTGCGCGAGGCCGTGGGCCTGCATATGGGCCAGCAGCGCCGTCACCCATTCAACATTGTATTCGATGCTGCGGGGGATGTTGCCGAGTGCGGTGTGCGGCCCCAGCAGCATGAGCATGTTGGGAAAGCCCTCGGCCAGCATGCCGACCAGGGTGCGCGCGCCGCCGGACCAGGCCTGCTTGAGCGACAGGCCGTCGCGGCCGCGAATGTCAATGCGGTCGAAGGCGCCGGTCAGCCCGTCGAAGCCCGTCGCGTAGATGATGATGTCGAATTCAAAGTCACGCTCGGCGGTGGAAAGCCCGGTGGGCGTGATGCGCGTGATGGGGGTCGCCTTGCTGTCCACCAGTTCGACATTGGGCTGGTTGTACACCTCGTAATAGCGCGTCTCCATCGGCACGCGGCGGGTGCCGAAGCCATGATTCTTCGGGATCAGCATCTCGGCGATGCGAGGATCCTTCACGCGCGCACGGATCTTGCGGGCGATGAAGTCGGAGAGCTCGGCATTGGCGGCGCGGTCGGTGTAGCTGTCCTTGAAATTGCCGACCCAGATGCCGAAGCCGGGCGAGGCGTAAAGCTTCTCCCAGAAGGCCTCGCGCTCCTCCTTCGGGACGTCGAAGGTATTGCGCGGGTCGGCGGTGTGCAGGAAGCAGGCGTAGGTCTCGGCGCAGCGGGCGAACATCTCGGGGTAGCCCAGCTTGATGCGGGCCTGCTCCTCCTCCGTGATGCGGCTGTTGTGCAGGGGCGTGCACCAATTGGGCGTGCGCTGGAACACCGTGAGGTGGCCCACGGTCTTCGCCACCTCCTGGATGGTCTGCACGCCCGTCGCACCCGTTCCGATGACGGCGACGCGCTTTCCGGCGAAATCAATCCCTTCCTTCGGCCAGCGGGCGGTGTGGAAAGAGGGGCCCTGGAAGGTCTCGATGCCCTCGATGCGCGGCAGCGTATGCGCCGAGAGCGCGCCGATCGCCGTGATCAGGAAGCGCGCCTCATGCGTGCTGCCATCGGCCAGGGTCACCTTCCAGCCATCGCCCGTGAAATGGGCGGACTTCACCTCCGCGTTGAACTGGATGTCCCGGTGCAGGTCGTATTTCTCGGCCACGCGGTTCAGGTAGCGCAGCGTCTCGGGCTGGGGCGCGAAATGCTCGGACCAGCTCCATTCCTGGAGCAATTCGGGGTCGAAGGAGAAGCCGTAGGAATAGCTCTCGGAATCGAAGCGCGCGCCGGGGTAGCGGTTCCAGTACCAGGTGCCGCCCACGCCGGTCCCCGCCTCGAAGACGCGGACCTTCATGCCGAGCTCGCGCAGGCGGATGAGCTGGTACATGCCGGACATGCCGGCGCCGACGATGATGGCGTCGTAATGGGACATGCGGTGTTCAGAGCCTGTGGCGTGGTCGAGGTTGCAAGGAAACGAATGCGGGTCCGGGCAATGTTGCCTCACCCAAGCGCGCAGAGCCGCCAGCATGCGCCCGCACCGGCATGAGCTTACGACCGCGTAAAGGCACAGGTGAAGCGAATCTGCGCGCCCACCTCGGCCGGCGTCGGCGCGCCCTGGCCCGCGGCGTTCTGGGTCCGCAGCACCATCAGCACCACGTCGTTCTGGTTGTTCACCCCCAGGGTGAAGCGGGAGAGCGGCCGGGTGATCTCCCAATGGCCGAAGCGCGCCACCACCACGGACATCGTCGCCGTGATGCTGCGGCCGCCCTGGTAGTCCTGGTTCTGGAACTGGCCGTGATACTCCACCTCGGCGGTGGACCCGTTGGAGAGCACGTTGCTGTAGAAGGAGTTCGCGGCGAGCACATTGCCGTTGCAGTACCGCGGCAGGCCCTGCGCGGCCGACGGGTTGGCGAGGCCGGCGAGCATGGCGGCGGCGATGGCGGCGGTGCTGATGCGGGTCATGGCGAAAATCCTGTTGGTCTTCCGGGTCCCCGGGATGGGTTCCGATGCAGGCACTCTGCGGCAGGGCCCGGCACAAGGCCATGCGCCAGAACCGATGCCGCCAAGTGGCGGCGCCGATGATGGGTCGCGGCTCACGCCGCGCGCTTGATGAAGTCGGCGCAGCGCTCGCCGATCATGATGCAGCCGGCATTGGTGTTGCCGCTGACCACCGTCGGCATGATGCTGGCATCCGCCACGCGCAGCCCGCCGATACCGTTCACGCGCAATTGCGTGTCCACCACGGCGCCCGCATCCTCGCCCATGCGGCAGGTAGAAGTCGGGTGGTAGATGGTGCCGCTGTTGCGGCGCACGAATTCCAGCAGGGCCGCATCATCCCGCGCCGCATGGGGCGGCGGCGCATAGGGCTCGGCGATGAAGCGGCCGAGCGCCTTGGTCTCGGCCAGGCGATGCGCGAGCTTCACGCCCTCGACCATGCATTGCTTGTCCGTCTCGCTGGTCAGATACCGCGCATGGATATGCGGCTTGGCCATCGCGTCGGTGCTCGCCAGCCTGATCTCGCCGCGGCTCTCGGGGCGAAGCTGGCAGACGCTGATGGTGAAGCCCGGGAATTTGTGCAGCCCCTCCTTCACCGTATCGGCACTCCAGGGGATGAAGTGGAACTGCACGTCGGGCGTCGCACTCTGCGGCAGCACGCGGGCAAAGAGGCCCGAGGTGCCGGCGGCGAAGCTGAGCGGCCCGCCGCGCGTGAGCGCGAACTCGATCCCCATCTTTGCCATGCCGAGCCAGGAATTCACCCGCTCATTCACCGTGACGTTCTGGCTGGCGCGGTACATGAGGCGGGCCTGCAAATGATCCTGCAGGTTCTGGCCCACCTGCGGGATGTCGCGCTGCACGGCGATGCCCATCTCCATCAGATGCTGCGCCGGGCCAAGGCCCGAGAGCATCATCACCTGCGGCGAGTTGATGGCCCCCGCACTCAGCACCACCTCACGCGTCACCTTGATCGTGCGTTCCTCGCTGCCCACGCGATAGACCACGCCCGTCACGCGCCCTTCCTCGATGAGGAGGCGCTGCACCTGCGCATCGGTGATGAGGCGCAGATTGGGCCGCTTCAGGTTGGGCTTGAGATAGGCGGTGGCGGCCGAGCAGCGGAAGCCGTTGCGCACCGTCACCTGGTACCAGCCCGCCCCTTCCTGGTCGGCGCCGTTGAAGTCGTCATTGCGGGGGAAGCCCAGTTCCAGGGCAGCGTCGATGAAGGCCTGAGGCAGCACGCCCTTGTCACGCAGGTCGCTCGTGGTCAGCGGGCCGTCGCCTCCATGGAACTCACTGGCGCCGCGCTCCTGGCTCTGGGAGCGCTTGAAATAGGGCAGGCAATCCTCGAAGGCCCAGCCGGTGCAGCCGAGCTGCCGCCAATGATCGTAATCCGCCGCCTGGCCGCGGATATAGATCAGGCCATTGATGGCGGAGGATCCACCCAGCACGCGCCCGCGCGGCCAGGGGACCGAGCGGCCATGCAACTCGGTCTCGGCCTCCGTCTGGTAGTTCCAGCTCAGCGTCGGGTGGTACATGGTCTTGGCGTAGCCGATGGGGACGTGCAGCCAGGGATTGGTGTCCTTGGCACCGGCCTCCAGAACCGTCACCCGGATGCGCGGATCCTCGCTGAGGCGCCCCGCGAGCGCACTGCCGGCCGAGCCGCTGCCCACCACCACCACATCCGTCTCGTCCATGCACCGATCCTCCCCGGCTTTTCCTGATGGTCCATGGCCGTGGCACTTGGGTCAACTGCTTGACGTGGGGGCCGGTCGGGCGTGCCATGGCGGCATGTCCCCGCTCGACGCCCTCGCCCAGTCCCTTGGCCCGGCCGCCTGCCTTCGCGCAGAGGCCGACATCGCCCCCTATGCCGTGGATTGGCGCGGCGTCTATCACGGCCAGCCCGTCGCGGTGCTGCGCCCGGCCGATACGGCGCAGGTCAGCGCGGCACTCCGCCATTGTGCCGAGCTTGGTCTCTGCGTGGTGCCGGCGGGTGGCCGCACGTCGCTGGCCGGGGCCTCCGTGCCCATCGCCCAGGGCCCGGCCAGCGTGGTGCTGAGCCTGGAGCGCATGAACCGGCTGCGCAACGTGGACCCGATGGACAATTCCATCACCGCCGAGGCCGGCTGCACCATCGAAGCGGTGCAGAATGCCGCGACCGCAGCCAACCGCTTCTTCCCGCTGCATTTCGGCGCCCAGGGCTCGGCCATGGTGGGGGGCGCGCTCTCCACCAATGCGGGCGGCATCCGCACGCTGCGCTACGGCAATGCGCGCGATCTTGTCCTTGGGTTGGAGGTTGTCCTCCCGGATGGCCGCGTGCTGGATGACCTCCGCCGCGTGCGGAAGGACAATTCCGGCTATGCGCTCCGGCACCTCTTCATCGGCGCCGAGGGCACGCTCGGCATCATCACCGCGGCCTCCCTCAAGCTCTTCCCACAGCTCGCCAAGCGCGAGACCGCCATGGTCGCCGTCCGCTCGCCCGCCGAGGCGCTGCGCCTGCTGGCCCGCTGCCAGGAAAGCGGGGCGGAGCTCGTCGCCTTCGAGCTGATCCGCAAGATCTGCATCGAGATCACGCTGAAGCACGGCACCAATATCCGCCAGCCGATGGAGCTCTCGACCGACTGGTACTGCCTGATCGAGGCCGCCAGCACCCATGCCGCCATCCCCGTGCGGGAGGCGCTGGAATCCGCCCTGATGGAAGGGATCGAGGCTGGCGCGGCCGAGGATGTCGTGCTCTGCGAAAGCGAGGCGCAGCGCCAGAACCTCTGGAACATCCGCGAGACCTTCCCGACCTGCTCGCGCATGGAAGGGCCTGGCCTCTCCACCGACACCTCCGTGCCCGTCTCGCGCATCCCGGATTTCCTGGAGCGCGCGCAGGCGCTGATTGACGGCAATTGGCCGGAGGGGCGGATGATCGCGCTCGGCCATATGGGCGATGGGAATATCCATCTCTCGCTCCAGGCGCCGGCCGGGATGGGCCATGCCGAATGGCAGGCCCGCGCGCCGGAATTCGAAGGCCTGATCGGCGAGATCGCGGTCGAACTGGGCGGCAGCTTCTCGGCCGAGCACGGCATCGGCCAATCGAAGCGCGCCGCCATGGCCAAGCTGAAATCGCCGGTGGCGCTCGACCTGATGCGCGCCATCAAGGCGACGCTGGACCCGGATGGCCGGATGAATCCGGGCAAGGTCCTGCCGCCCGCTTGAAGCGCCGCGCCGCCGCGCCTAAACACGCCCCCGGAGACTTGGGTTTCGACGGGGCGTAGCACAGCCTGGTAGTGCGCCTGCTTTGGGAGCAGGAGGTCGGAGGTTCGAATCCTCTCGCCCCGATATGTTTGTTCCATGCCCTCAGACGCCGGGCGCGGCCTCCGGCCGCTTGGCTTCGCCGCATAGGCGGCGGGCCGCAGTCGCGGCCTCGGCCGCCGATGGCGGCCGCTGGCTACCTCAACGGAGCAGAGGCCCTACTCGATCCGGATATTCGCCCGCCGCACGATTTCCGCATGGCGCGCGATCTCGGCGGCCAGGAATCGCTCGGCCCCGGCGGGCGTGCCACCGGCCGCACCTTCCTCCAGCTCCAGGCCCAGTTGCGCCAGCGTCTCGCGCCCAGGCCCGGCCAGCGCCTCATTGGCCGCCGCATTCAGCGCCTCGATGATGCGCGGCGGCGTGCCCTTGGGCGCCAGCAGCATGAACCAGGTGCCCATGACCACGCCGGGCATCCCCTGCTCAGCCGCCGTCGGCACCTCGGGCATCACGCGCACGCGGCGCTCGGCCAGGACGGCGAGCGCGCGGATCTGCCCGCCCCGCAGCAGCGGCACCGTGCCCGGCGCACCAAGGAACATCGAATCGAGGCGTCCCGCGATCAGGTCGGTCGTGGCCGCGGCGGGCGAGCTGTAGGGGATATGGTTCAGCTCGATCCCCGCCGCCTCCGACAGCAGCGCGCCGGCCAGATGCATGGAACTCCCGCTGCCGGTCGAGCCATAGGCGAGCGCACCCGGCCGCGCCTTAGCCCGCGCGACGAAATCGGCCAGGTTCTGCAAGGGCGAGCCCTGCCCCACCACCAGCACATTGGGCACGCCGCCCATCCGGACGATCGCGTCGAAATTCCGCTGCGTCTGGAAGGGCAGGTCGCGATAGAGGGCGAGGTTGGTGGCAAGCGGCCCGGCAAAGGCAAAGAGCAGCGTGTGCCCGTCTGGCGCCGCACGCGCCGCCGCCGTCATGCCGACATTGCCCGCGGCCCCCGGCCGGTTCTCCACCACGAAGCCCTGGCCGAAGCGGGCCGCATAGGCCTGGGCCAGCAAGCGCGCGATGGGGTCGCTGCTGCCGCCGCCCGCGGCCGGCACGATGATCCGCACCGGCCGTTGCGGCCATTCCTCCTGCGCCAGGACCTTGGGGGCGATGGCGGGGGGCCCGAGGGCCGCGAGGGCCAGGACGCTGCGTCGCTTCATCTCATGCGCCTCCCTGCGCCAGCAGCCGCTCCGCGAGGCGCAGATGTGGCCGGTCGAGCATTTTCCCATCCATGCGCGTGGCGCCCGCGCCGCCATCCGCGAACGCCGCGACGACGCGGCGCGCCCAGTCCAGCTCCTCGGGCGCCGGGGTGAAGGCGGCGTTGGTGGCGGCGACGTGGCTGGGATGGATGATCATCTTGCCCGCGAAGCCATCGCGCCGTGCCGTCCGCGCATCGGCGGCGAGGCCGTCCAGGTCATTGATCTCGACATGCACGGTGTCTATCGCCGGCACGCCGGCCGCCGCGGCCGCCGCCAGGCACAGCTCCCGCGCCAGGCGATACACGCCGAGCCAGGCGCCATCGGCGCGGTTGGCGAGGCCGCCGATATCGGCGGAGAGATCCTCGGCACCCCAGGTCAGCGCCGCCAGCCGCGGCCCGGCCTGCGCGTAGCTGCCGAGGCCGAAGAGCGAAGCCGCCGTCTCGGTTGCGATGGCGAGAATGCGCGTCGAACCACCCTTGACGCCATGCGCCGCTTCGAAGGCGTCGAGCCAATGGCCGAGCTGCCGCACCTGCCCGGCCTCAGCGCATTTCGGCAGCACGATGCCATCGGGCCGCGCGGGCATCACGGCCACGAGGTCATCCAGCGTCAGCCCGGTGTCGAGCGCATTCACCCGCACCCAGCGCTGCTGGCGCCCGCGCGGTGCCTCCAGCATGGTGCGCGTGATCCCGCGCGCGGCTTGCTTGTTCGCGGGCAGCACGCTGTCCTCGAGGTCGAGGATCAGCGCATCCGCCTCGCCCTCCGATGCGCGCGCGAATTTGCGCTCGCTGTCGCCAGGGACGAAGAGCCAGCTGCGCATCAGGCTTTGACCGGCAGCTTGCGCATGAAGGCCATGCGGCGGCAGGTGGCGACGATCTCGCCGCGCTGGTTCAGGCATTCATGCTCGAACTCAACGAGGCCGGCATCGGCGCGGGAGCGGCTCTCGCGCTTGGCCACCACCCGCGTGCGCGAGCGCAGCGTGTCGCCGTGAAACACCGGCTTGGGAAAGCGCACCTCGGTCATGCCGAGATTGCCGATGGTGGTGCCGAGCGTGGTGTCGCTGACGGACATGCCGATCATAATTCCCAGCGTCATCAAGCTGTTGAACAGCGGCTGGCCCCATTCGGTGGATTCCGCGAAATGGCGGTCAATGTGCAGCGGCTGCGGGTTCAGCGTCATCAGGCTGAAAGTCATGTTGTCGGATTCGGTCACCGTCCGGGACAGCGCGTGTTCGAAGGTCTGGCCCTCGGTGAATTCCTCATAATGCAGGCCGGGCATGGAAGCTCCTTCAGCTGGGACGATGGCCGAGACGGCGGGAGAGCTGCGCCGCCGCCTCGCGGACACGACGCGCGAGCAGAACAAGGCGCGGCTCGACCCGCGCGATGGGACCTGCGAGGACGATGGCAGCCACCACCTCGCCCCGCGCGCCGAAGACGGGCGCGGCCAGGCCGGCGACGCCCTCGGTCGCCTCGCCCAGCGTGACGGCGAAGCCGTTCTCCCGCGTCTCGGCCACGATGCGCCGCAGGGCGCGGCGGTCGGTCACCGAGGTCGGGCTATGCGCGGTGAGGCGCGCGCTCCGCAGGAACTCGGCCGGCCAGGGCGGCGGCAGGAAGGCCAGCATGACGCGGCCCGAGGCCGTGCAATGGATCGGCCGCGCATCACCGACCGTAGCGGCGAAGCGCAACGCGGTCCGGCTTTCCACCTTGTCGGCATAGACCATGGCGCCGCGGTCGGGCGCGAGGACGGCGAGCATCGCCGTCTCACCCACCGCGCTGGCAAGCGCCTCGAGCGAGGGGCGGGCGGCGGCAACCAGATCGCCATCGCCGGCGGCGGCGAGGATGGCGCGGGCCAGGCCCACCGCCTCCGGCCCCAGGCGCCAGCGCGTCTCCTGCTGGATGGCGTAGCCTTCCGCCGCCAGCCCACGCAGCAATCCGAGCAGGCTGGTCTTGGGCGCGTCCATCGCGGCGGCAAGCGCGGCCAGTGGCACGCCTTCCGGTGCCGCGGCCAGCCGTCCCACCAGCTCCAGCACGCGCGCGACGGAGCGCGGCCCTACCCTGGCGAAACCGCCATCCACTATTGTGGCTCGACGCCGGCGATGCGCACCAGCTCTCCCCAGCTGGCGAGTTGCGTGCGGATGTATTGACCAAACTGCTCCGGCGTCTGGGTGAAGGGCAGGAAGCCGAGTTGGCGCAGGCGGCCCACCACCGCCTCATCCCCCAGGGCGCCGTTCAGCGCCTCGTTCCAGCGGCGCACCATGGGCTCGGGCGTGCCTTGAGGCGCGGAAAGGCCAAACCAGACATTGATGTCATAGCCGGGCACCACCTGCGCCACGGGCGGCACCTCAGGCGCGAGCGGCGTCGGCTGGCCGGCCGATTGCGCGATGCCGCGCACGCGCCCGCCCTGGGATTGCGCAAGGCCATTGGCGAAATCGGTGAAGGTGCAGTCGATGCGCCCGGCCGCCACATCGGTCAGTGCCTCGGCGCCGCCGCGATAGGGGACGGCGTTGAGGCGGACGCCCGCGCGGCGGGCCATCACCTCCGTCATGATGAGGGCGCTGGCATTGCCATGGCTGAAGGTCAGCTCGCCCGGGCGCGCGCGGGCGCGGTCGAGGAACTGCGCCAGGTTCGTGTCCGGGCTGGAGGCGGGCACGACCAGCAGGTAGGGCGCCTCGGCAATGGCGCCGATATGCGTGAAGTCCCGCACAGGGTCGAAGGGCAGCCGGCGGATGATGTGCGGATTCACCGAGGCCGCGCTGGTGCTGATGATCAGCACCGTGTTGCCGTCGGGCGGCGCCTGCTGCACGGCGATGGTGCCCACCGTGCCGTTGCCGCCCGCGCGGTTGTCCACCACCACGGGCTGGCCCAGGCGCTGGCCGAGCGGCTCGGCCAGCAGGCGCCCCAGCACATCGGTCAGGCTGCCGGCGGGAAAGGCGATGACCAGCCGCAAGGGCCGGTCTGGCCAGGACTGCGCGAGCGCGGGGACGGCGAGCGGCAGCGCGGGCGCGGCCAGCAGGGCGCGGCGGTGAAGCAGCATCATTTCCTCCATCGCCTGTGATCAGGCGTTCGTATATGCAAACAGGCTATGCTTTTGCGAACACGAGCGTCAAGCGGCGCGTTGACGGAGGGCGGCCAGCGCCGCATGCTCGCCGCCACGGAAGGAAACGCCATGGACTTCACCCTCTCGGCCGAACAGGTCGCGATCCGCGAGCAGATCAGCCGCATCTGTGCCGATTTCCCGGATGACTACTGGCTCGCACGCGATCGGGACGCCGTCTTCCCGCATGATTTCCACGCGGCCATGGCCGGGGGCGGCTGGCTCGGCATCGCCATGCCCGTCGAATATGGCGGGGGCGGCCTCGGCATCTTCGAGGCGGCCTTGATGATGGAGGCGATCGCGGCCTCCGGCGCCTGCATGTCCGGGGCGTCCGCGCTGCACATGAACATCTTCGGCCTCAACCCGGTGATCGTCTTTGGCACGGAGGCGCAGAAGCAGCGCTTCCTGCCGCCGCTCATCGCGGGCCAGGACAAGCCCTGCTTCGCGGTGACCGAGCCCGATGTCGGCCTCAACACCACCCAGCTCAAGACGCGCGCCGAGCGCCGCAATGACGGCTATGTCGTGCATGGCCAGAAGATGTGGATCTCGACGGCGCAGGTCGCCAACAAGATGCTGCTGCTGGCCCGCACCACGCCGCTCGACCAGGTGCGCCGCAAGACCGATGGCCTGACCCTGTTCTACACGGAGATTGATCGCAGCAAGGTCGAGATCCGCCTGATCGAGAAGATGGGCCGCCACGCCGTGGATTCGAACATGGTCTTCTTCGACGGCTTCGAGATCCCGATGGAGGACCGCATCGGCGAGGAAGGCCAGGGCTTCCACGCCATCCTGCATGGCATGAACCCGGAGCGCATCCTGATCGCGGCCGAGGCGGTGGGCATCGGCCGCGCCGCCCTGCGCAAGGCGTCGCAATACGCCAAGGACCGCCGCGTCTTCGGCCGCCCAATCGGCCAGAACCAGGCGATCCAGCATCCGCTCGCGCGCAACTGGGCCGAGCTGGAGGCGGCCGAGCTGATGGTCTGGAAGGCCGCCAGCCTTTACGACGCTGGGCGCGAATGCGGCGCGGAGAGCAATGCCGCCAAATACCTCGCCGCCGAAGCGGGCTTCCGCGCCTGCGAGACGGCGGTGATGACGCATGGCGGCATGGGCTACGCGCAGGAATACCACGTGGAGCGCTACCTGCGCGAAAGCCTGATCCCCCGCATCGCCCCCGTCTCGCGCGAGCTGATCCTCTCCCACATCGCCGAGCGCGTGCTCGGCCAGCCGAAATCCTATTGAGGCTCGACCTCACACGTCATATCCGCCCTGGCGACCACATCCTCTGGGGCCAGGTGACGGGTGAGCCGCCTTCGCTCGTGGAAGCGCTGGTGGAGCAGCGGGCGGCGCTGGGTGGTGTCACCGTCTTCCTGGGCACCGGCCTCGCGCGCACGCTCAGGCCCGCGCATGCGGATCATATCGCGATGCGCGGCCTGGGCGGCCTCGGCACCTTCCGCGCATTGGCGAGTGCGGGCGTGCTGGAGGTGCTGCCCGTGCATGGCGGCCAGGTGCACCGGATGATCGCCGCGGGGCAGATCCGCTGCGATGTCGCGCTGCTGCTGCTGCCGCCGGCCGGTGCATCAGGCACGCACAGCCTCGGCCCCTGCGTGGACTACATGGACGCGGCGGTGGCCCGCGCGCGTACCGTCATCGCCGAAATCAGCCCTGAGGTGCCCGATACGAGCGGGCATGCGCGCATCGCGGCCGCGCGGCTCGACGCCGTGCTGCACAGCACGCGCCCGCCCCACCTGCTGCCGCGCGCCGAGCCCAGCGCCACGGAGCGCGCGATCGGCGCCCATATCGCCGCGCTGATTCCGGACGGGGCCACCATCCAGACCGGCCTCGGCGCCCTGCCCGAGGCGGTGCTGGCGGCGCTGGCACACCATCGCGACCTTGGCCTGCATTCCGGCATCCTGGGCGATGGCGCCATGGCATTGATGCAGAGCGGCGTGATCACCAATACGCGCAAGCCGCTGGATGCGGGCGTCAGCGTCACCACCACGCTGGTCGGCAGCGCGGCGCTGCACCGCTTCGCGCATCGCAATGCGGCGGTCGCCCTCAAGCCCTCCGCCTACACCCACAACGAGGTGATGCTGGCGCAATTGCCTCACCTCTTCGCCATCAACGCCGCGGCCGAGGTGGACCTGACGGGCCAGGTGAATGCCGAGCGCATCGGCGCCAACATCATCGGCGGCGTCGGCGGCCAGGCGGATTTCGCCCGCGCCGCGGCCCGCTCGGCCAGCGGCGCCTCGATCATCGCCCTGCCTGGCACCGCTTCTGACGGATCAAGCCGCATCGTGGCGCGGCTCTCTGGCCCCGTGACCACGCCGCGCTCGGATGTGGACCTTGTCGTCACCGAGCACGGCCTGGCCGATCTGCGCGGCGCGTCCGAGCGCGAGCGTGCGCGCCGCATCCTCGCCATCGCCGCCCCCGCCGCGCGCGAGGCGCTGGAACGGCATCTGAGGGAGAATTCGCCATGACCGAGCAACCCGGGCGCGGCTTCGGCGCACTGGCCGGCCTGAAGGTGCTGGACCTGACGGCCGTGCTGATGGGCCCCTTCTGCACGCAGATCCTGGCCGATCACGGCGCCGAGGTGATCAAGGTGGAAGGCCCCGAGGGCGATACGACGCGCGAGGTGCCGGTGATGCGCGCGCCGCGTGAGGGCGCCATGTTCCTCAACCTCAACCGCGGCAAGCGTGGCCTTGCCTTGGACCTCAAGAAGCCCAGCGCACGTGCCGCCCTGCTGCGCCTCGTGCAATCCGCCGACGTCTTCGTGCATGCCATGCGCGCGGATGCCATCGCGCGGCTCGGCCTCACCTATGCCGATGTGGCGGCGGCCAATCCACGCATCGTCTATGCCAATGTCTATGGCTTCTCGCGCCGCGGGCCCTATGCGGCGAATGCGGCCTATGACGACATCATCCAGGCGATCAGCGGCATGGCGGGCATCCAGGCGCGCATGCAGGGCACGCCCAGCTATTCCGGCACGCTGGTGGCGGACAAGGTCTCCGGCCTCACGGTGCTCTACGCCATCCTGATGGCGCTGCTGCACCGCGCCCGCACCGGCGAGGGGCAGGAGATCGAGGTCGGCATGTTCGAGACCATGGCGAATTTCGTGCTGACAGACCACATCAACGGCGCGCTCTTCGACCCGCCCATGGGCCCGCCGGTCTATCCCCGCGCCGCCTCGCCCGAGCGGCGGCCCTACCGCACGCAGGATGGGTGGATCGCGGCGCTGGTCTACACCGACAAGCAGTGGCGCGCCTTCTTCGACCTGATCGGCCACCCCGAATGGTCGAAGGATGCGCGCTTCGAGACCTTCAAGGGCCGCTCGCAGAACATTGACGAATGCTATGGCCATGTGGCGGCCACACTCGCCACGCGCAGCACCGCGGAATGGCTGGAAGGCTTCGAGCGCGCGGGCATCCCAGCCGGCCCCGTGAACAGCACCGAGGATGTGCTGCAGGACCCGCATCTCGCCGCCACGGGCTTCTTCCTGGAGCAGGAGACGCGGCTGGGCCGCATGCGCTTTCCCGGCATGCCGGCCTGGTTCTCGGCCACCCCAGGCCGTGTGGACGGGCCCGCCCCCGCGCATGGCGAGCATGGGCGCGCCGTGCTGGAGGAAGCGGGCTTCACTCCGGAGGAGATCGCGGCGCTCGCAGCGGAAGGCGGGCTGATCCTGCCGGAATGAAGGCTTGACTTGTCCGGTCCTTTCTTCCCAGGATTGACTAACAATCGAGGGAACAGCCGTCATTTTCGCCGCCCAGCCCTTCGCGCGGTCCGAAAGCCTGCCGCAGCGCGTCGCCGATGGGCTGCGGGAGGATATCCTCGCCGGCCGCCTCGCCCCTGGCGCGCGCCTGGTCGAAGCGGAACTGGTCCTGCGCGCCGGCATCAGTCGCGTCACGCTGCGGGAAGCCTTCCGCATCCTGGCGCAGGAAGGGCTGCTCGATCTCTCGCCGCACCGCGGCGCCTCGGTGCGAGCGCTGTCGGAGCAGGAGGTGCGCGAGTTGTTCGGCGTGCGCGCCGCCATCGAGGCCTTTGCCGCCGGTGTTGCGGCCCGGCAGCGCGATCCCGCCGTGATGCGTCGCCTGCGGGATTTCGCCGCCCGCATGCGGATGGCGGTCTCGGACGGCGACATGGCGGGTTACGGACGCCTCGCCGCCGAGTTCCACACGGCGCTCGTCGCCGCCGGCGACAACGCCATCCTGTCCGGCATGTACGAACAAATCCGCACGCGGCTCGGCCGCTACCAGGCGGCGATGAGCCGTGTGCCGCAGCTGCCGCAGACCTCCATTGCCGAACATGAGGCGATCCTGGCCGCCATCGCGGCCGGCGATGCCGCCGCTGCCATGGCTCTGACCAACGCGCATCTCGACAGCCTGGTGGGGCAATTCGCCGCACCGCCCAAGCGCCAAGACCATCAGGGAAGGAACACCCCGTGACCGGCTTCGGCCTCGCCTATATCGCGCTCGCCACGAAGGACGTCGCGGCCGCCGCGCATGTGCTGGGCGCATTGCTGGAACTGCCGCGGCAGGATCTGCGCTTCGATGGCAGCACCGCGCCCTGCTTCGCCATCGGCGAGACGGCGCTCGCCCTTTTCGCCCCCGATGATCCTTACCTTGGCACCGGCGCGCAGCCGGGCGTGCACCACATCGCCTTCGCGGCCGAGGAGCTGTCCCAGGCCGGCGCGGCGCTGTCCCAGGCGGGCTTCACCACGAGCCGCGCGCCGGGCGGCGCCGTGGCACTGGACCCGGCCCAGACCTCCGGCGTGCGGGTGCGGCTCTCGCCCGCGCTGCGCATGGGCCTGGGTCGTTCGGGCTGGGTGGACCGGATTGATCACATCGGCATCGCCAGCGCCGACAACCAGGCCGCCATCGCCACCTTCTGCCAGCGCCTGGGCTGCCCGCTGGAGAGCCAGCAGACGGACATGGAGGTGCAGATCGCCGTCGAGAGCTTCACCTCCGACCGCTACGGTGTGGTGTATCACACGCGGCCGCCCGTGCCGGTCGGCGGGCTGCGCGTCGCCTTCATCACAGCGGGCGATTGCGAGCTGGAATTCCTACAGAATTTCGACCCCGCGCAATCGGGCGAGGTCTCGCATGGCAGCTCCGGCAACACGCGGCAGGACCAGGGCGCCATCTCGCGCTTCGTGGCGAGCCGCGGGGCCGGGCTGCACCATATCGCCTTCAAGTCGCGCGACATTGATCGCACGCTCGCGCATCTGAACGCGGCCGGGTTGCCGATGATTGATCTCAAGGGCCGCCCCGGCTCGCGCCGCGCGCGGATCGGCTTCTGCCATCCGAAAGCCATGGGCGGGGTGCTGATCCATGTCGTCGAACGGGACTGAACCCGGCTTCCGGGAGGAGCGCGCGGGTGCCGCGCTGCTGCTCTCGCTCGATCGCGCCTCGGCCGGCAATGCGCTCGATGAGGCGACGATCCTCGCCCTGCGCGCGCGGCTGGGCCACGCCGCGCGGGACACGACGCTGGGCTGCATCATCCTCTGCGGCACCGGCCGCTTCTTCTGCGCGGGCGGCGACCTGAAGGCCTATCGCGCGCTGGAGAACCCGCCCGAACTGGAGCGCGTCTTCGGCGCCGCGCGTGCGCTGCTGGACGCGATCGAGGCGCATCCCCTGCCGGTCATCGCCGCCATTGACGGCTATGCGCTGGGCGCCGGCGCTGAACTGGCACTCGCCTGCGATCTGCGCGTGGCGGGCGCCGGCGCCGTGCTGGGCTTCCCGCAACTGCGCCTGGGCATCATTCCCGGATGGGACGGCACGGAGCGCCTCGCCGCGCTGGTCGGCCGCGGCACCGCCATGCGCCTGCTGCTGACCGGCGAGCGGCTTTCGGCCGAGGCGGCGCGCAGCGCGGGCCTCGTCGAGGTGGTGGCCGAGAATGCGCGCGAGGCGGCGCTGCGCTTGGACGTCGCGCTGGAGGCGGCGGCACCGCTCGCCATTCGCGGCGCCAAGCAGGCGCTCGGCGCGCTCGACCTGCCGCGCGCGGAGGCCCGCAAGCTCGCGGCCGAGATCTTCGCGCGCCTGTGGTTCACCGAGGATCACCGCGAGGCCGAAAGAGCCTTCGCCGAAAAACGAGAGGCAATATTCCATGGCCGATGACACGCTGCGCGTCCTCGGGCGGCCGAACTCCTTCAACGTCCGCAAGATCCTGTGGCTCTGCGACGAGATCGCGCTGCCCTATGTGCGGGAGGATTGGGGGCGCGGCTTCACGCCGACCAGCACGCCCGAATTCCTGCGCCTCAATCCCGTCGCGCAGATCCCCGTCGTGCTGGATGGCGATCTCGTGCTGCGCGAGTCCAACGCCATCATGCGCTACCTCTGCCTCAAGCACGGCGCCGAGTGGATCTACCCCTCGCCGCCCGAGAAACGCGTGCGCGTCGAGCAATGGATGGATTGGGTCGCCTATGACCTGACGCATGCGATGCGCGGCGCCTTCCTGGGCGGGCAGCTGCAGGAGGCGCCCTGGAACAATCCCTGGTTCGTGGCGCAGGGGCGGGAGGACTTCACCCACGCGATCGGCCTGCTCGACCAGGAACTCTCCGATGGCCGGCCCTTCATCTGCGGCGAGGGCTTCACCCTGGCCGACATTCCGATGGGCCTCGTCGTCAATCGCTGGTTCGCGGTGAAGGGTTTCGAGAAGCCCGGTTATCCCGCTGTCGCCGCCTATTTCGAGCGCCTGTCGGAGCGGCCTGCCTATCTGCGCCACGGCCGCAACGGACTGCCCTGAACTGAACCAAACCAAACAACGACAACAAGAACTGGGAGGACACCAAAGATGCGACGGAATTTCCTGAGGGGCCTCGCGACGCTCGCGGCCCTGACCCTGGCGGCCCCTGCCCTCGCCCCACACGCCCTGGCCCAGGCGCCCTTCCCGGACCGCCCGATCCGCCTGATCATCCCCTATGCGCCAGGCGGCGGCACCGATGCCACGATGCGCGTGCTGACCGGCCCGATGGGCGAGATCCTCGGCCAGAGCTTCGTCATCGAGAACCGCACGGGCGGCGCGGGCACCATCGGCGCCGCCATGGTCGCGCAGGCGCGGCCCGATGGCTACACGCTGCTGGCCGATCCCTCGGCCCATGCGCTGAACCACATGCTGATCCGCAACTTGCCCTTCAGCTACGAGCGCGACTTCGCGCCCATCGCGCGCATGTCCGTCATGCCGCTGCTCATGATCGTGCCGGGCAATGAGCGCGCCCCGGACCTCGCGACCTACATTGCGCGCATGCGCGAGCAGGGTGGCCGCGTCTCCTGGGCGAGTGCGGGCATCGGCACCGCCTCGCATCTCTCGGGCTTCCTCTTCGTGCAGAAGGCGGGGATCGAATCCACCCATGTGCCCTATCGCGGCGGCAGCCAGGGCGCGCAGGCGGTGCTGGCGGGCGACACGCATTTCAACTTCGCGACCGCGCCCTCGGCCGTGGGCCTGGTGCAGGGGGGGCAGCTGCGGGCGCTGGCCGTCTCCTCCGCCGCGCGCATGTCGGTGCTGCCCGATGTGCCGACGGTGGCCGAGGCCGCGCTGCCCGGCTTCGAGCTGGTGGAATGGATCGGCCTCTGGGCGCCCGCCGGCACGCCGCCCGCGATCCTCGACCGCATCCAGGACGCGGCGCAGCGCACGCTCGCCATGCCCGATGTGCGCGCGCGGCTCGCCGTGCTCGGCATGGAGGCAGCCTATCTGCCGCGGCCGGACTTCACGCGCTTCGTGACCGACCAGCGCGCCCTGCTCACCCGCATCGCGACCGATGCCGGGCTGCGCGCCGAATGAGTGCGCTGGAGGGCTTGCTGGTGCTGGACCTGACGACCTTCCTGTCAGGCCCCTACTGCACGATGATGCTGGGCGATCTCGGCGCCGACATCATCAAGGTGGAGCGGCCCGAGGGCGACGAGGCACGGCGCATGCCGCCCTTCGTGGAAGGCCGCAGCCAACCCTTCGCGCTGTGGAACCGCAACAAGCGCAGCATCGCGCTCGACCTGAAATCGGCGCCGGACGCCGCGGTGTTGTGGCGACTCGTGAAGCGCGCCGATGTGCTCGTCGAAAACTTCCGCCCTGGCGCGCTGGCCCGCGCCGGCTTTGGGTGGGAGGCGCTGCATGCCGCCAATCCGCAGCTCGTCGTCGCCTCCATCTCGGGCTTCGGGCAGACCGGGCCCTGGGCGCAGCATGGTGGCTTCGACATGATGGCGCAGGGCATGTCGGGCCTCATGGCCGGCAATGGCCCGCCCGATGGCGAGCCCTATCGCCTGCCCGTCGCCATCACCGACCTCACCGCCGGCATGTTCACCACCAGCGCGATCCTGGCGGCCCTCATGGCGCGGCACCGCACGGGCATGGGCCAGCATATCGACCAGTCGCTCTTCGAGGCGGGGCTGGCACTCGGCGTCTATGAGGCGGCGCATGTCTTCAGCCAGGGCACGCGGCCCGAGCGGATGGGGCAGCTGCACCGCGGCAATTCGCCCTATCGCGTCTTCCGCACGGCGGATGGCTGGATCACCATCGGCGCCAACAAGGACGCCTTCTGGCGCGGCCTTTGCGACATTCTCGGCCTGCCGGAACTGCCCGCCGATCCGCGCTTCGCCACCAATGCCGACCGCGTGCGGAACAATGACACATTGGTGCCGCTGCTTCAGGCCGCCTTCGAGCAACGCGAGAGTGCCCATTGGCTCGCGGCGCTGGGCAGCGCCGGCATCCCGGCCGAGCCGGTGCTGGCCTATGACGAGGCGCTGGCCCATCCCCAGGCGGTGGCGCGCGGCGTGGCGGCCGAGATCATGGACCCGGGGCGCGGGGCAATCCGCACCTTGTCCTCGCCGCTCAAACTCAAGGGCACGCCGGCCACGCTGCGCGTGCGCGCGCCCGACCTCGACGAGCATGGCGCGGAGATCCGCGCCTGGCTCGCCGAGACGGGCTGAGCTTTACCGCGCAAACACCCAGTCATAGGCCCCGCCGGCGCGCTTGAGGCGCCCCGCGGTCGGCGTCGGGAAATGGATGGGCAGCAGCAGCGTGTCCGTCTCGGCCACCTCCTCGAAGACGCGCTTGCGGCTCTCGGCCGCCGCATGCGGGTCCCAGCAGAAGATGGTGGACATGGTCGGGTCGAAGCATTGCAGCTGGTGGTGCATCATGTCGCCCGCGATGATGGCGCTCTGCCCCTTGCTCGAGACCTTCACGCAGACATGGCCGGGCGAATGGCCGGGCGTCAGGATCAGGCTGATGCAGTCATCCAGCGTGAAGCTCTCATCCACCAGCAGCGCCTGGCCGGCCTTGGCGATGGGCTCGCAATTCATCCGCCAGACGCCGCCGGCACCGCCCGCGCGCTCCTTGCCCTCACGCTCCAGCGCTTCCCAGGCGGCGTATTCGCCCTTGTGGAAGATGTATTTCGCGTTCGGGAAGGTCGGCACCCATTCGCCGTTCACCAGCTTCGTGTTCCAGCCGCTGTGGTCGAGGTGCAAATGCGTGCAGAAGACATAGTGGATGTCCGCTGGCGTGAGCCCCTCGGCGGTCAGCGCGTCCATCCAGGGCTGCTTCGGGAAGTCCATCGGCGCCGGGTAGCCCTTGTCCTCGCCGGTGCAGGTGTCCACCAGGATGACGTGCTGCGCGGTGCGGATCACGAAGGTCTGGTAGGTAATGACCATCTTGCCGGAGGCGCGGTCGAAGACCTCGGGCGCCAACCGCGCGACATCGCTGGCCTTGGCCGCGCTGTCGTAGTTGAGGAAGAAATCCTCCGGGCGGCGCCAGGGGCCATCGCGCTCGATGAGGCTGGTGATGGCGACGTCGCCGATCTGCAGGCGCTGCATGTGTGATTCTCCATCTTGGACGCGCGCATCCTGAATCGGATCGCGCGCGCGCGCCAGGATGGGCAGGGGAAGAAAAAGGCCTCCGGCGGCTGGGGCCGGGGCCCCAGCCGCCGGAGGCCCTTTTACCTTGTCTCTCGCCTGAGCACGGCCCGCGCCAGCGCATCGAAGGCGCTGACCGGCAATTCCTCCGCGCGACGGTCGCCAGCGATGCCGCATTCCTCCAGCAGCGCCTCCGAGGCGCCGAGCGACTTCAGCGAGCCGCGCAGCATCTTCCGCCGCTGCCCGAAGGCGGCCGCCGTCACGCGCTCCATGACGCGGAACAACTCGGGCGGCGGCTGCTCGGGATGTGGCGTGATCACCACCACGGCCGAATGCACGCGCGGCGGCGGGCGGAAGGCGCCTGGCGGCAGGCGCAGGCCGACCATGCAATGGGCCACCCATTGCGCCAGCACCGCAAGCCGGCCGTAATGCTCGGTCTGCGGCGCGGCCGTGATGCGGAAAGCGACCTCTTCCTGGAACATCAGCGTCAGCCGCTCCCACTCAGCGGCCTGGCGCAGCCAGCCGATGAGCAGCGGCGTGCCGACATTGTACGGCAGGTTCGCCACCACCTGGCGCGGCGCGGGCAATTCGGCCACGCCGTCGAACTTCATCGCATCCTGGCGCAGCACCGTGAGGCGCCCGGGATGTGCCGCCACCACCTCGGCCAGCGCCGTGATCGCGCGATCATCCAGCTCCACGGCGGTGAGATGCGCCAGAGGCTTGGCCAGCAGGGCGCGGGTCAGCCCGCCTGGGCCCGGACCCACCTCCAGCACATGCCGCCCGGTGAGGTCGCCCGGCAGCAGCGCGATGCGGGCACAGAGCACCTCATCCAGCAGGAAATGCTGGCCCAGCGCCTTGCGGGCATCCAGGCCATACTTCCCGACGACCCCGGCGAGAGGCGTCAGCCCAAGCGCTTGTTGTGACTCAGGCACGCATCTCGATCACGGCACGGCGGCGCAGGTCACGCTGCAGCTGGCGCGAGAGCAGTTCCACCCGGTCGCGCAGGATCTGGTTGCGCGCGGCGTCGGGGGTGAACTCGTTCATGTTCCGCTGCTCGCGCGAGCAGACCATGAGCAGCAGCACGCCATCGGGCGCGATCACCGGCTGGCTCGGCCGGCCGATCGCGAGGCTGCCGAGCATGCTGCGCAGCGCCGGTGGATTGAGGCCCTCAAGGCGGATCGGCCCAGGGTCGGTCGGGCGGTCGCTCGAACGCGGCAGGGCGTCCACCTGCTCGCAGCCACGCAACGTCTGGGAGAGGCGCTGGGCGCGCTCCACCACGGCGCGCTGCTGCTCGGTCGGCGCCTGCGGGTCGAGCGGACGGTCGAAGGCGGTGAAGACCTGGCGGATGGTCAGCATGGTCGAGAGCTGGTTCGCCGTGCCGCCCTCACGCTTGGCGCGCAGCGTGACGATCTGGAAGCCGCCCGCCACACGGATCGGGTTGCTGACCGCGCCCGCCGGCATGCGCGTGACGATGCCGGCCACCTCGGGGTCGAGCTGGTTGATGCCGACCCAGCCGAGGTCGCCGCCGCCCAGCGCCGTCTGCGCCTGGCTGAACTGCGAGGCCACCACGGGAAAGGCGGAGCCGCGGCGGATCTGGCCGATCACCTCATCGGCAAAGCGGCGCACCTCCGCCTCATTCACGGGATCATCCACGGGCAGGTAGATCTCGCTGACCAGGTATTCGGCCTCCGCCTCCTGGGCCCGGCGGCTGGCGATGGCGTCGGCCACCTCCTGGTCGCTGATCTGGGCGAGCGGGCCCAGCGCCTGGCGCAGCAGCCGCCCCCAGCCGATCTGCGCGCGGATCTGGTCGAACAGCACGCGCGGCTGGATGCCGGCGTTGCGCAACTGGTTGCGCATGGCGCCGGGCGGCAGGTTGTTGCGCCGCTCGATGTCGGAGATGGCCTCGGCGATGTCGGTGTCCGAGACGCCGATGCGGCGGCGCTGGATTTCCTGGATGCGCAGCCGCTCATCCACCGCGAGCCGCAGGACTTGGGGCTGCAGCCGCCCCAGGATTTCCGGCGCGACACCCATGCCGACATTCAGCGCGAAGAGGCGCGAGCGGGAGGTGACCTCGGCCTGGGTGATGGGGTCCCCGTTCACGACCGCAAGGATGCGGTTGCCGGTCGGTGGCGCCGCGCCCTCGGGTGCGGCGGTTCCACGCGGCTGGGCGCTGGCCAGGGGTGCCACGGCGACGGCCAGGAGGAGGGCCATCCCGATTGGGAGCAGCCTCGACTGCAGCAGCCTGGGAGCGATTCGGGGGCGGGTTCGGATCATGATCCCCATGTCTTAGAGCAGAACGGCCCAAGCCGAAATCCGGCCCCCGGATGGCGGCCTCAGATGGCCCGGAAGAAGTAGTCGCCCACCGTCTTGAAGCCCAGCCGGACCAGGAAAACGGTGTTGCCGATGAACGGTTCGCCCGTCACATCGTTGCGGGCATAGCGCCGGAGCAGTCGCCCCTCCAGGATGAAGCACTCATCCTCATAGCCGAAATTGGCGATGATCATGGCCGGGCGGTCGTTCAGCACGTCGTAGCGGACCGATCCGGCAGCCCGCCAGATGCCACCCGCGGCGGTGCGGTATTGCACCGAGGCGCCGATCAGCACCTCGTTCCGGCCGGTACTGCTGGTGAATTGCGGCAGGCGGTTGTTGAAGAGGTATCCGCCACTGACCGAGAGGTTGGCCAGCGGCCCGACCCGGCCAAGGTTGAAATTGGCCACGGCATCGGTCGCCCGGTGCTGAAAGCTCTCGCTGTCGAAGCGGTTGCGCGCGATGAAGTCCACCCAGGAGACCGGGGTCCAGGTCGAGCGCGTCACCCAGTCTGAGGCGCGGTCGTTCAGGCCCACATCGAGCGGAAAGGTGGAGGATTGCGTGGTGCGGAAGGAGCGGCCGACGACGCCCTCCACGCGGCCGCCATTGACGAAGCTCCAGCTGCCCCGCAGCGCGAGGTCGGCGCGCGTGGTGCCCTCCATCCGGTCCCGCCCGGTGTAGCGGCTGAGCTGGAAGAGGTTCGCCTCGGTGAATTCGAAGTCGAGCGCATCCTCGTTCGGGAAGCGCAGCTGACGGCCCAGATGCGGGCCGGTGACGAACTGGACGCGCGGCTCGATCAGCTGCGTGCCCCATTCGCCGGCCGAGCGGATGAAGGGCATGCGCCAATCGGCCGCGATGCGGATATTGCCGTTGGCATGGATGCCATTGGCCTCGGGCAGCGGGTTGAAGCCGTTGTTCTGCTGGTTGCCGGCGTAATAGCTGGTGCCGTCGAACTGGCCGCGGAAGGTGATGATGTCCCCGAAGGCACCCTGGACGGGGTTTTCATAGGTGACGCGGCTGGCCAGGCGCTGGCTGAAGGTGCCGGTCGGCCGGGTCAGGCCGAGGATGCCCACATCCGTGGTGATGTAGCCGCCCAGGATCTGCTTGCGCGGCGCGTGCTCATAGATCGCATTCGGGCCGACGAAGGGAATGCTGGAGAGATTGTCGGTGGTGTTGAGGCCCTGGTAGTAGCGGACATCCATGCGGGCATAGCCCTCGGTGCCCCAGAAGCCCTCCGCATAGGCCGTGCTGGTCAGAACGCGGCGATACTCGAACTTGTAGGTCCGCAGGTAGCTGTCGCTGGAGGCGTAGTTGCCATCGAAGCCGATGCGCCAGTTCTCGTTGATGGCGAAGCGCCCGCGCGAAAAGAAATGCCCGTTGATGCCGGGCGAGCCGGTGCCGCCGCTGGCCGCGCGCTCGGCCTGCTCGGCATTCATGTAGCCGATCGAGCCCTGCATCTGCAGCTCGCCATTGTTGAAGCGGCGGCGGTATTCGAGGGCGAGGTTGGGTGGCGCCAGCGTGCCCACGGTGGGCGTGATCAGCAGGTCCTGCGTTTCGTCGATCGCCCAGAAATACGGGGTCGCGACAAAGGCGCCGAGGAAGCGGGTGTAGCCGGCGGTCGGGAAGAGGAAGCCCGAGGCGCGCGGCGTCTGCGGATCGGGATGGGAGAAAAAGGGCGTGTAGAAGAGCGGGATCCCGCCGATCTGCAGGGTTGCATCGCGGTAGGAGATGCGCTGCGACTCGCGGTCCTGCGTCGCCGAGCGGGCGCGCATCTGCCACAAGGGCGGCCGCGTCGGATCAGCCTCGCACAGGTTGCAGGAGGAATAGACGGGGCGGGCGATCTCGGTGACCGTGCCGTCCGAACGGCGCGCGCCATTGCCGGCCAGGCGCGCATTCTGCGCGAGGCGGGCGCGCACCTCGGTCAGCACGCCGTCGCGGAAGCCGTCGCCGAGCTCGGCCTCCTCCGCGTAGAAGACCTGCCCGTCGGCCTCGATGATCTGGACATTGCCTTGCAGCAAGGCGATGCGGGTGTTGCGGTCATAGGTGAAGCTGTCTGCGCGCAGGAAGCGCCCACCCTGCCAGGCCTCGACCCGCCCGCGCGCAACCACACGCTCCCGTTCGCGGTCATACTCGACCTCTTCGGCCGAGAAGGTGACGGGGCCGTCCGTGCCGCCGCCGATCACCGGCGTGCTGCCCGCGGGGCCAGCCGAAGCGGCGGCTCCAAGCCCGCCCACCGTGGGCGCGGCCGGGCTGGGCAGCAGGCTCGGCAGCGTCTCGCGCGCCATCTGCGAGTCCACAAAGCCCGCCGGCGCGAAGCTCTGCGAGGCCGGGTCGAAGGCGGGCGCGATCTGCGCGCTGGCCGGCAGCAGCAGGTCGAGCTGCGCCAGGAGCAAGGCGAGACCGAAACAGCGCCAGAGGCGCGGACCGGGGCGGAGGCCCAGACGCCGGGCCTGTTCGCGCCGCATCATGCGCCGGGCGAACCGCGGCAGGCGCCGCGCGCGAGCCAAGGGCGGGGGGGCGACGGGCGGGGGGGCCAGGAGCGGGGGGGTCACGGGGCGCAAGGGGTCACCCATCCTCCAGGTGAAGCAGCAGGGCAAGGGCCAGAAGGAGGCCCGTGGCTGTCGGCGCCCAGGCGGCCAGCCAGACGGGCAGCGTGCCGGACTCGCCGAATTCGCCGGTGATGCGGTCCAGCACGAAGAGGCCGAAGCCGGCGGCGACACCGGCCGCGATGGTCTGCGCCACGCCGCCGCGCCGGCTGTTCCGCATGGAGAAGCCGGCGGCCAGCAGCGCCATCGTCATGGCGAGGACCGGCGTGCTCAGCATGGACTGGAATTGCAGCCGGTGCCGCAGCGCCGAGAAGCCCGCCTGCTCGAGGATCGCGATGAAGCCGGGCAGCGCCCAGAAGGAGAGCGTGTCGGGCGAGGCGAAGCTGTTCTCGATGCGGTCGGGTGTCAGGTCGGTGCGCAGGGTGAAGCGCGGCGTGGGGCGCGGCAGGCGGTCGGCGCCAAACACCGTCGCCTCCTCCACCTCCCAGCGGCCAGGGCGGAGGGTAGCGCGTGGCGCCTCGACCCGGGCCAGCGCCGCGCCGCCGGCCGAGAGCCGCCAGATGGTGACCTCGGCCAGGCTGAAATCGGCCAGGCGATCCGTACCCAGCAGCCGCGCAGGGCGGCCCGAGATGACGGCAACGCCGCCCGGCTCCAGCCCGGAATCCCCCTGCCGCATCCACAGCCGCCCGCCGGCGAGCGCCGTCACGCCGCCGCCCGCGCGCAGATAGGAGACATCAAGCCGCTCGGCGCGCGCCAACATCACGGAGGAGACGGGCGAGATGGCGGTGATGGCGATGAGGCCGAAACCGAGTGCCACGGCCATGGGGCCCGAAAGGAAGCCCCAGGCCGAGATGCCGGCCGCCCGCGCCACGATCAGCTCGGAAGAACGGGTGAGGCGCCAGAAGGCGAGCAACCCGCCCAGCAGGATGGCGAAGGGCATGATCTGCAGGCCCACGAAGGGCATGCGCAGCCCTGCAATGGAGGCGACCAGCGCGAAGCCCGCATCGGGCCGCGTGGCCGCACGGCGGAGCAATTCGATGAAGTCGAACATCGAGACCAGCAGCGTCAGCGCCAGCAGCATGCCCGCGGTCGCCGCGAGGAAGCGCCGCGCCACGTAGAAGGTGAGCGTCTTCGCCACGATCATCGGGCGAAGCCGCGCATCTGGTCGGGGACGCCCGGCATACCGGAAATCACCCAGGCCGAGGCTAAGCCGGGAAGCAGCGCGTGCAGCCAGATCAGCGGGACCAGCACCGTCTGCCGCGCGGCCAAATTGCCGATGCTGAGGCCCAAGGCCAGCAGCCCCACCATCAGCAGGCTGCCCACGAAGAGGTTGATGCCGCCGCCGAAGCGGCGGAACTGCCCCGAAAGCGCCACCGCCAGGGCGAGCAACGCGAAGGTCACCGCCGTGATCGGGCTGCTGAGGCGCTGATGCGCCTCTGCCAGGAAGCGGCCGCGGTCGCGCACCGAGACGCCGTCCTCGGGGTTCAGCAACTCGTCGAGCGTGCGCTCCTGCGCGTTGCGGAAGCGCTGCCCTTCGTTGCGGCTGGCGCGGGCAAGGTCGAGGCTGTTTTCCTGGAAGGTCAGGACGGTGAGACGGAGCGTGCTGGTGCCGTCGGCCAGTACCACCCGCTCCACGTGTTGCCGCTGCCCGTTGAACAAGGTGACGCGAGGCCCCTGCGGCGTCGAGATGATGCGGCCACTTTCGGCCAGGATGGTGACGGGGGCGCCCCGCTCCCGCGAGTCATGCACCAGGATGCCATGCAGCGTGCCGCCCGCATCGCGGTCCCGCGCATAGACCGTGAGCTCCTCCCCGACCGAGCTGAACACGCCCTCCTGCAGCAGGAGACCCGCCATCTGGTTGCGGATCTCGAACTGCCACTCCCGGAAGGCCTGGTGCGAGGCTGGAGTGAGCCAGAGGTTCAGCACGAAGCAGACGCCCATGGCGCCCATCGAGACGAGCAAGGCGGGGCGCGACAATTGCCACTGGCTGAGGCCGGCGGCGCGCATCACCACCAGCTCGCGGTCGGAGGCGAGGCGGACATAGGTGAAGAGTGTCACGACGAAGGTGGTGATCGGCAGGATCACGCCGAAGAAGCTTGGCAGCAGCAGCCCGGTCAGCTCCAGGAAGACCCAGATGGACAATCCGCGATCCAGCACGAGCTCGATGAAGCGCAGCGACTGGGTCAGCCAGACCAGCGCGGCCAGCCCCACCGTCACCGCCAGCAGCGACAGCCCGAGCTGCCGCATGATGTAGAGGTCAATGCGCTTCATGCCGCCGCGGTCTTACCAGCCCAGGGCCGGAAGGTCACGCATCGGGAAGCAGCTTGCCGGGGTTCATGATGCCGCGCGGGTCCAGCGCCGCCTTGATCCGGCGCATGGCTTCCAGCTCCGCACCGCCGCGCCAGGCCTCCATCATATCGGTCTTGAGGCGGCCGATCCCGTGCTCGGCGCTGAAGCTGCCGCCCAGTTCGCGTACCACCTCGTTCACCACATCCATGATGTCATGGCTGCGGGCCAGGAAATCGGCGGCCGCCATGCCCTCGGGCTGGGCCAGGTTCATGTGGATGTTGCCGTCGCCCATATGGCCGAACGGCACCGGGCGGCTGCCGGGAATGAGGGCGCGGCAGGCCGCGGAGGCGCGGCGGATCAACTCGGGTACGGCCGAGACGGGCACAGAGACATCATTCTTTACACTGGCGCCCGCACGCTTCTGCGCCTCGGGGTGTTCCTCGCGCAGGCGCCAGATGGCGGCGCGCTGGGCCTCGGATTCCGCCAGCGCCGCGTCCTCCACCTCGCCGGCCTCCATCGCGGCCTCCAGCACGCTCTCCATCAGTTGGCGCAGGCCCGCCCCCTCGCGCGAGGCGGAGAGGTCCACGAGCACGTAATGGTCGGAAGGCGCCGCGAGCGGCAGCACGGCCCCTTCGATGGTGGCGAGCACCATGCCCATGCCGATGCCCGACATGTATTCGAAGGCGCGCACCGCGCCCTCATCGGCGGCGCGGAAGCGGCGGAACAGCGCGAGCGCCGCGTCCTCGGACGGCACCGCGCAGAGCGCCGTGGCCGTCTCGCGCGCCGCGGGAAACAGGCGCAGCACCGCGGCTGTGATGACGCCGAGCGTGCCTTCGGCGCCCACGAACAGATGCCTCAGCGCGTAGCCGGTGTTGTCCTTGCGCAGGCGGCGCAAGCCATGGATTACGCTGCCATCGGGCAGCACGACCTCAAGCCCCAGCATGAGTTCGCGCGCATTGCCGTAGCGCACGGTGGTGTTGCCGCCGGCATTGGTCGAGAGCAGCCCGCCGATCATCGCCGTGCCCTCGGCGCCAAGGCTCAGCGGGAACAGCACGCCATGCTCCGCCGCCACCTGCTGCGCGCGGGCCAGCACCAGCCCCGCCTCGACCGTCATCGTCATGTCGGCCGTGTCCACCTCGCGCACGCGGTTCATCCGCGCGAGGCTGAGGACCACCTGCCGCGGCCGGGCCTCCGGCGTCGCGCCGCCCACCATGGAGGTATTGCCGCCCTGCGGGATGATGGCGATGCCCTGCGCGGCGCAGTGCGTCACGCAGGCCGCGACTTCCGCCGTGCTGGCCGGGCGGAGCACCGCCATCGCCTCGCCCTGATAGAGGCCCCGCCAGTCAGCCAGATGGGGTGCCAGGTCGCCTGGCTCGGTCAGCAGGCCGAGCGGGCCAAGGATCTGGCGAAACGCGTCCAGCAGGGAGGGGTCGGCGGGATGAGGGGTGTGGTCGGGCATGCCGGTTTATAGCGACGCCGCAGGGCATCTCCAGACACCCCGGCGCGCCTTTGCCCATCTTTTCACCGCATGCCAAAAAAAGCACGGAATGTTATTTTACGAACGCCCTGCACCTGATATATTGTGCGCGGCGACGTTTACTTTATGGAACTCTTCTCATGGCGCCCGGCAAATTCCTCTCCAGCCTTCTTGTCATCGTGATCTGCTCGGCGGGCGGCTTCGGGCTGATGCATTGGCTGCAAGCCGCGCCCGCCCCGGTCACGGTTGCTGTCAGCGGGACCGCGCCCGTGGTGATCAACCGGCTGAGCGGGTGCCTGGGCTTCAACCAGTCCATTGACGAGGAAATCGCGCGGCAGAACCGGATCGGCCACAGCCACAATTCGGCGCGCCTCGCGACCCTGAAACGCGACTGCGAGGTGGATGACCAGGAACATTATCGCGTGATGCCGCGCTGAGGACGGGACCGGGCTCCGCCGCGCTCAGCGACTCCCGCGGCTCCGCCGCGCGCACCTACTGCCGCGGCTCCGCCGCGCGCACCTACTCCCGCGGCTCCGCCGCAAGCACCTACTCCCGCGGCTCCGCCGCAAGCACCCACTCCCGCGGCTCCGCCGCGCGCATCTACTCCCGCGGCTCCGCCGCGCGGGCCAACCGATCCCGGATCGCAGGCCCCAATCCCTCTCCCGGCACCGCCATCGCCGCAATGCCGCGCAGCCCCGGGCGGTCCAGCGCGCGCAGGCCGGCGAAGAGGCGGGAGGCAGCCTCGCGCAGGTCCTGACCTTCGGACAGCTGATAGGTGAGCGCCGCACCAGCCAAGGGCGGGCCGAAAGCCAGCAGCGCCTCATCCGGCGCCACCTCCCGCGCATCCAGGCGCAGCGGCAGCGTGGGGGCGTAGTGCGAGAGCAGCATCCCCGGGCTGCGCAGCGTGGGCAGAGGCCCCGCCTGGCGCGGCAAGGGCCGGCCCACCGGGCCGATCACGGCCTCGATCGCCTCCACCGGCACGCCACCTGGCCGGAGCAGGGCGGCGCCGCCCCCGGCCAGGTCCAGCACGGTGGATTCCACCCCCACCGCGCATTCGCCCCCCTCCAGGATGGCGGCGATGCGGCCGGACAACTCCTCCATCACATGCGCCGAGGTGGTCGGGCTGACCCGGCCGGACCGGTTGGCCGAGGGCGCCGCGATCGGTGTTCCCGCCGCACGCAGCAGGGCCGCGGCCCCCTCATGCGCCGGCACGCGCACGGCCAGCGTGTCGAGCCCCGCGCCGGCCAGCAGGTCAATCCGGCAATCGGCCCGGCGCGGCAGGACGAGCGTCAACGGGCCCGGCCAGAAGGCGGCGGCGAGCGCGCGGGCGCGGTCATCGGCGCGCACTTCGGCCCAGGCCGCCTCGGCCTCGGCAAAATGGCAGATCAGCGGGTTGAAATGCGGCCGACCCTTGGCCTCGAAGATGCCGGCCACCGCGCGGCCGTTCCGGGCATCGGCGCCCAATCCGTAGACCGTCTCGGTGGCGAAGGCGACCAGCGCGCCGGCCCGCAGCAGCGCCGCCGCGTCCAGCGGATCATCCAGGAGGGCGGTCACGCCGCGCCCCAGGCAACGAAGCCCGGGTTCCGATAGCCCGGCTTGCCATAGGAAAGCGGCCGCCCCGCCGCATCCACCACGCGCCCGCCTGCCGCCTCCAGCACCGCCTGCCCGGCGGCCGTGTCCCATTCCATGATGCCCGAGGCGAGGCGCGGCATCAGGTCGGCCCGGCCTTCCGCGATCCAGGCGAATTTCAGCGCCGAGCCCATCCGCGTCGTCTGCCGCACCGGCCAGGCGCGGCAGAAGGCTTCGGTCGCCGCGGCGTCGCGGTGGGAGCGGCTGTCGAGCACATGCAGCCCCTCGGGGGGCGGGCGGCGGGCCTGGATCGGACGGCGCGCGCCGCCCTCCTCCATCCAGGCCCCCTGCCCCACGATCCCGGCATGGAGGCTGCCCCGCCCGGGCGCCCCCAGCACGCCCAGCACGGGGCGCCCCGCCTCGATCAACGCGATGCAGGTCACGTATTCATCCCGCCCCTCGGCGAATTCCCGCGTCCCGTCCAGCGGGTCCACCAGCCAGAATCGGTCGCCCACCTCGGGCGCCTCGCCGGCGGCGAAGGCTTCCTCGGCCACCACGGGGATCTCCGGCGTGGCGAGGCGGAGGCCCTCGGTGATGATGCCCTCGGCCAGGCGGTCGGCCGCGGTGACGGGGCTGGCATCGCCCTTGCGCTCGATGGCGAAGCCCGCCCGGCGCACCGCCTCGATCGCATCCCCCGCGTCGCGCGCGAGGCGCGTGGCGAGTTCGAGAAGTTCCGGATGGGTCATGCCTCGGTCTATCCACCCGCCCGGGATGACGCAATGCGAGGCAGCGCCTATCCTATGACGAATCCTTCAGACCGGAACCGACCCCCATGCTCGACATCGCCTTCGCCAAGCCCGCGCTGCCGAAATCCGGCGCGCTTGTCCTGCCCCTCGCCGAGGGCGCCGCCCTCGCAGGCCTCGCCGCCGCGCTGGATGTGGCCATGGAAGGCGGCCTGGCCCGCGCGCTGGAGGCCGCCAATTTCAAGGGCAAGAAGGGCCAGTCCGCCACGCTTTGGGCGCCGCATGGCGGCATCACCAAGCTCGTCGTGCTCGGCCTGGGCGAGACCCCGGATGCCGAGAAGCTGGGCGGCAGCCTCGTGCCGATGATCTCGGGCGAAGCGGCGGCGATGGTGGCGGCCGATGGCCTCACGGCCGAACAGGCGGCAAGCCTCGCCATGGGGGCGGCCCTGCGCTCCTACCGCTTCGACCGTTACCGCACGACGGAGAAGCCCGACGACAAGCCCAAGCTCGCGAAGCTCACCATCGGCACCAGCGATGCGGCGGCGGCGAAGTCCGCCTTCGGGCCGATGAAGGCGGTGGTGGAAGGCGTGTTCCTGGCGCGCGACCTCGTCTCTGAGCCCGCCAATATCCTGACGCCGGTGGAATTCGCCGATCGCCTGAAGGGGCTGGAGAAGCTCGGCCTCGGCGTGGATGTGCTGGGCCCGAAGGAGATGAAGAAGCTGGGCTTCGGCGCGCTGCTGGGCGTGGCGCAGGGCTCCATCAATGAGCCGCGCATGGTCGTCATGAAGTGGAATGGCTCGGGCCAAGGGGGCAAAAACAAGAAGATGGACAAGCCGCTCTGCTTCATCGGCAAGGGCGTCACCTTCGACACCGGCGGCATCTCCATCAAGCCGGCCGGCGGCATGGAGGACATGAAGTGGGACATGGCGGGCGCGGGCACCGTCGCCGGCCTGATGGCCGCACTCGCCGGCCGCAAGACCAAGGCGGATGTGATCGGGATCGTGGGCCTCGTCGAGAACATGCCGGGCCACAACGCCCAGCGCCCGGGTGACGTGGTGACCAGCGCCTCGGGCCAGACCATCGAGGTGATCAACACCGACGCCGAAGGCCGCCTGGTGCTGGCCGACGTCATCCACTACGCGATCGAGAAGTTCGACCCGGCCTTCATGGTGGATCTGGCGACGCTGACCGGCGCCATCATCGTGGCCCTCGGCCATGAGCATGCGGGCCTGTTCGCGAATGACGAGGAGCTGGCCGCGCGCATCATCGCCGCCGGCAATGCCGTGGGCGAGGCCGCCTGGCGCATGCCGCTGGGCGAGGCCTATGACAAGCAGATCAAGTCCGACATCGCCGACATGAAGAATGTGGGCGGCGGGCGCGCCGGCGGCTCGATCACCGCCGCCTGCTTCATCCAGCGCTTCGTGCAGGGCCGCCCCTGGGCGCATCTGGACATCGCCGGCACGGCCTGGAGCAGCAAGGACAGCCCCACCTGCCCCAAGGGCGCCACCGCCTATGGCGTGCGCATGCTCGATCGCCTGGTGGCGGAGCATTATGAAGCCTGAGCGGTGCTGAAGCTCCGGCGCGCGCCCTCCAAGGGCGCGCTGCGGCTGCGGCCCATCCCGGAGGACGGTACGCCGCATGCCTCGGGCTTCCTCGGCCGGCTGGGCGAAGTGCTGGAACTCACGCCGCATGAGCGATGGGTGGGGGCGGATGGCGCCTCCACGCCGCATGAATGGGAGCGCGTCGGCGCGGCCTGCATCGCGGCGGCGGGCGATGCCGGGCGTGTCGCTCTCGATGCGCGCGGGTTGCCGCCAGCCTGCGCCGTAGCCCTCGGCACGGGCGCGGTGCTGCGCGCCTGGCGGTTCGAGCGGCACAAGTCGCGTGTTGGGAAGCCGCGCCGCATCGAGCTGGTCGTGGATGATCCCGCGGCGCGCACCGCCGCCTGGGCGCGGGCCGAGGCGGCGCTGGCCGGCACGGCCTTCGCGCGGGAGTTGGTGGCCGAACCCGGCAATCACCTGACGACGACCGCCTTTGCCCGCCGGCTGCGCAAGCTGCGCGCGGAGGGCATCGAAGTGACCGTACTTGGCCGGAAGGCCCTGCGGCGGCTGGGGGCGGGCGGGCTGCTGGCGGTGGGCCAGGGCAGCGCGCATCCGCCGCGCCTGGTCATCCTGCGCTGGAAGGGCGGCTTCAAGGCACCGCCGGTGGCCTTCATCGGCAAGGGCATCTGCTTCGACACGGGCGGCGTCTCGATCAAGGGGGCTGCGGGCATGGAGGCGATGCGCGCGGACATGGCGGGCGCCGCCGCCTGTGCCGGGGCCATGCTGGCGCTGGCCCGCCGCCGCTCGCCCTGCCCCGCCGTCGCCGTGCTCGCGATCGCCGAGAACGCGACGAGCGGCATGGCCTATCGCCCGGGTGACGTGCTGCGCATGATGAACGGGCAAAGCGTCGAGGTCGTGGATACCGATGCGGAGGGCCGCCTGGTGCTGGCCGATGCGCTGCATGTCGCGGCCCGGCGCTATCGGCCGCAGGCGCTGCTCGACCTGGCCACCCTCACCGGCAGCGTGGTGACGGCGCTGGGCCATCATCGCGCGGGCCTCTTCGGCAATGACGCAGCCCTGGGGGCCGCGGTCACGGCAGCGGGCGAGGTGGTGGGCGAACGGCTCTGGCCGCTGCCGATCGGCGAGCGGCACCGCGCGGATTTGAGGAGCGAGATTGCCGATCTCAAGCAATGCGTGCCGGCCGGGCGAGGGCCGCAGCCCGATGCCTCGCACGCCGCGGCCTTCCTGCGCGAATTCGTGGGCGGCCTGCCCTGGGCACATCTGGACATTGCGGGCGTGGAGACGGCCGAGACGGAGGAAGGTCTGGCCGCCAAGGGCACGCCCACCGGCTTCGGCGCGCGCTTGCTGGATGCGCTGGTGGAGCGGCATTTTGAAGACCCGCACCGGGTGTGACGGGATGGCCTCAGGGAGGGCGCGATGAAAGCGGTTTGGTATGAGCGGACGGGTGCAGCGCGCGAGGTTCTCATCTTCGGCGAGATGGCCGATCCGGTGGCGGGGCCGGGCGAGGTGCTGGTGCGCCTGCATGCCTCGGGCGTGAACCCCTCCGACTGCAAGTCGCGCGGCGGATCGCGGCCCATGGTGGCGCCGCGCGTGATCCCGCACAGCGACGGTGCGGGCGTGATCGCCGCCGTGGGCGCGGGCGTGGATGCGGCGCGTGTGGGCGAGCGGGTGTGGCTCTGGAACGGGCAATGGAAGCGGCCCTTCGGCACGGCGGCGGAACTCATCGCGCTCCCGGCCGCCCAGGCCGTGGCCCTGCCGGAGAATGTGAGCTTCGCGGAGGGCGCCTGCCTCGGCATTCCGGCGCTCACGGCGCTGCGCGCGGTGATGGTGGATGGCGGCGTGATCGGGCAGTCCGTGCTGGTCGCGGGCGGCGCCGGCGCCGTGGGACATTATGCCATCCAGTTCGCGAAGCGGCTGGGCGCGAAGCAGGTCATCGCCACCGTCAGCTCACCGGCCAAGGCCGCGCATGCGATGGCGGCGGGTGCCGATGCCGTGATCAATTACCGCGCCGAGGATGTGGCGGCGCGCGTGCAGGAACTCACCGGCGGCCGCGGCGTGGACCGCGTGATGGAGGTGGACCTCGCCGCCAATGCGGGCCTGCTGCCGCGCATCGTGAAGCAGGACGGGATCTGCGTGACCTATGGATCCGGTGCCGCCGAGATCACGCTGGGTTTCTTCCCGATGATCCTCTGCGGCGCCGCGATCCGCTTCTTCATCGTCTATGAGCTGAGCGCAGAGGCCCGGGCGGAGTGCGAGGCGGTGCTGGACAAGCTGCTGCGCGATGGCGGGCTGCGGCACGCCATCGCCGCCACCATGCCGCTCGCCGAATGCGCCGCCGCGCAGGAGATGGTGATGGGTGGCGCGGCGATGGGGAATGTCGTGCTCACGGTGCCATGACCGAGATCGGCTTCTACCACCTCACGCGCAGCACGCTGGAACAGGCGCTGCCCCGCCTGCTCGGCCGTGTGCTGGGCTTGCAGCAGCGCGCCCTGGTGCTCTGCGCCAGCGAGGAAAGGATGAAGTCGCTGGATGACGCGCTCTGGACCTGCGCGGAGCCGGATTGGCTGCCGCATGGCACGCGCGATGGCGCGGTGCAGCCGGTCTTCCTCACGTTGGAAGACGCGCCGGCGCCCAATGGCGCGCAGCACTTGTTCCTGACCGAGGGCGCGGAAAGCGCGCATCTGGCGCTCTACGCCCGTGCCTTCGACCTGTTCGATGGCGGCGACGAAGCGGCGGTGGCCGCCGCCCGCCGGCGCTGGGCGGCCGCGAAGGCCGCCGGCCACACGCTCGCCTATTGGCAGCAGGGCGAGCGGGGGTGGGAGAAGAAGGCTTAGGCGACTACTCCATCATGATCCCGGTCAGCGTCGCCATTTCCTGCCAGCGGCGCACCTCGGCCACCTGGAAGGCGGCGAATTCCGCTGGCCCCATCGGCGCCGCGTTCAGGCCCGCCTGGGTTGCGCGCGCAGCCGTCTCGGGCTGGGCCAGCGCAGCCAGGAAAGCCTCCGACAGGCGCGTGACGCGCGCCGCCTCCACCCCGCGCGGCGCAAACAGGCCGAACCAGGCATCCACCGCCATGAAGGGCACGCCGGCCTCGGCCGTCGTCGGCAAATCGGGGAAGCCCGGCACGCGCGAGCCCGCCCCGATGGAGAGCGCACGCAGCCGCCCCTCGCGCACCAGCGAGACGACGCCAGGCCAGGTCGAGACATAGAAATCCACGACACCCGCCACCGTGTCCTGCGTGGCGGGGCCGCCACCGCGATAGGGCACATGCACCGCATCCATGCCCGAACGCCGCACGAAGGTCTCGGCGATCACATGGCTGGCCGAACCGGCCTGCGAGGAGGCGTAGGACACGCGCCGCCCGCCACGCCCCATCTCGATCAGCCCGGCCATGGAGCGGGCGGCGGAATTGGCCGGCACCACGGTCGCGTGATGCACCGTGGCGAGCCGCGCGACGGGCGAAAAGCTCTCGATCACATTGTAGGGCAGGTTGCGCGCCATCCATTGGTTGGAGGCATGCGTCTGGTTGTGGCCGAGGATGGTGGTGTTGCCATCCGCCGCCGCGCGCGCCGCCGCCTCCGTGCCGATGATGCCGCCGGCGCCGCCGCGATTGTCCACGACGATGCTCTGGCCGAGCGCGGCCCCCGCGCGCTCGATCAGGATGCGCGCCAGGATGTCCGTGCTGCCGCCGGGCGGCGCTGGCACGATCAGGCGCAACGGCCCGGTCTGCGCCCGTGCGGGGATGCAGGCAATGGCGGGGGCGGCCAGGATGCTGGTGATCAGGAGACGGCGCTGCATGGTGTTTCCTCCGGCTATGGAGGCGTCTTACCGCATGCCGCGGCTCAGGCGAAGGCGGCTTCCGCGCGCGTCGGCAGGGCACCCATCGCCACCGCCTCGCCCAACAGCAGCAGCACCGGCCCCTCCCCCGCCCAGGCGGGCGCGCGGGCCACGATTTCGGTCAGCGTCCCACGCAACTCGCGCTGCCGGGGGGAGCCGCCGCGCTCGATGAGGGCGGCCGGCGTATGGGCGTCGAAGCCCTCGCGCAGCAGCCCTTCGCGGAGCTGCGGCAGCGTGGTCAGGCCCATGTAGATGGCCAGCGTCTGGCCCGGGCGCGCGAGTGTCGGAAAATCGAGGTCGAGCCGGCCCTCGCGCGTGTGGCCCGTGACGAAGGTGAGCATGCGCGCCGCGTCGCGATGCGTCAGCGGAATGCCGGCCTGGGCGGCGCAGCCGAGAGCGGCGGTGACGCCGGGCACCACCTCGAAGGGAATACCCGCTTCCGCCAGCGCCTGCGCTTCCTCGCCGCCGCGGCCGAAGATGAAGGGGTCGCCGCCCTTGAGGCGCACCACGCGCAGCCCCTCGCGCGCCAGCTCGACCAGGAGGGTGTTGATCCCCTCCTGCGGGACGCAATGCAGCGCGCGCTTTTTGCCGACGAAGATCCGCCGCGCATCGCGCCGCGCGAGGTCCAGCACCTCCGCGCTCACGAGCCGGTCATGGACGATGACATCGGCCTCACCCAGCGCGCGCAGCGCCCGCAACGTCAGCAGATCGGCCGCACCCGGGCCGGCGCCGACGAGCTGCACGAAGCCGCGTGGCGCGGCGTCCGCCGTTTCCAGCAGGCGCGCGAAGGCGGCCTCGGCTTCCTCCTGACGCCCTGCGAGGGCGAGGTCGGCGGGCGTGCCGGTCAACGCGCGTTCCAGAAAGACGCGGCGGGCCGGCAGGCTCGGGATGCGCGCGCGCACGGCGGCCTGGAACCTGGCCCCCAGCGCCGCGACACGCCCCAGGAGCGGCGGCAGCACGGCCTCGATCTTCTGGCGGATCAGACGGGCCAGGACGGGGGATGCCCCGCCCGTCGAAACGCCAATGGTGATGCCCTCACGCGTGATGATCGCGGGCGTGATGAAGGAGCAGAATTCGGGCCGGTCCACCACATTCACGGGAATGCCGCGTGCCATGCAGGTGGCGTGCAGGGTGGCCAGGTCTTCCTCCGGTGCGCCGGCGGCCACGGCCATGGCGCAGCCTTCCAGCTGGGACGCGTCGAAGCGCGCCACCTCACGCAATTCGGCGCCGGCGGCGCGCAGCAGCGTGGCCTTGGCCTCCAGCGCATCGCCCGCGCCCAGCAGCAGGACCGCGCGGCCCCGAAGGTCCAGGAAGGCTGGGAAATGGCGCATCAGGCGGGCTGCAGGGCCAGCATGGCGGTGAGTTCCGGCTTGCAGCTGCCGCAGCCCGTGCCGGCGCAGGTGGCGGCGCCGATCGCCGCCACGTCGCGCGCGCCGGCCTCGATGGCGGCACGGATGGTCGCTGCATTCGCCCCATGGCAGGCGCAGAGCGTCGGCGAAGGCGGCGGCCCGTCGGGCAGCATGCCGGCCAGCAGCGCATGGCGCGCGGCGCTGCCGATGCGCGCCTCGGCAAAGAGCGAGATCAGCCATTCGCGCGGCGGCAGCGCGGGGTCGGGGCCGAGGAAGATCGTGGCGATGAGTTGGCCATCGCGCAGCCAGGCGGCGCGGTGTTCGCCCGTTGCTTCGGCATGCAGGGCGATGGTGGGCTCGCCCTCGCCCAAAGCTTTGACCAGCGCGTCGAAGCCCCCTTCCCCGCTGCCGGCCACCTCATGCCGCCAGACACCCTCGGCGGCCGGGGCGATGGCGCACCAATCGCCCAGCCGCGCGCCGAGCGACCGGCGGGCCAGGACGAAGCCATGCCAGGCGGCGGCAAAGGGCGCGAGCGTGACGGGCGTGTGCTTGAGCTCGGGCTGGCCACTGATCGGGTCCGTCGCGGGCGTCACCGCGGCGTTGATGCGGCCACGGGGCGAAAGCTGGTCGGTCCAGTGCATGGGTGCGAAGCAGGCGCCACGTGGGGTCGCGGCGTCGAGGGCCAGGCGCAGCACGGCATCCCCCCATGCGCTCGCCACACGCACCAATGCGCCTGCGGTGAGGCCGGCCGCATCGGCCGGGTTCAGCGTCAGCACCGGTTCATGCGCGTGCTGCATCAGGCGCGGTACGCGGCCGGTGCGCGTCATGGTGTGCCACTGGTCGCGCAAGCGGCCGGTCATCAAAATCATCGCGCCTTTATGTTCAGGCGGGCGGAAGGGCGTCGGCACCAGGCGCTGCACGGGCGGGGTGATGCGGCCGCCACGCGGGCCGTGGCGCGGCACGGGCCATTGGGTGGGCGGAAGTGCCGCGTATTCCGCGTCGGTCAGCTCCGCGAGGCCCCCCAGGTCGAACACACGCGGCGCGGGGCGGGCCAATTCCGTGACGGCCGCATGCTCGCGGAAAATGGCGGCCGGACCATCCCAGGCGAAATGCCCGCCCCAGCCGAGGCGCGCAGCCACCTGGGCGATGATCCACCAATCCGGCTTCGCCTCGCCGGGCGCCGGCAGGAAGCCACGCTGGCGGCTGATCACGCGCTCGCTGTTGGTGACGGTGCCATCCTTCTCGCCCCAGCCCAGCGCGGGCAGCAGGATCTGCGCGTGCTCGGCCGTGTCGGAGCCGGCGTGGCAGTCGGAGAGGATCAGGGTGGGAATGCGCGCCAGAGCACGCCGCACCGTGGCGGAATCCGGCAGGGAAACGGCGGGGTTGGTCGCCATCACCCACATCGCGCCGATGCGCCCGGCCTCGGCCGCACGGAACAGATCCACGGCCTTGAGGCCCGGCCGGGTGGCGAGGTTCGGCGCACGCCAGAAATCGCGCAACGCCGCGACCTCCTCGGGCTTTTCCGCGTCGAGATGCCCGGCGAGCATGTTCGAGAGCGCGCCCACCTCGCGCCCGCCCATCGCATTGGGCTGACCTGTGACGCTGAAAGGCCCCATGCCAGGCCGGCCGATACGCCCCGTCGCGATGTGGCAGTTGATGATGGCGTTCGCCTTGTCGGTGCCGCTGGAGGATTGGTTGGTGCCCTGGCTCCAGAGCGTCACCACGCGCTCCGTGCCCGTGAACCATTGCTGGAAGATGGAAAGCTGCGCGGGGTCGAGGCCGGTCAGTGCCGGCACGTCGAGCGCCTGCCGCGCATCTTCCGGGATCGCGAAGCCGGCCTTGCCCAGATGCGCGAGCAGCCCGGCGAAGAGCGCGACATCGCTGCCGGGGCGCAGCGCGAGATGCAGGTCAGCGCCCTCGCAGGTCGCGGTGCGGCGCGGGTCCACCACCACGATGCGCATCATCGGCCGCATCGCCTTCGCGGCCAGCACGCGCTGGTGCAGCACGGGGTGGCACCAGGCGAGGTTGCTGCCGACGAGGATCAGCAAATCGGCCTGCTCCAGATCCTCATAGACGCCAGGCACCAGGTCTTCGCCAAAGGCCCGCCGGTGGCCGGCAACCGCGCTCGCCATGCAGAGGCGCGAGTTGCTGTCGATGTTGCCGGTGCCGAGGAAGCCCTTCGTGAACTTGTTGGCGGCGTAGTAATCCTCGGTCAGCAACTGACCGGACACGTAAAGCGCGACACCGTCCGGCCCGTGCTCGGCCAGCGCACGGCGAAAGCCCTCGGCCGCGGCGTCCAGCGCTGCGTCCCAGGAGGCACGCTTGCCGTTTACCATCGGGTGCAACAGCCGGCCTTCGAGGCCGGTGGTCTCGCCGAGCGCCGCACCCTTGCTGCACAGCCTGCCCTGGTTGGCGGGATGGGCGGGGTCTCCGCGCACGGGGCCATCCGGCGTGGCGAGGACGCCGCAGCCCACGCCGCAATAGGGGCAGGTGGTGCGGGTGGCCGTCAGCAGGGCGCCGTCCATCAATACACGTCCCGTTGGTAGCGGCCCTGCTTGGCCAGCGCCACAATCCAGTCGCGCGCCTGGTCGGCGTTCATTCCGCCTTCACTCATCGCGATCTGGCGCAGTGCCGCGTCCACATCCTTCGCCATGCGGCTCGCATCGCCGCAGACGTAGAAATGCGCGCCCTCCTGCAGCCAGCGCCAGAGATCGGCGGAATCCTCGATCATCCGGTGCTGCACATAATCCTTGGCCGTGCCGTCGCGTGACCAGGCCAGCGAAAGGCGCTGCAGCGTGCCGTCCTTCTTCCAGGCGTTGATCTCGTCCGCGAAGAGGAAATCCGTCGCCGCGTGGCGGTCGCCGAAGAAGAGCCAGCTGCGCCCCTTGAGACCCAGCGCCGCACGCTCCTGCAGGAAGGCGCGGAAGGGCGCGATGCCAGTACCGGGGCCCACCATGATGACCGGGGTCTCAGCGCGCTCAGGCAGGCGGAAATGGCTGATCTGGGTGTAGGCGGGCAAGGCGTCCGCGCGGAAAGCCAGATGGTTGGAGGCGACGCCATCCCGCTCGCGCCCGCGTCGCGTGTCGCGCACCACGCCGACACAGAGCTCGACGCGGCCCGGCGTGGCCCGCGGCGAAGAGGCGATGGAATAGAGGCGCGGCTTCAAGGCGGGGAGGGAGGCGACGAGATCCGCGACCGGCGGGCGCGCTGAGGGGAAGGCTTCCAGCAAATCGAGCAGGTCGGCATCCGCCGGTTCCGCGCCATCCTCGCCATCGGCCAGGCGGCGCAACGCCGCCCCCTCGCGCGGGTCCCGGGCGGCGCCGGCCAGGAGATCGAGCGTGCGGTCCAGCGGGCGGGCGATGTCGCGCTCGGCCGAGAGCACCTCACGCAGCGCGTCGTCAGCGCGGGCGTCGAGGCGGGTGAGGCAGGCCTCCACCAGCGCGGGGTCGTTGCGCACGACGACGCCCAGGGAATCCCCCGGCTCATAGGCGATGCCGGTGCCGCTGAGGTCGAGCACGATACGCCGCACATCCTTGCCGCTGGCGGCACCGGTCAGCCGCTCCGAGGCCAGCAGCCGCGTGATCTCGCCGCGCGGCTTTGCCACGACGGGAGCCGCGGCCGGCGTTACCTTCACATCGGCCATCAGACGCTTCACCGCATCGCGCGTCACCTTGCCGCCGGGCTGGCAGAGCGCGGTCGAGGTCTCGCGCCCTTCGGCGAGGGCTTCGGCATAGGTCTGGCACAGGTAGCCGCATTGCCCGCAATCGAGCTGCGCCATCGCCGCCATCAGGCGGCGCGGCAGGCTGCGCCCCTCGGCCAGGGCCAGCCGCTCGGCCAGCTCCAGCGCCGGGTCGTGCCACGGAAAATCCTCGGCGGGCGGCGGCGGGACGCTGGGGCTGGCGGCGCTCTCGGCGCCGCCATAGAGGCCGGCGAGAAAGCCGTTCAGCCAGGCCCGCTGCTCGGGCGTGAAGGGCGCCGAGTCCGGGATGAGGGGCACCGGCGCCGGGCCGAAATTCTGCGTGATGACATTCATGCCTCGAGCATCCCGTTCAGCTCGGCATCCGCATGGCGGGCGCAAAAATCGCGGAAGCTTTCCTCGGCCTGCCGCTGCTGCTGCCAATGCGTCAGGATGTTCAGCAGCAAAGGCGCCACGCCATCCGCGATCACCTTGGGACGGATGAGGCGGCCGATCCGCGCCTCCTGCGCGGCACCGCCGCCCAGATGGATGTCATAGCCAGGCAGCACCTCCTCGCCCTGCTCCACCTTCGCACCGAGCAGGCCGATATCGGCGATGAAATGCTGCGCGCAGGAATGGTGGCAGCCGGTGACGTGGATGTTGAGCGGCGTGTCCAGCGTGATCCGCTCCTCCAGGAAGGCCGCAATCTCCAGCCCGTTGCGCTTGGTGTCGGCGGCGGCGAATTTGCAACCGGCGGAACCGGTGCAGGCGACGAGGCCGGCGCGGATGGCAGACGCCTCCGTGGTGAGGCCGAGCGCACCCAGCGCGGCCTGCGCGCCCGCCACATCCGCCACATGCGGGATGAGAAGGTTCTGCCAGACGGTGAGGCGCAGCTCGCCATCCCCGAATCGCTCGGCGATGGCGGCCAGGCCGCGGAGCTGATCCGCATCCATCCGGGCCGCCGGGATCACCACGCCAAGCCAGGAGCGCCCCTCCTGCCGCTGCGGATGCACGCCGACATGCGCGAGGCGGTCCGGCGCGTTCGGGCGTTCCATCGCCGCCACATCGAAGCGCGGCAGCGCGTGGCCCAGCAGCGCCTCGACCTCCGCGAGGAAGCGCGCATGGCCCCAGGCATCCAGCAGGTATTTCAGCCGCGCCTTCTTGCGATCCGTGCGGTCCCCATGAGCGATGAAGACGCGCAGGATGGCATCGCACAGCTTGACCACCTCGCCCGGCAGCACCGCGACATCGGAGGGCGTGGCGAGGTCCTGATGACCGGTGATGCCGCCCAGGCCCAGCCGGAAGCGATCTTCACCCTCGACGCGCACCACGCTGAGCGCGATGTCGTTCGTCTCCTCCAGCACCGCGATGGAGCCGCCGCCATCCAGGCTGATGTTGAACTTGCGCGGCAGGCCGAACAGATCGCGCGTGTTGAGGATGTGATGGTGCAGCGCGCGCACGATGGGCCGCGTATCCACCCATTCGCGCGGATCAATGCCGACGGTGGGGGAGGCCGTGATGTTGCGGATATTGTCCGCCCCGGTGCCCCGCGGCAGCAGGCCGATCTCGCCCAGGCGCATCACCACCTCCGGCCCCTTCGCGGCCGGGATCATGCGGATCTGCAGATTGGCGCGCGTGGTGATGTCAATGTATCCGCCGCCGCATTCCTCCGCGATGGCGGCCACCTCGCGCGCCTGGTGCGCGGTGAGGATGCCGCCCGGGATGCGCAGGCGGCACATGAAGGCATCCTGCGCGGGGCCTACGAAAAACAGGCCGTGGAACCGGCCGATGAAATCATCGATCGGCTTCGGGAATTGCCCGGCCTCGGCGCGGGCCGTGATCTCGCTCCAGCGGTCCAGCGGATGCTTCTCGCGCTTGGCTTCCTCCTGGGGCACGAGCTTGCGGCCCTTGGCGAGGGTCGCATCCTGTGCCGCGCGCAGCGCATCTGCGGGCGCAGTGCCGCCACCCGCGGGGGCCAGCGCGCCACGCCGCGCCTCGACGCCGGCCATGAAGCCCTTGAGGTAGTTCTGCTGCTCGGGCGAGAAGCCGGGACCGTCCATCACGCCAGCTCCGGGGTGAAGGCTGGCCCGAGGGCAAGGGCGGCCGCGTGGCGCCCGACCGCGCGGCCGGAGGCGATGAGGTTGAGGTAGAAGCCGCTGTCGCTGACATCGCCATAGAGCACGGCGCCGACCAGGCGATCCTCCCGCAGGAAGAGGCGGCGATAGCGATCCTCCTCGGCGTCGCTCAGCGTGACACCCTCGCCCGCGATGTCGCCGGCCGACCAGACGGCCGTGCCGGAGACCTTCAGCGCCGCCGCATCGGCTCGCGGCGCATAACGCGCAGCCTGCCCCGCCAGGGTGGCGGCCGCGATCTCCGCCTGCGCCAGCGCGGGCGCCACGAGGCCGATGGTGCGCCCCTCGATCTCCGCGCATTCGCCGATGGCGAGGATGTCGGGATCGCTGCTGCGCATCCCGGAATCCGCCTTGATGCCGCGCGCCACATTGAGCCCCGAGGCGGCGGCCAGCGCCGTATCCGGCCGGATGCCCACCGCCATCACCACGATGTCGGCCGCCATGCGCTTCCCATCGGCCAGCACCACATTCGCCACGCGGCCCTCCCCCTCGATCGCGGCGAGCTGCGCGGGCATGGCGAAGCGGATGCCGCTGCGCCCCAGCCGGCGCGCCAGGAAACCGCCGGCCCCGGGATCCAATTGCCGTTCCATCGGCCATTCGACGGGGTGCAGCACCGTCACCTTCATGCCCCGCCGCGCGAGGCCGGCCGCGGCCTCCAGGCCGAGCAGCCCGCCGCCCACCACCACCGCAGCGCCGCCAGCACGGGCCGCGCGCAGCATGGCGCGCACATCATCCAGCGTCCGATAGGTCAGCACGCCGGGCAATTCGGCGCCGGGCACTGGAAGCCGGATGGCGCGCGAGCCCGTGGCGATCACGACGCGATCATAGGCGATACGCTCGCCGCGCGCGGTCACGGCCTCCCGCGCCGCACGATCCAGCGCCGCAATCGAAGTCGAGGGACGGAATGCGATGCCCTGCGCCTGGAGCGCAGGCAGATCATGCGTGATCAGCGCGGGCATGGTGGTTTCGCCCGCCAGCAGCGCCGAAAGCGCCACCCGGTCATAGGGCAGGGCCGCCTCGGTCCCGCAGAGCGTGACGCGGGCGCCCTGCGCGGCACTCCGCACCGCGCAGCGCGTGCCCGCCGGCCCCGCGCCGATGACCAGGACGTGCAAGCTCACGCCGCCGCCGGCAGCGCGTGGCGTTCGTGCAGGAAGCGCAGCACCGCCTCCCGCGCCGCCAGGAAGCGCGGCTCGGAGGCCAGCGCCAGGCGATCCCGCGGGCGCGGCAGGTCCACGTCCAGGATTTCGCCGATGGTGGCGTTGGGGCCGTTCGTCATCATCACGATGCGGTCCGAAAGCAGCACCGCCTCATCCACGTCATGCGTGATCATCATGATGGTGGTGCCGAGCCGCGCATGGATGGCCATCACCTGGTCCTGCAGATGCGCGCGGGTCAGCGCGTCCAGCGCGCCGAAGGGCTCGTCCAGCAGCAGCACCTTGGGGCGCATGCAGAGCGCGCGGGCAATGCCGACGCGCTGCTTCATGCCGCCCGAGATTTCCGCCGGGCGCTTCTGCGCATGCCCCTCCATGCGAACGAGGGAAAGGTTCTCCATGGTCCAGTCATGCCGCTCGGAGCGCGACATCTTGCGCCCCACCGTGCGGTCCACCGCCAGCTTCACGTTTTCATAGACGGTGAGCCAGGGCAGCAGCGAGTGGTTCTGGAACACCACGGCCCGATCCGGGCCGGGCTCCGTCACCTCCGTGCCTTCCAGCAGCACCCCGCCGAGTGTCGCGGGCAGCAGCCCCGCCACCACGTTCAGCAACGTGGATTTGCCGCAGCCGGAATGGCCGATCACGGCGACGTACTGCCCCTGCTCCACCTTCAGATCAATACTGTTCAGCACCAGCGGTGCCGTCGCCCCGAAGCGGACCGAGAGGCGGGAGACTTCGAGAAAACTGCGGCTCATGGCGCGTGTCCCTTCACTGTTCCGTGGTGCCGCGCGTCACCGCGCGGCCGGCGAAGGCCATGATCCGGTCGAGCACGAAGCCCACGAGCCCGACATAGATCAGCGCCACGATGATGTCCGAGAGGTTGGAGCTGTTCCAAGCATCCCAGATGAAGAAGCCGATGCCGACACCGCCGATCAGCATCTCCGCCGCGATGATGGCGAGCCAGGAGAGACCCACGCCGATGCGCAGCCCCGTGAAGATGTAGGGCGCGGCGGCCGGCACCACGATGCGGAGAAACCACTCATGCGGCCGCAGGCGGATGACGCGTGCGACGTTGCGGTAATCGGCCGGTACGTTGCGCACGCCGACGGCCGTGTTGATGATGATGGGCCAGACCGCCGTGATGAAGATCACGAAGATCGCGGAGGGCTGCGCCTCGCGGAAGGCGGCGAGCGAGAGCGGCAGCCAGGCGAGCGGCGGGACGGTCCGCAGCACCTGGAAGATCGGATCGAGGCCCCGCATGGCGAGCTTGGAGGAGCCCACCAGCATGCCCAGGCCCACGCCCACCACGACGGCGAGCGCGAAGCCGAGCGCCACGCGCTGCAAGCTCGCCATCAGATGCAGGCCGAGGCCCTTGTCCAGGCCGCCCCGGTCATAGAAGGGGTTGAGGATCAGCTCCTTCGCGTCGGCCCAGACGCGCGTGGGCGGCGGCAAGGTCGCCCCTGGGCCGGAGCAGAGCCATTCCCACAGCAGGAACAGCCCGGCCACGACGAGCAGCGGCGGGACCACCACCGCGAGCGTCTCGTTCACGCGGCGCAGGAATGCCGAGGGCTTGGACGCCGGCGCGGCGGCCGCCGTGGCCAGCGGCGCGGTGGCCGTGACGGGGGGAGGGGTGATCGCGTTCATGGATCAGGCCGCCGAGAGCTTCTTGATGGACAGCGAGGCGAGGTAGGCCGCCGGGTTCTCGGGGTCGAAGACCTTGCCGTCGAAGAAGGTCTCACGCCCGCGCGAGGTACCTGACGGCGTCTCGCCATTCGGCACGCCGGCCCGCGCGGCAGCGGCGCGCCAGATGTCCTCGCGGTTCACCTGCGCGATGAGCGGCGCCGTCTCCAGGTTCTCGGGCAGGATGCCCCAGCGCTGGTTCTCGGTGAGGAACCAGAGATCATGGCTGCGGAAGGGGTAGCTGGCATGGTCGCGCCAGAACTTCATGGTGAGGTCGAGATTGGTGGTGGTGCGGCCATCGCCGTAATCAACCTCGCCGCGCATGCGGCCGATGATGTCGTTGACCGGCACGTTGAACCAGGCGCGGCGGCCCAGGATCTCGCACATTTCCTGCTTGTTGGCCGGCGTGTCGCACCAGCGCGCGGCCTCGATCACGGCGGCCGTCAGCGCCTCGGTCGCGCGGGGATTCTGCTGCACGAAGTCGGCGCGCAGCGCGAGGCACTTCTCCGGGTGGTCCTTCCAGAACTCGCCGGTGACGAGGGCGGTATAGCCCAGGCGCTGCGTGACGAGCTGCGCGTTCCACGGCTCGCCCACGCAGAAGGCGTCCATGGTGCCGACGCGCATGTTCGCCACCATCTGCGGGGGCGGGACCACGATGGTCGAGACATCGCGCTCGGGATCAATGCCGGCGGCGGCGAGCCAGTAGCGGATCCACATGTCATGGGTGCCGCCGCGGAAGGTCATCGCCACCTTGCTGTCGCTGTTCAGCGCACGGCGCAGAGGGGAGGCATCAAGGCGCGCGCCGAGCGGCTTGTGCTTCTCGGCCACGCTGATGGCCTGGCCATTGGTGTTCAGCCGCGCCAGCAGCGCCATGGGCACGGGCTGGTTGTTCTGGGTGATGCGGCCCATGTGGATGAGATAGGCCATCGGCGTCAGCAGATGCGCGCCATCAATGCCGCCGCGTCCGCCGCCCAGCACCAGGTTGTCACGCGTCGCCCCCCAGCTCGCCTGGCGGTTCACCTCCACATCCGGCATGCCGTGCTTGGTGAAGAAGCCCTTTTCCTTGGCGATGATCAGCGGCGCGGCGTCGGTCAGCGCGATGAAGCCGAAGACGGCCTTGCGCACCTCCGGCGTGGTGCTGCCCTGGGCATGCACGCCCGTGACGCCAACCGACTTGGCGGCAGCGAGGAGGGCGGCGGTGCCGGTGACGGCGTTGCGGCGAGTGAGGCTCATGCGTGGGTCTCCAGGAGGGGTTCGGGTTCGTTGAGACGGGCGGCGGCGTCGCGCCACAGCGCGTCGTTGAAGGGAGAGAGCGCCTGCGCGTCGGGCACGCCGTCCGGCATGTGCCCGGCCTCGCGCATCGCGGTGAGCCAGAGCGCGGCCTCCGCGCGGCGCGGCAGGGTGGCAGCGCGGAAAGCGATGCGATGCGTTGCGTCGAAGGCGCTCTCGATCGTGGCGGGGCTGAGCTGCCAGAGCGCCCGCCCGGCCATGATGGAGATGGCTTCCACGCGGTTGGCCGGATCATCCAGCCAGCGGGCCGCGGCGATGATGGCGGCGGTCGCGGCGACGGCCTGCTCGCGATGCGTGGCCAGGTATTCGGTGCTGAAGGCGAGCAGCTTTTCCGGATGGTTGGGCCAGATCTCCGCCGTACCGGCAACGACGCGGCCGGCCCCCATCGCCTCGGCCGCCGCACCCCAGGGGGCGCCGACGCAGAAGCCGTCGATTTCGCCCGCCGCCAGGCGTGCTGCCATCCGCGGCGGCGGCACGGCCGTCAGCCGCACATCGCGCTCCGGGTCCACACCCTGGGCCAGCAGCCAGCGGCGCAGCAGATAATTGTGCGAGGAGAAGGGGAAGACCACGGCCAGCGTCGCCGGCGTCCGGCGCGCCTTCAGCTTCGCCGCCAGGTCGCCGCCGGCCAGATCGTTCGAGAGTGTGATGCCATTGCCGTTGCGCGAGAGGCCGCAGGCCACCTGCAGCCGCGCCTCGACGCCGCCGAGGCCCGCTGCCAGCGCGATGGGCATGGGCGCCAGGAGATGCGCGCCGTCCAGCGCCGAGAAGGCGAGCTTGTCGCGGATCGCGGCCCAGGACCCCTCGGGCGAGAGCGCCACGCGCAGGCCGACCGTCTCGAAGAGGCCCAGCGCCTCGGCCACCAGGATGGGTGCGGCGTCGAACAGCGGAACGAAACCGAGACGCATGACGCGCGCCGCGGGGCGGATGCGGGGGGATGAGAGGTCCGGGGCGCCGATGTCAGCGAGCGGGGGCAAGCGATGATCCACACATCGGGCGGACCGTCATGGGCCACCGGGGGGAAGATCGGGCTTGCCTGGGATGCGCCATTGCACCCCACCCGTGGGGAGCCTCGTATCGGGGTGAGGCAGGGTGCGCAAGCCAAAAAATGCACGCTCTTTGGTCGTCGCAAGCCTTGTCGCTACCAAACGATCCGAATTGCCTATTTTCTGTTCAGATAAATGGCAGCCATCGGCCCCAGCTTCAGGCGCCGCTCCATCGCCATGCGCTGCAGCCGGCGATGCGCCTCGGGCTCCGAGAGGCCCTCATCCCGCATCAGGCGGCGCTTGGCAGTGGCGATCTGGTCCCGCTCCTCCAGCGTGGCGCGCGCCTCGGCGAGCTGGGCGCGCAGCGCCTCATGCGCGCGGAAGCGGCGGATCGCGACCTCCAACACCGGGCGAACCCGGGCGGGCGCCAGGCCTTCCACGACATAGGCGGCAACGCCCGCCTCCAGCGCCGCCTCGATCTGCTCCGGCGCCCCACGCTCGGCGAAGAGGACAACGGGGCGTGGCTCATCCCGGTGCAGGGCGCGCATGGATTCGAGGGCATCGCGCGAGGGATCGTCGAGGTCGCAGACGATGACATCGGCCTGGCTCAGACGGACGCGCGCCGTCAGGTCCGCGACGTCCGGCGCGATGGCCACGACGGTGCAACCGGCCGCTTCCAGGCCCAAGCGCACGGCTTCCGCGCGCTCAGACTCACCATCCACCAACAAGACCCGCAGCGCTGTCATCCCCCGTTCGGGCCGCGCTGGCATATTCCTCTGGCATCCAGCTATCGCATGGATGGGGCGCAAGGGGAAAGATGCGCGACGCGAGACCCTGCCCTGGGGTGCTTGGCGACGACGCGTTATGCTGCCGCATCCCAGGGAGATCCGCCGATGCGCTTCGCGCTCTGCAACGAGGTGCTGCGCCACCTGCCCTTCGCCGAGCAGGCGCGGCTTTCGGCCGAGCTCGGCTATGACGGGCTGGAGGTTGCACCCTTCACGCTGGACGCCGAGGCGCCGCACCGCCTCAGCCCCGCCCGCCGCGCCGAGCTTCGTCGCCTGGCGGAAGACGCCGGCCAGCCCATCACCGGTCTGCATTGGCTGCTGGTGGCCCCGGCCGGGCTTTCCATCACCGAGGCGGCCCGGCACGCGGAGACGGTGGATGTGATGCGCGCGCTGGTGGATCTCGCGGTGGACCTCGGCGCGACCTACCTCGTGCATGGCTCGCCCGCGCAACGCCGGGTGAGCGAAGCGGGCGACGCCGCGCGGGCGGAGGCGGCACTCGCAGCCCTGGCCGCACATGCGGCAGAGGCCAGCGTGACCTATGTGCTGGAGCCGCTGGATCCCGGCCAGACCAACTGGGCCTCCTCCCTCGCCGAAGCGCTGGAGATTGTGGCGCGCATCGGCAGCCCGGCGCTGCGCACCATGCTCGACACTTGCGCCACCGGAAATGGCGAGCAGGAATCATCCGAGGCGTTGCTGCGCCGACACATCCCCGGCGGGCAGATCGCGCATGTGCACCTGAACGACCGCAACAAGCGCGGGCCGGGCCAGGGCGGGGATCGCTTCGCGCCGGTGCTCCGCGCCTTGCAGGACACCGGCTATGCCGGCATCTGCGGCGTGGAGCCCTTCGACTACCATCCCGATCCCGCGGCTTGCGCCGCGCGCGCCATCGGCTATCTGCGCGGGATCCAGGAGGGGCTTGCACCATGAAATTCCGCTTCCTCGAAGCCGAGCGCTTCGAATGGTCCTTCACGCTGCGCATGCCCTTCCGCTTCGGCGTGATCACCGTGCGCGACGGCATCCAGGCCGTGGTGCGCGCGCGCATCCAGGATGAATCAGGCCGGGAGGGCTGGGGCATGACGGCCGAGACGCTGGCCGCCAAGTGGTTCGACAAGGACCCCGCGCTGACCGACGCCGACAACCAGCACCAGCTGCGCCGCGCGCTCGAAATCGCCGAGGCGCAGTCGCTCGCCGCCGGATACAACACCGCCTTCGGCCATTACGCCGATGGCTATGCCGCGCATGTCGCCGCCTGCGCCGCCGAGGGGCTGAACCCGCTGGTGGCCAGCTTCGGCCGCGCGCTCTGCGACCGGGCGGCGTTTGACGCGCTGCTGCGGATGCAAGGCCTTTCGTTCGATGCGGGTCTGCGCGCCAATCTCGGCGGCATGGCGCCGCATGCGGCCATCCCGGAACTGGCCGGCTTCGACTTCGCCGCCATGCTGGCGACGACGCCCCAGCCCGGCCGCATCCACGCCCGCCACACGGTGGGCCTGGTGGACCCCATCACCGCGGCGGACCAGGAGGAGCGCGTGGGTGACGGCCTGCCCGAGACGCTGGAAGAGGTCGCCGCCACCTACCGCCATGCCTATTGGAAGCTGAAGGTCGGCGGCCATGTGGCGGCCGATGTGGAGCGGCTCTGCCGCATCGCATCGGTGCTGGATCGGCTGCCGAGCTACCACGCGACGCTGGACGGCAATGAGCAGTATGAGGATGCCGAAGGCGCCCTGGCCCTTTGGCGTGCCATGCAGGCGGAGCCCCGCCTCAAGCGCCTCTGCGCCTCCATCCTCTTCATCGAGCAACCGGTGAAGCGCGCCCGCGCGCTGGAGACGGGGATGTCCGCGCTGGCTGCCGAACGCCCAGTCATCATTGATGAGAGCGACGGCGCGCTGGATGCCTTCGTGGTGGCGAAGGGCCTCGGCTATGCCGGGGTTTCCACCAAGGCCTGCAAGGGCATCTGGCGATCGCTCATCAACCTGTCGCGCTGCCGCATGTGGGGCGATGGCCACTTCATGTCGGCCGAGGACCTGACCACGCTGGCCGGCCTCTGCGTGCAGCAGGATCTGGCGCTGGTGAGTGCCATGGGCCTCACCCATGTGGAGCGCAACGGGCACCACTTCATTGATGGTTTCAGCGGGCGCCCCAAGGCGGAGGCGGTGCGCTTCATGGAGGCGCACCCCGGCCTCTATGCCGATACGCCGCGCGGGCCGCGCCTGGCCATCCGTGACGGCATGCTGGAGATCGGCAGCCTGGCCGTGCCCGGCTTCGGCAGCGTGGAGTTGCCGGATGTGACGGCGATGCGCCTGATGGAAAAGGCGGCCTGGCCCCGGTAGAGGGGCTATTCCACCGTCATCCCGGCCTCGCGCACCACGCGCCCCACTTCTCAGAAAAGGCGCCCCGTTCCTCAGGGCTGCTCGCCTTCGGGTCCACGCCTGCGCTGCTCACGCGCGGCGGAACATGCCTCAGTTCACCGTGATGCGTGCTTCCCGCATCCTTCAGTTCACCGTGATGCGTGCTTCCCGCATCCTTCAGTTCACCGCGATGCGTGCTTCCCGCATCCTTCAGTTCACCGTGATGCGTGCTTCCCGCATCCTTCAGTTCACCGTGATGCGTGCTTCCCGCACGACGCGGCCCCATTTCTCCGTCTCGGCGCGGAGATAGGCGGCAAGTTCCGCCGGGCTGGAGGTGACGGGCTCGGCGCCCACCTGGGTCAGGCGGTCCTTCACCGGCTGCAGGGCCAGCGCCTCGCGCAGCGTGGCGTTCAGCCGCTCGATCGCGGCAGGCGGCGTGCCGGCGGGCGCCATGACGGCCCCCCAGGAGGTGGCCTCGGCGGCGGCCAGGCCGATCTCGGCGACGGTCGGCACGTTGGGCAAGGCCGGGTGACGGCGGGCGCCGGTCACGGCGAGTGCCCGCACGCGCCCCGCCTGGATCTGCGGCAGTGCACTCGCCACCTGGTCCAGCATGACCTGCACATTCCCGGCGACGGTATCGTTCAGCGCGGGCGCCGAGCCGCGATACGGCACGTGCTGGATGTCCACCTGGGCCACGAGCTTGAACAGCTCCACCACCGTATGGGTCGAGCTGCCATTGCCGCCCGAGCCATAGGAGAGGCGCCCGGGCTGGGCGCGCACCAAGGCCAGGAATTCCTGCGCCGTCTGCGCCTGGACCTGCGGGTTCACGATCAGCACATGGTCGGTCGCGAAGGCGAGGCCGATGGGTGCCAGATCGGTCAGCGGGTTGAAGCCCATATTGGCGTAGAGATGCGGGTTGATGGTGAGCGTGCCCGTGGTGCCCATCAGGAGGGTCATGCCATCCGGCGCGCTGCGCACCACATTTTCCACGCCAACATTGCCCCCCGCCCCGGTGCGGTTGTCCACCGCCACGGCCTGGCCGAGGCGCTCGCCCATCGGGTCGCTCAGCACGCGGGCCACGATGTCGGTGGCGCCGCCGGCGGGGAAGGGAACCACGAAGCGCAGCGGGCGCGTGGGCGCCCATTGCGCCTGCGCGGCGAGGGGAAGCAGCAGCGCCGGCATCGCCAGCGCAGCACGGCGGGTGGTGCGGATCATCTCGTGTTTCCTCCGGTTCTTGGGTGCCGTTCTACGCGGCATGCCCAGCGTGGTTCAAGCAATCCCGGCGTGGCGTTCCTTCATCACGCTGAGCACATGGTCAGGCTCCTCGCCCCACCAGCGGCGGGAGAGGAGTTCGACCTCGGTGAAGCCGGCATAGCCCGCTTCCTCGGCCATATGGCGGATGGCGGCGATGTCGATCACGCCATCGCCGGGCATGCCGCGGTCAAAGACCAGGTCCGTCGTCGGCACCAGCCAGTCGCAGGCGTGGAAGGCGGCGATGCGACCCTTGGCCCGCGCCATCTGCGCCGCCAGATCGGGGTCCCACCAGACATGGTAGACATCCACCGCGACGCCGACGCCCGCGCCCAGCGCCTCGCAGAGATCGAGCGCCTGGCCGAGGGTGGAGAGCACGGAGCGGTCCGCGCAGGTCATGGGGTGCAGCGGCTCCAGCGCCAGCGTGACGCCGGCGGCGCGGGCTTCGTCCAGGATGGCGGCCAGGCCATCGCGCACCATGGCGCGCGCGCCGGGCAGGTCCTTCGAGCCCGCGGGCAAGCCGCCGCACACCATGACGAGGCATTGCGCCTTCAGCTTGTGCGCCTCCTCGATCGCGCGGCGGTTGTCCTCGATGGCGGCGGCGCGGCCGGCGGCATCGGGGGCGGGGAACATCCCGCCACGGCAGAGGCCGGTGACAGTGAGGCCCGCATCACGGACCTGCTTCGCCGCCGCATCCACGCCCATGGCGTGCAGCACATCGCGCCAGGGCGAGATGCCGGGGATGCCGTGCCGCGCGCAGCCTTCGATGCAGTCGGCAAGGCCCCACTTCTCCTTCACCGTGACGGTGTTGAGGCTGAGCGGAATCACGCCACACCGTGCAAGGCGAGAAGGGTCTTCATCCGGCTCGCCGCGCGCTCGGGATCGCTCAGCAGGCCCGCCGCATCCGCGAGACGGAACAACTCCGAAAAATGCTGGATGGAGCGTGTGCTCTGCTGCCCGCCGACCATCACGAAGTGGTCCTGATGCCCGTTCAGCCAGGCCATGAAGACCACGCCTGTCTTGTAGAAGCGGGTGGGCGCCTTGAAGATATGACGGCTGAGCGGCACCGTCGGCGCCAGGATCTCGTGGAAGGTGCTGAGGTCGTTCTTGGCGAGCGAGGCCAGCGCCCCGCCCACCGCCGGCGCGATCGGGTCGAAGATGCCGAGCAGCGCGTCGGAATGGCCCTCCGCATCACCCGCGATGAGTTCCGCATAGTTGAAGTCATCGCCGGTATACATCCGCACGCCTTGGGGCAGACGGCGGCGCATCGTGATCTCCTTCTGGTCATCCAGCAGCGAGATCTTCACGCCATCCACCTTCGCGGCATGGGCGTGGATGACGGCAAGCGCCGTCTCCATCGCCGCCATGTGGTCGTGATTGCCCCAATAGCCTTCCAGTGCGGGGTCGAACATCTCGCCCAGCCAATGGATGATCACGGGCTGCTTCACGCCACCCAGGATGCGGGCATAGACGCGTTCGTAATCAGCCGGGCTCTTCGCCGCCTTGGCCAGCGCGCGCGAGGCCATGAGGATGATGCGCCCACCCATCTTCTCGACGGCCTCGCACTGCTCCTCATAAGCGCGGATCACGTCATCCACCGTGACATCCGGGCCGGGCGCCAGGTGATCCGTGCCGGCGCCGGACGCGATCACGGCACCCGGATGGTCCTTCGCCGCATCCAGGCTCAGGCGGATCAGCTGCTGCGCCGCAGTCCAATCCAGCCCCATGCCACGCTGCGCCGTGTCCATGGCTTCGGCCACACCGAGGCCGAGCGACCAGAGATGCTTGCGGAAGGCGATGGTGCGGTTCCAATCCACCTTGGCATCGAGCCAGGGGTCCTGCTCCGCCAGCGTATCGGCCACCACATGCGCAGCGGCGAAGGCCACGCGCGGATAGGGCGGCAGCGCCTTGGCGAATTCGCGCGGCGGGCTGGTGGTGAAATCGGTGAGGCCGTTGGCCGTCGGCAGGCGCAGCGTCGGCATTGGTCAGGCCTCCAGCTCGGGAAGATCAATCCAGCGGCGCTCTTCCCAGGATTGCAGGCCGGCCATGGCCATCTGCACGCCCTTCGCGCCCGCCATCAGGTCCCATTTATAGTCGGGCAATTCGCCCACCACATGGCGCAGGAACAGCTCCCACTGCACGCGGAAGCCGTTCGGGTAGGGCTGCGTGTCCGGCACCTTCTGCCAGCCCTCATAGAAATTGATCGTCTGCGGCACATCGGGGTTCCAGACCGGCTTGGGTGTGGCCACGCGCGGCTGCACCCAGCAATCCGTCAGGCCACAGACGGCCGAGCCATGCGTGCCATCCACATGGAAGGTGACAAGGTCATCGCGCCGCACGCGCGTCGTCCAGGAGGAGTTGATATGGGCCACGACGCCCCCCTCCAGCTGGAAGGTCGCATAGGCGCTGTCATCCACATCGGCGTCATACCAGTTGCCGGCCTCATCCTTGCGCTTCGGGATATGGATGGCGCCGAGGCAGGAGACGGATTTCACCGCGCCGAAGGTGTTGTCCAGCACATAGCGCCAGTGGCAGAGCATATCGAGGATGATGCCGCCGCCCTCGGCCTTCTTGTAGTTCCAGGAGGGGCGCTGCGTCGGCTGCAGATCGCCCTCGAAGACCCAGTAGCCGAACTCGCCGCGCACGGAGAGGAGGCGGCCGAGCTGCCCGCTATCAATCACCATCTTAAGCTTGCGCAGGCCAGGCAGGAACAGCTTGTCCTGGACCACGCCATGCTTGATGCCGGCGGCCTTCGCCACGCGGGCGAGGTCCAGTGCGTCGGCGAGGTTATCGGCCGTCGGCTTCTCGCAATAGATGTGCTTCCCGGCGGCGATGGCCTTGCGGACCAGGCCCGCGCGCATCTGCGTCGTCGCCGCGTCAAAGAAGATCTCGTCCTTCGGGTCCGCAAGGCAGGCGTCCAGGTCGGTGCTGACGCGCTGGATGTTGTGCGCCTTCGCCAGCGCCTCCAGCTTCGCGCGGTTGCGGCCGACGATGATGGGGTCCGGCATCAGAATGTCGCCATTGGCGAGCGGCAGGCCGCCATCGGCACGGATCGCAGCGATGGAGCGGATGAGGTGCTGGTTCATGCCCATGCGCCCGGTGACGCCGTTCATGATGATCCCGATGCGGCGTTCCGCCATGGTCGTTTCCCCGTTGAAGTAACTATTCAGTTACCTATCGCCCCCGAGGGCCCCGGGTCAAGGGCGCAGATAGCCCAGCACCATCGCCACCACATGCGCCTCCCGCGCATCCAGCGCGGCCTCACTGCCGAGATCCGTGCCGAAGATGGTGGAGAGGGTGTGCATGTTGGCCACGGTGAAATGTCCCAGCGCCACCATGGAGAGGTAAAGCTGCAAGGGGTCGGCATCGGCGCGGAAGATGCCTGCCTCGGCACCACGCGCCAGCACCTCGCGCAGGCGCCGGGTGAGCGGCGAGTAGAGTGCCGGCACATCGGCCGAGCGGCGCAGATAGGCGGCGCGGTGGATGTTCTCCTGGTTCAGCAGGGCTACGAATTCCGGGTGGCGCGCCGTGTAGCGCAGGTTGAAGGCGACGAGCCGCGCCATGGCCTCGGCCGGCGGCAGATGGGAGACCTCCACCTGCTCCTCCTCCGCGCGCTTGGCCGCATAGGCGGCTTCCAGCACGGCCAGCCAGAGATCCTCCTTCGCCCCGAAATAGGCGTAGAGCATCCGCTTGTTGGCACCCGCCCGCGCCGCGATCTCGTCCACCCTGGCACCCGCCAGCCCATGCGCCGCGAATTCCGCGAGCGCCGCATCCAGGATGCGCGCGCGCGTCGCCTCCGCCCGGGGGGAGAGCGCGCTCACAGGCCCAGGCGGTCGCGCAGCCGGCCTTCCAGCACCTTGGCGGCGACGCCGATGCGCCAGAAGCGATGAAAGGCGATGGGACGGACGGGCGTGATGGGCATGTCCACCCGCTCGCCCAGGATGCGCCGCGCCATCTGCCGCCCCATGGCCGTGCCCATGGCCACGCCCCGGCCATTATAGCCGAGCCCCGCCAGAAGCCCGGGCGCGGGCTCATGCAGATGCGGGTAATGGTCCTTGGTCATCGCCAGCTGGCCATTCCAGCCATGCGTCCAGGCCACGCCCCTGATCTCGGGCCAAAGGCGTTCGGCATATTCCTTCAGATACTGGATGGGCTGCGTGTCGCCGATCGGGCGCTGCGGCCCGCGGCCGCCCATCAGCAGGCGGTTCTGCTGGTCCAGCCGGTAATAGACGGTGATGTTCCCGGCCTCGTAGAGCGAAGCGCGCAGCGGCATGATCTTGCGCGCCACCGCCTCATCCAGCGGCGCCGTGGCGGCGATGGAACTGAAGACCGGCACCACGCTCTGCCGCAGTCCAGGCCAGAGATCGCCGGTATAGCCGTTGGTCGCGAGCACGACGCGCTCAGCCGTGATGGCGCCCGCCGGCGTCGTCACGCGCCAGCCACCATTCGCGGTAGAGAGCGACGTGGCCGGCGTCTTTCCATGCACCCGTGCACCGGCCTGCATTGCCGCCCGCGCCAGGCCGCGCGCATAGGAGAGCGGCTGCACATCGCCGCCGCGTTTATCAAGCATGGCGCCCGCGTAGCGCGCCGTGCCGGTCAGCGTCGCAATCGCCTCGGCATCGAGGTACTCCACCGGCCAGCCACGCCTCGCGCATTGTTCCGCGGTGCGGCGCACATCCTCGGCATTATTCGCGTCAATTGCGGCGCGGATCGTGCCTTCCTGCCGCGCCTCGCACTGGATCTGGTGTCGGCGGATCAGCTCGAACACGGCATCCGGCGCGCCGTAGGAGAGTTCCAGCATGCGCCCGCCCAGATCCTCGCCATGATCGGCGATCACCTGGTCCGGGTCGGGCTTCAGTCCGGGATTCACCTGCCCGCCATTGCGGCCCGAGGCGCCCCAGCCCGGCTCCTCCGCCTCGATCAGGATCACGTCCCGCCCGGCCTCCGCCAAATGCAGCGCGCAGGAAAGGCCGGTGAAGCCACCGCCGATGATGCAGGTTTCCGCCGCCACATCGCCGGCCAGCGGCGGCGTGGGCATCGCGGGGATGGCGGTGTCGGCATAGAGGCTCGGCGGCAGCATGGGCTACTCCAGGGGGCGCAGGACGCGGCGCAGGAAATCCTGCGTGCGCGCCTCGCGCGGGGCGGTCAGGATCTCCGCGGGCGGGCCTTCCTCGACGACGCGGCCCTGGTCCATGAAGACCACGTGATCCGCCACCTCGCGCGCGAAGCCCATCTCATGCGTCACCACGGCCATGGTCATGCCCTCCCGGGCCAGGTCGCGCATGACGGTCAGCACCTCGCCCACCAGTTCGGGGTCGAGCGCGCTGGTCGGCTCGTCGAAGAGAACGGCCTTGGGGCGCATGGCCAGCGCGCGCGCGATCGCGACACGCTGCTGCTGCCCGCCGGAAAGCTGCGAGGGATAGGCGCTTTCCTTCCCCGTCAGCCCCACACGTGCCAGCAATTCCCGCGCATGCCGCTCGGCCGAGGCGCGGTCCTCGCCGGCGGCGTAGATCGGGCCTTCGGTCACGTTCTCCAGCGCGGTGCGATGCGGAAACAGGTTGAAGCGCTGGAACACCATCGTCACCTGCTGGCGCGTGGCGCGGATCTCCGGCCGGCTGCGGTCCACGCGCTGGCCCAGCACCCGCACCTCGCCCCCCTCATAGGATTCGAGGCCGTTCACGCAGCGCAGCAGGGTGGATTTGCCGGAGCCCGAGGGGCCGATGATGCAGACCACCTGGCCCTGCCGGACGCTCAGCGAAATGCCGTCCAGCACGCGGTTCGTGCCGAAGGATTTCTGCAGCTTGTCGATCTCGATCATCGCCGGCCAAACCGCTTTTCCAGCCGCGCCACCAGAATGATCAGCGGGATAGACAGGCACAGATAGAGGATCGCCGCCATGGTCCAGACCTCCTGATTCTTGAAGGTGGAGGAGGCGATGAGCCGCGCCTGGGTCGAGAGTTCGGCCACCGTGATGACGCTGGCCTGCGAGCTGTCCTTCAGCAGCATGATCAGGTTGTTGCCATAGGGCGGCAGCACGATTCGCACCGCCTGCGGCAGCACCACGCGCGTCAGGATGCGCGCGCGGCTCATCCCCAGGCTCTCCGCCGCCTCGATGGTGCCGGCATCCACCGCCAGAATGCCGGCGCGGAACACCTCGCCCATATAGGCCGAATACGCGACGCCGAGGCCGATGACGCCGGCCTGGAAGGCGTTCAGGTCCACGCCGAATTCGGGCAGCACGAAGTAGATGTAGAACAGCTGCACCAGGATCGGGATGCCGCGGATGGTGTTGGTGAAGATCATCGCCGGCCATTCCAGCCAGCGCTTGCCCGAAGTGCGCATCAGCGCCCAGACGATGCCGAGCGCCGTGGAAAGCAGGAGCGCGCAGAGGGTGACGGCGATCGTCACCCACACGCCCTGCAGCAGGATGGGCAGGAATTGCTGCCCGTCCCGCAGGAAACCGGCCCAGGTCAAAGGGCGCCGCTCATTCGGCCGAAGGCGGCAGGTTCCACTTGGTGACCAGCGCGGCGAAGGCGCCATCGGCCTTCATGCTGGCCAGCCCGGCATTGACGCGCGCCATCACCGGATCGCCCTTGCGCGCGCCGATCGCGATGCTGCCGACCAGCGAGGGGCGGTAATCCGGCAGCAGCCGCACGCCGCGGAAGGTCCCCTGCGCGATCTGGTAGGAGACGATGGGCGCATCGCCGAACCCCGCCGCGATGCGGCCGAGCGAGACATCGCGCATGATGTCGGCCACGCTGTCATAGGTGCGGACCTCGAGGCCTGCCGCGCGCAGCGGCTCGACATAGACGGTGCCGATCTGCGCGCCGGCCGTCACGCCGCGCATGTCGGCCAGCGTGCGCCAGGGGCGCTGCTCGCCCTCGCGCACCGCGACACCCTCACCATAGGCATAGACCGGGTTGGAGAAGTCGATCTGCTCGCGCCGCGCCGGCGTCGCCAGCATGGCGGCGGAGATCAGGTCAATGCGGGAGGAGGTGAGCGAGGCGATGAGCGCCGCGAAGGGTGTCGCCTGCACATCCACGGCGAAGCCCTGGCGGCGGCCGATCTCGGTGATCAGTTCCACCATGAAGCCGGTGATGGTGTTGGTGCGGGTATCGAGGAAGGTGAAGGGAATGCCCGTCGGCGTGGAGCCGACCTTGAGCGTCTGGCCCTGCGCCAGCGCGGTGCCACCCGACAGCGCCAGCGCGGCGCCGCCCCCCAGAACATGACGGCGATTGAACATGCCCATCTCTCCTCTCGTGTCTGGGCAGGATGAGGGCACGGCTGGACCCAAGGTTCAAGCGTGGGGGTCAAGCGTTCTCCCGCCCGGACCGATACCCAAAAGCCACAATGTGGCCGGCAACTGTGGGGAACAGGCCACGCCCCATGGTGCGGATGCCCGGCGCGAGACTACATTCCTCCCATGCGCGAGAGACGCCTGCCCCCCCGGCTCATGCTCCTGGGCCTGACCTTGCTCGCCGCCTGCGCGGCGGGCGGGCCCAATGTCGTGGACCGCGCCGGCCGCTCGGCGCCGACGCGGGGCGAGATCGCGGCCAGTGGCAGCATCTTCGGCAATTATCTGGTCGGTCGCTTCGCGGGTGAGGAGCTGGACACCAAGGTGGCGGCGGACAGCCTGCTGGCCGCCCTGCGCTCCGACCCGGACCAGCCCGACCTCATCCAGCGCGCCTTTGTCGCCTCGCTGCTCGATGGCCGGGCCGATGCGCTGCGCCTCGCCCGCCGGCTGCCGGACAACGCCTCGGCGCAGCTGGTCCTGTTCGGCGCCGATGTGGCCGCCGGGCGCTGGGCCGGGGCCGAGGCGCGAGCGCGCAACCTGCATCGCCAGGGGCCGGTGGCCGCCCTTCAGCCCGTGCTGCTCGCCTGGAGCCAGGCGGGGCGCGGCCAGCCGGACCAGGCCATCGCCACCCTGCGCCCCCTCGCCGAGCAGGGCCGCTTCCGCGCCCTGAACGCGCTACACGCAGCCCTCATCGCCGATGTCGCCGGCCGCCCGCGCGAGGCCGAGCGCTACGTTCGCCTGGCCCTGACCGACCAGCCCGACCCCACGCTCAGGCTCGCCATGCTCTCGGCCGGCATCCTGGAACGCGCCGGCCGGCCCAGCGATGCGGCCCGCCTGCTGGACCAGCTCGCCGGCTCCAATGATGACCTGGCGCTCGCGGTGCTGCCGCCAGCGCGCCGGCTGGTGCTGACCCAGCGCGCCATCGAGGGCCCGGCGGATGGCATCGCCGAGGCCTATGTGGCGCTCGGCAGCGCGCTGCGCGGCCAGGGCCTGGAGGAAATGGCGACGCTGATGGCCCGCCTCGCCCTTCGGCTGCGCCCGAATTTCGCGCCCGCCTTGCTGCTGCTGGCCGATACGCTGGCCGAGGGCGAACGCCTCGACGTCGCGCGGGAGACGCTGCTGCAGGTGCCCGAGGGCGACCCCCTCTTTGGGCCCGCGCAGCTGCGGCAGGCCGCGCTGCTCGATCGTCTCGGCCGCCCCGATGAGGCGGAGGCGCTGCTGCGCCGCCTGGCCGAGGCGCTGCCCGGCGTGCCGCAGCCGCTGACCCGCCTGGGCGATTTGCAACGCCGCCGTGGCCGCTTTGCCGAGGCGGTGGTGGCCTATGACGGCGCCATCGCCCGCAGCCAGCCCGTCAAGCCGGCCGACTGGCCGCTCTTCTACGCCCGCGGCATCGCGCGGGAGCGTTCGGGCAATTGGCCCGGCGCCGAGGCGGACCTGCTGCAGGCCCTCGCCCTCTCGCCCGAGCAGCCCTTCGTGCTGAACTACCTCGCCTATACCTGGGCCGACATGGGCGTGAACCTGGAGCGCGCGAAGACCATGCTCGAAGGCGCCGCGGCACAACGCCCCCAGGATGGCAACATCGCCGACAGCCTGGGCTGGGTGCTGTTCCGCATGGGCCAGATCCAGGCCGCCATCACCCAGCTGGAACGCGCGGTGGAGCTGGAGCCGCGCAATGCCACGATCAATGACCACCTGGGCGACGTCTATTGGGCGGCGGGCCGCGAGCGCGAGGCGCGCTTCCAATGGCAGCGCGCGCTCAGCATGGACCCCGAGCCGACGGAAGCGACGCGGCTGCGCATGAAGATCGACACCGGCCTGCCCCGGCCCGCCCGCCGCTGACATGGCGCCGCTGGAGGAGGCCGCCCCGGCCAAGGTCAACCTGTTCCTGCACGTCACCGGCCGCCGCGCCGATGGCTACCATCTGCTGGACAGCCTGGCCGTCTTCGGCCCCGCCGCCGACCGGCTGACCGCAACGCCGGCCGATGCGCTCAGCCTGACACTGTCCGGCCCCTTCGGCGAGAGTCTCGCGGCCGAGACCGACAATCTGGTGCTGCGCGCCGCGCGCGCTTTGGCAGCCAAGGCGGGCGTCACGGCGGGTGCCGCGCTGCATCTCGAGAAGCATCTGCCCGTCGCCTCAGGCATTGGCGGCGGCTCGGCCGATGCGGCGGCGGCGCTGCGCCTGCTCAACCGGCTCTGGGGCTGCGGGCTGGATCAGTCGGCACTCGCCTGCCTTGCCGCGCCGCTGGGCGCCGACATCCCGGTCTGTGTCGCCTCCCGCCCCGCGCGCATGCAAGGCATCGGCGAGGTGATCAGCCAGGCGCCCGCCCTGCCCGGCTGTGGGCTCCTGCTGGTCAATCCGCGCGTGCCGGTGTCCACACCAGCCGTCTTTCGCGCGCGGCAGGGCGGCTTCTCGCCCGCCGCGACCCTGCCCGACGCCTGGCCGGATGCCGCCGCCATGGCCGCCGACCTCGCGCGCCTGACCAATGACCTGGAGGCGCCGGCCCTCTCCCTGTGCTCCGTGATCGGCGAGGTACTGGCGGCACTGCGGACGGAGCCCGGCTGCCTGCTGGCGCGGATGAGCGGTTCGGGCGCCACCTGCTTCGGCATCTTCTCGACCCCCGACGCGGCGACTGCCGCCGCGCGCGGCATGCCCGCGGCGTGGTGGGCCTCAGGCGGCGCGCTCACCGCTTGACGGACCGGCCGCTTCCGCGACAGCTTGTCCGGACATCGAAGGAGCCCGCCATGATCGCCACCCGCCGGACCCTGCTGGCTGCCGCCACCCTCTCGACCACCCTCAGCGCCCCCTGGGTGACGAGCCGCGCGCAATCGGCCGGCACCCTCAATGTCGTGCTGAACCAGGGCCTTCTGGCCCGCCTCTGGATTGACGAGCTCCATCCGGTCTTCGAGCGCGAAACGGGCGCGCGGCTGAATGTGCAGCAATCGGTCACCGGCAACATGCTCGGCATGCTGCGCACCCAGCGCGACAACCCGCCGGACCTGATGCAGTTCTCGGAAGCCGGCGTCTTCGCCGCCGCCCAGGCAGGCCTGCTGCGCGCCCACAACCCCGCGAACATCCCGAACTGGGCAAGCCTGCGCGACGCCTTCAAGCTGGCCGACAACTACTCGGCCGGCGTCATCGATGCGGTGCACACCCTCTACTACAACACCCGCGCGCAGACGACGCAGCCCACCGCCTGGGCGCAGCTTTGGGATCCCTCCTCGCGCCGGCGCGTGGCGATCCCGCCCATCACCTGGAACAGCGGCGTGCGCATGGTGACCACGGCAGCGCAGATCGCCACCGGCAAGCCCTTCGCCGAAGCGCAGCGCGACCTCGATGCCGGCATCCGGCATCTGGCGCGGCTGAAGGAGAATGGCGCCATCGCCTATACCGGCGCGCCGCAGGCCATCCAGATGCTGCAATCGGGCCAGATCCCGCTCGTGCCCTTCTACGGCATCTTCATCAACCCGATCATCGCGCAGGGCGCGCCCATCAAGCCCGCCGTGCCGCTGACCGAGGGCATCCATGGCGAAATCGTCGGCCTCAACATGCCGGTGAACGTGAAGAACGTGGAGCTGGCCGAGCGTTATGTGAACATGAGCCTCTCGCGCGAGTTCCAGAGCAAGATCGACAGCGTGCTGAACGCCCGCGCCGCCAACAAGGATGTGAACCCCTCCCCGCGCACGCTCGAATTGCTCGGCCCGGCGGACAACATCCTCTACGCCGATTGGCGGTTCCTCTCCGAGCAGCGCGCGCGGCTGACCGATGCCTGGAACAACGTGTTCGGCTGATGCAGGGCGCTTCCCCGCGCCTCACCGGGCTCTTGCTGATCGCGCCCGCGCTGATCTTCCTGGCGGCCTTCTACCTGGTGCCGCTGGGTACCATGGTCGAGGAAAGCCTGCGCTCCTCGCCGGCCGATCTCGACCCACGCCCGGGCCTGAGCCTGTATCAATTCGAGCGCGTCTGGGGCTCCGGCCGCTCCTGGCGGGCGCTCGAGCGCACGGTGCGGATTTCCGCCATTTCCACGCTGCTGACGTTGGTGGTGGCCTACCCCATCGCGCTGTTTCTTTTCCAGCTCCGCTCCTTCTGGCGCACCACGATCCTGATCACGATCTTCGTCTCGCTCGCCTCCAGCCTGATCGTCCGCAACTATGGCTGGCTGGTGACGCTGGCCGATGCGGGGCCGGTGAACCAGCTGCTGCTGGCGCTGGGTTTCACCGAGGAGCCGCTGCGCCTGGTCTATAGCGAAGGTGCCACCATCGTGGCCCTGGTGCATTATGCCCTGCCCTTCATGATCCTGCCGATCTACGGCGCGCTGACGCGCATCCCGCCCTCCTTCGTCGAGGCCGCGCAATCGCTCGGCGCCGGGCCGTGGCGGGCGCTGTGGGGCACGGTACTGCCACTTTCCATACCCGGCATCTTCGGCGGCACCACGCTCACCTTCGCCATCTGCATGAGCGCCTTCGTGACACCGCTCATGCTGGGTTCGCCCGCCACGGCGATGATCAGCCAGGTGGCGGCCGAGCAATTCCTCGTGCAGCTGAACTTTCCCTTCGGCTCGGCGATGATCGTGGCGCTGACGCTCGTCACCTTCGGCATCCTGCTGGCCTATACGCTGATCATCCGCACCATGTTCCGCCACCATGCCTGACGCGAAGAGCTTCCGTGCGGTCGTGGCGGTGCTGGCCAGCCTTGGCCTCGCCTTTCTCATCTTTCCGGTGATCTTCACCGGCGTCGTGGCCTTCGGCGGCTCCATCTTCATCGAGTTCCCGCCACAAAGCTTCTCGCTGCGCTGGTTCGAGAATATCGGCCGCATCAACCGCATCTGGGATGCGACGATCACTAGCCTCTATATCGGCCTGATCACGGCCGCCCTGGCCACAGCCATGGGGGCGGCGGCGGCGCTGGCGCTGGTGCGCAGCGAGGTGCCGGGCAAGGCGATGCTCACCTCGCTGCTGCTCTCGCCCATCGCGCTGCCCATCGTCGCCATCGGCATCGCGCTCATCCAGTTCTTCATCCTGCTGGGCATGGCCTTCACCTGGTGGAGCCTCGTCATCGGCCATCTCGTGCTGGTCATCGCCTATCCCGTGCGGACGGTGGCGGCGGCCCTCACCCTCTCCAACCCCTCGCTGGAGGAGGCGGGCGCCTCGCTCGGCGCCTCGCCCTGGCAGGTGTTCCGCACGGTGACGCTGCCGCAGATGGCACCGGGCCTGGTCAGCGGCTTTCTGTTCGCGTTCCTCATCAGCTTCGACAATTACCCGATCAGCGTCTTCCTGGTGCGCGGCGACCTGACGACGCTGCCGATCGAGCTGTTCAACTACATCAGCCAGAACCTGGACCCGACGCCCGCCGCCTTCTCCTCCGCCTATGTCGCCATCATCGCGTTGCTCATCCTGCTGGCGGAGCGGCGCTGGCGGATCATCTCCCTCTCCATCCCCCGCTGAGGAGACCGCATGGCCCGGCTTGAGCTCGATCGCGTGGCGGTGACGCTCGGTGGCAACCGCATCCTGCACGGTGTCAGCCTCGACGTCGCAGATGGCGAATGCGTGGCGCTGCTCGGTCCCTCCGGCTGCGGCAAGACGACGACGCTGCGGGCGATTGCGGGCTTCACGCCGGTGAGTTCCGGCGAGATCCGCATCGCCGGGCGCTCGGTGCTGGGGCTGCCGCCGCACAAGCGCAACCTCGGCCTGGTTTTTCAGGATTACGCGCTGTTTCCGCACATGACGGTGGCGCAGAACATCGGCTACGGGCTGCGCATGCGCGGCGTGGATCGCGGCGCCATCGCGAAGCGGGTGGAGGAAGCGCTGGCCCTGGTCCGCCTGGGCGAGATGGCCGAGCGTTACCCCGCACGGCTTTCCGGCGGCCAGCGGCAGCGCGTGGCGCTGGCCCGCGCCCTGGTCATCAAGCCGGACATCCTGCTGCTGGACGAGCCGCTCGGCGCGCTGGACCGCAAGCTGCGCGATGCCATGCAGGTGGAATTGAAGCGCATCCATCGCGAGGTGGGGGTCACCACCATCATCGTCACGCACGACCAGGAGGAGGCGCTCTCGCTGGCCGACCGCGTCGCCGTGATGTTCGCGGGCGACATCCGCGAGGTGGAGCGCCCGGCCACCCTCTATGCCCGCCCACGCAGCCGCGAGGTGATGGATTTCCTGGGCGAGGCCAATCTCATCCCGGCGGAGGTCACGCCAGAGGGCGCGCTGCGCCTGCCCGGCGGCGGCGAGATCCCGCATGGCGGGGCGAGCCCGGGCCTGGTGCGGATCGGCATTCGGCCCGAGCATGTGGCGATCCTGCGTGACGCCACGCCCGGCTGCATCGCCGCCCGCGTGACGGAGATCGTCTTCAAGGGCGCCCATGCCTCACTCTATGCCGAGGGTCCCGGCGGCATCGCACTTTCGGCGAGCCTGCCACCTTCCGCGCTGGCGGCGCCGCCCGCCATCGGCGAGACTGTCCATCTGCGCCCCGAGCCCACGCATCTCATCCTGTTCGAGGAGGACCCCGCATGACCAGCACCCGCGCCATGCACGACATAGGCGGGCTCGACCTCGGGCCCATTGATCGCAGCGAGCATCCGCGGACGCTCTATGAGCTGCGCGTGGACGCCATCCTCATGCTGCTGACGAGCCCGGCCTGCGGCGCCTTCAAGGTGGATGCGCTGCGCCGCGCCATCGAGGAATTCTCGCAAGCCGATTACGACCACCTGCCCTATTACGACCGCTGGCTGCAGGCGCTGACCAACCTGCTCGTCGAGCAGCAAGTCCTGGACCGCGCAGAGATCGAGGCGCGCGTGGCCGCCATCACGCAGGAGCTGGCCGATGCCGCCTGAGCCGCGCTACGCGCCCGGCACGCCCGTCCGCGTCGCCGACCGGCCCGTTCGCGGGCATTGCCGCACGCCCTTCTACCTCCGCGGCCATCGCGGGGTGGTGACGGGTTATGCCGGCCGCTTCCATGACCCGGTCCAGCTGGCCCAGCACCGCCCGGGCCTGCCGAAACTGTTTCTCTACCGCGTCCGCTTCCCGCATCTGGGCGCGGACGGGCGCCCCACGCAGGACGAGATCGAGGCCGACATCTACGAGGATTGGCTGGAAAGCGAGGCCACCCCATGAGCACGCCGCATCATCACCACGACCACGACCACGACCATGACCATGACCATGACCATGACCACGCGCCGATCGAGGATGGCGAGGGCCCGCCCGGCCCCTTCCAGATCCTGGAACGCGCCGTGCGCGAATTGCTCATCGAGAAGGGCATCCTGACCGCCGAGCAGATCACCCGCCAGATCGAGCTGCAGGAGGGCCGCACGCCCGAGCTTGGCGCCGGCGTCATCGCCAAGGCCTGGACCGACCCCGCCTTCCATGCCGAGCTCAAGCAGGATGCGCGCGCCGCAGTGGCGAAGCTCGGCATCACCATCCCCGACGCGCCGGAGCTCATTGCCCTCGAAAACGAGGAAGGGGTGCATCACGTCATCGCCTGCACCCTCTGCTCCTGCTACCCGCGCATGCTGCTGGGCGTGCCGCCCGCCTGGTACAAAAGCAAGGCCTACCGCTCGCGCGTGGTGCTGGACCCGCGGGGCGTTCTGGCGGAATTCGGGCTGACCCTGCCGGCAGAGACGCGCATCCGCGTCGTGGATAGCACGGCCGACCTGCGCTACCTGGTCATCCCCCGTCGCCCTGCGGGCACCGAGGGCTGGGATGCGAAGCGCCTGGCCGCGCTGGTGACGCGGGATTCGATGATCGGGACCGGTGTGCCACTCAGCCCGTAATAAGGTGGGCTGGTTGGGGTGCTAGGATTCGAACCTAGGAATGGCGGTACCAAAAACCGCTGCCTTACCACTTGGCTACACCCCAGCCGTGCAGCCCTTTAGCGAGGCACGGCCGGGTCCGTAAAGCCCCCCTCAGATCCGGATATTCGCCTCTTGCACCAGGCGCTGCCAGCGCGCCAGGTCGGTCCGCAGGATGTCGGCAAGGCGTTCCGGCCCGCCGGGCGGCGCCGCTTCGACATTCTGCTGCGCCAGGCGCCGCACGAAGGCGGGGTCGGCCAGCAGCTCGTTGAAGATGCGGTTCCAGTAGAGCGTGACCGCCGGCGGCGTGCCCGCGGGCGCGAACAGGCCAGCCCAGGCGAGGCTCTGGAAGTCCACCACTTCCGGCACGCCCGATTCGCGCATGCTGGGCACGTTCGGCAGAATGGGTGAGCGGGTCTGCGCCAGCACCGCCAAAGCCTTGATCCGCCCGCCCGTCACCTGCGGCGTGGCGCTGGTCATGGCATCCACCATGAAATGCACGCGGCCGACCGAAAGGTCGAGCAGGGCCTGTGCCGAACCCCGATAGGGCACCTGTTCCAGCGGAATGCGCGTGAGGCGCGAGAACATCTCCGTCGTGAGGTGGCCCGCCGTTCCCATACCGGGATTGGCCGCGATATAGCGCCCCGGGTTGGCCCGCATCAGCGCCACCAGCTCGGCCAGGTTGTTGGCCGGCAAGTCGGGCGGCACGACGATGAGGAAGCCGGTCCAGCCGATCAGCGACATGGGAACCAGGTCCCGCAGCACATCGAAGGGCAGGTTGGGTGTCACCGCCGGGTTCACGGCCACGGGCGAATTGCTGGTCAGCAGCAGGGTGTGCCCATCGGGCGGCGCGGTGGTGACGGCCTGCACGCCGATCGCCCCCGTGGCGCCGGCGCGGTTGTCCACGATGATCTGGACATTGTGGCGCGTCTGCATTTCCTCGGTCAGCACGCGGGCGATCAGGTCGCTCATGTTGCCCGGTGGGAAGGGCACGATGATGCGCACCGGTCGCGAGGGATAGGCCTGCGCGAAGGCGGGTGTGGCAAGCGCCAATGCGGGCGCGGCGAGAAATGGGCGACGTCGGATCATGCGGCGGGAGTCCTTTGCCAATCGAAGGGGGCGGCCCGTGGAAGGCCAAGATTTTCGCGCAGCGTGGTGCCGGCGAACTCGCGCCGGAACACGCCGCGCCGCTGCAATTCCGGCACCACGAGGCGTACGAAATCCTCATAGGCGCCGGGCATATGCGTGGCAGCGAGCACGAAGCCGTCACAGGCCTCGCTCTCGAACCATTCCTGCATCTCATCGGCCACGGATTGCGCCGTGCCGGTGAAGCAGGGGAATTCGCGGATTGTGCCGCGGCCGCTGATCTCGACGAAGTCGCGCAGCGTCGGGTTCTGCTTGCCGGAGGTGCTCACCACGCGGTCGCGGATGGCCTGCAATCCCTTGATGCCGGCCAGCTCATCATCGGTGAAGGCGTCGTCCAGGCCCTTGCTGGCGAAGTCGTAGTTCAGCACCTCCGACAGCAACGCAAGGCCATCCACCGGCTTGGCCAGGCTTTCGATCAGCGCGCGCTTCTCGGCCGCCTCGTCCTTGCTGTTGCCGATGATCGCGTAGACGGCGGGGCAGACGCGCACCTTCGCCGGATTGCGGCCGGAAGCGGCGACCTGCGCCTTGAACTCGGCATAGACCTTCTGCCCGGCCTTGAGGTTCGGGTAGATCACGAAGATCAGGTCACCCCAGGCGGCGGCGAAGCTCTTGCCGCGCCCGCTCTGCCCGGCCTGGATCAGCACGGGCCGCCCCTGCGGCGTGCGCGGCACGGTGAAGGTGCCCTGGCTCTTGTACCAGCGGCCATCATGGTTGAGCCGCCGGACCTTGCTCGGATCCGCGAAGATGCCGGAGGCGCGGTCATTGATGATCGCGTCATCGCCCCAGGCATCCCAGTGGCTGAGCACGATTTCCATGAATTCATCGGCGCGGTCATAGCGCAGGTCATGCGCGGGGTGCTCGGCGCGGCCCATATTGTGCGCCTCGCTATCGTTCAGCGAGGTGACGACGTTCCAGGCCACGCGACCGCCCAGCATATGGTCCAGCGTCGCGAAGACGCGGGCGACGTGATAGGGTTCGTAATAGGTCGTGGAATAAGTGGCGCCGAGGCCGAGCTTTTCCGTGGCCAACCCCATGGCGGTCAGGATGGAAATCAGGTCCAGCTTCACGACGCGGATGCCATTGGTCACCGCCTGGGCGTGGTCGTGCCCCAGGATGTCCGGCAGCGCGAGCCGGTCATCGAAGAAGGCCATGTGGAAGCGGCCATCCTCCAGGTTGCGTGCGATGCGCTGGTAGTATTTCGGCGAGAGGAAATCCTGCATCGTCTCCGGGTGCCGCCAGGACCCTGGATAATTCGAGCAGTTCTGCGCCTGGAGAAAGGCGACCATGGCCATTTCGCCGCGTGGTGACATCAATGCTTTTCCTCAGCCGTTGAGCGCTTCTGTGAGCGCCATCACATCGGACGCCGCATCAAGGCCCATGACAAGGTCGAGGATCCGCCGCGCCTGCGTGGCCGAGACCTGGCGGCCCGCATTCTCCATGAATTTCCGCTCGACATCGGCCATGGTGAGCGGATTGCCGTCGGAGCCGCGGTTCATCTCCTCGCGGTGGCGCAGCACGCGGCCATCCAGCGTTTCGATCACCAACTCGCCGCCGTAGTAGCGCGGGAAGTTCAGCGTCGCGTCCGTCTCGTAGCTGGTGCGGGCGCAGAGGGCGAGCGCGCGCGGGTCGCGGATCATCTCCTCCTCCAGGTCATCGAGCGAGAGGTGGCCGCGCAGCAGGCAGGAGGCAACGGCGTAGTGGACGCTGAACTGCGCGTCATAGGAATTGGCCGGCACCTTCTTCGCCGCCTCCGGCTCGCACACCACCTTCACCTGGCCCGGGTGGATTCGGACCGTGATGTGCTTGATGTCCTCCGGCCGCAGCCCGTGGGCAGCGCGCAAGGCAAGCGCCGCATCGGCGAAGACGTGGTTGAAGTGGCAGCAGGGATAGGGCTTCAGCGCGTTGTTGCGCATCTCCCACAGATCGCCCAGGCGCTCGGTGCAGCGCGAGAGATCGGACGGCGCCTTCTCCTGCATGTGGCTGCGGAACAGGCCGAAGCGGCCCTCATAGGCGGCGGGCGGCGCCTTGAACCCGTTGCGCGCCAGCGCGGTCGCGGTGATGGCGGCAAAGCCCGCCCAGCCCGGATGGATGCGCTTGGTCCAGGAGCCATCCTCGAGAAATTCCAGCGAGCCCGCGGCCATGGAGAGCAAGATGCCCTGCGCCCCACTGATCTGCGCCGCGGTGGCGCCGGCGAGGCGCCCGGCCGTCAGCGCGCAGCCAAAGGCGCCGACCATGCCGGTCGGGTGGAAGCCCACCTGATGGAAGCCGCCCTGCGCTGCGGCACCGATGCGCGAGGCGGCCTCAACCCCGATGATGTAGGCGAGCAGCGCCTCGGCGCCCGAAGCGCCATGCTCGCGCGCCATGTGCAGCGCGGTTGGCACCGTGCTGGAGGAGGCATGAACGATCGCATCCGAATGCGTGTCATCGTAATCGAGGCCATGGATCAGCGAGCCGTTCATCATCACGGCGTCGCGCAGCGGCAGGCGATAGGCCATGCCGATGACCGGATGGCTGCCCACTCCGGCGAGCCCATGGATGGCGCCGATGGTGCGCCGCGCATAGTCGAAGCCCGAGGCCGCGATGGCGATGCCCAAGGCATCCAGCATGTGGCGCTTGGCCTGCTCCATCACATCGGCGGGAATCTGCTCCACGCGGAGCGCGGTGGCGAATTCGCCCAATTGCAAGGAAATGGGCGTGCGCGTGGCAAGCTCGGTCGGCAGGCTGTCCATGACGTTGGTCTCCCTTTCTGCGAAGGATGGGCATGTCCGGGCATCTCTGTCAAACATACGGACAAATCTATCTGGACGCCGCCCACTGCCGCGCCTATCAGCGGGCAACATCGCAGGAGACGCCGCATGACCGCCCCCAACCGCACCTTCCTCTTCGCCCCCGGCGACCATGCCCGCCGCGCCGAGAAGGTGCTGACCTCAGGCGCCGATGCCTGCATCCTCGACCTCGAGGACGCGGTCGCGATCTCGGCCAAGGTGGCGGCGCGCGCCCTGGTGAATGCGGCGCTGGAACGCCCCCGCACCTGCCGCGGGTTCGTCCGCGTGAACGCCTTCGACACGGAGTTCTGCCCGGGCGACATCCAGGCCGTGATCCGCCCACGCCTGGACGGCCTGGTCCTGCCCAAGCTGGAGGATCCCGCGCAGCTGGTGGCCGTGGACTGGCTGATCAGCGGCCTGGAGCGCGAGCGCGGCCTGCCGCATCGCGGCATCGAGATCATGCCCATCATCGAGACGGCGCGCGGCATGGCGGGCCTTGCGGCGCTGACCGCCTGCGCCGCCACGATGGGTGGCCGCGTGCGGCGCTTCAGCTTCGGCGCGGGTGACTACACGCTCGACCTCGGCATCACCTGGGATCTGGCCGAGACGGTGCTGGAAGGTGCGCGCGAGCGGATGGTGCTGCACAGCCGCGCCGCCGGGCTCGAAGCGCCGATCGACACGGTCTGGATCGAGCTGCGCGAGATGGAGGCCTTCACCGCCTCCTGCGCGCGGGGCGTGGCCATGGGCTTCCAGGGGAAGCTCTGCATTCATCCGGACCAAATTTCGATCGCCAACGCCGCCTATTCACCGGCCGAGGCCGAGGTGGCGCGCGCACAGCGCATCATCGCGGCCTTCGCCGAGGCCGAGGCACAGGGCCTGGCCTCCATCCAGGTGGAGGGGCGATTCGTGGACTACCCGATCGTGGACCGCGCGCAGCGCATCGTGGCGCTGGCCGAGCGGATCGGCCTCACACCTCGCGCTTGAGCGTGGCGCGGTAGGTGAAGCGCGGCGCCGGATGGCAGCCATCCGACACCTCGAAGACGCGCCCGTTCTGGTCGAGGTAGCGGCGCAAGATCATCAGCGCGGGCGCCCCAGGCTCCACTTCGAGCAGGGCCGCCTGCGCCTCGGGCACGCCCCCGGCCGAAAGATCCACCTCGACCGAGGAGAGTTGGAGCCCGAAGCGCCGTTCGATCAGCGCATAGACCGAGACGGGCTGCTGGCCGATTTCCTCGATCACGGCGGCGTATTCGGCGGGAATATGGATGATCGTGAAGGCGATGGGCGCGGTGGTCAGCCGCACGCGGCGAATGCCCTCCACACGAAGCCAGGCCTCGCCCACGGGAACGCCGGGCACTTCGCTCGCCGGCACCTCGCGCACGCGCAGGACGGTCAGGCGGGTCTCCTCAGGATATTGCAGCAACCCGCCCATGTTGGTGAGTTCCTGCACGAAGCGGCCGCGATTCTCATGCGCGATGACCGTGGTGCCGCTGCCCTGCCGGCGCGCGACCAGGCCCGCCTCCTCGACCAGGCGCAGCGCTTCGCGAATCGTGTGGCGCGAGGCGCCGTACAGGGAACAGAGCTCGGTCTCGGTGGGCAGCATGCTGCCGATGGCGTGTTGCCCGCCGCGAATCTGCGCGAGCAGTTCGTCGCTGATCTGGCGGTACCGCGGGCGAGGATCAGCGCCGGAGCCGGCAACTTCGCGCCGGCCCTCGCCCTTGATTGTGTCACCCTTGATTGTGTCGCCCTTGATTGTGTCGCCCTTGATTGTGTCGCCCTTGATTGTGTCGCTCTTGATTGTGTCGCTCTTGGTCACGACGCCCCCCGATTGTATTCCCTGCCTTAGTTACCCGGGGTCCTTCACCAATGCCAGCAGGGACCGCCAGCGCGAATCCGTTGCGTCCTCGGCCCATTCGAACCCGGCCATCTCGGTGGTGATAATCTCGGCGCCGGCGCGGGCCAGGCGGGCCAGCGCCGCCTCGCGGCTCGCGGCGCGGCGGGAGCCCATCGCGTCCCGCACCGCCCAGACGCGGCGGCCAAGGCCGAGCAGGCCGAGGGCCGTCTGCATCACGCAGACATGCGCCTCATAGCCGCAGATCACGATCTCCGTCCGGTCGGGTGGAAGGGCGTCCCGGAAGGCGGGCGTGCGGCAGGCGTCGAAGCTGGTCTTGTGGAAGGTGGTCTCGCTGAGGGCCGCGAGTTCCGGCAGCAGCGGGCCGATGCGGTCCGGGCAATGCTCCGTCGCCCAGACCGGGATGTCGAACAGCTTGGCGAGCTGCGCCAGGCGCAGCGCCTCGCGCAGCACGGCCGTGCCATCCTCGATGGCCGGGTGCAGCTTGCCTTGCAGGTCCACGAGCAGCAGCAGCGAGGTCCGGCGGTCCAGGGTCAGCATGGCATGCGCTCCAGCAGGCGTTGCATCAGACCGCGCGCGGGCAATCCGAACAAGCGCAAACGTCGGGTTTCGGAGAGGACCAGCAGGCCCACAGCTTGGGCGAAGACTTCGGCCACCAGCGCATCGGGCTCCGGCACGGTCGCGGCGGCCCGGATCGGCGCCAGTGCCGCCAGCAGCAGCGCGTTCAACTCGGGGTCCACCCCCTGCCCCAGCCCGCGCGGCGCCGGCCCGCCCGGGCCGAGATAGAGGCCGAGCGCCAGCTCCTGCGGGCGGGCGGCGTAGAAGTCGAAGAGTGCGAGCGCGCCATCGCGGAACGCGTCCGGCCCCCGCGCGGCCACCTCGATTGCGGCCGTGAGATCCGCGAGCGAAGCCCGCAGCAGCTCCGCATAGATCGCCTCGCGGCTGTCGAAATGGAAGTAGAGCGCGGCCGGCGTGTAGCCCGACCGCGCCGCAATGGCGCGCAGGCTGGCCCCTTCGAGCCCCTGCTCGGCGAAGACCTCGCGCGCTGCATCCAGGATGCGCTGCCGGCCCAGTTCCTTCTTCGTGGATGTACTCATTGACGCACATAATCGAACAGCGTTAGATTTTTCGCAAGGACACAGGAAACGCCGCCATGCTCATCTCCGCCGAAGCTTATCGGGACTCGCTCCGCGCGCTTTCTCCGCGCGTCTTCGTCAACGGCCAGCAGGTGAAGAGTGTGGCGGATGAGCCCCTGCTGGAGCCGGGCATCAACGCGCTCGGCGTCACCTATGACTTCGCCCTGCGCGAGGAATACCAGAAGCTGATGGTGGCAACGCAGCAGGCCTCGGGCCGCGTCACCAACCGCATGCTGCATGTGAACGGCAGCACGGATGACCTGCTGACCAAGCTGGAAGCCGTGCGCCTGCTGTGCCGGGAATCCGGCTGCGCGCAGCGCTACCTCGCGCATGATGCGCTGAACGCGCTGCACCAGGGCACCAAGCGCGCCGATGACGTGCATGGCGGTGAGCGCCATGCACGCTTCCTCGCCTATCTCGACGATGTGCAGGCGCGCGACCTCTCGATCGGCATCGCGATGACGGATGCCAAGGGCGACCGCTCCAAGCGCCCCGGCCAGCAGGCCAATCGCGACATGCATGTCCACATCAAGGAGCGCCGTGCGGACGGCATCATCATCCGCGGCACCAAGGCCATCGTCACCGGCGCGCCCTACATGCACGAATTCCTCGTCATGCCCTGCCGCACCATGACGCCGGAGGATGCCGATTTCGCCGTCTGCTGCGCGGTGCCGGTGGATGCCGAGGGCATCACCATCGTATCCCGCCCCGCCGGCCGCCCGGGCGAGGCCGCGGCCCGCTTCAGCAACAGATACGGCCAGTCCACCGGCGTCGTGATGTTCGAGGATGTCTTCGTGCCGTGGGAGCGGGTCTTCTTCGCCGGCGAGACGGCCGAGGCCGGCTTCATGACAACCAGCTACGCCACCCATCACCGCCATTCCTGCATCGCCGCCCGGGCCGGCTTCGGTGACCTGCTGATCGGGGCCGGCGCGCTGATGATCGAGGCGAATGGCCTCGACACGGATCGCCACGCCCATGTGCGTGACGCGATGGTGGACCTGATCAAGATCGTCGAGGGCTTCTTCGCTTGCGGCGTCGCCGCCAGCGTCTATGGCACGCGCGACCCCTCGGGCGCCGTCATGCCCGAGACGGTGTTCAGCAACATCGGCAAGCTGCTGCTGGCCACGCAGATCTACGACATGCATCGCCTCGCGCATTACGTCTCGGGCGGGCTGATCGTGGCGCTGCCCGGCCCGGATGAGGATCACAATCCCGAGACGGCGGCCTCGCTCTCCGCCGTGCTCGCCGGGCGCGCCGACATTCCGGCGGAGAAGCGCCTGGATGTGGCCCGCTTCATGGAGGACCTCACGGCCTCCAACCAGGGCGGCTGGTATTCCGTCATCTCGCTGCATGGGGGCGGCAGCCCCGAGGCGATGAAGCGCGAGATCTGGCGCAACTACCCGGTGGAGGAGCGCAGCGCGCTGGTCGGACGCCTGCTGGACCGCGGCATCCTCGACGAGGGGCAGCGCACCTCCAAGCAGCCAGGTCGCTGCTGCGAGACGGGGTGCGAGCCCCCGGCCCTGACCCCTGCCCTGCCAGCCCGCAACGCGGCGGAGTAGCTACGCGGCGCGGATGGCGCTCAGGAAGCCATCCACCTTGCCCCGCAAGGCGGCAGCCTGCTGCGAAAGCCCGGCTGAGGCCTCGCGCAGCCCCAGGGTGGCGGTGGCCGTGACCTCCGCGCCTTCGCGCACCTGCGCGGTCTGGCGCGAAACCTCCTCGGTGCCGCTGGCCGCGCGAGAGACGGCGCCACCGATGTCTCGGGTCGCCGCCGCCTGCTCCTCCGCCGCTGCCGCCACCTTCTCGGCGATGGCGCTCACCTCGGCGATGGTCCGGCCGATGCCGCGAATGGCATCGGCCGTGCGCGCCGTCTCGCCCTGCATCGCGCCGATCTGTTCGCGGATCTGATCCGTGGCCTTGGCGGTCTGCGCGGCGAGCGCCTTCACTTCGCCCGCCACCACGGCGAAGCCCTTGCCCGCATCGCCCGCGCGCGCCGCCTCGATCGTGGCGTTCAGTGCCAAGAGGTTGGTCTGCGCCGCAATGGAGTTGATCAACACCACCACGTCGCCAATGCGCTGCGCCCCCTCGACCAGGACGCCCACGGCCGCATCCGTCGCGCGCGTGTCCTCGGCCGCCTTGGAGGCGATGCGGGCACTTTCCGCGACCTGATGCGCCACTTGGGCGATGCTCGCCGCGAGTTCCTCACTCGAATGGGCGACCAGGCCGACCTCCTCGAAGGCGCTGCCTGCGGCGCGCGCCATGTGCTCCGCCCGGCCGCGGGCATCCTCGGCGGCGCGGCCCAGCTGGTCGGCCGTGCCGTCCAAGGGCGCGGCCGCGGCCGCGAAGGCGCCCAGCGTTTCCGCCACCTCGGCCTCAAAGGCCCGGATCAGGCCTTGCGTCCGCTCGCCTTCAGCCAGCTTGGCCGCCTGCGCCGCGGCGGCCGCGGCCTCGCTGGCGCGGGCGGCCTCGGCATTGTGGCGGAGCACCTCCAGCGCGCCGGCCATCTGGCCGATCTCGTCGCGGCGCGTGTCATGCGGGATCTGACGGGCGAGGTCGCCATCCGCCAGGTGCTGCACACTCTCCGTCAAGTCCAGGACCGGCGTCACGACGCGCCGCCGCAGCAGGACCGCCAACCCCGCCAGCAACAACCCGGTGACGAGCGCACTCGAAAGCACCAGAGCGAGGCTCCACCACGCCGCGGCTTCCGCCGTCCCGGCCTCGGCCACCGCTGCCTCCAGCGCCGCGTCACGCAGCAGCAGGATCTGCTGCAGGGCGGGCGTGGCCCAGGCGGTGAAAGCATCGCTGGTGAGCGGATAGGCGGCGCCCGCACGCCCCGCCGCGACCAGCGCTTCGGTCATGCGGGCTGGTTCGCCGAAATAGCGTGACTGGACCTCGGTGACGGCCTGCGCGACGCGTGGCGGCTCGCCCAGCATGCGCACCACCATGCGCGCGCGGTTCCAGCCGCTCTCGACGACCAGGGCCGCACCGGCAATCGTCTCCAGCTCGGCCGGGGTCAGCGCGCGGCCACTGTTCAGCGCCGTTCCAATCGCCACGATCCGGCGGCTGGCGGCATCACGAATATCCCAGGTGATGCGCGCGACCAGAAGCAGGCCCTCAAGCCCGCCGCCAGCCGCCGCCAAGGCCCGGTGGCTGCCATCGAGCAGCTCGCTGACGCTGGCGAGCATGCTGCCATAGGCAGCCTGAGGCCGCCCCCGCAATGCGGCATCGCGCGCGGCGAGCGGCTGTTGGGCGGCGGGCCGCAGCGCTGCCCGGAGTGTCGCAAGCTCGGCGGGCATGGCGTCCAGCCGGCGCAGCTCGGTGTCGAGCCTTGCGGCGCGAAGGGCTTCCCGCGTCCGCTGGAGCGCTCCATCCGTCTCGGCCTCCAGTGCACGCAGCCGATCCATCACGCCGGAATCCGCAGCGCCGGCGGCGTTCATGCGGATCACGTAGTTGCCGCGCTCGATCACCAGGCGCTCGGTGAGGCGCAGAAGATCAGCCGAGACCGCGACCTGCCCCGCCGCCTCGCGCGCGGCCACGGCCTTGCGGAACTCACCCATGGCAAGGCCCCCGGCCACGATCGCCGCGACACAACCGATCGACAGCATCGCCAGGTTGAACAAAGTGCCCACGCGCATCGGCCCATATCCCTCTCGACCACTGGCCAGCTCCAATAGGGCCGAAGCCTTGCCGATAGGTGAAGATCGGCTGTTAACCGCGACTTCACGCGTCCGCTCCTATCTCCGCATCGTTTTCCGATGCACGAGGTGTCCAAGCATGCCGAACGAGATCACGCCTGCCCTTCAGGATGCGCTGACCACCGCCGTCGGCGCCGCCGTGCGCGCCGAAGTCCAGCCGCTCTTCAACGAGCTGAACCGCTTTGTGGACCGCCGCGTCGCGGAGCTCAGCGCGGAGCTGCACGCCAGCGTCCAGCTCGCCGACATGACGGAGGAGAAGCTCTCGCGCGAATTGGCCCAGGTGCATGAGCGCATTGCCAACCTCGTCGCCATGCCGGCCGAGGCCAGCCGCAACAGTGGCGTCGAGCTGGAGGCGGTGGTGATGGCGACGGAGTCCGCCGCCAACGTCATCCTCGAAGCCGCCGAGGCGATCCAGGACTGGATCACGGGCGGCCCACGGGACGCCGCGGGCATGCAGGACCTCGCCGCCAAGGTGAACGCCATCTTCGAGGCGTGCAGCTTCCAGGACGTGACCGGCCAGCGCATCCGCCGCGCGATCCAGCATCTGCAGCAGGTAGAGACGATGCTGGAGCGCGTCCTGCCAAGCCAGGCCCGGCCGGCCGAGAGCAAGGTGGTGGTCCGCACGCAGATGCAGACCGTGGCCGCCGCTCCCAACGCGGCCGATCTGGCTCAGGCCGAGATCGACGCGCTGCTCAACGCCTGAGGCGGAGCGCCCAGGCGAGGAGGCCAAGGCCGCCAGCCAGGCCCAGCATCACCACGGCGAGCGCATTGGCCTCGGGCGTCATGCCAAGGCGCAACTGCGAAAACAGGTAGACCGGCAAGGTGGTCGCACCCGGGCCGGAGACGAAGCTCGCCAGCACCACATCGTCGAGCGAGAGGGTGAAGGCGAGCAGCCAGCCCGTCGCCAGGCTCGGCGCGATCAGCGGCAAGGTGATGGTGCGGAACACGACGGCGGGGCTCGCGCCCAGATCCGCCGCCGCTTCCTCCAACGCCGGGTCGAGCCCCGCCAGCCGCGCCTGCACCAGCACCGCCACATAGGCCATGCCCAGTGCGGCATGCGCGAGCCAGACCGTGACCGCGCCGCGCTGCGCGGGCCAACCCGTCAGCGCCTGGAGGCCGACAAAGAGCAGCAGGAGCGCCAGGCCCATCACCACCTCGGGCAACACGAGCGGCGCGCCGGCCAGCACGCCGAAAAGCGGCCGCCCGGCGAAGCGCCCATGCCGCGCCAGCACCCAGCCGAGTGCGAGGCCGAGCCCGGTGGCGAGGGTGGCCGCGGCAGCGCCGATGCGCAGCGACAGCCAGGCCGCCTCCAGCAGCCGCTCATTGGCCGCCAGCGCCGCGAACCAGCGCAGCGAAAAGCCGCCCCATTCGAAGGGCACGCGGCTGCCGGAAAAGGCGTAGGCGGCCATCAGCGCAATGGGCGCCCAGAGAAACAGCAGCCCGAGCGTGAGAAAGGCTCGCCTCATCGCGCAACCGAGAGGCGCTGGTAGAGCGCGATGGGGAGCAGCAGCAGCGCCAGCAGCGCGGTGGACAGCGCGGCCGCCGCCGGCCAGTCGCGCGTCTGGAAGAACTCGCCCCAGATGGCGCGGCCGAAGAGCACGGAATCCGGCGCGCCCAGCACCTCCGGGATCACCACTTCGCCCGCAGCCGGGATGAAGACGAGCAGGAAGGCCGCGGCAGCGGCGGGCGCGGCGAGTGGCAGGGTGATGGTCACGAAGACGGTCCAGCGGCGCGCGCCCAGATCGGCCGCGGCCTCTTCCAGCCGCCGGTCACGCCGCGCCAGCGTGGCGGTGAGCGGCAGGATGGCGAAGGGCAGGTAGCCATGCACCATGCCGAGCAGCATCGCGCCCTCGCTGTAGAGCAGGGGCAGCGGCTCGGCGATCACGCCGGCCTGGAGCAGCATCGTGTTGATCCAGCCGCCATCCCGCAGCAGGCCGACCCAGGCGGCGAGGCGCAGCACGAAGCCGGACCAGAAGGGCAGCAGCACCAGCGCCAGCAAGGGCGCCTGCCAGCGTGGTGCGGCCGAAGCGATGCCGAGCGCCATGCCAAAGCCGACCACCAGGCAGAGCGTGGCGGTGATGGCGGCGAGGCGCAGCGAGCGCAGCGCCGCATCCAGGTAGTAGGTGTCGGCGAAGAGCAGGCTCCAGGCCTCCAGGCTCCCCTGCCAGCCCTCCCGACCGAGTGGGGGAATGACCGGCGGCACGCCCGGTGCGGAGGTGCCGAAGCCCATGCCCAGCACGATCATGAGCGGCACCGCCACCAGCAGCAGCAGGGCCAGCCAGGCGCCGGCGCGGATCACGCGGAGAGCGGCGCCAGCGCGGCGGCGTCCCAGGCGAGGAAGATCTCCGCCCCCGGCTCCGGAAGTGGTGCCCCGGCCGGCAGGACGAGGCGCAGCGCCTGCCCTTCCGCCTGGGCCAGCACCAGCGCATCGGCGCCGCGGAAGGCGATTTCGGTCACCACCGCACGCGTGCCATTCACCTCGGCCGGGCGGTCGGTGATGCGAATGCGTTCGGGACGCAGCGCATAGGCTGGCGCCCCGGCCTCGGCACTCAAGGTGAAGCGGCCCGCTTCGAGCACATTGGCCGCCCCCAGGAAGCGAGCGACGGAGCGCGTCGCCGGTCGCTCATAGAGTTCGCGGGGCGGTGCGACCTGGGCGATGCGCCCTTGCTCCAGCACGGCGACGCGATCGGCGAGCGCCAGTGCCTCGGCCTGGTCATGCGTGACCATGACGAAGCTGGCGCCGAGCCGGCGTTGCAGCGCGCGCAATTCCAGGCCGGTGCGCTCGCGCAGGCCGGAATCCAGCGCGCCCAGCGGCTCGTCCAGCAGCACCAGCGGCGGCCTGCGCGCCAGGGCACGGGCCAGCGCCACGCGCTGCTGCTGACCGCCCGAGAGCTGCTGCGGCCGCCGCGCCTCCAACCCCTCCAGGCCGAGCAGCGCGACCAGCTCGGCCACGCGCGGCCCGGGGTCGCGCTCGCCGGCGCGGCGCAGGCCATAGGCGATGTTCTCGCGCACGGTCATGTGCGGAAACAGCGCATAGGACTGGAACATCATGGCGAGATCGCGCGCGGGCGGTGGCAGGCGGGTGATGTCCCGGCCCTGCAGCGTGACGCGCCCCGCATCCGGCGCCTCGAATCCGGCGATCACCCGCAGCAGCGTGGACTTGCCTGAGCCCGAGCCGCCCAGCAGCGCAAAGAACTCGCCCGCGCCGATCTCGAGCGAAAGCGCGTCAAGCGCGGTGGTGGCACCGAAGCGCCTGGTGAGGCCCTCGATCGCGAGCAGCGTCACCGGCCGGCCTTGAACCGCGCCCAAAGCCGCGCCCGGGCACGCTCACCCGCCTGGGCCGGTGTGCCGGCGACGAAGCTCAGCGCCAGCGCCTCGGCGGGCGGGAAGACGCTGGGATCATTCGCGACCTCCGGCGGCAACAGTGCGCGAGAGGCAGGGACGGCGTTGGGATAGCGCACCTGGCGGGTGATGCCAGCCATCACGTCGGGCTGCAGGATGAAGTTGATGAAGGCGTGCGCGGCGTCGGGGTTGGGCGCATCGGCCGGGATGGCCAGCATGTCGAACCAGAGCTGCGCGCCCTCGCGCGGCATCACATAAGTCACTTCATGCGCGCGCCGCGCCTCGCGCGCGCGGGCCGTCGCCTGGATAACATCGCCCGAATAGCTGAAGGCGAGGCAGATCTCGCCCGCCGCCAGCGCGTCAATGATGGCGGGCGGCGAGGGGATGGAACGCAGGAAGGGGCGGATCGCGAGCAGCGCGCGTTGCGCCGCGTCCAGGTCGGCCGCGGCCACGCTGTCGGGGTGGCGGCCCAGGTGCCGCAGCACGGAGGGCAGCACATCCACGGCACTGTCCATCACCGCGATGCCGCAGCGGGCAATGCGGCGCGCATGCTCGGGGTTCAGCAGCAGGTCGAGGCTGTCGAGCGGCGCATCGGGAGCGAGTTCGCGAATGCGGGCCGCATTCATGCCGAGACCCACCGTGCCCCAGAGGTAGATCACGCCGTGGCGGTTTTCGGGATCCACCGCCGCGATCCGCGCCATCAGCGCCGGATCCAGGTTGGCCGTATTGGGCAGGCGCGCCCGGTCCAGCGGCCGCAGCGCGCCGGCGCGGACCAGGCGGTTGAAGGCCGGTTCGCTGGTGGGCACGACGATGTCATAGCCCGAGCGGCCTGCGGATAATTTTCCTTCGAGCGTCTCCAGCGTGTCATAGACATCGTAGCGGACGCGGATCCCTGTCTCGCGCTGGAAGCGCTCGATGGCGTAGGGATCCATGTAATCCGCCCAGTTGTAGATGTTCAGCGTGGCTTGCTGGGCCTGGGCGTTCAGGCCGGCGAGCAGCAGGGCCAAGGTCAGCAGAAATCGGCGCATCGGGCGGGCTCCGCGTCAGGGTCCTGAGGCTATGGCGCAGCCAGGACGGTTGCACAATATCCGCTTTTTTTCCTTGACGTTCATTCTTTGTTCTCGTAAAGAAAGCGGGCCAAGGGGTGAATTGCGTCCAGTGCCGCGCCCCGGGCCGCACCCCTCCCTTTTCCGATGCACCCGCGCGCCCGCGCGGCTTGTCGCCCTCATGGCTTAGGAGACGCACGCCCATGCCCTTCATCGCAAGCGACCTCGTGCCGCTGATCCAGACCGCGCGCTTCAATCTCTGGCACTATCGCAGCACGGACCTGCAGGCCGTCATCACCGAGGCCGGCTATTTCAACCCCGCCGCCGCCTCGCTTCGCGCCGGCGACCTCATGATCGTGCAGTCGGCCGATGCCATGGCCATGCTGCCGGTCCGCAGCAATGCGGTGACGGGCCCCGGCGTCGTGCTCGATGGCGCGGTGGCGCCCATCGCGCTCACCCGCTCGATCGCGCAGACGCTGCGCATGGTGCAGGCGGCGGGCGCCGTCGTCTCCACCATCATCCTGGCCCCCTTGATGGCCGGCATCATCGTCGGCACCTCGATCCCGGTGCAGGCGCAGGTGACGGGGCCCATCCAGCAGGTGGTGATCACCGTCCGCAACGCGCAGAACCAGATCATTCCCCCCGCGGTGCTGGCCAATGTGGACCAGGGCTATGTCACCGCGGCCCTGCCCACGCCGCCGGTCGGCACCGGCTATCGCATCCGCATCGAAGATGCGCTCGACACCGGCGTCGTCGCCACCTCGCGCAGCTTCAACATCCTGCCCGACCTCCGGCTGATCCTGATCGAGGACGGCACGAAGCTGCTGCAGGAGGACGGCTCCGCCATCTCGCAGGGCTGAGCCGCAGCCCTGCCCCCTCGTTTTCCTCCAGACCGGACGGAGCCCCATGCCCGACCTCAAGATCAGTGAATTGCCCGCGGCGAGCGCCGTCGCGGATGGTGACCTCACGCCCTTCGTCCAGACCTCGCCCACGCCGGCGACACGGCGCGCCACCCTCGCCCAGATGCGGCGTGCCGTGCTGGCCGACCGTGGCGTGGACGTGCGGGACTTCGGCGCCGTCGGCAACGGCACCACCAATGACGCCCCGGCCATCCAGGCGGCCATCAACGCCCTCGGCACCGCGGGCGGAGTGGTGCAGTTCGGCCCGCGCACCTACCGCATCGCCTCGGCCATCGTGATCAACAGCAACTCGGTCCGGCTCCAGGGCGCAGGCTTCACCGAGGGTGGCGGCCCCGGCCAGGGCACCTGGATGACGGTGGACCTGACGGGCTTCACGCCCTTCACCTTCTCCGGCGTCTCGGCCCGTGGCTCCGTCGTGCGCGACATCGCCTTCCGGCAAAACCACACGGCGGCGCTCAACGCCTCCTGGGCGCCCACCAACTACGACTACCTGTTCCGCGTGACCGATTGCCTGGGCGGCATTGATTTCGACAATGTGATGCTCTCGGGCATCAACCGCGGGATCTTCGTCCGCAATTCGGGCCGCACCGATTTCCGCCGCATCCGCGGCCAGGTCTTCACCACCGGCATCGAGATCGACGAGGGCTACGACACCTCACGCATCCTGAACCTGCACCTCTGGCCCTTCTGGTCGGCCGACAACAACGTGGTTCGCTGGCAACAGGCCAATGGCGACGCGCTGGTCTTCCGCCGCTGCGACGGCGTCTTCGTGGATCAGGCCTTCGCACTCGGCTACCGCTCGATGTTTCGCTTTACCTCCTCGGCTGCCGGGTTCACGCAGAAATTCAGCATCGGCCAGGCCTATGCGGATTTCGTGCGGCACGGAATTTGGATCGATGCCGCGGGCACCGACGGCCAGGTGGATGCCATGACGGTGCAGTGCGAGATCTTCAATGCGGGTGGCGCGCCGCTGCCCGGCTCCATCGGCATCTATGTCAACACCAATGCCAGCCGCGTGCAGATCGGCACGCTGCGCATCGATGATGCGGAGGACAATCCGATTCGCATCGAGGGCGCCGACAATCGCCTGGACATCGCCGCCTTGCGCTGCGTGAATTTCAACCTGCGCAACAACGGCGCGGCCGCCATCCATCTCGCGAATGTTCCGAGCGGCATCCCCAACCGCGTGAACCTGGCCAGCCCGCCTCTCCTGGAGACGGCCAATCCAGGCCCGGTCTTCAACGCCGCCAGCAACGGCTCGGTCGGCGTGCAGTCGCCGGCGGGCGAGGCGGCGCGCCCCGGTGTTTCGATCGGCCAGGCGAACACTGGGCTGTTCCGCCCCACAGCCGGCAGCCTCGCCATCGCCGCGGCCGGGGACGAGGTGCTGCGCATCGCGAGCGGCAGTGCGACCATTGGCGCGGTCGGCGGCGCGCACGCGCTTGAGGTGACGACCCCGGCCAGCACGGTCAACCGCGCCGAGATCCTGGGCGGCGTGACCGGCACGCCCGCCCGTGTGGGATGGCGCGCCACCGGCTCGGACGCGAACATCTCCGCCGTCATGCAGCCGAAGGGAAGTGGCGCGGTTCTCGCGCAGTTTCCGGATGGCACTGTCGCCTCTGGCAACGCGCGCGGCGCGAACGCGGTGGACTGGCAGACTCTCCGTTCGGCGGCGACGCAGGTGGCGAGCGGGGCGGGTGCGACCATCGGGGGTGGCCAGAACAGCACGGCGGGGGGCGGCGCAGCGACAGTCGCGGGTGGCATCAGCAACAACGCGTCTGGCGCGAACGGCGCCATCGGCGGCGGCGCCAACAATACGGCAAGCGCGACCAGCGCCACGGTGGCGGGCGGTCAGTCAAACCTGGCCTCCAGCGTTCGCTCGTGGATTCCAGGCGGTCAGCAAGCGACGACGCGCGGCATCGCCGGGCGCGGCGCCTGGAGCGCGGGCATGGTGGCCTTCGTCGGGGACGCGCAATGCGGGGAACATCACATGTCCCGCCAAACCACGGATGCGACAGCGACCCGCCTGACGGCGGACAATGGCACGCCCAGCACGGCGAACCAGATCATCCTCCCGAACTTCGCCGCCTATTCCGGCACATTGACCGTCGTTGCCAAGGCCACGGGCGGCACCGCCGCCGCGACCTGGCGGATGCAAGTGTCAGCGGTGCGCGGGAATGGCGCTGCGACCATTGCGCTCTTCGAGGGCGCGGGAACGGCACTCGTCCCCACGGCGAGCCATGGCGCAGGCAGCGCCTGGCGCCTGGATATCGCGGCCGACACCAGCGTTGGCGGCATCGCCGTGACCGTCACCGGCGCCGCCGCGACGACCATCAACCACTCAGCCCGCTTCGCCAATGTCGAAGCCGTGACCGCCACCTAACCGCAGGAGAAGCCCATGGCCTTCCTCATCCCGATCGAGATCAACGACACCGGCACCTTCGCCGAATACTGGCGGCTGACGCATGTGCAGGTGGACCGCGTCGCCGGCATCGTCGAGGTGCAGCTGCACGGCTACCTGGACGAGGCGGCGCGGCGCGCCGGCAAATCCGCGCTGCAGCGCCTGAGCTTCCGCTTCGACCAGACCGCGATGGAGGACCCCTACACGCTCGCCGTGGAGGATCTGTACCGCACCATCCGCCTGCAGCCCGAGGCGGAGGGCCTGCCCTCGCGCTTCGCCAAAGCCGCCGACATCTGAAATCCCAGCGAGAAGGATCCCCTCCATGAGCTCCCTCACCGATTACGCGAAGAACGTCCTCACCCGCGCGCTCTGCGGCCGCTCCCCCGTGCTGCCCACCGCCGTCTTCCTTGGCCTCGGCACTGGCGGCAGTGACCCCACGGGTATCAGCGGCGAGGCGGTGGGCAATGGCTATGCCCGCCAGCGCGTCACCTTCACGGGCACCGGCGTTCAACAGAATGCGGAAGCGGTGCGCTTCACCTTCACCGCGGCCGCGGGCAGTTTCTCGCATGTCGGGCTGTTCGATGCGGCGGCCGGCGGCAATGCGCTGACCTGGTCGCCCCTGACAACTCCGGTGGCCATCGCCGGGCCCGGAACGGTCACCATCAACCCGGGCGCCTTCACCATGACGGGCAACTGACAAGATTGGTTGACATTCACAGTGTCACCAAGCTTGCAACTCGGAGAATGTCAGGCTTATTCTCTTCCCTGGTTGAGGGAGAGAATAAGCCGTGAACCCGCTCGACGCCACACATATGCTGGTCCGGGACACCCAGGCCGGAGAACCATGCGCAACCTGCGGCAGCCGCGTGGCGGGAATCTGCCACAAGCTCGATGCCTCGGCTCTGGATGACATCTCCGCCGAATCCCAACGCTTCCACCTGGCCGCCAAGAGCGTGATCTTCCGGGAAGGCGACCCGGCCCTGCGCGCCTATTCCATCGTCGAGGGCGTGGTGAAGCTCTCCCGCCTCCTGCCCGACGGCAAGCAGCAGGTGGTGGGCTTCCGCTTCGCGGGCGACATCCTCGGCTATGGTTCGGGCCGGACCTACCCCTTCGACGCGGAGACGCTGACCCACGGGCATTTCTGCCGGATCGAGCGCAACCGGCTCGATTCGCTGCTGCGGCTCTATCCGCAGATGGAACGGCGCATGCTGGACCTCTGCCTGCGGGAATTGTCCAACACGCAGGACCAGCTGGTTTCGGTCGGCCGCCGCTCGGCCGAGGCGCGGGTGGCGAGCTTCCTGATCGGCCTGGCCGAGGCCTATCGCCAGCGCGGCCCGCTCCCGGCCGAGCTGCCCATGCCGATGACGCGCAGCGACATCGGCGATTTCCTCGGCCTGACGCTCGAGACGGTGAGCCGCAGCTTCGCCGCCTTCAAGCGGCAGAAATTCATCAGCGAGCCGGGGCACCAGACGGTGCGCATCCTGGACATGGCCGCCCTTCTGCGGCTGACCGAGGGCGACACGACCTGAATGCCAGGGGCGCCGGCTTGGGCATGAGGCTTGCATGGCCAGGGGAGTTCTTTGCAAGGAAGCCCCTCCATGAATCGCCGCCAACTGCTCGCCGCCACCCCCATCCTGGCCACGCCGGGCCTGGTGCAGGCCCAGCCGGCCTGGCCCAACCGCTCGGTGCGGATCATCATCCCCTTCACGCCCGGCGGCGCCTCCGACCTCATGATGCGGCCGGTGGCCGAGCGGCTGGAGCGGAAACTCGGCCAGTCCTTCGTGATCGACAACCGCCCGGGCGGCGGCGGCGCGGTGGGCGTGGGCGCGGCCGCGAATGAGCGGCCGGACGGCTACACGCTCCTGATGTCCACCGCCGGGCCCCTGGTCCTGCTGCCCTCGATGATGGCAAACCTGCCTTACAACCCGGCACGCAGCTTCACCTACATCTCGCTCATGGGCGGTGCGCCCATCGTCTGCGCCGTGAAGGGGGACAGCCCGATCCGGACCCTGGCCGATTACGCAACGGCGGCGAAGCGCAGCCCGGATGCGGTGAGCTTCGGCTCGTCGGGCATCGGCTCCATGGGCCACCTGACCGGCGTGCTCTTCGGCATGGAGGCCGGCGCGCAGCTGCTGCACGCGCCCTTCCGCGGCGCGCCCGAGGCGCAGACCGCGGTGCTGGGCGGCACCACCACCTCGCTCTGGGACACGGCGGCGGCCAATGTGCAGGCGATCCGCGCGGGCAACATGCGCGGCCTCTGCGTCTCCTCGGCGCAGCGCGCCTCGATCCTGCCGGACGTGCCGACGGCGCGCGAGGCGGGCTTCGGCAATGTGGTGAGCCTGAACTGGTTCATGCTCTGCGGTCCGGCCGGCCTGCCGCCGGCCATCACCGAACGCCTGAGCACCACCATCCGCGAGATCCTGGCCGAGCCCGCGATCCGCGAGCGGATGGATTCGATCGCCTTCGTGCCGGGCGAGAATGTCCCGCAGGCCGGCCTCGCCGCCTGGGTGCAGGGCGAGCAGCAGCGCTGGGCGCCCGTGGTGCGCGCCTCGGGTGCCAGCATGTGAGTGTGACCGGTGGCCGGGCATTCTCCGGCCACCCCATCTCCGGGGCCATTGCACGCTGCTCCCGGAGTAATGCCGTCCGCAGATCGCCCTGAAGAGGCTCGGCGCGTCCGATGGGGCTCTGCGCCGCAAGCATCAGCCTTGACTGCGGGTCGAGAAATTTGCGCCCTGGCTGATCAATGCGGGGCTTTGGCGCTCCATTCGATCAATCGTTTCGCTGGTATCACCCAGATCACGCCACACACGACATAATACACCAACTGTATTGCCCAATGTCTGTGGACAACAAAATCCCCTAATGCGACCACCACCGCGATATAAACGATAAATCCGACCACGCCGATCAGGAACGCAACCTTGCCTCGTGACATAGGAACGACATGGCCTCCTTTGGCTATCTCGGCCCATGAGTGGGCGAGAAGCTTGCTAAATATTGCCAGACGGGGCTAGGCTTCAAGTCGTTCGAGGAAAGGCCAGCGCCACTCGCGGTGACCTTTCGCCCGAATCATCCCGTCGGCCCGATCGCAGCAAAGAATCCCGTGACGCAAAACGAGCTCAAGCGCCACATCCGTGGCATTCCCGATTTTCCCAAGCCGGGGATCCTTTTCTACGACATCTCGACCCTGCTTCGGCATGGCCCGGCCTGGAAGGCTGCCATGGCGGCGATGGCGGCCCGGATCACGCCCTACCAGCCGCAACTGCTGGCCGGTATCGAGAGCCGGGGCTTCCTGCTGGCGGCGCCGCTGGCACTGGAGCTCGGCCTCGGCTTCATCATGCTGCGCAAGCCGCGCAAGCTGCCGGGTGCAACCGTCGGCCTCGACTACGCGTTGGAATATGGCACCGACCGGATCGAGATGCAGGCCGACGCGGTTGAGCCCGGCCAGCGTGTGATCCTGCTCGATGACCTGCTCGCCACCGGCGGCACCATGCGTGCCGGCCTCGACCTGCTGCGCCAGGCCCGCGCCGTCGTCCCGGCCGTCGCCGCCATGATCGAGCTCAGCTTCCTGGACGGAAGGAAACGCCTCGATGTCCCCGTCGAAACTCTCCTCACCTATGACGAGTAGGGCACCGCCCCTCGAGAAAGCCCGGATCATCCGTGATGCGGGCGGCAACGCCTATCTGGAGGGCGGCGATGGGGCGGTCTCGGCCGCCGGGCTGAATGGCGTACTGGCGCTGGCCATCGCCGCCGCCCCCACCGGCATCACCGTCGCCGACCCCGCTTTGCCCGATTGCCCGCTGGTCTTCATCAATCCGGCCTTCACCAAGATGACCGGCTATCCGGCCGAGGAAGTGCTGGGCCGCAATTGCCGCTTCCTCCAGGGGCGCGGGACCGAGAAGGAATCCGTCCGCACGCTGCGCCTGGCCGTCGCCGCGGCCAAGCCGATCACCCTCGAATTCACCAATCACCGCAAGGATGGCCGCCGCTTCGTCAATGAGCTGCGCATGGCGCCCGTGCTCGGCGAGGATGGCAGCCTGGTCGCCTATATCGGCATCCAGCACGATGTGACTGCCCGCAAGCGCGCCGAGCGCGAGGCCGCGAAGGCCCGCCGCGCCGCCGAGCGCGCGAACCAGGAAAAGAGCGACTTCCTCGCCTTCATGTCGCATGAGGTGCGCACGCCGCTGCATGGCGTGATGGGGACCCTCGCCCTCCTGCTCGACACCGCACTCGACGCCGAACAGCGCGCCTATGCCGAGACGGCGCAGCGCTGCGGTGCCACGCTGCTGCACACCGTGAACGAGCTGCTCGACCTCAGCCGCATCGAGGCCGGCAAGCTCGGCATCCATGCCGACCCCTTTTCGCTGGCCGATATCGTGAAGGACGTGCTCGACCTCCTCGCCCCGGCGGCGGCGGAGAAGGGCATCGAGCTCTCGGCCAGCCTCGACCATCTGCTGCCCGGCCAGTTGATCGGCGATCCCAGCCGTATCCGCCAGGTGCTGATCAACCTGACCGACAATGCGGTGAAGTTCACCCATCGCGGCAGTGTGGAGCTGCGCATCGCGGCCCTGCCTGACGGCCATGTGGGCTTCGCCGTCACCGACACCGGCATCGGCATCCCGCCCCGGCTGCGCCAGAGCCTCTTCACCCGCTTCGCCCAGGCCGACCCGGCAGGCGAACAGATCGGCTCGGGCCTTGGCCTCGCCATCTGCAAGCGCCTGGTGGCGTTGATGGGCGGGCAGATCGCGGTGGACAGCACGCCCGGTCGTGGCAGCACCTTCTTCTTCGACCTGCCGCTGGCGCATGTACCGGAATCCGGCACGCCGCCGCCCCGCATCGCGCCGCAGCCCGTTCTGGTGCAGCCGCTGGCCGGCGCGCATGGCCGCATCCTGCTGGCCGAGGATGGCAAGGCGAACCAGCTCGTCGCCGCCGCCATCCTGCGCAAGGCCGGCTACACGGTGGAACTGGCGCGCGATGGCGCGGAAGCCGCCGCCGCGGCCGAATCCTCCGACTACGACCTGATCCTGATGGATATCCGCATGCCGCTGATGGATGGCTATGCCGCCACGCGCGCCATCCGCGCCGTGCCGGGCGCCCGCGGCCGCGTTCCCATCATCGCGATGACGGCGAGCGTGATGCCGGGCGATTCCGAACGCTGCACCGCGGCCGGCATGGATGGCCACTTGCCCAAGCCGCTCGGCAAGACGGAACTGCTTGCGGCCGTGCAGCGCGTGCTGGATGCCCGCCCGCGCCGCCCGCGCGTGGCCATCCCCGAGGCCGAGCCCGGCGCCACCGCACCCCTGCTGGACCGCGAGACGCTCGAGGAATTGCGCGCCGCCGTAGGTCCGGGCCGCCTGCCCCGCCTGATCAGCGTCTTCACCGCGGAGACGAAGGAGCGCGTGCGCCGCATGCACGCGATGACCGACCCTCTGCGCATCGAGGACGAGGCGCATAGCCTGAAGGCCGCAGCCGCGACGTTCGGCGCCATCGCGCTGCGCGATGCGGCCCGCGCGCTGGAGGAGGCCTGCCAGAGTGGCGAGCCGACCAATTGGCGCCGCATCCTGGACCTGTTGCCCGGCCTCGCCGATCGGAGCATCGCCTCTTTCCCGCTGGCCCGGTCCGAGGCGCGCGCCAAGCACGACCGCGAGCAGAAGGGCCGCTGAAGCAGCGGCGTCAGAGCCGGCGGAGCGCCACCGCGATCGCGTCCAGCTCGGCCAGGATGTCCGCCAGGGCGCTCTCCTCCTGCGGGGGCTCGCTCAGGGGCAATTCGGGCGCGCCATCATCCAGCAGGCGCTGCACGCCCTTGATCGTGTAGCCCTGCGTATAGAGCAGGTCCGAGATGCGCTTGAGCAGCGCGAGATCCTCGGGCCGGTAGTAGCGGCGCCCACCCGCGCGCTTCAACGGCTTGAGTTGCGGGAACTTCGTTTCCCAGAATCGCAGCACGTGCTGCGGCACGTTCAACTGCTCCGCCGCCTCGCTGATGGTCCGGAAGGCCTGGGCGGATTTGCGCAGCCGCGGGCGATCCTCTAGATCAGGCTGCCCGCTCACCCTTTGGCGCCAGCGCCAGGGGTGATGCCATTGATCCTGGCCTTCAGCACCTGGCTCGGCCGGAAGGTCAGAACACGGCGGGGCAGGATCGGAACTTCAACGCCCGTCTTGGGATTGCGCCCGATGCGCTGCCCCTTCTGGCGGATGAGAAAGGTGCCAAAGCCCGAGATCTTCACCGATTCACCCGTCTCCAGCACGCTGGAGACGCGCTCGAGAACCGCCTCCAACAGGGCGGCGGATTCGTTGCGGGAGAGACCGACCTCCGCATAGATGGCCTCAGCGAGGCCGGATCGCGTCAGCGTATCCATCGTCGACTCTCCGTCATGGCCGAGCCCGCAAACCTTGCAGGGTCCGCAAGTCTCTGAACTGGCAGGAAAGCCGGGAAGAGCAGGCCACGTCAACCATGTTTCGCAGCGCACCCCTCAAAACCGCGTTTACCGCGCTTTCACCCCGGGTCTGGCACCTCGCGCGCCGACCCCAGGACGGAGTCCCTTGCCCATGCCGCCTCACCGCTGGCCTTTCCTGGCCTTGCTGGCCGCCCTCGCCCTTCCCCTCGCACCCGCGCGGGCCGAGCCGGCCTGCCCCGACATCCTTCTGGGCGACAGCCTCGCCGTCGGCATGGCGCCCTTCGCACGCGCCCTCGGCTTCACCGTGATCGCCCAGCAGGGGGCCGGCATCGCCTGGCTGCGGCAGCAGGAACCGCGCTGCGCCCGACGCCTCGTGCTGGTCTTCGGCACCAATGATCTGCGCGGCATGACCCAGGCCGAGGCCGAGGCCTATCCGATGCGAATCGCCGCGGTGATGGAAGGCTGGGAGGCGCAGCAGGCCATCTGGGCCACGCCGGGCTGCTTCCAGGATGCGGCCCTGGAGCGCGGCAGCGCGGCACTCGACGCCGCGCTCACCCGCCATCTGCGCCGCGCGAGCGACCGTCTGCGCGACCTGCCCGCCATCCATCGCGGCCGAGTCGCGCGCTGCACCTACCCCTCGCATGACGGCATCCACCCGACCGGCCTCGGCTACCAGGCCTGGTGGGCGGGGCTTTCGCAATGGCTCGACCGCACGCCCGTGGCCGGGGTCCAGCCGGCGCGCATGCTGCGCTGAGCGGTCAGGCCCGGCCCAGCGAAAGCAGCGCGCGCAACCCCTGCGTCAACGCCGGGATGCCCAGGCGCTCCATGGCGCCGTGCCACGCCTCGGCCAGGCCGATCAGCGCCTCGGTGCCGGGCAGGATTGGCAGGCCATAGGCAGCGTCGAGGATGGCGCCCGAGCGGCCCATCAGCAGCAGCAGCCAGACCAGGCCCAGCACCACCAGCGCAGGGCCAACCGGCATGACCGCCGTCGCGCGGGAGAAGTCATCGGGTACGCCACGTTGGGGCGGCGGCGCATTGGGCATCCAGGGCTGCTGCATCGCGCGCTCCTCAGAACTGGAAGTAGATGAAAGGCGCGACCCCCTCGGGGCCGGCCAGCAGGATGAGCAGCAGCGCCGCGCCACCCAGCGCGCCCAGGACCACCGGCGGCAGGCGGCGCAGCACCACCTCGATCCGCTCGCGCAGGTCGGAAGGCCAGAAATGGAAGGAGAGGCCGAGCAGCGTCAGCGCCAGCAGGCGCCAGGTCACGCTCTCATTGGGCAGGTCGAACTGGAACAGCCCGGCCATCATCGCCCCGAAGCCCGCCAGATCATGCGCGCGGAACAGCACGAAGGCGATGACGACGATGTGGAAGGTGATGAACCAGCGCAGCACGCGGCCCGCCATCGTCACCGGCACCGCCTTGCCGCCCAGCGCGCGCTCGACCCAAAGCGCCACGCCATGGATCACGCCCCAGAGCACGAAGGTCCAGGCGGCGCCGTGCCAGATGCCGCCCAGCACCATGGTCGCCATGAGGGCCACGCCGACATTCCAGCGATTGCCGCCGAAGCAGCGGATATAGACGTAGTCGCGCAGCCAGGAGGAGAGCGAGATGTGCCAGCGCCGCCAGAACTCCGACAACGTCAGCGCGCGGAAGGGCTGGTCGAAATTCTTGGGGAAGTGGTAGCCGAGCAGCGCCGCGAAGCCGATCGCCATGTCGGAATAGGCGGAGAAGTCGCAGAAGATCTGGATGGTGTAGCCGTAGCTGGCGAGCAGGATGTCCAGCGCGCCATGGGCCGCCGGGTCACGAAACACCGGGTCCACGATGCCGGTCGCAAGTTCGCTCGCGATCACGACCTTCTTGAACAGCCCACCCAGGATGAGGATGCAGGCCATCACCACCGGGATGCGGAATCGGTCCGGCGGCGTGTGCAGCTGCGGCAGGAAATGCGCGGCGCGCACGATGGGCCCGGCCGCCAGATGCGGGAAGAAGGTCAGGTAGACGAGGACGTTCAGCGGCGAGGGCTCGGGCTCGGCCGCGCCCTCATGGGCATCCACCATGTAGGAGATGGCCTGGAAGACGTAGAAGGAGACGCCGACCGGCAGCACGATGTCGAGCAGCGGCATGGGGCCGAGACCCAGCCAGTCGAGCCGGCCGATGATCTCCTGCAGGAAGAAGTTGGTGTACTTGAAGTAGAAGAGCCAGCCGAGCGTGCCGGCGATCCCCACCCAGAGCCAGGGCCGCGAACGGCCGCGGCCGGCCAGCAGCCCGATGCCCCAGGTCCAGAAGCCCACCAGCATGAGCGCGATGCAGAGCTCCACGCTCCAGAAGGCGTAGAAGGCGAGGTTGGCGGCCAGCAGGAAGGGCTTGTGCCAAGCTGGCCGGAACCGCACGAGCGACCAGTGGCCGAGGAAGACCACCGCGAAGAAGATCGCGAAGATGCCGGTCGGGAAGAGCATTCAGGTGGCGGTGGTTCGCGTGACGGGCCCCATGCCGCGCAGCAGATGCGCCTGCAGCCGCTCGGCCGTCAGGCGATAGCCATCGGGGCTGAAGTGCACGAGGTCGGGCCGCATGAGCGGCGCGTCGCCGCGGGCGAGCTCGGGCAGGCGGCAGGGGCTGCGCGTCACTTCCGCGCTCCAGTCGAAGAACCCCACGCGCTGCGCCTGCGCCACGCTGCGCTGGGCGGCGCGCACGCGCAGCAGCGCCGGCAAAGGCGAGACGGCGGCGCAGCCCTGCGGCGGCCGGCCGCGCCGCGTGGGCCGCACCGGGCGCCCGGCATCGGGCACGCCCATCACCAGGATGCCGGTGCGCGGCAGGGTCTGCCGCAGGCGCTGGATCTGGCGCGTCAGCTGCGCCGCATAGGCGGCCTCGTCGAAATCGGAATCCACCGCCTCATTGGTGCCGAAGGCCAGGATGACCATGGCCGGCGGCTGGTTCGCCAACTCCCGCGCGAGGATCGCGGGGTCCCGGTTGTCGAGCGAGGCGAGGGTTGCGCCATTGATGCCGAAGCCCTCGACCAGGACGCCGCGACCGCGGCGGTCCATGCCCCAGCCCAGCAGCTCCACCGGGCCATCGCCCACCAGCTCGATCGCGAGCTCGCGGCTGCGGGCCGGTGCATCGAGGGTGAAAGGGCGGAATTCGGGCATGGCATGCTGGAGCGTGACCGGGCCGATGCCGAGCTCGTCCACGCGGAGCCGGAAGCTGCCCGCCCCAGGGCCGGCGATGAAGCTGAGATGCACGCGGTCGAACCCGGCCGCCTCGGTCGAACGCAGGGTGATGACGTCCCCCGCGCGCGCGCCGGTCAGGCGGAAGCCGGTCAGGCCGAAGGGGCCGGGATTGCTGGCCCGGAGCGCGCTGCGCGCCACCCAGTCGCCGCTCTGCGTCGCCTCGGCCAGCTGGTTCGCGTTGATCGGGCGCTGGGCGCGGCCGGGCGGCAGGCGGCCGGGCCCCGCCGCGCCGAAGCGCGCCTGCATCAATTCGCGGAGATGGCCCACCATGACCGGGCCGGCGGTGTGGCTGTCGCCCAGGATGAGGATGAGCGCGCGCGGATCACGCGCCCGCCCGCCGCCGCGCAGGGCGCTGGCCAGCGCTTCATAGGGGTTTTCCCCGACGCGCACCGGCAGCACCGAATCGAGCCCCGGGTCAGGCAGGGTCTGCGCGACCAGGAAGGGCGCGCCAAGCTCACCCGCCAGCGGCTCGGGCCGCGCGCCGCAGCCGCCGAGGAGGGCCGCGGAGCCCAGGAAAAAAGCACGGCGGTTCAACATTTCATCGCGGCCAGGGACTTCTTTGTGACAATTCGCATGATATAAATTGTCCATCCCTTGGTGTCCCGGAGAATACTCGCGTGGCGTTCCGCGCCCAACCCGCATCTCCCTCGCGGCGACGCCTTCTCTATGGCGCAATGGCGCTGCTGTCATCCGGCAGCGTGGCGCTGGCACAGCCGGCCATCCTGCCCAATCCCTTGCCCGAGCGCCCGCCGCCCGAACGGGTGAACCTGCTCTTCTGCGGGGATTCGCTGGCGCAGGGGATGTTCCTGGCGCTGAACGGCCAGCTGCGCCGGCGCGAGACGGTGCGCGTGACCAACGGCACCCTGCACGCCACGGGCGTGACCCGCAGCGACGAGCATGACTGGCCCACCGTCTCGCGCGATCTCGTGGCCCGGCACCGGCCAAACCTTACCCTCTTCTGGGTCGGCGCCAATGATTTCCGCCCGCTGGTGGTGCGCGAAACGCGTTCCCGCTTCGCCTTCGGCACCCAGGCCTTCGCCGATGGCTATGGCCGCCGCGTGGGCGAGATGGTGAACCACGCGGTCCAGGCGGGCTCCCGCGCCGTCTGGTTCGGCCTGCCCAATGTGCGGGACGCGCAATTCGCCAATGCCGTGCGGCAGCTGAACGAGATCCAGCAGAATGCGGCCATCGCCGCCGGCGCCGTCTGGATCCCGACCTGGGAGGCCACGAGCGATCCGCAGGGCCGCTTCAAGTCGAGCGTGAGCCTGGAGCGCGGCCCACGCGGCTTCCGCGCCGAGGACGGCGTCCACTTCACCGAATGGGGCTACCGGCGGATCGCGGCGCTGTTCTTCGACGAGGTGGAGAACATCTTCCCCGAACTCGCCGAACCACTGGGCCGCCTGACGGATACGTGAGACGCCTCAGGAATCGGCGGTGATGTTGGCCCGGCGGATCACCTCGCGCCAGCGCTCCAGCTCGGCACGTTGGAAGCTGGCCAGGTCCTCGGGGCTTCCGCCCATGCCCTCCACACCGTTCCGTGCGAAGACCGCGCGGGTCTCGGGCTCGACCAGGGAGGCGTTGAAGATGCCGTTCAGCCGCTGCGTCAGCGGCGCGGGCAGGCGCGCCGGCGCATAGATCGCCCACCAGGCCTCGATGTTGATGACGGGCAGCCCGCCCTCGGCGAAGGTGGGGACGCCGGGCAGCACGTCGCTGCGCGTGGTCCCGGTGATGCCGAGGCCCAGCATGGTCCCCGCCTCGATATGCGGGCGCACGAATGCCGTGTGGTAGAACATGGAATCGATCTGCCCGCTCAGCAGGTCGGTCACGGCGCGTCCGCCGTCGCGATAGGGCACATGGGTGGTGGTGATGCCCGTCGCCTCGCCCAGCAGCGCCTGCGCGAGATGCCCCGTGGTGCCGGTGCCGGAGGAAGCGACCGAGAGCGGCCGCGTGCGGGCAAGGGCCACGAATTCCGCCATGGTCCGGACACCAAGCTGCGGCCGCACCACCAGCAGGATCTTGGTCTTGGAATGGGCGATGATCGGCGTGAAGTCGCGCATGGGGTCGTAGGGCAGGTTCGGCATCAGGTGCGGGTTGACCGCATGGGTCCCGATGGTGCCGAGCAGCAGCGTCAGCCCATCGGGCGCCGCCTGCGCCACGTAGTGCGAGCCGATGGTGCCGCCCGCGCCGGCGCGGTTGTCCACCACGACCGTCGCGCCGTTCAGCCCGCGCGAGAGGTGCTGCGCCGCGAGGCGCCCCAGGATGTCCGTGCTTGAACCGGCCGGGAAGGGAATGACGAAACGGATCGGCCGGTCGGGCCAGGCTTGCGGCTGGGCGTGGGCGGTGGCGGGGGCGAAAAGCCCCAGGGCCAGCAATGGGCGGCGCTTCATGGCGCAATGTCCTCCCCTGAGATGGCCGCAAGGTCGCACAGGGGGAGGCCATGCCGCAATGCGAGGCAAGCCCCGGGAAACTCCGACGTGAAGCGCGCGCCCTCATCCGCCAGTTGGTCCAGGAAGCCATCCAGGTGTTGCATGGCGCCATTGGGCAGGTCGTGCAGCACCAGCAGCACCGGCCCGGTAGCCATACGGCATTGCGCGAGCGCGGTGGCGGGCCATCCCTCGGGGTCGCGGAAATCGCCGGGCACGGCGTTCCACAGCACCACCGTATAGGCCTCGGCCCGCAGGTGCCGCAGCGCGCTGGCATTGAGCAGATGCGGGCCGAGCGCGCCGCCGCCGCCATTCGGCCGGAACAGCCGCTCAGCGTTCATCGCGCCCAGCAACGCCTCGGCCTCCGTGATTTCCGCCACCGCCTCCGCCCCGCCGCGTTGGCCCAGCGGCGCGCCATGCGTGAGCGTGTGGTTGCCGATGCGATGCCCCTCGACCAGGGCGCGCTCGGCCAGCGCCCGGCGCGCCGGGTCGCGCAGCTTCTGCGCGATGGGGAAGAAGGTTGCCCGCAGGCCACGCCGCGCCAGCGCCGCGAGCACCAGGGGCGTGGCCTCGGGCTCGGGCCCGTTATCGAAGGTCAGGCAGATCTCCAACCTCACCAGCCCACGGCATAGCTGGCGCGGCGCGGATCGGCGCCGGCGGTGAGGATGCCGCTCTGCTGGTCCGCCTGGACCATGCAGACCGCCCCCGCGCGCCAGATCCGGTCGGGCCACCAGCTCACCTGATGGCCGCGCGCCGCCAGCGCCTCGCCCGTCGCGCGGTTGATCCGGCCTTCGAGGCAGAGGCGGCCGGGATAGGTGACATGCGGCTCGAAACTGTCGGGGAAGCTGTAGGTGGCGGCGCGCGGGTGCTCGACGGCATCCTGCGGGTCCATCCCGAAGAGGCGCATGTTCAGCAGCACCTGGAGCATCGCCTGGGATTGCACATCGCCGCCCGGCGTGCCCAGCGGCATGACGAAGGCGCCGGGCTCCACCACCATGATCGGGTTGGGCGTCAGGCGCGGCCGCTTACCGGGCGCTGCCCGGCTCGGATGCCCTGGCGTGGTGAAGGATTGCGACCCGCGCGAGGAGGGGCAGAGCCCGGTGCCGGGAATGACCGGCGTGTCACTGGAGACGTCGCTCGGTGTGGCGGAGACCGCATTGCCCCAGCGATCCACGACGGAGATGTAGGAGGTGTCGCGCGGCGGGCCGGAGGGCGCGCCGTCCATGTGCAGGGGCGTGCCCGAAGCGGTGGCGGCGGCGCCCCGGGGCTGGCCGGGCGGCGGCATGTCGGGCCAGGCGCGCAGCGGGTTGATCATTCGTGCGCGCAGGGCCGCATAGGCGGGGTCGAGCAGGCCTTCCAGGGGCACATCCACGACGTTCGGGTCGCCGTAGAAGGCCTCGCGATCGGCGAAGGCGAGCTTCATCGCCTCGATGATGTGGTGGATGTAGTCCACGCTGTTGTGCCCGGCCGCATGCAGCGCCGCAGGGTCCAGCAAGGCCAGCGCCTGGTTGAGCACCGGCCCCTGGCACCAGGCGCCGCAGGTGTGGACGTCCAGGCCCGCGAAGCGCGCGGTCACCGCGCGCTCGACCGGCGAGCGGTATTCGGCGAGGTCCTCCGCCGCGAGCCAGCCGCCTGCCTCGCGATGGTAGCGAAGGATCGCCTGCGCGATGTCGCCCACATAAAAGGCGGCGCGCGCGGCCTCCAGCCCCGCGAGGCGATCACCGCCGCGGGCGAGCGCCGCGCGCTCCTCATCGGCCATGTAGCGCAGGCTCTTCGCGAGGTCCGACTGGACGAAGATCTCGCCAACCTGGGGCGGCCGGCCGCCCGGCAGGAAGATCGCGGCATTGGCGGGCCAGCGGGCGTATTTCTCAGCATAGCCCGCGATGGTGTTCGCCATCAGCGGGTGCACCGGGAAACCGTCGGCGAAGCGGATCGCAGCCTGCACCACCTCGGAAAATGGCATGGTGCCGAAGCGGGCCAGCGCGGTGATCCAGGCATCGGGGGCCGCGGGCACGACGGTGCGCAGGATGCCCTCGGGGATGGTGCCACCGCAGTTGCGGGTGAAGTGCTCAGGGTCCATCGCGCGCGGCCAGGGGCCGAGCCCCGCAATGGTCCAGACCGGGCCATCGGCCATGCGGATCATGATGGGCGCCACGCCCGCGACGTTCACGATATCCGGCTGCAGCACGCCGAGCCCGATGCCACCGGCCACCGCCGCATCCACTGCATTGCCGCCCGCCTCCAGCACGGCGAAGGCGGCATGCGCCGCTCCGTAATGCCCGGCGGATGCCATGTGCCGGGTGCCAAGCAAGGCAGGGCGCTGGGCGTAGGGCTCGGCGGCTTCGGGCATGTTGGTTCTCCGGCGTTCAGGGCGGCTCGACCCGTGATCCCGCGAAAGCGATCCCCGGTCTAGCCGTGATAGCGCCGCCACCAATCCACGAAGCGCGCGAGGCCCGTGCGAAGGTCGGTGGTCGGGCGCCACCCGAAATCGCGCTCCATCGCCGTCACATCGGCGAAGGTCGCGGGCACATCGCCCGGCTGCATCGGCTTGAGTTCCCGAATGGCCTGGACGCCCAGCAGGTCCTCCAGCGTCTCGACCAGGCCCAGCAGCGGCTCGGGATGGCTGTTGCCGATATTGTAGAGCCGGTGCCCGCCATCCGCCGGTGGGTGGTCCAGCGCCGCCATCACCCCCTGCACAATGTCGTCCACGAAGGTGAAGTCGCGCATCATCCGGCCCTCGTTGAAGAGCGCGATCGGGCGGCCCTTCAGCATGGCATCGGTGAAGAGCCAATAGGCCATGTCCGGCCGGCCCCAGGGGCCATAGACGGTGAAGAAGCGCAGCCCCGTCAGCGGCAGCTTGTAGAGATCGGAATAGACGCGGCTCATCACCTCGCCCGCAACCTTGGTCGCGGCGTAGAGCGAGGCCGGGTGGTCCACCCGGTCGGTCTCGCGGAAGGCGCCATCCGTGCGCGAACCATAGACCGAGCTGGTCGAGGCATAGACGGTGTGGCGGATGCGCCCTTCCGACCGCCGCACCCCCTCCAGCACCGAGAGATGCCCGGTGACATTGGCGGCGGTGTAGGCGAAGGGCACCTCGAGCGACCAGCGCACCCCCGCCTGCGCGCCCAGATGCGCCACCCGGTCAATCTCCGGATGCGCGCGCATCAGCGCCAGGACCGCGTCATTATCCGCAAGGTCCATCCGCTCGAACTGGAAACTGCCGCGATGCGCGCCCCCCGTGAGGGCGGCCAGCCGCGCCTGCTTCAGGGCCGGGTCGTAATAACTGTTGATGTTGTCGAGCCCGATGACATGCTCGCCCCGCGCCAGAAGCGCCTGGCAGAGATGCGCACCGATGAAGCCGGCCGCGCCGGTGACCAGGACGCTACCCATCAAGCGACCAGCCTCCTGTCCTGAGCAGGCCGTGGCTTCCACCGTCATGACCGGCCGAAGGCCTCCAAGCGTCCCGATCAAAGTTACGCCCTGGCATCATCACCGCCTTGAAGATCGGCCAGGAGAAGCTCGGAACCAGCCCTGCCTTGGCTTCGGAAACACCGCGTCGCGGGAGAGGCAGCCACTTGGAGCGGCTCCGACCTGCACAGGGCTGATGGGATATTTGGATGCTGGACGCAAGTTTCATGGGGGATCGGGAACTCCGGCGTGATCCATGCGTGGATCCCCTCGCTGTTGCCTCTCTCGTTCCAGGGATGCCTTGTGCGGGACGCGCTTCACCGCGCGGCCTGATTGGCCAATACACCCCGCACCTGGCGCAGATGGCCAGGCTGTGCCGTGGCGTGATGAGCCCGGGGCAAGGCAAGGGCATGAGACTGACTTGCGCAGCTTCCAGATCTCGGCGACCGGATGGAAACCCTCTTTCCAGTCCCCATCCAGGCTCTTTGCCTTCGGGAGGGCATCCAACAGGGTCTGGGTGCGGGGCCACTTCTCGATCTTGCGATCGTCATTCAGCGGGTCCTCCTCGCTCCGGATGAAGCTGCGCAGCTGCAGCCCACTCATGAGGCTGTCATGCGTGCCAGCCGCAAGCGCCCGCCCGTAGGCGGCGATGGCGGCAGCGTCATCGGCCGTGTCGCAGAAGGGCGAAGTGACATGGATCCACAGCACATGCCCCTCCTCAATGATGCGCGGCACATGCTCGATCAACGCATCGGTCGAGGTGGCGGGGCGGCAGAGCTCGTCCGGCCGCAGACCGATTCGGAGGCGCCCAGCGCCCCCTTCGAGATGCCGCTCCCGATCTCGATCACCAGCGGTTCATGAGTGGAGAGGACGATCTCGTCGATCTCTCGCGTGGCCATCAGTTGCGCGAGCTTGATCCCGAGCAGCCCCTCCGCCTCATCGGCGAAAGGCCTCGTGTTCGTGTTGGGCACGCGCCGGCTGCCGGCGCGGCAGGGCAGGAAGGCGGTGATCTTCATGCGCGGGCCCCTGGGCGCCCCAACCCTGCCGCCGGGTCGGCAGGGCTGGGGCGCATGGATCAACCATCGGACACCTCGCGCCCTGCCACTGGGCGCTCCATCAGCGCGATCACCTGCTGCGCGAGATCCGCGGCGGCAAACCCACCGCCATCCAGCACGATGTCGGGCGTGCTGGGACGCTCATAAGGGCTGCTGACGCCGGTGAAGTTCGTGATCTCGCCGCGCATCGCCTTCGCGTAAAGCCCCTTCGCATCGCGCTGCATGCAGACCTCGATGGGCGTATCCACGAAGATCTCCAGGAATTCGCCGGCACCCAGCATCTCGCGCACCATCTGCCGTTCGGCACGAAAGGGCGAGATGAAGGAGGCGAGGACGATGAGGCCCGCATCCACCATCAGCTTCGCCACCTCCCCCACGCGGCGGATATTCTCCACGCGGTCCTGGTCGGTGAAGCCGAGGTCCCGGTTGAGGCCATGGCGCAGATTGTCGCCATCGAGCGAATAGGTGTGGCGGCCGGCCTGGTGCAACGCCTGCTCGACCAGCTTCGCCACGGTGGATTTGCCGGAGCCCGAAAGGCCGGTGAACCAGAGCACCATCGGCTTCTGCCCGAGTGCGGCCGCACGCGCCGCCTTGTCCACGAGGAAATGCTCGTGATGAACATTGGTCGCGCGGTGCAGCGCGAAGTTGATCATGCCGCAACCGGCGGTGCGGTTGGTGAAGCGGTCCACCAGGATGAAGGCGCCGGTCAGCCGGTTCCGGGCATAGGGGTCCATCGGCACGCGCTGCGCGGTGCCGAGGTTGCACAGGCCGATCTCGTTCAGCGAGAGCCGCGTGGCCGGCTGGGGGTCCAGCGTCGTCACATCCATCCGGTGCTTGAGGGTGGTGACGGAGGCGGTGGTCCAGAGATGGCCGATGCGCATCAGATACTGGCGCCCCGGCAGCATCGGCTCCTCATCCATCCAGATGAGATGGGCGGCGAACTGGTCGGCCACCACCGGGCGGTCGGCCGGGGGCGCCAGCACGTCACCGCGCGCCACATCCACCTCATCGGCCAGGCAAAGCGTGACGGCCTCGCCGGCCGCCGCACGCGCCTGGTCGCCGGCCGGGCCCAGGATGCGCGTCACCTGGCTGGTGACGCCGGAGGCCGCGACCACCAGCGTCTCGCCCAGTGCCACGGCACCGCTGGCGACCGTGCCGGAGAAGCCGCGGAAATCCTGGTCCGGGCGGTTCACCCACTGCACCGGGAACCGGAAGGGCGCCTCGTCCAGCGCTTCATCCAGCCGCACGCCCTCAAGGTGCTCAAGCAGCGTCTCGCCCTGGTACCACGGCGTGTGGGAGGAACGCGTGGTGACATTGTCGCCGAAGCGGCCGGAGACGGGGATCGGCACCATGGTCCGGAAGCCGAGGCCCGCGGCAAAGCCCGCGTATTCCTCCACGATCCGGTCGAACACGTCACGGTCGAAATCCACCAGGTCCATCTTGTTCACCGCCAGCACCACATGGCGGAGGCCGAGCAGCGAGCAGATGGTGGAATGCCGGCGCGTCTGCGTCAGCAGCCCCTTGCGCGCATCCACCAGGATGATCGCGAGCTCGCAATTCGAGGCGCCGGTCGCCATGTTGCGCGTGTACTGCTCATGCCCCGGACAGTCGGCGACGATGAAGCTGCGCCGGGGCGTGGTGAAGAAGCGGTAGGCGACGTCAATGGTGATGCCCTGCTGCAGCTCCGCCTCCAGGCCATCCACCAGCAAGGCCAGGTCCATCTCCTCGCCCAGCGTGCCGTGCTTGCGGCTGTCGCGCGCGATGGCGGCCAGCGTGTCCTCCATGATCACCTGGCTGTCATGCAGCAGCCGGCCGATCAGGGTGGACTTGCCATCATCCACCGAGCCGCAGGTGAGCAGGCGCAGCAGCCCGCGCGAAGGCGTGGCATCGCCCATCAGAAATAGCCCTCGCGCTTCTTGCGCTCCATCGCGGCCTCCTGGTCATGGTCGATCAGGCGGCCATGGCGCTCGGAGACGCGGGAGAGGCGGAGTTCCTCCAGCACCTGCTCCATCGTCTCGGCGCGGCTTTCATGGGCGCCGGTCAGTGGCCAGTCGCCCATGGTGCGGAAGCGCACCCACATCTCCTCCACCTGCTCGCCCGCAACGAGCGGCATGCGGTCATCGTCGCGCATGATCAGCGCGCCCGAACGGCGCAGGATGGGACGTCGCGCGGCGAAATACAGCGGCACCACGGGGATGCGCTCGGCCGCGATGTAGTCCCATACGTCGAACTCGGTCCAGTTCGAGAGGGGAAAGACGCGCATGCTCTCCCCCGGTGCGATCCGCGTGTTGTAGAGACCCCACAATTCCGGCCGCTGCCCACGTGGCTCCCAGACATGGCCCGGCGCGCGGTGCGAGAAGACGCGCTCCTTCGCGCGGGCCTTTTCCTCATCGCGCCGCGCGCCGCCGATGGCGGCGTCATGGCCGCCCATGTCGAGCGCCTGCCGCAGCGCCTGGGTGCCCATCACATCCATATGGACCTGGCTGCCATGCGTCAGCGGCCCGACGCCGCGGCCGAGGCCCTCAGGGTTGGTGTGGACGATCAGGCGGGCGCCCAGCTCCGCGGCCCGGCGGTCCCGGAATTCCAGCATCTCGCGGAAATCCCAGCCGGTGGCGATGTGCAGCAGCGGGAACGGGATGCGCCCCGGCGCGAAGGCCTTCATGGCCAGGTGCAGCACCACGCTGCTATCCTTGCCGATCGAGTAGAGCAGCACGGGGTTGCGGAAGCTCGCGACCGTCTCCCGCAGGATGCCGATGCCCTCCGCCTCGAGCCGCCGGAGATGCGGGCTCAGGGTGCGGCCTGGCGCCGGTTGCATGCTCGCATCCCCATCTCTGGCGCCGACCGGTCAGCCGGCGGCATCATCCATCCAGCCGGATGCCGAGCTCGCGGATCAGCGGGCGCCAGATGGCGTTTTCCTCGCGCACGAATTCCGCCATCTGCGCGGGCGTCCGCAGCACCGCCTCGGCGCCCGTATCGGCGAATTGGCGCTGCGCCTCGGGCGTCTGGATCGCCTCGTTCAGCAATTCGCCGAGCCGCGCCACGAGCGGCGCGGGCGTAGCGGCCGCAACGGCCAGGCCCTGCCAGCCGTAGCAGACCGTCCCCGGCAGGCCAATCTCAAGGCCGGTCGGCGTGTCCGGGGCGCGGGGCGTGCGCGCCTCGCCCAGCACGAGCAGGCCGCGGGCGCGGCGATCGGCCAGGAAGGGCGTGGCGTTGGTGACGTCGGCGATGGCGCAATCCACCTGGCCGCCCAGCAAGTCCTGCATGACGGCGGGCATGCCGCGATAGGGCACATGCGTGGCCTGGAGGCCCGAGCGGCGCTTCAGCACCTCCATCGCCATGTGGTGCGGCGAGGCGACGGCGGGCGTCGCATAGGTCAGCGTGCGGGCGCGCGACGCGGCGAGGAGGCCGGCGAAGTCCTGGTGGGGGCTCTCGGCGCGCACCAGCAGCAGCAGCGGGAAGCGGCCGATGAAGCCGACGCTCGTGAGGTCCCGGTCGGGGTCGAAGGGCAAGCGGTTGTAGAGCGCCGGGTTGTAGACCATCACGCCATTGTCCACGTGCAGCACCGTCAATCCATCGGCCGGCGCGCGGACCACGGCCTCGGTCGCGACGATGGCGCCGCCGCTCGGCCGGTTCTCGACCACCACGGGATGGTTGATGCGGGCCGAGATCTGGCGGCCCAGCAGGCGCGCGAAGATGTCGCTGGCGCCGCCCGGCGGGTAGCCCACCATCCAGCGGAGCTGCCGGTCGGGCCAGGCCGGCTGCGCATGGGCCGAGCCGGCGGCCAGGGTGGCGCCAAGCAATCCAAGGTCACGACGTCGCAGCATGGGCAGGGCTCCTCAGCGGGCGGTGGGTCAGGAATCCTCGGGCAGGACGGGCGGGCGGGCAAGGCCCTCCGCGCGCAGCCGCTCCAGGAGCGCGCCGAGACGGGCGCGGCGATAGGCGGGAATGTCCATCCCCTCATAGTCCAGGAAGCCCTGGCCGGTGGCGACCCCGGTGCGGCCCTCGCGCATGTTGCGCGCGATGATCTCGGGGGCCGCGTAGCGTTCGTTGCCCAGGGCTTCGGTGAGGTAGCGGCTGGCGTGATAGAGGATGTCACCGCCGCCGAAATCAATGAATTCCAGCACGCCCAGCACGCCGAAGCGGAAGCCGAAGCCGTATTTCACCGCCTTGTCGATATCGGCGGCGGAGGCCACGCCCTCCTCCACCATGCGCGCCGCCTCATTCATGGCCAGCGCCTGGATGCGCGGCACGATGAAGCCGGGCGAAGCGGCGCAGACCACCGGCACCTTGCCGATGGATTCGAGGATGGCGTTCAGCCCTGCCGTCACTTCGGGCGCCGTCGCCTGGCCGGGCGAGACCTCCACCAGCGGCACGATATAGGCCGGGTTCAGCCAATGCGCGTTCAGGAAGCGCGCCGGGTTCACCACCGCGGGCGAGAGGTCATCCACCAGGATGGTGGAGGTGGTGGAGGCGAGGATGGCATCCGCCCGCATCGCAGCTGAAGCCCGCGCCAGCGCATCGCGCTTCACCTCCAGGATTTCCGGCACGCCTTCGAACACCAGGTCGGCCTCGGCCAGCGCGGCCTCGGCGTGGCCGGCGGGCACCACGCCCACCCGCGCCATCAGGGCCGGGATATGCGCCGCGTCGAAAAGGCCAAGGCCCGCCAGGGTGGCGAAGGTGGTCCGCACCTCGTCCAGCGCGGCGCGCGCGAGCGCCACGAAGCCCGCCTCATCACGCGGCTTTGCATCGAGGATGGTGACCTCATGGCCCGCATAGGCGAAGCAGACGGCGATTCCGCGCCCCATGCGCCCGGCGCCGAGGCAGAGGACGCGCTCAGTGGAAGCCATGCTGCAAGACCTCCCGCACCTGCGCGCGATCCATCCCGCCGAGGCCCACATCGGCCAGCGTGCGGCCCGCATGATCGGGCGCGGCACCGCGAATGGCGGCCCCAATCGCCGAGAAGCCCCGCGCCAGCGGCACCTCCACCCCCGCGAGCTCCGCCGCGCTGATGATGAGCGAGAGGCCGAGGCGCGTATCCTCCAGCATGTAGCGATGCTCGGTGAGGACTATGCGCTCGCGCCAGTCGCCCGATTGCGTCAGCCGGTCATGCGATTTGCGGCCATACATCCATTCCGGGCCTTCGCTGGCGTAGTGATCGGCCAGCGGGAAATGCGGGCCGCCATAGCCCAGCGCCTCGCGCACCGCGATGCGCTCGGCATCCAGCGCATCGGTGGTGCGGCGGATGGCGGGCTGGGTGCCCTCATTGTGGATGTCCCATTTCGGGAAATGCTCGAGCGGGCCGGCATTCATGATGATGAGCGGCGGGTGGATGATCGCCCCCGCATTCATCAGCGCGCCCGAGAGCGCATCGCCGCAATCCTCGATCACGCCCGGGAAGACCCGGCTGATCACGGCCAGCGCATGGGGTGCGAGATCCAGCGGGAAGACGCCGACCGGCAGGCGCTTGGCCCGCACGGTGATGGCGATCTCATGGGGCCCGCGCTTGCGCACCAGCCAGGGCAGCGTGCCCGTTTCGGCAAAGGCGACACGCTTGTCGCAATGCCGGGCGAAGAGCACGGAGCCGAGCGTGCCGGGTGGCAGGAATACCACCTGGCCGTCCTCCAGCACGGGGCCGAGATGCGGGGCGATATCGGCCTGGGCGGTGGCGGGCGTGGGGCAGAGAATGAGGTCGGCGCCGCGCACAGCCTCGGCCAGATCAGGGGTGATCAGCGCGGGCTGCGCGACATGCGTGCCGGCAGCGTCCAACACGGTGATGGCGCCGCCTGCCGCGCGGTGCGACGCGACCGCTGAACCGTCACGCCGCCAGAGGCGCACCTCATGCCCGGCCAGCGCGAAATCCGCCGCCGCCGCAAAGGAGCCATTGCCACCACCCAGAACCGCGATCCGCATGCTTGTCCTCTCCGTTGGGGCGGAGGCTACCGAAGCGGACGCCGTGTTGCGAGGGGGCTTTGCCCCCTCGCGCTCCCCCAGCAGGGAACCAGTTCCCTGCACCCTGATTTGTGGAAGGTGCAGGAAACTCAGTTTCCTGCTGAGGTGTTTGAGGGGCAAAGCCCCTCAAGGCGTCTTCAGAGTGAGTCCGCCATCCACCACGATCTCGGCCCCCGTCACATATTTCGCCTCATCGGAGGCGAGATACAGCGCCGCATAGGCCACATCCCAGGCATCGCCCATCCGCCCCATGGGCGGCTGCGCGTTGCGTCGGGCCACGATCGCCGCGACATCGCCGCCGCTGCGCTGATTGGCCAGGCGCGCCTCCACCAGCGGCGTGTGCATCAGCCCCGGGATCACCACGTTGCAGCGAATGCCCTGGGGCGCATACCGCACCGCGATCATCTTCGAGAGCGCGATCACCCCCGATTTCGACGCCGCATAGGCCATCAGATCCGGCCCGATCTGCCGCAGCGCCGCGACGGAGGAGAGGTTCACGATCGCCCCACCCCCCTGCTGCACCATGATGGGCAGCACAGCCCGCGTGCTCAGATGCACATAGTGCAGATTGTGATGGAACTGCTTGTGCCAGACCTCGGGCGACATCTCCTCCGGTCCGCCAGGCACGGAACCGCCCACATTGTTCACCAGGATGTCGATGCGCCCGAAGGCCGCCATGCTGCTGGCCACGATGCGCGCGATCTCACTCTCCTGCGTCACATCCGCGCTGAGCGCCAACGCCTGCCCGCCCTCGGCCGCGATGAGCGCCGTGGTCTCCTCGGCGGCGGCGAGGTTGAGGTCCACGCAGGCCACCTGCGCCCCCTCCCGCGCGAAGAGGATCGCCATGGCGCGGCCATTGCCGATCCCCTCGCCGACCGAGCCGGCGCCCAGCAGCAAGACGCGCTTGCCGGCGAGGCGCGGGGCGCCGCGCGGCGGCAGCGCCTCGACCGCGGCGACGCTCACCTTTGCGCCCAGGGCGTGGTCTGCCACAGCGCGCGGTAGCGGCGCTCATCCTCACGCAGCCGCGTGAACCAGGCCTCGCCCGATTCATGCCGCACGAGGAGCGAGCGCGCCTCGATGGCGCGGATGAATTCGGGGTCCTTCGCGATATCGTCCGTGGCTTCGCGGAAGCGGGAGACGATATGCGCAGGCGTGCCAACGGGCATCACCAGGCCACGCTCGGAGGCCATGGTGACGTCAATGCCCTTCTCCTTCAGCGTGGGCAGGTCAGGCGCGAAGCGGCTGCGCTCATTGGCGGCCAGCGCCAGCAGGCGCATGCCGTCATTATTCGTCAGCACATAGCCGAGGTTCAGCCCGCTCGCGACCAATTGCCGGCCGAGGATGGCGGTGCGGATCGGCGGATCGCCCTGGAAGGCGACGTGATTGAAGCGGATGCCCGTCGCCGCCTGCAGCAGCACGATCAGCAGATGGTCATCCGTACCGATACCGGGCGAGCCGAAGCTGATGCTCTCGGGCTCGCGCCGGGCGGCGGCGAAGAGCTCCTCGATGGTCTGGTAGGGGCTGTCGGCGCGGACCGAGATGGCCGAGGGATCGCCCACGATGTTGCCGATGGGCGCGAAGTCATCGAGCTTGAACTGCGCCGTGCGCTCGATCGGGATGGTGAGCAAGCCCGGCATGTTGGTGGTGCCGATCACCGTGCCATCGGTGCGGCCGCGCGCGATGGCAGCGAGGCCCACCTCGCCCCCGGCACCCGGGCGGTTGGCGACGACAACGGTGCCGCCGATGCGCGGCTCCAGGAAGCGGGCAAAAAGCCGTGCATCCACATCCGTGGCCCCGCCGGGCGTGAAGCCCACGATGATCTCGATGGGCCGGTCCGGCCGCCAGGATTGTGCGAGGGCCGGCGCGGCGAGCAGCGCCGGGGTGGCACCGAGAAGCGTGCGACGAAGCATCACGAATTTCCTTCCTTGAGCCATTGGATCAGGCGCGAAAGCCCTTCGCGCATCTCCACCTGCGGCTTCCAGTCGATGGCGGAGAACGCCTTTTCATGCGCGATGCGAAAGGCGCCGCCGGAGGTCAGCCGCACCTTGCCGGCCGTCTCGCCGACGAAGGTGGGCGCCGGGCCGCCGCCGGCCAGCTCCGTCACCAGCTTCACCAGTTCCAGGGTCGTGATCGGCGCGGGGCCGGAGGTGTTGACGGCCACATTGCTCGCGGCACTCTCGAAGGCCATGCAATTGGCGCGGGCGAGGTCACCGACATAGACGAAGTGCTTGGTCTCGCTGCCATCGCCGAAGATTTCCGGCGGCTCGCCGCGCGCGAGCTTGTCCAGCGTCTCGATGATGTAGAGCGCATTGGCGGCGCGATGGTGCTGCCGCTCGCCATAGACGGTGGAATAGCGCAGCACGACATGCGGCAGGCCGCGCTTGGCCGTATAGGTGCGGCAGAGCTGCTCGCCGATGATCTTGGTCGCGCCATAGATGATGGCGGCCGGCGGCGCGCCCTCGCTATGGAAGGGCGTGCCCTCCACCAGGTCGCCCTTGATGCCCGGGCCATAGCCATAGACCGCGTTGGAGGAGGCGAAGACGACCTTCTTCACACCGCGCGCGACGCTGGCTTCCAGCGCGTTCTGCACGCCGCGGATGTTCACGTCGAGCCCGCCCCAGGGGTCGCGGTCCATGTTCAGCGTCATGTAGGCGGCCAGCAGAAGCGCGCCATCCACGCCCTCCAGCGCGGCCAGCAGGTCACTCATGCGCATCACGTCGCCGCGGATGATCTTCAGGCGCGGGTGGTCCTTCAGATGGGCCACGGCGCTCTCGGCGCCCATCGAGAAATTGTCGAACAGCCGGACCTCGGCCGCGCCGGCATCGAGCAGCTCGCCGGCGGTCGCCGAACCCACGAGACTGCCGCCGCCGATGATGACAAAACGCGACCCGGCAATGGGGACGGACGCCATGCAATTCCTCCAGGGATATTTCTTGGGAGGGAGCATGCGGCCGGGTTCGGCATACAACAAGCGGCCGGGCCCGGCCCGGGACAAGCGGCCCGGTCCGGCGAAACCCGTCAGCGCCGCGCGGCGCCGGGCCATTCGACGGCAGGCACCACGCCGAGCTGAATACGCGCCATGGTGATGCGGCGGTTGCGCAGTTCGAGCGGCAGCTCGACACGCGCGGGCCCGCCCTCCGGCGGCACGCGGGCGCTGAGGATGAGGCCCGCGCGCAGCGCCCCCACCATGGAGGGTGCGATGACGCCGGCCGTGGCCATGGCGTTCAGCCCCTCCTGCACGCCCAGCAGCGTCAACGTCCCGCGCCCCTCGGGCTGCAACTGACCATCCAGCGTGATGGTGGCGCGCAGCTGCGCCGCCGCCTCGCCGAGCCGCGCCTCGGCATGGCTGATGCTCAGCGTGCCGCCCGCGGCGCGCCAGGCGGCGGGGCTGACGCCGGGCGGGTGGGTGAGCCTGCCGGTGATCTGTACCGTGTCCAGGCGCGGCAGCCGGGCCGGCGCCATGCCCGCCGCGCGGATGTCGAAATCCGTGCCGAAGAGGTTCAGCGCCAGGCTTTGCACCGCGAGTTCCTCGCCGAATCGCAGCCCCTCCCCCTCCAGCGTGCCGCCCTGGCCGTCCAGGCGAAGCCGCGCGACGAGGCTGCGGCTTTGCACCGGCACCGCGCCGCGCGGCAGCACCAAATGCTGCGCGCCGGTCAGCTCCAGTCGCAATTGCCGGTGGTCCTGCGGGAAGACGCCCAGCGTGGCGTCGGCCGATTGCCAGCCGAGGCCATTGGGCGCGCGAAGCGACAGCCCCGGCAGGTTGAGCACGGCACCGAGCGGAAAGCCCGCGCGTTCGGGCGGGCCGTGGGTCACCTGCCAGCCCTCGGCCCGGCGGGCCTCGCTCCAGCGGGCAAGCTCCGCCTCCAGGCGGCTCGTGGCCTCCTGCCAGGTCCAGTACAAGCCGCCCGCGGCGAGGATCAGGGCGAGGAAAGCCAGCGCCCACCATTTTCTTGCCATCTCCGCAGGGTTAAACATCCAGACCGGTTTCGCAAAGGTTCAGGCGGGGTGCAGGGTTTGCCGCTCGATGCCGATGGGCATCTCTATGTCTTCGCCTATGGCTCGCTGATCTGGCGGCCGGGCTTCCCGCATCTGGGGCATGAGCCGGCGCTGCTGCGTGGCTATCATCGGCGCTTTTGCCTGTGGTCCCGCCATTACCGGGGCACGCCGGAGGTGCCGGGCCTGGTGCTGGGCCTGGATCGCGGCGGGGCCTGCCGGGGCGTCGCCTTCCGGGTCGCGCGCGAGGCCGCGCCCGAGGTGCTGGATTACCTCGAGTCGCGCGAGAACCCGAATGGCGAGAATGTCTATCACCGCCGCCTGCTGAAGCTCAGCCTCGCCTCGGGCCGGGAGGTCCGCGGCATCTCCTACGTCGCGGACCGCAGCCACCCCGCCTATTGCCGCCCCTGCGAGCAGAGCACGGCCGCCACCATCGCGCGCGGCGCGGGCAAGACCGGGACGAACCGCGAGTATCTGGAGAACACCGCGCGGCAACTCGCCGCCCTCGGCCTCGCCGATCGGCGGCTGGAGCGGCTGATGCGCCTCATCGCCGCCGGCAGCGGCTGACGAAGGTCCCGCTTGCGCCCGGAGCGTCCACGGCCGTAACCCTGGTGCCAAGACCAGGGGAGACGCGAACATGCCGCATGGCCCGATGGAGACCGGCCTCGTCACGGTGCGGGAAGCCACCTTCGCGCTGATGCGCGAGCTCGGCATGACGACGGTCTTCGGCAATCCCGGCTCGACCGAGCTGCCCTTCCTCGACCGATGGCCGGACGACTTCACCTATGTGCTGGGGCTTCAGGAATCGGTCGTCGTCGGCATGGCGGATGGCTATGCCCGCGCCACCGGCCGCGCCGCCTTCTGCAACCTGCACTCGGCGGTGGGTGTGGGCCACGCGGCGGGCAACATCTTCACCGCCTTCCGCAACCAGGCGCCGCTGGTCATCACGGTCGGCCAGCAGGCGCGGTCGCTGCTGCCGGGAAACCCGTTCCTCGGCGCCACCGAGGCTGCGCATTTCCCCCGCCCCTATGTGAAATGGAGCATCGAGCCGGCGCGGGCCGAGGATGTGCCCGCCGCCATCGCCCACGCCCACCGCATCGCCATGCAGCGCCCCTGGGGGCCGACGCTGGTAAGCATCCCCATGGATGACTGGGGCGTGCTGACCCGCCCCGTGCCGGCGCGCGTGGTGAGCGTGGATGTGGCTCCCGACCCGGCCCTGCTGGACCAGCTGGCCCAGGCCCTGGCGAGGGCCGAGCGGCCCATCTTCGTCGTCGGCCCGGAGGTGGACCAGGAAGGCGCCGGTCCCGCCCTGGTAGCGCTGGCCGAGCACGCGCGCGCGCCCATCCTGGCCAGCCCCTTCGCCAGCCGCATGGCCTGCCTGGAGGATCATCCGCTCTTCCAGGGCTTCCTGGCCGCCGCGCCCAATGCCGTGGCGGCGGGCCTGGCGGGCTTCGACCTCGTGGTGGTGATCGGCGCGCCAGCCTTCACCTTCCACGTGGCGGGCGAATGCGGAATCTTCCACGACGGCACGCCGATCTTCCAGCTGACCTCGGATGGAGAGGCGGCGGCGGCGGCCAGCTCGGGCACCGCCATCCTGGGCAGCATGCGCCTCGGCCTGCCCGCGCTGCTGGCCCGCCTGCCGGGGACGCGGCGCGCCAGCCCCGCGCCGCGCCAGCCAGTGCCCCGACCCGAGCCGGCGCTGCCGCTGCCGGCGGAGTACCTCTTCGCCGCGCTGCGCGCCGCGATGCCCAAGGACGCCATCCTGGTCGAGGAGGCGCCCTCGCACCGGCCGGCTCTGCAGCGCCATCTGCCCATCACCCGCTGGGGCGGCTTCTACACCATGGCGAGCGGCGGGCTGGGCTATTCCCTGCCGGCCGCCATCGGCGTGGCCATGGCAAATCCGGGCACGCGGGTGGTCGCGGTGATCGGCGACGGCTCGATGATGTATTCCATCCAGGCGATCTGGAACGCGGTGCAGGCGCGGCTGCCGCTGACCATCATCGTGGTGAACAATACCGGCTATGGCGCGATGCGCAGCTTCTCCCGCGTGCTGGGCGTGGAGGGGGCGCCGGGGATCGAACTGCCGGGCCTGGATTTCGTCAGCCTCGCCGCTGGCCAGGGCTGCCCGGGCATGCGCGTCGAGACGGCGGAGGCGCTGCATGCCGGCCTGGCCGCCGCCTTCGCGAGCGAGGGCCCGATGCTGCTCGACGTCGCCGTGGACCACGCCATCCCCCACCTCTACCAGAGGGCCAAGTAGATGATGGACCGCCGCTTGCTCCTCGCCCTTCCCTCGATGCTGCCCGTGGCGGCTTCGGCGCAGGCCGCCTGGCCGAGCAGGGGGCCGTGGTCGGCGGCGGCACGCCCGAGGCCTTCGCGAGCTTCATCGCCGCGCAGACCACCGCGCTGGAGGCGGTCATCCGGGCCGCGAACATCAGGGCGGAGTGAGCGCGCAAAAGCGCCGACCAAGCAAGCCCGCGACCGCCCCCGCAGAATCCGGCCGCAAGTGCGGCCAGCGGATCGCTTCAGCGATCCGAAGCCAAGCGCGCGGACGCGCGCGCCCGGCGCTTGAGGGCATCAAATATGCAACGCCCTTCCGTCCACGGCGAGGGCGGCTTCCTTCACCGCCTCGCTCAGCGTCGGGTGGGCGTGGCAGGTGCGGGCGACATCCTCGGCGCTGGCGCCGAATTCGATGGCGAGGGCGACCTCCGCGATCAGCGTGCCGGCATCCGGCCCCATGATGTGGGCACCCAGCACGGCGTCGGTCCTGGCATCGGCCAGGATCTTCACGAAGCCGTCCATGTCGCCCATCGCGCGGGCGCGGCCGTTGGCGGTGAAGGGGAATTTGCCCACCTTGTAGGCCTGCCCGCGGGCCTTCAGCTGCTCCTCCGTTTCGCCGACGGAAGCCAGTTCCGGCCATGTGTAGACCACGCTCGGGATGGCGTTGTAGTTGATGTGCGGCTTCTGCCCGGCCAGCTGCTCGGCCAGCGCCACGCCCTCATCCTCGGCCTTGTGCGCCAGCATCGCACCCGCGATGGCGTCGCCGATGGCGTAGATGCCGGGCACGCTGGTCGCGTAATGCGCGTCGGTCTTCACGCGGCCGCGCTCATCGAGTGCCACGCCCAGCTCGGCGAGGCCCAGGCCCTCGATATGCGGGCGGCGGCCGATGGCCAGCAGCACGACATCGGCGCGCAGCGTCTCGGCCGCGCCGCCGGCGGCGGGCTCGATCGTGACGTTCACGCCGGTCTCGTCGGCCACGGCGGCGGTGACCTTGCTCTTGAGCTTGAACTTGAAGCCCTGCTTGGTCAGCACGCGCTCGAAGGCCTTGGACAGCTCATTGTCCATGCCCGGCGTGATGCGGTCGAGATACTCCACCACGGTCACCTTGGCGCCGAGCCGGCCCCAGACGCTGCCGAGCTCAAGCCCGATCACGCCGCCGCCGATCACCACCAGGTGCTCGGGCACCTGCGTCAGCTCCAGCGCGCCGGTGGAGGTGACGATGCGCGTCTCATCCACCTCGATGCCCTTGAGCGGGATGCTCTCGCTGCCGGTCGCGATGACGATGTTCTTGGCGCCGTATTCCACCCCGGCCACCTCGACCGTGGTCGGGTTCACGATGCGGCCGGCGCCCTTCAGCCAGGTGACCTTGTTCTTCTTGAAGAGGAATTCCACGCCCTTGACGTTGGCGCCCACCACCTCGGCCTTGCGGGCCTGCATGCGGGCGAGGTCGAAGGAGACGCCGGTCACGGTGATGCCGTGATCCCCGAGCTTGTGCTTCGTCTCCTCGAAATGCTCGGAGGATTGCAGCAGCGCCTTGGACGGGATGCAGCCGACATTGAGACAGGTGCCGCCCAGCGTCGCGCGCTTCTCGACGCAGGCGACCTTGAGGCCGAGCTGGGCCGCGCGGATGGCGCAGACATAGCCACCCGGGCCGGCGCCGATGACGATGACGTCGAAGCTGTCAGACATGGGAATTCCTCAACCGCATTGGGCCGCAAACTGGCGCTTGGCGGGGCGCGGCGCAAGGTGGGGGCCATCCTCGCGATTGGCCTTGCCGATTGGCGCGCTGGGCTGGTCCGGAACAGATTGGCGATCTGAGGACAGGAGGTACACATGCGCCGTTCATGGCTCGCCGGCGCCCTCCTGGCCCTGCCCCTGGCTAACGCCTGACGAGATCGCCGGAAGCGCGCTCCAGGCAATCACCAGCTTCAATGGCACAAGCCTCCATTGAGACCTCCCCCACTCGCCAAGCGGCAGGCCGCGTGCCAGTCCTTCCCGCGCTGGATGGGGAGAGCGGCAGGTGGTGGGCAGAGCATGTGTCGGGTTGGCCCTGCTGATGGCCTGGCCGGCCAGCGCGCAGGCGCCGGCCTGGGAGGGCTGTGCCGGGCGGATCATCATCCTGGGGCAACACAGCCAGGCAGAGGGGCCCCTGTTCACCTATTGGATGACGCTGTCCAACCCCGGCATGCGGCCGGTCCGCGTCGAGGCCCGGCTGGGTGACACCCCGCCGCCTCGGGCTGCGCGCATCGAGGCGGGGCGCATGCAGCGGCTGCGGTTGGGAGAGGGCGCCGAGCGCCTTTCGCCCACGGAGATCGAGGCGGCGACCAGGCTGCGGTGCCAGACCATCCCGACCCAGCCCTGACATCCCAAGATTGCTGGAGACCCCAATGACCCGCAGGCTCATCCTCGCAACCGCCCTCTGGCTCACGCCGGCCCTGGCCTGGGCGCAGCCGGGCGGCCCTGGCCGGGATTGCAGCGGCGAGGCGCGCTTCGACAGCCGGCCGCTCGGCGATGGGCGCTACCTCTACCAGTTCAGCATCGCCAACCCGGACCGGACGCGCGGCCTGCGCTACCAGTACAGCTTCGCCCTCCCCGGCGGGGCCGGGCAGGCCGAGGCGCTGAACGGGTATCTGCCGCCCGGCGGCAGCATCGAGCACTCCCTGGGGACGGGCGGGCGGAACCTCGGCGCGGACGCGTTGCGGGCAGCCACCACGCTGCGCTGCTTCCCGCTGTAGGACCACTTGAAGATGGGGCTTGGCAAGCGCCCCCGTTCCATGTCCCAATTCAGCATGACGGTGCCGCAAGATGCGCCGAAGCAATGCGGAGGGATTTCCATGGGCCAACCCGTCAGCGGGCTTTCACGCCGCCATGCACTCGCCGCCGGCGGTGCCGCCTTGGCCCTGCCCAGCGTCGCCAGCGGCCAGGGGCGTTTCCCCGAACGCCCGATCCGGTTCATCATCCCCTGGCCGCCGGGCGGCAGTTCGGACTCGCAGCTTCGCAGCCTGGGCGAGCAGGCGTCCCGTATCCTCGGCCAGCCCGTGGTCATCGAGAACCGCGGCGGGGCCGGCGGTACGCTGCACGCGGTGCACCTGGCGCGCGAGGCGCGGCCCGACGGCTACACGCTGGGCCAGATGCACCTCTCGGTCATCCGTCGCCCCTTCCTGGTGCGCACGCCGCAATGGGACGCGACCACCGATTTCACCCACATCATCGGCCTGACCGGCTGGCTCTTCGGCGCCGCGGTGCGGGCCGACAGCCCCTTCCGCACCTGGCAGGACATGATCGCCTTCGCGCGGCAGAATCCCGGCGCGGTCAGCTACGCCACCTCCGGCATCGCCACCACCAACCACCTGGCGATGGAAGACATCTGCGCCCGCGAGCGCGTGGAGATGACCCATGTGCCCTTCCGCGGCGCATCGGAGGGCATCCCCGCCGTGCTGAGCGGCAATGTGACCATGATCGCCGACAGCAGCACCTGGGCGCCGGCCGTCGAAGGCGGCCAGATGCGCGCCCTCAGCGTCTGGTCGGCCGAGCGGGCGCCGCGCTTCCCCACCGTGCCCACGCTGAAGGAGCTGGGCTACGACATCGTCGTCACCTCCAATTACGGGATCAGCGGGCCGCCGCGCATGGACCCCGGCGTGGTCCGCGTGCTCCATGACGCCTTCAAGACCGCCTTGATGAGCGAGGAGAACACCCGCGTCCGCAACCAGTTCGACATGCCGCTCGTCTATCTGAGCAGCGAGGACTACACGCAATTCGTCGTCCAGCGCGCCGCATGGGAGCGCGACATGGTCGCAAGGCTCGGCATCCGCATGGAATAAGCCGGCCACGCCCCGGGGAGGAAACAAAGAAAATGACCATCCAACGCCGCGCATTGCTGGGCGGGCTTGCTGCCGCCCCGCTGGCCACGCCCGCCTTCGCCCAGGCGCGCTATCCGAACCGCACCATCCGCTTCCTCATCCCCTGGCCGCCCGGCGGCAGCCTGGATGCGCTGCACCGCCAGATGTTCGAGATCTTCCAGCGCGATACGGGGCAGAGCATCGTCATCGAGAACATGCCGGGCGCGCGCGGCACCCGTGCGGCCTTCTTCCTGACGCAGCAGGCCCGGCCGGATGGCTATACGCTGGCGCATCACCACCTCTCGATCCTGCGCCACCCCTTCCTGACGCGGCAGCCGACCTGGGATCCCATCACGGATTTCAGCTACATCATGCAGATCACGGGCTTCGTCTTCGGCACCGCCGTGCGCTCCGATCGCGGCTGGAACAGCTTCGACGACATGATCGCCGAAGCCCGCCGCCGCCCGGGCGAGCTCACCTATTCCACCTCCGGCATCGCCACCACCAACCATCTGGCGATGGAGGACATCCTGCGCCAGCAGGGCGTGCGGATGGAGCACATCCCCACGCGCGGCGCGCAGGAGGGGGTGACCATGCTGCTGGGCCGGCAGATCGACATCGTGGCCGATGCGCAATCCTGGCGCCCGCAGGTGGAAAGCGGCGAATTCAAGCTGCTGAGCGCCTGGACGCCGACGCGCCTCGCCTCCGCGCCCAATGCGCCCACACTCACCGAATTGGGGCTCGGCCGTAGCGTGACCTCGCCCTATGGCGTGGTCGGGCCGAAGGGGCTGGACCCCGAGATCGTGGACATCATGCATCGCAGCCTGAAGAAAGCCTTCGAGGATGATGCCTCCCAGGCGATCATGCGGCGCTGGGAGAACCCGAACGAGTATCTTGGTCCGCAGGCCTATTTCGAATTCGCGCGGGAGCGCGTGGCCTATGAGCGGGACACGGTGCGGCGGCTGAATCTCAGCATCGACTGAGGGCGCGCTACAGCAACCCCAGCGCCTTCGCAGCGGCCAGGCCCAGGCCGAAGACGGTCACGCTGGCGCCGATCACGGCCGGAAGCTGCCACCAGGCCGGGGCGCGCCGGCGCATCCGGCCCTCGATCCGGTCGAGCTTGGCTTCGATCCGCGCCAGGCGTTCCAGGAGTTCGGGCTCCGGCATGGGCCCGCCCTATGCGAGCCCCATCGCCCAGAGCAGCACGCCCTTCTGGGCGTGCAGGCGGTTTTCCGCCTCGTCGAAGACGACGCTTTGCGGGCCGTCCATCACCTCATCGGTGATTTCCTCGCCGCGATGCGCGGGCAGGCAATGCATGACGATCGCGTCCGGCGCCGCCTGCTTCAGCAGCGCGCCGTTCAGCTGGTAGGGCGCCAGCAGGTTGTGGCGGCTCAGCGTCTCGCCATCCTTCTCGTCGCTCATCGAGACCCAGCAATCGGTCACCACGCAGCGGGCGCCCTTCACGGCGGCAACGGGGTCGGTCGTGAGTTCGATCTGCGCGCCCTCGCGCCGCGCCCAGGCCAGCAGTTCGGCCGGCGGGGCCAGCTCGGGCGGGGTTGCGATGCGCAGCGTGAAGCCGAAGCGCGCGGCCGCCTGGATGAAGCTCTGGGCGACATTGTTGCCATCCCCCGTCCACGCGACGACCTGGCCGGCGATGGGGCCGCGATGCTCCTCGAAGGTCATCACATCGGCCATGAGCTGGCAGGGATGGCTGATATTGGTCAGGCCGTTGATGACGGGAATCGTCGCATGTGCGGCCAGTTCGCGGATGTTCGAGACATCGGCGGTGCGCAGCATGATGGCGTCCACGTAGCGCGAGAGCACCCGGGCCGTGTCCTTCACGCTCTCGCCCCGGTTCAGCTGGATCTCGCGCGCCGTGAGCACGAGCGGCGTGCCGCCCAGCTGGCGGATGCCGACCTCGAAGCTGACGCGCGTGCGCGTGGACGGCAGCTCGAAGATCAGCGCCACGGTCTTGCCGGCCAGCGGCTGGCCCATGACCTCGCCGCGCTTCGCCTTCTTGCCCAGCTCCAGCATGTGCCGGAGCGTGGGCGCATCCAGGTCCATCAATTCCAGGAAGTGCCGGGGGCCTTCGCCGCCCCCGGCCGTCGGCTTCAACAAGGCGCTCACTTGGCCGGCGCCAATTTTTCAGCCTTGGGCACTTCGGCGGGCGTGAGGGCCAGGCAGGCGCGGTCGAGGGCGGCCAGCGCCTCATCCACTTCCACCTCGGTGATGATGAGCGGCGGCGCCACGCGCAGCACATTCATCCCCGCCGCGACTGTCAGCAGGCCCTGCTCGACGCATTCGGCCTGCATGGCGCCATTGCTCACCTCGGGCACGAGGCGCAGGCCCAACAGCAGGCCAGCGCCCTGCACGCCCTGGATCACGCGCGGATGGTGCCCGGCCAGCGCCAGCATGCCGCGCCAGAGATGACGCGCCACGCGGTCCACCTGATCGAGGAAGCCCGGCGCCAGCACCACGTCCAGCACGGCATTGCCCGCCGCGCAGGCCAGCGGTCCGCCGCCATAGGTGGTGCCATGCGTGCCCGGCTTCAGGTGCTTGGCGACCGCCTCCTTGGCCATGACGGCGCCGAGCGGAAACCCGCCGCCGATCCCCTTGGCCGAGGACATCACGTCGGGCTCGATCCCCGCCCATTGATGCGCCCAGAGCTTGCCGCTCCGGCCCATGCCGGTCTGGACCTCATCGAGCGCGAGCAGCAGGCCGAACTCGTCGCAGACGGCGCGCAGCTCACGCAGGAAGCGCAGGTCGGCCGGGCGGACGCCGCCCTCGCCCTGCACCGGCTCGATCATGATGCCGGCGGTGGCAGGCGTGATGGCATCGCGCACGGCGTTCATGTTGCCGAAGGGCACATGGTCGAAGCCCTCGACCGCCGGGCCGAAACCCGCCAGGTATTTCTCATTGCCCGTGGCGCTGAGCATGGCGAGCGTACGGCCGTGGAAGGCGCCCTCGAAGCAGATCATCCGGAACTTCTCCGGGTGGCCGTTCTCGGCGTGGTACTTCCGCACGGCCTTCACCATGCCCTCATTGGCCTCAGCGCCCGAGTTGCAGAAGAAGACGCTGTCCGCGAAGGAAGCCGCCACATGCCGCGCGGCCAGCTTCTCGGCCTGGGGCACGCGGTAGAGGTTGCTCACATGCATCACCTTGCCCGCCTGCTCGGCGATGGCCTGGACCAGATGCGGGTGGCCGTGGCCGAGCGAGGAGGTGGCGATGCCGGAGCCGAAATCGAGGAATCGTCGCCCCGCATCCGTCCACACATAGGCGCCTTCGCCCCGCTCGAAAGCGAGGTCGGCACGGTTGTAGGTCGGCATCAGGGCGGGGATCACGCGGCTGCGCTCCTCTGGAATGTTCCGCCCGCGACATGCGGGCGTAAACCGCCAGTTTGAAGGAAACCCGCCGGGAATCAAGCCTTGGCTGGGGAAAGCGGCTGTCAGCGCCCGCTGGGCGACGGGATCCCCGCGCCGCCCGGGCCGGCACTTCCGCCGGGAATGGGCCCCACGCGGCCGATATTGCCGAACAGCGCCTGCAGCAGCGTGCGCTCATTGCCCGGGCTCGGCGTCTCCCGATCAACGAAATTCACCCGCGGCATGTCGCCCTGGGTCTGGTCGATCTGGCGGATCTCCGCGACGGTGCCCGCCGGGCTGAAATCCACCACGACGATGCGCTGCGAGCGCAACGCCATGGTCCGGGCGGGGCGAAGCTGCGTCACGGCGCTGATGTAGTACCAGCTGTTGTCCGTGAAGGTGCTCGTCTGGCTCGGGCTGCCGAGCACCGCCTGGACATCCGCCCGGGTGGAGACGCCCTGCGTGATCTGCGCGATCTGCTCCTCCGTCACCGCGTGGCCGCGATTGACGATGGGCGTCGTGAAGACGTCCCGCGGGCGCTCAGGCAGCGGCGGCAGGTACGCGCAGCCCGCCAGGGCCGGCATGGCCAGGAGTGCGAGGACGCGGATGTTGACCAAGGCAGGGTGACGGGCCATGTCCCGGCTTAACGTCACCCTGCCCCCGCGGTCAATGCGCCTTGACGGCGCGTGCCACCCGGGGGCGCTTGCCAGGAATTTCCGCATCATGGGCCTTCTCGGCCTGTTCCGCCGCCGCCCGCATGAGCGGACCGGCTTCGAGCTCTACGCCGCCGCCGTCGGCGCCGCGCGCACCCCGCATTTCTATGCCGAGCTGGGCGTGCCCGACACCACCGCCGGGCGCTTCGAGCTGGTCAGCCTGCATGTCGGCCTGCTCATCCGCCGGCTGCGCGCGGCCACCGACAAGACGGCCGACGCCCTCGGCCAGGCGGTGTTCGACGCCATGTTCGCCGATATGGACGTGAATCTGCGCGAAATGGGAATCGGCGATCTCAGCGTCGGCAAGCGCGTGAAAATGCTGTGGGAAGGCTTCCACGGCCGCGCCACCAGCTATGCCGAGGCGCTGGACCAGGGCGACACGGCCGCCCTCGCCGCCGCACTCGAGCGCAACATCTGGGTGAAGGAGCCCGCCCCTGCCGGCGCCGCCCTGGAGCTCGCGCGGCATGCCGAGCGCGTCTCGGCCGTGCTCGCGGGCCAGGAGCTGCCCGCCTTGCTGCGCGGCGAAGTGCGCTTCGCATGAGCGCCGAGTTCAGCCACCGCCTGCCCATCGCCCATGTCCCGGCCGTGGGCCAGAAGCTGCGCCTCGAGGCCGGCCCGGCCGAGCGGGAGGCGCTGGCACGGCGCTTCGAGCTCCTCCACCTGCACAGCCTCGTCGCCGAGCTTCGCCTTGCCCCGGATGAGGCGGGCGCCGTCCGCGTCTCGGGCGAGCTGGCGGCCGAGCTGGACCAGGCCTGCGGCATCACCCTCGTCCCCATCCGGCAATCGGTGCGCGAGCCCGTGGCCTGGCGCCTCCTGCCCACGGGCATGGAGCCCTCGGACGGGGAGGACGACCCGGACGACATCGAGACCGAGCAGGACGTGGCCGATCTCGGCGAGGCGCTGGCCCAGCAATTGTCCCTGGCGCTCGATCCCTATCCCCGGGCCCCCGGCGCCACCATGCCGGGGAACCCGGAGGACGAGGCGGCGCATAGCCCCTTTGCAAAGCTGTTGCGGCTCAAGCCGCAGGGGTAGGTTGCGCGAGGGGAAGGATGGGTGCTAATCGCCCTCCCTCCCTGCTGCCGCATGCCCGCAGCGGCCGTTTTCCCTTGGGCGCACTCCGCCCCGTCTCCTGCCTGGGCTGACCGGCACTTGTCCGGGCGGCCCCCTACCCGTTGAAAGGCTGGCTCCATGGCCGTCCCGAAGAAGAAAGTCTCCCCCTCCCGCCGTGGGATGCGCCGCAGCCACATGGCGCTGCCGAAGGAAGGGCATGTCGAGTGCTCCAACTGCGGTGAGCTGAAGCGCTCGCACCATGTCTGCCCCTCCTGCGGCCATTATGACGGCCGTGAGGTCGCGGCCGCCGATGCGCTGAAGGGCGTGGTTCGCGGCTAAGCCGATGACGGGTGGGGCGATCCGCGCGTGAACATGGCCGCACCCTCCGAGGGCGCTATAAGGCGATTTTCCCTCGCCGTGGATGCCATGGGCGGCGACCATGCGCCCGACAGCGTCCTGGACGGGCTGGAACTCGCGGCCGAGCGGCACCCAAAGGCCCAGTTCCTGCTGGTGGGCGATGAAGCCCGGCTGCGCGAAGGGCTGAAATCCCGCCCGCGCGCGGCGAAGCTTTGCGTCATCCGTCACGCGCCGGATGCCATCCCGGGCGACATGAAGCCGACCGTGGCGCTGCGCCAGGGTCGCAACTCCTCCATGCGCCTCGCGATCGACGCGGTGGCCAAGGGCGAGGCAGCGGGCGTCGTCTCCGCCGGTAATACCGGTGCGCTGATGGCGCTGGCCAAGATCGTCATCAAGACCATGCCCGAGATCGGCCGGCCCGCGCTGGCCGCCATCACCCCCTCCGCGCGAGGCGACGTGGTCATGCTCGACCTCGGCGCCAACATCCAGTGCGATGCGCGCAACCTGGTCGAATTCGCCATCATGGGCGATGCCTTCGCCCGCGCCGTGCTCGGCCTGCCCAGCCCCACCATCGGCCTGCTCAATGTCGGCTCCGAGGAGCTGAAGGGCGATGACCGGGTGCGCCAGGCGGCCGAGGTGCTGCGCGAAGGCCATGCCGGGATCAATTTCCACGGCTTCGTCGAGGGCCATGACATCGCCGCCGGCACGGTGGACGTGGTCGTCACCGACGGCTTCACCGGCAATGTGGCGCTCAAGACCGGCGAAGGCGCGCTGAAGCTGATGCGAGACCTGCTGCGCCAGGTCTTCACCTCCTCCATCCCGGCCCGCGCCGGCTATCTGCTCGCGCGCCCCGCGCTGGAGCGGTTGCGCGAATGGATGGACCCGCGCCGCTACAATGGCGCCATCCTGCTCGGCCTGAACGGCGTTGTCGTGAAGTCGCATGGCGGGACGGATGCCACGGGCTTCGCCCATGCCATGGATGTGGCGATGGACATGGTCACGCACGGCTTCACGCAGAATATCCGCGAAGGCCTGTCGCGCCTCGCCACGCACGCGCCTACACTGTCCGATCCCGATATCGCCCCGCCGGCGGCCATTGCTCAGCAGGACTGATCTGCCTTGACGCTTCGTTCCGTGATCGCCGGCTGCGGCGGCTATCTGCCCCCTGACATCCTGGACAATGACGCCCTGGCGGCCCGCTACGGGCTCGACACCAGCGACGCCTGGATCCGCGAGCGCAGCGGCATCACCCAGCGGCATCTGGCCGGGCCGGATGACACCTGCGCCTCGCTCGGCGCCGAGGCGGCGCGCCGCGCGCTGGTCCATGCCGGCGTCACGGTGGATGAGGTGGATGCGGTCATCGTCGCGACCGCCACGCCGGACCACGCCTTCCCCTCGACGGCCGTGCGCATCCAGGCGCTGCTGGGCATGACGCGCGGCTTCGGCTTCGACATCTCGGCCGCCTGCACCGGCTTCGTCTACGCGCTCTCCGTCGCTGATGCGATGATCCGGGCGGGCCAGGCGCGCTCCATCCTCGTCATCGGCAGCGAGGTCTATTCGCGCATCCTCGACTGGACCGATCGTGGCACCTGCGTGCTCTTCGGCGATGGCGCTGGCGCCGTGCTGCTGCGCGCGGAAAAGGGCGAGCGCGGCGTGCTCTCGACCCATCTGCACGCCGATGGCCGGCATGGCGACATCCTGCTGGTGGAGGGCACCACGGGTCCGCTCCGCATGGCGGGGCGCGAGGTGTTCAAGCACGCGGTCAACAAGCTCTCCGCCGTGGTGGACGAGGCGCTGGCGGCCAACGGCATCGGCCGCGAGGATGTGCAGTGGCTGGTCCCGCACCAGGCGAACATCCGCATCATCGAGGCGATGGGCAAGAAGCTCGGCCTGCCGCGCGAGCGCGTGGTGGTGACGGTGGACCGCCACGCCAATACCTCCGCCGCCTCCGTGCCCCTGGCCCTGGCCGAGGCGGTGCATGACGGCCGCATCCAGCAGGGCGACCTGGTGCTGCTGGAGGCCATCGGCGGCGGCCTCACCTGGGGCGGGGCGCTCATCCGCTTTTAGCGGATGAGCTTTTTTTGTGCCCTCAGACGCCGGGCGGCGGCTCCGCCGCCTTGGCTTCGGAATGCTGAAGCATTCCGCCGCGCCTCTTCGGCGCGGATCCTCGGGGCGCGGTTCCGGTTCTGGCAGGCGTGTTCCTGCTGCCCCTACTCCGCGCGCAGATTCGCCCGCTGCACGATCACCGCCCAGCGCTCCCGCTCGCTCGCAACGAAGCGGCCGAAATCGGCGGGTGTCGGGCTCGTCTCCAGCTCGACGCCATTCTCGATCAGGCGCGTGCGCACCACCGGGTCGGCCAGGGTGGCGTTCATCGCGGCGTGCAGGCGCGCGGTCGCCTCCGGCGGCGTGCCGGCGGGTGCCAGCAGGCCATACCAGGTCGCGCTGTCGATCTGCGGGAAGCCTTGCTCATGGGAGGTGCTGAGGTCCGGCAGGATCGAGGCCCGCTGACGCCCGGCGATGGCGATGGCCCGCAGCGTGCCGGCCGAGAGGAAGGGCAGGAAGGGTGCCGCGGCATTCGTGATCATCTGCACCCGGCCGCCCACCACATCGGTCAGCGCCGGCGCCGTGCCACGGTAATGGATGTGCTCGATCTCAAAGCCCAGCGTCAGCGCGACCATCGCGCCCAGCGCATGCGCCGTGGTGCCGGCGCCGGGCGTGCCGAAGGTCAGCGGGGGGTTCTTGCCGCGCGCATAGGCGCCGAGCTCCGTGAGGTTGCGCGCCGGCACGGAAGGGTGCACCGCGATGACGTTCGGCGCGGCGCCCAGCAGGCCGATCGGGGCAAAGCCGTTCGCGACGTCATAGGGCACGCGCGGATGCACCAGGCTCGAAATCACGAAGGAACCGCTGCCGGCGAGCAGGATGGTCAGCCCATCCGGCGCCGCCTTGGCCACGATGTCATTGCCGAGGATGCCGCCCGCGCCGCCGCGATTCTCGATCACGATGGGCTGACCCAGCCGCGCCGACATGCCCTCGGCCAGGATGCGGCCGACGATGTCGTTGCTGCCGCCAGCGGTGAAGGGAATGATGAGGCGGATCGGGCGCGTCTGGGCCTGGGCGATTCCCGGCACCGCCAACAGACCGAGCCCCGCGCGACGGGTGATCATTTCCGCTTCTCCTGCGCGTTCCTGAGCAAGGCCAGGCCGCGATACACGCCATGCACCATCTTGGAGTAGGGCATCACCACGAAGAAGGCGAGCACGAGGCCCAGATGAATGGCCAGCATGACGCCCATCGCGCCCGTATGCCGGATGGCCAGCAGCAGCAGCCCCGTGCTGCCGATCAGGAAGAGGAGCGCCAGCATGGCGTATTCGCCGCCCAGCAGCCGCTTGGCCACGGGCCCGGGGTCCGTCACCGTCTTCACCCAAAGCAGGCCGGCGGTGCCGATGCACAACAGCACGCCCCCCCAGGTGCCGAGCTGCACCGGCAGGCTCAGGAAGGCATGCGGCGATTTCCACCCCATGAAGTGGTGGTAGAAGGCGCCCGTCGTGGTGGCCGCGAAGCAGAGCATGAAGCCATAGAACATGGCGTGGTGCAGGTGGCGCCGTGCCTGGGCGAAGCTGTCATCCAGGTCGTTGCAGCCATGGCCGCCGCCACCCAGGTTGCGCAGCGTCAGGATGTCCACCGCGGCTTCCGCCACCGGCGCCACCGTGATGGGCTTCTGCCCCGCGCCGGGCGCCGTGCCGCGCCAGTAGCGGACCGCCCCCATCCCCATGGCGAAGAGCGCATAGCCGAAGCTGAGCGAGGCCATGCCCACCATCAGCCAATAGGGGATCACCCGAAAGAAGGCGCCGGTGCCGGTCTGCGCCGTGTAGAGGATGGCCGGGTCCTGCAGCGCCATGGTCAGCAGCAGCACCAGCGTGACCGAGAGGAAGGCCGCCAGCGAGACCAGCGTGCCGTTGCGCTCGAAGGCGCGGCCCATGCCCTGCGGCCAAGCGTATTCGGCGTAGGATTCGGCGCGGATCGTGGCAAAGGTCTCAGGCACATTGATGCCGAAGGGATGCGGCGGCGCATATTGGCAGGCGTGGTAGCAGCCCTTGCAGGAATGGCAGAGGTTGGCGAGGTGCGTCAGGTCGCCCGTCGTGAACTCGCGGCGCAGCGTCATGGCCGGAAAGACGGCGCAATACCCCTCGCAATAGCGGCAGGCATTGCAGATTTCCATCTGGCGCCGGGCTTCGATGGTGGCTTCGCTCTCCGTGGTCGTCGCGCTGCCCGGCGCCGGGGGGCGGTTAATTCCTTCCAATTTTCGCGGCCTCCTCGCCTGCGATGCGGCCAAACACGGTGCCGATGGTCATGCCGAAACCGGCGAGATAGCCCTGGCCGAGGATATTCCCGGCCATGATCTCGCCACTGGCGAAGATGTTCCCGGACGGCTTGCCATCGGCCATCATCACCCGGGCCCGGTCATTCACCTTCACGCCCAGGAAGGTAAAGGTAATGCCGGGCGCCAGCGGGTGGCCATAGAAGGGCGGCGTGTCGATCCGCCGCGCCCAATGGCTTTTGGGAATGGCCAGCCCCTCGGTGCGGCAATCATCCAGCTTGTTGCCGTGGAAGGTGCCCGGCTGCACGGCCGCGTTGTATTCGGCCACCACGCGCTCGAGCTTCGCGGGGTCGAGGTCCAGCATCACCGCCAATTCGCCGATGCTGTCCGCCTTCATCGGCGGGAAGACGCTCGGCAGGTAGTTGTGCAGCGCCTGGCTGTCGGTGATCGCGAAGGCCCGCTGGTCGCGCTGCTGGGCGATCAGCCGGCCCCAGATGGCGTAGCGCTTGGGCCAGACATCCTCGCCCTCGTCATAGAAGCGCTCGACATCCTTGTTCACGACGATGGAGAAGGGCACGCAATCGAGCCGCATGGCGAGGCCGCCATCCTCCATCGGCGCCCGCGCGTCATTGGCGACGGCGTGGAACTGCGTGGGGTCGCCCACCTCCTGCACGCCATGGGCCAGCATGTCCTTCAGGACGCGTCCCTGGGCATAGGGCGTGCCGCGGATCTGGAAGTTGTCGGCGGCGTCGCCCCAGTATTCGCGCAGCCATTCGCGATTGGCCTGGAACCCGCCGGCCGAGGCGATCACTGCTTTGCAGCGAATGCGTTGCGGAAACCCCCGCCAGCTCACGATCGCCTCGCGGCAAAAACCCTCCTCGATGGCGATGTGCTGCACCTCGGTGTCGTAGAGGATCGTGATGCCGAGCTTCTCGGCGGTGCGATACAGGGCATTCACCAGCGCCTTGCCGCCGCCGAGGAAGAAGGCGTTGGTGCGGCTCAGCGACAGCGTCCCGGAGAGCGAGGGCTGGAACACCACGCCGCAATCGCGCAGGAAGCCCGGCGCATGCTCGCTCGCGCGGATGCACATGCGGGCCAGGCCCTCATCGGTGCGGCCGCCGGTCACGCGCAGCAGGTCGTCCCAATATTCTTCCTCGAGATAGCTCTCGGTCAGCACGTCGGTCGGCCTGGGGTGCAGGGCACGGAGGTTGCGGGTGTGGCGGGAATTGCCGCCGCGCATCGGCTTCGGCGCGTGCTCGGCCACGATGACGCTGGCGCCCGCCCGGGCCGCGGTGATGGCCGCGGAGAGCGCGGCATTGCCGCCGCCCACCACCAGCACATCCCAGAGGCGTGTGAAATCAACCATCTGCTTGCATATGCGCGCTGGGCCGCGCCTGTCCAGCCGGGCAGGCGGCGCGTGACCGGCCTTAAGCACGGATTCACCATGCGGCGCCATATACCCGCACGGCCGGGAGCGCCGGATCGTGCGAAGAGGAAACACAGCGTGCCGAAAGACGCGGACTTCACATCATGAGCACCGCCGCCCCCCGCCCGCTCGGCGATCGCGAGCGCTTCGTCGCCTTTGCCTTCGCCGGGGCGGACATGCTGGTCGAGACCAATCTCGAGGGCCAGATCGCGTTCACCGCCGGCGCCTTCCGCCTGCGCTTCGGCGCGGCCCCCGAGAGCTTCATGGGCCAGGACCTCGCCGGGCTGATCGCGGCCCCCGATCGCGGCAGCTTCGCCGCGGCGCTCGCCATGATGCCGGAGCGTGGCCGCCTTTCGCCGACCGTTCTGCGCCTCGCCAATGCCGAGCAGACGCCCTTCGTCGTCTCCGGCCTGCACCTCGCCCTGCCGGGCGAGCCGCCACGGCTCTGCCTCTCGATGGGCCCGGTGCCGATTCCCCTGGACCCCACGGCCGATGCCGCGCCCACCGCCGTGGCACTCCTGCGCGAGGCGGAGACGCGGCTGCGCCGGCCGAGTGCCGGCGGTGGCGGGCTGGGCCTGATCGAGGTGACAGGGCCGCTGACGGAGGAGATGCGCGCGGCCCTCACCAGCCAGGCCGGCAACATGGCGGCGGAGCTGGCGCCGGGCCGCTACGGCCTGCTCTCCGCCTGCGGGGCCAGCGCGCCCGACATTGCCGCCGTCACGGAGCGCCTGGAGGCGCTGCTGCTGCAGCAGGGCCAGGGCGGCAGCGTGACCGGCGGGATGCTGCCGCTGGAAGCGGGCGCCCTCTCTCCCATCCAGGCGGTGCGCGCGCTGCGCCACGGCCTCGCCACCTTCACCCGCGCCGGCGCATCAGGGCTGCGGGAGGAGGGGTTCGCCAATGGTCTCTCGGGCTTCGTGGAGCAGATCACGGCGCGCGCGGGCACCATCCGGCGCGCCATCGCCCAGCGGCGCTTCCACCTGGAATACCAGCCCATCATGGGCCTGGGCGACCGGGTGCTGCACCATTACGAGGCCCTGCTCCGCCCCGAGAAGGGGCTGCTCGGCGCCGAGGCCGGCCCGCAGGATTTCGTCACCCTGGCCGAGACGGTGGGCCTCACGGAGGAGCTCGACCTCGCCGTGGCCGAGATGGCGCTGCAGGCCGCCTCCGGCCTCACCGGCGCGCAGCGCATCGCGGTCAACATCTCGGGCCTTTCCCTGCAAAGCCTGGGCTTCCGCAAATCCCTCGCCGCCCTGCTCGATGCCCATCCGGCGGCCGGCCAGCGCCTGATGGTGGAGCTGACCGAAAGCGCCGAGATCGAGGAGGAGGCGCAAGCGGCCGAGACGCTGGAGTGGCTGCGCGCGCGGGGCATTCCGGTCTGCCTCGATGATTTCGGCGCGGGGGCCGCGGCCTTCCGCTACCTCAAGGCTTTCCGGGTGGATTACGTGAAGGTGGATGGCAGCTTCGTCGAGGCGGCGATGCGCGGCGAGCGGGACCGCAGCTTCGTGGCCTCCATGGTGGATCTCTCGGTCGCGGTCGGCGCCCGGGTGGTGGCCGAGCGGATCGAGACCGAGGAGATGGCGCTGATGATGCGCGGGCTTGGCGTGCATCTCGGCCAGGGGTGGCATTTCGGCCGCCCGGGCCCGCTGCCCAAGGCGCAGCCGGTGGCGGTCGCGCGGCGCACCGGCAAGCAGGAAAGCTGGGGCTGACGGGCTTCCCTATACCCTGGGGGCAGCCCTAGGCTCTCCGCCCATGATCCCTGATCGCGTTCTCATCGTCGGCGCCGGGCCGGTTGGCCTGGTCGCCGCCGCCGCCCTCGCCGCCGATTCCATCCCGGTGGCCATCATCGAAGCCGAGCGGGACCTGCCCGATGGCATGCGCGCCAGCACCTTCCACCCGCCCACGCTCGACATGCTGGAGCGCTTCGGCGTGGTGGAGAGCCTGATCGCGGACGGGCTGATCTGCGCCACCTGGCAATTCCGCGACCGCGGGGAAGGCCCGGTCGCCACCTTCGATCACGCGATGATCGCGGGCGACACGCGCCACCCCTATCGCCTGCAATGCGAGCAATGGCGCCTGACGCGCCTGCTGCGCGAACAGCTCGCCGCCAGTCCCGACGTCGAATTCATCTATGACGCGCGCGCGCTGGACGTGGCGCAGGACGAGGACGGCGTCAGCCTCACCATCGAGCGGCCGGACGGCCACCCCGAGACGCTTCGCGGGCGCTATCTGATCGGCGCCGACGGCGCGCGCAGCGCGATCCGCAAGAGCCTGGGCATCGGCTTCGAGGGGCAGACCATCCCGGAGATCTACCTCACCCTCTCGACACCCTTCGCCTATCACGACGCGATGCAGGACCTCACCAACATCGCCTATATCAGCGACCCCGATGAATGGTTCGTCCTGCTGCGCAACCTGCGCCTCTGGCGCCTGCTCCTGCCAACGGATCCGAATGAGCCGGAGGAGGTCATGCTCTCCGACGCGCGGATCGAGGAGCGGATGCAGCAGGTGCTGCCCAAGCCCGGGCGCTATGAGATCACCCACCGCACCGCCTATCGCGTGCATGAGCGGGTGGCGGAACGCTATGTGCAGGGCCGCGTCTTCCTGGCGGGCGATGCCGCGCATGTGAACAACCCGCTGGGCGGCATGGGGATGAATGGCGGCATCCATGACGCGCTGAACCTGGCCGAGAAACTCACCACCGTCTGGCGTGGCGCACCGCTGGAATCCATGGGCCGCTATGAGCGGCAGCGCCGCCGCGTGGCGCTGACGGTGGTGCAACAGCAGGCGCTGCGCAATCGCAGCATCCTCAACCAGAAGGACCCGGCGGTGCGCCAGGCCTTCCTGGACGATCTGCGCGCGACGGTCGCCGACCCCGCGCGCCACCGCGCGCATCTGCTGCGCACCAGCATGATCCAAAGCCTGCGTGACCTGGAGGATGTGGCATGACAGCGTCTGATCGGCCGAGCGCCAGCGAGGGCGTGAATCAGCCGCCCAACATCGAAACCGACGAAGAGATCTACGCCCGCCAGGGCCTCGGCCGCCGTGCGGGCTTCGGCGTCGCACCGGCGCTGGTCATCGTGGATTATGTGGTGGGCTTCGCCGACCCCACCCAATTTGGCGGCGGCAATATCGGGCCTGCCATCGGGCAGACCGTCCATCTCCTCGCCCATGCGCGGCGCAAGGGATGGCCGGTCGCGCATACCCGCGTGGTCTATGCCGAGGATGGCTCGGATGCCGGGGTCTTCACGCTGAAGGCGCCCTCGCTGCTCAAGCTGACCGAGCATTCGCCGCTCTCGCAGATCATCCCGGAGCTGACGCCCGCACCGGGCGAGCTGGTGGTGCGCAAGCGCGGCGCCTCGGCCTTCTTCGACACGAACCTGGCGGGCTTCCTGACCATGCGCCGGGTGGACACGCTGATCGTCACCGGCTGCACCACCTCGGGCTGCGTGCGCGCGACGGTGGTGGACTCGCTCCAGCACGATTTCCGCACCATCGTCGCGACCGACTGCGTGGGCGACCGCGCCATCGCCCCGCATGAGGCCAACCTGTTTGACATGGGCCAGAAATACGCCGACCTCATGACCCGCGCCGAGATCGAGGCGCTTGGATAGGGGCCATGGACAAGACCGAAATCACCGATTGGGCGCTGGCCCATGGCTGGCAGATGATCGCGGGCGCGCCGAGCCTGACCAAGCCCTCCCGGCCGAAGGAGGCGATCGTCCGCCTCATGCTCAAGGCCACGGTCGTGCACCTGGAAGTGAAGAAGCCGGCCGGGCAGTGGCAGAAATTCGCGGGCCTGCCCTATGGCAAGATCATCGCGGATGATGAGAGCGGGATGCCCCTCGGCCTCGGCTTCGAGAGCATTCCCGGCTTCACCATGCTGATGCGTGAGAACAAGGACCGCCAGGTCTTCTCCAGCATGGGCTGATTGCTGTTCAGTCCCCGCCGGACGCCTTGCGCTTGGCCAGCGTCATGCTGAGCACGAAGACGCCCATGCCGCCCAGCAGCGCCATCAGGATGAAGCCCCATTTCAGGCCGGCGGTGCGCGCCTTGGGATCATCCATCACCTGCATCAGCAGCAGGCCGAAGACGACGACACCCAGGCTGCCGATGGCCGTCCCCCAGATGCCGAACAGGCGCATCCTCCGATCCATGCCTTTCCTCCCCTGCCTTTGGTTCAGTGGAGTTTGACACCAGGCTCCGCTCTTTGCGAGACGAGGCTGGCGAGGCTGCGCCAGGCGGTGGGCGCGCTGCCATGCAGCGCCGTCTGGTGCATCTTGTAGAGCGAGCGATACATCAGCCGCGCGAAATACCCCTCGATGAACATGGACTTGCCCACGAGGAAACCCATCAGGCTGCCCACCGTGCTGTATTTGCCGAGCGAGACGAGCGAGCCGAAATCCCGATAGACGAAGGGCTCGAGCGGCTTGCCCTCCAGCAGCCTTTCGATCTGGTTGTACATGTGGCTGGCCTGCTGGTGCGCCGCCTGGGCGCGCGGCGGAATCGGCTGCTCCGAGCCCTCGCGCGGGCAGGAGGCGCAGTCGCCCAACGCGAAGATGCGCGCGTCGCGCGTGGTCTGCAGCGTGGGCAGCACCTTGAGCTGGTTGATCCGGTTGGTTTCCAGCCCGCCGATGTCCTTGAGGAAATCGGCACCCTTCACGCCGGCGGCCCAGACCGTCAGCTCGGCCGGCAGGAAGCCGCCACCCTCCAGCACGACGCCATCGGCCCGCACCTCCGCCACGCGGGTGCCGGCATGGACCTCGACGCCCATCTTCGCCAGCAGGTCATTCGTCGCGGCCGAGATGCGCTCGGGCAGCGCGGGCAGGATGCGGGGGGCCGCCTCCACCAGCATGATGCGGATGTCGCGTTCGGGCTGGATGCGGTCGAGGCCATAGGCCACCACGGCGCGCACGGTGCGGTGCAGCTCGGCGGCAAGCTCGGTGCCCGTGGCACCCGCGCCGATGATGGCGACGTGCAACTGCCCCGGGCGCACCGGCTCGGGCTGCGCATTGGCGCGCAGGCAGGCATTCACCAGGCGGCGGTTGAAGCGGCTGGCCTGGTCCAGCGTCTCGAGCGGGATGGCGTGTTGCGCCGCTCCCGGCGTGCCGAAATCATTGGTGACGGAACCCACCGAGATAATCAGCGTGTCATAGCCGAGCCGGCTCGCGGGCGTGATCTCCCGCCCCTCCTCATCCAGCATGGCGCCGAGCAGCACTTCCTTCGCCTCGCGGTCCAGGCCGGTCATCTCGCCGAAGCGATAGGTGAAGTGGTGCCAATGCGCCTGGGCCAGGTAGTTCAGCTCATGCTGGGCGCGGTCCAGGCTGCCGGCGGCCACCGCATGCAGCAAGGGCTTCCAGAGATGCGTGCGGCTGCGCTCCACCAGCGTCACCTGCGCGCGGGTGCCACGGCCGTAGCGGTTGCCCAGGCGGGTCGCGAGCTCAAGCCCGCCGGCGCCCCCTCCGACGATGACGATGCGGTGCGGATCAGCCATGCCAAGCCCTCTTCTTCCACGGTGAGCGTAGCGCCCGGCATCGTTGCAGGCAAAAAACATACCGCGGGCAACCTGGCAGCGCGGCGGGGCGTTGGCGATCTGCGTGGCTCCTCACGCATCAGAGCCCGGAGTTCCACGCCATGCCCCTCGGCACCATTATCGTCATCCTGCTCGTCATCGCGCTGCTGGGCGGCTTCAGCGGCCGCTTCGGCGGCTATGGCTACGGCTTCGGCCATGGCAGCATCGGCGTGCTGGGCACGATCCTCATCATCGTCATCGTGCTGATGGTGCTGGGGCGCATCTGACAGGAGACATGATTGGCGGAGCCCTTCCAGGTCACGCCCGAGGGGCTTCGCCTCATCGTGCGCCTGACGCCACGCGCGGGACGCGATGGTCTGGATGGCGTCGTCACCACGCCGGATGCGGGGACGCATCTGCGCCTCCGCCTCTCGGCCCCGCCGGTGGAGGGTGCGGCCAATGCGGCGCTGATCGCCTTCCTCGCGCGGGGGCTTGGCCTGCGAAAATCCGACATCCACCTGTTGGCGGGTGAGCGGGCGCGGGTGAAGCGCCTGCTGCTGGCGGGCGACGGGCCCGACCTCGCCCGGCGCGTCGCCGACTGGATCGCCCTCTCGACCTGAGGCGCGGGCCGTGCTTTTTCCGGCCCCGACCTCAGCAAAGGGCAGGATCGTGAGCGACATCTCCATCAATATCGGCGGCGACATCTTCCATGCGCGCTTCGAGACCGAAGCCGCGCCGCAGACCGTGGCCCGCTTCCGCCATTTGCTGCCCTACAAGGACCGCATCATCCATGTCCGCTGGAGCGGCGAGGCCTGCTGGATCCCGATGGGCGAGCGCGACCTCTCCATCAACTACGAAAATGCCACCAGCTACCCCGCGCCCGGCCAGATCATCGTCTATCCCGGCGGCATCCCGGGTGCCGTGAGCGAGACGGAGATCCTGGTGGCCTACGGTCCCTGCTGCTTCGCCAGCAAGGCGGGCCAGCTCGCCGGCAACCATTTCCTGACCATCACGGCTGATCTCGACCGGCTGGCCAAGGTCTGCCGCTCGGTGCTGTGGGACGGCGCCAAGGACATCACCTTCAGCGCCGCCTGAGGGCCGAAGGGAGCAGGGCCAGCCCCACCGCGGCGGGCAACAGCCAGATGATCCGCGCCTCATAGCGATTCAGCGGCTTCGAAAGCGCGCCCGTTGCCGCGGCATTGCCCCCGATGGCGACGAGCGCGAAGAGAATGAGGGCGGCGCGCGGCATGTCCCGCGCCCGCCAGGCGCGCCAGAGCAGCCAGGGTGCGATCAGCAGCGCCGCCAGCACCACCGGGACATGTGGCCACAGGAAGGGCGCGGCCGCTTCCGGCAGCCTCCCCTGCGCCTGCAACCCGGCATCGAAGCGCGCCAGCTCGGCGGCGGGAAAGCCCGGCTCGATGACCTCGCGCGTGCTGAAGAGCGAGGTGCTGACCAGCGTGTCACCCACGCGGAACAGCGTCAGTTGCCGCAGCGCGTTGCCGATCATCGCCGTCACGACCTCGCGCGGATAGGCGGCCAGGGTGGCGCTGACGATCTCGCGCGCCTCGGGCACCGCGCGCAGCCCGCCCAGCTTGCGCAGGCTGCCATCGGCCTCGCTGTTGATCGGGCTGATGCCCCAGAGGAAATCCTCGGCATCCATGGGCAGGCGGTCGAGGAAGCCACAGAGCCGCCAGCCGGGGTTTTCCGGGCAGCGCGCCTGCATCAGGCGCAGCGCCGGCCCGTCATCCTGCAGCCGCGCCAGCAGGAAGATCGCGCCATGCGGGGAGGCGGCGAAGCGGCCGAAGGTGGCCAGATTGGCCGAAGCCAGCACCAGCAGCGCGAGGGCCAGGGGGGCCGCCACGCGCAAAGCCGGGGCCAGCCGCCGCGTGAGCAGCGCGGTCAGCACGATCAGCGCGATTGCCGCCGGCACATGCGCCATGTGGACCGAGATGGCGAAGGCGCCGAGCAGCCCGACAGCCCATGTCTCGGCGCGCGAGAGCCGGCCGAAACCCAGCAGGAAGAGGCAGAGCGGGGCCAGGGCGGTCAGCGCATCGGGCATCACCGTCGCCAGGAACCAGGGCGCCGATGTCAGCCAGGCAAGCCCGGCGCATACCAGCAGATGCGCGGCGGAGGTCGGCGCATCGCGCAGCGCCCGCTGCGTGAGCCAGAGCAGCCAGGAGGCGAAGACCCCCTGCCCCAGCACCACCGGCCAGAGCGACCACTGCCAGTGCAGCCCATGGATCGCGACGCCGTAGGTGAGGGACTTGTCCCAGGGCGGCGCGCCCATCGTCGTCTGGCGGATGTAGGTGAAGCTATCCACGAAGACGAGCGGATAGAGGTTCAGCGCGGCCGGCCAGACCAGCAGCAGGCCACCGCCCAGGATCGCCAGCAGGGTCTTAGCCAAGTGCGGCTTCCGCCTCCCGCACCACCTCGGCCAGGGCACCTTCCGCGAAGGGCGAGACCAGCCCCGCGCCGCGCGCCAGATCCTGGAAGGGCGCCGAGCCGCCGCGCGCGCAGAGCGCCACATAGTCATCCAGCGCGGCCTTCGAGTCGTGCCGCGACTTCACCCAGAACTGCATCGCGCAGCACAGCGCCAGCGTGTAGTCGATGTAGTAGAAGGGGCTGTTGTAGATATGCTGCTTCGCCTGCCACCGCCCACCCTTCGCGGGGTAGGCGAGGTCCCCATAGTCGGTCCAGGGCATGTAGAGGCGCTCCAGCCGCTGCCAGATGGCGTGGCGCTCGGCGGGCGTCGCCTCCGGGTTCGCATGCACCTCGTGCTGGAAGTGATCCACGCAGACGCCATAGGGCAGGAAGGCGAGCGAGGTGATCAGGTGCATCCGGCGGAAGCGATCGGCCGCCGCCTCGCCCACCAGCAGCCCCATCTGGGGATGCGTCAGGAATTCGAGGCCCATGGAGTGGATCTCCGCTGCCTCCATGGTCGGCCAGAGCTGATCAATGCCCGGCTGGTGCCGGCTCTCCCAGCACTGGAAGGCGTGGCCCATTTCATGCGTGAAGACGCCGATATCGTGATGCGTGCCGTTGAAATTGGCGAAGATGAAGGGCACGCCCGCGGTCGGGAAGGAGGTGCAGAAGCCGCCCCCCGCCTTGCCCGGCCGGTTCTTCAGATCCAGGAAGCCGCCCGCCTGCATCAGCCGGTAGAATTCGCCGAGGCGCGGGTCCATCCGGTCGAACATGGTCTGCGCGACCTCGACCAGCGTGTCATGGTCGCCGATCGGCGCGGGATTGCCCTCGGGGTCGATCAGCGCCTCATCCCAGTAGCGCAGCCTGTCCCAGCCGAAGCTGGCGCGGCGGGCTTCCAGCAGCTTGCCCACCAGCGGCACGACATGGCGCACCACCTCCTCGCGATAGCGCGCGACATCGGCCGCGTCGTAATCCACCCGCCGCATGCGGCGATAGGCGAGCGAGATGAAGTTGGCATCGCCGAGCTTCACCGCCATGCCGTGGCGCAGCTTCACCAGCGCATCATAGATCTCATCCAGCTCCGCGCCGTTCTTCTCGAAGAAGGCCCAGCGTGCCGCCTCGGCCGCATGGCGCATCCCGCGGTCCGCATGCTCGGCATAGGGGGCGAGGCCGGAGAGGTTCACGACCTTGCCGTCAATCTCGATCCTGGCGGAGGCCATCAGCGCGGTGTAGCGCGCGGTGAGCTTGGATTCCTCCTCCAGGTCCCCGGCGATAGCGGGGTCGAAGGTGGTGATGTCCGTCTCCCACAGCCGCAGCACATGGGCGCCGACCAGCGTCTCGACAGCCGCGCGGTCCGGGTCGGCCAGCAGGCGCCGCTTGATCGCCACCTCATGCCCGGTGGCGACGGGGGCGAGCTTGTCCGCGTATTCCCGCGCGGCCTTGGCCTCCTCATTCGCCGTGTCCTGCGCGAAGCGCAGATGCACCAGCGCACTCCAGGTGTCGGCGGCGCGGCGCGCGGCATCCCATTGGGCCACCGCCTTCGCACGCTCCCCCGCATCAAGCAGCGCGTGGATGGTCGCGGCCTCGGCGGCGAGGCTCGCCTCGGTGGGCGTGGGGGCCGTGATCTCGTTGAATTGCATGTTCAGAACTCCGCCATCAGACGGCCGAAGCCGTCCATCTTGTCGGTGATGCCATTGGCGCGCAGCGCATGCCACCAGGTGGCCGTGTTAATCGCGATGACAGGCTTGCCCAGCCACATCTCGGCGGCGGCTGCGAGGCGCACCATGGAGAGGTTAGTGCCCACCTGCACAATGGCGTCCACGTCATCGCCATCCAGCTCGCGCAGCACGGGCACGAGTTCGGCCGGCGTCACTTCCGCGATCGCGGTCCAGCGCGGGCATTGCAGCGCGCGGTCGCGCACCGTGGTGTAGCCCATGTCGCCGAAATAGCGGATCACCTCGGCATTCATGCTGGGCCAATAGGGCGAGAGGATGGCCAGCCGCTTCACGCCGCCATAGGCCTGGAGTGCCGCGTGGCAGGAATGCGAGCCGACGCTGATCCTGAGGCCGCTCACCTCCTCCACGCTTGTCACGAAGCGGTCGGCGCCCACCACGCCGTCGAAGAAGGTGACGGCGCTCATGCCCATGACGAGGTAGTCGGGCTCGCAGGTCATGACGCTGCGCACGGCGTCCAGCGTGTTGGCGCCGATCAGTTCGGCGCCCGCACGGAAGGTCTCGTTGCTCACCGCATGGGAGTTGGGGGTGAAGATGCGGCTGTAATGCGCGGTGACGCCGGCCGGGCGCATCATGTCGAAATCGGGCTGCACCACCGTGTTGGTGGAGGGGCCCATCACGCCGAATTTCTTCCGCCAGCCCAGAACATCGCGCATCGGTGTCGCCCTCCCGTGAGGGGCGGATTCTCGCGCCCCCTGCGGCATGGCACAAGACGTGCTTGCGGCCGCCCCGGCCGGCCGCCTATTCAGGGATTTGTCATGCATCTTCGCCGCCGCCTCGCCCTGCTCTCTCCCCTGCTGCCGCTGGCCGCCCAGGCGCAGGAGGCCTGGCCCGCGCGGGGGCCGATCCGCTTCATCGTCCCCGGCCCGGCCGGCGGTGCCGGGGATGTGACGGCGCGGCTGGTGATGGAGCGCGTGGGAACGCGGATCGGCCAGCAGATCCTCATCGAGAACCGGCCCGGCGCCGGCACCAATATCGGCATGACGGTGGTGGCCCGTGCGGCGCCGGATGGCTACACGCTGGGCCTGGCCAGCATCGCCAGCAATGCGGTGAACCGCACGCTCTATCGCAGCCTGCCCTTCGACCCCGTGGCGGATTTCGCTCCCATCAGCCTGATGGCGGTGGTGCCCAACCTGATGGTCATCCCGCCCATGTTGCCGGTGACCAACCTGCCCGAATTCGTGGCCTATGCCCGGGCGCGGCCGGGGCAGATGAATTTCGGCTCGGTCGGCGCCGGCTCCTCGCAGCATCTGGCGGGGGCGCAATTCGCCCAGGCCACGGGGATCGAGCTGCAGCACATCCCCTATAATGCCGGCGGGCAGATGAACACGGACCTGATGGAGAACCGCATCCAGGTGCTGTTCCAATCGGTCAGCGCCGTGGCCGAGCTGGCGCGCGCGGGCCGGGTGCGGGCCATCGCGGCCACGGGCATGGAGCGCATCCCCGCCTTCCCGGACGTGCCCACGCTCCGGGAGGGCGGCGTGGACATCGTCTCCACCGGCTGGTTCGGCGTGGTGGCGCCGGCGCAGACGCCCGAGCCCATCCTGGAGCGCCTGCACCGCGAGACCGCGGCCGCCCTGGCCGAGCCGGAATTGCAGGCGCGGCTTTCGGCCGGCGGCAGCCTGCCGCGTCCCTCTCCGAACCGGGCGGATTTCGCGCGCTTCATGGCTGACGAGACGGCGCGCTGGGCGCCGGTGGTCCGAGCCTCGGGCGCGAGCGTGGATTGAAGCGCGGGCCACGCCGGTCCACCCTGCCCTTTCCCATCCGGCAGGAGCAGAGCCATGGCCCGCGTGCGTTCCATCCCCTCCACCGAATTGGCCCCCGACCTCGCCGCGATCTACGAGGATTTCGCGGGGCAATACGGCCCCTTCCGCAACCAGGTCGCGGTCATCGCGCATGTGCCGGCGGCCCTGCGCCACCTGATGCCCCTGCTGATGGAATTGCGCGCGGCGGCGACGCTGCCGAAGCGCTACCTCGAGATCGCCATCGTCGTCGTCTCGCGGCTGAACGAGTGCCATTACTGCGTCGCCCACCACAAGCCCTTCCTGGTGGTGGCGGGCGTCTCGCCCGAGGCGGTGGACCGCATCATGGACGAGGCGCTGCCCACGGAGTTCGACGAAGTGGACCGGCTGGTGATCCGCTACGCGAAGGTGGCGTGGGAGACGCCCAACCGGATCACGCCCAGCCTGCACGCGGCGCTGCTGGAACACTTCACCGAGGCGCAGATCGTGGAACTCACGCTGCGCATCACGCTCTGCGGCTTCTTCAACCGCTTCAACGACGCGCTGCAGATCGAGGAGGAGGCAGAGGTCCACGCCTAGTCAGAAATTGAAGGCAACGCGCCCCGTCTCCGTCACGTCATAGCCGCCCATCCGCGCCGCGCGCTCGGCGAAGAGGGAGGTGCGGGCGAAGGCGAGCAGGACCTGCATGGCGGGCTCGAAGGCCTCGCGCCGGTGCAGCACCAGGTCGAAGCGCTCGCGCAGCAGGGGCACGAAGCCGAGGCCGGCGCGCATCGCCTCGGCCCGGATGCCGAATCCGGCATCGGCGGCGCCGCGCAGCACGGCCGCGGCCACTTCGTCCTCGGCCAGCGCCGCTTCGGGCAGAAAGGCGATGTCCCGCAGCGAAACCCCCGCATCGCTGAGCAGGCCCACCAACGCCACATGGCTGCCGGCGCGCGGCTGGCGGCCGATGACCCTGAGCCCGGGCCGCGCGAGGTCCGCGACGACAGCGAGGCCAGCCGGATTGCCGGGCGGCGTGATCAACCCCTGCTCGCGCCAGGCCCAGGTGAGGCCCACCAGCGGCGCGCCGGGCAGCGCGGCACGGACCGCCGCCTCATTGAAGCCGCCCTCCTCATCGCGCAGGTGCAGGGCGGCGGCCATCGCGCTGCCGGCCACCAGCGCATCCAGCCCATCCAGGCTGCCACCCGCCCGCAGCGCCAGGCCGCAGCCCGATTGGCGCACCGCCCAATCCAGCAGCGGGTCATGGCTGCCGGCCAGGATGGGCGGCGGGGCGGCGCGCCCCCCGGCCTCGGCCTGATCCACCAGCCAGCGGCGCAGTGCGTTGGCCGGAAACACCCATTTTCCGCCGACCAAGGCGGCCGGCAGACGGCGGGCGCGCGCCAACTCGTAGAGGGCGCGCTCCGAGAGGCGGAGGAATTGCGCGGCTTCCTTCAGCGTCCAGATCTCCATACGGCAAAGATCGGCAAATGGCGGCAAATGATCAAGTGAACGAGCCATGGACGCCGGGGTTCACCAGGCTTACAGCCGCGTCATGCAAGATCTCGGGGCCGCATTCCAGCAGGCGCTCGGCCTGGTCGCCGCCGGCGATGCGGGGCTCTGGGCCATCATCGCCCTCAGCCTGCGGGTCTCGCTGACGGCCACGCTGATCGCCGCCTGCATCGGCCTGCCGCTGGGCGCGCTGCTCGCCGTGGCGCGCTTCCCGGGGCGCCAGGGGTTGCTCGTGCTGCTGAATGCGTTGATGGGGCTGCCGCCGGTGGTCGCGGGGCTCGTCATCTATATCCTGCTCTCGCGCTCCGGGCCGCTTGGGCCGCTTGGCCTGTTGTTCACGCCGACGGCCATGGTGATCGCCCAGGCCGTGCTCATCACCCCCATCCTCGCCGCGCTCACGCGGCAGGTGCTGGAGGGGTTGTGGGAGGAGTATGCCGAGCAATTGCGCTCGCTCGGCTCCGGCCCCGGCCGCGCCGTCGGCACTTTGCTTTGGGACGGGCGCTTCGCGCTGCTGACGGTGCTGCTGGCGGGCTTCGGCCGCGCCTCGGCCGAGGTCGGCGCCGTCATGGTGGTGGGCGGCAATATCGAGGGCTTCACCCGCGTGATGACCACCGCCATCGCGCTCGAGACCAGCAAGGGCGACCTGCCGCTGGCCCTGGCGCTCGGCATCGTCCTCATGGCGATCGTGCTCGGCGTGAACGCGGCGGCGCAATGGCTGCGTGAGGCCTCGGCGCGGTGGGCCGGATGAGCGGGGCGGTGCTGCGCGCCGAGGGGCTGGGCTTCGCCGCGCTTGGCGTGCCGATCCTCAGCGACATCAGCTTCACGCTCGGCAGCGGCGCGCCGAGCCTGATCATCGGCCCGAATGGCGCGGGCAAATCCGTGCTGCTGCGCCTGCTGCACCGTCTGCTGGCGCCGAGCGCCGGCCTTGTGGTGACCGCCGGCCTGGGTCGGCAGGCCATGGTCTTCCAAAAGCCGGTGCTGCTGCGCCGCTCCGTCGCCGGCAACATCGCCCATGCGCTCTCGCTCGCCGGCATCCGCGACGCCGCGCGCATTCCGGCCGCGCTCGAGGAGGTCGGCCTGCCGCACCTGGCGGACCGCCCGGCCCGCAAGCTCTCGGGCGGCGAGCAGCAACGCGTGGCCCTCGCCCGTGCGCTGGCGCTGCGGCCGGATGTCCTGTTCCTGGACGAGCCGACCGCGAGCCTCGACCCCGCCGCGACCCGCGCCGTGGAGGGCATCGTGGCCCGCGCCGCTGCGCGCGGCATGAAGATCGTGATGACCACGCATGACCTGCACCAGGCCCGCCGCCTCGCCGGCGAGATCCTGCTGCTGCACCGGGGCCGGCTCATCGAGCAGGCCTCGGCCGAAACCTTCTTCTCGCAACCCCAAAGCGCAGAGGCCCAGGCCTTCCTGCGCGGAGACATCCTCGAATGATGCGCCGAGCCCTATTCGCCCTCCTCCTGCTCGCCACGCCTGCGGCGGCGCAGGAGCGCGTGATCACCATCAGCAGCACCACCAGCACGGAGCAATCGGGCCTGTTTGGCCATATCCTGCCGCTCTTCCGTGAGGCCACGGGCATCACCGCGCGCGTGGTGGCGCTGGGCACCGGCCAGGCGCTGGATGTAGGCCGGCGCGGCGATGCCGATGTCGTCTTCGTGCATGACCGCGCGGCGGAGGAGCGCTTCGTGGCTGAAGGCTTCGCCACGCGCCGCCAGCACGTGATGTTCAACGACTTCGTGATCATCGGCCCCGCCGCCGACCCCGCGCGCATCGCCGGCTCGCGCGATTCCGTGGCCGCGCTGCGCCGCATCGCCGAGGCGCGCGCGCCCTTCGTCAGCCGCGGCGACCGGAGCGGCACCCATGCGGCGGAACTGCGCCTCTGGCAGATCGCGGGCGTGGAGCCTTCCGGCAGCTGGTATCGCGCCGTCGGCCAGGGCATGGGCCCGGCGCTGAACACGGCGGCGGCGCAGAACGCCTATATCCTCGCGGATCGTGGCACCTGGCTCTCCTTCCGCAACCGCCAGGATCTGCGCGTGCTGACCGAGGGCGATCCGCGCCTGTTCAACCAATATGGCGTGATGCTGGTGAACCCGGCGCGGCACAGCCATGTGAAGGCCGCCGATGGACAGGCCTTCGTGGACTGGATCGTCTCGCCCGCCGGGCAGGCGGCCATCGCCGGCTTCAAGATCAATGGCGAGCAGCTGTTCTTCCCGAATGCCGCGCAGCCTGAGCCGACCTCGTGAAGCGCCTGGTTCTGGCCGCCCTGCTGATGGCGGCGCCCGCCCAGGCGGAACCTGTGCGCCTGGCGGCCGCCGGCAGCCTGCGCGCGGCGCTCGCCGAGGTCGCCACCGCCTTCGCCGCAAGCCCGGGCGGGGTGCCGGTCACCGAGACCTATGCGCCCTCGGGCCTGCTGCGGAACCGCATCGCGGGCGGCGAGGGCTTCGACCTCTTCGCCAGCGCGAATATGACCCATCCCGAGACGCTGGCGCGGGAGCGGCAGATGCCGGTCGTGCTCTTCGCCCGCAACCGGCTTTGCGCCCTGGCCCGGCCGGGCCTGGACGTGACGCCGGAGACGCTGCTGGCGCGCATGCTCGATCCCGCCACCCGGCTCGGCACCTCCACGCCGCGCGCAGATCCCGCGGGCGACTACGCCTTCGCGCTCTTTGCCCGCGCCGAGGCCGTGCGCCCCGGCGCGCGGGCGGCGCTGGAAGCGAAGGCATTGACGCTGACCGGTGGTCCGGATTCGGCCCGCCCACCCGCCGGGCGTGACCTCTACGCCTGGCAGTTCGAGCGTGACGCGGCAGACCTGTTTCTCACCTATTGCACCAATGCCGTCCTGGCCCGACGGGCTGAGCCGCGGCTGGCCAGCATCGAGGTGCCGGAGGCGCTGGCCGTCTTCGCCGATTACGGCATGCTGCTGCTGCAACCGCGCGCGGAGGCGGCACGGCTGGCCCTGTTCATCCTCTCCCCCCAGGGCCAGATGATCTTGGCCCGGCACGGCTTCGACGCGCCGGGCCTGCCCAAGGAGAGATGATGTTCCGCCGCGCGCTGCTCGCCTCGTCCGTCGCCACGCCGGCTTTTGCGCGCGACGTCCGGGATTCGGTGGGGCGCGCGGCGCAATTGCCCGCGAAGATCCACCGCGTGCTGGCGGCCGGGCCACCCGCCGCCATCCTGCTCTACACCCTGGCGCCGGAGTTGCTGGCCGGCTGGCCGGCCCGCCCGCCCAGCCGCCTGGAAGCGAGCTTCCTGACCGAGCAGGCCGCCGCCCTGCCCGAGACCGGCCGCCTGACGGGCCGCGACAATACCGCCAATATCGAGGCGGTGCTGCGCCAGCGCCCCGACCTCGTGCTCGACTACGGCAGCGTGGCGCCGAGCTTCGTCAGCCTGGCCAATCGCGTGCAGGAGCAGACCGGCATCCCGACGCTGCTGCTGGATGGCGCCCTCGCCCGCATTCCCGAGACCTATCGCCAGCTGGGTGACATCCTGGACCGCCGCAAGGACGCCGATCTGCGCGCCGATGCCGCCCAGCGCATCCTGGCCGAGGCCGAGGCCCATGCCGCGCGCCTCGCCGCGCGCGGGCGGCCGCGCGTGCTCTATGTGCGGGGGCCGCGCGGGCTGGAGACCGGGCTTGCGGGTTCGATCAACACCGAGATCATCGAATTCGCGGGGGCGGCCAATGTGGCAGGCCGCGCGCTGGGGCCGGGCGGCCTCACGCAGATCAGCCTGGAGCAGGTGCTGGCCTGGAACCCGGATTGGGTGATCGCGATCCACCCGGATTTCCCCGCCCATGCGCGGCAGGATCCGCTGTGGCGCGCGCTGCCGGCGGTGCGGGCCAATCGCCTGGTGCTGGCACCCGGCCTGCCCTTCGGCTGGGTGGATTTCCCGCCCGCCGTGAACCGGCTGCTGGGGCTGATCTGGCTGCCCGTGCTGTTTGGCGTGGCACCAGCCGAGACCCTGGCCGAGCGGGTCAGTGATTTCCACGCCCTCTTCTACCATCGCCGGCCCGAGCCCTCGCAGATCGCGGCGCTGCTCCGCCCCGCGCTGCCGGCCTGATGCGCGGCGCCCTGGCCTGGGGCCTCGCGCTCGGCGCGCTGCTGGCGGCGATCCTGCTGGCGCTGGCCTTTGGGCGCTTCCCCATTCCGCCCGGCCAATTGCTGGACATCCTGCTGGGGCGGGAAGAGGGGCCGGCCGCCATCGTGTTCTGGAATATCCGCGCGCCACGGGTGGCCGCCGCCATCCTGGTGGGGGCGGCGCTGGCCGGCGCGGGGGCGGCTTTCCAGGGCATGTTCCGCAACCCGCTCGCCTCGCCCGACCTGTTGGGCGTCTCGGCTGGGGCTTCGCTGGGCGCGGTGCTGGGCATCTTCCTCGGCCTGCCGGTGGCGGCGATCCAGGGCCTGGCTTTCGCCGGTGGGGTGGCCGCGGTGGCCGGCGTGGCGGGCCTCGCCGCGCTCGTGCGCGGGCGGGGCGACCCGGCGCTGCTGCTCATCCTGGCCGGTATCGCGCTGGGTGCCTTGATGGGGGCGGCGATCAGCCTGCTGAAGATCCTGGCCGACCCTTACAACCAGCTGCCGGCCATCACCTTCTGGCTGCTCGGCTCACTGAACGCCGTGACGCGCGGCGATGTGGTGGCGGCGGCGATCCCGGCAGGCGCCGGCCTTGCTCTGCTGTTCCTGCTGCGCTGGCGGTTGAACCTGCTGACGCTGGGCGAGGACGAGGCGCGGTCGCTCGGCGCCAACACCACCCTGCTGCGGGGTGCGGCCGTCACCGGCGCCACGCTGGCCACGGCGGCGGTGACGGCACTGGCCGGCGCGGTGGGCTGGATCGGCCTGGTCGTGCCGCATATGGCGCGCATGCTGGGCGAGCCGGATCTGAGCCGGCTGATCCCTCTTTCCATGCTGCTCGGCGCCGCCTTCCTGCTGGCGGTGGACACGGCCGCGCGCAACCTCGGGCGCACGGAACTGCCGCTGGGCGTGCTGACGGCGCTGCTGGGCACGCCGCTCTTTCTCTGGCTGCTGTCGCGGGGGCGGCATGCTTGAGGCGCGCGATCTCCGCGTCGGCCATGGCCGGCGGGCCGTGCTGTCCGGGCTGAACCTGACGCTGCGCGCGGGCGAGGTGCTTTGCCTTCTTGGCCCCAATGGCGGCGGCAAGACGACGCTGCTGCGCACGCTGCTCGGCCTGATCCCGCCGCTCGGCGGCGAGGTGTTGCTCGGCGGGCGGCCGGTCGCCCGCCTCGCGCGGCGCGAGGTCGCGCAGCACCTGGCCTATGTGCCGCAGGCGGCGCAGGGCGGCTTCGCCTATCCGGCGCGGGCGGTGGTGGCGATGGGCCGCGCGGCCCGGCTCGGCCTCTTCGCCGCCCCCGGTGCCGCCGACCACGCGGCGGCGGAGGCAGCGCTCCATCGCCTCTCCATCAGCCATCTGGCCGACAGGCCCGTCACGGAGCTTTCGGGCGGCGAGCGACAATTGGTGTTGATCGCGCGTGCCCTGGCGCAAGGCGGCAGCGCGATCATCCTCGACGAACCCACGGCGAGCCTCGATTTCGGCAATCAGGCGCTGGTGCTGCGCGAGGTGCGCGCGCTGGCGAAGCGAGATGGCCTGGCCGTGCTGATGACCACCCACCAGCCGGACCACGCGCTTCTGCTGGCCGATGCGGTGATGCTGGTGAGCGCGGGCGGCGCAGAAGGCCCCGCTCCTCCCGAGGCGCTGATCACGCCCGGAACGCTGCGCGCCGCCTATGGGGTGGAGGCGGTGATCGGCACGCTGGGCGGGCGCAGCGTGGTGGCGCCGCTCATCTGACGCCTCACTTCGCCGCCTCCCGCCGCGAGGCACGATCTTCCTCCATCTCGCGCTGGAGGAAGATGTTGAGGAAGGTGCGGATCGCAGCGACGGCGGCGAGCTTGCCGATCTGGTCCCAGCCCGGCGAGATGGCGGTCCCCACGATGTCGGCCGCCAGTTGGAACTCCAGCGCCAGGGAGAGCCCGCGTGCGAGGCCCATGCGCACATCCGGCGTGCCGCGCCCCAGCGCCTGGGTCAGCAGCCGGCCCAGCGCCAGCAGCATGGCGACGAGGATGATCCCGATGCTGACCGCCTCGATCCCGAGCTTGAGCCAGGAGGCGAGCGCGATGACGGCGGCTTCCAGGGCCTCGGGATGGGCGGGGACGGGCATGCGAGGGCTCCTGGCAAGAGACGGCGATGCCCGGCGGTGAATGGCCCGTCAGGCGCCGCGCGTTCAGCTCTTCCGCACGTTCCAGAAGAGCGGCGCGCCCTGCACGATCCCCGACACGTTGCGGCGATGCGCGGTGGCCAGGAAGTACTGGCCGAGCGGGATCATCGGCACATCCTGCATCGCCTGCGCCTGGATGCGCCGCGCGATGGCCTGCTGGGCGGCGAGGTCGGGCGCGTCGAACCAGGCGTTGCGCAGGTTTTCCAGCTCGGGGCTGTCGGGCCAGCCGATCCAGCCATTCGTGCCATTGCCGCGCAGCCCGAGATGCCCGGCCGGCGAGGCGAAATCCTGCCCGCCGCCGAAGGTGAAGAAGGCCGACCAGCCGCCACGCTCCACCGGCTCGCGCGAGGTGCGGCGGGAGAGGACCGTGCCCCAATCCAGCGCCTGGTAGTCCAGGTTGATGCCGATGCGACGGAAGAGATCGCCGCCTACCTCGGACATTGCTCTGAGGAACGGTAAGTCCGTCGGGACGATCAGCACCATCCGCTGCCCGTTATAGCCGGCCGCCGCCAACTCCCGCCGCACGCGGTCGAGGTCGCGCGGGGAGGTGAGCGCGCCCATCGCCTCGTCATTGGCGAGCGGCGTGCCCGGCGTGAAGACACCGACATTGCCGCGCCACAGATCGGGGTTGTTGCCGACGATGGCCTGCATGAAGTCCGGCTGGTTGATGGCGCCCAGGATGGCGCGGCGGATGGCCGGATTGTTGAAGGGCGGCTGGAGGTGGTTGAAGCGCAGGAAGCCCACCCAGCCCGAGGTCTCCAGCGTTGAGATCTCGATGTTGCGATTGCGACGGAGCGTCGGCAGCAGGTCGGTCACCGCCTGTTCCCACCAATCCACCTCGCCCGCCTGGAGCGCGGCCGAGGCCGTCGCCGCATCGGGCATCACGATCCATTCGACGCGGTCCAGGTTCGCGACCTTGCCGCCGGCGGTGAAGCTCGGCGCGCCCTCGCGGGGCACATAGCCGTCGAAGCGCGCATAGACGGTGCGGGCGCCGGCCACGCGCTCACCAGGGACGAAGCGATAGGGGCCGGAGCCGATGATCTCGCTCACCTGCGTGCCAGGGTCGGTGCGGGCGAGGCGCTCGGGCATGATGAAGGGGACGGTGACGGTCGTCTTGCCCAGGGCTGCCGGCAACAGCGGGAAGGGCTTCTTCAGGCGGAAGCGCAGGCGGCGGTCATCGAGGGCCACCAATTCATCGGTGGCGGCGAACAGCGCCTGGCCGAAGGCATCGCGGGCACCCCAACGGCGCAGGCTGGCGACGGCATCGGCCGCGCGGACGGGCTCGCCATCATGGAAGCGCAGATTGGGGCGCAGCGTGATGGTCCAGGTCTTGCCATCATCCTCGACGACATGCCCCTCGGCCATTTGCGGCTGGGGCGCGAAGTTGGAATCCGTGCCGTAGAGCGTGTCATAGACCAGATAGGCGTGGTTGCGGCTGACGAAGGCGGTGGACCAGAGCGGGTCCAGCACGGTCACATCGGATTGCGGCACGAAGCGCAGCGAGCGCGCGCCCTGGGCCGCGACCATGGAGGGCGCGGAGAGGCCGGCCAGAGGGGCGGCCAGAGGGGCGGCCAGCAGGCTGCGGCGGGGAAGCGTGGTCATGCTGCATTCTCCTTCACATGTCCGGGACATGATGCGGACGTCATCCGGCCAAGTCCATGGGCTAATCGGGCAGAATCAACGCCCGCGCCGCGACCAATGCGGTGATGGCCGCTTCATCCAGCCCAGCCTCGCGCAACACCTCCCGCCCATGCTCGCCCAGGCGCGGCGTCGGTCCGCGCGGAATCTCGCCATGCGCGGAGAAGCGCACGGGTGCCGCCATGCGGGTCAGCGCGCCCTCGCTCGGGTGCTGCTCCGGCTGGAAGAAGCCGCGCGCGTTGAGATGCGGATCGGCGCGCAGCGCGGGCAGGTCGTGCACTGGCGCGCAGGGCAGGTCCGCCGCTTCCAGCAGGGCGAGCCATTCCGCCGTGCCACGCGTGGCGAAGATGGTGGCGAGCTCGGCGTAAAGCTCGTCAATATGGCGCAGCCGCGTGGTGTGATTGAGCAGGCGTGGGTCGGTCGTCATGCGCTCGGGCGTGCCGATGGCGGCGAAGAAGCGCTCCCATTGCGCCTGGTTGTAGATCATCACGCCGATGAAGCCGTCCTGCGTCGCATAGGGCTTGCGGTCGGGACTGATCAGGCGGGCATAGCCGCCCTGGTCGGTCGGTGGGTCGAAGCCAAGGCCGCCCAGGTGGTCGCCCAGCACCATGCTGGCCATCACCTCGAACATCGGCACCTCGACCTCCTGCCCCAGGCCGGTGCGGCTGCGCTCCAGCAGGGCGGCCAGGATGCCGGAGAGCGCGTGCATGCCGCCCACCCGGTCGGCCAGGGCGAAGGGCGCGTAGCGCGGCGCGGGCAACCCCTGCGCGAGGACCAGGTGGGCCAGGCCGCCGATGCCCTGGATCAGGTCGTCATAGGCCGGCTTCTCGGCATAGGGGCCGTCCTGCCCGAAGCCCACCAGCGCGCAGAAGATGAGGCGCGGGTCGGCGGCGCGCAGCGTGGCCGAATCGAGGCCCAGGCGCTTCAGCGCGCGCGGGCGGACATTGCTGATCACCACGTCGCAGGTGCGCGCCACGGCCAGCGCCGCATCCCGCGCGGCGGGCTGCTTGAGGTCGAGGCAGAGGCCGCGCTTGCCGCGGTTGAGCGTGAGGAAAATCGCCCCCATGCCAGGGTTGCGCGCGGGCTCGGTGTGGCGCGTCACATCGCCCTCGGGCGCTTCGAGCTTGATGACCTCGGCCCCCATCTCGGCCAGGAGCTGCGTGGCATAGGGGCCGAAGAGCACCGTCGTCATGTCGAGCACGCGGATGCCCGCGAGTGGTCCGGCGCCCATCTGTATTTCCCTCCCCTGGATGGGGGCAGGCTAGCCAAGCGGCGCGGCTTGGGCGAGCCTGCCAATCAAACGGGAGACCCAAGTTGCAAAGATTCCGCATCGGCTATTACGGCTTCGTGCCGCATCCCAATTTCCTGGCGACCGCGGCGCAGGACCCGGCGCTGGAGATCGTCCACATCCCGCTGGAGGCCAGCCCCAGCGAGGCGATCCAGACGCTCTCCTCCTGCCATGGCTACTACGTCATGGCGGCGCGCGATGAGCTGCCTTTGCCACTGCATGTCCATGCCGAGCTCTTGGGCAAGCTGCCCAACCTGCTGATGGCGGCGAGCTATGGCGCGGGCTACGACCCCTGCAACCCCGAGGCCTGCACCGAGGCCGGCGTGCTGCTGGTGAACCAGGCCGGCGGCAATGCGGAGGGCGTGGCCGAACACGCCGTCGGCATGATGCTCGCCTGCCTCAAGCGCATGCCGGAGGCCCACGCCGCGATGATCGCGGGCACCGCGCGCAACCGGGCCACGCTGCTGGGCCGGGAGCTGCGCGGCAAGGTGGTGGGGCTGGTGGGCTTCGGCCATGTCGGCACGCGGACGGCCGAGATCGTGAAGGCCGCCTTCGGCAACCGCGTCATCGTCTGCGATCCCTATCTGGATGCCGCGACCATGGCCGCCCGCGGCGGCGAGAAGGTGGATTTCGCGACGCTGCTCGCCGAGGCTGATGTCATCAGCATCCATTGCCCGCTGACGCCGCAGACGCGCGGCATGATCAACGCCGAAGCCTTCGCGGCGATGAAGAAGGGCGTGATCTTCGTCACCACCGCGCGCGGCTCCATCCATGACGAAGCGGCCCTGTTCGATGCCCTCGAATCCGGCCAGGTGGCCAGCGCGGGCCTCGATGTGTGGGAGGTGGAGCCGCCGCCGGTGGACCACCCGCTGCTGCACCACCGCGCCGTCATCGCGAGCCAGCACACGGCGGGCGTGACGGAGGAAAGCCGGGCGAATATCACGAAGATTGCGGCCCTGGCCTTCTCGGAGCTGGCGGCGGGGCGGATGCCGCCGCGCATCGTGAACCCCGAGGTGAAGCCGCGCTTCGCCGAACGCTACCAGGCGGCCTTCGGCCGGCCGCCCACCGAAGCCTAGGCCGCCTTCGGGCGGCGGAAGCTGTCCATCAGCTTGCTGATGGCGGGGTAGAACATGAGCGTCAGCCCCGCCACCATGATGCCGCCCACCAGCCAGTTCGAGAAGAACACGGCCATCGAGCCCTCGCTGATCAGCAGCGACTGGCGGAAGCTCTCTTCCGTCCGGTCGCCCAGGACCAGGGCCAGCACCAGCGGCGCCAGCGGATAGTCCAGCTTCTTCATGACATAGCCGATGACGCCGAAGATCAGCATCAGCACCACGTCGAACTCCGCGCTGTTCACCGTGTAGGCGCCGATGGCGCAGACCATCAGGATGATGGCGGCGATGATCGAGAAGGGCACGCGCAGGATCATCGCGAACCAGGGCACGGCGGCCAGCACGATGATGAGGCCCACGATATTGCCCAGATACATCGAAGCGATGAGGCCCCAGACGAAATCCTTCTGCTCGACGAAGAGCATCGGCCCCGGCTGCAAGCCCCACATGATCAGGCCGCCCAGCAGCACCGCCGCGGTGGGCGAGCCGGGCACGCCGAGCGAGAGCATCGGAAGAAGTGCGGAAGTGCCGGCCGCATGCGCCGCCGTCTCGGGCGCGATCACGCCCTCGACGCGGCCCTTGCCGAAGCTCTCCTTGTCGGTCGCCATGCGGCGCGCCATGCCATAGCTCATGAAGCTGGCGGGCGTGGCGCCGGCCGGCGTGATGCCCATCCAGCAGCCGATGACCGAGGAGCGGATGAAGAGCCACCAATGCTTCGGCAGTTCGGACCAGGTCTTCAGCATGGTGCGCATGGTGATCTTGGCCGACTGGCCCTTGAAGCGCAGGCCTTCCTCGATGGACTGGAAGATCTCGGACAGACCGAACAGCCCGATGACGACAACGAGGAAATCAATGCCGCGCATCAGCTCCATCGAGCCGAAGGTCATGCGCAGCTGGCCCGTGACGCCGTCGAGGCCCACGCCCGCCAGCAGGAAGCCAAACATCATCGCGGCCAGGGCCTTGAACGGAGAGCCCTTCGACAAGCCGATGAAGCAGGCAAACGACAGAAACATCACCGCGAAGAATTCGGGCGGGCCGAACTGCAGCGCGAATTGCGCGACCAGCGGCGCCAGGAAGGTGATCATCACCACCGCGATGAGGGCGCCCACGAAGCTGGAGGTGAAGGCCGCCACCAGCGCCTCACCCGCGCGGCCCTGTTGCGCCATGGGGTAGCCGTCGAAGGTGGTGGCGACGGACCAGGGTTCGCCCGGGATGTTGAAGAGGATGGAGGTGATGGCGCCGCCGAACAGCGCGCCCCAATAGATGCAGGACAGAAGAATGATCGCGCTGACCGGAGGCAGCGCGAAGGTCAGCGGCAGCAGGATGGCGATGCCATTCGCGCCACCCAACCCCGGCAGCACGCCGATGAGCACGCCGAGCACGATGCCCGCCACCATGAGAACAATGTTCTCCGGCTGCAGGGCGACCGAGAAGCCCTGCATCAGCAGACCGATTTCTTCCATCAGTGCGAGTCCTTCAGCGCCGCAAGGCGCGCGAGCGAAGCCTCAAGCGCCACCGCGACGGCGCGCCCGTTGATGCCCCGGGGCGGCTTTGCCGCACCGGGATGAGCTGTGTTCGGAAGAGGGGAGCCCCGCGAAGATTTCGGCGGCGGAAGGCCGCGCCGCCGGCATTCCGCCGGCGAAAGCTTCGTGGGGAGCGCTAGTAGCCCAGATAGGTTTCCAACGGCCCCTTCGGGAGCGCCACGAGGAACCACAGCTCGAAGATCGCGAAGGCGATACCGGCGGCCAGCGCCCCCGAGGGGAAGGAGACGACCGAGCGGAACTCGCCGAAGCGGATCATGAAGAAGGCGATCAACAGGGCGGAACTGACATAGATCCCGGCGAAGGGGATCACCGCCACATAGACCGTGGTCGGGATCAGCACGGAAGCCACCATGCGCAGCTGCGGCCAGGTCGCGAACAGCGCGCCCTCGGTCTTGGGGCTGGGCTTCAGCGCCAGGGCCAGGTTCACCAGGCTGGCGGCGACCAGGATGATGCCAAGCCAGAAGGGGAAATAGCCCGATTGCGGCCCATCGCTGGACCAGCCGGCGCCGACGCGCATGCTGTCCATGATGGCGATGCCGCCCATCGTCATCAGCGCGACGGCGGTGGCGATCTCCATGCCCTTGACGCTGGGGCCGCGCTCGGCGGCGGCTTCGATCAGGGTGTCGTGACCCGTGGTGACGCTCATGTCAGATCAACCTCCAGAAGCGGCCAGGAACCCGGCCTCCTGCATCAGGGAACGGTGACGCGCTTCCTCGCGCGTCAGCCACTCGACGAAGGGTGCCCCCGTCATCGTGGTGGTGTTGAAGGCGCCGGTGGCCATCAGGTCGCGCCATTCGGGCGTCTGGGTCACGCGGTTCAGCAGGTCGATGTAGAAGGCGGTCTGCGGCGCGGTGATGCCGGGGGCGGCGAAGATGCCGCGCAGCATCAGGTATTCGACGTCGAGGCCCGCTTCCTTGCAGGTCGGGATGTCCTGCCAGCCCATGGTCTCGGTGATGCGGCCTTCGCCCGGGAGGCGGCGGCTGTCGAAGACGCAAAGCGGGCGCAACGTGCCGGCGCGCCAATGCGTGACGGCCTCGATCGGGTTGTTCACCGTCGCCTGGATGTGGTTGCCAACGAGCTGCGTCGCGACCTCGCCACCGCCGCGGAAGGGGACGTAGATGAACTCCGCCCCCATGGCGCGCTGCATGGCGACGGTGATGATCTGGTCTTCCTGCTTGGAGCCGGTGCCGCCCAGGCGGATGCGCTGCGCCTTCGCGGCCTCGACGAATTGCGCGAGATTCTGCCAGGGCGAGGCGGCATTCACCCAGAGCACGAACTCGTCCAGCGCCATCATCTTCACCGGCGTCAGGTCACGCCAGGTGAAGGGGATGCCGGTGGACATCGGCGTGGTGAAGAGGTTGGAGAGGCTGATGATCAGCACATGCGGGTTGCCGCGGGCGTTGCGGGCCTCGAGGAAGCCCTCGGCCCCGGCGCCGCCGGCCTTGTTCACCACCATCATCGGCTGGCGCATCAGGCTGTGCTTGGTAACGATGCCCTGGATGATGCGGGCCATCTGGTCCGCGCCGCCACCGGTGCCGGCGGGGACGATGAACTGCACGGGGCGCTGCGGCTCCCAGGCACGCTGGGCCTGGGCCTGGGTGCTGGCGACAGCAAGGCCGGCCCCAAGCATCGGCAATTGGCGACGACTGAGCATCATGGACGCGAGCCTCCTGTGGCTTAACCGGAGCTTGTAAATGCCCTTTACAAAGCCGCTTGGAACCCCTCTCGTTCCGTAAAGGAGTCAATTGGATGTGAAGCGATGAAAAGCTTGCAAAGCCGCTTGGCAGCCTTCCGCTTCCGCGCGATGCCGCGCTTCATACGGTCCGTGTTCCAGGAGAATTGCGTTTCATGAGTGCGATCAGCAACCTCGGTGAATTGTTGCAACGCGGCATGGCGGCCGCGCCGGCGCTGCGTGCGCCGGGCCGCCCGGCCCTTTCGCACGAGGGTCTGCGCCAGCTTGCCGCCAGCACGGTCGCGACGCTGAATGCCAAGGGCATCGGCCGCGGTGACCGGGTGGCGATCGTGCTGCCCAATGGTCCGGAGATGGCGGCCGCCTTCCTCTGCGTCGCCGCCGGCGCCTCCACTGCGCCGCTCAACCCCTCCTACAAGGGGGACGAATTCACCTTCTACCTCGATGACCTCAAGCCCAAGGCGATCATCGTGCAGCAGGGCGATGCGACGCCCGCGCGCGCCTCGGCCGAGGGGCTCGGCATTCCCGTGCTGGAACTGATCCCCGGCGAGGCGGCGGGCAGCTTCACGCTGCATGGCGGCACGCCCGGCACGGCCAGCAAGCCCGGCATGGCGGAGGCGGATGACGAGGCGCTGGTGCTGCACACCTCCGGCACCACGGCGCGGCCCAAGATCGTGCCGCTCAGCCAGCGCAACATCACCGCTTCGGCGCAGCATATCGGCACGGCGCTGGAGCTTGCGGAGAGTGATTGCTGCCTGAACATCATGCCGCTGTTCCACATCCACGGGCTGATCGCGGCGGTGCTGTCGAGCGTCGCGGCGGGTGGCGCCGTGTGCTGCACGGGCGGCTTCGACGCGCTGAAATTCTTCCGCCTGCTCGATGAGGAACGCCCCACCTGGTACACGGCGGTGCCGACGATGCACCAGACCATCCTGAGCCGCGCCGATCGCAATGCCGAGATCATCCAGCGCGCGAAGCTGCGGCTGATCCGCTCCTCCTCCGCCTCGCTGCCTGGGCCCGTGATGGAGGCGATGGAAGCCACCTTCGGCTGCCCGCTGGTCGAGAGCTACGGCATGACGGAAGCCGCGCACCAGATGGCCTCCAACCCGTTGCGCGGCAAGCGCAAGCCGGGCGCCGTCGGCCTCCCCGCAGGCCCCGAGGTGCGCATCATGACGGATGAAGGCGAGTTCCTGCCGCAGGGCGAGATCGGCGAGGTGGTGATCCGTGGTCCCAACGTGACCACCGGCTACGAGGCCAATCCGGAGGCGAACGCCAAGGCGTTCACGAATGGCTGGTTCCGCACCGGCGACCAGGGGATGCTGGATGCCGATGGCTATCTGCAACTCACGGGCCGCCTGAAGGAGCTGATCAACCGCGGCGGCGAGAAGGTGAGTCCGCTGGAAGTGGATGGCGTGCTCTCCGCGCACGCTGCCGTCGCGCAGGCGCTGACCTTCGCCATCCCGCACAGCAAGCTCGGCGAGGAAGTGGGTGCCGCCGTGGTGCTGCGCGAAGGGGCCGAGCTGACCGAGCGCGAGTTGCGCGACTTCGCGGCGAAGTACCTGGCCGACTTCAAGGTGCCGCGGAAGGTCGTCTTTCTGCCCGAGATCCCGAAGGGGGCCACGGGCAAGCTGATGCGCATCGGCCTCGCCGAGAAGCTGGGGATTTCACTCTGATGAAGATCTGTGTGTTTGGCGCCGGTGCCATCGGCGGGCTGATGGCGGCGAAGATCGCGGCGGCGCAATCCGCCGAGGTCACGATCATCGCGCGCGGGCCCCATCTGGCCGCGATGCAACAGAACGGGCTCAAGCTGATCAGCGACGGGCAGGAGACCATCGTACACCCGCGCTGCGTCGCCACCGCCGAGGAAGCGGGCGTGCAGGATGCGGTGATCGTGACCCTGAAGGCGCATTCGCTGGCGGGTGCGGCGAAGCAGATGCAGCCGCTGCTGGGGCCGGAGACGTCCATCGTCTCGGCCGTGAACGGCATTCCCTGGTGGTACTTTTATAAGTTCGGCGGCCAGTTTGATGGCCGCCGGGTGGAGAGCGTGGATGCCGGGGGTGAGGTTTCCGCCCTGCTCGCGCCGGAGCGTGCCATTGGCTGCATCGTCTATCCGGCGGCGGATGTGCCCGAGCCCGGCGTGATCCAGCACACCTATGGGGACCGCTTCACGCTGGGCGAGCCCTCTGGCGAGCGGACGCCGCGCATCGAGGCCATTGCCAAGGCGCTCTCGGCCGCGGGGTTCAAGGCGCCGATCCGGCCGAAGATCCGCGACGAGATCTGGGTGAAGCTCTGGGGCAACCTGGCCTTCAACCCGATCAGCGCGCTGACCTTCAACACGCTGGACCAGCTGACGGGCGATCCTGGCCAGCGCGAGGTGGCGCGGAACATGATGCTGGAGGCACAGGCCATCGGCGAGGCACTGGGCGTGCGGTTCGCGATTGACGTGGACAAGCGCATCGCGGGCGCGGCGGAGGTCGGCGCGCACCGGACGTCCATGCTGCAGGATCTGGAGCGCGGCCGCCCGATGGAGATCGAGGCGCTGCTGGGCGTGATCGTGGAGTTCGCCGAACTGACGCAGTTGCCTGCGCCAACCTGCCGCACGGTGCTGGCCCTGGTCCGCGCCCGCGCCAGGGCAGCGGGCCTCTAGAGCGTGCTGCGTTTACACGGAAGCGTATCCTGAGTTGACGAGGTAGTTGGCGCATTCGGTGGGGCTGACGAGGTCGATGATAGCTCCTGCTTTGCGCCAGGTTGCC